>Ga0233439_10000003_pt1 | contig 466947 bp, 413 predicted proteins | sample SI_123_September_6_FD_182713 | JGI IMG/M metagenome (GOLD analysis project Ga0233439, IMG submission 182713) | Seawater microbial communities from Saanich Inlet, British Columbia, Canada - SI_123_September2016_100_MG | ecosystem: Environmental > Aquatic > Marine > Inlet | place: Canada...
GGATCCAGTAGTTTTTGGTTAAAAAATTTCTATTCAAACCTGTCATCATTTCTGCTGGTAAAATTACCGTATCGCTGTAGCCAAAATAGGGAAGGGCGTAAAAATTTTCCAGAGATTTTCCAAGATCTTTTCGTTTGAGTTTTAGATCACTAAGGAGAACAGTTTCGATATCCAATCGATTTTTACGTGCCTTGGCGATGGCTTCATTCAACTCGTCTTGGGAAATTATTCCACTTTCGACTAAAAATCCAAACTTAGTACGTTTTTGACGATTGATTTTTTGCTGGTTAAAAAATGCCAGAGCAAGGGTATGGGCGATGGTTTGGGCATTTCGTTCATCGAAATCACTAAACCGGTCCCCATGGTTTTTGTTTACCAATTGCATGACACCCATCAAGTCTTCTCCCTGGAGCAAGGGGTATACCAGCATGGATTTTGTGCGCAGCCCGGTTTTTTTATCCCACGAGCTATCAAACTTTAGGCCGGGATGAATACTTTTGAATTCTTCTGGGTTATAAACATCACCAATGTTGGCTGGCTTTTTAATCATGGCGACACAGCCAGAAATGCTTGCTTCCGAGATAGGTACCCTGATTTCATTTATCTGGTTACCAGATTTAACCTTAGAATAAATTTCATTTCTAATTTCATCGACTGCGTAAATGGTGATCAACTTAGAGTCAAAAAGTTGCAGTATTGGTTGTTGAAGTTCAAGGAGGATCTCATCGATGGTGCCCGCTGAATGAATTGCATGTGCGGTATCTTGTATTCTGGACTCGACATCTTCTACTTCAAGTTTGGCCAAGGCATGCCCAAGTGTTGTTGATAACTCTTTCGCCTGGCGAACATAATCTTCGTCAAAACTTTCACCTGATTCGTGGTTCAGACATTCGAGAACTCCCATCAATCGTTTGTTAAATGGAAGAGCTACTACCAGTGCCGACTTGGTTTTGAATTTGATTTTTTCATCCCAAATTTTGTTCAGTTTCAATTCGGAATGGTATTGCTTAAGCTCATTTTCATCGTAGGCATCTATTATATTAAGCGTCTTACCGGTTGCGGCAACGAACCCGGCAAGACTCTTAGTCGATAGGTCCAGTCGGATTTCTTCGATTCCATCAGCTTTAAAGTTCCTTGAATATATTTGCCGGTTATCCCTGTCGACGGCATAAATAGAAACTGCCTCACAGTCGAAGAGATTTTTAAGTTCCTCTGTAAGGGAAAATATAATATGCCCCATATTCTGACCGGACAATATTTTGTTGATGATAGGGCGAGTTCGGTCGCTGGATCTTCTGCCACGTTCGTCATCACTCACGGGATTTGGATCCGTGTCTCGTCTTTTAAGAGAAGGATAATCAGTGTCGCTCGTGAGGCTTGGGTCTTCGGAATGAATAGGTTTGCTTCTATGCAGGTTTTCTGCAAGAGGGTCTGTTTTTTTCAATTTTGAAAAAAGGGACACGTTCCTGATTTCCATCCAAGTAATTTTAATAGAGGTATAGAAATATCCTACTACCAAGGCATGAAAAACTCAAGTCGAATCAGGCGCAGGGGGGCTCAAAAAGTATTGAAAACATTAGATTTAATCTTGGGGGAGCTTGCTTTGAGAGGGAGTGAAGGGTAAGTTTTAAGAAAGGTTGTTAAAAGATAAAAAGGTGCTAAAAACAGCTAAACATCAAGGTCCTGGACAAATTCAGCTTTCTCCTTGATGAAATGGTAACGGGATTCCGCATTTTTACCCATTAACTGGGAAACAGTTTTGCTGGCTTCTTCGGCAGAGCTTAAAGTTACTCGAATCATGGATCGAGACTTTTTACTCATAGTGGTTTCTTTTAAGTCCGAGGCTGGCATTTCTCCCAATCCTTTAAATCGACCTATCTCATGAGAGGTTCCATTTAGTTTTTCGATGATTGTATCTTTCTCTTCATCGCTTAACGCATAAAACAGCTTTTTACCTGCATCGATTCTATACAAAGGCGGCTGGGCGATATAAAGATGGCCTTTTTCGACGATTTCCGGGAGGCATCGATAGAAGAAGGTAAGGAGCAAAGTACATATATGAGCTCCATCAACATCTGCGTCCGTCATGATAATTATTTTTCCGTACCGAAGCTTGCTGTAATCGAATTTATTTCCTATCCCTGTTCCGCAAGCAGAAATGAGATTTTGAATTTCAGTATTAGCTAATATCTTGGCCAGGGTTGCGGTTTCAACATTGAGGATTTTTCCGCGGATAGGGAGAATTGCCTGGGTTTTTCGATCTCTTGCTTGTTTGCTGGAGCCTCCTGCTGAATCTCCTTCACAAATAAAGAGTTCGGCTTCATCCTTGTCGGTTGTGGCGCAGTCTGAAAGTTTTCCTGGTAGATTGAGTCGATGCGAGATATTTGTTTTTCGCTGAACCGCTTCTTTGGCCTGACGAGAAGCGATACGGGCCTGGGCGGAAAGGATAATGCGGTTAGCAATTGTATTACCCAGCGTTTGGTTTTCATTTAAAAAATGTTCCAGGGTATGGTTGACTACCGCCTCTACTTGAGATGTGATATCTGAGTTTAATCTCCCTTTGGTTTGTCCTTGAAACTCTACTTCACCCTGAAGATAAACATTGATAATGGCAATCAGACCTTCCCGAACATCATCGCCGGTAATTCCCGGTATGTCTTTTGGGAGCAGTTTGCGCCTGTCAATGTAGGTTCGAACAGCTTTGGTGATACCATTTCGAAATCCGGTCTCGTGGGTTCCTCCGTCAACAGTTCTGATTGAGTTTGCAAAGGAAAGAACTTGAGTATCGGTGCTGGGGGTCCAGAGAAAAGCGGTCTCCAGTCTCAATAAGTTATCTTCTTTTTCTACATAAAAGGGTTTATCCATCAAAGTAGCTTTTTGCCCGACAATCTTTTTTATGTAGTCCTGAATCCCTTCGGGATAATGAAATGAGTGGGAATTTTTATTTTCAGTGACGTTTATTTTAAGACCTTTATTGAGGAAGGCCTTTGATTCCGCACGTTCCAAAATAAGTTTCGGATTGAACTCTGTTTTCGGGAAAATTTTTCCGTCAGGTTTGAAATATACGGTGGTGCCATAAAGCCTTGCAGGTTTGCCTTTTTTTAGTTTTGAGATGGGCTTGCCGCGAGAATAAGTCTGGCTCCACTCAAACCCATCTCGACGGGAGGTTGCGACAAGGTTTTCGGAAAGGGCGCATACAACAGCCATACCCACACCATGAAGGCCTCCCGAGACTTTATAGTTACCTTGACCAAACTTTCCACCTGAGTGCAGTGTGGTGAATAGGATTTCCATAGCACTCTTTTTAGTATTGCGAAACGGGTCTACTGGAATACCGCGCCCATTGTCTTTGATGGTTACGCCATGATCCTTATCTAGGATCACATCTATTGTGTCGCAATGCCCGTTGAGTGCTTCATCAACACAGTTGTCGAGAATTTCCCAAAGCAAATGATGCAGACCTGTGGAGGAGGTTGAGCCGATGTACATTCCCGGCCGTTTGCGAACCGGTTCGAGGCCTTCCAGGACTTGGATATCTTCAGATCTGTATTTTGACATGATGCTTATTGTATTTTTAGAATGTTTTTGCGTTTGGACACGATAACGCCCTGACTGCCGCGGTTACATAACCGGACACTTTTTACAGTGATGACTTTGTCATTGCCCGAATCGAATATAAGCGTGACTTTACTTTTTAAATCTACGAGTTTAAACCCCGTCAAATGGCTTTCCCCAGGTTTCATAAGAATGACCCCTTTGCCCGAACCTGTCAATTGGGTTATTTGGTCTGTGGCGATGACCACTGCCTTTCCCTTTACTGTGGCCAAAAAAACGTACTTATGCGTCACGGGTGCGAAACCGATCATGTGGTCATTATCTTTTAAGCTCATGATCTTTCGGCCCGAACGTGTAGTCTCTGCCAGGTTCGATAAAGGAAATCGAAACCCAAACCCATTAGCACTGACAACCATGAACTCTGAGGGATCTCTTCCCTCTTTTTTGTTTTTGGCAAAGTTCATTATAACTTGTCCGTCGGATTGTTCTGAAGTGTTCAAGTTATCACTGGGCGCGGGAAGCGTGAGCATGCCGATGACCTTTTCGCCATCACCGAAATTGAACAAGCTTTGAATGGGCTCACCAAATCCGCTTCTGGTATAGGGCAGGTTATAGACTTTGGATACATATACGATTCCAAATGAGGTGAAAAGAGCGAGTAGGTTTCGCGTATTGGTTTGCAGGGAATCCAGTAATTGGTCGTTTTCTTTAAATTTGAGTCCTGAAGGATCGCTCAGGTTTTTTAATTTCCGGATCCACCCGTTCTGGCTGAGAACAATATGTACATCTTCATGCTCAATAAAATCTTCAGCGTTGTATTCAATATTTTCTATGGTTTTTATCTGAGTGACACGCTTGTCACCGTGTTTACCCTTGATTTCTTCGAGCTCTTCTCGCACCTCTTGCCAGATTTTTTTGGATGACGCGAGAATTGATTTAATTCTTTTTTGTTCTTTAAGTTTTTCTTTTTGCTCCTGGAGAATCTTCTCCATTTCCATAGTTACCAGTCGATAGAGCGGGATTTCCAGAATCGCGTTGGTCTGTTCGTCATCAAGCTTGAACTGTTTTTGCAGTTTTTCGTGAGCTTCTTTGCGGGATTTAGAAGATCGTATCAACTTCAATGCTTTGTCCAGATCATTGAATATTGCCGCAAATCCCGCAAGGAGATGCAGACGCTTTTCAATAAGTACCAGCTCATAATTCAATCGGCGCGTGATCACCTGTTTGCGGAAATCCAGGAAAAACTGGCAAATTTCCAAAAGAGACAGGCGTGCAGGTTCACCGTTAGGTTTGAGGCAGGTAAAATTAAGTTGGAAATTGCTTTCCAGATCCGTGTGCTTGAAAAGATAACTCATCACCTTGTTTTCATCAGCAGTACTTTTTAACTCAAGGACCACTCGAATATTTTCATCACTTTCGTCCCTCACGTCAGTCAGGGGAGGAAGCTTTTTGGCAATGATTATTTCGGCGATCTTTTCGATCATCCGGGCTTTATTGACGGCATAGGGGATCTCTTTGAGGATGATCTGTTTTTTGCCTCGCGGTAAGGATTCGACCTTCCATATCCCTCTAATTTTTACTGCGCCCGAGCCGGTTTCGTAGGCTTTCCGTATTTCAGTTTTGCTGTTAAGAATGATTCCGCCGGTAGGAAAATCAGGGCCCTTAATATATTTCATTAGATTGGCCACCGATTGCTTGGGCGAGTCGATCATAGAAATTAAGGCCGACATAACTTCCTGCAAGTTATGACTTGGAAATGAGCAAGCCATTCCCACAGCAATGCCGGAAGCACCGTTAATCAGTAAATTGGGCACGCGAGAAGGCAGCACCACCGGCTCCTTCAGGGAGTTGTCATAGTTAGGACGAAAATCAACGGTGTCCTTTTTAATATCCTGCAATAAAAACGAGGTGATTGGGGTCAAACGTCCTTCTGTATAACGGTAGGCGGCCGGAGAATCACCATCCAAAGAACCAAAGTTGCCTTTTCCGTCAACAAGGGGGTAACGCATGGAAAAATCCTGCGCCATACGTACCATCGACTCATAGGTGGATGCATCTCCATGCGGGTGGTATTTACCAAGAACTTCACCAATTATTTTGGCAGATTTTACATGTTTGCTTGCGGCATTCATTCCCATGCTATCCATGGCAAACAGGATTCTACGATGTATCGGTTTCAATCCATCCCTCACATCTGGAAGAGAGCGAGAGACAATGGTTGAAAGTGCATAGGTCAGAAACCTTTTTTCGAGTTCGTCCTGTAAGTCGGAAGTTTTTTCCTGTCCCATGTAGCTTTACCGGTTTATCGTTTAAGAAAAGATGAGTTGTTCAGCTTGACGTTTGTGATTGGCGGTCTTATTTAGATGATAAGCCAGGCATGTGAGGTCCTGGGCTAGAAGTGCTAAATTCTTTATGCAAATTCAATAGTTTAGGGCTTCTTTCTTTTTTTAATATTTTGTATTCACTATTTATAGCTGCCCATATATTGTAGGTCTGAATTATTTGTATACAATATGCAGAGGTATAAAGCAAGTGAATTCAAATATTAACAAAGAAACCTCCAATTAGGTTCAGATATTCTTAAAACGATTCATTTCAGTAGGTTGAAATCTTTTTTAAAGAGGTGCCATCCTATTAGTGCCGGCGGAATCTATAGAGGCTTTTTCTTCCGTCCCGTTATTATTAAGATTCGGTAAATTTACCGATTAAGTATTTTTTTAGTTTATAAGGAGCGATTCATGTCCGATCCCACGTTGCAAGAGAGAATAATTGGTGCCTTGAAGACCGTTCAAGATCCTGACCTGCATAAAGACATTGTCAGTCTTGGGTTTGTCAAGAATTTGAATATAGATGGGGGGAACGTTAAATTCGATGTCGAACTGACCACACCAGCCTGTCCCGTTAAAGAGCAATTGCGTACGGAATGTGAAACAAAAGTCCAAGCCATTGAAGGGGTTGATCAGGTCGATGTCAATATGACCGCCGTTGTTAGATCTACCGAGCATTCTCAACCTGTTTTGCCGGGTGTGAAAAATATCATTGCCGTGGCGAGCGGGAAGGGCGGTGTCGGGAAATCCACAGTCAGCACTAACTTGGCCATTGCATTATCCCTGACAGGAGCTCGTGTCGGATTGATGGATGCGGACATTTATGGTCCGAGCATTCCGCAGATGATGGGGATTCCAATCTCTTCGCCTAAAGTGGGTGAGGAAAATAAATTTTTTCCGCATGAAAAATATGGATTGAAGGTGGTTTCTGCAGCATTTTTGACCAAACAAGGCCAGCCGCTAATGCTTCGAGGACCTATGCTGGGCGGTATCATTCAGCAATTTCTACAGAACGTTGAGTGGGGTGACCTGGATTATTTGATCATTGACCTGCCTCCAGGTACAGGGGATGTGCAGTTGACTTTGACTCAGAAGGCACCGCTTTCTGGCGCGGTAGTTGTTACCACTCCTCAAGAAGTAAGCCTGATCGATGCCGACAAGGGCGTGAAAATGTTTCAACAGGTTAAAGTTCCTCTTCTCGGAATTGTTGAGAATATGAGCCATTTTATTTGCGATGGCTGTGATAAAAAACACTATATTTTTCGGCAAGGTGGAGGTAAAACCCTGGCAGATACCTTTAAGATTCCTTTGCTGGGAGAAGTGCCTATAATTCCAGAGGTTGCTGAAGGGGGAGACTCTGGTATTCCTATTGTCATGTCAAATCCGGAATCTCCGGCAAGTATGGCGTACAAAGCTTTAGCAGGGCAGGTGGCAGCACAGCTCAGTATCAATCAGGCAAATAGCGGTGAAAAAGTCTCCGCTTCTTTTGAACTTGCCTGGGACTCGGATGCTAAATAGGCGATACCTTGAAGAAGTGAGAAATCGTTACTCTATTTGCAAATAGTTTTGAACTCAAAAGGAACTAACAATTATGGCAGCCCCTGCACCAAAGAATATTAAGCAGGTAAACCAGTCTACTCTAGGGATTTCCTGGAACGATGGGCACGACTCGGTTTATGCGGTTAAAAATTTACGGGAGAATTGTCCGTGTGCGCATTGCATCGATGAGTGGAGCGGAAAAAAGATGATTGCTCCCGGTTCAATAAAGGATGATATCCGCCCGCAAAACCTTAAGGCAGTTGGCCTTTACGCCATTCAGTTTTATTGGAATGATGGGCATGATACCGGACTTTATACCCACGAACTCTTGCGGCAGCTTTGCGAGTGCGCGGCGTGTAAAAGTAAAGCGTCTGAAAATTAGGTCCTAACTCCTTGATTTTTGTGACAAATTTGGGACATCGCTGAGACGATATTGCAACAGGGATACGTCATAATGAAAATGGATGGATGTCCCTCTGCCGTTACCTTCTCCCCCCTCTCTTAAATGGCGGAGGGATCTCCAACTCCCCTGGTCATGTCAAGGGCAGGTCGCCCACTATGTGGGAATAAAAGAGTGAACACATTCAAACGAATTAAGAGTGCTTGGGAATACAGGCTTAAGCGCTCCAACCCGAACGGGAGTAGCGGTCAAGCTGCTCCCGTTTTTGTTTTCATGAGGTATATTTTTTAGACCGCTGGCTTTTCGGCCTGAGAGTTTAGTTCAGGAGTTTTCTTTCTAAGTTTTTCTTTGATAGTTTGCACCAGCGAATAAAAGCATGGGGCCAATAGTGTCCCCACCACTGCTGAAGCAAGCATTCCCCCCAAAATTATGATGCCTAAAGACTGTCTGCTATTGGCGCCAGCACCTGTTGCGACGACTAGAGGGAGCACTCCCAGAATAAACGATATCGCTGTCATCATTACGGCACGAAAACGCAGTCTCGCCGCTTTCATAGCGGCTTCAACAATAGTTAAACCTTGCTCTCTTTGAACTTTAGCAAACTCCACAATAAGAATAGCGTTTTTGGATGCCATGCCTACCAACATGATGAGGCCAATTTGAGCGTAGATATCCAGTATGTGACCCGTTTCTTTCGTAGTCATTAACGCCCCCGCCAGTGCAATAGGAATCGTTAAGATAACGGCCCAGGGAATTGACCAGCTTTCGTATTGCGCCACGAGAAAAAGATAAACAAAAATTAAAGCCAGGGCAAAAATAATGACTCCCTGAGAACCGGCTTTGATTTCCTGATAGGACATTCCCGACCACTCGAATGTCATTCCCTCTGGAAGCACCCGTTTGGCGAGTTGTTCTAGGGCCGCGATTGCCTGGCCGGAACTAAAACCTGGTGCAGGGCTTCCGTTAACCTTTGCCGCTCGGTACATGTTGTAGCGAGTCAATGTTTCGGGGCCTAGAATAGAGGAGGTATTGGTCAGGGTGCGTAACGGAACCATGACCCCGTCAGCACTTTTTACATAAATTCGTCCAATATCATCAGGCTCATTCCGATATTCCCTCTCAGCTTGCAGTATTACCCGATAGACTCGTCCAAACTTATTAAAGTCATTAACATAAAGAGAACCTAATTGAGTTTGCAATGTGGTGAAGATTTCACTAACAGGTATTCCAAGGGCTTTTGCTTTCAAGCGATCTACTTCTAATCCGACTTGCGGCACCTCGGCACTGAAGGTGCTAAAAACATTGCTCAATTCTTTAGCTTGATTGGCTTCAAATACAAAACCTCTCATTGCTGAAGATAGTTCTTGCGGATCGCCGCCTCGCAAGTCTTGTAGTTGTAACTCGAAGCCGCTGGAGTTTCCCAGGCTTCGAATAGGCGGAGGGGTAAATGCGATGGCCCTTGCACCGGGGACCTGATTCATCATTCCCCAAACTCGGCCGACCAGTGCATCGCTGGAAAGATCTTTTGTGGTACGTTCTTCCCAGGGCTTTAATATGTTAATGACTGTTGCAGAATTAGATTTTGTTCCACTTATTAAACCGACACCCACTAGAGATATAATATTTTCTACTCCCGGCAAGTTTTTCATCATGGTCTCAACCTGCTTGGCGATCGCGTTCGTTCGATTTAAAGAAGCTCCATCTGGAAGTTGAAGATCTATAAAAATAACACCCTGGTCTTCTTGTGGGATAAACCCTGTTGGAGATGATTTAAACACCCAGTAGCCACCACCCAGTATAAGAATGAAAAACAGCACCGTTAATACAAACCGGCGAACCAATATTTTCACAAAAAGTAGATAGGTTTTTGAGACTAGATTAAAGAGGCTCTCGAACCAGCGCAGTGCAAACCATGGAGCTCCCTGACTTTTCCGTAAAAAAATGGAACATAAAGCGGGACTGAGGGTCAAGGCGTTGAGAGAGGAAAGCGAAACGGCAATAGAAAGTGTTACTGAAAACTGTCGATAAAGTTGACCAGAAATACCTGCCATGAATGCTACGGGAACAAAAACAGCCAGCAAAACTAATGTGGTGGCAACGATGGGGCCAGAAACCTCTATCATGGCCTTTTGTGCGGCTACCTTGGGAGACAACCCTTCTTCTAAATGGCGTTGGGCATTTTCTACCACCACAATGGCATCATCAACGACAATACCAATCGCCAATACCAATGCAAAAAGTGACAAGGTATTTATGGAATACCCCATCGCTAATAAGATGGCAAAGGTTCCTATCAAGGAAACCGGTATTGCCAACGCCGGGATTAATGTCGCGCGCCAATCTTGGATGAATACATAAACTACCAGGATTACTAATGCCAAAGCTATAAAAAGAGTTTCTATCAATCCCTTTAGTGAGTTATTGATAAATCTAGTGGAATCGTAGGGAACAACGTATTCGACGTCAGCGGGGAACTGCTGAGAAAGGCTTTTCATTTTTTCCCTGATTCTTTCAGCTACATCCAGGGCATTGGCTTCAGGGAGTTGGTAGATTGCGAAATTGACCGTGGGAGAACCGTTTAGTCGGGAAAGGACTTCAAAGGTTTGCGAACTGAGTTCTACTCGAGCGATATCACTCAATCTCACTACAGATCCATCCGGATTTGCAAGGATGATTATGTCCTCGAATTCTGCAACATCAGTGAGTCGCCCTTTAGCTTGAATGGTATATTGGAATTGTTGATCTTGTGTGGACGGAGCTTGTCCAACAATTCCTGCGGCCGCCTGTAAGTTCTGGTCACGAATGGCTTGCACCACGTCGTTGCTGGTAATTCCCAGATTCACCATTCGATCAGGATTCAACCAAATTCGGATTGAATAATCCAATGCACCAAAAATGGAGACATTGCTAACTCCGGGAAGCCGGGATAGGACATCCTTCACATTTAAAGTAATAAAATTGCTTAAAAATAATTGGTCATAGGTCGCGTTCGGGGATGAGAAGGATATGATCTGCAGAAATTCAGGCGACTGCTTTTTAACAGATACTCCTGAGCGAGTTACTTCCTCCGGTAGCTTTGGCGTTGCTAGAGAAATTCTGTTTTGAACGTTTACCGCCGCCATATCTGGATCTGTGCCGATCTCAAAAAGTATGTCTAAAGTGTAGGTGCCGCTATCCGTGCTTTTTGAGGACATGGAGATCATATTTTCCACGCCATTGACCTGTTCTTCAATAGGAGCCGCAACCGTGCTTTCCAGGACTGTTGCACTGGCACCCGGGTAGGATGCAGTGACCTGAACTGCGGGAGGAGAAATTTCGGGATATAAAGAAACAGGTAGCTGAGGAATGGAAACTAACCCGGCGATGACAATTACAATAGAAATGACAAAAGCAAAGCGAGGTCTTTCTATGAAAAAGTGACTGAACATATTTTATTTTTTACCCGTTTTCTTAGGAGCAGAAGGGGAGGTCTGAACAATTGTGCCGGAGCGCACTTTTTGTAATCCTTCTGAAATCACCTGTTCTCCAACTTCCAAACCTTGTTTGATGACCCAGTTGACTCCCTGTTTATCCCCGACAATGACAGGTCTTTTTTGGACACTATTATTTGCGTCCACTACGAGGACAAATTTCCCCTTTTGATCTTCTCCAATTGCTGTTTGCGGAACAACTCTCTCCATAGATGAGTCACCCCTTCTTACCAGTACTTTTACAAATTGGCCTGGCATTAAAATGCGACGGTCGTGAGGCAAGTCATTTTTCCCGGGTAAGACATTTGTACTTTGGTTGGGAAAAATAGAACGGATGGTGATGGTGCCGGTTTTTTCATCCACCATATGACTTAAATAATCTTCTGTTCCTTCAAATGGATATAGCGTGCCATTGGATAACTGGATCTTTGGAATGAATGTGGTGGCTCTTCCTTTTTTAATCTGGTTTTGAAATTCTGTCAGCACAGCAGCCTCGCTCACCGTAAACAAAACATAAATAGGGTCCATTTGCACAATGGTTGCCAGGGTCCCAGAATTCAACGAAACCAGATTTCCTTCATTTATTGAAACACGACCTATTCTGCCATTAATGGGGGAATGAATTTCTGTGTAGCTTAAATTCAGTTGTGCCTGATCCAGGTTGGCTTTGGCTTCCATGAGTTCAGCCTGGGCTTTCAAAAAGTCGCTGTTTGTTTTGTCCAGATCCGTTTGCGAAACCCCGCCTTTTCGCACCGATTTGAGTCTCTTGAGATAAGAGGCAGCATTTGCCAGAGTGGCTTCTGCTTCTGCAACCTTGGCTTCTGCCGCTTTGACTTCAATTTTGTATGGGGCCTGCTCAATCACAAATAAAAGGTCGCCTTTACTAACATCCTCGCCTTCCTTGAATTTTCTTTTTTCCAGGTATCCTGTAACACGTGCGACCAGGTTCACTGTTTTCATGGCAGCCGTTCGGCCTACCAGTTCGTACGTTTTAACTACTTTACGTTTGACCACAGGGATTACCGTTACCAGTGGTGGAGGTCTTTCCGGCTTTGGCGCGGCTACGGTTTGCTCTTTTTCGCAACCGGAAACCAGGAACCATAAAGTAATTAGCAAAGAATATCGAAGAGCCTTATTCAAAATTTCGTACCTTTCGTTAATAGCGGGGGGCCTCATCTAAGGTGTCAGCCATCAAAGGTTTCCAGCCACCACCTAAAGATTTGTAGAGACGAATTAAATTAGACACGACGGAGCCTTCGCTTAAAGCTAATTGGTCCTGAAATTGGAAAAGAGATCTTTCTGCTTCCAGTACTCCTAAGAAGTCGGATAATCCAGTTGTATACAATTCACGGGATAAATCTACCGCGCGCGTGGCAGCCTCTACAGATTTTATCAGAGATTTCCTGCGAACCTGTTCTAGTGCATAATCGATCACAGCATTTTCCACATCTTTGACTGCAGTCAAAATCGATAGTTCGTATTGAATAAGCGATTGCTCTTGTTTCTCGTCTTCAATTTTAATATTTTGCCTTATGCGTCCGGCATCAAAAACGTTCCAGGTTATTTTGGGGCCAATTGAAAAGGCCGCTGCCGGTCCTGTGAACAAGCTCGCCGCAGATAATGATTCCAGCCCAACAGAACCAAATAAAGTCAGCTTTGGGTATAGGTCAGCGGTGGCAACCCCGACACGTGCGGTTTGAGCGGCCAACTCTCTTTCTGTCCGCCTTATGTCAGGCCGGCGTCTTAAAAGGTCAGCCGGTACCCCGATAGCTACTTCAATGGGAAGAATGGGGACAGGTGTATAATTTTCAAGATCATTTTTTAAAGACCCGGGGAATTTGCCGAGCAATACCGCCAATCCGTTTTTACCCTGCTCGATCCCGGTTTTTAGAGTTGGGATTTCAGATTTAGTATTTTCAAAATTATAGTTTGCCTGTTCAAGAGTGAGGGTGGTTGTTAAGCCTGATTCCAATCTGTCATTTACTATTTGCAAAGTCTCTTCTTGTGACCGCAGGTTTTTTTCTGCGGCAGTCAGTCTTGCCTGAAAGGTGCGAATTTCTACATAATTCAAAGCGGCCTCAGCCACCAGCGTGACAAGAGTATCGTTTAATTCTTCCTCGCGAGCTTCAACCGATGCTTTGGCAGACTCAACGGATCGTTCAATTCCTCCAAACAAATCAATTTCCCAACTGGCATCAAAACCAGTGGAATGAAGGTTGGTTGCCTGACCCGTTCCGGTTTCTCCGCTGGTTTGCTGGCGGGCGGTGGAGGCGGATGCATTGATGGTGGGGAAGCGGTCTGCTGCAGCTATTCCTCTTCGAGCTCGTTCTTCTCGGACGCGGGACTGGGCTAATCGAAGATCCAGGTTTCCTTTTATCGCCCGTTCAACCAGCTCTGATAATAATGGGTCTTCCAAAGTGTTCCACCAATCACCGAGCATTTCCTGGGTGATTTTTTTTACTGGAATAGGGGGCGCACTATCTTGCTCTTTTTCAGGTTTAGGAGGCTCGATTTTAACGGCTTCTAATTGTGCGTTGAATTCTTCAGGTACCTTCTTTTCAGGGGGAACGTAGTCAGGGCCTACTGTGGCACAACCTGAAAAGAGGATCAGGAAAATCCAAATTATAAATTTGGGTGAATCATAAATACTGTGACTGATTTTTGATTGCTTTATATTCATTTCTCTATTTTTCTGGATTTACCTTCCTGGTCAATGGCGACATAGGTGAAAATCGCTTCAGTCACGCAGTAGCGTTCATCGGCCAGTTCATCCAGTACGGGTTTAACCCAAATCTCCAGTTTGATAGACATGGAGGAGTTACCGATTTTGGTGCACTTTCCATAACAGCAAACCACATGCCCGACGTTGACCGGTTTGTAAAAAGTCATCCCATCCACTTTAACCGTGACGACACGGCCTTTGGCGATTTCTTTTGCCAGAATTCCTCCGCCAATATCCATCTGCGACATGATCCAGCCGCCAAATATATCACCGTTTGAGTTGGTGTCTGCCGGCATAGCCAAGGTGCGTAATAAAAGATCGCCTTCGGGTTCTCGTTCTGTCATGGGTTTCTCCATCTGAGTCAAACATAATTCCGGGTGAATTATACCTCTAAATGGGGTCAACTTTTATAACAGCCTCTTGTAAAACATATTTATAATTTGAATAAATACTAAATTATTAACTGAATATTTTTTTCCAAAGCTATTGTTTTTCCCGCCGTTGTAAAATTATTTTGACAATAGGGTCGGGATGGAATATTTTTGCTACTCCAATATTTAGATTTTTAAATTTGGAAAACCCAATGGGCCAGCGAGCATAGGGGGAAGGCTTGGCCTTTTTGTTGATGCTGGAGCGAAGGTTTCGCTTCACCAATAAATTAAACAGGAGGGTGTACCCATGTTCTTGCCCAAGTGGTTGCCAAAATTATTTTCAATCCTCGTATTCCTGCTCGCTTTTCCATTGAGTGTCAGTGCCGCATCCGACCCTGTGAAACCGAGTCTGCAATCGTTGGCAGGCGTTCCTCTTAACTTTGAACAACACGATTTACAAAATAAGCAGGCTTTCCTATCGCGGGGCATGGGCTACCAGATGTGGCTGACTCCCGATGAATCGGTAGTAAATTTGCAGAGGTCCTCCGGTTTAAAGCATGGGAGCCCGGCCCCTGCCGGGGCACAGGTGCGGATGAAACTGCTAGGCGCGAACCCGAACCCTGCGATGAGCGGAGTCGACAAGCAGATAGCAAAAAGTAATTATTTCATCGGTAACGACAAGTCGAAATGGAAAACGGATATCGAGAACTATGCCAAAGTAAAATACGAAAAAGTCTATCCCGGTATTGATCTGGTGTATTACGGCAACCAGCAGAAACTGGAATATGATTTTTTGGTGCGTCCCGGTACAGACTATAAAACCATCCGCATGAACTTTGAAGGCGCAGACCAACTGACGTTGGATGAAATGGGAAATCTCATCCTTAAGACTGCGACAGGAGATTTGGTGCAACACGCTCCCATCATCTATCAGGAGGTTGGTGGAGAAAGAAAACCGATAGAAGGACACTACGTCTTGATGGCTGACAATCAAGTTGGCTTCGAGGTTGCGGATTACGACAGCCGCCGCACCCTGGTCATCGATCCGGTGCTTGAATACGCCAGTTATTTTGGGGGTAGTCTTTCAGATTACGGTACATCCATTCATGCGAGTTCATCTGGGGAAATCTATTTGGTAGGTTATACCGGTTCCAGTGGTTTATCGACAACCGGTGCAGCAGATACTTCACATAACGGATCCAATGATGTACTAGTTCTGAAGTTAGATGCAACAGGAGCACTGGTCTATTCAACATATATAGGTGGAAGCGGGTCCGATTTGGGGTCTGATATTAAAACTGATTCGGCAGGGGCCGCTTATATTGTAGGTAACACCAGTTCTACTGATTTTCCCATTAATTCTGGAGATTTTCAGGATACATTAAATGTTCTAAATGATGTCTTTATAATTAAATTGAACTCGACTGGTTCAGCACTAGAGTTTTCGAGTTATTTTGGGGGAAGTGGCTCTGATTACGCTTACGGAATTGATATCGGCTCTACGGGAGAGGTCTACTTCTCAGGTAATACAGACAGTACAAACTTCCCTTCTGGCTCTTCTGGTTCCACTGCGAATGGTGGAGGTAATGATATTTTCATTACAAAAATGAATCCTTTAGGTACAGTTGAATATTCTAACTTAATTGGAGGAACGGGTAACGAACAGGCTCGGGATATTGTTGTCGATACCTCAGGTGCGGCCTACGTGACTGGGTATACTAACACCTCTTCAGGGATCACTACCACAGGTCCTTCATATGGTGGAGGAACTAGGGATGGTTTAATCATAAAATTAAACCCAGCTGGATCAGCTCTGGTATATGCAACCTATTTGGGGGGTAGTGGCTCTGATGATTCTTCATATCTGGATGTTAACAGTTCCGGGAATGTCTACGTTACTGGGGCGACGGACTCTGTAAATTTCCCCACTACAACAGGTGCTTTTACTTCCCCTAATCCTTTAGGAACTAGTGCCTTCGTTACCAAACTGTCTGCTGATGGTTCGTCTCGTATTTTCTCAACCATTATAGGTGGTAACGGATTTGATGGTGGGTATGAAATAAAGGTAGGTTCGGATGGAAGGAGCTATGTGGCAGGGGTCACCATCTCTACCAATTTTCCAACTGCGAATCCAATACAGGCCGCGCATGGCAATGACAGTGGTGGTGCCGATGGATTCATCATTCAACTGGACTCTACTGGAGCCAACCTTGAATTTGCTACCTATATGGGCGGGAGTGGAAGTGATTCCTTATATGGCATGTTTCTGGGCGATAATAAGATTTATGCCTTAGGTCATTCAGGTTCCACCAATCTAACGACCGCTAATCCTCTACAAGCTAACAATGCAGGGGCTACAGATATGTTCATTGCTGTCATCTCTGATCTGCCTGGTGGTGCGGCGGCAGATACCACGGCACCGGTGATTAGCGTTGCACCTACCGCAATCACTTTGGAGGCCGGGGCAACTTATAATTTGACCAACGATGCGGTGGGTGTTACTGCCCTCGATGATGTGGACCTAGATTTGACTGCCAGCATTGTTCGTGGGGGAGCCACTCTGCCTCTCAATACAACCAGTGTAGGTTCACAGGGCATCACTTATAACGTATCTGATGCTGCAGGTAATGCTGCAGTTCAACAATCCCGCACTATAAACGTGGTTGATACCACTGTCCCAACCTGTACCCCGCCGGCGGATATTATTACTCCGACTACAGGGACATTAACAACCGTAGCAATTGGAACTGCTTCCGGTACAGATGCAACGGGAATCGCCTCGATCGTCAACGATGCACCCACCGGATTTCTGGTTGCTACGACAACGGTGAATTGGACGGTAACGGATAACTCTGGACTTTTCAGCCAATGCACCCAGAGTGTGACCGTAACAGCCGATGCTACTTTGCCGGTAATATTTGTGAACCAAGCCAGTGTGAATGCGGAAGCCGGGTCTGTTTACACCGATACCGGAGTCACCGCCAGCGACGATGTCGATGGCGACTTGACAACCAGCATTGTCAAAACCGACTTGCCGGTTGATACCAGCGTAGTGGGTACCGTGTCCACCCTCACCTATAACGTATCCGACTCCAGCGGTAATGCGGCGGTTGAGAAATCCCGCACAGTGACGATTGTGGATACGACCGGGCCGGTGTGTACCGCGCCTGCGGACATCACCACATTGGCGACAGGGACTTTGACTCCGGTCACGATTGTCGATGCAACGGCGACCGATTTTGTCGGAGTCACCTCCATCACCCGATCTCCTCTTCTTAACGAGTTCCAGGTGGGCATCACGTTGATCACCTTTACCGCAACGGATGCCGCTGGCAATATTGGTACTTGTACGCAGAACATTATTATCAATACGATCGTCGCGCCTTTTAAAGGTGCATTGATCACTCGGTCAGCGGAATCACCCGCGACATCAATTGATATCCCAGACCGAACCATGTTCCATGTTCCCTGGAATGTTGTGGTCTACGACTATGATCCGGACCCGTTCTTTTCTCCAGCGAACCCGGAAGTATTGAAAGTTCCTGCCGGGGTTTCTAAAATTCGGCTTTCGGGAAACTTTCGTTTCGAAAACTTGCAAAATGATGATAGCTATCGATTCATTTATATAGTCAAAAAGAATGATCCTGGTTCTATAACTGCCATAGCTTCGACCAAAAGTACGGCTTTTGATCCAACTGGATTGGTCGATGAGCCTGCAGGAATAGATTTGCAACAATTGCAGACAAATTTAAATATTACTTCACCCGTATTGGAGGTCTTACCAGGAGATGAGTTTGAAGTATTGGTGTACCAAAACTCGGGTCAGGTTATTCCACTTTCCAAGAAACCCCAGGAGAGCTGGTTTTCCATTGAGGTGATTGAATAATCTTCCTGCCTCGTGCAGGGGCCAAACTGGCATGGCGACGATCACTACAAGGAGGTGCGGGCCTCAGCATGACAACTGAGGAGATTTCAACGGTCATCCCGAAGTGTTATATCGCTTCATTGGCCTTCATGCCCGGGTGGTAGTGGGTGCAATTCAGCTATTTATTTGTTAAACTAACACCTAATCAAATTAGCGAATTGGAGATAAGCTTATGATGGGCATTGGTTTTCCTGAGTTGATGGTAATTCTGGTCATTATTATGATCATTTTTGGGGCCGGTAAGTTGCCGGAAATTGGATCTGCTTTCGGAAGAAGTATCAAAAACTTTAAAAGTTCCATGAAAGAAGCAGAAGCTGAAGAACTGCCCAGTGAAACCGCAGAAGCATCTGAAGGTGCAGAAACATCAGAGGGTGCAGAAAATGTCGAAGGTGCAAGCGTAAGTGAGGGCTCTGAGACGACTGCTAAAGAAGGGGTTACTGCCAAGAAACCAGCCACTAAAACGGCAGCCGCTAAAAAGGAAGAAGAGTTGGTGGACGAAGCCGCTCTGGAGATTAAAGAGAACCGGATTGGAACCATTCGCACCAAGCACGATGGTCTGGTTCAGCAAAATGATGTTTTCACTACGTCCTTGGGCCGTACTCCTGGTGGAAGAGGGCGTGACCGAGGTATTTCTCGAGACACTTTCTAACCCGGTCTACGTAGAGTGGGCTCATTGAGGGGTGTGGGTCCTGGGTTGAGAAAGCTTTTTATTTTAAGAGCTTGTCCATCGTATTCAAAAATTTATATACATCAATGGGCTTAGATATATAGTCTTTGAAACCTATCTCTGCAGCCTTTTTTATATCTGCATCCATGGCATACGCAGTCAAAGCAATAACAGGGATGCTCTGAGTCTCTTTTATATCCTCCAACCTCTTGAATGCTTCCAGCCCATCCATCTCTGGCATCTGAATATCCATCAATATCAAATCGGGAATCTCCGCCTGAGCTAATTCAATTCCAAGCCGAGCACTAGGAGCCGTTAATAATTTTATATGTTTTCGGTGAGATAAGATCTGCTGAACGAGTTGCAAATTGGTTGGAGTATCATCTATATAAAGAACCGTTCTATCATGGGGTTTGGGCAAAGGAGCAGGAATCAAATCTGGCGGTATTTCAGTCTCCAACGGTGCAATCGTTTTATCTGAAATAGGTATATCAAAATAAAAAAAACTTCCTTCGCCATAAGCAGTTTCAAATCCGATGGTTCCGCCCATCATTTCAACAAGCTGTTTGGATATGGTTAATCCAACGCCTGTACCTTCAATATTCTCTATATCAGTATCAAAGCGTTCAAAAGGTTCAAATATCCTATCTTTTTTATCACTGGGAATACCGCGTCCGGTATCCCTGATGCCTATCCGTATTTTATCACCCTCTTGTTCACCAAAAGAAACCTCTACAGAGCCGCCGGGCTTATTGTATTTGACAGCATTAGAAATTAAATTTAACAGGACTTGCCGTAGCCGAAGCATGTCTGCTTCAACACAATAGTTTTTACCTTCATTTTTCTTGTATTTAAGAATTATCCCTTTCTCATCAGCGAGAGGATTTGCAAAGGACAATGCACTATCCATAAGTTCATTTAAATTAATTGGTTTGACTACTAAATCTAAATTTCCAGATTCGATTTTCGAAAGATCAAGTACTTCATTAATGAGAGCCAAAAGATGATCCCCTGCCGAGGATATTAATTCCAGATTCTCATTTTGGCGAGCTGTCAGGGGAGATTTAGAATCCATCTGTAACAGTTGAGTGAAACCCAGAATAGCATTCATGGGCGTGCGAAGTTCATGACTCATTCGGGAAAGAAATTCGGATTTGGCGCCGTTTGCCCGTTCGGCTTCTTCTTTGGATTTAGCCAGAGCCGTTTGATTCACCACCTTCTCCGTTACATTCTGTGATGCTCCTGTGATGGATATAACCTCTCTATCTACATTTTTTCTTAGAACAGAAAACGTCGAAAGGTACCACAAAGGCTTCCCATGGGTATCAACCAGTTCACTTTCCACTTGAACTGACTCACCTGTACTAACAACGCTGTCCAGGGCTTTAGTGAAGGCTGTCCTGGCTTTGTCTGGAAAGAAAGCTGGAGGATATGGTTTCCCCAAAAATTCTTCTATATTGGTTATACCGAGTTGTTCTTGACCGGCTTGACTCATAAACATCAACGTATAGCCTGGGCCATTATTTATATGAATTTCTTTGAGACAAATGGGACTGGTTTCAAGTAACGTTCTATTTGTCTCCTCTATTTTTTTATTACTGGTGATATCCATAGAATCTGCTGTGATATAAATGAGATTACCCTCAGCATCGAAATATGGACTGATTGTAGTTCTAAACCAAATAACTTTTTTATCTACTTCAAAAGAATATTCAATTGTATTCGTTTCTCCCTCACTGGCGAGATGCATATATTTATTAACGATATCGCGAGTGGCTTTTGGGGCATCATCAGTAGGAAAAATTTTTCCATAAAAATCCTCGGCACTTTCAACCTTAAGGGCGGTCACACCACTCTTACTCATAAACTTTAGTTTGAAATCCGGATCAAAAATTTTATGGCACACAGGTGAGGCCTGTACCAGGCTATTCACGCTTGAGTCTTCATTTACAGATTTTAATAATGCATCCAAAGTTAAATTGTTCATTTTATTCATGAAATCTTTTGAGAATGGGCCTGGATAAATTGCTCAATTGCCCTAAATATCAGGCATCAAAATTAGATTAGAAACTGACGAGTTGTTAGGCTTGATACTCAAAGCTTACGGGCTGCTCAGCTTACTTAGACCTATATCAGCAAGAGGCATACCAAACAGCGTAAATACATATAACTCCTTATTTAACAAAGTAACAATACAGATCTATAATGATTTGATGTTGTGATTTGCACATTTGTATTTACAAAGCCCAGTGGTTTTTGTGGAAAAATTTATACGGTGGGAAACGGGACTATCTGGAAAGAAAAAACAACTTTTGCGTCCAGCGGGATGTGTTTTGAGGGGGGTAACAGTGTGCCGAGATAAGTTGAATTCTTTTGCGGGGAAGGGAAGTTTGTGTCAGAGCCCGTTTAACGGTCGCACTCGCCGCCTCCAAGAGGATAACGGACTCACCTAAAACTTTGTTTTTTGGACTTTTTTCTTCGCATGGTAATTACATTCAATATATTAAAGTTGAAGGCTATATAATGATATTAAAAATTAAATAATTCTAGTGACGAGGATAATTATGAAAGTATTGATTGTTGAAGATGATGTTCCTTCAAGAAATTTTATGAAAGATACGGTCGAAAGCCAGGGGTTTGAAACATTTACAGCCGAAAATGGTTTACAGGGTCTTGAGGAGTTTAAGAAAGTTAGCCCCGATTTAGTTCTTTCAGATATCAATATGCCCAAAATGAATGGATTGGAGCTTTTAGAAGAAATTCGTAAAATCAGTCCTGATGTTATTGTCGTAATGGTAACCGCATTTGGCTGCGAAGAATATGCCCTTAAAGCAATGGAATTACGAGCAAATAACTACCTCAAAAAACCTGTCCGACATGAGGAGTTGTTACCGCTACTTAAAAAGTATGCGTCCCTAACCGAAAAACCCACTGAATCATTTGAACAACAGGAGGAAGTCAACAAACCTACCTTTTCTATAAAACTGTACAGTGATATTACAAAAGTTCCGAATATGGTCTATTGGTTGATAGATGCAACTAAGGACCATCTAGATAAAAGAGACCAGCTTGATGTGAAAATTGGTCTTGTGGAACTTTTAAACAACGCAATTGAACATGGAAATTTAGCGAATGCAAAAGAATTAGATGCTTCCAAGAAAGCTATCGCCTATTCTCGAGAGGTCAATGTCGAGTTTAGAACAAGTGGGCCTTACTGCGAATGGGTCATTACTGATGAAGGCAAGGGATTTGACTGGCAAGCGTATCTGGACCGGCTCAAAGTAGACCCATTAGGACAAGAGGGGAAGGGCTTGCTAGTTAGCAAATTCCATTTTAACGAACTATTATTTAATCCTTCTGGCAATTCTGTCACAGCTAGAAAAAATATAAGTGGTGATTGAAAAAGAGTTCTTATTTAAAGCCTTTTATCTCATTTATTTTATCCAAAAATTCCGCGCGGCTCAGGTTTTCGATCAAACACCGAAAGCCTCTGACACAAGCCTGACACAAGTTAGGTGAAAAGTTCCCTGCATAACCCCTTCAATTTATTGGGATTCGAATATCCGCTATTTTATATATTGGACTTAGGATATACTCTTGAAGAGATACCTCTCTTCAACCAGCAATTGGAGGACGCATAATGGAACTATCAAAGACCGCTAAATTAAATCCTCGCGCTGAGGAACCTCGTGTGTTCACTGTAGTACCTACTCCCTTATGCAGCAATGTGTCGGCCAACCTTGTAGACCTATTTGTAACAACCGATAGCGTAGTTGCCACGGCAAAGGTTGAAACGACTCGGTCATCTTCTAGAATTGAAGTCTACTGGGACGATGGCCAAACAGATGTTCTGAAACTTCCACCGGGTGTTTTATTTGATCAACCTCTGGAAATTTTGGGCCAAGATGACTTATTGCCGAAAGGAACCTACCAGTTTAGCCACACATATAATGTGTCTGAAGATGGCAAACCGTTTAGAAAACTTGTACAGGTGACAGTGGATAGCAAAAATGAACCTACGGATTTTAGGGTTCAGGAAATTTTTTTAACTCCGAGGTATAAGATAAACTACTACGAAAGCACTGTCTATGTTAAGGATGATTTCGATTTTTTTGCCGAGTCCCAAAACTTTGATATATACCAAAGGATTGATGGAGTACTTGTAGGTCACTGGAAATGGAAGCCGGGTAAAAATTTAGGATCAGAATTTGGCTTAAGGCTGGAAGGAAGTGCGATTGCCCGTGAACTGACAGTGGACGAATGGGTTAATATTTCATACCGAATTATTGAACATGATACTTTAAGTCAGAATGATGTGGTCAACATCAGCGTTTATATGCACCCGGACCTGAATGAAGACGGTAATGTGCCTGTTGATAAGACAGGTACAGATGTTGGAGGAGAACTTGGTGATAATACGGCTGGAATCAGGTTTCAACGTTCAATTCAACTAATAGCTAGCCAGCCTAATAGCAGTACTGTTTTCGCATCAAAGGTGTGATGCCGGTCACACTCGACTAAATTTTTTTAGACGTTCTCTGGATGAAAGGGCTTAGCCGGTTCGGTTAGGCCCTTCTGTGTTAGAGGTCGCACTTTCCGCCGATTATCAAAGAGCCCGTGGGCTTTCCAGCTTATTTTTCAATACCTTTAGTCCCAAGGTCAAGGTTTTGACCCCCTAAATTCCTGACACAAGTCTGACACAAAGGGGGGGATCAATAAACTGGCATGGATTGTGAGGTATTGAAACTAAGGGGGTTGGTCGATCAGTATTTTGCTTCTATCGGTCGCACTCGCCGCCGATCATGTTGATCATGTCAAAGGTCGGGATGATGTCGGCAAGCATGCCTCCCTTACACATTTCTCCCATAGCCTGGGTCATGGTAAAAGAAGGTGGGCGGACCCGACATTTGTAGGGTTTTCCTGTGCCATCACTGACGAGATAGAATCCCAGTTCCCCGTTTGCCGCTTCAGTCGGAAAATAAACTTCACCAACAGGGGGTTTGAGTCCATCGATAACAATTTTGAAATGAGCGATCATTTCTTCCATCCGCGAATAGACATCGGGTTTGGAAGGGTTTCGCAAATAAGGATTAGCAACATTGATCGGGCCATCTGGCATATCACGCATAGCCTGTTTGATGATCCTTAGACTTTGTTTGATTTCTTCCATTCTGACCAGGTAGCGGTCGAAGTTGTCGCCGGTTTTACCCAGAGGAATATCAAAGTCGATCTTATCGTAGCAAAGATAGGGGTGGTTTTTACGAACATCGTAATCGACCCCGCTGGCCCGTAGACAGGGACCGGTGAACCCCCAGGAAATGATACTCTCTACCGGAATCTGGCCGGTGTCTTGCATCCGGTCAATAAAAATTCGATTCTTTGTCAACAGATTATCCACATCTTCAAAAAGCGAATCGAGTTTGGGGTAAGCGTCTTTCAGATCTTCATCAAACCCAGGAGGCAAATCACACATCAGGCCTCCTATACGAATGTAATTAGAGGTCAGACGGGCACCACAAACCTTTTCCAATAAATCCCAGACAATTTCACGGGCTTCAACAAAATAAATAAAAGCGGTCAACGCACCCAGTTCCAGGGCTGCGGCGGCAATATTGGTGTAATGGTCAGAGATTCTTGCCAGCTCATTGGTGACCACCCGGATGTAAGAACAGCGCTCGGTAATTTTAATGTCGCAGAGCTTTTCTACAGCCAGGGCAAAGCCTATATTGTTCATGATGGCGGAGCAATAATTCAATCGGTCTGTGTAGGGAAAAACATTCGAGTAAGTGACGCTCTCGCACATTTTTTCAAAGCCGCGGTGCAAATAACCGATTTCTGTTTCCAGATTGACGACGGTTTCTCCATCCAAGGTCAGGAGAAACTTTACCGTCCCATGAGTGGCTGGATGTGAAGGCCCCATATTCAGGACCATATGATCGGTATGTAAATTTTCTTTTAAGTCAGCCATTTCGTTAACCAGCTTTGGAAATTTTTACGTTAATCAAACCTTCTTCACCGTTTCTCAATGCATTAACCGGAACGTTGACCCAGTTTTTCGGAATATAAAGCATTCCCACACTGGTCACCTTGCTGGTCTTGACTTTGACCTCCACCTTTCCTGCTGAAGATTCAACGACAATCTGATCGCCTGTGGAGACTCCCAACTTCTTAGCATCCTCAGGGTGTATCTCCGCGATACATTCAGGCCCTATATCGACCAAAGCTTTTGCGTGTTGACTGTAGCTTCCGATATGGAACATATGATTGTTTGTTTGCAGGGTAAAGGGAAAATCTCCTGACGCATTATTTTGATCTGCAGTGCTCTCATTTATATGAAACTTAGGATTAGTATTTGCTGAATCCAGTTTCCACTGCACAGATTTATCTCCTGGGAAAACCCCCTTGTAAGCTGGGGTCCCCTTTTCTATTTCCTGTTGTACACCCGTGACATCCGTGTTTTCGAAAGGTTTGCCTAATGCAGACGCCATTTCAATCAAGATGTCAAAATCTGGTTTGGACATTCCCTGCGGGATTACTGCAGGCGCAACACGTTGCACGTGCCGGGACATATTGGTGTAGGTGCCTTCCTTTTCCGCGAAAGTTGAAGAGGGAAGAACGATGTCGGCCATTCTAGCTGTGTCAGTCATGAATACATCGGTGACAACCAGAAAGGGTACGGTTCGCAGAGCTTCTTTAACCAATAGCGGTTTGTAATAAGACTGCAGAGGATCTTCGCCAGCGATAAAGAGAAATTTTAAAGTTCCATCAATACAGTTTTGGAAAAGGTCTCCATTCGCATCACCGCTTTTGCTTGACTGATAACCTGGCAGAAACTCGGGCGTACAGCCCATATCATTAACCCCTTGGGAATTGCAATGCTCTCTGGGGGGATAAATACTAACGCTACCCGTACTGCCATGTTGGACTAGAGTGCAGAGATTGAGTAGGGCATTGAGAATCTCTTCTCCCTGGTTTGTGTCCAGAATATCATTTCCTACAATAACGAAGCGGTCGGCGTCTCTTGCAAAACTTTCTGCCGCGCGGGTAAGAACATCATCTGGCAGGCCAGTGGTTTTTTCAACCGCTTCTGCTGTATAAGAATCTAAAGATTGTACCCATTCATTATAGTTAGGGATGGCACTCTGTGCTTTCCCCGCATCCACCAATTTGTTATCAATGATGATGCGTGCTAACCGTGAGGCAACAATCAAATCAGAGCCATGCTTATAAGTCATCCGAACATCGACTTTTGCATTGCTGTCAAAAACAACTTTTCTTGGATTGGCGATCAATAGGTCAGTGTTGGAGAAGATTGTACCGAACCGGATTGAGTTCCCACCAACAGGATATTCGGAGGGCAGATCGGAATTGAAAACCAACACCACATCAGCTTCCTGCAGTTTCGTAATGGGCTGTGACGGAATACCATTTTCATAGCAATCCAGTATGAACGAATTCAGGTATGGAGCTCTTAAATTAGCAAGATTGTTAACTTGATTGGAGCCCAGCCGATCGCGGAACAATTTCTGGAATAGGTAGCCTTCTTCGTTGGTCAGTTTTTCGGAGCCTATACCGGCAAGGCTGTCTGGTCCACTACGGTTAACGGTTGCTTGCATGCGGTCAGCAATGGTTTCCAGGGCCTCTTCCCAAGTTACCTCTTTATAGCTTCCCCCTACATTCATGAGAGGGGACTCAATGCGCTGATCGTTATGGATGATGCCGTGTCCCAAACGCCCTTTGGCGCAAAGGTTACCTTCATTGATGCCAACATCATAACCTTCGTCTGCTTCAATGCGTATGACCTGTCCTTTTTTGCTTTCCAGCTTGATCGTGCAACCCCATGAACAGTAGTTACAGGTTGTGTGGGTGTTGGTAAACATTGCTGCCAAACCCCTTGCGCCCGAGGTCATATCCATCAAGGCACCTGTTGGACAAACTGTGATGCATTGTCCGCAGAATTCGCAGTCAAGCGGCTCGTCATTGGCTGTGCCAATGCCTACGCTCATACCGCGTTTATGAAAGTCCAAGGCTTGAACACCCTGAATTTCATCACAAGCGCGAACGCACAACCCGCACATGATGCAGCGGTTGAGGTAAAACTCGATAATCGGATTGGTTTTAATGCTGGGTTCGTTACGCCGCTGAATCTCAAATCGACCGTTGAACATTTGCAGCAGGTCTGTATTGTCCTGCAAGGGGCAAACCCCTGACTTGTCACAAATGGGGCAATCCAGAGGATGCTCAACTAACAGCATCTCAAGGCAGGCTTTATTGTAGCGATCTGTTTCTTCTGTCCCGGTGCGTACTTCCATGCCGTCGGCAACAGGTTGGGTACAAGAATAAACCAGTTCCTTTTTGCCATCGACCACCGTTTCAACCATGCAGGTCCGGCAAGCCGCAAAAGGCTTTAATTTCCTGTTGTAGCAGAGATTGGAGACCTGGGTATCATTCTGGTTGCAAGCCTCCAGAATAACGGTGCCCTCAGGAACGGAAACCTCTTTGTCGTCAATTTTTATATTGCAGGCCTTTTTGGGAACGGTACTCATTAAGCGGTAGCCTCCTCAGTTGCCGGTGCTTCTTCAGCATCATCTTTCTTGTATTCGCTCAAGACTTCCAAATAATTTTCAGGGTCGATGTTTCCGTGAGTGTCATCGCCGACAATAGCCATTGGTGCGGCTCCACAGTTGCCCAGACAAGAAGCAGTCTGCAAGGTGAATAGTTTTGAGTCATCTGTTTCGCCGGGGCGAATATGATAGCAGTCGTTAATTTTATCACCGATTATGGGAGCCCCTTTAACAAAACAGGCTGTTCCATAACAGAGCTTGATAATATATTTTCCCGGCTCTGTAATACGAAGCTGAGGGTAAAATGAGATCACCCCATAAATTTCTGCTCTGGTTACATTGAGAGCCTCCATCACCAACTCCACGGCAGGCATGGGAAGAAACCTGTATACATCCTGGACTTTTTGTAACGTGGGAATGAGGTGACTACGCGAATCATCCGGAAGATTTTTAATGATTTCTTCCGTCGGCGCAATATCTATCTCTTCTTGCTCAGCGTCTTGGTCTGCGATTGGGATCTCGTTGGTTTCCATAGGATAAACCTTTACTGAATTAATAAAATCAGCACATTCCTGCTTATCAATTTACCAAGAAATAGGGGGATTTTGAAAAAAAAATAAGAGTCTATTAGATTTTCGTTAATAACACCATTTTGCTCGAATCCCGCTTGGAGGCCGAAGTATATAAGTTCAACGGATTTACTGTCAACCTATTTATTAATAAAGGCTTTAATCCACTAATACCTTTAGTTTTAAGCAGCTAAAAGGGGGTGCTTTAAGGGGATGAAATGGGTGCGGAGTTAGAAACGCTTTGAAATCAAAATTCGCCGTCACCAACGGGGCGATATCGGAGTCAGCGACAGGTTGGATGATAAAACGAGGTCAGGGAATCAGAATGACATCCAGTTCTTTAGGAAATGATTTGAATGATTTATTAGTTGGAGCAGTTTCTTTTTCGAGTTCTTTTTGAACAAAAGCCAATTTTTCATAGGCCCCTGAATGATTTGGGTCCATTTGTAGGACCTGACGGAATTGATCCTGAGCTTCCCGATAATGATTGAGCTTGCTATAGACCAGACCCAGACTGTATTGGGCATCGGTGTTTTCAGGATTCAGGGAGATGGTGTGTTTCAAAGGGGGCATTGCTTCGATAAAACGATTTTCATCCATCAAAGACCACCCCAGACTGAACAAGGCTTTCTGGTTATCAGGGTTCAACGCCAGGGTTTTTTTATATTGTTCTATGGCCTCCGGGTGACGACCAAGAATTTCGTATACCATTCCTAAGTTATAGTGGCCAGTCTGAAACTTGGGATAGGAGCGAACTGCTTCTTGAAACATTTTTATGGCCGTTTCATATTCCTGATTAAAAGTGAAAATTGTTCCCAGCTGGTTGTAGGCATCAGTAAAATCTGGCTCAATTTTTATAGCTTGTTTGTAAGAGGCGATAGCTTCCGGATACATTTTCAGCTTTTGGTAGGTCTGCCCCAGATGGTTGAAAGTTTCTGAAGAATCCGGTTTAATCTTTACTGCTTTTAGATAAGGAGCGATTGCTTCTGTCGGGTGACCCAAACGGATCAAAGTAAGTCCGAGGTAAAATTGAGCTTCAAATGATCCCGGGTCTTGTTTGACGGCTTGTTCCAAGTGGGGGAGAGCCTTTTCAAACTGATTCATTTGGACCAGACTTTTGCCGGATAATAGCCCTACTTCCCGACTAGAGTCAGGGGCTATTTTTAGGGCTGTATTGAGATATATTGCAGCTTCCTGATAATTTCCCAGGATTGAGTTGTATTTTCCCAGTTGAAGCAGCGTGTCAAGGTGGTTGGGATTTAACTCCAAGGCATTTGTTAGAGAAACGATTCCTTCTTCAAAACGTCCCAGTTCACCATAAGTAACTCCCAGCTTGTAATGGGTCTCTTCCAGTTCAGGATCTATTCGTATAGCTTTTTCAAATTCCTCCAGGGCTTCTTTTGATTGTTCCTGCTTGGCGTATATCCATCCCAGGCGGACGTGTCCTTCAACATAATCCGGGTTGATAGCTACGACTTCCTGATAAGCAAGTCCGGCCTCCTGATAGCGCCTTAAAGATTCATGAATTTCTCCAATTTGGAAGTAGGCGTCTAGGTTATCAGGGTCCAGGTTTGCAACTTGTTTGAATTGTTCTAAAGCGTTGTCGGTTTCTCCAAGTTCTTGATACAACCACCCCATATTGTAATGTGCTTCGGGGAAATTTTTATTCAAACGTACAGCTTCCTGAAAGCTATTTATGGCATCGCGGTTTCTGTCAAGCTGGGAATATGCCACCCCAAGCTTGAAATGGGCAGTAGGGCTTCTAAAGTCAATACGAGCGTACTCAAGATAAGGAGATAAAGCCTTTTCATGCTTTCCCTGATTCCGATAGGCATTTCCCAAATAATCGTATGAGTCCGCATAGCCAGGGTTAATGGTGATGGCATTTTTTAAGGGTTCAATGGCTTTTTCATTTTGTTGGGCATTTATGTAGGATTGACCTATACCAATATAGGCTTCAAAATAATTTGGGCTAAGGCGTAATGTATCTCTATAAGCCTGTATAGCTTTATCGAACATACTTTGTTCGAGAAAACTTTGACCCATTTCGAAATAGGCATCGGGGTAAATAGGGGAAATTTCCAATGTCTTATTGAAATGTTCAATGGCTTTAGAATGCTCACCCAATGCAACAAAAACTCGCCCCAAAGTAAAATGGGCGATGACCATTTTGGGTTTTGCTTTAAGAGCAGTCTGAAGAGGGAGTAAGGCTTTACCATATTCTTCAATTTGGGCATAAGTCCAGCCTAAGCCAAATAGAGCTTCTCCGTAGTTGGGTCCCAGGCGGGTAGCCTCTTTGAAAGAATCAACAGCTTCTTCATACCTTGCTATAGCTCCAAGACTTGAACCCAGACCACTATGTGCCGCCGCAAACAGAGGTTCTAGCTCGATAGCTTTTTGGTACTCTGCAATGGATTTGTTGTAGAGGCCCATTGTGTAGTAAGTCTCACCCAAGCCAAAATGAGGGGCATAGTCTTTGGGGTCAGCTTTTGCCGCTTTTTTAAATGTTTCAATGGCATCCTCTCTAGCCAAGACAGGGTTAGTTAAAACCGATGCCCAGATACTTAAAACCAATAAAATTATGGAAGCCATTTTTAACATAGAATCACTCAAGTAAACCTGCTGGTAACATCTTCTGGATAAGACTCAATATTGTGGATAGCTAAGTCTGAGCCTCTTTGCTCATCTTCTTTGTCAAGACGAATTCCGACCGTTTTGTCTAGTATTTTATAGACAGCAAACCCAAACACCAAAGCCACTACTATGGCAAGAAGTGTCCCGATCAGTTGCGCGAGAAGGCTGACATCCCCTAAGCCTCCCAATGCTTTCTGACCAAAGATGCCACAGGCGATTCCTCCCCATGAACCGGCGAGACCGTGCAGGGGCCAAACACCCAGAACATCATCAATTTTTAACTTTTCCTGTTCCCAGGTAAAACCTTTAACAAAAATAACTCCAGCTATTGCACCAATTGCCAGGGCGCCAATGGGGTGAACTTGATCCGAGCCTGCACAAATTGCAACGAGACCTGCCAGTGCTCCATTATGGATGAACCCCGGATCATTTTTAGAAATTACCAATGCGGCGATAATTCCTCCTGCCATTGCAAAAAGCGAGTTGATGGCCACTAATCCAGATATTCCCTGCAAGGTAGCGGCGGACATAACATTAAAACCAAACCATCCTACGCATAGCATCCAGCTTCCTAAAGCCATAAAGGGGACATTGCTGATAGGTATGGGACGACTGCGGCCCTCGGAGTCCCATCTTCCAAAACGAGGTCCGAGTACTATTACTGCTGCCAAGGCGATCCAACCCCCCATCGAATGGACGACTACGGAACCTGCGTAATCGTGAAAAGGCACTCCCCCGGTTAAATTAGCCAGCCATGAACCTTCTTGACCGAGGAATGTGATTTGTCCCCATACCATACCTTCAAATAGAGGGTATGCAATTCCGACAAAAATACCAGCCGCGAAAGCCTGGGTCCAGAATTTGGCCCGCTCGGCAATCCCACCCGATATGATGGCGGGGATAGCGGCGGCAAACGTAAGTAAAAAGAAAAAATGGACCAGTTCGTACCCTTGATCCTTTGCCAGCAATTCTTCTGCGGGCTGAAACATATAAATCCCGTAAGCAATTCCGTAACCAATAAAAAAATAGATTAGAGTAGAAAGAGCAAAATCCACCAGAATTTTTACCAGCGCATTCACCTGATTTTTTTTGCGGACAGTTCCTACTTCAAGAAATGCGAATCCCCCATGCATGGCAAATACCATTACTGCACCAAGCATCATAAACAGGACGTCACCACTGCTTACCAGTGAATTAAAGTCTTTATTCATTGTCTTTTCCCCTTTTCAGGATTTATGAATTTGGTAGCTCATCATTAGAATCCCTTAAGAGGCTGAAACCGTTTCATTGTTAAATAGCTATGATTACCACTGGCTTATCGACTATTTAACCTCTAAACAATAGGAAAAACTCTAATATTGGGTGAGCTCAGGTGAACTATAAACATTCGTTCCGGGAAAATAAACAGAATTAAAATTTGTGGGTCATGGCTTGGAGTTGAAAAATGTGCTAAAGAAGGGAGTCAATAAAATAACTCTTTAATAAACAATTAGTTAATGGGGTGTGGTTGCTTTTAGGGGAGGTTGGATTATCGGCTAAGACAAGCTATCAAAGAAGGATCGCTAAAAATTTCCCCCATTACCTCAGAAAGGCTGGCATTCAATAGCTTCTCATTAGGAAAGGTTGCAGGGTTTATGTCAGATCGCTTTTTCCTTGAAGTGAATTTTTTGCTGAGACTTTCTCCCCGGTTTTGACAAGTGACTTTGACACCTGCTTTGACTTGGATGCTCATTCGCGGGATATTTTCCTGATAAAGGCTTTTGATAGTTAAAATTTCTACTTTTAAGAATCTATCTGTTTTTGAATTGTAGCTTTTAGGCAAAAAGCCTAGCTTTAATAAACCTTGCTGGATTCGGGTTGAAAATATATCTTTTAAATCCCCTTGAGAAGTGATGGTAAACTTTCGCACCTTGAGCCCACCCCGCCATTTGGAAATCACATTACTGGAACGGATATCTACAACTTTTACTGCCACAGGAAGCCCCTTACCAATGTCAGAATTATGAACAGGGATGGAAGGGTCAATGAAAACGCGATGACTTTGCGCGCAGCCTGCGGAAAAGACAAAAAGCGCCAAAAAAGCTGAAAAAATAATATTCAGGGAGATAAAATTCATTTCGAGTTAAAAAGATATTAGAATAGGTTTATTGTAATTTATCCAACCCTTAAAATTAAGTTTAAAATGAGATCCCTCAAAATTAAATCATTGAAGGTGGGTATGGTGACTGCGGCCGAGGTGAAAGATAGGATGGGGCGTATTTTATTGACTTCAGGTCAGACTATTACCGCGCAAAATTTGAAAACTCTAAAAGCCTGGGGGATTGCTGATGTGGCTATAGAGGATTCGAACACAACCAAAAAAGTTTCGCAGGAAGCTGAAGAAACCGAGATTAAAGCACCCCCGGCTATTATTAAAGAACAGGAATCCCTGTTTAAAAATTCTGACCGAAGGCATCCCGCTATTTCTGAACTATTTGATGTTTGTTTGTCGAGAAAAGTTCAAATGCAGCTAGAAGATTAAATAAAGAAGGGAAATAAATTGGACATACGTAAACTGATTGAGCAGTCGCCGCAGATATCATCGCTCCCTACTATTTTTTACCAAATTAATGAGGCGGTTGAAGACCCGGAATGCTCTTTTATTGAAATAGGTGAGATTATCAGCGGCGATCCTTCGCTGGCGGCACGTCTTCTCAGAATAGTGAACAGTTCTTTTTTTGGTTTTCCGAGTAAAATCGAAACCATCTCTCATGCTGTAACGATTGTAGGTATGGCCCAATTGCATGATCTTGCTTTAGCGACTACGGTGGTCAATCAATTTAAAGGTATATCTAAAGAAGCAATGAACATGGAAAAATTTTGGCTTCATAGCGTCGCAACAGGATTAGCGGCAAGGATCATTGCTGTTTACAGGAGAGAACCTAATGCGGATAGATTTTATTTGATGGGAATGCTTCATGATTTAGGGCGACTTGTTTTATTCTTGAATATTCCTGATCAAATGGAAAAGGTTATGGATTCTTATGAGAAGGGCGGGACTTTATATGAGGTCGAAAATGAAATTATAGGGGCAGATCATGCGGCCGTAGTGGGGATGCTACTTGAAATATGGAAGCTACCTGAAATGCTTCAAGAGGCTGTAGCTTATCATCATACGCCAAGCCAATCCCCCCATTACCCCTCCGCTGCATCCATTGTTCATGTCGCAGATGTTGTTGCTCATGGGATGGAATTAGGGACATGCGGTGAAAGATATGTCCCTCCCTTAAACGCAAAAGCTTGGGAAATGTTGGATTTACCCATAAATCTTTTGTCGTCAATTGTTGAACAGGTTGACCGGCAGGCAAGCGAAGCGGTTGAAATGTTCCTTTAAAATATTACGTTGTGAGTAAAGAGAATTCCAAAAAAACAAAAAATAAGGACCAAATTAGAATTGAGTTTCTCGAGAGGCAAGCGCGACTCAATTTATTTGGACTGGATATCCTTGCCTCACTGGGTGAGCTGCAGCACAGCGCTCACTTAGGCCGTGACCCCCATCGGATATTAAATGTTGCCTTAAACCATGTAAAACGCCTTGTGGATTTTCAGGTGGTTGCATTTTATTTAGTGGATGAGGATAGTTCCGATTTTGTCATGGCGGAAGTTACACCTTTGGCAGAAAAAGAATTGATTAAAGCTGAAGTGGATAGGGAAATCGAAAATGGTTCATTTGCCTGGGCATTGAATCGTAATCGCGCAGTAGTGATTAAAGACCCCTCTCATGACCATTCGCTGGTATTTCATGTTTTAGCCACCAAAACCCGAGTGCGGGGTATGTTTGTTGGCCGTGTCCTTCCTGGCGGAAAACCCGTTAACGAAACAATTCTCTATCCTTTATCGGTGATTCTTCAAAATACTTCCAATGCCTTAGAAAGTGGCGCGCTTTATAAAATGATTTGGGAGCAAAACCAAAACCTTGAAGAAACAGTTCGAATTCGTACTCAAGACCTGGAAAAGCAAACCTTGGAACTTAAGGAAGAAATTGCATTTCGAAAAATTGCAGAGGAGTCTCTTGTCCTTGCTAAAGAGGAGGCAGAAGCGGGTGCCCGGGCAAAAAGTGAATTTCTTGCCAATATGAGTCACGAGATAAGGACTCCTTTGAATGCCATCCTTGGGTATGGAGAGATTTTGCAATTTGAAGCAAGGAAATTACAACGACCGGATTTTGTTGAAGACTTGAAAGCCATTGAGTTTGCCGGACGGCATTTATTGAGCTTGATTAATGAAATTCTAGTACTGTCAAAAATCCAAGCGGGAAAAATGGAGATTCATCCTGAATACTTTGATCTCTCTCAACTTATTGAAGAAGTGGTTTCAACAGTAAGGCCCTTGGCCCAAAGGAAAAAAAATAAGCTGGAGGTGATAAAGCAGGAGCTGCCAGAATCAATGAATTCTGATTCCTCGCGCATCCGTCAGATACTGTTAAACCTTTTGGGAAATTCATGCAAATTTACAGATGAAGGGGAGATCACCCTGACTGTTACCAGGAAAATTGTTGACGGTGTGCGGTGGATTTATTTTACGATTGGTGATACCGGAATTGGTATAGAGCCGGAAAAAATTCCCGAATTGTTTGAAGAGTTTGCCCAAGCGGATTCTTCCACAACCAGAAAACATGGAGGAACAGGACTGGGTTTAACCATCAGTAAGCGTTTATCGCAATTATTGGGAGGTGATATTCAGGCAACCAGTGAAATGGGGAAAGGCGCATCGTTCACGGTTTTTCTTCCAGAAAATTTCTCCCAAATAAAATCTTTTGAAGTCGAAGGGGTTAGCCAATGGTCAAAATGGGCGGGCCGATTTCTGGACGACGAACCGATTTATAAATCTGAAGAAAACGAGACAAGACCTTTGACTTTAAATCTAGACCCGCTTTTGGATTATGTTCTGGTTATTGATAATGATGAAGTTGTTTGTAATTTGATAAAAAGATTTCTGGAAAAGGAAGGATGCAAGGTGGAATTTGCCCATAACTTGAAAGAAGGGCTACGCCTTGCTGAGGAGATACGTCCTCTAGTAATTATTCTGGATATTATGGTAGAGGGGTTTGGTGGCGGTGAGGCATTAGCTCAGTTTCACAATAATCCAAGTATTGTAAATTCTTCCATAATTTTATTGACCGAAGCCGATACAACGTCTGAAATGGAAGGGGTCACTGAATATTTGTCTAAACCCCTTGACTGGGATCAGTTTGTTACTGTTTTCAAAAAATACCAGTCAAAACCAACTGACTTCTCCATTATGATTGTTGAGGACGATGCTATTAACAGAGAAGCTTTGACGCGGATTTTGAATAAGGGGGGGTGGAAAGTGATTGAGGCCAGTGACGGGCCATCAGCTTTTGAGTTGCTTAATGCAAATAAAGTCCCTGATATGATTTTTCTGGATTTGATTTTGCCAAGTATGAATGGTTTCGAGTTTATTGTTCGTTTACGCCAAAATCAAAGTTGGAAGAACATTCCTATAGTTGTTAACTCGGCAAAAGAGCTCACTCTTGAAGAAAAAGGTCGGCTACAGGGAGACGTGGTGAAAGTTTTCAAAAAGGGTGACGTTACTTGTGGCGAACTATTAAGCGAAGTCCGTTTGATAGCCAGTCATGCTAAAAATGGGAATTCCTAATTCTAATTATTAGTTTTAGGGATTTGGGGGAGGTTCGACCGCTGTCTCTACATTAGCAAAAAATATTGATCGTGGATGGACTCGCAAGGTGTAGTCAATTTCCTGGTTGGCAATGAATGGTTCGCGCACCAGGGGGAAGCTCCACTCGGCAACCGTTCTCGGCCTGTGTGGTTTTCCTTTGATAATATTTCCCCCCTTATGAGGATTATTTAGAAGTACATAATTCTTTCCTACTTTATTAGTAGTTTTATCGAACTGATATACCCAGCCAAATATATGGCTTATAGTGCGTGACGAATTGTTTCTAATTCTGAATACAATGGAATTGGTTTTTTCGGGTAAAGAATACAAGTTTGAAATACTTATCTGCCCGATATTTACAAACTTTTCATTAATAGTTTCCTGAGCCAAGGCAAAGCCTAAGAAGCTAAGCATCAAGGTCGTAACTGAGATAAATAGTGAATAGTTTTTCATGAATTGGTTTGCTATTGGCTTAGCCAGGTTATCAATGGATATAGTCTGGTTATAATTCTATTCCTGCCAACGTCTTAACACTGCTAGCTTGAATTAGGGTATTCAACTCTCCTGATTCTACCATCTGTTTAAACTTTAATATTACTTCAGGATTGAAATCGGCCTTTTTATATAATTTCCCGGTTTTATTCTGAGGAAAAGATTGAAGGAGTCCGCCTTGCCATTGTTTGATTATTTTTATCATCAACTTTGTTCCTAATATGAGCGGTTTAAGAAGTAATGTCTGCTCATTGTCGCTTTTTTGCAAGGTGACAGCCTGCCTGGACAGAATTTCACCTGTATCAATATTTTGATCAATCCTGTGTATGGTTGCTGATAAATGATTAAGCTTTTTTTGATAAATAGGCCAGAAATTGCAGGACGACCCACGGTAATACTCTGGATCACCAATGTGTAAATTAAAACACTGGTTTGGAAGCACATTAAGTATTGGTTTTTTTAAAATGCTAGTTCCAAATACAGCTAAAAATCCAGGGTTAGCTTTTTTAACTTTGGCTACTGTTTGTGCAGAGTTAATTTCGTCGTGGTCAAGATAAGTTGTTCTGGGTTCGTTTTTTCCTTTTAACTCCGCTGATTTTTTGACTAGCTTTTTTTCATAATCATCTCGGCGCTGGAAAAACCATTCCCACGCAATGGACTCTTCTTTTGACTGGGAACTAGGAGATGGGAAATTGCCTGCCTCTATAAAGATCTCGGAAATTGAGAATTCTGCACTTAAGTGGTGGATGAAATACTGATGCCGGCAATCGTTTCCAGTCAGAATAACTATGTTTTTAGATTTCATTAACTTTTGTGAAGAAGAATCAAACCTTTAAAGTGATGAATGGGTTGGTGGAAATTGCCGGAAACAGGATTTAGTGAGTTAGGGAATTACTGCCCAAATTTATTATTCATCGATGTCTTGCGAAGTTATAAACTTATTCTTGTAATAAATGGTTAAATCCTTGAGCGAAATTATTCCTTTGATCTTGTTGCTTTCCGTAACAGCTAAATAGCGAACATCATTTTTGTGCATGCAACTGAGGGCTGAGTCCATCGATTGAATAGATTTTATTGTTGTTGGATTTTCCATGAGCTCAGAAACCAGGGTGGTTTCTGGGTTTAAATTTTCTCCCAGCACTTTGCGTGTGAAAATTTCCTCTGTAACGATACCCGTTATTTCTCCACTCTGGGTTATCAAAAGAGAGCCAATTTTTTTTTCTTTCATGAGCTGGGCAGCTTTGTGTATGGCTGTTGTTTCTGGAATGGTTGCCAGACTCTCTCTCATGTAGTTCCCGATTTGGTTTTCCTGGTTTTGATTCTGGCAAAACTTAAAGCTGTAATAGTTGGCGAAATCTTTTATGGAAAGTATTCCGACAATCTTTTTCCCGTTAGAAATCGACAGATGTCGAATATTGTTTTCCCGCATTTTTTGATAGGCATTCGACATGGTCTCATTAAGGTCCATGGTGTTCAGTTTGAGAATCAATACTTCGGAGAGGAGGGTGGTAGCCAATGGGCGTCCTGATGCGATCATATCCATGGTTAAGGCTGACTCTGAAAACAGACCCTTTACTTTTCCTGCTTCGGAGATAATGAGGGCTCCAACCTTGTGTTCCGCCATTTTTTTTGCTGCATTGAGAACGGTCTCTCCAGCTTCTATATTTAATATTGAACTTTTCATGAAATATTGAATTTCACCTTTTTCGTCTACTTCCTGATTATATTTATTGTGGAAATAGTTGGCGAAGTCTTTGACTGAAAGAATTCCAATCATCTGATCTTTTTCTGTCACTCCTAGATGCCGAATATTGTTTTTCCGCATGCACTCATAGGCTTCTTCCATTGGGTAGCTGGCATCCAGTGCGATTATAGGGTTGTTGGAAATTGTGGATGCGAGAGTGTTGTCAGGGTCCAGGTTTTTTGCGGCAACCTTTCGGGTTAAATCAGTATCTGTCAATAATCCCGAATAGTTTTCATTCTCGGCTATCATGACTGAGCTGATCGAATGGTGGCGCATTTTTTGCGCTGCCTCTCTTATTGAGGCTCCCGGTTCAATGGTGACTAGTGATTCTTCCATGAAAAAACGAATTTCGTCCATTTACGACACCTGAAAAAAACTATTAAAATGACATGCCTAATCAGGTTAACCAAACTGGCTGAGGATTACAATAGAAGTAAGCTTTTTGTGGGGGAGAGTTTGATAAATACCCTTGAAGAAGAATAAGGAGTGGGTATTTCTTTACCGGTTCAGTGTTTGGTGCAAAGAGAAATTGTAAGGTGTCTAAGATGTTTCCACCAGAACCTCAATTTCATGCTCGCGATTTGGAAGCGTATCCACAAACTCATGTTGCGTTGTGACTTGACCAGGATCATTCCATTTCACCTCAGAAAATAAATCTGTCTGATAAAAGAAACCGCATACCTTGGACCACACCCGCTGGGGTCGTTCATCGGAATTCTTATAACGACCTATAAATACTTAACGGTTATTGGGCAGGGGACTTTACAAATCTAACAGGAAAATTAACTAAAAACTGTTGGGAATCAAAGAGCAATTGAGGGGAGGGAATGAAAACTATATAAAGTTAGGGGAGGGTAGTGAAGTGTTGAGATTAAACAGTGAGGCTAACTTTACCGCTTTAAATGTCATAAAAGGCGCCCACAACATCTATATCATCTTAATTAGATTTAGTTGTCAAAAATGAGATCTCACGTGTGGCTTCTTAGGATAGTTCGTTTTCATTGTATAAATATTCCTTAAGGTCATGGGAAATTTTTTCTATTTCATTTTTGCGGTCGTATTTTTTCCATTTACCTATTCTCTTTTTTGATGAATCAGGGTCGAAATATTTTCTGGGAAAAGAGTGGGAACTTTGGTCTATAGATAAAAATGAAAATATCCTGTTGATAGAATGCTCGTAATTAAATACCATATCCTCATATTGTATTCTTAAAATATTATTTTCACATTCCTCATTCTTCTGGGATTTAACACGCATTAATTTATACCATTTTATAAAATGGTCCAGATCTCGAGGTAAATATGTGGACTCGCGGGCTGACAAATACATATCTCGTGGATCGCGGTTAACAATGATGCATTTTGCTGAATGGAAATAATTCATGCATCTTTGAGGGTGGAAGCTTATTGCTCCCGGAACCAAAAGAACCATATGGTCTATATTTTTTCCTTCGGCGATGTGGGAAAATAAATCATTAAAATATTTTCTTGTTATTGGGATAAACGAATCTCCTGGGCAGGAAATATGTGTTGTTAGACTTTCATAACCTTTGGATAGGCCTATTCTGTTTTTAAATTTTTGAAATAGGTTGTTGATCCAGTTCAATTCCATTCTTCGAAATATATTATGGCTTTGATGCGTGTAGTCAATCAGATTGTCTATATATTCGTTTGATAGTTTGACAAATTGACTACTCAGTTTGCTGTTAAAATCTCCTCCCAATCTAAATAGTTTGCTGTGAGGGCGCCCGAGGACTTCAACTAGTTTTTGAAATCTTCTGATAGCATAATCGGGGTTAATGTCTGTCCAGTTATCAACCAAAACGCTTTCCATATTCATGATGCCATCAGGGTGTTGTATCAAATAAAATTTTAGTGCCCCTTTGCCATCATCCCGACTCTCATCTTGTGGATCCAGGTTGAAATAGGAATCACATTCTTTTAACAAATCTGTCACGACAGACATACCGCTGTTAAGGGCACCTGATACCAGAATGGCATTATAAATTTTTCCAGAATCTTCCATAAATTAGCGTATCTCGGTTTAAGCTACAAAATGGATATTTGCTCGGATATCTTTTGATATGCTTCTAAGTCGTTTTGGTTGTCAAACTCAAACCATCTGCCATTTATAGGGATGGTCTCAATAGAAATATTGGTTTGAATAAGTCTCTGCAAAAAACTGGTCATGTCCATTTGATCGCATTGAGAGGGTGAGAGGCTGGAAAGAAGGCTTTGTGATTTTTTCCAGCCGGAAGGGGTGAATTTAATCAAGCCCATAAATTGCCCCTTTATGTCCTCAATCTTCCTAGTCTTTTTTCCTATTTCCAGAAGTTTTCCAGAATCGTTGATTCGAAAGGTTTCCGCATCCATCAACGGATCTTCAAACCGTGCTTTCCAAACGGTCAGCCACTCTATGTTGTTACATACCACTATATCACCCGAACTATTAGCAAGTTGGGATACAGTGTCTGAAGGAAAAACGATGTCTGAATAACTGACAATGCAAGAATATTTTTTTAACCAATCATCAGCAGACATTAAGGACCGGAGCATATTGGTTTCATTCCAGCGCGGATTCTCGAAGTAAATAGCTCCGTCACCTTCAATTTGATTTGGTCGATAGCCTCGGACAATCCCTATGTTTTTGACCTCGGCTTCTCTAAATGCCTTAAGTTGCCAGTCAAGTAGGGACCTTCCTGATAGCAGGGTCATGCATTTGGGTTTCTCCTGAGTCATGGATCCCATCCGGGATCCACGCCCTGCAGCAAGTATGATTGCTCTCATGGTAAACGGTTTAAATTAGGTCTGAACAAGTTTTTAAAAATTGTCTTATCAAACTCTTTGAAAGGAGAATTTCTTTCGGGATGCCACATGATCCCTTCAATAGAAAAATCAGGATGGCGGACTGCTTCAATGGTTCCATCCATTGATTTAGCAGACGTAATTAAGGCTCCGTTCTCAGACTTTGTCCCAAAGTTATGATAACTGTTAACTTTCACCGTGGTTTGATTGATGACGATGTTGTGGTCGCGCCTGACGTGTCCCTCTATTTTTTCAAGTTTTATACCAAAATAATGCTGAATCATTTGCATTCCTCGACAAACACCAAGTAGAGGTATCTGCTTATTAATGGCAAAATCAATTAAAAACTTTTCTGTTTCATCGCGTTCAGGAGCACTGCCTCCATATTCAACCAAACTATTTCCACCGGTCAATAATATTCCGGATACAGGACAGACTTGAAGAAGTTTTTTTGCGGCACCGATATGATTATAAATGGGGAGAGGTGTTAAGTCGCATTCTAACAGATAATCGACCCAACGTTGGTCCAGACAATTTCTACGCTCTTCGTCTAGTCCGGTGATATCTACCCGATGAGAAACGGCAATTAGGCTCATCTTATGATCCTGACCTGGTGGTTGGCGCAATCAATTTCTAGCGTGTGGCACGCTGACCATTTCCTGTAAAGGCTTTCTCCTACTCCTATAACAGCGGGAATTCCTAACTCCGAGGCTCTGATGGCCATATGAGAGTTTGAGCCACCATATGTTGTAATGAAACCTCCTATTCCATGCTGAAAGATCCAATCGTATCCGGGGTCGGCGCTGGAAATCATGAGAATATTTCCCTGGAAATTTTCTGGTCCAGTGCTGTCGAAAACTACGCGGCCCAGAACGCTATGGAGAGTGATGTAATTGGGATCTTGCTCTGGTAGTTCGAAACAATAAATATCTTTTTGTGAGCTGATTAGAGGGGGCAGGGTAATGTTTCGTGTGATTTCGTAATTCTTTTTTCCCTTGTTGATGGATGCTAGAAGAACATTTTTAGGGTTATTGCTACAGGAATACAGTTCCTTGATTACACCGATATCAGCATATGAGATGTCATCTCTTGAGAAGCCGAGATCTTCTCCAAATTTTGTTAGAAGGGACATTGCATTGCTGAGGTTTTTTGTGAAAATAAATTTTCCGTATTCTCTTCCCTTTATTGCTTCTTTAATAAAATTCAAAAGGCTGAGAACATCATGATCCAGTTGGTGCTTGTTTAAGAGAGATTCAAGCTGGTTCATCTGTTCCAGAGAAAGTGAGAACTTAGAGACATCAACTTGGCTGGAAGAGATAGTTTTTTTGCTTTTGCTAAAATATAGGTCAGGCGCTTCGTCATATCTTGGCGATAGGATATCGTAGGTTCCTGGGCGTAAATGACCGTATTTTTCAAGAAAAACTTGTCGATCCAGGTTGGACAGGTCTAAAGGCATTTGTGAACTAATTGTATCCAGCGAACTCATGAAGCATTGATAATCCGATTCGCTCAGAACCCCGACATTAACCATAGATTTAAGAAGTTGGACGGCAATAAAACAGGCACGGGCTAAGCCAGCAAAAGGTAAAGCCCCGTAACGTTTGCAGTCTTCCAGTAGCCAGTATATTTTTGATATGGGATCAAGGGTGCTCTTGGAAATGTGAGATTGTCTTAACTCCAATTCAGCAATTTTTTCGGAATCCTTTTTCCATAAACCTGCTTTACTATGAATTACCTGATTGGTCAGGTTTCTTAAGCTATACGTTAAGGATTCAAGATCTTTAGAACTGAACCCAAAATCCTTCAAGGATTCCAGTTTTTCAGGCAGGTCCATGGTGTAGCAGGAAAAAATGATTTCGAACTCAACTTTGTCATGATCTGTAGGCTTTTCGAGGAGTCGCTCTATGTAGTAGTTCACCAGTCGGTCCGCAAGATCATGTTCAATTTCAGCAGGGATAAAGGAATTAAAACTGACGCGAACGTCTATATAGGGAAGACCTCCAAAGCTAATTAAAAGAGGGAAACTTCTTAAGTTCTTGTAACCGTAATTATCTCTTTGATAAGCCCAAATATTATCTGTGATTAATTCTTTATAAAGAGACAAGGATAAAGGCCGGGGTCGTATTCCAATAATCTCCGCTGGATTCCAATCTGGCATTATTCCAAAAACAGTTTTTGACCCATAAAGATAGGGGTGAGGTTGGGAGAGTAATGCAAATTTTGAGCTGATTTGTGAAAGGGCTTCCTGATGGTTTTTATGGCTTACATCATGGTCGAACTTTAGATGTAGCGGACGAACTTGAAATAAATATAATTCGCCAGATTGATTGATTGCAAATTCCACATCAAGGATATTAGTCTCAAAGATATCCTCTAATTCTCTTAACAATATGATGAGAGTCGATAGCTTATGATCAGGCTCTAGGTGACTTTCTTTCGAAAGGTAAAAAGTTTTAAGTTCATTGGAATGGCTAGATGTAACGGTATCTGTTCGGCCTGAGTGGTCATCATAGTTAATTACATAATAAGGACTACCATTGTTAGGTTCACGGGTAAAAGCTACACCACTAAGTGTGACATTATTAAGCATCGGCTGAACAAAAATTTGATCTTCTCCCTGAGATTCATCGAAAGATGAAATAACTTTCTCAACAGCCGATGTAATGTTGGGTTCTCCTTTCACTGATTGACAGGAGACAAAGTGTCCGGCCAAAGACTGTTTTGCCGAGTCCTCAGAATAACTACTGCTTCGAACAATTAGTGAAATATCCAGCCAGGAGTTTTGCTTGATGCGATTTATAACCTTAGGGGGATCACCTCGCCATTCATTTACTGAGAAGCGAACTTGAGGGAGTATTTTTGCAGATCTAAGAATGGATTCCAATGACTCGAGGGTCTCACTTTTTGTTCCAAATGGGATGGGCATGAGTATTTATGTTTTTAACTGGGCCATCCAAATCTTAGTTGTATATGGGATCTGGATATTTTTTAAGTTTTTACCTTTAAGTAATTTTTCAATATCACTGACTATGTTGGGGAATAAATTGGTTGCTTGTCTTTCAAGGGTTCCATGGGATCTCCATGCTTCAATACAGTCTTCAATATCTTGTGTATACGTGATGCTCCCTTGGGTTTTTATTACTGGGGAAAAAAAATTACTCTGCTCAATAATTGGTGTTTGATCCTCACGGCGCGCACCGTAATCATATTGTGGAACCCATTTTTTAATTGTGGCTTCTATTTCCTGCTGTATGGGGTCGGTAAGATCTCTATGGTTCCACATACAAGCAAACCAGCCGAGAGGTTTCAGGATCCGTTTGGTTTCAATTAATGCTTTGTTACGGTCTGTCACATTAAAAGATGAACCAAATGTGACTAAGTCGAAACTTTGATCTAGTTGCTCAGTGTGTTCGCCTGTCCCAATGGCCCAAGAGACATTTTTAAAATGAGCAGTTCGATTTATACCATGTTTTCGCATAGCAAGGTTGGGTTCTACCGCCAATATATTCAGCCCTCGTTCTGCAAGTTTAATAGTTAGGTGGGCTACTCCTGCGCCTATATCGCATACCAGGGAGCCAGAGGGAAGATTTGTTGTTTTCAACAAATTATTAATGGCATCATCAGCATAATCTGGGCGCTTCAAATAGGCGTCGGCCAACTCTGTGTAATCCCAATGTTTTTGTGCCATTAATCGATCTTTTACTAAAGGGTTTTGATTAGGGTTTCAACAATATTTTTGGCGGTTAGGTTTTTATCAATATTAATAATGAGGTCAGGGTTTGTTGGTTCTTCTATTGGTACATCAACACCCATCACGTTATTGATTTCACCATTTAGGGCGCGGCTGTAAAGTTGTTTTTGGTCTCGCTCAATTAGTAATTTAATCGGGGCCTTAAGATAAACTTCTTTATAGTTTGGAATGCTTTCCCGGTTCCAGTTTCTCACCTCGTGAAACATGGATATTGTAGCGCAAACCACATCTATCTCCTGCATGGCTAGCATTTGGCATAGCCGTGAATAACGCATGGCTAAATCCAGACGTTCTTTGGGAGTATAGCCAGTCTGGGTTCCAAATACGCTCCTAAGGATATCCCCATCCAGAAAGACTACATTAGACTTCTTTGTTTTTAATTTATTGGTAAGAAGTTTGCCGACAGTTGTTTTTCCTGCTCCAGACAGCCCTGTTATCCAATAAACAACCCCTTGTTTCATTATGTCCTGTGAGTCCAAAAAATTCTTTATAGAATACTCATATTTACAATAACTTATAACACTTTTTTCTTGAGCTTGCAATTTTGCTGGGACACGAACATTTGTTTGAAAAGTTGCGCTGTTTTGGACTAAGTTTTATTATATTTTTGGATTACATCCAATCATGCTTATTTGAGGATGCTAAGTTTAGATGGTGGGATAATTTAAATAATAAACGTTATTGCAATGACAAGGACTTGGATAGTTAGCCTTGAGATTAAACAGTGAGGCTAACTTTACCGCTTTTAATATCATAAAAGGCACCCACAATATCTATATCACCTTCATCATATCGAGCTGTCAAAATTGGATCAATAGTGCGCAACCTTTCAACGCCAATTTTCACATTTTCTTTTGCGACAATATTTACCCAGTCGGGAGATTGTTTCTTCAATCTGTCCAATGCTGGTTTTATGGCTTGCACCAAACTATTGATATGGCCCGGAGGGTTGCCTCCTTTGATGGTCGCATCTACAGCACCACATTGAGAATGTCCTAAAACCATTAGCAAACTGACATTAAGATGTTCCACAGCATATTCCAGGCTTCCAATAAACATGTCATTGATGACATTTCCAGCCACGCGCAAAACAAACAGGTCGCCAAGGCCCTGATCAAAAATAATTTCAGGAGAAACCCGGGAGTCTGCGCAGGTTAATATTGCCGCGATGGGCTTTTGACCTTTGGTCAGTTCAATACGATGCTCGAAGGATTGATTGGGATGTAGGGCACCACCAGTGATATAGCGCTGGTTGCCCTCTAAAAGCTTTTTGATAACGTTTTTGTGTTCCATCTAATTTAACTCACTCGAGTGGTTAATTCATTTCTCGCCACGCTTTGAGTAAAGGAAAATATAAAGCTTTTTTAATAGGCTGTTTCTCGCCAAATTTCCTTAATACCATTTCGTAACGATCCAGTTGGTGCTTATAACGTTTTACCTCATTATCCAAAAAGATATCAAGGTTTTTCCCTTTTCCTTCATGGGTGCCGGTTTTGTAATCAATGATCCATCGGATTCCTTTATCTACAAACGTTCGGTCGATGACGTTTCGGATATACCGGCTATCTTGGTAAAAGGTGAGTGGATACTCGGAATGAGCGTCATCATGCTGTGCTAAAATCCACCGTCCTCTCTCATCCTTTAAAATGTTTGCCAGAGCCTTAAGTCCTATGTTTAACTTTTTCTCTGCAAGCTCCAATGGAAGGCCTTCCCCTAGCAGGGCTGACTTAAAACGATTCCTTAAATTTTCAACTCTTTCCTCAGACCATGTGTCCAACCCTTCTACCGCTATATCATGGAGAGATCGGTGCAAGACAATTCCTAGACAACGGGCTGAATTTTCTGCCCAATCATATTCCGGTTCCGTTTCAATTTCGATCACCGAACCTGTGACGATCGCCTCTGCCGGATTTGGTAAGGAGAAATCTATGGGCAAGCGTTGAATGGAATGCCGCTCTGTTGTTAGAGAATAGGGATTCACGGGTCTAAATTCCGTAACCTTGCTCAGCTTCTCAAGCCATTCTTCTTTAATATGTGGCCACAATTTACTTAATAAGGAATTTGGAACAGGTTTCCATTCTTCTTCCTTGTTTGGTTTTAAGTGACCAAATAGATGCAGTTGCGACCGGGCTCTTGTCGCTGCTACATAGAGAAGCCTCAGGGTTTCATATTCTTCTTTTTCCTTGTTCAGCTCAGATAAAAAATCGTAAAGAGGAGAACTCTCACCGCCTTTTTCCTCTATGGGTGCGAGCAACAGGTCATCACCATGTGGCATCCAGTAAATCAAGCGCTTTTCATCGGCTTTGGTGGGTTTGCCCAAACCAGGTAAAATCACAAAATCAAACTCCAGGCCTTTGGCTTTGTGCATGGTCATGATCTGTACGGCATTATCGGTAACCGCCAGAGGGCTGGCATATAGATCCGTCAGGATCTGGTCGAAGTTTTCGAATTGTTCCTCCTGCCCGGAAGCAATAATTTCTTCCACTTTATTGAAGAAAACTTCTATGTCGTCAGCACTGGTTCCTTGTAAACAGGCGGGTCCGCCGAACTTGATCCAGCATGCCTCCAGTACATCACGAAAATTTTGGTCGGTGAATCCGCTTATAAATGGATGAATATTATGAACAAGGTTTTGTATCCTTTTTTGTCCGTCTGTACTGAGTAGGCTGATGCGGGAAGAATCATTGAGCAAGAACCAGATTGGTGTTGCCCGATCCAGTTCCACCAGGGTGTGGATGTCGGTCAATGATAATCCGCACCAGGGTGCTCTTAAAATTGATAACCAGGCGGTTCTGTCCCCGGGAAAACGCAAAGCCCTTAGCAGGGACAGTAGGTCGAGAATTGCAGGTCGATCAGTGAGGGAATCTATCGCTTCGGCCTTGAATGCCACATTCGATTCGTTAAAATGTTTGACTATAGAAGTGAGATGAGTGCGTCCCCGGACCAGAATTGCCAAACTTTTATTGGGGTATTGTGATTGCAGTTCTTTGATTAAGACTGTGATCTTCCGCGCTTCATCTTCTGAAATTGCCTGACTGTCCTCATAATGTGGAACAGGGTGGTACAAAACGCCGGGTTGCATACCCTCTTCCAACACTGCTGATGATGGGGAGTAAGAAATAGCTCCGAGATCAGGGTCATTATGTTCCGGAAAGATTTTTTGAAAGCAGGTGTTGACCCAATCGACTAGATGTTTTTGCGAACGGAAGTTGGATTCTAGTGACAGGGATGATAGTTGCAGGGTGCCCAGCCCTCGATCCTGAGTTTTTATAAATAAACCCACCTCGGCATCTCTGAATCTGTATATGGACTGCTTGGGATCACCAACAATGAACAGGGTTCTCCCATCTCCCTCGCTCCACTCAGAAGTAAGTCGACGTAAAAGCTCTTCTTGCTTGAACGAGGTGTCCTGGTATTCATCGACCAGAATATGATGGATTTTGCAATCGAGATAAAAAAGTAAATCGGTGGGATGTTCGTCTCCATCCTCTCCCTTCTGAATTAGACTACTGATAGCGGACAGGGAAATTTCAGTAAAGTCGGTGATTTGCCGGGATGAAAAAACTTCTTTCAGTCTATTATTAATCTCTGCCAAGAGACGAATGGTTGATTTCAGCAAATCCCACTCCATATCGGTGAAGTGTCCTCGTGGTAACTTTTTTACTTTAGCCAAGGCCGCGAGAACGGCCGGGTTCTCCTGCAATGAGTTCACTAACTCCACAAAATCATCTTTCATTTTTTTAGCAGTGTCATCTTTGCCAGCGGGAAATCCCAAACGCACATCCGGTTTTTTTCTGTATGTATTGGTTTGGGTCAAAAAGAGATGGGCCAATCCTTTCCAGGATTCCAGACTATCGATGGTAGAGTCGGGAAACCCCTGGAGGTTGGCAAGACAGGCACAGGGGTGGGGCGGATCTACATTTTCCAAATTATTGCCGGAGTATTTGGCGAGTTGTAAGATGTTTTTCTGGATTGTTGGACTGAACAGGCCTTCCAGTTCACCGAGTCGGGATTGAATTAAACTCGCCAGAGTATGCTCCAGCTTCTGCCTGTAGCTTTCATTTAAAGGGTGCGCTTCCAGATTTTCACGGGGATCGAAAAAGGAAATCATCCATTGGTCTCTCTTTGTCAAAAGCTGGATGATTCTCTTTATGAAATCCTCTTTGGAGTTATCAATGTGCCGGAGAATATTTCGCACCAGTACCCCATAAGGATTGGTCTCATTCTCTGTCAGGCTTAGGACACTTTTAGCTGTTTCCCGGTAAAGGCTCCTGGCATTTTCCTGAATGTCCAGACCGGTGCCCATGTGGGATAGCAAAGGCATCCGCCGTGTTAATGAAGAACAAAATGAGTCAATGGTCACAATTCGCAGGCGGGCCGGGTTGCTCATCAGTTTCCATTCCCGCGCTTTATCCTGCTCAAGAACTTTTTGAGCAAGTTCCCATGTGAATCGGGCGTGAGCTTGCTCTGGGCGTTGATGACTTTGGGCTTCGATGAGGGCGGAGAAAACTCTTTCCTTCATTTCTGCGGCGGCTTTACGGGTGAAAGTCATCGCTAAAATTTCTTCTGGCAGGTTTGCCAGTCCCAATAGTCTCAGATAACGTTGAATGAGCAATTCGGTTTTTCCCGACCCTGCCGGAGCTTGGACGATGAAAGACTGGTCGGGTTTCAACGCTTGTTTTCTAATGTCTGCATCTGAAAGCATTAGGGAGCGTCCTCCATTACTTCAAGTTTGCCTATTTCTTGAATTCTACAGAGGGAACTGAACTCGCAATGTCGACAGGGTTCACCTTTATTGATAGGTAAAACCTGATTACTTCCTTGCAGGAACTCATCGGCGACGGTAGTTAAATTATTTTTCCAATAATCCAGCAACTCTTGCCATGAGGAATATCCGTCGGTCTTGTTGAAATCCTGGTTTTTAAATTGCCCCAAAGGCAGGTCTGGGATGGCGGTGCCCTTGAATTCAGGTTTGCCGATCACCAGATGGCCATAGGCCAAGCCTGCAGGAGGTTTGGCCAGGGTGTAAAGGGGCAGTTGTGGGGCGCGTATTTTTTCTCCAAACCAATCAGCAGGTTTTGCATCTCTTCCCGTCTTGTAGTCTATCAACAGTAAGCCCTTGCCAGGAATTTCATCAATGCGATCGATTCTTAATGTCAGACTTATCCCGGACAGGTTTATCGATACATTCTCTTCATTGTGGAGCACTTTAAAGTCAGGCCTTTTCATTTCCACATCCCGCAGCCATTCATGAATGACTCGGACATTTCGCTCTATCTCCAGTTGGTTAAATTGTGTCTGGCCAGTGGTGCGCTCCGAGCAAAGTTTGAGGGCTTCCCGCACGTATTGATCAAGATGTTGCTCGAGGGAATTGTGAGACAGTTTCAAAAGGTTTTCCAGAGTGATGGTTTTCTCCCAGAACAGCTCCAGAGTTTTATGGATGACATTGCCGCGATCCATATTGTCAAAGTCCACTTCAGGAGACTGGTACCTGTCACTGTTCAAACGGTGGCGGGCGAAAGATCGAAAGGGACATTCCACCTGGTTCTGGAGAAGGGCATATCCGGATGAAATACCCTGCGTTTTGAAATGGCTTTTCTCGGAATCTGTAACCGGTAAAAATGGGAGTTCGGTAAACTCTTCCATATCGTTCAAGGAGCGTACTTGATCCTTGATTCGGCTTGATGGGTAAGGTTCCTCCGTACTCTGTGGAAAATTTTTTAATAATGGACTCAATTCCAGACCCATATCTCCTTCATGGAGAGGAAAGCTGAATTGAATATTGGGTGCGGCTATTAGTAGACGATTTAACGATTGCTCGGCAAAATCCAGTTCCCGTTGCGGATTCGAACGCGGGATGGAGAACTTGTTGCGAATTTCGTAGGGAATGAAAGGGTTGGGCTCAGGCTGGGCGGGGAGTGCTTCGCTATGGCAACCCATGACCCATAGATGATCAAATTGCATTCCGGAAGATTCCAGAAGACCAATCACCTGAATTGAATGCTCTGGGGTTTTGGTGTGAAAAGGTTTGTTTCTGACTATATAAGTGAGATGGTTTAAAGCTTCCACTCTGCTAATGGGACCTAGGATCTGATTCAGGGAGCAGAGCTGATTCAAACAATCCTTCCAGACCTCAAAAGCCTGGTGTCTTTTAGAGGAAATGGATTGTTTGTTATTTTCTATTGAAGAGGACGAATTTCCTGGCCAACCTGCTATTTTCAAAAACTCCGACAATAGCTCTGCCCACTTTTCGGGCATTAATTTGTTTTCGTTTCCAACCCAAGAGATTAAACCTTCTATGAGTTGGTTCAATTGAGGAGTGCTGCTGTAAACAGAATGAAATCGTTCGAGGGTGATGGAAAGCACTCTTTTTTTTCTCAATTCACGCTCGAGGTTTGATATCTCCATGGTTGGCGGAAAATCAAACCCAAGAAATGGACTTTGGATAATAGATAAGAATTTACTAACCGAAATTGTTGCTTTTTTTGCGGCGTCTTTTTTCACGCTTAACAGATCAAGAGCCAGTTTGATCATCGGTTCTTGAGATAAGGGGGGTGCCAACGAAATATTAAAGGGTAAACATTGCTCATCCAGGCTGAATATGAATTCAGGGACCAGTTCTGACGCCAACTCACGCTTAAGAAGGGTGAGATACTTTTCCAGTTCTGGCACAACGATGCCGATTCGTTTTCCAGGTTGAAAAATAGCCCTTACCCAACGGGCGCAAGCTGCCGCTTCGTCTTGTCTGTATTCATATTTGCTGACAGTTATAGATGAATTTCCATCATCTAGTTTTTCGGTTAGGGTTTGTGGGGCGGGTACCGGAGATTGGAAATCAATATGGGTTCCCTTCTGGCGAAGAAAATCCAGGAAAATTTTTAATTGCGGGCTTTGTTCTTCAAATCCCATTACTCGAAGGGAGTGGGGGATAGGTATTTCTCCTTCCTGCATAGAGTTTTTCACCGCATCCATAAGCATGCTGAGGTCTAACGCTCCAAGCGAGGAAAGTCGGCTTTCATATTTTTTTGCCCATAACAAGAAAGCTCTTGATTCGTCGGTCTGCTCATAAAGTTTTGAAATTCGAGGCAGGCGATACTGATGAATTAGGGAAAAAGCCTGGCTGGCCTGGGCGGCAACTCCTTGCAAGTGGAGGAGGTTCAGACTACTTGAATTTTGTTTGATTACTTTTTCCCAGATTTTTTCGGATTGTAATTCGCTAAGGAGATATTGAGTGGGCCAGGATTCGAGCCAAACATTTCTTAACCAGGACGATAGAGAAATTATTGGCGGGGTTTTCCAGGCGTTCTCACCATTTTTTCTTCGCTGCTCATCCTGCTCAAGCAACAGCCAGCGGGCCAGCCGATCATTAACAGTGAGAGTGAGAGGTGGCTCGGTCATAAGCTGAGAAATATGGGAGGCTCAATGACTGGGTATTGGCAAGGGCTTATTCAGTCGAGAAGAATCATTGTTAGCCAGATAAAGCTATTGCAATTTGCCCCCGGCGGCTTGCTGGTCAGGGGGTATCTTGAACCCAGACTTCGCCACTAGTGGTGGTTTCGCGTTTCCAAATTGGAGTGGTGCGTTTGAGTTCAGCGATTGCCCATTCGCAAGCCACGAAAGTTTCCTTGCGATGCTCTCCTACAGCAACGATCAATACAATATTTTCGCCAATGTCAATGGGGCCAATCCGGTGAATGATGCTCATGTCAATAATGCCATAATCCTTGATGGCTTTTTCCCGGATTTCTTCCAGCTTTTTTTCCGCCATCTTTGGATAATGCTCGAAATTAAGCTTGGAAATATTTTCACCTTTGGAAAGTTCTCTTCCGGTTCCCAAAAAGGTGGTGATGCCGCCAATATTGCGGGAAACCTTTTTCATAGCTTCGATTTCATCGGTGACGGAGAAGTCTTCTAATTGGATGCGTACTTTTGAAAAGGTTGTGGTGCTCATAAGATTGTCCTTGTTTATTTTGTGCCGCCTGAGAATGGGGGTAGAAATGCTACCTCGTCGCCATCATAAATTATAGTTTCGACAGAGGCCATTTCCTGATTGACCGAGATCAAAACTTTTTTCTCACGGATCATGATTCCCATTTTAGGCGCTGTTTTAGAAATGATATCACTCAACTGATCTATGGTAATTGGATTTTCAATATCCAAACGTTCTTCTTCTTTTTCGGCAATGGCCTTTAGGCTGGCAAAATACTTTAAGGTAATCATTTTCCTACCTTTTCTTTATCAAAAGTTCCAGATTTGCCGCCAGATTTGTGAAGCAATCCAATTTCATTGAAATACATGCCTCGGTCCACTGCCTTGCACATATCATAAATTGTGAGTACGGTCATGGAAACCGCAGTCAGGGCCTCCATCTCGACCCCGGTTTGTCCACTTACTTTAACCGTGGCGTTTACCGTGATGGTACATAAACCTGTTTCTGCATCGGGTTCCTGATTTATTTGAAAACTGATGTCTACACCTGTCAGAAGTAAAGGGTGGCACATGGGTATAACTTCATGAGTTCGTTTGGCTCCCATGATACCTGCGACTTGTGCAACTGCCAGCACATCACCTTTTTTAATCTGCCCCTCTTCAATCAGCCGTAGGGTTTCCGGTTGCATATGAATCTCTCCTGTAGCTACCGCTTTACGGGAGGTATTTTCTTTGTCAGACACATCGACCATGCGAGCACGACCCTCTTCATTAAAATGTGTCAATGGATTGTTCATATCGCCAAGCCCCTGTGTGCACGCATATCTTTACTGGGAAAATGCTTAAATAAATTTTTCATATAGCCAATTGTACCTCAACAACCCACTACGTGGGAGGGAAATTTCATGAATCAAGTAAGGGATTAAAACTGAGTCTGTATTTTCCCTTTTATTTTTTTATATCATTTGGAGGTTCATAGAGGCCAAGAATATTTCCATCAGGGTCTTTAAAACGGGCTAGCTTCCCATATGAATGGACTTCTATATTTCCAATCATTGCGGTATCCAGTTCCTTCAATCGAAAGATAAACCCTTCAATTGGCCGAGCAAGAAAATAAACTGTGGCACCGGTTCCGGCTGGGCAGGTATCTTTCTGCAAAGCCAGTTTTTGTCCGCCCAGTTCGAACTCGGCCCAATCTTCCCTGTGAAACAAGGGTTTCTTTCCCAGTACCTTCTGGTAGAATTCCACCGCCTTGTCTAAATTTGAAACAGGGTAGGCAATGAATGCGATTTTTGCCTGCATGTCAGAAATCTCGCTTTATATAATGATACGTTTTGGAGCCTGAAGCTTGTCACTGTTTAATATAGGATTGGTTCTATTATCCAGCCTTTTGCATTCTGTCTGGAATATATTGACCCAGACCAGTAAAAATTCCCAGTATTTTTCCGCATTAAAAGGCATTTGGATCATGATCATGGCCCTGATTGCCTATGCTTGCTTCGGAATGGCACCCTTGAATGATGACATTATTTTCTGGGGCGTTCTTTCGGGAATTATACATGGTGTCTATATACTTTGCCTTTCACGGGCTTATTCAACGGCTGATCTTTCTTATGTTTACCCCATTGCCCGATCAGCACCCATATTTGTGCCGGTTTTTGCCTGGTTATTGTTGGATGAGCAACTAAGTATCTCTATCTTTTTTGCGATTGTATTGATCCTTCTAGCCATTTTTATCCTCCATTTTGAGGGAAAAGTGATACAGGGATTTAAAAACCTGATCGGAGCTTTTGGTCATCAGGATTTACGCTGGGCATTTTATACATTAGCGATGGTGGTCAGTTACAGTCTAGTGGATAAAAAGGGCATGGACTCCTTTTTGAATCATTTGCCGGATCAGCCCTTCGCTAATGGAATCACTTATTTCTTCATTGAAGCAACAATCGGATTTGCACTCTGCAATGTGTATGTCTTTGCCAGTCATCCCGCAAAATATATTTTCCAAACCTGGAGAAGTGAATGGAAAAAAGCCATGCTCGCCGGGACGGCCACGTTGGGATCTTATGGTCTGATCTGCGTGGTCCTTCAATTCGAGGCGTTGAGCGCGATCGTTTCGCTCCGTCAGGTAAGCGTATTGATGGTGGTTTATTGGGGATGCTGGAGACTTAAAGAACCGTTTGGTCCACAACGCTTATTGGCGGGAGTTTTGATTCTGATTGGAGTAATCCTGATTGGCTCCCCTTAGTACCTCGAAAGGTATCATTGTTACCAGGTACATCCGGCGAGCGTTTATATTAAAAAAAATTAACCCTACTGCAGTTCAGAGCTAGATATAATATAACGATTGTGAAAGTTTTCTTACTTTACGACGTTTTGATTTAATGAAATTGGAGGTTGTTTGTGAATCGAATTCCTAAACTTCTTAAAACCGGTTTGATTGTGGTTTTATGGATCGTATTTTTGATGTCTTCCGCCGAAGCGGTAAAGGGAGACAAACGTAAAACCCAGACCCTTTCGCTTGAAAACGGCTTGGATATTTTGTTGGTCTCTGACCCGGATGTGCATCGAAGTGCTGCCGCTTTATCAGTTGGCACGGGCTATTTGTATGACCCAAAAGAAAAATCAGGGTTGGCTCATTATCTTGAACATATGTTGTTCCTGGGAACAAAAAAATATCCTGAGGTAGGTTCCTATAAAAAATTTCTCGACTCGCATTCAGGTGCGTCCAATGCCTACACATCGGGACATATCACCAACTATTTTTTCCAGGTATCTCATGATGGGTTTAATGAGGCCCTGGATCGATTCAGCGATTTTTTCAAAGCTCCTTTATTCGAAAAAACCTATGCGGAGAGGGAAGTCAAAGCAGTTAATAATGAACATGAAAAAAATAAACTTAATGATGGCTGGCGTGGGAATTATGTGGCGGGCCTGATGTCAGAACCGGGTCACCCGCTGGCTAATTTTGGAACAGGTAACCAAAAAACATTGTCAGGTGATAATCGCCCGGCTTTGCTTGAATTTTATAAGCGTTATTATTCGGCTTCCAACATGAAGTTGTCTCTCATTTCCAGTATGCCGATGGGAATTCTAACCGGCGTGGCGCAGAAATATTTTTCGGATATACCGTCACGACCCGTCAAAGCTCCAAAAATTTCTCCTGAATTCAGGAAACCCTTAAAGGGTCAATATCGATTGCTGACAATAAAAACCATTAAGGACGTTCGCTCTTTGGAAATTGATTTCCCAACCATACGCCTCAAGAATCACCAAGCCAGCAAGCCGGCTTCTATAGTGGGTTCTGTGCTGGGCTATGAGGGAAAAGGTTCTCTCCTCTCCAAGTTAAAGGAAGAGGGATTGGTTTTGGGCCTCAGCGCAGGAGGGGGAAGCAGTCACCCGGAAATCAATTCGTTTGGTATAAATATTTCCCTGACCGCAAAGGGACTAAAAGAATATGAGCGTATCCTTGAACTGGTCTTTGCTTATATTCAAAAGGTTCGAGAGCATGGCATTGAGGAATATACTTTTAAAGAAACTCAGGCCATGGCCAAGATTAACTTTGATTGGAAGAACCCGGATGAAGGCATGGGTTTTGTCGCAGGCAAAGCAGCCCAGCTGCAGGAATATAAGCTGGAAGAGGTTGAAACGCTACCATTTCTATTTAAAAAATATGAACCCTCCGCTTATAAAGCGATTCTGGAAACCTTGATACCAGAAAACTCAATGGTGGTTTTGAGCCATAATTCAGCAGTTGTTGATAGCAAGGTTCCCTATTACGATGCTGAATATTCCTTCCAGAAAATCAAAGGAAAGGCTTTCAGTAAGCTGTCTAGCCCAGAAAAGGTGAGTGGTATTTTTTATCCCGTAAAAAATGACTTCATTCCTTATGATCTGAAATTGGCAGAGGAATACCCTCATCTTGTGAGGGATGACGATCTTGCAAAGGTTTGGTTTAAGTATGACCATCGTTTCAAGCAACCCAAAATATCTTTGACGTTCCGCATAGAAACTCCAAAAGTTTATCGAAGTCCCAAGAATCTGGAACTGGCAAAACTTTATGAAGCTATGATGCAAGAAGGGCTGAATGAACTGGTTTATCCCATTCAAATGGCAGGATTATCTTACGGCCTGTCCATTCAAAAGAAAGGGGTGCTTCTGAGCATTGGTGGTTATTCAGAGCGCATTGGTGATTTGATCAAGCTGGTAACCAAAAACCTGAAAGAAGTGAATGTAGATGAACAGAAGTTCGCGAATATTAAGGAAGCAATGGCGCGCGGATTGAAAAACAAGAAACTCGGCCAGGCTTATTCGCGTGGCGGTTATTACAACTGGTTGATGCTTCTTGAGGATCAATATACTGAGGAAGAAAAGTTGTCTGCACTCACAGCGATTACTTTAAAAGACGTCAAGGCTTTTGCTAAAACGCTTTATGACAGGGTCTTTATCACCGGAATGGTTCATGGTAATTGGTCCAATAAAAAAGCTCAAGAAAGTGTGGATATTCTTCTTTCTGCTTTAGGGAGTAAGTCTCTCCCGGAAAATGAGCGCTTCGAGCAGGTGGTGAAAATTATCCCCGAAGGAAAGCGGTTTCGGTTTAGCCAGGAAGTAGAGGATAATAACAATTCGCTGGCTTATGCCATTCAGGTGGGAGAAAAAGATTTCTCTCTCCTTGCACAAGCTTCGATCATCGCTTCCATTGTGGAAAGTGATTTTTATACCCAAATGCGTACCAACCAACAGTTGGGGTATATTGTTTGGAGCTTTAATCAGCGCATTGAAGATCGGATTTTTTTCCGATTAGTGATCCAGTCTTCGACTCACGGCCCATTTGAAATGAGTAAGCGGGTCAATGCCTGGTTGGCGAGCACAGAAAAACTTTTCTCTAAATTAACCGATCAGGAATTTTCAAGGCATCAACAAAGTTTGATTGTTGCTTTGGAAAAAGAGGGAGATAGTATAGGGGCGGTTGCGGGAGACCTTTATGCGCTGGCCGCGGATGAAAAAGGGGACTTTCGCTTTAAAAAGAAATTGATCCAGGCCGTGAAAGACCTTAAAAAGGGAGAAGTCGCTCAAACGGCCGGCAAAATATTCCGGGATCCTCAAACTCCTCGTCTTGAAGTTTTAATGCGAGCCAAAGGAAGTCAGGAAAAAGTGCCAGAGGGCGTCATCACAGAAGTCAGCCAATTCAGCGCCCACTAGTCCCGGCCAAATGGCCAGCAGTGAGTATTAGGTTTTCTCGGATTGAGAGTGCGGTTGCTCCATTTTTTAATGGGATTTGCAGAATTATAGACTATGAAACTTGGAGCAATTTTTAAAAGAGGGGCTAATCTTCTTAAGCTTGGGTCTGCCGCCAGAAAATTACGTAAATCCACTACAGAAGATCAACGCCATTGGGCTCAGCACTATCTAGTGGAGCTACTGGGCCAATCCAGAGGACTGCCCGCCAAGATCGGTCAATTCATGACGATGGATGCAGACGATCAGGCCTTGCGAGAATCCCTAAACAATTCTCTTGAACCCATGCCTTTTGAAGAGGTCGTGGAGTTGATTGAAAAAGCCTATGGTCAGCCTTGGAACACAATCTTTAAAAAACTGGAAAAATCCTGCAAGGCCGCATCATTGGGGCAGGTACATTTTGGCAAAATTAAGGATGGCACGGAAGTCGCGGTGAAAGTGCAGTATCCCGATATTGCAACATCGGTGGAAGCGGAGATGGATATCATGGGCTTGTTGCCCAAGGTGGGGCCGGTGGCAAAATGGGGATTCAAGATGGATGGCTACCGCGATGCTTTCTGGCATAATTTTAGTGAAGAACTGGATTATCGTGTCGAGGCAGGACATCAGGAAAAATACCGTCAAAAAATTCCTCCCCTTGAACGGATTGTCGTTCCTGAAATTTTTAGCGATTTAGTCCGCCCCACTGTATTGGTGCAGAAAATGGAAGAAGGGTTCGGTCTTGATAAAGCCGAAACCATGATGCCTGAGCAGAAGCAGGCTATGGGCCGATTATTGCTCCAGCATTATCTTCATATGTTGTTTCGACATGGGTTTGTCCATGCGGATCCACAGCCTGCGAATTTTGCCTTCCGCCAGTATAAAAAAGATTATTTTGTTTTGATTGTTTATGATTACGGCAGTGTTTTGGAAATTTCGGATGATGTTCGGTTGACGCTTTTAAGAATTATTCTAGCTCTTCGGCATCGCGAGAATCTGGATCCAATGACCTGCCTTTCTGCCCTTGGTTTTGATCCCGAAAAACTAAAAGACCTGCGCCCAACTCTTCCGGCATTGATGTCAGTTTTGTTCGAGCCTTTTTTGGTGGAGTCTCCCTATCATGTTAAAGACTGGAGAATGAGCGAGCGGTTTGACCAGATTGTGGGGGACATGAAATGGTGGTTCCGTTCTTCTGCACCTCCGAAGCTGATATTCCTGATGCGTACTTTGCATGGCTTGACTACCATGCTGAAACGGCTGGATGTCGCACTTCCATGGCAGTTCATCATGGATAAAATTTTGTCGGACATTTATCCGCAAGCGAGGTCGTTGCTTTTGCCAGAGGTGGAGGCCAGTGCCCAAGGCCCGGCTTTTGATTCTATGGCTCAATATATGAAAGTTCATGTTGTAAAATCCAATGGTAATAAAATTAGTTTGACCATGCCCAGCCGGTGCGCCGATGATATTGAAGGGGTGATGGATGAACCCGTAATAGAGTCAATCCGTAAACAAAATATTGACTTGCAAGCCATTCAGGGCAAAGCCAGGAAATCAGGTTTCGTCCCTCAAGTCCTATTTGAACTGCAAGATGAGGAACGTGATATGAAAGTTTGGCTAGAGTGATGACTAAACGGTCATGCCGAACTATTCGAAGCATCGGATAATATATGAATATATGGGTGGATGCAGACGCTTGCCCCAGGCCGATTAAAGATATTTTATGTCGTGCGGCGGAAAGGACAGAAATAATGGTGACCTTTGTTGCCAATCAGAGATTTCGTGTGCCGGAATCCTCATACATTCGCTTGGTTCAGGTCGGGCAGGGGGCAGATGTCGCCGATGATGAGATTGCAAATCAATGTGAAGCCGGGGATTTAATAATCACCGCTGACATTCCCCTCGCGGCCCGTATTGTCGAAAAGGGGGCGCTCGCTCTCGATCCGCGCGGAAAAGTTTACGACAAAAATAATATTGGACAAATTCTGGACATGCGAAATTTCATGGATACTTTGCGTGGAAGCGGTGTCGAAACCGGCGGTCCAAATAGCTTCGGTCAGAAGGAGCGCTACAAGTTTGCCAATGAACTGGATAAGTTCATAGCATCCCGTTTGATTGACTTTTCCCGCCTAATATGTGAACTTAGATAAATTACCTGTTAAAGATCAAAGGTTTATGGTTATAGGGATTTCCCGAGAATTGGGAAATCAATCAATTTAACCCTATTAAGACCTGGGGAAATATATCTTGGATTCTGAATATAAAACTAAAAGAGTAGTCGTGATTGATGATGCTCCCGTTGTCCGTGAGGTCATTGTAAAAAACCTCCGGAAAATTGGATTTGAAGAGAATAATGTTTTTCAGGCGGATGATGGGTTGGAGGGTGTTAATTTGCTGCGGGCTGAGAAGGTAGATCTGATCATTTCTGATTGGAATATGCCAAAAATGGATGGCCTGGAATTGTTACGTACCATAAAAGATTACCCGGAACTGGCATCCATTCCTTTCATAATGATCACTTCGGAAACAGAGAAGGATAAAGTGGATGAAGCATTTAAAGCCGGGGTCAACCAATATATTTGTAAACCCTTCAAACCCGATTATTTTGAAGAAAAAATTCAACAGACATTAGGAAAAAACTTATATGGATCCAAACAGGTGATGGTTGTGGATGATTCACCGGTGATTCGCCACATTGTTGAAAAGCAATTAAAGATGCTGGGCTTTGGCGGCTTTAATTTTGTCGGAGCAAATAACGGTATCGAAGCTTTATCCATGCTGGAAGAAAATAAAATAGATTTGATCATCACAGATCTGCATATGCCCGATATGGATGGAATTGAATTTGTTCATGAGGTTCGAGAGAATGAAAAAACCGACCTGATTCCAGTTTTGATGATTACCTCCGATTATAGCCCCGATAAGATGTTGGAAGCCTATGAGGCAGGTGTCGATGAATTCATGCAAAAGCCCTTCAAAGTAGTTGCCCTGGAAGAAAAGGTTAAAGCGCTTTTTAACCACTAAATCTAGCGTCTGATTTATGATCAGGGGGAGAAATCAGCGGCGCTTATCTGCATTCATCTGTGGCTAAAAAAGGTTTTAGCAGGCGGAAATTTCATCTTCAAGGTTGGGTTTGATAGCTACTTGTTCTACGGTTTTGTCGACAGACTCTTTGGTGTTTTGTACGGCTAGTTTGTCAAACAGGAAATCCATTTTGCCTTCCAGTTCTTTGCCGATTCCTTGGCGAATCTCGTTAGACAGTCCCCAAAACTCTTTTTTGAATTCACCAAAACCTTTTTTGCGGGTTTTGTAGATGAACTGTTCGTCTGTCTCGCCGGATTTTTTCTCTCCCGTAAATTTTTTGCGCAGGTGGGTGTAGATTTCTTCTTTAAAGCTGGCGGGAAAAAGATCGCTTCCGTAAATCATATTCTGGAAATCGGTTGCCAGGTGAATTTCTGCCGTTTCCAGTTCCGGGAACTTGTTGAATAGGTCCTGGGGCAGGGTGGACGCACCGTGCTGGACGGCTCCCGCCAATCCATAATCTTCACGGGAAATGCGTGACAGGTTTTCCAGCGTATCAAAATCGAGGTTCACATCGGCCACGGTTCCATCAGGGAGAGGCACGCCGCCGTGCGAGGTTCCGGTTTGGATGGATATTTTACTGATGGTCGTGGATCCGCTTCGTGTCTTTTCCAGCAGTTCGTTAAAGTTGTCGAGGTAGGCTTTTAATTCCTGCTCGTTGCTGTTTTCTTTTCCCACTTCGCCGATCTCACCCCCAACAGAAATGGTGATATTTTCTGGTTCCAGTTCACGAACATGTTGAGTGAGTTCTACACCGACTTCAAAGTTAGCTCGTTGCTGTTCGACGACGGTGTCTTTGCTGAGGTCGACCAATGTGGAGGTGTCGATATCTATATTATAGAATCCGCCAGCGATGCCATTTTTGATCAATTCTTTCAGTCCGGCAACTTCCTTTGCGGGATCTAGAGCGTAATTTTTAGCGTTGACTTGAAAATGATCGCCTTGGATGAAGACCGGTCCGGTAAAGCCTTCTTTAATGGCCGCAGTAAGGATAACGGTGGAAAGTTCTTGTGGTTTTTGGAAGGTGTAACCCATTTCCGATTTAGCCAGTTCAAAAATAAACGCCCCGGCATTGGTTTTGATGGCGGTGCGGAAAATGGCCCGGCATAGCTCATAGGGCAGGCCGCGGATGTTGAGCGCGGGAACGGTGAATCCTTTTACTTCGCCCCGGCCGCGGGCGTCGTAGAGCCCTTGAATCGATGAAGTGACGATGCCCAACTCCTGTGCGGCCGATTTGATGAGGAACCGGCTCAGTCCTTTTATTTCTGCTGAAGGATTAAGGACTGCATTCAAGATCAGTTGATCGAGAACATCACCTCGAAGTTTTTCTGCGTTATCTATTTTTACACCGCCATTATCCTGAGTGACGATATTCTTGAGTTGGTGGGTTACTTCGTCTTTGTGGTTAAAAAGCATCAAGCTCTCCGCTTAAGGTCCCTGACTGAAATGAGTATGCAAGATCGGGATGTCGATTGGGGAAATTATATGGAATAAAAGATCAATTCTAAGTTTCAGCGTTGCTGTATTTCTTGCTATACGAATTGTAACAAAAAATCGTTTGCAGGCAAAATATGTTTAGCCGGACAATTTGCTAGCCTGATAGTTACATGTTACGATCCAGGCCAAATTTAAACAAGGGTATTCCGCTTCAACGATCCCTCAAAAATTCAGGACATTTTTTAATATTTTTTATGATCAATAATCCCCTCGTCACAGTTGTACTTCCCACTTATAAGCGTCCGAAACTTTTAAAAAGGGCCATTCAAAGTGTTTTAAATCAGACCTACCCACATTTTAAAATTTATATTTATGATGATGCTTCGGGTGATAATACAGGTGAAGTTGTTGCGGAAATGGCCAAAAATGATTCGCGCATATTTTATCATTGTAATGAGCAAAACCTTGGGGTGATATACAATTCACAACAGGCTTGGAAGAAAGTGGATACCCCATACTTTATCGAATTGTGCGACGATAATCTGCTTTTGCCAAATTGCCTTGAAAGCGCTTTAAATGGATTTGAAAAGTATCCCGAAGCGTTAATGTCTGTAAATCAGGTTATTTTTGTAAACAGTAAATGGCAAATTCTCAGAGTTACGTTAGCTGAAAATTGCCGGGAAGGGTTGTATGAGCACCCTGAAGGCCTTCTATTTTTAATAAAAGAAATTCCCTATATTATATCGGGAGCGTTGTTTAGAAGAGAGGTGACCCAAAAGGTTGGGGAATACGATCCAGAAATAGGATTACTCGCAGACTGGGATTATGCATTCAGAATTGCTGCTCAGTTTTCCTACGCAGTAAACCAAACCCCAGGAGTTATCTTTTATGGAGATGAAACCAGCGCTTCCATCAATGCACGTAGCGACTTTGTTTGGCCGCAATGGTTAAAAATGTACCAAAGAATCGTGGAGCACCCGAACTTGGACTTGGAAACAAAAAATGAGGTGGAGACTCATTTGAAAATACGTTTAAAACAAATGTTGGTCGGGCAGGGCAAAGAAGCCGTTAGATGCGGAAATTATTCTGTGGCAGGTATGTCTGCAAATGTTTTAAAGGATTTTTTTAAGTCTCCCCGTCATTATCTCAAACTAAAATTGTTTGCATTTGCAAGCAGGTGGTTCCCTCCATACCGCTGGTATCTAAACCTTTTCAATGAACTAAGGGGAAAAAAGAAACGGTCTGAGATAAAGGACCGTTTTAGTGAATTTCATAAATACACGTCATCCATGAAGGATATGGATTGGTAATATTGTTTAGATTTATGAGTTTAGGTGGTATTTGCTGATTCTTTTTGTTAGTGGAGGTGTGAGGCCGTCCATTTATTAGGTTGATCGATAAGTGGTCGGTGGTTTAATCCAATAAGGTTATTTTAGGTATATTCGCTTAAACTCTTAAAATATCAACAATTACAATATTATTTTGGTTTAATTCTTGTTGACACTATTGAATAATTTGCTAGAATTCCCAACGACTATATTAAGGTTTGATAGTACTTGATTCCGCCATTGGTTGCAGGGTTTTTAAACTCTGTGATTTTAGAATATTAGAATTCCAATTTTTCAAAACTAACTATCCCAGGTTTCGGGAAGGGAGAACTTCACCCCATGTTTAAGAATATTTATATACCGGTAGATAATTCTGATTACTCCAACGCCTGTGTTGACTTGGCGCTTGAGTTCGCCAAAGGATCAGATACGACCATTTCTGCAAGCCATGTTTATGCCGCTAAAATGCATGATGTTCGGTTTCGCCAAATGGAGAGCGGGCTTCCTGAGGAATATCAGGATGAAGAGGAATTAGAAAAGCAACGGAATATTCATGATCAGTTGATCACCAAAGGAATGGAAGTTATCAGTGATTCCTATCTGGATGTTCCCAAAGAAAAATGTAAAGAACTGGACATTCCTTTTGTGGGTAAATCCCTTGAAGGGCGTAACTGGACAGAGCTGGTTCGGGATATCAAAGAATCCCCGTACGACCTGGTAATTATGGGTGCATTGGGGCTTGGTGCCATTAAAGACAGCTTGATTGGGTCCGTTGCAGAAAGAGTAATTCGTCGTTCTAACAAAGATATGCTGATTGTGAAGCATTGCCCGGAGATTCATGACGACCGGCCTTCCAGTGGAAAGATTGTGGTTGCAGTGGATGGTAGTGGTCATTCTTTTGGTGGGTTGATGACGGGGATCGAAATGGCCAAAAAGTTGAATCGGCCTCTGGAAGTCATCTCTACCTTCGATCCCTACTTTCACTATGCAATGTTTAACAGTCTGACCGGTGTATTGTCACGCGAAGCTTCCAAAGTTTTCAAGTTTGAGCAACAGGAAAAGCTTCATGAAGACATCATCGATAAAGGATTGGCAAAAATCTATCAGGCTCATCTGGAGATTTCCCGGAAGGTCTGTGAAGAAGAAGATATTGAATGCACCATTCGTCTTTTGGATGGCAAGGTTTTCGAAAAAGTTTTGCAATACGCAAGGGAAGAGAACCCGTATTTGTTGATTTTGGGACGGATCGGTGTTCACAGTGCTCCGGATATGGATATTGGAGGCAATACCGAGAACCTATTACGTCTCGTTCCCTGCAACATCCTGCTTTCCAGTAAAGTATTTAAGCCGCCGATAGATATGCAGGCAGAAGAAAGCATTGAGTGGACTGCTGAAGGCAAAGAGCGATTGAAGAAAATTCCTGGATTTGTAAGACCGATGGCGACTTCCGCGATCCTGCGTTATGCGTTGGAGCGGGGCCATAGCATGATCACTTCCAGTGTTATCACCGAAGCGGTGCAGGAGATTTTGCCTGCTGGTGCGATGCAGGCTATGTCTGCAATTGGTGAGAGAATGAAGAATGAAGGGATGGATCCGAATAATCCGGAAGGCCTGGGCATGCTTAAGGAAGAAATGGCAGAAGCTCATGCTGGTAAGCCTCCAGAAGAGATCACACTGAAATGTACCAGTTGTAATACTTTTTACAAAGGTGACGTTGTTAAGTGTACTGTTTGTAATGCGGGTCCGGAACGCTTGCTTCCCGTTAACAAGGAAGAGTACCAAGCTACAGAAGCAGAGGCTCAGGATTCCACTACCTTTACAACTTTGCCTGATGGTGTGCAAGTATCCTGGACACAGGAGGCATTGGACAAGCTTAACTCATTCCCTCAGGGGCATTTGAGAAGGAAAGCCCATGCTCGTGTTGAGAAAAATGCTCGGGTTCAGAAGGTCAATACGGTTTCTGCGGCATTCCTCGATAAAATCCTGAATGAGAAAATTAAAAAAGATGACAATGACAATGGGGCCAGTGAAGGAATTCCGGGCGACATCCTCAGTATTGGGGCTGCTTTGAATGCCGAAGATTTCAACTGGTCGCCAGAAGCTTTGGAACGGTTGGAGCGTGTCCCTAAAGGATTTATGCGGGACAATACCCAAAACCGGGTGATGGCCTGGTGCTCGCAAAACGATATCCGGGATATTTCTCTGGACGTCTGTGAAGAAGGAATTCGGGAGTCCGTGAAGATGATGGAAGATGCCATTAAAAATGGTGCGGGCCTGGATGACTTCATACCGCAGAAAGAAGTGAAAGCCTAGTTTTTACCCCGTTTATGTAACGGTTTTTTTTAGCCCCTGGATATTGAATCGGGTTCAATTCCAGGGGCTTTTTCCTGCTATTTTCTTCCCTGATTGCTCCCGATACTCTGGTGGCTAATGTCCTTCCAAATTTTTAGGCGCTTAATTCTACACCTGAAACCCTATATGGGCCGCCTGTATTTGGCGATATTTTTTTCCGTTATTGTAGGTGTTATTTCAACTTCCCCTGTTCCGCTTATTCAAAAAACCTTCGATAAAATATTTGTAGAAAAAGATTATTTCATGCTCAAGGTTATTCCCCTCGCCTTGATCGCTTTATATGTAGTCAAGGCTATATTGACCTATGCGCAAAATCTGATTATTTTTGGGATCTCATGGGAGCTGGTGGTGAAATTTAGAGGGAAGTTGTTTGCGCATATTCACGCACTTCCTTTTGAGTTTTTTGAGGACAATGAAACAGGACAACTTATGTCCCGAATCAATAATGATGTCGCGATTATGCAGTCCAGTGTAACGCGGATGATGAAAGAGATTCTGCAAAACAGTGTGATGTTGATAGGTTTGTTGATATGGGTATTTTATATGAAATGGGACTGGGCAGTGATGGCATTGATAATTTTTCCGGTTACGATCATTCCCGTTTCCAATATTGCCCGGAAACTACGTCACTTTTCGAAAAAAGGGCAGGAGATTTTAGGAAATATTAACGCAACGATTCTGGAGTCCTTTTCGGGAATAAAAATTGTCCGCGCTTTTGGTATGGAGCCTAGAGAGATAGAGAAGTTTCGCCTACATAATGACAGCTACCTAAAAGTGATGAAAAAAAATGTCAAGTATGTGGAAATCACTTCACCTTTTCTGGAAGTATTAGGAGTTGTCAGCGCTGCATTTATCTTGTGGTATGGCGGGAATCAGGTTTTGGATGAGGAGATCAGCCAAGGAACATTTCTGGCATTCATCGTTGCATTGTTCATGATGTACGCACCTATCCGAATTTTATTCAAAGCTTACACTAATATCCAAACGGCTTTAGCCGGGGCGGAAAGAGTGTTTGGGATCCTCGATCAGGATGCGGAAAATATGCAGGAAGGCCAGATAGAACTACGTGGTGTTAAGGATGGAATTGAGTTTAAAAATGTTTCTTTTCGTTATCCTTCAAGAAGCACCATGATTTTGAATGATATCAATCTTTCTGTTAAAAAATCGGAAATCATCGCAATTGTTGGGATGAGCGGTGCTGGTAAGACAACGTTGGTAGACCTGCTGTTTCGGTTTTTTGATGCGACTTCCGGAACCATCCTGATAGATGGAAAAATTATTCAGGATTATAAATTGGATTCATTGAGGAAGCAGTTAGCACTGGTAACTCAGGAGACATTTTTATTCAACGATACAATATGGAACAATATATCTTTTGGCTGTGAGAGAAAGGCCTCTCACAATGAAATTATGGAAGCAGCTAAAGCCGCCCATGTGGATTATTTCGTGTCGACTTTAGATGATGGCTACGACACTATCATCGGAGAACGGGGAGTCAAACTTTCAGGAGGGCAACGCCAGAGGATTGCCATAGCCCGCGCTATTTTAAGGAATGCACCAATTTTAGTTTTGGATGAAGCCACTTCTGCGCTGGATTCGGAGTCGGAAAAGCTGGTTCAGGATGCTTTGCATAATCTCATGGAACACCGAACATCTTTCGTAATTGCTCACCGGCTTTCAACGATCAAGCATGCCAACCGCATCATTGTTCTGGATAAGGGTAAGATTGTAGAATCTGGAACGCATGAATCCCTTCTTGCTAGTAGCGGACTATACCAAAAATATTATGAAATGCAGATCATAGACGTGGATGAAAATAATAAGGGTATTGAGGAATCCAATTAGATGCTTTTTGAAAAAGTTTATATAGAAGGCTTAGCCTATCATCTGCCTGAAAATATCGTTACATCGGTCGAAATTGAAGATCGGTTGGCCCCTCTTTATGACAGGCTAAAACTTCCACAAGGCCGTTTAGAATTGATGAGCGGTATTCGAGAACGACGCTTTTGGGGGAAGGAAGTTCTGCCCAGTGAGGTAGCAACTCTCGCCGGAGAAAAAGCCATTGCCCAATCCGGGGTGGACCCTGAACAAATAGGTTGCCTTATTTCAGCATCGGTGTGCCGGGATTTTCTGGAACCTTCCACGGCTTCTGTTATTCATAATAACCTGAAGCTTCCCGGCGAAGCCTTTGTGTTTGATGTGTCCAATGCATGTCTTGGTGTGCTAAACGGAATGTCGATCATCGCCAGTATGATCGAACAAAACCAAATTGAAGCAGGGTTGGTGGTGGCTGGAGAAAACGGGGGTCCGTTGGTAAATAATACGATTGAGACATTGCTAGCCAGAAAAGATATTACGCGGAATGAGACCAAGTCCTCTTTCGCTTCATTGACGATTGGTTCTTCTGCTGTGGGTGTTGTCTTGGCCCATGAAAAGATCGCAAAGCAAGGCCATCGTTTGGCGGGCGGTGTTTCCATGGCCGAGACGCAGTTCAACCATTTATGTCGCGGTAATGATGACAGTGGTGCAGGGGGAGATTGGTCTCCCTTGATGGATACCGATTCCGAAACTTTGATGCAGGAGGGTTGTCGACTTGCCGGTAAAACCTGGGCGCGTACCCGAGAAGTGCTTGGCTGGAGCAACGAAGAGATAAACCGGGTGTTCTGCCATCAGGTAGGCAAAGGTCATCGAAAACTTATGTATGAAAAAGTAGGGCTCGACCCTGAAAAAGATTTCTCTACTCTGGAGTTTCTGGGCAATACAGGCTCGGCTTCCCTCCCAACCACATTGGCCATGGGAATAGAAAAGAAAGTGCTCAAATCGGGGGACAAAGCTGCTCTACTCGGTATAGGTAGCGGGCTTAACTGTTTGATGATGGGTGTTGAGTGGTGACAAAGCTTTATCCCTTTTCTTCCAATTCTCTTCAACTTGAGCAGCACCGCTATCATTATTTGGATGAAGGTGCTGGCGAAACTCTTCTCATGCTTCATGGGAATCCTACCTGGTCATTTTATTATCGTAATCTAATTCTAGGCCTTAAGGATTCTTATCGTTGTGTGGTGCCCGACCATATGGGAATGGGGAAATCAGATAAGCCGCAAGATTATCCTTATACGCTTTCCCAACACATCGACAATCTTGAGCAGTTGGTGAATCACCTCGGGTTGGATGACATCACTCTGGTTGTTCATGACTGGGGCGGGGCCATCGGTATGGGATTCGCGGTTCGACATCCTAAGCTAATCCGGAGATTAGTGATTTTTAATACTGCGGCATTTTTATCGCATGAAATCCCATTAAGTCTTAGCCTCTGTCGCATCCCTGGGTTCGGCGCCTTGGCAATTCGTGGTTTTAACGCCTTTGCGCGTGGGGCCATCCGTTGGGCTTGCGTCAAGCAAGAAAGAATGACGGATGAAGTCCAGGCGGGTTATCTGGAGCCCTATGATAATTTTTCCAACCGGGTGGCCAATCTGCGCTTTGTGCAGGATATTCCCATGAGTCCTGATTCACCGAGTTATTCTGTGATTCAAAATATCGAAAAGAATTTAAAACTATTTCAAAATCATCCCGTTCAAATTATTTGGGGAGCGCATGATTTTGTTTTTAACGATAATTTCTTGAAACGTTGGCAGGAGATTTTCCCTCAGGCTGAGGTGCACCGGATGGAAGACGCCGGGCATTATGTCGTGGAAGACGCCCATGAGAGCATTCTTCCCATGCTGAAAGAATTCTTGCAGAAAAACCACTAGGCGTGAAGCCGACTGACAATGTCTCACGCGGCAGAGTAGATATTTGCCCAAAAAATAAAGACACTATAATTTGCCTCCGGCAGCTCGCCGGTGAGTTTTTGCGAGCAATAAAAAACCGGTTTCCCCGCGAAGGAAAACCGGTTTTATTTTGCTGCGTTGATCTTAATATCGGTAATGGTCAGGCTTGTAGGGGCCTTCTACCTTCAAACTGAGATATTCTGCCTGCTTCTCGGAAAGTGTTGTCAGCTTCACTCCGAGTTTATCCAAATGCAGACGCGCAACCTCCTCATCAAGTATTTTCGGCAAAGTGTATACGCCTACTTCATATTTTTTATTGTACAGCTCTATCTGAGCCAGTACCTGATTGGTGAAGGAGTTGGACATTACGAAAGAAGGGTGTCCTGTTGCACATCCCAAATTAACCAACCTTCCTTCTGCCAGCAGAAGAATATTGTGTCCATCCGGGAAAGTGTATTTATCTACCTGGGGTTTGATAACTATTTTCTGAACTCCAGGGAAATTGTTTAATTCTTCCACCTGAATCTCAATGTCAAAGTGACCAATATTACAAACGATGGAATCATTTTTCATTTTTTCCATATGTTGGATGGTGATGATGTCTGCACAACCTGTGGTGGTGACAAAAATATCGCCTTCCCTTACGGCTTCTTCCATCGTGGTGACCTCATAACCCTCCATCGCGGCTTGCAGAGCGCAGATGGGGTCAATTTCTGTAATGATCACCCTGGCACCCAACCCTTTCATAGAATCGGCACAACCTTTTCCTACATCTCCAAATCCGGCAACGACCACTACTTTTCCAGCAATCATAATGTCGGTGGCTCGCTTGATTCCATCGGCAAGGGATTCCCGGCATCCATAAAGATTGTCGAACTTCGATTTAGTGACCGAATCGTTGACGTTCATGGCGGGAAGCTTTAAGGTTCCTTTTTCGATCATTTTGTACAGGTTATGAACACCGGTGGTGGTTTCTTCTGTAATGCCCTTTATTTCAGCCAACAATTCAGGATGCTTTTCGTGAACATATCCTGTGAGATCTCCTCCATCATCGAGGATCATATTTGGTCCCTGATCGTTGTCGAATAATAAAGTTTGAGCCGTGCACCACCAATATTCTTCTTCAGTTTCTTCTTTCCAGGCGAATACAGGAATGCCCGCCTTGGCCATGGCAGCGGCGGCATGGTCTTGTGTCGAAAAAATATTGCAGGAAGCCCAGCGAATCTCGGCCCCAAGCTCAATCAGAGTTTCCATCAGCACCGCAGTCTGAATGGTCATATGCAACGAACCGGCAATTCGTGCCCCTTTTAAAGGTTTGGACGCGCCATGCTTTTCGCGCAAGGCCATGAGTCCGGGCATTTCGTTCTGGGCAAGGATAATTTCTTTTCGTCCCCAATCTGCCAGAGACAGATCTTTGACTTTAAATTTTTCAGAGACGGCGGTTGTTGACATGAGCTACTCCTTAAAGGTTTTGAATGTTATTTATGTTATTCGAAATCAATTATAATGATACGTTGGCAAAGCTAATGCCTGATACGATGTCTTGAATGATTGGGCACACAGATGGATTATAGGAAGTCCTGAAGTGAATCCATCCTCTAATTAACGGTGATCCTTCACAATAGTTTAGCAGATTTTGCGGAGACGTCAATATTTGACGAAGCTAGGGTAAAGGACTATAGGCTTATAGCCTAAACAACATCATTAAGTTTATGAATATTTCTGAGGTTAAGATTTATCCTTTTGACACAGGTGAGCCTGACTCATCCTTGAGGGCCTATGCCGATGTCACTTTTAATCAGGCGGTTTTGATCAAGGGTTTCCGGGTTCTGGCAGCTAAAAATGGTGGATTGTTCGTTGGCTTTCCATCAAAAAAAGGCAAAGACGGAAAATTTTACGACATGGTTGAATTTAAATCGGCATCTATACAATCTTCTCTTAGGTCTGCGATCCTTGAGGCCTATAAAGTTTATTCCTGACATCAGTTTGAGGATATTTTCACTGTCTTATAAAGAAAGTTTTTAAAGCTGATGAATTTTTTTCTCTCATCCAATTTCAAATGCGAGCGGGTTTTGCAAGCCCCTAGTTTTACTGCGAGACCTGGCAAATTAGTTTGGTACCGATTTTTTGCCGCTATTATCAAAGACTTGACCGTATCACGGGTTAAATGGTTTGCTTTAAAAGGTTGATGGATATTTGTCCAGAAGTTGGCTTCTCCCGTTTCAAACTGACTCAATAAGGTTTCGATAAAGTCTCGATCGCTGGTGGGGGCTCCCTCGGACGGCCTGCATGCTGAGGTGATTTCGTCTTTGGTGATCAAAGGGCCTTTGCGAAAAAGCATGGCTCTGAGTAAGATGTTTTTTAATTCCCTTACGTTTCCTCGGTATTGGTGTTGCTTTAGATATTCGACCGCTCCCGGATCCAATTGCGGCGGAGACGGGTCATGCCCCTCTTTTTTATAGGAACTGTAAAGGATGCCGAGAAAATGTGTGGCGAGATCTTCTATATCTTCTTCTCTTTCGTTAAGACGTGGTATTTGAAAGCTTAAGGCATTGAGCCGATGGTACAGGTCTTCCCGGAACCTTCCTTCTTGAATTTCTTCTAACAGGTTTTTATTGGTTGCAGCAATCAAAAATATTTTTGAAATACGAGGTTGATTTTCCCCCAGTCTCATGAAGACTCCGGTATCAAGAAAGCGTAATAACTGCACCTGGGTTCTTGGGTCGGCATCGCCAATCTCATCGAGAAAAACCACGCCTCCGTTGGCTTCTTCCAGAATTCCCTGACGATTGAATTCTGCTCCCGTAAAAGCTCCTTTTTTGTGCCCAAACAATTCGCTATAAGTCAACTCACCACTATAGGCGGCGATATTGGTTTTTCTTAAAGGTATTTTGAAATGCGTTCCCTTCTCTTTTTGGAATATGTCATTGAGGTGGGAGTAGATATTATTGAAGAAGAATTCCTTTCCAGAACCCGTTTGACCCTGGATAAGAAGACTCGGCAGTCCGGTCATTGTCTCACGCTGTTGGTTGCCCTCCCAACTCAGCATGCGGTTGCAAATAGATTCTACAACGGTCTGGATCTGGTTGACCAGTGAGTTGATGTTGTGGCTTTTTCCGATCACATTACCAAAATGATAGGAAGAAACTTTGGGGTCCCGGTACTCAATATCTTTTCTGAGTTGAAGTAGTTCCTGCTTCAGGGTTTCAATTTGCAGGAGATTGTTAACCTTCTGGCTGATCAGGCTAGCAATGATCTGGAGGATTCTTTGATGCTCCTGGGTAAAGTAATTTTTTTGAAAACTATCCTGATTAATGACTCCGAGAACATGGCTGCCATGAATAATCGGAACCGCCAATGCCGACTTGATTTGACCGGAAAGATTTTTGTAAAATCCCCGCGTTTGTTTAATATCTTCCACATTAGAGATTAAAACCGGCCTTGCAGAATGTGCGACAAAGCCGTTTAAAGATCTTTGCTCAGTAGATAGCTCCTCCCCACCTACGGGAAGAAGAGGGATTTTGCTTTTCATCCAGCCTCGGGACTTCGCTCCAACCAGATTGCCCTCTTTGTCTTCAATGATGAGCCAGGGTTTCCCATCCAAAATCTTATGGATGGAAATGGTTCCCGAATCGGCATCGATCAATTCAGAAGTTTTAGCCAGAATTTTGTCGAGAAATGACCCCATGTTGTCATCGGCGTCGGAGAGCAGTTCTTCGATTTCACTGAGCACCTCAATTTCTACATGCTCAGGGTTTTCTTCAAGAATTAATTTCTCTACCATATCAGCGTGGTTTTCAAGCAGAGGCTTTTCAAAATTGGTGAATTTGTGCGAGGTATTGGTGTAATAATTCACCATGCAAATCAACTGACCGGTTTTAGGGTTGATTTTGGGAACCTGATAAAGGGAAACGAGATCAATCTTGCGAGCCACTGCTTTTCGGCTGAAACTTTCTTCCATGACATCTTCGATATAGACCGCCTTCAAGTTTCGATCTTTGGCGATGAGTCCTTTTTCTTTATCATAGAGGACAACGCGGTTGATCAAATTTTCTTTGTGGATATTGATATGATCACGGTTGTTATAGATCAAGGCATCGTCTCTGTTTTTAGAAAATGCGGCGAGAATTTCTATCTGGTTACTCGTTGAGTTGGACTTTGGATCTTTAATGGAAGAGGGCACCCACACTGAGGCCAGGGCCAGCTTGTCGATAAGTTGCACTGCTGAGCGCATCATCATCCATGCCGCTTCCTTTTTTCGAGCCATATCCAGATGCCGGGAAAAGGACAATTTCTGATGGAAGCGTTTAGCGCGATCAATGGTTCCACTGGCATCGGCTAAAAAATCGACAATATTCTTTTTCTGTTCTTCATCAAGAAACTCTCCCACCTTTCCCCAGTCCAAACTGATGGTGCCAATAGGACGAAACTGATGGGTAATGGGAAAAACGGCGGTAGCCTTAATCCCTGCCAGTTTTTCAAAAGGATTCTGGGTTTTAGCGAATCCATCCGGCCAGTTCCAGGAAAATACCACTTCATTATTGAGAAAAGCCTGCGAGATGATCGAAGCTTCCGGTGAAATAAATTTAGTGATGGGTTGTTCATTGGCCGGATTTTGATCGGTGACATATTGGCAAACCAGCATCCCTTCATAAAGGTCTTCGAGATTGATCCGCACCATTTTACAGTCATAGAGTTTCTTCAAACGGGTTGCAATGTGGTGAAGAATTTCGGGCAGACTTTCTTTGCCAAAACGTGAAATTAAATGATGAGACGATTTTAGGGGCATTTTCTTCCAGGAATTGAGTAATAAAACCACACAGTTGAGTAATAAGTATAGAATATTTATATACTTTATAAAAGTCCAATCAACCACAGGTGACACAGATCGAGATTTGAGGGAGGGTTGCCGTAATTGCGAGCCAAGCAAAAACAGTTTGGTGTTGTCTCGCGAGGTATTTGAAAAATTTTGAATGGGGATTAACGATGATAAGCGAATTGCTTAACGAGGAGGGGTAGGGTGACTAGCCCAACAGCTTTTTACCGTCGGGGTTGAAAATTTTGAAATGTCCCATACCGCGCTTGGCGAAAGCATACTTGAAGGAAGTTTCCATCACCCCTAGCCCATAGGTAACGCTGCGGCTAAAACTGATGGATGAGGCTTCTGGAAAATAGAGGGCAGGGCAGGAGACTTCGCCCACGCCAAATCCGAAATACAGGGTCTGACAAAGCATCTGGTTGTCGAACACGAAATCATCTGAGTTTTCCAGTAGCGGCAGGGTCTCCAGTACCTCTCGGCTGAAGGCCCGGTATCCAGTATGATATTCGGAAAGCTTTTGTTGGATGATCAGGTTTTCGGCCAGGGTTAGAACGCGGTTTGAAATATATTTATAAAGCGGCATTCCTCCTTGCATGGCCTTATTCCCAAGAATTCTCGAACCCACTACAGCATCGAAAATACCCTCCGCGATCAAAGATGCCATGGGTGTGATGAGCTTGGGATTATATTGATAGTCTGGATGCAACATAATAATAATATCGGATCCACTATTGAGGGCAGCCTGATAACAGGTTTTCTGGTTACCGCCATACCCTTTGTTCTTGGCATGCACCAAGGTTTTGATTTTCAGTTCTCGTGAGAGTTTTGCGGTTTCATCCTGACTGGCATCATCAGTGAGAATGATTTCATCCACAATATCTTTGGGGATATCCTCGTAGGTTTTCTTTAGGGTTTTTTCGGCATTGTAGGCCGGCATAACCACGCAAACGCGTTTGCCGTTTAGCATAGGCTGGAATGAATAGGTTGGTTTAATCAGGTTTTGCTTACCGCGTGTATAATAATGTAAAAATAAATATTTTCAATTAAATTTATCCCGCTGAAGGCAGGGAAATATGCTTGATAGCCGGTAATCGGGAAGAAAGTGGTTGTTGGGCTTTTTACTAGAGTCTGCTACTATTTCCTCCCCGATGTGTATGGAAACAATGATTCAAGAGGAGTTTGATTAGTGAGTAAGAAAACGGAATTTAATATTACGGTATTTCCCGGTGATGGAATTGGTCCGGAGGTGGTTCAAGAAGCATTAAAAATTCTCAGAATTATTGAGTCTAAACTGGGTCTGAAAATTAGTATTAATGAGGCGCCTGTTGGTGGCGCTGGCTATGAGGCGACGGGACACCCTTTGCCGGACGCGTCATTGGAACTAGCCCGAAATGCAGACGCCGTTTTGTTGGGCGCGGTAGGTGGCCCCAAATGGGAGAATATAGATTTTTCCCTGAGACCGGAACGGGCTTTGCTGGGACTCCGATCCAGCCTGGGACTCTATGCCAACCTTCGTCCCGCCCGAATTTTTCCAGCCTTAGTTGATGCTTCGACACTAAAGCGAGAAGTTGTAGAAGGATTGGACCTTCTTGTGGTGCGCGAATTGACCGGTGGAATCTATTTCGGTGAGCCCCGTGGCGTTGATACCCTTGAGGATGGCACCCGTAGAGGATTTAATACGCTGGTTTATAGTGAGCCGGAAATCATTCGCATTGCCCGCATCGCGTTTGATGTGGCTCGGAAGCGTAACAAATCTGTTTGCTCAGTGGACAAGGCTAATGTTTTGGAGTCGACCGGTTTTTGGCGAGAAGTTGTGACGGATCTGCATTCAAGTTACTCGGATGTGGAACTTTCACATATGTATGTGGATAACTGTGCCATGCAGTTGGTGAGAAACCCCAAACAATTTGATGTGATCCTGACGACTAATATGTTTGGAGATATATTGAGTGATGAGGCCTCCATGCTTACAGGGTCAATCGGAATGCTACCCTCAGCGAGTCTTGGAGAAAAGCATGCCATGTATGAACCGATACATGGTTCTGCGCCAGATATTGCCGGCCAGGAACTGGCAAACCCACTGGCAACAATATTATCGGTTGGAATGATGTTTAAATACTCTCTGGATCGTGAAGAACCGAATGAATGGATTGAATCAGCGGTTGAATCCGTTTTAGGGCAGGGTGTGCGAACCGCAGATATTATGTCAGACGGGATGAAACAGGTTGGGACGAAAGAGATGGGAGACCTGATAGCTGAGGAGTTGGAGAAAAGGAATGTTGCATAAGAAGGGTCAATATAACATTGCGGTAGCGGGAGCCACCGGCGCAGTGGGTAGGAAAATTCTGGAAATTCTCGAAGAACGGGATTTCCCTGTGGCAAAACTTAAAGCCCTGGCCTCTGCGCGATCGGTGGGACAATCTCTTAAATTCAAGGGGAATCCGGTTATCGTTGAGGAGTTGACTGAGGATTCGTTTGAAGGGGTGGATATTGCGCTTTTTTCTGCTGGGGCAGGTGTGAGCCGTCAGTTTGCACCGTTTGCAGTTAAATCAAATTGTATTGTGATTGATAACAGCAGTGCTTTCCGTATGGAGCCGGACATTCCGCTTGTGGTGCCAGAAGTGAATCCAGATGCTGTCGGGGAAAACCCGGGTATTATCGCAAACCCAAATTGTTCTACCATTCAAATGGTGGTGGCATTGAAGCCTATCCATGACAAGTTTAGAATAAAAAGGGTGATCGTTTCTACCTATCAGTCCGTTTCCGGTTCCGGCCAAAAAGCCATTAATGAACTAAGAAACCAGACAAGAAGCCTGCTAGACGGAGAGGCGATAGAGCCTAATGTGTATCCTCATCAAATTGCATTTAACTGCATTCCACATATAGATACTTTTATAGATAATGGGTACACAAAAGAAGAGATGAAGATGGTGAATGAGACTCAAAAAATATTAGGAGACTCTTCGGTCATGGTGTCTCCTACCACCGTTCGAGTGCCGGTATTTTATTCTCATTCTGAATCTGTGAATGTGGAAACTATCAGCCCCATAAGTGCTAAAGAAGTAAAGGAGCTTTTGTCAGGATTGGATGGCCTCCAGGTATTTGACGATCCTGCATCAAACGAATATCCGTTAGCTATTGATTGCGCTGGTAAGGATGAGGTGTTTGTCGGTAGGATTCGTGATGATATTACCTGCAAAAATGCCATCAATTTTTGGGTGGTATCCGACAATTTACGTAAAGGTGCGGCTCTCAATGCTGTGCAAATCGCCGAATATCTTGTTAGCCGCTAATTTTGGTGAGCCGCCTGTCGTAAGAGATCGATAAAGTCGAGAGATCTCTTTCGCTGGCAGCAAAAGTTATTGTAAATCGGCCCCACGCCTCGTGGCGCTTGACATTGATTTCCCATAAGTATATAAAAAGTAGTACCTTATGGTATATGGGTGCTATCAATTTGCCCAAATATAATCCTTTTTGCAGGACTCCTGTTATGGCTGAAGAATTCAAACCTGAAAATCCTAAAGGTTCTATACCTGGTTTTCCCGAAGGCTTTAACCCCAAAGAATTTAAAGAGCTTCTTAACCTTGCTTCCCATGAGCGCAAGAACTTGCAATTGCTGGTGGAGTATTTTGAGAAGAAGTCGGGAGAATTGGATGAAAGGAAAAGGTTTTTTGATCGTGTGAGTAATCAGGTACCTGACGCGTTGCGGAAACTCGATTCAATGGAAGTCCGTTTTGAAGAAATTAAGACTTTTGATGTTCGGATTCGAGACTTTCAACGCATTTCAAAGGAGCTGAATTCTAATTACGGCACCTTGAAAAGGGAATTGGATGGGCTCCATTTACTCAACGAGCATATTGATAGCAAGACCAAGAACCTTGCCCAGCAAAAACTGGTTGTCCAAAAAGCCAATGAGGATGCAGGCCGCCTGAATGTCCTGGTCTGGGACATGGATTCCAAAATTAAAAAACTCCGTGAAGAAAGCAAACTTCTTAAGTCTGCAGATCGCAATATCAATCGGCTGGAGCATATCCTGGATAGCGTTTCAGGTCAGGTGCAGGATGTTGTCAGCATGAAAGAGTTGTTGAGAACTGCTGCGGTAAAAGTCGGGGTTATGAAGGATACCCTGGGCGAACTCGATAGCCGCTATGATCGGATCAAGCAGGATAAAGAAACTATAGAAAGTCATACTCGCGATACCGAAGAGTTGAAGCGGATTCTTGCCAGCGTGCAGACTGATTATGAAAAGCTCCTTGGACAGAGCCATATGATTTCTGAGACTCAGGATACCCTTCACAATCTCATACAACAAATTAGCGAATTAAAAATTGAGTCCAAAAATATCTCGATAAAAAATGAAATGATCCGAAGCATTACCGGACGTTTGCGAGATTTGGATTCTGTGTCTGTAGATGTTGAGACGCGGATTGCCAAAATTCATGACGAAAAAATCATAATTGAGAAGACCGAAGAAAAAATAAACAAACTCAACTCTTTTCTCATAGACAATCTCAGCAACAAAATGAAGATTTTGAAAGATGAGATGAAGAGTATTGATAGCGCCAATGAAAAGATGAGTCGTTTTAATGTTATGGCCGAAGAAGCGGAGCAGAAGGTCAAGCGTTTGGATGATGAAGTCAAGAAGATTGATACTATCTCAGGAATCCTCAGGCAGGTTGAGGTGATGAATGAATCCACCCAGCAACAAATGGATGAGATTATCCGCAAGCAACAGTTGGTGGATCAGGTGGATAAAAAGATCAATGATCTTAGTTCAATGGTTATTAGTCTTGATGTGAAGATGGAAACTCAGATGCAGAGGAAAGCCCTGATTGAAAAGATGGAAAAAAAGGTGGATGGGCTGGATTTCTTCATTGAAGAAGCTAATATCAAAATTGCTAAAGTTTCCAAAAAAATTGATTTCCTCGAGAAGGTAGATCAGAAGCTTGAGGACGTAAAGTCCATGGCAAATATAATTGAAGAGAAAATTCTTGATCTGTCCAAGGAAAAGGCCGCTATCGACGATCAGGAAAAAAGGATGAATAACATTTCATCTAAATTGAGTATTCAGGAAATTGAATTACGCGCTCGGTTTAAGGAGGTTCAGGAAGCCAAGGATGAAATATCCAAAATTGATCAGGTGCGCGATGAACTTGGACAAATTACTACCAACTTTGAAGAAAAAATGGATCAGTTGAACAGGGATACAGCCCAAGTGGAGAAGACTGATTCAAAACTTCAGGAACTTGATACCTTGATGAAAGATTTGCGAAGCAGGCAGGAAGCCCTGGATGAAAAACAGGAGTTTATGCTTAATGTTGAAAAGAAAATGGATCAACTTAATAATATGCTTGAGCGAACGGAGAACCGTATAAACCTTGTTTCTGAAGGTGAAGAAAAAGTTAAGCGCACCCAGCAGGCACTTGGCGAACTAGAGGTTGTTATTAAGCGTACCAATACCGAAAAAGCGAGGATTGATAAGGAAAGAGACAATTTAGATAAAATTAATCTGAATATTGAAAAACTGACCAATATTACAGAGGACGCTGATTCAAAAATTGATCTATTGAACAGCAAGATCAATATGCTGGGAGAGGTAGAAAAACGTTTGAGCTCATTGAACCTGTTGGCGGAGGATGTGAATGTTAAAGTTCAAAACCTTCAACAGGAAGAGTCTGTTATCGGTAAAGCTGGCGAGCAGATCAATGAATTGAAATTTTTATTGAGTGAGGTAGAAAGAAAGAAAGAAGACTCGGCCTAACCGGGTTTAACTCATAGGCACCAATCTCCAGAACCTTTTCCTGTGATTAGTGAGGACTGGGTTTCATTTCTTCAATGTGGTGAATCTTTTTTACCCTTTTGTAAATAGTCTTTGAACAAACCCCCTTTTTAATTTTAATGGAGTGAATTTTCATGGCGGATAAGTTGCTGGGTGTGATTGGTGGGAGTGGTTTATACCAGATGAAGGGTCTTGATGTGATCGAAAAGATCACAGTGGATACCCCTTTTGGTTCACCTTCGGACAGCATTGTGATCGGAAAATTGGATGGAGTCAGAATAGCTTTCCTTCCTCGTCATGGTGTGGGGCATGTCATTCCCCCCTCTGAAATAAATTTCCGGGCTAATATTTTTGCGATGAAAAAAATTGGGGTTGATCGGATTATTTCAGTAAGTGCTGTAGGGGGTATGAAAGAAGATGCCCCCCCTGGTCATTTTGTGGTACCTCATCAGTTTATTGATAGAACACATCTGCGTATCAGCACCTTTTTTACTCAGGGAATGGTGGGCCATGTCAGCTTGGCCGACCCAGTTTGCCTTTCCACTTCAAAGACTCTTTTCCAGGCCGCCCAAAATGCAGGCGCCCAGGTCCATGAGGGAGGAACCTATATTTGTATTGAAGGACCGCAGTTTTCTACCCGAGCAGAGTCGAATTTATACCGGCAATGGGGTGTTGATGTCATAGGAATGACCAATGTTACCGAGGCCAAACTAGCCCGCGAAGCAGGCCTCTGCTATTCAACTCTGGCTTTAGTGACTGATTTCGATTGTTGGCATGTCGAAGAAGAACCCGTTACTCTGGAAGCTGTGTTAGAAATCATGCATAAAAATGTGGAGCAGGCGCAGAAGGTTATTAAAGAATTAATACCCATGATAGGGAGCATTCAACCCTGTACCTGTTGTGAAGCCAACAAATTTGCAGTGGTCACGGACCCCGAAAAAATTCCACAATCCCTTAAAGACGAACTTTCAATTTTATTTGGTTAATGTCCATGAATAGAAATATTTCCAGTCAACTTTTTTCTAAAGCCAAGAAGGTAATGCCGGGAGGAGTGAATAGTCCCGTCAGGGCTTTTAACGCTGTAGGCGGAGACCCCTTGTTTATTAAAAGTGCCAGGGGATCACGAATAACCGATGCAGATGGAAACGAGTTTGTCGATTATGTGGGTTCATGGGGACCTCTCATTTTCGGCCATGCCCATCCTCAAATTGTGTCCGCTATTACCCGTCAGGCCCAGTTGGGTACTAGTTATGGAGCGTCTACGGAACTGGAAATCCAGTTGGCGGAAAAAGTAGTCAATGCCGTACCTTCCATTGAAGTTGTGCGAATGGTGAATTCCGGTACCGAAGCTGTAATGAGTGCTTTGCGGTTGGCACGTGGGATTACTGGGCGCGACAAGATCGTCAAGTTTGAGGGATGTTATCACGGTCATGGAGACAGCCTTTTGGTTAAGGCCGGCTCTGGGTTGGTATCGCTGGGAATTCCAGAGTGTCCGGGTATCGTTTCCAGTCTTGCAGAGAAAACTCTGAACCTTCCCTACAACAATATTGAGCAGGTCCGTGAACTTTTTGACAAAGAAGGTAAAGAAATTGCGGCTCTGATAGTTGAACCCATTGGAGGCAATATGGGTGTCGTCCCGCCTAAACCAGGCTTTCTTGAAGCCTTGCGTGAAGTGACCCAAAAGGCGGGTGCGCTGCTGATATTTGATGAGGTCATTACGGGGTTCCGTGTCTCACTGGGAGGCGCGCAAAAACTATATGGCGTAAATCCAGATATTACTTGCATGGGAAAAATTATAGGAGGAGGCCTGCCGGTTGGTGCATACGGTGGATCGCGTGATGTAATGGCTCATATTTCTCCTTTAGGCTCTGTCTATCAGGCAGGTACCTTGTCCGGTAACCCTTTGGCTATGGCGGCCGGAAACGAAATGCTTGACTTACTCTCGCAAGATGGAACTTATCAAGCCTTGGAGCAAAAGTCGCAAAAGCTCTGCGAGGGTTTAATACAAAATGTTGCGGCTCTTGGTATTCAGGCCCAGTTTACTCGCGTAGGTTCGATGTTCTCCATGTTTTTTACCGATCAGGATATTGTTGATTTTGAAACGGTCAAATCCTGTGACACAGATTTTTTTAAACGATATTTTAATGGATTATTGGAGGAAGGTGTCTATATTGCGCCTTCCCAATTTGAGGCTGGTTTCATGTCTGCAGTTCATACGGATGAGGACATCAGCCTAACTATAGAAGCTAGCCGCAAAGCGTTAACTGCGGCTCGTGGATAACGGTGAGATTATGAGCGAAATCATAGGGGTACAGAGCAGGCAAATTTTGGATTCAAGGGGAAATCCTACGTTGGAAGTGGACGTGACCTTGGAGAGCGGTGCCATAGGCAGAGCGGCTGTACCATCCGGGGCATCGACGGGCTCAAGGGAAGCGGTAGAGCTTCGCGATGGAGATAAGAAGATTTATCAGGGAAAAGGGGTTACCAAAGCCATAAAAAATGTGAATAGCAAAATTGCTCCGGAAATCGTAGGAATTGAAGTCACAGAGCAGATATTGATCGACCGGTTGATGATAGAAATGGATGGAACCGCCAATAAAAATAAGTTAGGTGCTAATGCCATACTGGGGGTTTCATTAGCTGTGGCGCAAGCGGCGGCAAGTGACCTTGATCTACCCTTATTTCAGTATATAGGGGGCACCAATGCCAAGGAACTTCCTGTTCCGATGATGAATGTGCTGAACGGAGGGGCTCACGCGGACAATAATGTAGATATTCAGGAGTTTATGATTGTTCCGGTTGGTGCAAATTCATTTTCAGCGGCTTTAAGGATGGGTGTCGAAGTGTTTCACCATTTGAAAGGGGTCCTGAAAAAAGGAGGCTTTAATACTGCTGTTGGAGATGAAGGAGGGTTTGCCCCTGATTTGCAATCGAATGAACAAGCTATTGAGGTTTTGATCAAGGCAGTAAAAAGCGCCGGGTATAAAATTGGGAAGGATTTTTTAATTGCCCTGGATGTTGCCGCCAGCGAGTTGTATTCGAATAAAAAATATTCTCTATCCGCTGAAGGCAACAGCAAATGGAGCTCTGATGAGATGGTAGACTTTCTGGCCGGTTTGGCGGCTAAATATCCCATCATCAGTATTGAAGACGGTCTCGCAGAAAATGACTGGACAGGCTGGAAAAAAATGACCGACAAAATTGGAGACTCTGTTCAAATTGTCGGTGATGACCTGTTTGTTACCAATACGAAGATTCTGTCTAAGGGAATTCAGGGAGGGGTGGCAAATTCTATTCTGATTAAAGTTAACCAAATTGGTACCCTTACCGAAACGCTGGATGCTGTTGAAATGGCCAAAAAGGCTGGGTATACGGCTGTTATATCTCACCGCTCAGGCGAAACGGAAGATACGAGTATTGCGGATATCTCTGTAGCCGTGAATGCAGGTCAGATTAAAACGGGGTCTTTGTGCAGAACGGATCGTACAGCAAAATATAACCAACTTTTGCGTATTGAGGAAATTTTAGGTGACACGGCAGTATACCGAGGTAAAGAAGTTTTTTATAACCTGCTCTGATTGTAGGCTAGCTGGATTTTTGATCCATTAAAAACTTACTATGACTTATGCTTGAAACTAGCCGACACCAAAAAATTTTATTGTTGAGTCTGGGCTTTTTTATGCTTCTGCTCTTGATGGCGGTCTTTCATGAGAATGGTATATTGAATGCTTACTATTCCGAGCAAAATCAGATTAAAATGAAACAAGAAAATGAAATTTTGCAGGCCAAAAATGAAAAGCTTAAGCTTGAAGTAAAAGCATTGAAGTCAGACCCATATGAGATTGAAAAAATTGCGCGAGAAAAACTGAGCCTGATTAAACCCGGCGATCAGGTTTATCACATTGTGCAAACAAAAAATCCGCTTCCTCCACAAAAATAATTTTCCTCTTCCTTTTGCATTCCTGTGGAGGCCCACAAACCCATCCCGTTTATAAACCTTTTTAAAAAAAGGGTTATCTGATCCCCTGTTTCCTCTCAGTTGTAAAACCTTGTCAAGAATGAAAATGGGATTAGTCTAAAGCAAGGATAAACATGTTAAATTCTTGAATAAACTATTGATATTTTTGATTTAAGTGATAAGGTAGGTGCATCGATATATTAATAAGTTGTTTTTTTTCCGAGGTAATTCCTGGTGTTGCATTCGTATGAAACTCTAGGAAACTTTATCGCGGTATAAAAAATAAATTTAATTTTTTTTTGGCCAATTAATTTATAAAAATATCATTAGTTTGTTTTTGGAGGAGGGAGCATGACCAAACAAGACATAATTAATCAGGTTTCATCTCGGGCCAGTTTATCCAGAGCCAAAGCTGAAGAGGCTGTGGAAACAGTGATTGAATTGATAAAAGAATCACTGGGCCATGGGGAGCCAGTTATCTTGCGTCGGTTCGGAACATTTCAAGTCCGCGCCAAGACCAAGCGTGTCGGTAGAAATCCAAAAACCGGTGAAGAAGCTGAAATTTCTGCCCGGAAAGTGGTTCGCTTCAAATCGGGTAAGTTTTTCAAGCAAGCAGTTGATGAAGGTAAGGTTTGATTAAATCTTGGCCAAGGGCCTTACTTTCAAAGAATTAGCATCGCATCACCGTAGCTGAAAAAACGGTATTTTTCCTTAATTGCCTCGGAATAGGCTTTTTTGGCCAGTTTTTCACCCATGAAGGCACACACCAGCAAGAACAGTGTCGACTTGGGTAGATGAAAATTGGTGAGCAGGTGATCCGCCATCCTGAATTCCCAACCTGGGTATATAAAACAATTGGTCCATCCAGATGCTGATGTCTGGATAGTTTTCTCAAACCCCTGAGTCTCCAAGACCCGGGTGGTTGTGGTTCCCACCGCCAAAATAGCTTGCCCCTTCTTTTTTGCCTGAGCAATTTTGTTCCAGTTCGCCGGAAAAATTTGAAAGTATTCTTCCTGCATTTTGTGGAGGGTAAATTCTTCTTCGCGTATGGGTATAAAAGTGCCCGGACCCACGTGTAAAGTGAGATGGGCTGTATCCGCAAAACTTTCACGAAGAACTTTCAATTGGGCCTGTGTAAAATGCAGGCCTGCTGTGGGTGCGGCAATGGCCCCTGAATTGCGGGCAAAAACAGTTTGATACCGCTTTCTATCCACCTCAAGGGTTTGCCGGTCTGTGTCTAGAGGTCTATGGATATAAGGAGGGAGGGGCATTCGCCCACTCTGGTTTATAAAAGTTGAAAGTTCATTTTGTGATGAAAAACTTATATGGGCTCGGTTATCCTTCCGTCTTACAAACTGCGCCTTTAAATCACTGTTTTCGAATTTGAATTTTGCTCCTGGTTTTAAACGTCCCAATCCTTTAATCATGGCTTCCCATACATCAGGTTCTAATTGGCGAGTTAGCAGGATTTCGACTTGTCTGGAAGTGGATTCCATATGAGCTTGAAGTATTGCCGGGATGACACGTGTATCATTAAAAACCATAAGGGGATGATTTTTTAAATGGTTTTTTAAATTGCTAAATTTGTCGTGGATTAAGGATTTCTTTTCACGATCGACCACTAATAAGCGAGACTGCCCTCTGCGCTGGGTTGGTTTTTGGGCTATCAGGTTCTCCGGTAAATCGAAATCAAAATTTGAAAGTTTAGGATTCAATGAAATTAGCCGAAATAGATTGAAAATATAGAGTTATAAATAGCCAAGGTTCTCCGCAATGGCTATTGACCCGAAAAGGGATTTATACTATCCTTTCCATGTATTTATGAAGGATTTTTATTTAAATATGTTTTAAGCCTCGAATACGTGGGTCTGGGAGGATTGCGCACATGATGGAGTGGAAAATGGGAAAAGCATTGAAAGTTCTGAGTTTGGTTTTGGTTTCTTTAGCCTTGGTTTTTGGGACCGGTATTGAGGCGGATGCTAAAAAGAAGAAGAAGAAAATTGAATTGACCGAAGAAGAAAACGCCTTGTTTGACAAATGGGAAGTTAAACCCAAAAAACGGGCCAAGACGGTCAAGGATATGCGGAAAAAACCAAAATATGTCGGTGCCGTTAAATGTAATGGCAGTTGCCATGATGCTTATTACCAGGCTTGGACAAAGTCTCCACATGGTGGCACTTTCAATTTGTTAAAGCCCGGAGAACGGAAGGAAGCCAAGCTAAGGGTTAAGCTGGATCCTGAAAAAGATTACACCACGACTCCCCTTTGCTTAAGATGTCATACAACCGGGTATCGTCAAAAAGGCGGGTTTAAACCAGCCGGGAGTAAGAGTAAAAAAGGCAAAGACACAGCTAGCAAAATTGATCCGGAGGAGCCTAACAAGGAGCAGGTAGGCTGCGAAATGTGCCACGCAGTTGCCGGTGGTTCCCAGTTCCGGGCCGTGATGAAAGCCTCAAAAGGGAATTTTACTAAAGCGGAAACGGAACACTATGGTCAGCGATGGGATTATGCCAATGTCTGTACCCGCTGCCACACCCATGATAAGACACCCTTTAAACCTGAGGTTCATGACAAGTATAAATTCAACTTTGAAGAAAGAAAGTTGAAGGTGCATAAAATTGCGGATTACTGGAACGAGGATAATGCGGACCAGAAACTGGAGAAAAAGGATGACCGTGCCAAAGAAGTTGGTCAGACAGAGAAAACTCCGCTGTTAATCGAAGACTTTAAAATTACAGATAAAGGCAAACTCAAGTTTAAAAAAGGCACAAAGCCTTATAACAGCAAGAAAAAGACCTTTAATTATAAATAGTGAGATTTTTTAATTCCTAAATAAAAAGGTCTGGTCCCCTCGGGGCCGGGCCTTTTTTTGTTCAAGCTATTCTTCCCTTTTACCGAAAAGTTCCTAATGACAACTGTAAATTTCAAAAAAAACATTCTATGTGTCGGGGCGGGTTATGTTGGCGGACCGACCATGACCATCATTGCTAACAAATGCCCTAATTATAAGGTGACAGTCGTTGATATTTCTCAGGAAAGGATCGACGCCTGGAACTCGGATAATCTCCCTATTTTTGAACCGGGATTACTGGAACGGGTGCAAAAGGCCCGTGGGAAAAACCTTTTTTTCTCTACGGAAATTGATCGCTGTATTGATGAGGCTGATATCATTTTTGTTGCGGTCAACACGCCTACAAAAATGTTTGGTGAAGGTGCTGGAAAGGCCGTCGATTTGCAATTTATTGAGCAAACGGCAAGACGAATAAAGGAAAATGCCAAATCGAATAAAATCGTTGTTGAAAAAAGCACCATTCCTGTCCGGGCTGCAGAGACTATGGCGAATATTCTTCATTCTGGTAATAGTTCTGTCCAATTTGAAATCCTATCCAACCCTGAGTTTATGGCAGAAGGTACAGGGATCAGGGATATGGAAGCCCCAGACCGGATTTTGATCGGCTCAAAGGATACGCCTTCTGGGCTTGCGGCCCGTGATGTTTTAATGGAAATTTATCTCCATTGGGTTCCAAAGGAACGCTTGGTGACTACCAATCTCTGGAGTAGTGAGCTTTCAAAACTGGTATCCAATGCTTTTCTTGCTCAACGTATATCCTCCATTAATACGATTGCTTCAATATGTGAGGCGACAGAAGCTGATGTGACAGAGGTTTCCCGTGCTATAGGGATGGATTCACGGATCGGTCCCAAGTTCTTAAATGCTGGTCCGGGTTTTGGTGGGTCCTGCTTTCGTAAGGATATTTTGAATCTGGTTTATTTATGCGAATTTTACCAATTGAATGAAATTGCCTCTTTCTGGGAGCAGGTCGTATCTCTAAACGATTATCAAATGGATAGATTTGTGAAGCGGATATTGCAGGCCATGTTCAATACGCTGGTTGGAAAAAAACTGGCAATTTTTGGTTTTGCATTTAAACCGGATACGGGGGATACCCGTGATGCGCCGGCGATCAGTATTTGTAAGCGGCTACTTGAAGAAAAAGCCTATTTGAACATCACGGATCCGCATGCGTTGAAAAATGCCAGAAAGGATCTTCAGGATTTCGAAGAGGGGCTGGATTTTGTTGAAGATCCCTATAAAGCTGTCGAAGGGACACACGGAATCGCATTGATCACAGAATGGACCTTATACAAGGAATTGGACTATCAGAAGATTTTTGATAAGATGGAAAAACCCGCTTTTATTTTCGACGGAAGAAATCTTCTGGATCATAAGGCTCTCTATGAGATAGGTTTTAATGTTTACCCTATAGGAAAGCCTGCACTGAACCATTTATAGTTATCCCGCCTTGAGTAAACACGGAGAAATACTTGTTTAGCCGTGTGGATTGCCAATAATGAAACTCACAAGATATTTGGTCATTCCCCTTTTATGCATTCTGTCCTTGGGTGCCTGCAAGCTTGACTTGTCTTCCAGGATTAATGTTGGGGATTTAAACCGTGTTGCCTTGAGCCAGGAAGTGGGTGTGACCGGTAAGGGAACTCTTAAGCTGGAAGTGGGTTCTGTTATTCAGTGCAAAAATGAAAGCCAGTTTTTTACTTCGGTTCTGGAGAACCATTTAGAGGGTTTCAAAGTACGTCCCTGTGAACAGATGGGAATGGAATCCTATTTTGTTGCCGAGTTTCAAATTCCGATTCTGTCTTCTGGGAAGGACAATAATAGTCTGATTGCTATCAATGCGGCTCGTTCAAGCCAGATTGGCGGGGTAGATGTGGACTTATTGCTTAATCAGGCACGCTTTAGAATGATCAATAAGGCTATTGAAGCGAAGTATTTTCAGAAACTTGATTTTGCCCGCTCACGAATATCTATCCGACTGGACAACGATCAATTAACCTACCATGATATTTTGGCATCGGACGTTTTTGCCGATGGCTTGCCCGTCGTTGGACTTAAGGCATTTGGTTTGAAGCCAGGGGCCCATCTTAAAATTATCCTATCTGATGTCCAACGGGAGTTTTTTTCTATTTATAGTCGTGTCCCGTTATTCAAACTGATTCTCAGTATTTAACTGCCGTCAATACGGCTTGTCTGTGGGGGTATGGCACATTGTGCAGGTTCCCATTGGACGATGAGGCATAATCGGGATTTTTTCCTCGCCTTGAATATGGCATTGCATGCATTGCTCTGCCGGTGTCGTGGCCTGGTGGTATTCTGATATTTTAATGTCTGGGGCGGCACTCATGAATGAGTAACTCAGGCTACCAATTACGCCAACCCCAATCAGGGACATAAACCTGTAAAAATTTCTTGTTCCGTTAGATTTTTTAGCCACAATATTTCAGCCTATTTGCGATGGAATGTTTTAGTAAGGGCAATGACTCTTTGAGTCGAGAGAATTCTTGCCAGCAGTAAAAAGCTATTGCCCGTCACCGGTGCTCCGCGGCAATGGCGTCAATTTCAACTTTTGCCCCCTTAGGTAATGCCGCAACTTGCACACAGGCCCGTGCCGGTTTGGTTTTTTCAAAAAATTTCTCGTAAACCTGATTCATCCTGGAAAACTCGCCGAGATCCGTCAGATATACTGTAGTTTTAATGACATGATCCAAGCTCAGGCCGCCTGCTTTCAAAATAGCTTCTATATGTTTTAGAACCCATTCAGTTTCTTCCTCAATCTCACCGTTCATCATTTCCATAGTATCTGGTTTTAAAGCGATCTGCCCGGAAGTGTATAGGAAATCACCGATACGGATGGCTTGAGAATATGGGCCTATTGCTGATGGGGCCTGCGATGTTTGAATAGTTTTTTTATCCATGAAGGAGTTCCTATATGTTTAGTTCTGCCATATTTTTAATAAAGGGATAAGACTTCAACTCACGGCCTAAATGTGAAAGAACCAGGCGGTGGGTCATCTTCTCAATTTCGTCCGTTTGAGATTTTGGGAATTTTAACCGTTCACAGGTTTTAATTTCCACATCTAATAATTTTTTTATGTAATTTCTTGTTCCCGTACTGAACTGCGTATCAATTCTCGCCCTGTTGGAGCAGGTACTGCAGAGGATTCCATTATGGGCATAGTTGAAGGGGATCATACCGTTTCCCGGCGCACTCCTACATATTACACAATGCTCCAATTGTGGCTCATACCCGGACAATTTAAGTAAGCGGATCTCAAAAAGTCGACGCAGAGATTCTAATTCTGTCTGCTGGTTGAGTGCCGCCAACGACTGGTAAAGCAGGTTGAAAATTTTCTTTTCCTGATGCCCTTCAAGAATCATTGCATCGGTCAAGTCCAGAAAATAGACTCCTGTATAAAGTTTATTGAAATCATCACGAATAGTTTGAAACGATTCGATAATATCTGAATGATTCAAGCGGAAAAGACTCTGGTGCTCTTTGCCAAAATAGATCAGGTGAATTAGGGACATAGGTTCCAATGCGCCCCAGAATTGGTTCTTAATCTTTCGGGCTCCCTTGGCAACGCACTTAATTTTGCCTTGGGTCTCGGTCATGAAAGTGATCAACCGGTCGGACTCTGAAAGATTGATGCTTTTGAGCACCACTGCTCGGGTCTTATAGAGCGCCATTAACTTGTTTTTTCCAGATCAAGAAGATACTGCTTTATCTGTACGCCCCCAGTATAGCCTCCCAATGCACCATTTTCACGGACCACTCGGTGGCATGGGACGATAATTGGTAGAGGATTTTGGCCATTAGCATTGCCTACAGCCCTGGCTGAGTCAGGGTTCTTTATGGATTTGGCCATCCATTTATAGCTTCGGGTATCTCCATAAGGAATAGTCAAAAGATTTTTCCATACCCTTTGTTGGAAAAGGGTCCCCAGTCTTAAATCTAATGGAAACTTGAAGGATTTTAGCTCTCCCTTGAAGTAGGCTTGAAACTGCTCAATAAGATTTTTGAAATTTCCGGGATTATTTTCAATTTGAAACCCGAGATTTTTAACCAACATATTTCCAAAGGCCTTTTCACTGGGAACCTTGTTTGCTAAACGTATAAGGCCTTTTTTTGTGGCCGCGAGACCTGTTAACCCAATAGGATTTTTGAATACAGTGTAAGAAACCGTTTCATTTTTCGGAATATAGGAATATTTTTTTTTCACGACAATGAATGGGTGCAAGATTAATCTGTTTGCCTACGGGCCACAAATATAGAATTCTCTTTTAAAGAATAGCATAGGTTCTGAATCGGAAAAATAAGAATCCCGGTGTTATTAATCAGATATCCAATCAACTAGAAAGAGGCTGATTCCAGGTATATAGGTGATTAAAATTAGACCGATTAATCGCAAACCTAAAAAAGGAAGAACCGCTTTGTATAATTTTAATACAGGCTCATTAAACCGGGAACTTGATATAAAAAGATTAATCCCAACTGGAGGCGTTGAGTAACCAATTTCCAGATTGGTCAGGAAAATGATTCCCAAATGTATCATGTTAATATCAAAACTTTGGGCTACGGGTATGATTAGCGGAACAACCACGATGATTGCTGAAAAAATGTCCATCATGGAACCCACGATCAGTAGAAAAATATTTAAAACTATTAAAAATGTTAAGGGATCATGGATATATTGCTTCATGGATTCCAAGATGGTCATCGGTATTTGCTCATCCACCAGATAGTTGGTAAAACCCATTGCAGTTCCCAAAATAATGAGGATGGAACCCACCAACACCATGCTCTCTTTCATGAGTCCAGGTAAATCCTGGAACATATCCAAATCTTTATAAATGAAAGCCTCAACCAGGATCACATAGACCACAGTTACGGAAGCCGCTTCGGTTACGGTGAAGAACCCTCCATATATTCCTCCCAACACAATAAAGGGTAGGGGGAGTTCCCAAATCGCATCTATCAGAGCTGATTTGGCTTCCGGCCAGTTAAAAGTTGGAGTGGATGGTGCGCTTCGAGAGATAGCATATGCCGAGACGATTGAGATCATGAGTAAGCCGGGCATAATTCCCGCGATGAACAGTTTATCGACACTGACTTGGGCAACAAGTCCATATAAGATAAGTGGTAGGGATGGAGGAAATAAGAGCCCCAAACTTCCTGATGAGGTGACCAGCCCCAGGGAAAAATTTTTGCCATACTTTTCTTTTAACAATAGAGGATAGAGCAGCCCCCCCAGGGCGATGATCGTTACACCAGAAGCTCCGGTAAGGGCGGTAAAGAAAGCACAAGCCATCAGAATGGCAAGGGGGATGCCACCGGGGGCATCATGTAAAAGGGATTGGGATAGACGTGTTAAACGCGCCGGAGTCTTGCCATGAGCGAGTATAAACCCAGAAAAGGTGAATAAGGGAATGGCGATGAGAGTAGGGTTACTGGCAACCCGGTAAAGTTCGACAAAGATTGCTGCCGAATCTATTTCAGCATTATAAAAAGAAGCCAGGGCTGAAAGGCCAATGATGGCAAATAAGGGAACTCCCAGCAAAGCCAAGAGAATGATACCGAGAGCTATCATTGCAGGGGTTGCCCGGAGTCACTTTTTTCAATCGTGGCTCCACTAATAATAAAACGTAGTGCGATAACCATAAAGCTATAAGGGAGAATGATCTGAAAGATCCAGACAGGAAGATCTAGAAAAAGAACAGATTCTGATTCCTTTTCGAAAATCATGAATGACCAGGCTGCCCAGGCAAGGAAGCCGCTGATAATGCCAGCAGAAAGCCGCGTAAAAGCTTTTATAATTTGATTCCAATAAGGTGAAAGTAGATTGGAGAAAATCTCAATGGAAATATGTTTATTTTTCCTGACGGCCATGGCGGCGCCTAAGAAACCCAGCCATAGAACCCATTGACGGAGTAGGATGTCGCCCCATATTATCCCCTGATCAAAAAAATTTCTCAATAACATTTGGCCAAACGAGAGTAGAATCATAAGACTCAAAATTAAGACAATCAGGTGGCCTTCAATTTTTTCCAGAATTAGATCAACTTGCTTTAAGATATGCATGGATGGAAAGATACGGTTAAATTTAAATTACGAAATTGCAGGAATTTTCCCTTCATTTCCGTTCCTTGTATAATAAACTGTTAAACATTTGCGCTCAATAGATATTGGGTTCTAAATAATATAAAAGGGTCGTATGAGACATATTTTTTATACATTGAGTCTTGGGGTTATGGTTGCATTATCGTTTAACAACGTTGAGGCCGACTCCGAGATGGCTTATATCCCTGCAGGCGAATTTTTGATGGGGAGTCCCGATGAGGCAGGCAAATCCAATGAGCACCCTCAACATAAAGTTTATTTGGATGCATTTTTTATAGACCGATATGAAGTGACTTTTAAAGAATTTGAGGAATACCTAGATGTAAGCCCTGAGCAACATCCAACTATTACTGGCTGGTATGACCGCAAGGCGCGTCCTGATATGTTGAATAAGCCAGTATTTGGACTTCGATGGGAGCGTTGCAAAAAATATTGCGAATGGAAGCAAAAGCGTTTGCCGACCGAGGCTGAGTGGGAACGGACTGCTAAAGGCATTGAAAACAGGGCATACCCCTGGGGCAACGAGCCTCCAAGTGATCATCGAGCGAATTATGGGAATTGTTGTTTTATACAAAGGGGAATGGTGCTATCCCAAGTGGGAGATTTTGATCAAGGAAAAACACCTGATATGGTGTTTGATCTCGGAGGCAATGTTGCCGAATGGGTATATGATTGGTATGATAAAAAATATTATACTAAAAGCCCTTATAAAAACCCGAAAGGGCCTGATAAAGGAAAGCACCACGTTATTCGAGGGGGGGCATGGAACAGCCTTCCCGTTTATCTTCGTTCCTCCAGCCGCTATGGGGATAGCGACGCCAAAGACTACTATGGTATAGGGTGTCGTTGTGCCAAAAGTGCAGATTAATTTATTGACTTGTTTCACCAATATTCCTCCAACAATAATTTTGAAATTTAACTATGGAAGATCTTGATAAAACCTTGGATATTATGGAGCGTGATAAATGCACGGCTCTGCTGGCCGAGAATTCGGTGCGTTTGAAAAAAAATAATATTAAATTTACCACGACGGATCAAAAACATTCCGAGGCTCACCTGGATGCTCAGTATGTTTCTTATGAAAGGTTGATTCGTACACTTATAAGGCAGCAAATTAATATTGAAAAAAAAATAAGGCTTAAATACCTGGTTCCTTTAGAGAGTTTGAGGGCTAAGAAGCTGATGGCTGGTTGGAATACTGAGATTGAAAGTGCCTTGGAGCATTTAAAGAAAAAATTCAGAGATGCTCATAAACAAAGAGGGACTGCCGAGGAGTTTGATAATAAAATTATAGAAACCCTTCGTGAAGCTAAAATTTCCGTGGATACAGAGGTGACCAATTTAAAGGAGAAGCTGGAGCGCGAAATTGGAGCTTCTGAAAGAATTCAACCTTCTGAGTTGAGTAAAATATATGGAGTGGATGAGTCGGTATTGATAGATTTGCAGGTCATCGATGCTTTGCAGGATATGCACCTTTTGTTCAAAAAATTGAAGGATGCAGGTTGTGACAGTGAGATTTTTAACTCGTTAAATGAAATCATTCAAATGTATGCGAAGGAAATCAAAAAAGTCGAAGGTACTGTTTGGTCCGGCCGTTCTGCAGATCAGCGCAAGGAAACTAAAATGCGTGTCGCAAAAATAAATTTAAATTTAAAAGAAATCATTCTCAGTATTTACGCTTTGGTGCAGCAAGCTTTGTTAGAAAAAGAGAAGCGTAATGAAGAGGTTATTATGAAAATTCGTAATAATCTTGAGAAAATTTTTAAGGCAGAAACAAGCTCTGAACTTTTCATGGATAAACTTGAACCCTTTTGGGGAATTTTAAATTAGTGCTTACGGCTAAAACTTTTAAAATGATGAAAATTACAAGGTGCATTAAATATTTATTGCTCTCATTGCTAGCTGCTTTTTTGAGTTCATCTTGCGCGACCATCCAACTTGGTCCGTCTATGAAGCCTTTGGAGGAAGTCGTTTTGCAAGGGGAGGGCCCAGATAAAATTCTGTTAATAGATGTGCGAGGGGTGATTAATAATCAAATTGACCGTGCCTTTACAGGGGCTACAACAGCATTGGGGATGGTGGAATGGATTCGTGAAGTTATTGCAAAAGCAGAGAAGGACAAAGATATTAAGGCACTTTTGATTAAAGTTAACAGTCCCGGGGGAACGGTGACAGCTAGCGATATTATTTTGCATGAACTTTTACTCTATAAGAAAAATCATGCAATCCCTATCTATGTTCATGTCATGGATCTTGCGGCCTCAGGCGGATACTATATTGCACTGGCTGGGAATGAAATTGTTGCGCACCCTACCTCCTTAATTGGCAGTATTGGCGTGATTGCATTCAAGGTCAATCTGGAAAACCTGATGGGAAAAATTGGCGTGGATTGGGAAGTTGTGAAATCAGGAGATAAAAAGGATTTTATGTCTCCGTTTCGATCTTTCACTGAAGAAGAACGAATGCTTTTTCAGGAAACTATTGATAATTTTCACAATCGTTTTGTCTCAGTTATCGCAGAAAATAGACCCGGACTCGATATTGACGACGTAAGGGCTCTTGCCGATGGTAGAGTTTATGACTCGAAGCAAGCCATGGGACTTAATCTCATTGATAGCATCGGTTATGTTTCAGATACCGTAGAGCGAATTAAACTTAAACTTGAAAACTCTGCATTACAAGTGATTACCTATCAACGTGAGGGTGATTATAAATCTAACCTTTATTCACTATCCCCGCAACCTCCTGCCTTTAACCTGATAAACTTAAATCTCGGCTTGAATCCAAATGTGCTAAGTCCTTATTTTTTATACCTTTGGATGCCGTGAGGCCCATCTTGATATTCCCCAGTAATTGAGCTATCGTGTCATAGATAATTTTTCATCCAAGATTGGCTTTAAAATATTCCGATAAAAATTTTATATCTATTGTTATGGCAGATAACCTATTAAAAGTATTGATTATTGATGATGATGAGGACGATATTTTCCTTGTAAAGGGGATGCTTAAGGAAGGTTTGCCTGAATCGGATATTTCTGTGGATTTTGCAATGACAGACAATGATGCCATTGCTCATATAGATAATGATAAACATGATATTTGTCTTATGGACCTTCATTTGGGAAAAGCAGACGGACTTTCAATTTTAAAATATTTAAATGAAAAAAATAGTTTTACTCCGGTTATTTTTTTAACTTCCCAAGGGGATCAGGAAAAAGCGGTTGAGGTGATGAAGGCGGGAGCCACAGATTATTTAATCAAGTCAAGGCTTTCTGTTGAAAGCCTTGCTCAATCCATACGATCCGCTATAAAGCTTGAAGAAGAAAAAGCGCAAAGGGCATTGGCCGAGCATTCCCTGGCTGTTCAGGATGAATTATTGCAAGGTGTTTCTAACGCAATGCATAAACTACTGACGGTTGCTGATTTTCAATTAGCAATCAGTCAGGCCCTGGAGGAATTGGGGAAAGCCGCTAGTGTTGATGGGGCTTTTATTTTTAAGCATTTCACGGATTCTGAAAAGTCTCAGATGTGCAATCTCGAATTTGCCTGGACTGATAATAGTGAAGTTGCAGGATTCAACTTTAAAGCTGAGAACTTAAGCTATGCCGAATTGGGAATCGAGGAAGTTTTCCAACCCCTGAAGAAGAAACAATCCACAATTACATATGAAAGACAAGGATCTAATTTCCCCCAAGGAATATTTAAACATTTATCTATCAGGTCTATATTTATTGTTCCTTTGGAAATTAATTCCGATTACTGGGGTTTTGTTGCACTAGGCTCTAAAAAAAAGGACCGACTGTGGTTAAAAAACGAACAATCTATTTTAGAAGCTGTTGTAGCCAGTATTGGCGGGGAGATCAAGCGTCAAATAGAGAAAGAAGCATTCAGGCAAATTGTTGAGGGTACTTCCTCTCAGGTTGGAGATGAGTTTTTTCGATCATTAGTCCTCCATTTGGCTAAAGCACTTCCTGTGAAATATGCTTTCGTAAATGAATCTATTAATATTAAGGACCTTCAGTGTTCTGTTCTTGCCGGATGGGAAGGTAATGATTATTCTGAAAAAAAGATTTTTAATACCGTAGATACTCCAGGTGAAGAGGTGTTAGCGGGAATGCTGGCGTTCCACCCCAGGAATGTTACCGACGCATATCCTAATGACCAAACCCTTAAAGAATTAAAAGTTGTCAGCTACGCGGGGGTACCTTGTTTTGATTCCCATTATAAGATTATCGGGCATTTGGCCATTATGGATGACAAACCCATGTTGGATCAAAAGCGCACTCTCTCAATTCTTAAAATATTCGCTTCGCGAGCCGGTGCGGAATTAGAAAGAAAAAGAACTGAAAGTGCCATGAGAGACATGGCTTATCATGATTCTTTAACAGGTTTACCTAACAGAATTCTCTTGAACGACCGGTTAGAAATGGCATTACTTCAGGCTCAGCGAAGCAAAAGCCTGGTAGGCTTATTGTATATAGACTTTGATCGCTTCAAACAAATTAATGATAACTTAGGCCATGATATTGGTGACCAGCTTTTACAGGCAGTGGGAAATAGACTTAAAGATTGTTTACGCCAACAGGATACTGTGGCTCGACTTGGAGGTGATGAATTTATTCTTCTTTTACCGGATATTTCAAATCAAGAAGATGCAGGGAAGCTTGCGCAAAAACTACTAGACAAAATTCGTCCTACTATTTTTATCGAGGATCATGAACTTAATATAACCTTGAGTATAGGCATTGGTTTATACCCCATTGACGGAAAAGATGTGAAATCTCTTATCAGGTGTGCTGATGAAGCCTTATATATGGCCAAAAATGATGGCCGGGATTGTTATCACTATTACAGTAAGTAATCTTTGACCTGTGTTTAATACCTTAGATGTAAAGTTTTGGAGATTTTTACTTGAAGATTATTTCCATCAATATTGCCAGTCCCAGCCTTGTTTCCCTTGATGGTGGTCCAAAAAAATACAAGTCAGGCATTTTTAAAACTCCTGTCTCAGGTCCAATCTTCTTGGATCATTTGGGTTTAAAAGGAGATGGTGTGGGTGATACCAAAATCCATGGCGGGGAAGATTTAGCTTTATGTGTCTACTGCGTTGAACATTTGTCCTATTGGAATGAAAAACTAAACCGGAAACTTGAATCAGGTTCTTTGGGAGAAAATTTAAGCGTGGAAGGAATGCTTGAAACGGATGTTAATATTGGTGATATTTTCGAGGTCGGGTCCGCTCAGGTTCAAATCTCTCAACCCCGCCAACCATGTCATAAATTGAATAAGGTGTTTAATGATCAAAGTATGGCCTGCAGTATAAAAAAAACCGGTTTTAGCGGATATTATCTAAGGGTGCTTAAAGCAGGCTTGGTGGAATCTGGAAGCACCCTAAAATTAATTCATAAAGACGCTAATGGGTTTTCTATTGAAAATGCAAATGCTCTCTTACGAAAAGGGGGAATGAATGTCCAAAATATGGAAGACTTAATCTCTCTTCCGGCCTTATCAAATTCATGGAGAATAATGATTCAAAAACGCTTGGATCGAATACTGCAGGATAAAGGATGAGCCGATGAAAAAGGTTTATTCAGGCAGGATGAGCATGGATGAATGGATAAGTTTTTTTGTGGAATTCATTGTACCCGATGATTTGAGTGAGGATATTGTCGAGTTATTTTTAAGACATCTTATGGACCTTAAAGTTTTGACGCTGGTTGATGATAAATTTTGGGAATGGAAAACCTGTAATTCTCAGGTTCATTCTGAAAATCTAATTGCAGTTGTTCAAAACAATCTTGAATCATTGTGTGACTTGGACTCAGGATTCGCCCTGCCTTATTTTATTGGTTTTAAAAATTTATCTGAAAAAACTATTGATGCTAAGTCAAAACTCTTGGGTAAAGGCTCTACAAAAAGGCATGGGGAGCCCTCAAAAAATAATAAACCCGCTTCTGATCTTAGTAATCTTCAGATCGTTAAAAAAGTGGGTAAACAATTGCAACCATTTTTACAAATTGAAGAGTCCATTGTCTCGCGACTAGTTGGTGAAAATGTTAGCAAACAGGACGCGAAAAAACTTTTTCATTATATGTTTGGTAAAATGAACACTAAAGCAGAGCCAAGAGTTTGGGAACAATTGAGCCGCAAAAGGCACCGCTAGTTCTAGCCTGATTATAAGAGTTTAATTCTATGGATAAAAAAAGAGTTGTTGTTCTTGGTGGCGGCCCGGGAGGGTATACAGCCGCTTTTTTAGCTGCCGATCTGGGAATGAAGGTTACTCTGGTTGATGAAAACCCCAAACCCGGGGGCGTGTGCCTACATAAGGGATGCATTCCATCTAAATCATTGCTCCATCTTTCCAAATTGATTGAGGAAACCCGTGATGCGGAAGCGTTTGGGGTGAAATTCCAACCTCCAGAAATTGATCTGAATCGAATTCGTGATTGGAATAGTGAAGTCATCAACAAAATGGCCAATGGGCTTGTTTCGCTCTGCAAACAACGGGGGGTAGAATTTGTGCAGGGGAGGGCCAGGCTTTTAGACAGTCACAGTCTGATGCTCAACGATAAGGACAAGATAGGGTTTGATTATTGTATTCTTGCTACCGGATCTCAGCCAGTATGCCCCCCATTGTTTTCTAATATTGGCAAGCGACTTTTGACCTCAACCACTGCGCTGGAGTTGGAGGAAATTCCGGAAAACTTATTGATTGTTGGCGGAGGATATATTGGGTTGGAAATGGGAACGGTATATGCTTCGTTAGGTAGCCGTGTGACAGTGGTTGAAATGACCCGTGAACTGTTACCAGGGGTAGACCGTGATCTTGTTCGAGTATTATTATCCAGACTTAAAACAAAGTTTAAGGATATATATTTAAACACCCAAGTAGTCTCTTGTAAATTAAGTCAAAATCAGGTATCGGTTCAATTTGATGGGCCTGAGAATTTAATTCCTAATCATTATGACAGAGTCCTGATAGCGGTAGGTAGAAAACCCAATACGACTGATATTGGTTTGGAAACCACAAAAATTAAAACAGATGAAAAGGGCTTTATTATTGTGGATAAACAATTTCAAACCGCTGAGCCCTCCATATTTGCGATTGGTGATGTAATTGGAGGTGCCATGCTGGCTCATAAAGCTTCAGCAGAAGGAAAAGCAGTTGTCGAAGTTCTGGCTGGAGAGAACTGCAGTCAAAAAAAGCATTGTGTTCCGGCTGTGGTTTTTACCGATCCTGAAATAGCCTGGTGCGGATTAACGGAAACCGAAGCAAAAAACAGCAACAGAAAAATTCAAGTGGCCAAGTTCCCATGGGGTGCATCGGGAAGAGCCCAGACGCTTGGTAGACAAGAGGGTGTTACCAAACTGATACTTGATCCGGATACAGAGGAAATTCTGGGTGTGGGAATATCAGGGGTAGGAGCGGGCGAATTAATAGGGGAGGGGGTCTTGGCAGTAGATCATGGTTTAAAAGCAAAAGATTTAGCGCAATCCATTCATCCTCACCCTACGCTTTCTGAGACGATTATGGAGTCGGCTGAAGCATTCTATGGCAAGGCCACCCATATTTATAAAAAGCCCAGAAAATAAACTTTTCCGACGAAATCCTCACTTCAGTTTCATGAGTATTTTTTAATTTTGAATTTTTTCTGATTGATATAACGCTTGAACATCTATATTGCCTGCGGGAAATTCAACCCCATTAACCAGTAAACTTGTTTGTTCTTGTTTAGCAAAGGGATGATCGCCATCTACCTCAGTTTCATATAATTCTATGCGTGGTTGACCCTCATAAAATCCTTTTTTGTTATAAGTCATTGCAGCATGAAGTGTGTAGTTTTCTATTTTGGAGTTAGAAATTGTAGCACTACTTCCATCCTTAGAGGCGATACCAATACCAATTTTGTTTATTTGTGCTTTCTCTATTGTAATAGTGCTCACTTCACCTACTGAAAAAGCTTTGTCCTGGACATTGAATATTTCTACGTTTTTAATGGTACAACGTGAGCCCGAAAAATCCAGAGCATCTCCTCCAATATCATTGAAGACAGAATTAACAATTTTTCCACTAGAAAAATCGCTATCCAAAGCATCCGAACTGGTTCCATGAAATCGAATATCATTTAATGAAAAGTTAGACTTAACAATATTTAATGCATCCTCTGCAAGAGTCTTTTCAAAGTGCGCACCTTCAATTTCTACATTGGCATGATAAAAAGTTACACCTCCGGACAAATTGAGCATGCCATGTTTAAGGCCAGACGTAGATTTAACTATTACGTTCTTTAGTTCAGAGGATTTATCTCCATCACCAATTACATATATCCCTTTCCAGCTCTTATTCTGAGGAGCAAAAACTATTTTTGAATCGAGCGTGCCTTTTGCCTGAATGGAGCCTATAACAATCAGGTAGGAATCTTGAGTGAAGTAAAGCTCTGCCCCTTTTTCAATGGTAAGGTCCCCATGAATAACAATCGGTTCATCAATATTCCATATTCCACTACGTATGAGCCATACGTTTTCATCTGTTTCTTTCAAATACTCCCGGTTGTTTTTAACTTTGGTAGGTAACAATGGATTTCGTAAACCCTTGAGAAACGTTGGGCCAATTGCGAGACTTAGATCATTTCCTTTATATTCAGTTTTTGAAATAATTCTATTGTCGTAAATTCCCCGTAATTTAGTTTGATAAATAAATGGCTTGTAATTTCCAGGCAAGAAACCGGGAACTGCCACATCAAGATTCAGCTCTGTGGTCTCATCAAGTATTAAACTTTTGAGATTCACAGTGTCAGGCAACAAGTTGAAAATTTTTAATTCTCCATCTTCATAATGTCTAATAAGTAAATGTTGTGAAAATTCCTTGGCTTGCAAGTCGGTTGGTAGTCGATTAATAATTTGTAATTTATCGATTTCCTTAGCTTCGGGTATTATTTTGGAGATTGCACTATCTGAAGTTTCAGAGAGTATCCTTTTATTAACGCTTAGGATGTCAGGAATAATTTTCTTGTTAATGGGGAAATAAATTTGAGCAATGCTAAACTCATCCTCAATATTCTTTAGTGCATTCACTACGGAAAGGAAATTTGCGTTAAAATTTTTCTTATATTTATCGGTCTCTGTTATATGTTGATATATGTCTTCTATAATAAATTTTATAGGATTAAATTGACTTGGTTCATCTTGGGTTTTGGCTGTTTTGTCGTCTTCTCGAATTAGCGCATAGTGACCTTGGTCTGCTGTTATGGGTTCTAGTTTCAACAGGTAGGGGTTGAAATAATGTCGTGCATTGGATGGCTTTAATGTATGGGTGTTATTCCAGACTTTAGCTAAAATTAATGCCATAGCATAATGGTCAAAACTATATAACTCATCATTTTCTTTATTGAGTCTTTTTTCTGAAACATATGTAAACCATTCTCTAAAAATTCTATTTTTTAAATATTTGTTCTGAGAATATAATTTTATATTAAGTTTTGAGTCAGACAATCTGTAATGCGGGTAAGAACGTTGTCCAAGGGTCCATATTTTTTCATTCCCAAATTTCATGATTATTGAATCTTTTCTTCCTTGTTTTTCGAGAAGCTCTTTTGACATATGTTCTTCTATATTCATAATTCCCCAACTCACCCCATTAATAACAACACGCACATATTTATGTACCGACGATAAATTTCCGAGGCGTCTTATTGTCGACTGAAAAACATGGTCAAATGGGAATTGCCTGGCTTCCATTTTATGTAATGAAAACTTTTTAAAGCCTAGAATGTTTTTATTCCCCTTGAGGGCTACACGCAAACTCATCCGGTGTTCGCTTCTCCAATGCTCCGATTTATCGCCTTTTAAGCGAAGCTCTGTTTTATATTGTTTTCCGTTAAAAAATATTTTGGCCTTTAATTTTTTTGGGTTTTGGAGAATACCCTTTTCCATGGCTTGCTCACGATCATTGAGCAACTGTTGGTAACTTCGAAATTTAATAGCGATATGTAATGTGTTTATGGTGGGTCGTGAAGGAAAACCGCGAAATTTTTCAAATATTATTTTAGGTGTCTTTAAAAGCAAGCCACTAATATTCCCCCACACAGTCCAGTTACTTTCGTCCAGGGATACATTGCGAAGATGTGAAAATCCTAAATCCAGACTCATAGCTGAATCGTGATTGCTATTATAAAAATTGCGGTATAAATCTTTTAAAAATTGTTTATCCATAGGTAAAAAATATGCCATACAAGCCACAAATATGGGCAATATAGCCGCATAGACAAATAGGTTCTTTTTCATATTTTTATTCATGGATAATTTTCCTGCCTATAAAGCAAGGACTATAGGTCTGGCAGGGCAACTCAGTGGGACCTATAAAAAATAAGGTGATGTCCTTGGAGAATTTCATTTGAAATAGAAAATGGAGTTCAAATATCTATTACGTCATCATTCTTGGTGTTAGGGGGCGAAGAATAGGTTCGGGTTTGAAAACCTGAGGGGGATTTGGGTATGGAGCTTTTATTTTTCTGAAACAGGTTGGTTGCAAATAATACTACGCCAACCATTAAGGCAATTAAGAAAATACTGAAAGCAAAAAAGGACAATATAGCCAAACTCAGAATGATCCAGAATACCAAGGCCAATTTGGTGGTGAAAGGAACTTTCTGGTTTTGGCCGATCTGTCTAAATATAAACATTTTATCGAATATTTTAAGAACTATTTTAACTTAAGCTGTCAGTTTGTTATGATAAGTAATGAGTGATCCTGATTTAGCCATCATACCTTGCCCTCAATGCGGAGTCAAAAACAGAATTAGAGGTTATAATTCTGGGAAAATACCTGTTTGTGCACGTTGCCGGGCTAAGCTGATGGACGAACAAGAAAATGTGGCTTTCCAGAAGTTTCAGGATAATCTCAACCAGTTTAAAGATTTTCCGGATGTGGGATTTCGTCCCAAACCTACTGAATAAAATTAACCTATAAACCCCCTTGAAAAATTTATGGATACTGTTGAAATTATAAATCAAAACCTCAGAGAGAAAATCTCTGCGGAACATGTAGAAATTATTGATGAGAGCCACTTGCATCGCGGGCATAAAGCGGCTGGAGGTGGTGGGCATTATTCAATAGTGGTCGTTTCGCCCCAATTTGAAAATGCCAATATTATGGAACGAATTCGACTGGTCCATAAAGCTCTCGATGTAGAGATGACGGGCACCCCTAAGCTTATCCATGCTTTACAGGTTAAGACTTACGATGTTGCTCAATGGGCTGAAAAAGGATGAATGCAGATTTGCATTCCCGTGTGAGGTTATTGTACGCCTTGGTATGATGGCAAAATAGCCGGATCGCTAGCCGACCACACCTCCTGTGGCCGGGATATTGTTAATCCCTATAGACTTCCAGTTCTTCGCAGTTTTTCAGGTTCTCTGATTCCGTGAGAGCTTTATAACCGATGTCTGTATACTGGTTTTTATAAAGATCCAGTTTGAGGTATTTTTTACTTTGGGAAGAATTAGCGAAAGCTTGAGCCCCTACATCTCCTACAACATTACCGAACATGGAAACTTCTTTCAATCTGGGTAAGTTTTCTGAGTTGGCCAGGGAGACCGCTCCATCATCGCCAATATCATTGTGATTGATATTGAGAGCTTCCAAATTGGTTAAGTAGGGAGAATCAGCCAGTGCCTCCAAACCTTCATCCGCAATCTGGTTTCCTGGGAGAATAAGTTGCGTTACAGTTTTTAAGGCTTCTTTTGTGGCAAGTTCCATGCAACCACGTATGCCTATGTATTTATCACGAAGATGCAGGATAGTGCCGTCTTCTAGCAGGTTTTCTTTTACCAAGTCATCAATTTTACTCATTTCAATCTCCGAAGGATCATAAACATTTCAAGGCATCCATTCTATCAAACTTGTCTTGATTTTGTCGAACAGGCAAAAATAAAGCCGACCCCGTTAAACGGGACCGGCTTCATGAAAATTTAAATTTCTCTAAAGTAGCGGATCGAGGAACAACTCCTTCGTTTTCCAGCTTTCTACCTCTTCTTTGGTGGGGACAGGCGGCACAGGCCTTTTGGCGGTGCGTTTGTCCAGAGGATCATGGAAAGTCCGGGCATAGGCTTCAGCCTTCCAGAGATACAGATGTTCGAAAATCATTCCCCAAGGAGCCATAGGCGTGTTGGGAACACCACGGGTAACCCGGCGATACCATAGGTCATCCGGCCAATCTTTTAATAGTTTGTCCGTATGATCGCCTTCAATTTTATTGGTATCAGGATTATTTTCATTTCTGAAATCAAGAGCGCCGGTCATCATTGGCGTACCATCCTTGCCGTGACAGACTGCGCAACTGAGTCCCTCTGTTGCAGGATGTACACCTTCAAAGACCTGCTGGCCTTCAGCAAGTACATCTTTATCATCCCACCAGGTCCATTGATTGGGGAATTTGCCTTCAACCGGCATATGAGTGGGATCACGCATTGTTTTTAAATAAGATATCAGGGCGGACAACTCGTCTTCACTCAAGTCATCGCCATAATAAGTCGGCATGGCCTTTTTGGATTTTGGGTCCTCAAAGCCTGGAGCTTGATTTCTTCGAGGGTTGAGGATCTGATCTTTAATATAATCCTCGGAGTAAAGACCAATCTGCTTTGTGCCCAAATTTGGGCCACGGTCTGAGTTGCCTTCCCAAAAAACTTTATGGCAGTTGAAACATTTATTATTTTCGAATACTTCGCGTCCGGCGGCGATGACTTCAGGGCCAGCGAGACCACTTAATACAACCGGGGGTCTGTTTAGCTTAGCAAGCTCATACTCAGGATCAAATTGTGGCAGTTGCGCGGTCACGCCAATAAATATACCCGAAGCGAGGGCATAAGTAGCCAATAGACGCTTGATCCAATCGAAACTTGATTTTTCTAGGGAGAGTGTTTTCCAATCCAGAAGGGTGAAGAAAAAGAATCCCACAAGGGCGAAAGAAACAAACTCAATCTGCCACCATATGGGGAAATTGAATTTTCCCGCCACGACCCAAATAATTCCGGCTATAACGATGACTACTGGGATCTTGAATCGGACGTTTTGAAAAAACGTTTTCTCTTGTACCTTTTTGGGCCTAACTTTGAGGAGGAGGGCATAAGTGATCATGACCGCAAGACCGGCCCCAGCTCCGATAACTCCAAAACTACTGTAAAGGGCATACAGACCACTCAAGGCGGCGATGATGCCAACAATGATTACATCAATTTTCATTGCACTTTTGCTCCTGAATAAACTTATTCGGCCATTTGCGGTGAGGCTTGCGCAGGCTCAGTTTCTTTCTTTTTAGTTTTTGGATACTTGATTCCGATCCAGATGATAGCTGTCATCAGGATGAAAAAAGTCCAAACAATTGTAGTAACGTGGAAACCCGACTCAGCTAAGGACGGTGCAAACTTTTCCGGAGTTACATCTTTGAAAACTTTATATATATGCCAATTCATTCTCGACAGTTCGCGAATGGTACCCATCCAGCTCATCAGCCAGATATCGGCAAAACCAAGGAAAATGAGAACATAAGGGCCTAACGGATTCACTTTGCCATAATGTACTTTTCCAGTTTTAGTGGCGATGGTGTAGAAGATGTAGTTGATGAACGTTACCGTCACCAAACAAAATGCTGCGGTATTTTTTGAAACCATCAGGGCGAGAAAAGCCAGATTATCCGGTAAAACCATGTCTGGGTTCATGCCCGGTTCAGGGAGCATGGTCGCGAAAAATCGTCGGGGCGTAAACCAGATGGTGGCAGATATAACTATCAGTACGAATCCGAATTTCATGGCCGGGAAAAATCTCTCGGCATTCTCAATACGTTTCATACTGACCCACATATAAATATTACTGGCACTAAACATAGTACCTACCAGTAGCCCTTGCACTAGCATGAACATGGACTCCCGGTCGGACATGATATACATGCCGATGGTTGCGTCATATTGGTAAATTTCGCGGACAAAAATATAACCCATAGCAGGCAGGGGAATCATGATAGCAACGCCTATCAAGTTGCCAATGTAACCTACCCAATCATAATATTCTCGCTCTTCTGTTTTGTCCGACCACAGGTACATATAAGCACCGATGATGCAAACCATATAACCGCCAAAGGTTCCATTGCCCACGAGACGGTGATAATTCAAGGGCATCCAGGCCATATTTGCGATTCTATCCCACTCGCTGATATTAAGAAGCTGGTCAAGGGGTTTTGTTGGGGTCTGCATGAAGGTTGCAGGTCCATCCAGAGCTACTAGGAGAGAAAGCCCCAGAATATTCAGGATGACACCTGTAACGATATGACGGCCTTTTTTGTTGGCCTTGTTCAGCGGATCCCACGAATAGACATAGATATACATGACCACCGTTTCCAGAATAAACAGTGTGGGGTAGGCCACCATGAAAAGGGTCGGAAACGAGGCTATTAGATAAGTAATGAAATCTTTGTAGGCAACCAGCATGACAAAGAGGAAGAGACCACCTGTCAAAGCAGTAAAACTGTAACAAATGCCAATTACTTTGGTGATTTCATGAGACAAACGTTCAAATTTGAAATCGGATTTGGCAAACATGATGCCATTAGAGAGTAGTCCCCCCACCGCACCATTAACCAGAGCAAGAATAATTCCGGAAACCTCATAATGCTCAACGGGAGTCAGACCCATGGAAATCAGGGCACCGAACACCGCTCCAACAAAGGCAGATGCCCGAATATTCATTAAGCGGTGGAAATAATTCAGGAAACTAACGATTAAGGCTCCAAAAGCACAAGCCCACATGCCATAGAGCACACCATGATGGATTCCAACTATGATTTCACCCGTGATCCCTATGACAACGCCTATGAGAACTCCTAGGAACACGTTTGATAGGATGATAGCTTTACGAACTCCCTGAGTTCGACGGGCACCCATAACCTCCATGATGACCACGAACATGGGACAACCTAAAATAAAGGAAGCAAAAAGAATATGAAGCTGAGCTGCTGCCCAGGTGAACTTACGGTTGCTCATGCCTAGAAAGGAGTATTCTTCAAACTCATGTTCTGCGGCTGGACCGATATCGGTTAGATAGGATAAATCTTCTTCCTCAGCTTCTCCTTCTTCACCTTCTTCACCTTCTTCTTCACCTTCTTCATCGTCTTCGTCTTCATCGTCTTCATCTTCCTCATCATCTTCTTCGGCATATGCCACGGCCTGAAAACTCAGATTCGAAAAGAAGGTATTAGAAGAGACAGAAAGAATGGGGCTTATATGTCCGAGCAAATAAACAAATATCAGACAGACAAGGGTTTTTAAAAAGGTGTTTTTTAAAGGACTCTGAGATTGTTTCATCATCACTTAAATGAATGGCCTGAAGAAGGCGATAAGTACCCGTTTCCCAACTATGGAAAACCTCTATTCATCAAAACTTTTAACCAGTTTTTAAGGTTAAAAGGATTGAAGAAGGTAGAGGAATATCATACGGGTTAAGTAAAGTCAAGAACTTTCAAAACTGTTGCTTATAAAAGGCTTTACTTATTTTTTGAGTAAGAAAAAAGGGTGTTTTCAGGAGGGATGTGAAGGAGGAAAATTAGGTCAATCCGATGTTGAACTATCCTCCTGTATCTCCAACGGCATGATGAGCAAAGCAAAGCCCATGGAGATGCTGAATACGGAGAGTAAGCCGGTAAATATTTGAGGCCATTCCGCTTGAACGTATTTTACGGACCAGACAAAAAGAAAGGCTCCCAATACCAGGAGAGCCAAACCACCCATTCTAATTTTCCATTTGTTCATCCTCAACTCCTCCTGTGGCCAGGGCTTTTCTCTTGCGGTCGATGAGCACAAGATTGCGAACGTATATAATGCTTCCCAGGCTTTGCCCAACTATGAAAACGGGGTCTTGCCTGTGTACGGCATAAGTCAAAAGTACAATTGCACCGCCAATACTGCAATACCAAAACGCAAGGGGAATGGTGCTTTCTCCCTTTTTCTCAGAAACAATCCACTGAATAATAAAACGGGCTCCAAAAAGAGCTTGCCCTACAAATCCAATGATCAGCCATTGGTTTGTTGTCATTTAATCCTCCTTAATAATATCATAGTTAATTTGACGCTTTTTCATCCAGCGGATGGCAAGTAAATCCTTGAAAGAAGAAAACAGCCGGTTTCTAATATTGTATTTTGACTCTCCATGAAGCCGAGGGTGGTGACTCACTTTGACTTGAGTAACCCGGAATCCCTCCATCTTCATTAAAGTGGGGAAAAACCGGTGCATTCCTTTAAAGAGCTTAACATTGTCGAAACATTCCCGGCGGAAGGCTTTCAGGGAACAGCCGGTATCAGCAATTTCCTCTTCACTCAATTTATTCCGCACCGCATTAGCAATTTTTGAGGAAACCCTTTTAACCCACGAATCATTTCTTTTGTGGCGCCAGCCGCAGACCACGTCGTAGTCCTGCATCTTTTCAAGAAGAAGATAAATGTCGGCAGGGTTGTTCTGCAAATCGGCATCAAGGGTAACAAAAATCTCTCCACGGGCGGCTTTAAATCCAGCCGCGAATGCTGCAGACTGCCCGTGATTATGGCCGAATTGGATAAGCCTGATATGCGGATTATGTTTTTTCATTGATTCGATTAAATGCGCGCTTCCATCGATACTGCCATCATCAATAAGAATGATTTCGTAACTCAGGTTCAGTTTAGATAGTTCGGTCTCCAGCTTGTCTTCAAGTGGAATCAGGTTATCCCGCTCGTTGTACAACGGGATAACAATAGACAGTTCGAGAGTTTTGGATTCAGAGTTATTCATGAAAATTTTGGAAAGAGTTTTGGTTCAATATCTAAATCTAACTGGGGGTGCTCACTTCTGACTGTGCTGCAAGCTGTCCGCATGCACCAAGTATGTCTGTGGCCCGGTTTTGTCTGATAAATGCAGAAAAATTCTGTTCGATTAAATAATTTTGGAAAATTAGAACTCTCTCTTTAGAGGGAGGTCTGTATTCAGAGGAATCAAATGAGTTAAAGGGAATCAGGTTGATCTTACTGGGGACACCTTTCAACCATTTTGCCAGTCTCTGCGCATCCTCATCCGAATCGTTAATACCTGCAAGCAGGACATACTCAATAGTGTGTCGTCTTTGAGGTTTTAATGGATATTGCTTGAGACAATCTATCAATACCTCAATAGGATATTTTTTATTTATAGGCATCAATCGATCGCGGGTAGCATTATCAGAAGCGTTGAGGGAAATGGCAAGATTTATGTGGATATTTTCATTTTGAAAAGCTTTCATTTTGTCCACCAATCCAGAGGTGGAAACGGTTACTTTTCTTGTTGATATTTTCATGGCTTGCGGAGAGGTCATGAGACGCAGGGCATTCACAACCGGTCCCAAATTATCCAACGGTTCACCCATACCCATGAAAACGATATTGGTGATTTGGTCTTCCTCTTTTAGTTCTGCGTTGATTGCGAGATGTTGTCCGATAATCTCAGCGGCCGTCAAATTTCGTTTCAGACCTAAGCTGGCGGTTAAACAAAATGAGCAATTCAAGCGGCATCCCACTTGCGTGGAAAGGCATAATGTTTTTCTGGACTCTGAAGGCATCCAAACACTTTCAACCACCGCACCATCCTCCAACTCCAATAAATATTTGATAGACCCGTCTTTGGAATGAGTTCGGCTTTGAATTTTTGGAAGCGCAAAATGAAAGTTTTCCGCCAACCGCGACCGCAAAGACTTTGAAAGATTAGTCATCTCGTTAAAGTCCCGGCAATGGTAGTGGTAGACCCAGGTAAATACCTGATGCACCCGATAGGTCTCAACTTCCCAGTCGGTGAACAACTCATTGAGTTCGGCTTCCGAGGTGCCAAAGAAGTTTCTAGAAATGGCGAGGCTATTCATAATCATGCGAATTGGAAAAGTTCCAAAATTTCAAATGGTTTTGCTTGTGTTTGGGTAAATTTTGCCGGGCTGATAGAGATTACCTATCAAACATTCTAAATATAACTCATTGAAAAATAATAAACTATGAAATTTAGACCCTTTTAGAAAAATTTTCCCAGTTGCAACAGCCTCAAAAAGAGGATATTTTTATATCTAATTGATATTTAAAGCGTCATCCATTTTTCAGGTTGCGGCACAAATCCTGAATACAGGGACTCTTATGCAAATTGTTGAATGTTTTAAAATCCTAAATGTATCCCCGGGGGAAGATTGGCGAAAAGTGCGCAAATCTTACCACTCCCTCGCCAGACAATTTCATCCCGATGTGAATCCAGAAAAGAGAACCACCGACCCTCAACAGTCAGACACTCGGCTGAAAGAAATCAATCAGGCTTTCGAAAAACTGGAAACTCATTATAAATCTAATGTTCTACCAGCACATCCAGTTTCTTTGCATCAAAACCGTAACTCGAAAAAATGGGTAAAACTATTTAACAGGCTGAAAGAAAACCCTGCTGTTCAGCGGGCCTTCACCTCAAGTCTGAGTTTTCTGGTTGATCTGGACAGTAAAGTTTTTCAATTGGATAATCAAATTGATATAAAACTATCAGAATCCACCATTCAAAAAGGTGCGAGCATCCATTTAAAATCTGGTAAGGACCGTTTTGAAATAAAAGTTCCCTCAGGAGATTGGAACCAGATGTCTCTTAGAATCCCGGACAAGGGGGAGAGCAGTATCTTTTCCAAGCGACGAGGTGATCTTGTATTGAACCTGAGTGTGCCTGTCCAGAAAATTACGAGTGCGGCAAACTCCCGTTTTTCTTATGAGATGAATATACAGCGCAACCAAATTGATGGCGGAAGGGTTATGACATTAAATTCTTCCGAGGGCCCCCTCAAATTCACCCTTCCACGAAACACACAGGATGGACAAAGCTTTACTCTTCACTCCCAAAGGGAGGGTTTGGGCAAACCGGGAACTCTTCACATTCTCACTGTTCGTTTGAACTGACCCAATTACCAGGCATTAGTTTTCAGTATGTATGCCATGACTCCAGCACTCAATAGGGATATGAGCAATGTGCATATGGAGAGGCTTATCAAAGGAGCTGGGGTCTGCAGACTTTTATTCTTCATTAGCCACCTGCCTTCCAGACTAAATGCGAATAGAGCGACTGCCAAGCCAGCCCAAGTAATCTGACCAATTGTTGGGGTGAATACCACATCGGGTTCCATATTTCCAAGTAGGGTGACCGCCCAACCTAAAGCCGGCAGACATACGATATAGGCCCAAATACCGGGATTGTTTTCTTTAGATCGATAGCGGGAAAAAAACCGCAAACCCAGAAACCCCATTCCGCTCATTAAAATCCAGCCGGTTACTTCATTGAGTTCTTTTTTATGCTTTTCATCGCGGATAGCTCTCAAAGCTCCGAGGACATATCTTGAAACTTCCTCCTCCTCCATTTCATAAAACCCGCCCTGATCACTGTCATAGGCGAATACTCGGGCTGTGGTAGATTCTGCTGGCAGGGAAACAGCTCTGAATGTGTCTTTTCCTGCGGATTCGATTTCAAGATAAACAATGCCGGAATGATATTTTAGATTGTATTTTTCTATTTCCGCATGGCCGGTGGCATATCTTTTGTTTTCCTGATAAAACTTTTCCTGTATTTTAACCAGATCCAGTAAGGCTTGCCTGGCTTGCACATCGGCATCGACCTCAAAAATCTGGCTGCAAGAATTGAGGAAAACCAGTAAAAAAGAATATGTGAGCAATCGGGTAAGCAGTTTCATTAATTTTAACTAGGTAAATAATCGATATTAAGGCTATGGGACGAATGGAGAAGGCCAATGTATAGCAAATGTGCAATACCTCGTCAAGCCGAGAACAGGGTTGCTGGCAGGAAAAAGCTATTGCAAATATCCTGCGGAGGGATTCCGTTATGTTAAGCAATTTTAAATTTGTAACAGGAAATCCCAATAAGGTGAAGGAGGCGTGTGAAATTTTGGGTCTGGATCTTGATTCGGTGCAAGTAGAAGGGCTGTATGAAATCCAGACCCCGGATCTGGATGAGGTGGTTCGACATAAGGCCCAGCAAGCTTATTCTGTTTTGCAACGCCCGGTGATGGTGGAAGACTCTGGTTTGGTCTTTCATGCCTGGAATGGTTTGCCTGGAGCATTGGTCAAATGGTTTGAAGAAACAGTAGGCTGCCAGGGCATGTTAAAGATGGTCAACGCTTTTGAAGACCGGAGAGTCACTGCAATTTGCTGTTTCGCTGTTTATGATGGCAAAAGGTTGAAAATTGCCCGAGGGGAAGTAAACGGAACTTTGGCAGACCGTATCCGGGGGGGGAATGGCTTTGGCTGGGATGTGATTTTTATCCCGGAAGGCTATGAACAAACGTATGCAGAAATGCTTTCACAAGAGAAAAACGCCATTTCTCATCGCAGAAGAGCGCTGGACAAACTAAAGGAAATGCTTTAACTAAATCAGGTCAGGTTTTGCAGGTGTAAATATAGTATTTTGAAAGCTTTATGGTAGCGGGGGAGTTTCTGATAGATGACTTCGACTTCTTGCTCAAGAGGCTTTTGATTGATACATTTAAAGTCTGCGGTCATTTCTTCCCATTGGGGTGATTCTTCCATCCAGCCATTTTGTGCGGCCAATACAATACATTCAATATCACTGGTTTCCCCTTCGGGCTCTCCAAAACCACGTATACTTTTGATAGCCATAGTGTAGGTATGCCCAAACCGTTGCAGGGCAGCACTTTTGAAATATTCGGTACTTCCCTGTTTTAATACTTCATCTAACCTTTGCAGGTTCCAGTTGAGATGAGTTAATAAAACTTTTTTCTCTGGCAGGGATGGTTGAGGCATGTGAATTTTAAACTGGGACTTAATTTTTGAGGTTAATATTGCCAAGAAATTTTGTAAAAAAAATGCTGAAGTGATATTTTATCTTAAATTTAAATCAAAGTAGAATTTTATATCATTATGAGTGACGATAATACTGAGAATATGTTTGTAGACAACGGAGACGGTACCGTTACCTCCAAGGCACATGGGTTGATGTGGTGTAAAACCGATAGCATGAATGATTTAAAGAAATGGGTCAATTATCAGGAGAGTGCTGATTACGCCCGGGGATTGCGAGAAGAAAAATATGCGGGGTATGATGATTGGCGTCTTCCCAACAAAGATGAAATGGTTACGGTTTTTGATAAAAAATTTGAAAATACGGATCAGTTTGGAAAAACCATTCACATCAGTGATCAATTTGCTTCAGGCGGAGGCTTTTCCATGGTCGCGTTGCAGGTGTCAGGTCGAATGCGTACCTGGATACTTAATATCCGGGATGGTGAGTTCACTCACCCTGATGGTCTCTGGACTTTAACCGAAGCAGCCAGAGTAGTACGATCTATTTAAAAACACACTTCCGTTTTTTCAACGGTTAGTTGGAGATAAAAAATGAGTGAGGAAATTTATCATCCTTCGGAGTCTGTATCAGCAAAGGCTTTGATCTCAAATATGGATCAATATGAGGAAATGTATAAGCGTTCAATTAATGATCCTGAAAAATTTTGGGCCGATGAGGCAGAAAAATTTACATGGTTTAAAAAATGGGATCAGGTGCGTGACTATAACTACAATGTCAAAAATGGAAAAATAAACATTGAGTGGTTCAAAGGCGCAGAAACTAATATTACGGTCAATTGTTTGGATCGCCATCTGGAAAAACGGGGAAACCAAACAGCCATTTTATGGGAAGGGAACGAACCCGGCGATAACATAAGATTGACCTATCAACAGCTTCATCAAGAGGTTTGCAAATTTTCCAATGTCCTAAAGCGTCACGGGGTTAAAAAAGGCGATCGAGTCTCTATTTATATGCCGATGGTGGTGGAGTTGGCCATTGCGATGCTGGCTTGTGCGAGGGTAGGGGCGGTGCACTCTATTGTCTTCGGTGGTTTTTCCCCAACAGCTTTGGCAGATAGAATTATAGACTCCAACTGTACCGTACTCGTCACCTCAGATGGAGGGTTTCGTGGCCCAAAACCTGTTCCTTTAAAATCCAATGTGGATGAGGCCATAAAGTTGGCTGAAAAAGAGGGGGTCGTTGTTAAAAGTTGCATTGTTTCCCAGAGGCTGGGGGAAAAGATTTCTGTTCAAATGCAATCGGGTAGAGATACCTGGTGGCATGAAGAAATGGCTAGTGCTGATCCCGTTTGTGATGCAGAGGTTATGTCTTCTGAAGACCCGCTATTTATTCTTTATACTTCCGGGTCAACGGGTAAACCCAAAGGGGTTCAGCATAATGTTGGTGGGTACATGATCTATACTGCTATGACCCACAAATATATTTTTGATTATCAGGATGGCGACATCTGGTGGTGCACGGCCGATATTGGCTGGGTCACGGGCCACTCGTATATTATATATGGACCCTTGGCCAATGGGGCTACAACAGTCATGTTCGAAGGCATCCCGACTTATCCAAATTGTGGAAGGTTTTGGGATGTTGTGGATCGCCTAAAGGTCACACAATTTTATACTGCTCCAACGGCCATCCGAGCTTTGATGTCCCATGGAGAAGACACACCCGCTCAGTATGATCTCTCTACCTTGAGGGTTTTAGGTTCGGTAGGTGAGCCTATAAATCCCGAAGCATGGCGGTGGTACTATAAAAATGTGGGAAGGGAACGTTGCCCTATTGTGGATACCTGGTGGCAGACCGAGACCGGAGGCATCCTTATAACCCCTTTACCGGGTTGCACCCCGGCTAAACCTGGCTCGGCAACCCTGCCATTTTTTGGGGTAAAGCCTGTGGTGATTGAGGCGGAAACTGGAAAAATACTGGAAGGTAATGGGGTTGCAGGAGTTTTGGCGATATCTGAACCCTGGCCGGGGCAAATGCGAACGATATATGGCAATCACGAACGCTTTGAAGAAACCTATTTTAAGCTTTATCCTGGATATTATTTCACTGGTGACGGTTGTCGTCGCGATGAAGACGGTTATTACTGGATAACTGGCAGAGTCGATGATGTCATCAACGTATCGGGACATAGAATGGGAACGGCAGAGGTGGAGTCTGCTCTTGTGCTGAATGAAGCTGTTGCGGAAGCCGCTGTCGTAGGGTTTCCTCATGAAATAAAGGGGCAAGGAATCTATGCTTATGTTTCTCTTATGGATGGGGTGCAACCGAGTGACGAGCTAAAAAAGACTCTGGTGCAGTTTGTGAGAAAAGAAATTGGGCCCATTGCATCTCCAGATGTCATACATTGGGCACCCGCTCTACCCAAAACGCGTTCTGGGAAAATCATGCGACGTATTTTAAGGAAAATCGCAGCGAATGAAGCCGACCAATTGGGAGATACCTCGACTTTAGCAGACCCCTCTGTCGTGGATTATCTCAAGTCTTCTTATTTGGAAATGTTCTCTAAGGATAAATAAGAGAATAGGCAGGCGTCCGGGATCATGGAGTCGAATCAAGATTCAACTCCATGATTTCTCACTCCTACAGTGAAAAGAGAAAGGTCTCCTCTTCCCCCCCCAAATCTTTGAGCGCATCTAATTTTTATACAACCAGTGGAATAGTAAGGTATTATAAGCGAATCTTGGAAAGTGTCAATTGAAAGTTTTGTTTTTGCGTAAATAAAGCGTTAATAAGCTAATTTGGACTTGTTTTTAGCGAAAAGAAGGGGGACGCAATTTTTGTCTTCAGGCGTTTTTCGGTCATTACAAGTTTGGCTTCATTTAATCCTTTATGGGCTGAATTATTAAGTGGCTCCAGTTCAATGGCTTTGTTGAACGCGGATCGGGCTTCCAGAATCCGGCCTTGATTTAGGTAAGCCCATCCCAAACCATCAAAAGCATCTGGCTGAATAGGATTCAGACGGATTTCTTCGTTAAACTGGTTAATGGCCATTGATATATCACCATTAATATAATGAGTCCTTCCAAGCTTGGTTCTTGCTGTCGTTTGCATCTGAAATGGGGCAATGGCGTTAGGGCCTGCGACCCTTTCAAAAACGGGGTTGGGGTCTGGGTTTAAAGCTAGACATTGCTCCAGCATGGTAATGGCAAAGTCATACTTTTCCTTCACAAAATAGACATAGCCCATTCCCTTACGAGCTTCTGATTTGTTTGGCTGAATTCTTAAGGAAATCTTGAACATGTTCATCGCTTTGTCATACATTTGCTTTTGATAGTATGTCCAGCCTAGAGAATTATATACCTGCCAGCCAAAACGCTCTTTTTTAAGTAAATCCATAAACTCTTGAGTCAGAGCAAAATCAGGATCCAAAGAAATAGCTTTGAGAAAGTATTCCACTGCCAGGTCAGGATTGTTCATACCGTAATGAATCCAACCGAGAGCCATATATGGCGAGGCACTGAGAGGTTGATCTACCAATATTTTTTCGAAATAGCTTTTAGAACTGTCTAAGGGCTCACTTCTTAGAATGCTCCAATCTAGTTTATATTCCAGATTCTTGTTTTTAGGATCAGCCTTCAAGGCTGTTTCAAGATATGGGATGGCGTCCTGATAATTTTTTATGGCATATAGAGATAGGCCGAGTCCCTTTGCAGAAGAAGCTTCATAGTCTTCATGTTCAATGGATTTTGAAAATTTATCAATAGCATATTCATACTGCTTTTTCTGAAACTGGCTCCAGCCCAGGCCGTTATAGGCATGAGCTACTTTGAATTGAGTGGTTTCCCATTCCTCATCGCCTAAATAATCATGATAAATCAGGGTTGCGGTTTTATAATCTCCCTTTTTTAAAGCTTGGTCGGCTTTATATAATTGTTTATCGAGAGCTTTTTGGACATTCTCAAGTCCGAGTTGCGCAGTATTGTTATGAGGAGAATATTCCAGAGCATCCATAAAATAATCTCTGGCCTTCTCATACTCATTACGGGCAAGAAAAACTTTTCCATATTGGTTATAAAGATGCGCCCAATCGCTGTATTGATCCAGTAACTCATCCAGCTTTGTCACTGCGAGCTGGTGTTTACCTAGATCCATATAGTATTGGACATAGATGGCTTGATGCTTTTTGATCTCCTCGATTTCCTCTAGACCTCTGAACGCTCCCAAGAAATGCGGATAAATTTCTAAAATTTCTTTGAATACTTTTTCAGATTTATTGATTTGCTTTAAATGCAAAAGGCTCCAAGCCAGTCCGTTCACTGCATCCAGATTGGGAGAATTGGTTTGGGTAAGATCTTCAAAAATGTCAGCAGCTTTGGCGTATTTCCTCTGGTAAAAACTTTTCCAAGCTGAATTCAAGGATTCCAAATTATTTGAGGGCATTCCCATTAGAAGACTGCGATATCGAGGGAATTCAACGGGCAAGGTGAAAATGGAACGAGATTCGGGGCTTGAGGGAACAATCTCCCAAGGATGAGTGGATTGATTCCAGGTTTCCCATGTTTCTAACAACTCAATCACTTTGGCAGGTTGGAAAATTTTTCCAAATTCTTCTTTTGCAAGTTGGCTCTGACTTTGTTTTAGGTATGAGAAAGCTTTCCCTTTGTGAACCTCATAAGAATGTGGAGCAAACCTTTCAGCACGCTCGAAGCTCTCCAGAGCCTTTTGGTAGTCCTTCAAACTGAAAAAACACCAGCCCATACCTAATAAGGGTGTTGGATCTTTTTTGTACCGGGCATGAGCTTGTTTGAAAGCCACAAGTGCTTTATCAAAACGTTTTTGAAAAAAATATGCCCACGGCAGGAGTTGAATGGCTTCTCGATTATCAGGGCGGTTGGCCAAAGTCTTTTTTATATAAAATTCAGACACCGCATACTCACTCCGGTTGAATTGATGTCTGGCAAATTCTATGTCAATATTCGAACCAAAGGTCAATATGGGGCTATAGTTTTCCTTGTCTATGGGAATTAGGCTTCCTACCACATTTTGTGTTTTCTGATAGGTTTTTTCCAAGGCACTACAACCCACCCCAAAGATTATGAAAAGGGTAAAGACGCAAAATTGTTTTTTTAATCGCAAAGTCCGGCTCCGTAACAGAAAGAAGTATTTCTCTTATTTATCGGTTTTTGGAAGAAAAATTTAAGGTTTTTATCAGGTATTATATGATTTAAGGCTATTTTTTAACTCTTTTACTGATGAATACAAGAAAAATGGAGGAATTTATTGGCGGTTTAGAATTATTTTTGTAAAAATCCATTAAAATGGTATTATTCAGCCTTTTCCCAAGTCCTAATAAAACAATGCGTTTATTTAAAATTTTCTTTATTGCCAGTATTATTTTCCTGCTTTCTTCCTGCTCTGAAAAAGCAGAAGATCAAGCCAGCCAGGAAATTCATCCCAGCTTTTCTGAACTTCCAGAGATGACAGAAGAATCGTCTTCTAAGCTTGATCAGCGAGTGGTCCCGATCCAATATTCTCCTGAAGATCAGGCAAAGGCGAGTAAAGCGCCTGAGGGGATGGTTTTTATAAAAGGTGGGTGTTTTACTATGGGAAATGATTACGCCCAGGAAGATGAAAAACCGGAGCATGAAGTTTGTGTCGATGATTTCTATTTGGGCAAATATGAAGTGAACCAGGCGCGGTGGGAAAAGTTGATGGGATTTAATCCCTCAAAGTTTAGCGGAGCTGACCTGCCTGTTGAACAAGTCAATTATCTCAATGTGCAGAAGTTTATCCAGAAATCAGGAGGTGCCTGTCGCCTGCCTACCGAAGCAGAGTGGGAATATGCTGCGCGAGGGGGTGCAACGACCCGATACTTCTGGGGAAATATGGTGCACGGTGATTATACCTGGTACGAAGAAAACTCTGAAGAAACGACGCATCCTGTCGGCAGCAAGGCTCCCAATCAGTATGGAGTTTATGACCTGATGGGAAATGTTTGGGAATGGGTGGATGATTGGTATGAGCCCTATTATAAAATCCGCACGAAAAACAATCCCAAGGGACCAGGTAAAGGAGAGTCGAAAGTTGTGCGAGGGGGGTCGTTTGACTCCTCGGCGGGAGCATTGCGTATCACCAACCGAATCTGGTTACATCCTGAAAATAAGGTCTTCCCCAAAGTGACCACCTATGGTCAGATCATGAACGAAATATTTAACTACATTGGCTTTCGTTGCGCAAAATCTATTCCTAGTGCCTGAACCTCTCGTTACATTAAGGTAGATAGCTGCTCTTAAGACAAACCAGGGTTAAACAGTGAATGGGCATCATGCCTGGTGGGGGGTTACCGGCATTCGCTACACAGGCCGAACATGTCTAGCTTGTGGGAGGTAATGGTGAATCCGTTTCGGCTGGCGACTTCTTCCTGAAACTTTTCGATGAGTGGATGATTGAACTCGATAATTTTCCCGCATTCGGTACAAATCATGTGGTCGTGATGGCCGTGCATATATTTGTGCTCATACCGTTTTTGCCCATCCCCAAAATCCAGGTCTGAGGCTAGGCCGCTTTGAGTTAGCAGGGCCAAGGTGCGATATACCGTTGCCAGTCCTACTTTAGGGTCGGTAATCGTTACCTGATTATAAAGTTCTTCGGCGCTGACGTGTTTCTCGCATTCCAAAAAAGCATTGAGGACAACCCGTCTTTGGCGGGTAATCTTAAGCTTGTTTTGAACGATATAATCTTCAAGAACTTCTAATTCTTTACTAGCCATAACTTCCTTAATCAACCCGGTAGGAATTAAATTTTGACAGTTAATCTAGCATGGTCACTAGAAAGGGTCAATAATTGACCCTGTAGTTACGATGCTGATATTCTGGAAAAGTTTTGCTCTATCAGGATTAAAGCTTATTGGGTGAAAGTTCCGCCATTTTTGTTGCCAATTCTTGGGCAGGACATTCTATTTGCTCGCCGGTCTCCATATTTTTCAATGCAAGCTTTCCGGACTTAATTTCATTTTCTCCAAGAATTAGGGAAAATTGAGATTTTGTTTTATTTGCCTTACGCATTTGGCTTTTCATGCTGCCCATTTCATAATCTCTTTCAACCTTAAATCCTTTCAATCGCAATTCGTGTGCAATTTGGAATCCGGTTGTTTTCGCTTCCTCACCCAGACAGACGATAAAAATATCTGGATTTTTCTGCAAGTCTTTTATGTCTTCAAAAGGCACTAAGGAGACAAGTCGCTCCAAACCCAAGGCAAAACCGAAACAGGGTGTGGAAGGGCCGTCGAGCTCCTCCACAAGGGTGTCGTAGCGCCCACCACCACAAATTGCATTTTGAGCGCCTAAATTTTGTGAAGTGACCTCAAACGCGGTCCGGTTGTAATAATCTAGACCTCGAACCAGACGGGGGTTGATAGAGTAGGGCGTTCCTGCAGAATCAAGAAGGGAGCGGACTTCTGAGAAATGCTCTGCGCTTTCAGTGTCAAGATGGTCGATGAGTTTAGGAAGCTCTTCAGCAATCTTTCCGCATTGTTCTACTTTGCAATCCAGAACTCGCAGGGGATTGCGCTGATATCGACCTGTACAGTTGGAGCACAGCTGGTCTAAATGTTTTTCTATTTCTGCTTGCAAGAGTTCTCGATAGCGAGGCCTGCACTCCTGACTGCCCAAACTGTTTATCTCAAGTTTAATTTCCTTAAGGCCTAGTTCTTTGAAAAACTCCATTAACATGGTCATTACTTCCACATCTACAATGGGACTGGGTGAACCCATGGCCTCGACACCAATTTGGTTGAATTGTCTTAGTCGACCTGCCTGTGGTCTTTCATAGCGAAACATAGGGCCGATATAAAACATTTTAAGTACGGAAGGGGGGTTGTACATTTTATGTTCTACATAGGCGCGAACTACTGAAGCGGTGCCTTCGGGGCGTAGCGTTATGGAGTCGCCGCTTCGGTCGCTAAAAGTGTACATTTCTTTTTCTACGATATCTGTGGTTTCGCCGATGCTTCGAGAGAATAGTCGGGTGTCTTCAAAAATTGGCAGGCGAATTTCCTTGAAACCATAACGAGGAAAAATATTATGGGCGACGGACTCGATGTACTGCCACTTCCAGATTTCATCTGGCAGGATATCTTTAACGCCTCGTATGCTTTGAATTTTCATAATAATAAAGGTGCAGTAGGTGGGAACTGATTCAGAGCCCGTTCATCAATCAAGCCGAGAAAAATTTTGTTAGCTAATTTGCGTTATGGCTAGTTGCCACTACGGCTAGCAGTCAGCCGCTCAACCATTTAAACCAACTGCCTTTTTTCACCTTAGCCGCAAGTCGTTCCTCTGCCATTTCCACGTCATTTTTACTGCCGATAAAAAGAGGCAGACGGTCGTGAATGCCAGTCGGGGTAATATCAAGGATGGGTTGATTTCCTGTTGAGGCCTTTCCTCCGGCTTTTTCAACGATTAAAGCTAGTGGTGCGGCTTCAAAGGAAAGTCTTAACTTACCCTTTGGACTTTTTGAGTCTTTTGGGTACATAAAGAGGCCACCCTTCAGCAAAGTTCTGTGGAAATCTGCTACCAGTGAACCTATGTAGCGCAATTTATAGGGCCGCCCTGTGGCGGAATCTTCCTCCTTCAAATACGCTACTAAATCTTTTTGCGATTCGTCCCATATACCCCAATTGCCTTCATTTGCACTGTATGTGGAGCCTTGTTCCGGTATCTTCAGGTCAGGGTGAGAAAGAAAAAATTCGCCCAACGTCGGATCCAGAGTAAACCCATGAACTCCTTGACCTGATGTGTAGACAAAAATGGTGCTGGATCCATAAACGATGTAACCGGCGGCAACTTGCTCCGATCCTTTTTGCAGCAGATCTTCGTCTGTGACTTCTAAGCCAGGGCTTTTCTTTTTATAAATGGAAAATATGGTTCCGATATTCACATTGACATCAATATTGGAAGATCCGTCCAGAGGATCCATCATGAAAATGTATTTTCCAGGGTGGTCTTCAGGAGGAATTATGTAGGCCTCTTCTTTTTCTTCGGAGGTGATGGCGCATACCGTTCCAGATTGACCGATAATTTTGGTGAAAGTGATGTCTGAAAATTCGTCCAGCTTTTTAACTTCTTCACCCTGGACATTTATCTTTCCAGTAAGCCCGAGGATATCTTCACCAATCCCCGCACTATTAACTTGAAGCGAAATGATCTTGCCAGCCACCATGATTTCATTCATCAGGCTGGTAAATTCTCCGGTTGCTCCGGGAATCGTTTTTTCTTGTTGTCTGATATGTTGAACGAGAGTTGTACGTTCCATAGGAATTCAATTGCCGGATAAGTCCAACCCGGCTGATAAGTTGTGATGAATGTGTTTACCGAAAAAATCCTGAAGTTTTGAAAAATATTATATTGTTTTTCAAAATTATTTCTCGGGAATTGAAAAGTTTTTGATTCTACCTCATTTCAATATTTCGGACAATTAAAATGGAATATTCAGGACACAGGAACGGGAATGGAATTCCGTGCACGTCCAAATCTTTTTCTGTCGCTTTCGTTTAAAATCTTTTTTCTCAACCGTATGCTTTTCGGGGTTATCTCGGCCAATTCATCTTCGTTTAAAAAACCAAGAACTTGTTCCAAACTCATAATTATGGGCGGGGTGAGAATAATATTCACATCTGAACCCGATGCACGCATATTGCTCAGCTTTTTTTCCTTACAAAGATTAACCACCAGGTCATTGTCTTTTTTATTTGTTCCCACAATCATTCCGGTATAAATTTCTTCGGCTGGCCCAAGAAACATAGAACCTCTTTCCTGTAAATTGAACAGGGAGAATCCGGTTGTGTTCCCATTTTCCATGGCAATTAGAACCCCATTAGTACGTTGGGCAATTTCACCACAATGTGGAATGAAATTATGGAAATTACGATTGATGATCCCTGTGCCTTTGGTTAATGTGAGGAACTCCGAGCGAAACCCAAAAAGTCCGCGGGTGGGAATTACGAATTCGAGCCTGGCGGTGGTCTCGCCCTGAATCATGTTTTTCATGGTAGCTTTGCGTTTGCCCATTGCTTCCATTACGGACCCCACATGAGAGTCATCTATGTCGAGAATGACAAACTCTTCCGGCTCGTGAGGAACCCCATCAATATCTTTAATTAAAACTTCGGGACGAGAAACGGAAAACTCATAACCTTCCCGGCGCATCGTTTCAATTAAAATAGTTAAATGCAATTCACCGCGTCCTGAGACCTTAAAAGTATCTTGAGTGTCAGTTTCCTCGACCCTTAAAGAAACATTAGAGCGGGTTTCGCGAAACAGACGATCCCGCACCTGTCGTGACGTAACTAGATCACCTTCACGACCTGCAAAGGGTGAAGTGTTGGAAGAAAAGTGAATGGACAAAGTAGGTTCGTCAATTTCAATGACAGGCAGAGGCTCGGGCGAACTTGAGTCTGCAATGGTTTCTCCGATTTCTACTTCTTTCATGCCGGCAATGCCGATAATATCTCCCGTCACAGCAGCCGGTGACTCCACTTTCGACAAACCCTGGTAACAATATAGCTTTGAAATGCTGAAGGACTCCATATCACCCTGGCGGTTTATCTGGGTGTAAGTCTGCTTTGCCTGGATGCTCCCACGATTAATAGTGCCGATTGCAATTCTGCCGACATAATCATCGTAATCAATAGAAGATACCAGCATTTGAAATGGACCTTCGGAGTCACCCTGATGGGCAGGGACTTTTTCGAGTATTAGATCCAGAAGAGGGGTGATATCTCTGTCTTCGTCCTCGGGATTGATTCGCGAAATTCCCTGCTTGGCTGAGGTGTATATGATGGAAAAATCCAATTGCTCGTCATTCGCACCCAGATCCACAAATAAGTCAAAAACTTCATCCACCACTTTTTCAAGCCGTGCGGCAGGGCGGTCGATTTTATTAATGACAACAATGGGTTTGAGTCCCAACTCGAGTGATTTTTTTAATACGAACCGTGTTTGCGGCATAGGGCCTTCTACTGCGTCGGCGAGAAGAAGAACACCACTTACCATTTTTAATATTCGTTCGACTTCACCCCCAAAATCTGCATGACCGGGTGTATCCACTATATTAATTTTATGCCCTTTATATTCAATGGCTGCATTTTTGGAGAAAATGGTGATTCCCCGTTCTTTTTCCAATTCGTTGCTGTCCATAATGCAGGTTCCCGTGACTTCACTGTCCCGGAACATACCACTCTGCTTAAGCAGACAATCGACCAAGGTGGTTTTCCCGTGATCAACATGAGCAATGATTCCAACATTCCTGATTAATTCCTGTTTCACAATAGTCGCCTGTAATATAAAAACGGTTAAATTTGAATGAATAAATTGGGTGATGCAGTCTTAATTAGCGGGCAGTAGAAATATGAAAACGATCTGCCTCGAAGGGAGTCAAGCTGTCCGAAGCTTATGGTGGGGTAAAAACCAGGTTTTTTTCATTGCGCCAAAAATATTATTCACTATAAGTAAGCTTTGAAGTTTAACAGATTGGCTGGAAAAAACCAAAATAATAATTGTAACTTATTGATTAATATTGCATAATTTTTTTATGGAAGCATTAATTCATGAGTTTTCCGAATATTTACGCATCGAAAAAAGGCATTCCCCCCACACTGTAGCAGGATACTGTCGAGATTTAGGAAGGTTTTCCAAGGCACTTCCTGGTGAGAAAGTTTCTTCTCTTACCACAGCGCAAATTCGCGGATTTCTTTTGATATTGCGTGAGGAAGGTTTGTCGGCTTCTTCGATTGCTCGAAGTTTGTCTTCAATCAAATCCTTTTTTCGTTATTTGTGTGAAGACAAACAACTCAAAACTAATCCTGCTGAGATTTTAGAGACCCCACGTAGATGGAGAAAGCTTCCCGATATCTTATCTATTGCCGATGTTGACAAACTTTTGAATTGCCCCGATGTGGAAACTCCAATAGGTTTGCGTAACCAGGCTATGCTGGAAGTTTTATACGCCACCGGGATGCGGGTATCTGAGTTGATATCTGTAAAAGGCCATAACCTGGATCTGGTGGCCGGTTGTTTGAGAACGATGGGCAAGGGTTCCAAAGAACGCATTGTTCCTATAGGAATGGTAGCCATAAAATCGTTAGAGGACTATTTATTAAATTCCCGGCCTTTTTTGGCGAAGGGGCAAAAGGTGGAGGAGTTGTTCCTGACCCGAAGGGCAAAATCCATGACCCGGCAAGGGTTCTGGAAAATATTGAAAGGGTATGTACGCCAAAGTGATATCAAAGCCAATGTGTCTCCGCACACTTTGAGACACGCTTTCGCCACCCATTTGTTAGATAGAGGAGCCGATTTAAGATCCGTTCAGCAGATGCTGGGCCATGCTGACATATCAACCACGCAAATCTATACTCATATTCTTGAAAAAAGAATGCTGGAAGTCCATGACCGGTTCCATCCTAGAGCTGGGTGAAAATCCTCCGGTAACAAATTGTATTAACACTTTAATTACATTTGTTTAAGCCCTGACACTCAGGCACACAAGTTTGGTTTGCTGAATATTTTGCATAATATTACCTCTGCGGATAACTTGATTGATGTTAACATCTAGCCTAATTTCTGCACCTAACTCAATTTAACTACGTCATTATGGTTTGGCATAAACTAAAAATTTCTTCTTCTGTAGTTTTTTTAAGTGGGACTTTAATGGTTTTTATTTGCTTATCAACTGTGGGTGCCGAATCATCTCCGGATATTTGGAAATTAAAAGGACTATTGTCAGCCTTAAATGATGAAAACAAAGCAGTTCGATGGTCTGCCCTTAAATTTTTATTCCAATGGGAGGGTATTGAGGAATTAATAAGCCGTGAATCTTCGAGAAATATGGAGCTTATTAGTGAAATCAATAAAAAAATAAGTCTTGAGTTGATGGGAGAGTCGGGTGATCGTGAAAGTGCTGCGAAAGCATTGGGAATTATGGGAGAGTCGGCTGCGGTTCATGCTCCGGCACTTGTCAAGTTGTTGAAAGATAAAGAACCAGGTGTTCGCGAAAATGCGGCCGAGGCTTTAGGGAATATAGGAGAGTCAATATCAACTTATGCCCCAGCCCTCATTCAGTTGTTAAGAGATGAAGATCACAGTGTTCGAAGAAGAGCAGCCGAATCCCTAGGAAAAATAGGAGGTTTAGCGGCGGCCCATGTCCCGGTCCTTGCCAAGTTATTGAAGGATGATAATTCGAGTGTTCGAGGATATGCAGTTGAAGCCTTGGGAAGGTTGGGAGAGCCGGCTGAGGTTTATGTCCCGACCTTTATTAAACTGCTGAAGGATAAAGACTTGAGAGTTCGCATAAATGCAGCAAACGCTTTAGGTAAGATGAAGCCGTGGGTTGCTGGCCATGCCCCGGCCCTTATCGAGTTGTTGAGGGATGACAATTGGAATACTCGGGAAAGTGCAATAATGGCTTTGGGAAAGATAGGAGCTTTGGCTCCTAATCATGCTCCAGCCCTTATCGAACTGTTGAAAGATAAAAATCCGGGTGCTCGTAAAAACGCTGCTGAAGTCTTGGGGAAGATGGGGGCATCAGCTGCGGCTCATGCTCCGGCCCTTGTCAAGTTGTTTAGGGATAATGATCCTGATGTTCGTGAGAATGCTGCTCAAGTCATAGGAAAGGTGGGGGTGTCAGCTGGAGCTCATGTCCCTGCTCTTATCGAATTACTGAGGGATAATGACCCTGAAGTTCGTGGAAGTGCTACTGAGGCTTTAGGGAGGGTGGGGGAATCGGTTGCGGCTCATGTCCCAGCCCTTATTAAATTGTTAAAGGATAAAAATTGGGGTACTCGGGAAAGTGCCGCAATAGCCTTGGGAAGGTTGGGAGAACCGGCTGAGGTCCATGTTCCAATCCTTATCAAATTATTAAAGGATAAAAGTGTAATTGTTCGTGAAAGCACTGCTAAAGCCATAGGGAAAATGGGAGAAACGGCCGCGATCTTTGTACCGTCCCTTGCCAAGCTGTTGAAGGATAATAATTCGAATGTTCGAATAAGTGCGGTCGAATCCCTGGGGAAAATGGGGGCATCAACTATGAGTCATATCCCGGCCCTTGTAAAGTTGTTGAAGGATGATAATCCGAGTGTTCGAGGATATGCAGCTGAAGCTTTGGGAAGGATGGGCGAGTTGGCTGCGTCTCATGTTCCAGCCCTTATTGAATCGCTGAAGGATAAAAACGCAAGCGTTCGTGAAAGCGTTGTGAAAGCCATAGGGGTGATGGGAGAAACGGCTGGGATTCATGCCCCGGCCCTTGTCAAATTATTAAGGGACAAAAACTGGAGTGTTCGGGAAAGCGCCGCTAAGGTCATAGCGCAGATGGGAGAGTCGGCTGCATCTCATACTCCTTTCCTTGTAGAGTTGTTGAAAGTTGAAGATTCTAGTGCTCAAAAATATGCAGCTGAAGCCTTGGGAAGGATGGGAGAGTCAGCCTCAGCCCATGCTCCGGCTCTTGTCAAGTTGTTGGGGGATGATAATTCTGGTGTTAGAGGAACTGCGGCGAAAGCCATTGGTAGGATGGGAGAGTCGGCATCGGACTATGCTCCAGCCCTTATCAAGTTGTTCAAGGATGAAGATTACAATGTTCGAGTAAGTGCAGTTGAAGCTATAGGAAATATGGGGACTTCGGCTACAGCTCATGTTCCTGCCATTGTCAAGTTGCTGAAGGATAATAATTCTGGTGTTAGAGGATATGCAGCTGAATCCTTAGGAAAAATGGGCCAGTCGGCTGCGGCTCATGTTCCCACTCTTATTGGATTGTTGAAGGATAAGGATTGGCGTACACGGGAAAGTGCTGCTATGGCTTTAGGGAAGATGGGGAAGTCCGTTTCGGACCATTTTTTATATGTTTTTAAGCTTAGGAAAGATCTTAATCCTGATCTTCAGAAGAAAGTTGAAACCATATTAATTTCACATGGGCCCATTCCAGTACAAAATATTCCTCACTTGTTGGAAGAATTTTATGGAAAAAATGAGCTACTCGGCGAGTCCAGGTTTATGGCCCATTTTATGGGAGGTGGGGCAACAGATTCCAAAATCCTTCTGCGTTGGCTCGGATATCCACAATCCCAACATCAATTTTTACCTCAAAACCCAAAAGCTCAGGAGAGCCGGGAAGCTTTGGATTTATTTCAACAAATTTGGGGACCAAGCAGGAGCTTGCCAAGTTTTCGTGGAGAACTAACAGTTCGAATAGGGTTGATGGTCAAAGCCACCAAGGACTGGGGGAGTGAAGGTAATGATCTGAATCTCCTCACTGCTCTAATAAGCTTGAAAGACCTCGGTTCCAGTCAAAGAGATGCCATCCAGAAAAGAATTAGCGCGATTGAGAGTGATAATAAAATCAAACAATACCTAAAACGTGCTGAAATTGGCTTGGGAGTCCATAGTTTATTTTGGTTTATAATGGTCGTGTTTTATCCTCGGTCACGTTTTATACAGGCTGTCTTTTTTTGGAACCCATGGTTCAGGAGATTGCTGGGATTTGGATATGTGAATTGTGCCTTAACCTGGATTCCATTTTTGCGAAGAAAGTTATTTGTTCCTTTTAAAAAGCCCATGGAAGCAGATGCTCAAATTGAGGTTTTTAAGGAACTAGAATATTATAATCAAACAGAGATTGAGAGTGAAATAGGAAAAAAAAGGTCATCACTGGTCGAAACTCTTCAAAGCTTAAGAGGGCAGGTGATTCTAGAGGGCTCTTCCGGGTTAGGGAAAACAACGTTCCTGCGTCAGTGGGTAAAACACTCCAAGTCTCTTGTTGTGTTTTTACCTGCCGACCAATGCGCTGAGGGACCTTTGAAGGCGATTCAAAACCGGACTAAGGGAGTCGCTAAAGACGAAAATTACCTTAAAAAACTTATTCATGCTAGAGCTATCGATATTTGCATTGATGGTTTGAATGAAGTTTCGGTGGCTGTTCGGGAATCCATAATATTTTTCATGAAAGACATGCCAGGAGCAAATATCATTGTTGCCACTCAGCGCCTTGAATGGAAACCACCTGCAACGGCAAAGCGTTATTTTATTAAACCGTTAAGACATGATCAAATTGAGGAATTTCTATGCTCCCGCCGTCCATTTCTCGAAGGGGACGATTTGGTGTCCGAAAACGATTTCCCCGAAAAATGTAAAAGTTTTCTGAGGAAGGTTTTAAGTAAGAAACAACCTGTGAAGCTTCTTGAATCTGCACAAACTATCTTGTCAAATCCAATGGATTTAAGTGTTGTGGCCTTGATGTTGGCCCGCAATCAGGACCCAGATCTTTTTCGCCTTTTGGAACAACAGTATAGTGAGATGGGAGAAGACTATAAGGCTACTCAAGGACGAGATTTTCCACTAGGTGCATTTTCTGAAGAGGCGTATAGAGTCAGGCTTAATCCCATTGCATCCGGTCTAAATGCTGACATATTTGAAGCAGAACTTTTATGTATGGAGCGTCATAAAATGGCTTTCAATCGACCCTATTCAAATAAAAGCCAGTGGGAATTCAGACACGATAAAATTATGGAGTTTTTCGTGGCCCAGACTTTTTTGACCGGAAAGACATTGGACAATGAAGAGACTACGAGGCTGGAAGGCCATTTGGGAGACTCTCGGTTCAACGGTGTCTATTTTCTTCTAGCGATGTTAATGCCTCTTGATGATGCAAAAGCACTTAAAGAGGAATTGGTGAATTATGCTGTCGACACCTATGATAACACTGTCTTGGCAGGTTTCGTTCAAAACCTTCGCTCTCGAGAAACCACTTAAACCTATTATTTCCAATATTTCGGAGGTAATTATTTTCTTGACTGAATTTGCTATAAAAGATAACATTCCTCCTCAATATCCCTCCTTACTGAATTGATCTTCCGGTATTAAAAAGGGTTTTAATTCAAAGGTTTGTCATGATTTTTAAAATTGATGAAATCTATGGAGAGGGTTTGGACTTTGAAGTGCTTGAAAGCAAAAAGCATTTTGATATTGACTCGCCTGAATGTAGCTTGACGGAAGATGTTAAGATTCAGGGTAAGCTGGGAAATACGGGCCAGGAAATTTTATGCAATGGCTTGTTGGAAACGGGTCTTTCTGTAACATGTTCCCGATGCCTGGGTGATTTTAGTTTTTCTGTGAAAAGCAAGCTCAGGGTTCATTTTTTACCTCGGGTGGAAGATGCTAATCCAGCAAATGAAATAGAATTGAACGACTTGGATTTTGAACAGGAGTTCTACGAAGAAGGGCAAATTAATCTGTCTTCTCCGGTTCGAGATTTGATATTATTGAGCCTGCCGCAAATCAGGCTGTGCAAAGAAAATTGTGCAGGACTATGCCCACAATGCGGGGCTAACCTGAATGAGAAAGATTGTGGTTGCGTAAAGCAAGAGTCTTGCGATCCACGTTTAGCAGTTTTACAACAATTAAAAGATAAGTTGAAATAGGGAGATATCATGGCTGTTCCAAAGAAGAAAACATCTAAATCTAGACAGGGTATGCGTCGGTCTCATTTGGCCCTTAGCGTTCCTACCTACGTAGAGTGCCCTCAATGCCACGAAATGGCCCGTCCGCATCATATCTGCGCGCATTGCGGTTATTACAAAGGCAAAGAAGTGATGGAAGTCGAAGCGGTTTAATACCTCTGTTTTATCACTGCTTGGTCACTCATTTCCTGCTAAAAAATTTCCAACGCCCTCTGACCGGCGAGCCGCCGGTGGCAAAGTACAACAACTTTCTTGGGCGAGCAAAATGTTTTCGCGGCTTACGAGCCACTACTATTGCCTCCACGGCTAGTGGAAAGGAGCCAGGTTCATAGATGAAAATCGTGGTTGACGCCATGGGTGGCGATCATTCTCCAGAAGCCGCCGTGGAAGGCGCGGTTCTTGCGGCAACGGAATATAATACTCAAATTATTCTCACCGGTTTATCCGACACGGTTCAAGCCGTTCTGGATCGTCTTGACCCTGATCACAAGCTTCCAATTACGGTAGTCCACGCCGATGAGGTTGTGGAAATGCATGATGTTCCCGGAAAAGTTCTTCGCTCTAAACGTAAATCATCTATGAAAATTGGGCTGGACCTCCTAAAAGAGGGGACGGCCTCCGCCTTTGTCAGTGCTGGCAATACGGGTGCAGTTTTGGCTTATTCGACGGTCATTTTAAGACCCTTAAAAGGAGTGGATAGACCCGCTATTACCATCCAATTACCTACCTTAAAGGGCAACGCCATTCTTTTGGATGCTGGCGCAAATGTGGACTGCAAATCCAATCAGTTATTTCAGTTTGGAATCATGGGGCATGTTTTTGCTGAATATATTCTTGAAAAGGAAAACCCCCGAGTGGGTTTGCTCAGTATTGGTGAAGAGGATGGTAAGGGCAATGAAATTGTCAAGGAGGCGTTTCAGATGCTTAAATCCAGCCACATTAATTTTATCGGTAATATAGAAGGTAAGGAAGTTTATCGAGGCAATGCGGATGTGATCGTTTGTGATGGGTTTACTGGGAACGTTGCGCTCAAGATAAGTGAGAGCCTGGCTGAAATGATCGGGGCCAATCTTAAAAGGATGTTTCAGAGTAATTGGGCCAGCAAACTGGGTTATCTACTATTGAAACCACAGTTAGACCAGTTTAAGAAAAAAGTTGATTACTCAGAAACCGGAGGGGCACCCCTATTAGGAGTTAATGGAGTCGTTATTATTGCGCATGGGAGCTCATCGCCTAAAGCAATCAAAAATGCTATCAATAGGGCTTGCGAATTGAGCGAAAAGAAGATAACCGAGCATATTCGAGAAGATATTGAATCAAACTTAATGGATGTAGAGGCGGCTAAAGGTACTATTTGGAATCAGATTAAAAGTATTGCATTTGGGGATGAACCCATTCAACCGCCTGAAAACGACAAACCGCAAGATAAAAGCCAAGACGAATCTTGATAACTCCCTACTCTAATGACGAATAATAAATCTTTTCAAGCTGTAGTTGCCGGAACGGGTTCTTATTTGCCGGAAAAAATCCTCACCAATCAGGATTTGGAAAAAACCCTGAATACTTCGGATGCGTGGATCACCGAGAGGACTGGAATTCATGAACGCCGGATTGCTTCGGAAGAAGAATCCGCATCGGTGATGGCGGCTAAGGCTGGGAAACAGGCATTGGAAGAGGGCGGGTTAAGTCCGGAAAATTTAGATTTGATCATAGTCGCCACTTCCAGCCCGGATGTGTTATTTCCTTCTACCGCTTGTTTTGTTCAAAACGAGCTTCATGCTTTTGGTGCCGCTGCTTATGATATTTCGGCTGTATGCTCGGGATTTATTTTTGGCCTTTCTATCGCTGAGCAATATTTGAAGACGGGGCGTTACGAAAATATTTTACTTATTGGTAGTGAGGTCAACTCGAGGATAGTTGATTGGTCGGATAGAGCGACCTGTATTTTATTTGGCGATGGGGCAGGGGCCATGTTGTTAAAGCGGGTGGAGCAGGAAAAGCCCTTGGGAATTTTATCCACGCACATATATTCGGATGGGAGCTTGTCAGATCTGATTTGTGTTCCGGGAGGTATTGGCAAGACAGGGATTAATAAAGAGGATATAGATAATAAAAAATACTTTATCAAAATGTCCGGCAATGCGACTTTTAAGGTGGCTGTTAAGAGAATGACAGATGTGATTCGTGAAGCTTTAGAGTTCAATGGTCTTAGTATGGAGGAAGTGGGAATTCTGGTACCCCATCAAGCGAATCAACGAATAATTCGTGCTGTTGCCGAAAGGCTTGAATACCCAATGGAAAAAGTATTCATGAATATCCATAAATATGGGAATACGTCTGGTGCTTCTATCCCGATAGGGGTCGATGAAGCAAGACGGACGGGTAGTATTAAACCAAAGCAAACCTCTGTGCTGGCAGCAGTCGGTGCGGGACTAACCTGGGGATCGGCGGTGATCAAATGGTAAAAGTTGCATTTGTTTTTCCCGGTCAGGGTTCTCAATTCGTTGGTATGGGTAAGGATTTCTATGACCATGTCCCATCAGCCCGTGAGCTGATGGAGGAGGCCAATGAGGTTTTAGGATATGACCTGGCAAGTATTTGTTTTAATGGCCCAGAAGAAACTTTGAGATTAACGGAAAATACCCAGCCGGCACTGTTGGTTCATAGTACAATGGCCTTGAAAATATTAAGGGAAAATGGTATAGATTCGGTACTTGCAGCGGGCCATAGCTTGGGTGAATTTTCGGCATTGGTCTCAGCAGGAGCTCTTCAGTTTAAAGATGCGGTAAGACTGGTTCGTTTGCGAGGTCAGTTTATGCAGGAGGCGGTTCCAGTAGGCGTAGGAACAATGGCCGCCATTATTGGATTGGAGATTGATGCCCTTCAGGAATTGTGCGATCAAATTTCTGAAGACTCTTTCATAGTGCAGCCGGCAAACTTAAACAGTCCTGTGCAAACGGTCATCGCAGGTCATAAGGAGGCCGTTGAGCAGGCTTCAGAAAAAGCGTTAAAGGCGGGCGCGAAAAAAGCGGTACCTTTGCCGGTGAGTGCGCCGTTTCACAGTGTTCTTATGAAGCCCGCTGAATTAAAGCTTCAAAAAGAATTGGAGCAGACCGAATTTTACAACCTGTCCTATCCTATAATCACCAACATTGAGGCAAAACCCATTACTAAAGGGAGTGAAGCTAGATCTGCTCTTATCAAACAGGTTTGTTCTCCCGTTCGTTGGTCTGAAACGATGCAGGTGCTGGTGGATCAGGAGATAGATTCGGTTGTAGAATTGGGTTCGGGAAAAGTGTTAAGCGGGCTGATTAAAAGATTTAACAGGAATATCAATTGTTATCAGGTGGGAGACCGAGAGAGTTTGTCAAATTCCTTAGCCGCCTTGAATGGTAATTAATTTAGCTGATTGAACAGGATTCTTTAATGGAATTGGAAAACAAGGTTGCTCTTGTAACAGGAGGCGCCCAGGGGATTGGCAGAACGATCAGTGAGGAACTGGTGCGTCATGGAGCGCATGTAGTACTAGGGGACGTGAACCTGGAAGGAGCGCAGGCAACTGCTGAGGCCATTAATAATAGTGGCGGGTCCGCTTCTGCAGTTAAACTCGATGTCTCAAACCCAGGTGAAGTGAAACAGGTTTTTGATTCTATTCTAAAAGATAAAAAGCCCGTGGATATTGTAGTTAATAATGCGGGTATCACCCGTGACGGTTTGATGATCAGGATGAAAGAATCGGATTGGGACAGCGTTCTCAATATCAATTTGAAGGGAAGTTTTCTTTGTAGCCAACAGGCTGCAAAGCAGATGATGAAACAAAAAAGTGGGGCAATTGTTAATATTGCATCGATCGTGGGAGTAATGGGCAATTTTGGTCAGGCCAACTATTCTGCATCCAAAGCTGGAGTAATCGGTTTAACAAAAACCTTGGCACGCGAAGTTGCCTCAAGAGGGATAAGAGTTAATGCCGTGGCTCCTGGTTTTATCGATACTGAGATGACTCGGGTTTTGGATGAATCGGTGAAGCAACAATTGATTGAACAAATTCCCCTGGCCAGACTGGGGTTGCCTGATGATGTTGCACGTTGTGTCAGTTTTTTGGTTTCCGATAGGTCCAGTTATATTACCGGGCAAGTTATTAATGTGAATGGTGGTATGTTGATGTGATTCCAACAAGGAGTTTGAAATATTATGTCTGTTGAAGAAAAAGTTAAAGAAATTATCGTAGACCAGTTGGGTGTTGATGAAAAACAAGTTACATCTGAGGCTTCTTTTATTGATGACCTTGGGGCTGATTCTCTGGATACGGTAGAGTTGGTCATGGCTCTTGAGGAAGAATTTGATATCGAAATTCCCGATGACGAGGCTGAAAAAATTGCCACGGTTCAGGATGCCACAAATTATATTAATAGCCGGACCAACTGATTGGTCAAAATAATCCCCAGGAAATATGTATGAAAAGACGCGTTGTCGTTACTGGTTTGGGGATCGTTTCGCCCTTGGGGCTAGGATTAAAGGATAACGAAACGGCTTTGTTTGACGGCCGTTCAGGGGTTGATTATATCAAAACCTTCACTCCTGATGAGGACTTCCCCGTTAAAATAGCCGGAGAGGTTAAAGGGTTCGATCCAGAACAATATATAGACCACAAAGCTGTAAAGAAAATGGACCGGTTTATCCATTATGCCGTGGCTTGTAGCAAAATGGCACTGGAAGATTCCGGATTTGAAATAAATGACGCGAATGCAGAGCGGGTTGGCGTTATTGTTGGGGTTGGTCTGGGCGGTTTGCCCGCTATTGAAAAATATCATAATATTTCCAGGGAAAAAGGAGTGAAAAAAATCACTCCTTTTTTTATTCCCATGTTGATTGCTAATTTGGCTTCAGGTCAGGTATCAATCACATTTGGGGCCAAGGGGCCTAATTCCTGTGTAGTCACTGCCTGTGCAACAGGGACCCATTCCATAGGCGAAGCCGCGCGACTTATTCAATACGGGGATGCCGATGTTATGTTTGCCGGGGGTACAGAATCGGTCATCACCCCGCTTTGTGTTGGAGGTTTCAATGCATCCAAGGCTTTATCGCACCGCAACGATGATCCCCAAGGTGCCAGCCGACCCTTTGATAAAGATCGAGATGGTTTTGTCATAGGTGAAGGAGGCGGTGTCCTTATTCTTGAGGAACTGGAGTTAGCCAAAAAACGTGGAGCCAAAATTTATGGTGAAGTTATTGGCTATGGTCTTAATGGAGATGCCTACCACATCACCGCGACTTCTCCCAGTGGCGAGGGTGCTGCGCGTTGTCTGAAACTTGCCTTGAATAACGCGGGGATTAATAAAGAGGATGTGGATTATATTAATGCTCATGGTACCTCTACCGGTGCCGATGCAACGGAAACTCAAGCCATTAAAACCGCGTTTGGCGATCATGCATATAAACTGGCCGTTAGTTCCACTAAATCTATGACGGGTCACTTGCTCGGAGCAGCAGGAGGAGTCGAAGCAATATTTACCCTCCTTGCTATGGAGAGAGGTGTGATACCTCCCACGATCAATTACAATACTCCCGACCCAGAGTGTGATTTGGATTATGTACCCAATGAGGCCCGCGATAGTAATTTAAATATTTGTGTTTCAAACTCTTTTGGTTTTGGAGGAACCAACGGGGTTCTTATTTTTAAGAAAATTTAAACCACTACCCGCTATGACTGAAGTCTCTTCGGATCGCGCCCAGGAAGTAGCCTCCCTGCAGAAAACCCTCGGATATGAATTTTCCGACCTGAAACTCCTTAACAAAGCTCTGACTCATAAATCTTATGTAAATGAAATAAATGAAAACCTCAAACATAATGAGAGGTTTGAATTTTTAGGTGACTCTGTCCTTGATATATTGGTCAGTGATTATTTAATACATCAATTCACTGATTACGCAGAAGGAACCTTGTCAAAGATCCGTGCGGCAGTTGTCAATGAGAGCTGTTTAGCCGGGCTTGCTAGAAAAATTGATTTAGGGAAATACCTTCTTCTCGGTAAGGGAGAAAATTTATCTGGCGGGAGAGAGAAACCTTCCATTCTTGCAAATGCTTTTGAAGCTGTAGCGGGTGCCCTGTTCAAGGATGGTGGTTTGGAGTCAGCATCTAGGGTGTTTCTTCCTTTATTGGAAGAGGAAATATCAAAATTTGCGAAATCATGGTCATTCAGGGATTTTAAAAGTGACCTTCAGGAAATTACGCAGAATAAACTTGTCTGCACACCTTCTTATAAGGTAGTTAACGAAATGGGTCCCGACCATGCAAAAGAATTTGAAGTTAACGTAAAAATAAAGAATAAAGTCATGGGCAAAGGTTTTGGGAAAAGTAAAAAAGAAGCAGAACAAGCGGCTGCAAAAATAGCCCTGGAAAACTTTTCGGACTCATCAAGTGCAAGCTAGCATTCTGTATATTTAAGTTGATTTATTATTTGATATAGTAGCATCATGAAAATAGCCAATTAGGTGCATTAAATACTATGCTGGAAGACTGGATATTAAAAAAGAAAGAAATTGAGGCCACTAAAGGTGACCTGAAGGGAGTCGATCTTAGCAACTCTAAATTAATGGGTGCTAAATTGGACAATGCGGATTTGACCCAGGCAGATTTAACTGCTGCTTACTTGATTAAAGCGGATCTTCGCAAAGCCAATTTGGTGGAAGCTGATCTGACCCAGGCAGTTTTGAGCGAAGCTAACCTTGCCGATGCTGACTTGGAAGGCGCTGAGCTCATGGACTCATTTTTGCACGGAGCCAATTTAAAAGGTGTTGTCAATCTAACCTGTGATCAGATAGAATTAGCCAATTTTGACAAAGACACAGTTTTCCCTGATTATATTACTATCCAGTGGACTGAGGATGGCTATTGTGAGTGCCGAGAAAAATAAAATTCCGTCAGTTAAAACTTAATGGATCTGTATAAATTTAAACACTGATTGAAAGAAATAGAGATGCGAGATCAGACAATAGTTAAATTGATGAAAGACATTCCTTTTTTTAAGCCGTTTTCGGCGAAGGAAATGAAGACAATTGCGAACTTGGATAGTCATATAATTGAATATAAAAAAGGGGATTTTTTAATTCGCCAGGGAGAAAAAGACTCCACTATTTTTATTTTGTTAAAGGGATCCTTAGCAATCACTAAAGATGAAGTGCCGGATGCGGAACTCAACACATTGAAAGCTGGAGCCATGTTCGGTGAAGTTCCATTAATTACCGGAAAAACCAGGTCTACTAATGTGATCGCCAAAAATAAGGTGGTTGCTCTAAAAATGGATGGCTATTTGTTAAAAACTCTGGATCCTTCCATACTGAATAAATTTAAAGACCACCTTATTAAAGTGCTTATCAAAAGGTTGGATGAAATGAATTCCTCCATGGCGGCTTTCAAGTTTGAGTTTGAAAAAATGTATCGCCGCCTATGAGCCTTAAATTCCCTCAATATGGTTAATAAACGTCTACCCTATGAAAGGGACCCTATTCCCCAAGACAAAGAGCCCCCGCGTTTCGAACCTGAAACTATTGGTTCAAAAATTACATTAGGTTTTAGCGTTGCGTTGGGATGTTTTTTTTTAGTTCTTGTCTTGATAGGGATTTGGCGATCTTTTAATCAGTTTTTAAATTACCTGGCGGGCTTGTAATAAGTTAGCCCTCTTATCCGTTATTTGGAAAATATTTTGAAAAAGAAAAAACACTTAATCGTTCCTATTTTTGTGTCTCATGAAGGGTGTCCATACCGTTGCTCCTTTTGTAATCAGTCTAATATTACGGGTTCGAATAATAAAGCTGACAGGGTTATGATTAGAGAAGGCTTGCGAACTTATTTGGAAGGGTTAGATCAAAATCACCTTCCGGATACCAGGGAGTTGGCCTTCTTTGGAGGCAGTTTTACGGGAATTCCTTCCGAGCGTCAGGAGTATTTGCTTTCATCTGTTCAGCCCTGGATTTTATCAAAACAAATCCAGTCGATCCGAGTTTCAACTCATGCTTTGTTTATTGATGAAGCCCGACTCTCCTTACTGCGTAAATATTCTGTTGGAACGGTAGAGCTGGGAGTTCAATCCACGGATGATGAGGTTCTCAGACGAGTGGGTCGGGAATGCGCATTTGAGGTGGTACAGTCTGCAGTCTCCAATATCCGGAAAATGGGATTTCGTTTGGGTTTGCAATTAATGCCGGGCCTTCCTGGGGATAGTGAAAAAATATTTCAAAAATCGGTAAGCGATGTTATAAATTTCCGTCCTGATTTTGTTAGGATTTATCCCACACTAGTCATAAAAAACACAGGTTTATATGATATGTATCAACAGGGTACATTTAGACCCTGGGGTTTGGAAAAAATGATTGAGGTTGTTAAAGAAGCTGTTGTCCAATTTGAAATGGCTGATATCCCAGTTATTCGAGTCGGCTTACATCCTGACCAGTCATTGCTGGAGAATTATGTGGATGGCCCTATGCATCCTTCGTTCCGCTATTTGATTGACAGCCGCATTGCTCGAGACCGGATGATAAAATTGCTGCGAAACGAAAATCAGATACCCCCAGCGGTTACTTTCCGGGTGCCTTCAAAAAGGATGTCTAATTATTTGGGACATAAAAAAGAAAACCTTTCATTTATTAAAAGTATGTTTGGCTTAGAATCTATTGATGTGAAACAGGAATCCACATTGGATCAATTGGAACTTGTTGCCTGATAGGTATTAAAAATTATTAGTTGTTTATATAGGAGATAGAAATGGTCACAATTGGAATGAACTATAAAATGATTCCTGGCAAGGAAAAAGTTTTTGAAGATGCTTTTGTAGCGGTCATAAAAGTGATGAATGAAATGGAGGGGCATTCCAAATCTTCCTTGTATAAAGATGTTAGTGATGCTCAGTCATACTTGATTGTTTCAGAATGGAATTCCGAGGACGCATATAATGAATTTATACAATCTGACAAATTCAAAGGTGTGGTGAATTGGGGTAAGGAGAATATTCTTGCAGGTCGTCCTTCACATACTGTTTACAAACACTAGAAGCTATTAGACGGAGTCCTTTGGAGTGTGTTGATAGTAACCATCCCGAACGCATTTTTGGACCTTTTTGTAAAATAATTCGGTGTCATGGGGAAGTTGACCATCCAGTCGCCAACGTACTTTAACCACTTTTCCAACAGGATGTTCGATGATGGAAGTTATCTTTCCGGTATTTCTGGACAGTGGTTCGTAAAGTACATCGCCAGTATTTAGTTTCATGATAAAAGTTGGGTTAAGGGTTTTTCTAATTATACAATTAATATCCCCGGAATAAACTTTTTATATATATCTGGTTTGAGAGGAAAACCTTATGGAGGATTATATTGTCATGGCCGCTATGTATAACACCATGACATCAGGCAAGGTAGATAAATACCTGGTCAAGCAAGGTGATAAAGTGGTGCCAGGGACGGCCGTGGCTGAAATTATTTCTGAGGGATATTTTACCTTGCTGTCAGAAGTAGAAGGGCGGGTTAAAGAGTTTTATGTGTTGGAGGGAGATTATGTTGAAGTGGACACTGCTTTGATAGAAGTGGAATTGGCAGAAAAAGAATAAACTTATTGTAGACTTGAAAAGTAATAGGCTGCCGTTGCTAGATAAATAGCCAGCCCGAGAATATCGTTGATGACCGTGATTATTGGACCGGCACTAATAGCAGGATCAATATCCATATTTATAAACAATATTGGGGTTAGCGAACCCATCAGGGACGCTATGGATACAGCCAGAAAAATTCCTGTCCCAACAGCCCAACCCAGCACTGGATTAGTATGGAGTATGGATTCGGAAATCAGGTGAACTAGACCTCCACACATTAGTCCAAAAATCACGCCATTTAAAATCCCCACTGAAATCTCACTTTTGACCACCTTGGCAAGGTTGTCTTGTTGAATATCGCCGGTCGCTAAACCTCTGACAATGACAGTGGCCCCTTGAATCCCTACATTCCCTGCCAATCCGATCACAAACGGAATAAAAAATATGACAGCGGCATATTCTGCAAGTGTCGTCTGGAAATAGCCCAAAATCCAAGCGCTGACCAACCCTCCGATGAAGGTTGTGAATAACCATGGAGCCCGCGCGAGAATTTTGTTACTTATCTTCTTTGCAAAAGGGTCAACCGTGGCAGTTCCAACCATAGTGTAAATATCTTCACTTGCGCTGTCTTGCATGGTTCGCAGTACATCATCAAATGTAATAACCCCCTGGATCACGTTATTTTCATCCACAACGGGTAAACTACTTAGATGCTCCTGTCCCATAATATGGGCAACCTTTTCGCAGGGGTCATTCAGTTTTACCTTAGGAGTAGTAGGCCGGACAAATTCAGTTGCCAGGGCTGAGGTTTGAATGTTCATCAAGTCCCTCAACTTAAAATATCCAATTAATTTGTCTTTATCATCTACCACATAGAAATAAGGGGTGGTCTCTTTATTGGTGTCTCTCCTTACTTTGGTGAAGATGTCTCCCGCCTTGTTGTCATGAAGAATTTTGTTGAAGTGTGGGGTCATCAAGCCGCCAGCGGTTTCTTCTTCATAACGGATCAGGTCTTTGATGATCTCCGCGTCCTGACTTTCCATTTTGCTCAGGAGTTCTTCCTGAGCCTCATCAGGAAGTTCTTGAATGATGTCTGTTGCTTCATCTTCCGGCATACCATCCAGAAGAGCGGCTAAATAATCTCGATCAAGGTTTTCCTGAATTTCGAGACGGCTATCCATATCTGTTTCATAAAGAAGCTCTTGCCTTACCTCATCATTTTCAAGAAGATGAAAAACCCTGACTTTCTGTTCGACATTTAACTCATGAAGACGCCGGGCTATTTCAAAATGATCTAATTCAGAAATGAGCGAGCGCAAAGAATCCTCCTGGCCCTCCGTATCCCTGAAAGCATTTTTAATTTTTTCTATTGGCATAAAAAATAATTATAAAATTAGTTGAAATTGGCGTATTCTATTTAATGTTAAGTCGATTCTACTAATTCTAATTTTGAATAGTTAGTGAGGGAATATGGTTCTTAATATGTCCCATGAGGACAAAAAAAAATACCAAAAGTCATTTGGCAAAAAGAAAACTCGAGTTCGTAAACAAAGGTCTTTAATCCTATCAGATAAAACTAAAAACCTTCTATCAAAAAAATTCGATGATGGCCATCCAGAGGGTAAAGAACAAGATGCCCCTCAAATTGATGTGCATATGAAAATGAATGATAATTACTTGCGTACAGGGCCTTATAAACCTAAAAGCAAGTAGAGAACTCTAAGATAGCTATTCTTTTTCAAGCCCTGTTGGGTTTGGATATGGATAGAGGGTTGTTTGGGTGGAGTGAGGAGAGTTTATTTGTCAGAAGAAACATTTTCATGTCTTTCCTGATACAGCTTGTAAACTTCTTTTTCGATAAATAATTCAACCAGGCTGGGGTCCAGTTCTCCTTTTTCAGCCATAGACCGAAGAATTCGATAGACTGTTTCCAAAGGCATTGCTTTTTTATAAGGCCTATCTGATGCAGTCAGGGCTTCAGCAATATCTGTGACGGCCATCAATTTTCCTTCAAAAGGAATTTCATCCCCTTTCAGACCTAGAGGATAACCTTTTCCGTTTATAAACTCGTGGTGAGCTCCAGCAAAATCGGGAATGTTCTTCAGCTTTTTGGTAAAAGGGATTTGTTTTAACATTCTTAATGTTACCGCTGCATGGTCCTGCATTTTCCCTCTTTCCTTTTCCGTTATGCTGCCCCGTCGGATGGACAGGTTTACCAACTCATCTTCTGTGATGAGCGGTTGTTGCTCTCCTTCATCATCAATATAAGTTTTTTGAGATAATTCTTTTAACCGGTCAAGAGTTTCATCCTCAAGGAATTCTCCAGGTTCATTGCACTTATTTATAAATTCCCGTATTTCCTTTAACTCTTCCAACTGGTCATGCGTCGTTTTTTCAAGAGTCTTTAATTGTTCAGGATCAGAGCCATTTTGTAATATTTTTATCTTGGCTTCCTGTCCTTCCAACTGGACCTTCTGGCTGATGTAAGCCATTCTTAAACGAATATAATGAATGCGGTCAAATATAGTTTGCAGTTTTTTTGCCTTTTCAACGATTTCTACCGGAGATGTAACTTTGCCTATATCGTGCATATAAGCGGCAATTCTTAATTCATACATCTGATCCGGTGTGAATTTTTTATCCTTAAAAACGCCCTCTTTTAATTCATGTATGACATCGGCCATTGTCAGGGTGAGGTCGGCAACCCTGCGAATATGTCCACCTGTAACAGGAGACTTTTCGTCGATGGCAGTAGCCATAACTTTAACAAACGCCTCAAACAATTCTGTCATATTGGAAATCAGCTTCGCGTTCGTAATGGATACTGCTGCCTGCGATGCGAGCGATTCGGAGAGATTCTCATAATCCTGAGAAAATGCGATGACTTCATTATTTAAAGGATTAGTGGCATTCAATAGTTGCAAAACACCAATCACATCGTTGTCATGATTACGCATGGGTACTACCAGCATGGATTTGGAACGATATCCGGTGGATTGATCAAATTTCTTGGGTCCCGTGAAATCAAACAAGTCAGTATCATATACATCTGGGATATTAACGGAAACGCCCTTTAGGGCAACAAAAGCAGAAACATTGGATTCTTTTAATTCAACGGGTGGAAATGGAATCGTCTCCCCGGTTTTACCTCCCATTCTGATTTTTAAGCTATCGTTTTGAACGATTTGAAAACGGAGGGTATTATCTTCCACAATGTATAATGTGCCTGCATCTGCATTGGTGAAGCTTCGAGCTTGATCAACGATCATTTCAAGAAGAGTATTTAGGTCGTAAACTCCTGAAAGGGCGCGGCCAATGTCTGACAGCTTTTTTATTTGGCCGCCTAGACGCTCGGCGTAAGCACTAACTTCATCCACCACGCTGTTTAACAATGTGTTTAGGTTTTCATCTGTAGAAAACCTACGGGTCTCGTCCGATTTCACATTTTTTGGAGAATCATTCATAAATTAAATCTCAAAGCTCAAAATTACGATTCTTACTAATCACAAATAAATTGTATCCAGTTGTTATTATTATTAAATAAAAGATTCCCGAAAGCAATTTAAATGAAATATCCTTATAGGGATGACGAAATCAAGGGTTATATTCCGTTGAAATATCGCACTTTCCGGGAGGCAATAAATGCGATTTAAAGGTAGTCTTTGAGGAGAAGGGGTGAGTCGGATAACCAAATACGTTTACCGCAAACGTTTATGAATATAGATTCCTCGGACTCGAAATATTTCAGGTGGGATTGAAACAAATCCTCCGCTGTTGTTCGACAATCTCCATAGGCTTCTTTTTCTTCGTTAAAAATCCCTTCTTCAAACTTTTGTATGCCTTCCTTGGAACTTTTTCCTTGAAAATAGGACCGAAGAAGAGGATCTCTTAAGTTATCTGGATTTTTAGCAGATTTTCTTAAAAGCAGCTTAATTCCTCTTGAAGATTGAGATTCAAATAGCCCAGCTCGAATGCAGGCATGGTGGGACTTGCCTTTCTCGACGGTCCACTTTTCAATAGCCTCTTTTGAATGACCCATCGCTCCATAGGTGGCTAATTGGTGGCGGATTACATAAAAAGTGGAATAGGCAACAATGGTTTTAACATTCAATTCAGCTTCTAGTTTAAGGATGGGATCAAATGAAAGCTTATTAGATAATGCTATCGACTCGGGAGTCGCCTCAGCAATGGGGACTCCAACTTCACCTAGAGCTGTGGCGTAAAACAAGGTGTCAAACTGGCCATTATTAAAACTCTTAATATTTTCCAGAACCTGAGGGTCATTGATATCCCCAAATAATGTTTCATTAGCACCTTCAATACTAATCCCGGTGTCTTCTTTGCCATACCAGTTAGCAAGGATGTTCGCTGCGGCGCCAAATTTTTCTCTAACGGCTTTAATCGCCGCAGTCCCCATCACACCGGTTCCGCCTATTACAAGAAAATTACTCATTGGTGTCCTCTCATTTTTTGAATAGATTCAGGTTGTAAGCACATTAAGCTCAGGAGCCGCCAACGTCTTCATCCCAATCCGCATGTGGAACTTGGGCATTCTCATAGATCGCTTTAGACATATAGGAATCTGACTTGAGAAATACTTCGATTTGATTTGTCAAATTTTGTGTTTCCTGAATGATGGAACCCATATCTTCTTTGTGATTTATTTTTTCAGCTAGGTCGAAATATTTTTTGACGAATGGTTGCGCAGACTGAATGGTTTGAAAAATATTTTTAGGGTAGAGAGGACGATGCCGATTGGCAACAGCAAATTTAGAAAACTCAAACCAAACTTCGATTTCCCCCTCACTCTTCCCAAGAATTATCAATTCCTTTTTGAATTTCTCTGCGCCTTTCTCTTTCAGGTTGGTCGAAACATAGTCAGACAATTCATCATAAGGAATTCCATCTATGGTATTACACAGATAATCTAAATGAAAAAGAATTGAGTGGACCTTATTATCTAAACTTATACCTTGAACAGAATTATCTTTGAACTCAATTGTTTTTTGAAATAGTCCCCATATTCCGTCCAATTCAGCTACCTTTTCCAAGTCTACTTGGAGTGGGGCAACTCGCTTCATGCAGGCAGATGACTCCTCAGGGTCTGCCCACACAGGTATAATCGAAACAATATGAATCAATAAAATTAAAAGAAATTTTGGGGTGAATTTCACTAAACTACTGACCGCTTAAATGTTCAGAGGAAAACATTGCCCCAGAAGCATGGTTACTCTGTACACCGCTGACATGCAAATCCGGTTGCAAATCCTGATCAGTGGGGGAATTAGGATAAGGCACAGTGGGTAGTGTTGTTTTTGCTGGTTCTGTTTTAACAGAAGATGTTGGCGAGTTTGCCTCAGGCTTTGGGGCTTTCTTATCTGTGCTATCTTCTGAGCAACCCACCAATAAAGTGATCAAGAAGATTAGGGTGATTCCAGTTTTCATAGGTCCATTTCTCTACTTGAAATTATTATTGTGAAGTTAACCTTCCACACAATTTGAGTCAACGGATGCTTCTGTTGGTCACGACCGCAATTGTAAAAGCTCATTGAGATCTGTTTTAACAGGAGAGGGGGCCGACTGCTTTGCCACAGGCTGCGGGCCGTTCTTATCTGTGCTATCTGAGCAACCTGATAGGCCCAATAAAGAGATCAGGGTGATTAGGGTGATTACAGCTTTCATAGGTCCATTTCCATAGGTGAAACAATTATTGTGAATTTATACTTCCGCATATTTGAAGTCAACGGATATTTCTACCAGCCTCAACTTTCAATCCAGGTGGAAGCGAGAATGATCTATCAAATGGAAGTCTTACCCAATTTTAATATAACCTGGCTTTCCTTTTTGGTAATTGGCATAACAGACAAACGCGATTGTCTGACCAACGCATTTTCCTGAAGATCCTTATGGATTTTGATTTCCTCCAGGCTGACCGGGTGAACGAGTGATTTGATAGGCTTAAGATCAATCACAACCCAACGCGAATCATCTGTGGTAGGGTCGGGATAAGCCTCGCGGGTCACTTCGGCAATCCCCACGATCTCCTTTCCCGTGACGCTGTGGTAAAAGAAAACCCGATCGCCTTTTGTCATCAATTGTAAATTATTGCGCGCTTGATAATTCCGCACCCCGTCCCAGTATGTTCCACCATCCTTCAAAAATGTTTCCCAGCTGTATTTGGAGGGCTCTTGCTTCACAAGCCAAAAAGATGTTTTATTATTCATGGTTAAATAGTGTTTATTGATGTTTTAGTTGATAAAAATGAGTGGAAAAACTGCTCCGAAACTTCTCAATACTAGGCATTATAACAAGCTCGAAGCTTAGAAGAGGCTTATATTTTATAAAATTTGTTTGTTTTTACTTTTTTAGGAATTGTAAAGAATATTTTTCAAAAAAACCTGATTTTTGTAATAAATCGTATATTTTTTGTGCCAGATATCTATTTAAACTTTGGAAAATATATCTTTTTTAATTTTTTCGCTATGGAACTAAATCGATAAAGTTCAATAAAATAGATAGTTACTAAATTCATCCTATTACTATATCTATTACCCGATATATCAATATTTTATGGCATTTATTTTGCTGTTACTATAGGTGTAAATTACTTCTAAATTTTAGGATTATCTTGTAATATGAATTACATCCAAAGTGTACAGTCTCAATTAAATTGGGAGCCATTATATGTTTAAAGATTTGACCATTCGCTCAAAATTGACCGGATCATTTGCCATGATCCTGATTTTGACCAGTTTGGTAGGCTATTTTGGCTATCAAGGGGTCAACAAACTCGATACTCGAATTGTCAAGGCCGATGACGTCAATCGTCTGGTCAAGGGCATTCTTGAAGCCCGCCTGGAAGAGAAGAACTACATCCTCCGTAGTGACCCGGTTTATGCCAAGAAAGTCTCAGATAAAATCCAGGGAATCCGCAGCCAAATACTAGAAACTCGATCACGGTTTCTGATGAAGGAAGATGTTGAGCAAATCGAAAAGGTCAAAACGATTGTCGATCATTACGATGATGCCTTTCAATCCTATATAAGGCTTGAAGACCAGAAAAAATCCGCAGTAAAGGAAATGAGAGAGGCGGGTCAAAACGCCTTGAATCAGGCCGAATCCATCCGTTCCGATCAAAAATCGCAACTGAAAAAAATTCAAACCGATAGAGATGCGTTTCTTGAAGACAGGCTAGCCAAGGCAGATGACTCGAACCGGATGTTTAAAATACTCTTCAAGGGCAGTATGTACCGGGAGCGGTTACTCCAAAAAAACGACCCAAAAGTATTCAAACAATGGGATTCCTTAACCTCTGAACTGATTGAACTCTCAAAAAATTTAAGGTCACGATTCCAGCAGGGGTATCACCTAAAGCTTGCCGATGAAATCATAGAAAGAGGCGAGAATTATAAAAAAATATTTGTTCGATATCTAAAATCAAAAAACTCCAACGATCAAAAAAATTCTTTGGAATTACAGCAGGATATAGAAAAAAGAATCGATTCTTTGCGTAAGGACCAGAAGAAACAATTGGCCGAGGCTATGGCCAGTTCAAAATCGAAAGTTATTGATAAACTTACCAAGGCGGACGATGCCAATCGGATCATCAAACTTTTTTTGAATGCCCGTAAAGATGAGAAGAATTTCGTCATCAGTCATAATTCGGAGGATTATGAATCGGCGCTGAATAATCTGCAAAACATACTTAATCTCTCTATAGATTTGAAATCCCGATTCAAGCTGGCATTTGATCTGGCTCAAATCAATGATGTGGTTTCTTCCATTTCCACCTACAAAAAGGATCTGGAAAATTACGCCAGCCTGATTGAGGCTCAAAAAGGTTCTGAAGCGGCGATGCTGGAAGCGGCTCGGGAGTCCCGCCAGGCAAATGAAGTAGCCCGGGCTACACAGAAATCTCGGATGGAAAAGGATATAGCTGAAGCCAACTTCAGTGTTATTGTCGCCAGTTTGTCTGCCATCGCATTGGGACTTTGGCTGGCCTATATCATTTCTCAAGGCATAGCACGACCCATCAATCAGGCTCTTAAGGTTTCTGACCGTCTGGCTGTGGGAGATACTTCTATTGATATTGACGTGGTATCCAAAGATGAAACCGGGAAACTGCTTGAATCCATGAAGAAAATGGTGATTTCAGTGAGCGAAGTTTCGGAGGTATGCACTGCGGTTGCCGATGGGGATTTGGAAAGAGAAACAGAAGTTCGCGGTGAAAAAGATGAACTGAGCCTGGCCGTGAACAAGATGGTCAAACAGCTTCGCACAGCAGAGGTGGAAAGTGAGCAAAGGGATTGGACCAAGACCCGGCAAACAGAATTGGCAACCCGGCTGAGAAGTGAAAAAGAACTGAACTCTATGATCGATAGCATTCTGGAATTTTTAGGACAATACCTGAATGCACAGACCAGTTGCCTTTATCTCAAAAACGAAGTAGAGGGCAATTTCAAATTGGCGGGTATGTATGCTTTTACCGATGAAAGCATAAATAAGAATAGCTTTGAATTGGGTGAAGGCCTTGTAGGGCAGGTCGCGAAATCAAAAAAGGAGATGTTATTAAATAATATCAGTGATGAAAAATCTGAAATGAGTATCAATGCCGGGGTCGGTACCATTAAACCTGCAAGCATTTTTATTTATCCTCTTATTTACGAAAATGATGTGTTGGGAGTATTGATTCTGGGGTCGACGGAAGAGTTTACTGAACGTCAACTGGAACTGCTCCGAATTTCTGCGGAAGGAATAGCTATTTCTCTGAATTCGGCCTCCAGTCAATTACGTCTGCAGGAAAAAAGCAGAACCGCCAAGGTGTTCATGGATGCGGCAGACCCAATTACAATCGAAGACCTGGATGGAAATATCATTGACGTGAATCTCGAAGCATTGCGTGTTTATAATTACACCCGCAAAGAACTAATCGGGAAGCCCCATCATATCCTGGTGCCGGATGAAAGACGCGAGGATGCGAAGAAGCTGCATGAGGGAAGTATCAAGGGTACAGAAGTGCGCAATATTGAGGGGCTTCGCTGGGGCAAAGATAAGAAAACCATGCCTGTTTTACTGACGATGTCCCAGTTGCTTGATGAAGAGGGTAAAGTTGTTGCCCTGGCAACCATAGCCAGAGACATTACCGATCAAAAGAAAATTGCAAAAGAGTTGGACGAAGAAAGAGAAAATTTGGAAAATACAGTTGCAGCACGTACAGGGGAATTAAAGATCAGCGAAGAAAAAACTCGTGCCATCATTGATACTGCTACAGATGGAATCATCACTATCAATCCTGCTGGAATAATACAGTCTGCAAACCCTATTGTAGAAACCATTTTTGGCTATCCAGTTTCAGATTTGATCGGAAAAAATATCAAAATTCTAATGCCCGAACCTTATAAAAGCGAACACGATGGTTACTTGGAAGCTTATTTAACAACAGGCATAAAAAAGATTATTGGTTTTTCTAGAGAGCTTGAGGGGCAACGTAAGGATGGAGCAGTTTTTCCTATTGAACTTTCAGTGACGGAAATGGGTCAAGGAGAAAATCGCTTTTTTAACGGGACGGTTCGCAATATTACCGAACGCAAAAAGATAGAGAAAGAACTAAAACAAGCCCAGGTGGAGGCAGAAGCGGCGAGCCAGTCTAAAGGTGATTTTCTTGCCAATATGAGTCATGAAATCCGCACGCCCATGAACGCCATTATTGGAATGAGCGATCTGGCGATGAAAACCGAATTAACAGCCAAGCAGCATAATTATATCAGCAAGATTCAGATATCCAGCCAGGCTTTGCTAAACCTGATCAACGATATTCTTGATTTCTCAAAAATTGAAGCTGGGAAGCTGAATGTAGAATATATCAATTTCCATCTCGACAATGTGTTGGACCATCTGGCCACCCTGACAACCTTGAAGGCTCAGGAAAAAGGATTGGAAGTCTTGTTTCACGTAGGACGGACAGTACCACGATACCTTGTGGGAGACCCACTTCGGTTGGGGCAGATATTAACTAACTTAACCAATAACGCGGTGAAATTTACCGAGCAGGGAGAAATTGTTGTAAGTATCCAGCTTCTTGAAGACCAGGAGGACCATGTACGGCTGGAGTTCTCTGTCAAAGATACGGGGATTGGCTTAACCGAAGAACAAATTGGCAAACTATTTAAAGAGTTCAGTCAGGCAGACTCTTCCACAACGCGAAAGTACGGTGGAACCGGTTTGGGACTTACGATATCAAAGAAACTTGTTGAGCTGATGGATGGAAAAATTTGGGTTGAAAGTGAACCTGGAGAAGGAAGCCGGTTCATCTTTACCGGGATTTTCAAAAAAGGCGTGGAGAAAAAGAGGCCTTTTTTAGCCACTTCACAAGACATTGTAGGAAAGCGGGTGCTCATTGTTGACGACAATCAATCGGCGCGGGAGATTTTAGAGCATGCTCTCTTATCCTTAAACTTTGATGTTTCTTCGGCTTCTTCGGGAGCAGAAGGGATTACCATGGTAGAAGCCGCTGACTTGGACCAACCTTATGAAATCGTCATTATGGATTGGCAGATGCCAGAGATGAATGGAGTCCGGGCATCTGAGATAATCAAAACCCACTCAAAATTGAAACGTATCCCAAAAATCATAATGCTGACAGCTTATGGCCGTGAAGAGATTTCTCAGAAGGCAGAAGAAGTAGGCATTGATGCATTTTTAGTCAAACCCATGAACACCTCGGTGCTGTTTGACACCCTTATGGAGTTGTTCGGGGAAGAGGTTGAAAAAAAGAATCACCAGAAAACCTTCCAAAGTCCGATTACCAAGGAAACCGAAGCTTTGGGGAAAATTCGTGGAGCCAGAGTTTTACTTGCAGAAGATAATGAAATTAATCAGGAAATTGCGATTGAGTTGTTGAAAGAAATTGGGTTGAACGTCACGGTGGCAAATAATGGCAGAGAGGCAGTGGAGATGGCAGAGCAATCTGATTACGATTGTATTTTAATGGATATGCAAATGCCCGAAATGGATGGTTATGAAGCCACTCATGCACTGAGACAGGAAAGCCGGTTTAAGGACCTTCCGATCATTGCCATGACCGCCAATGCCATGCAGGGGGATCGTGAAAAATGTATCGATGCCGGAATGAATGACTACGTGGGGAAACCCATCAACCCGAAAGATCTATATTCCACCCTCGTTAAATGGGTGCCTCCTCAGGAAGGTGCGGGAGAAGTATCCGGCTTACCTTCTGCGGAAGAAGTTGAAACTGATGACAACGATTTACCCAATCTTCCCGGTATCAATGTGGAAGAGGGGCTGACCCGGGTCAATGGCAATAAAAAACTCTTCACTAAAATGCTGAGCAAGTTCTATAAGGACAATCTCAATGTGCAATCGGAGATTCAAAAAGCTGTTGATGAGGGTGAGATTAAGCTAGCCGAAAGACTGGTGCATACGGTCAGGGGGGTGAGTGCAACGATTGGAGCTAAACAATTGGCGGAGGCATCAGAACCTATTGAAGCTGATCTGCGCAAAGGCAAAAAGAAAATCAGCAAAAAGTTATTCAGCGAATTTTCCAAGACTTTGGATGAGGTTCTCGAGTCTTTGCAAACACTGGTTTCCAAGAATGGAGACGACAATAATGGTCATTTGGATTATTCGAAAATTCATCTGGAGCAATCTCTTATAAATTCGATTAAAAAAGATATTGAGACTGGGTTGCTTATGGAGTTGGATCCCTATTTTTCGCAAATTGAAAAAGTAGAGCCAGATGGCCAGAAGCTGGCAGCCCATTTAAAAGACTTGGCAGAACAGTTTGATGATCAGGAAATTATGAAAATACTGGATTCAATAGAGAAGAATTAATTTTTATGAATGTGCTGAAATTGTAATATGCATCAATCCTATTCGCTGCCAAAATTTATTGGGTTGTTAATTTTTGCAACCTTGATGTTGCTTATATTTGTCCCCGCCAGTTCTTTTTCCCAGGAAATCAACGACGCGAAAAAGGTGATTGAGAAGCCCGATCGCATTTCGATTGCCTATTGCGTTGACTGTGTACCTTTTCACTTCAAAGATGAGCAGGGTCAACCTGCAGGGATGCTCATTGATATCTGGCGTCTCTGGTCCCAGAAGACAGGTATCGCTCTTGATTTTCGCGCAGCACCCTGGGACGAGACCCTTGCAAGGGTGGGTTCCGGAGTGGTCGACGCGCATGCGGGGTTGTTTTTTAATAAGGAAAGAGATGAGTTTCTAGACTATGGTGCGGCATTACGCAAAACAGATACCCATGTTTTCATTCACAAAAGTCTGCCTACCATCAGTCGTCTTGAAGAATTATCTGCTTATCGGATAGGTGTCCTGGCTGAGGATTATGTAGAAGGTTATTTAAAAAAACGTTTGCCAAATGCTATCGTTGTTCCCTATCCCGACTATGCCAGCATTATGATGGCTTTGAAAGACGGAACACTGCGGGTCTTCGCGGCAGACACCCTTACTGGTATTTATCATCTTAAGCACAGTGGGATGGTCGAGCAATTCTCTTTTACCAAAAAACTCCTTCTCTACCAAAATGATTGGTACGCCGCCGCGAAAGAGGGTAACGCGGCATTGATTAAGATAATCAATCAAGGAATGTCCCAGATCAGCCAGGAGGAAAAGACGGAAATTGGCCGCCAATGGACAGGAATTACTAAGGAGAAGAAGACAGATGCTCTGCTTATTTCCATGGACCGAGCATATCCTCCCATGACCTTCCTCAACAACCAGGGAAACCCCGCTGGATTCCTGGTGGATCTTTGGCGTTTATGGTCTAAAAAGACCGGCCTATCCATCCGGTTCAGGGAAAATAATTGGAAAGATAGCCTAGAAGCTATCCGCAATGGAGAGGCAGATGTCCATGTGGGTCTTTTCAAAAATGAAGAGCGCAACGAATGGCTAAATTTTGCTCCTGAGGTTTATCGGATTAGAACTGGCTTATACCATCGCGCTGGTGAAAAGATTTCCCAGGACCCGGCCCAGTTTGGTAAGAGCCCGTTAGGGGTTATTGCGGGATCGCATCAGGAAACCATAGCTCGATCCCATTGGCCCGACTCACAGCGAACCCTATTTGATTCTCCGCAGGAACTGATCGAAGCTTTACTCAAGGGGAAAGCTCTTGCTGTATTGGAAGAGATCCCGGTTATGGATGTTCTGCTTGATCAAATGGGGTTGCGAGGAGAAATAGTCCTCAATTCCAATCGATTGCCTGTGGATGCCGTTCACCCTGCTGTTCTTAAAGAGCGTCCTGAAATAATGGCGCTTATCCAACAAGGTCTTTCACAAATAAGCCAGAGAGAATTGGGAGAATTGGAAAAACGCTGGATCGTTGATCCCGATAAACGGGTCTACGCTAATAAATTTCATTTAGATAATAAAGCGGTGCCTTTAGACCTGACTCTGGAAGAGAAAAAATGGCTCAAGGCGCACCCGTTAATCAGAATGGGAGTGGATCGCTCCTGGCCCCCTTTCGAGTATCTCGATGATCTGGGCAGACATACGGGCATTGCGGCCGATTTTTTTCAGCTAATTGAAGAACGACTTGGTATTCGCTTCGCATCTCCACCGAATATCTCATGGGATGAAGTGATTGCCAAAACAAAAAAGAGTGAGTTGGATATTCTTTCTATTTTATCACCCACGAAGGAACGGGAAAAATTTCTCCACTTTACTAATCCTTATATTCAGGCTCCCTTTGTAATAGTTAAACGCACAGGCTCCGCATCGGTGAGTGACTTGAATGATTTGAGTGGACAAAAAGTTGGAGTTGTTTCCGGCTACGCCGCAGAGGAGAAAGTTCGCCAGGATGCCGCACATCTCAATATCGTTCCGGCTAAAGATTTTTCCGAGGGACTCCTGGCATTATCAACGGGTAAAACGGATGCTTTTGTGGGCAATCTCCCCTCAGTCAACCATTTCATTGAAGAGCTTCTTCTAAGTAACCTTGAGGTGGGGGCATCGGCAGGTTTCACTTTGAAACTGGCTATCGGCGTGCGCAAGGACTGGCCCGAGTTTACGAAAATCCTGAATAAAGCTATTCGATCTGTGACGGAAGAGGAGAGAAGAAAAATTCTTCGAGTCGATGAAAAGGTTGGGGCGCAGGAAACTGAAATCAGTCTACTGCGAGTTTCTATTGTTGTTGCCCTGTTAACTCTGGTTCTGGTCGGGGCTGTTTTTATCTTAAACCGGTATCTGAAAACCGCCCGCGCCAAAGGGCTATCGGAAGACTTATTTCAATCTTCGAAGATACGCAGAATAGGTGTTGGCATAATTGGACTATTTCTGGCCGTGACAATCATATTAGCCTGGATGGCGATAAATCATGTCGATCAACGTATTCGCAGGGATATTGGGGTCACCCTGGGCATTGTTTTAAAATCGACTCAGGATTCTTTAAGAATCTGGGTGGACAATAACAAAAGATCTCTTGCGCAGCTAATTATGGAACCTGAAATTTTAGAGCCTATAGAAGCTCTTTTGTCTGTTCCCCGAGATGAAGACGAATTAGCTAATAATAACGCCCAGCAAGTTTTACGAGAGTTTTTTAATTCCCGGTTATCGACTTCTCTCAACGAGGGTTTCTTAGTTATTTCTCCCGACTTTTTTGTTATTGGTGCACATAAGAATGATGAACTAAGGTTGATCAATCAAATTTCCCAACAGGATAAAGAACGGGTGAAGCGTGCGTTACAGGGAGAGATGGTTTTTATTCCGCCGATTAAATCTTATATAAAATTATCGGATGAGTCAGAAAATAAAAAGAGATCAGTTCCAGCTATGTTTTTCGTTGGTCCCATACGCAATGCTCAAGATAAAATAATTGCGGCTGTTGCTCTACGTATAGATCCTTTTCGAGATTTCACCCGCTTAGCACAGGGCGGACGCATTGGCGAAAGCGGCGAAACTTATGCCTTCAACCAAGAGGGATATCTTATTACGGAGAGCCGATTCAAAGAACAAACAGAAAAATTGGGATTAATTTCCAATGGTCAAAGTGGAATCCTCAAGGTGAGGGTGAGCGACCCCGGTGGAAATCTTATGACCGGCTTCTTGGGCTCCCAGTCTATAAATAGTCGTCCTCTTACCCTTATGACCCAAAGCGCGACAACCGGTCAATCAGGAATCAATATTCAGGGTTATCGTGATTATCGAGGCGTTCCAGTTCTCGGCACATGGTTGTGGGACGAAAATTTAGAATTAGGATTGGCTACTGAAATAGATTTGGAAGAGGCTCTCAGCCCATTTTATGTCATGCGCAATATCATAGTTTTGGTATTGAGTATTATAGTTATTTTTTCCCTGGTCTTGACAGCTCTGAGTGCATGGATTGGTGAACAGGCCAACTTAGTTCTGAGAAAAGCCCGTGATGATTTAGAAATTCGCATTGAAGAAAGAACGCGTGAGTTACAGGCCAGTGAGGAAATGACGCGTTCAGTAATTACCAACGCTATGGATGCAGTGATCATGATTGATCATGAAAATAATGTTTTAGACTGGAATGCCCAGGCAGAGATAGTATTTGGTTGGTCCAAAGAGGAAATCCTGGGTTTTAATGTGTCGAACTATATAATTCCACCTCAGTTCCGAGACTTACATTTGAAAGCATTTAAACACTTTCTTGAAACGGGTGAAGGACCAATACTGAACACTAGGGTAGAAATTACTGCCCTTCGAAAAAATGGAGAAGAATTCCCGATCGAGCTGACCATAACTCCAAGCAAGGTAGGTGATAAATATTGTTTCACTGCATTTTGCCGAGATATTACCAAACGAATAGAAGCCGAGAATAAAATAATTCAGGCTCGAGTGGCTGCAGAGCAGGCCAACCAGGCTAAAAGTCTTTTCATTTCCAGTATGAGCCATGAGATTCGCACTCCTATGAACGCGATTTTGGGATACTCACAAATTTTGGGTCGGGATAAAGAGTTAAAAGAAAAACAGAAAAAGGGAGTGGAAGCTATTCATCGTGCTGGAAAACATTTGCTCGATATTATTAATGACATATTGGATTTCTCAAAGATTGAATCTGGAAAACTAGAGTTGCATCCTCATGATTTTGATTTAGGGAGTTTTGTCCAGGATCTGTTGGTGATATTTTCGGGAAAGTGCAAGGAAAAGAAGCTGGAACTAAGGTCTGAGGGAGTTCATGAAGGGCAAAACATTCATGTTCATACGGACGCCGCAAAATTAAGGCAGATATTGACGAACCTGTTAGGGAACGCGGTGAAATTTACGGAATCAGGTAGTGTGAGTTTAAGGGTTATGCCGCTAGCCGGAGATGAGTTCTATTTTGAAGTGAAGGATACGGGGCAGGGCATTCCTTCGGAAAAGTTGGAGTCTATATTTGAATCGTTTCAGCAGGATGAAGAGGGCATTAAGAAAGGTGGAACCGGTTTGGGTCTGGTGATTGCAAAGAAAACGGTTTTAGCAATGGGTGGTGAGTTAGAAGTTGAATCTGAAATCAATAAAGGATCGCGATTTTTCTTCTCGATAAGCCTTCCTGCCGCGAAAGAGGAAGTCAAAGAGAAGGACAATAAATTAGCCGGAGCCATAGGTTTGGCCCAGGGACATTCCGTTAAAGCCGTGTTGATCGATGATAACCGCGACAATATTGATGTGTTGGCTGCAACCCTGGAGGAAGTGGGTGTGGAAACGATTGAAGCCGAGAGCGGCCTGGAAGGACTGGAAAAAATTCGTGAATCCAAACCGGATATTATTTTTGTCGATTACCACATGCCGGGAATGGATGGTTTAGAAGTGACAAGAAGAGTGCAAGGGGAGCATGGAATGAACGGTATTAAGATTGTCATGATTTCAGCCTCCACATTTGATCATCATCGCGAGCAGTATATGAAAGAAGGGGTGCATGGTTTTGTTGGGAAACCATTTATACGAGAAGAAGTTCTGGGAATTATGGCGCGACTGTTAAGTTTGGAGTATGAATATGAGATTACTCAAGAAGGAACCCCAGCTGTCGGAGACATTGACTTTGCGGCCGTCACTCTTCCTGAAACACTACATGCTTCCATTAAAGAAATGGCTAGTATGGGCATGATGGATGAGCTTGCGGAGCTCCTGCCACAGGTAAAGAACAGTGGCCCAAATGGCCCGGGTTTAGCCGTCTGTTTGCAAAGCATGGTCGATCAATTTGATATGGACGGTATTATTAAAGTAATGGGTGAAGTTAATCCTGGTTGAATGTTTCGAATTGGAATTTATAATAAAATTATTAGAACTAATATGATTTTGAAAGGGAAGTTATGAATGAGCCAAGAAAGGTTGATGCAGCGAACTGGCGTGTTCTGGTGGTGGATGATACTCCGGCAAACCTGGCTGTACTGAAAGAAACATTAGCTCCTGAAGGCTACAAGCTGGCATTTGCAAATACCGGTGAAAAAGCTCTGGAAATAGCTGCTCAAATAAACCCTGATTTGATTCTTCTTGATGTAATGATGCCAGGCATAGATGGCTACGAAACCTGTTCCCGATTGAAGCAAGATGATAAAACCAAAGACATCCCAATTATATTTATAACCGCTAAAAAAGAAACTGAAGATATTGTTCATGGTTTTAAGGTGGGTGGAATTGATTATGTTCCAAAACCATTTCAACAGGAAGAAATCTGTTCTCGAGTTCGCACACATCTTGAGTTGCGTGAATTACAAAAGAATTTAGAGCAGATGGTATTGGAGAGGACGAAACAGCTCAATGACAGTCGATTGGAAATTGTAGGCCGTCTAGGTAAAGCTGCAGAATACAAAGACAACGAAACGGGAATGCATGTAATTCGCATGAGTCACTATAGTGAACTTTTAGCCCGAGAAATGGGAATGGATGATCACTATTGTGAAGTGCTTCTAAATGCCAGCCCCATGCATGATATTGGGAAAATTGGTATTCCTGATAAAGTTCTATTGAAACCTGGAAAACTTGATCATGATGAATGGGAAATCATGAAAACCCACACCACTATGGGTGCAGCTATTCTTTCAGGTGGTGAATCTGAGGTAATGAAAATGTCAGAATCAATCGCTATCACCCATCAAGAAAAATGGGATGGTTCGGGATATCCAAATGGGATGAAGGGGGAAGATATTCCACTGGAAGGACGTATTGTGGCGATTGCTGATGTGTTTGATGCTTTAACATCCATAAGACCTTATAAAAAGGCCTGGACGGTTGAAGATGCCGTCAACATGATTGAACAAGAAAGTGGCAAACATTTTGACCCTAAACTAGTGCCTTTATTTGTGAAAATTTTGCCGGAGATTGTGAAAATTAAAGATCAGTTTTCGGATAGTATGGAAGAGGGTGGCAATTAAGAATTGCCCGGTTTAAAAAAATATATTAGATCCGCAAATAACCTTGTCACGCCAGTAGGAGTTCTAAAACCTCTCGGTCTGGTTCCTTGATCTCTATTATTTTAAATCCAATCATCACGAAGTCCTTTGAGAATTGATCTTCTACATCCGGTTCCAAATTCCGGATTTCTCCCTTCAGGTGTATTACTTCGTTTATGAATTTGATTTGAAGTTCGAACTCCTCATATAAACCCGGAGGGGCTTCTTTAGGCAGCGGCGATCGAATTAGGCCTTTTTCTAAAGAAATTTCATTTAAAGTCCCATTGCAACTTTCTTCTGCACCTTTGAATTTAATTCTTACTAAAAGAGCGGTGTTTTTGCTAAATTTTTTCTTTTTAACTTTTTCTTTAGTTGTTTCCATTACTTTTTTGATTCGATCCATAAGGTCTGCTGCGGAATACGGTTTAACCAGATAATTGTTGATTCCCAGTTTCACGACTTTTATCAAGTCTTCCTTTTCGGAGCGCGAGGTGGTCATTATGAAAGGAAGATGACGGATATCCTTATCCTTCCTTACATGAAGAAGAATTTCATCCCCATTGGCACCTGGCATTTCCCAGTCGCATAGAATTAGATCAATAGCGGACTTTTGTTCCGGATTTCTTAAAGCGTTTAAAGCCTGTTGCCCATTTGTACAAGTGATTAAGTTGCGGCAATTAAGCTCCTGTCTCAATATGCCACCCACAAACATTTGCATGGTCGAATCATCTTCTGCGATTAAAACGGTCTTACCTTTTAACATTTACTGTCTCCAAAATTCCAAATGTAATAACTATCATGATTACAAGCCAATTATATATTATAAACTGAAAAATATTTGGGTTTTTGCTTCCTTCCAGAGGGTTATTGCTAAAACCTGTGCAGAGATGCGCTTTGTGGGAGAATAAATCGAACAACTGGGATTGATAGGGTCCTTAAAATTGAGGGGAAATGTGAGTTTTCAATAAGAATCAAAAAGTGGGAGTACAGAGATAACTCAATTAACTCCTAATCCTGCTGTTTTTTGTGTAAATACCGGTTTCTGGGTTCAATTGGAATTATCTGATTGACCAAAACCTATATAAGAAATATAATTAAGCCTTCCAATTAGTTGAAACTTTTGCCCAAATTCATTTTGCCGAGGATCTATGGATCCTGGTTGGGAGATATAACAGCATGTTCCGAAAAGAAATAAAAGTACTAGATTGCACAATTCGTGATGGTGGCTTGATGAATAATCATTTGTTTAGCGATGATTTAGTTCGCCGAGTTTTCCAAGCAGTTAATAAATCAGGCGTTGACTACATCGAGCTAGGATATAAAGCCGATGAAAATCAGTTTAAGCGTGGCGAATTTGGCCCAATGAAATTTTGCTCTGAAAAAGACCTGGAAAATGTTATTGGGGATACCGAGCCAAATTGTAAATTATCTGTCATGGCCGATATCGGACGTTTTGATCCTAATGCCTTGATTCCAAAATCTGAAAGTTATGTGGACATGATCCGGGTTGCCTCATACGTTAAGGATATTGACAAGGCCATTGATCTGGTCAATACGTTTAATGCTAAAGGGTATGAAACCACTATTAATATTATGGCTGTATCACATTCTCGAGAGCCAGAGTTGGACGAGGCACTGCAGCAGATTGAAAAAGAAAGTGCTGTTGATGTTGTTTATCTGGTTGATAGCTTTGGAGCATTATATTCAGAGCAGATAGCTTATCTGGCCAAAAAATATAGAGCGGCACTTCCCAGTCGAGAACTTGGAATTCATGCACACAACAACCAGCAACTGGCATTTGCTAACACCATTGAATCGGTTATCCAGAATATCAACTATCTGGATGGGACTATTTGGGGAATTGGAAGAGCGGCTGGAAACTGTCCGCTGGAATTGTTGTTAGGATTTTTGAAGAATCCGAAATTTGATATCCGACCCATTCTGGAAGTATTGGAAAGTGACTTTGTGGAATTACGTAACAGTATTGAGTGGGGTTATACCATTCCTTATATGATTACAGGAATTCTGGACTTGCACCCGCGTGCAGGAATGAAGATCAGAAACTCTGATCAAAAAGATGAATACCTGAATTTCTATGAGAAACTAACTTCAGAAGCCAACGTCTAAACCTTTCATGGCAGGATTTGATTTAACTCTTTTTGAGCAAAAACCTGTTGTGGGTATCCTCCGCGGGGTTGATGAGGTGTCCCTTGCCGGTGTGCTGGAAGCAGCATTCTCAGGAGGACTCCGTTTTCTTGAGATCACGCTCAATACCCCTGGTGCGTTTCCCCTAATCAAAAAGGCTGTCGAGCAGTTTCCCGATTTCTGTATAGGTGCTGGAACAGTTTTATCCGCTGAGGCAGCCAAGAGGGCCGTGGATGCTGGAGCAAAATTTATTGTGGCTCCAGACTTGAATGACAGCGTTGCCGAGTACTGCGTTAAGAATAATCTTGCCTTTTTCCCTGGTGCTCTTACTCCTACTGAAATTGCAAAAGCCTGGAGTTCAGGCGCGACAATGGTAAAAGTTTTTCCTGCCTCACAAATGGGGCCAAGTTATTTTAAAGTCTTAAAAGGCCCGTTTGAGCAAATCAAGCTAATGGCAGTGGGGGGTGTGGGGCCTAAGAATATCTCAGAATACTTTTCTGCTGGAGCCTCTGCCGTGGCTTTAGGGGGTTCGATATTTTCTCTAAGCCGAATGGCAAACCGGGAATATAATGCCATGCAAAAAGATATTGAAGAATTTATGTTTGCAGTTAATAAAAACTATTCTAATATAGACAATATTGATTTAGCGAATCACTCAAACTAAAGAGAGAAACAAGAATGACCTTTGATTTTATGAAAGACTTTATGATGTTTGAGGATGAAGAGCGGTTTGCTGGCCTATGCGAACAGTTGGAAGAGGCGATTCGTGATGTAGACGGCGGCGAAGGTAAGATCTCAGAACTTGAAATCATGCAAGCCTTGGACTATGTTGGCTTCAACTTGTTTCGAGACAACTGGGAAGAATATAAGAAGATGGATATGCTCAATCGCGATCAGGCTTTATCTACCAACTCCAAAAGCAAAGAAAAACGATATATCCATTAATCGGTCTTTTCCAACTCCCCCAGATTCTCCATCAGCCGGTGCATTTTTTTATCCAGAGTATTCAGGTGTCGGCTGATTTCTTCTATTTCTTTTTTTTCTTGATCCATATAAACCAATTGGCATTTTTCAATGTGTTCGGTGATGTGCGCTATCATGTCATGAATTTCATGACTTTCGCTGGAAAGTTCATCGGTAGTTTCAGTTAACTCGATTGCACGGTCAGCGGCCAGGTCTCCCACTATTTTTTTTCTGTTCTTAACTTTAGTTCGGTAGTAAGCAATCAGAATACCGGATAGAGTCAGGAACACAATTCCGATAGTTGCCAAATCTACCAGCATAAAAAAATAAGACCCAAAAAATCTCCCGTTGTGAATCTCGGTTATCAGTTTCACAACATCCATTTTCATTTCATCGGGCGATAGTTGATTGGCGGCTCCACTCAAATCTATATTCTTCCAAACCTCGCCTTCATCTTCAGAAAAATACAGTCCCGATGATGTGCCTACGAATAAAGTTTTTTTATCTAAACTGACGATCTTATTAATTTTAATGTCAATGGATGTTCCTGAATCCTCATTAATTATTTGAGTGAGAGAGGAAAGGTTTTCCCATGAATCTCCACCATTCTTGCTTGAAAAAATTTTTGCTCCACTGCCTGCATAAATTTTTGATTGGTTAGACGAGTTTACAAAAATTGCGTTGAGAGGAATTCTCTTGAAAGCAGGGTCTTGAACCCAGTTCCGGCCCCCATTAAAGGACTTGTAAAGCCCGGTCTGTGTGCCGGAATAGAGAAATTCAGGGTCGGTATTGAGGGATATCAACTGGCTTACGGGAGGCAATACATTTTCCCAGACTCGAGTCCAATCCTGCCCTCGAGTTTTGCTACGAAAAATCCCATTTGCTCCGGAAGCATAAAGGATATCTGGGTTGGATGCAGAAAATTCTATAAGGTTGATCGAGTACCCAGAAAACACCGTTTCCCAGCTCTCCCCGGCATCAAGAGATTGGTAAACTCCCCCATCTGTAGCGGCAAATAGAATTTCCGGATTTACAGGATGTAGAATAATTTCATGAATTCCGGAATGGGTTAAACCCGCTGACTCATCAAACCAGTCGCTCCAAGTATTCCCAGCATCCTCAGATTTAAATATGCCGTGACCGGTCCCTGCATAAACTGTGCTGGAATTTTTAGGATCAATGACAAGGGAACGAATATCCTGGTCAAACAATCCTTGATTGGTTTGAAGCCAGGTTTTGCCGCCATCCTGAGATCTATAAATCCCGATATCCGTTCCTGCATATATAGTCTGCTTGTCAGTGGGGTGTGTAATCAGGGACTGAATACGACGGCGGGCTTGATGGACTTTGAAATATTTAGCAGGTAAATATTTTCCGCTAATTTGGGCCTTCTCAATTCCAAATTCTTCCGGGTGCATTAATAGAAAGCCGGAAACTGAAAGAATTAGTATAAATACGGCAAAAAGGATTCCAACCCATTTGTGGATGACACGTGTATTTTTAAATAAGCGAATATTCAAGGGAACGCCTAATTTTGTTTGGCCTCAAAGGCCTTCTTGGCCAGCTTCTCATACTCATCTTGAAGTTGGTTTTCCACGTATTTTACATGCCCAAAAAGTTCGTGGATCTTGATATCTATTTCTTTTAAATGTCCAGAAAGCTCCTGCAAATCCTGATCGGGAGTATCTTTTAAGAATACTTCGCAACGTTTTGCATGATGAGAAATATGTTCTACCAGGTCATGCACTTGGGTGATGTTGCCTTGTAGTTGAGAGGTTTCTTCTTTTAATTGAGTGGCACCCAGCTCAGCCTTAATGATAAAAGTGTAAACCAGTGCAAAAACAAATGCCGCAAACAACACTGCCTGGCCTATGAATGTTTCCCATGTTGGGTACATGCCTAGCCAGGAAAGACTGGGTAAAATATCTGCGGATGTCATGGAAATCTGCTCGCCCATTTGTAATTCATGAATTCCTTTTCCCATGAAAGTAAACGCCATGTAATACAGCAGTACACTGGTGAACCCAAAAAACCATTTAATAGGAATTCTCATTCCCAATGTGTTGATCAAGTAGAATATTAATGCCAAAACTACGCAACCGGCCAGAAACCCAGGTATGATCCCTCCTGTAGAATCACCGGCATATAAGAAGAGAGCTTTATAAAAAAGAACGGTTTCGAATCCTTCACGATAAACTGATATGAATGCCACTGCTCCTAAGGTGAAAGTATTTCCCTTGGACAGGGCTCCGCGCATTTGTTTGTTTATGTATTCCTGCCACCTTTTGTTATCAATTTTAGATACCAACCAATAACTGACTGAGAATAGGACAGCAACGGCTATCAGCATGATCCAGCCTTCAAGAACTTCCTGACTCGCCATGCTCAGGTGAAGAACTTCATGAATAATATAGGCCGTTGCAAAACTGGCAAGAATGCCCACCACAACGCCGATGTGAATGGATTTAACCCGAGCCTGATTGCGTGATTTAACTAAAAATGCGATAAGCGCTGCTATGATAAGAATCGCCTCAAAGCCTTCACGAACGATGATGGAGAAAGACTGGAAGAACATACCCGTAAAACCGACTTCATTTTTGAGTAGTTCCAAACCTTTTAAAAGATTCAGGTTAATTTCTTTATGAAGGGATTCCACCTGCTCCAAAGGCGCGTTACGTTTTATTTCTCCCCGATAGCGACTAAAGGCCGATTCCAGATTCACTCCCAGGTCTCGGTCTTTAGTAATAAGATTCGACTCAATTTTTTCATACGCTAGATATGCATCAAAAGCCAATTCTGCGGCATTTTCTACTTGGCCTGTTTTATAGGTGACTAAACTTCTGTCAAGAACTTCTCTGACCTCGTTCACAACCTGCTCGGCTAGGCCAATATCCTCTGAAGACTCTATAGCAGCCAAATCAAGGTTTACGGGAGGGAGCTGTAAGTTTGCATTGGAAAATGTTCTGAGGTAATAGGTAACATCCCAAATTTGGTTTTCCGAGAGAAGTCCAGCCCATGCAATCATCGCGGTATTAGCAATGCCAACATTAATTACTTCAAAGTTATCGTAAGCTGTAGTGTTTGCGTCCCCAGTAAGTTTTGGATTGGATAAAACGGCAGGGGAGGGGTCAAATTGGCTGGCCATGGGGCCATCACCATTCCCTTTTAGACCGTGGCAAACCGAACAATTATTTTCAAATATTTTTTCCCCATTAGTCAGAGATACCGGCGTAATAGGTGTTTTATTGATTTCAATATTAAAAGTTGTTAACAACTCTGAATTGATTGCATTGACTTCCTCCCATATTTTTTGGGAATCAACTTTGCTTTTGACCAAAGCCATCATATTGATGAATCGCTTTTTAATTTCCTCGGCTTTCAGAGGATCTGATATTTCTGGTGATATCCGTTCAAATCTTTCGATCGCCTGTTGCAAAAATACCTGGCTTTCTTCATATTCTGGAGCAACGACAATTTTTCCGTCTACCACACCTTCTTCAAATTCTTTGGCGGCTATATTCAACATCATGACAATTTTTTTTGTTCTGTCTATGGTGGCTTGATTAGTCGCTTTGGCTTGATTGGGGAACCAGAAGACCTGAGTGAGTAATAAAAATAAGACCAGCTTCAAAATTGGATTATCAGATCTATGAGGCAATACGGTTTCCACAGGTGGCATGATGTTTGAGTCTTAGGGGGTTGATAGTATTAGAGTTTTATAAAATGCTTTCTTAATAATAATGAGAATGGTTATCAATAATAAGGGAAAGTCTTTAAAATGTCAAGAAAAGGAATAATTGGATAAAACTAGAGTTTTTAAGTGGGATTTTAACGGTCTACAGTAAAATGCGGGAATTTTGGCGAAAATACAGAATATTTAATATCAAACATAGAGATATTCTAAACTTCTTTAAGATTTTGTTCCCATTTCAAAATCAGTTCTTGAAAACGTTCTACATGCTTTTTCTCTTCAGCCATCAAATCAATATACATACGACGCATTCCTATATTGGCCTCGGAATCCTCAGGAGTTTTATCAATGAGAGTATTGTAATAGTTCACGGAATTTTCTTCACTGATAATACCTTTACGCAAAACATCCAAACGGGATTCTATTGTTGCCCGGGTTTCCTTATTGTTTTCCATATACCCCTCAGAATTTGATAAAATTGAAATAGAAATTTAAATATAAAAACATTTTAGTAGTTCTTTTTTATATAACTACTAATAATTTCCTGAATTATACCAGAGTTATGTACCATTATTTGGAGTAGGCCATGTATAAAAAGATGAGTTTTCTTTTGGCAGGTATTGTCTTTATTGTTTCAGGTTGTTCACTTCATTCTGGTTCGACCTATGAAAGATCTGAAATGGGTTCGCCTGAATACTTTAAAAAAGGAGTTATTCTATCAGTCAGAGATGTTGAGATCAAAGGAACCGAATCTGGTGCCGGGGCAGTGGCAGGAGCAACAGCCGGCGGTCTTGCGGGGTCGACGTTGGGAGGAAATACAGCGACCCGCGCTTTAGGTGCCTTAGGGGGTGCGGTGGTAGGTGGATTGGTAGGTACTGCCACTGAAGATTTAATTACCAGCGGGTCTGCCTCAGAGTTCATCATCCAGCCTGACGAGGGAGAGCCCTATGTGGTGGTCCAGGTTAATGACGAGGAACTAAAAGCCGGAGAGCGGGTCCTGATTATGGATTCAGGTAAAGTGAGAATTGTTAGGGATCAAATTAAATAATAAAATTATATTTAAATATTTTGAGGCTGCAAATAGAATGTTAGAAGGAATAAAAGAAAATTATTATGAGTTGGTGCATTATTTACAAGAGAACAGTCGCTTGGGCGGAGTCATGGGTATTTTACATTGGGACCAGGAAGTCATAATGCCTGTCGGTGCTTCAGAATCTCGTGCTCAACAACTTGGAACTCTGGCGGGAATTCTGCACGAAAAATCCTCTAGCCCAGAAATGGGGAAGCTACTAGATAAACTCTCCCAAGCCGATGAAAGTGAATTCAGCTCTTTTGAATGGTGCAATATTCGCGAAGCTCGTCGTGAATTCGACATGGCGACACAGGTTCCCAAAGCTCTTGTTACGGAATTGGCCGAATTATCTTCCCGTGCACACTTGGTTTGGGTGAAAGCTCGCTCTGAAAACAAGTTTTCAGATTTTGCGCCTGTTTTAAAGCGTCTGGTGGATTTGAAAATTAAATGGGCCGGTTACGTTTTCCCCGACTTGGAACCTTATGATGCAAATATTGATCTTTATGAAAGAGGTACCACTCAAAAAGATATCACCCCGATTTTTGAAAAACTTAAGGCAGAACTTATTCCATTGATTAAGGCAATCGAAGAATCTGGATATAAGCCAGACGCTGGTTTCTTATCTGGACATTTTCCTCTTGAAAAGCAGGAAGCGTTAGGAAGAAAAATTAGTGAAGATATGGGCTTTATGTTTGATCAGGGGCGAATGGATGTTTCGGTGCATCCTTTTTGTGGTGGGAGTCACCCTACAGATGTTCGCATCACCACTCGCTACCGAACCGACAACTTTGTCGAATCTTTATATGCAGTCATTCATGAAACAGGCCACGGACTTTATGAGCAAGGGCGCATGCAAGAGGGTCGTGATTTACCCGTATCGGAAGCACTTACCATGGCCATCCATGAATCCCAATCTCTGTTTTGGGAACGAATGATAGGCCAGGGAAAACAATTTTGCGCGTATTATCTTCCACTAATTGCCGAAACATTTCCGCAGAACTTTGAAGGAGTACAACCCGAACGCTTCTATGAGGCGGTGAATGTAAGTGGGCCCTCACTAATCAGAGTAGAAGCGGATGAAGTAACTTATCCCATGCATGTCATTCTGCGGTATGAGTTGGAAAAGGGTCTATTTGATGGATCTATTAATGTTGAGCATTTGCCGGGGATATGGAATGCTAAAATGAAGGAGTATTTAGGCGTGGAACCCCCCACAGATACGCTCGGAGTTTTGCAGGATACTCATTGGAGTGGGGGAGCTTTTGGCTACTTCCCTTCTTATACATTGGGAGCTGTTTATGCCAGCCAGTTTTATCAGGCATTAATCCGCGCTAAGCCTGACATGGAAAAACAAATTGAGATGGGAAACTTTGCTCCCGTGCGAAAATGGCTGGGTTCTCAAATCCATCAGCATGGTAGGTTGTTATCTGTACCCGCTTTGGTTAAGCAGGTGACGGGAGAAAACTTGAATCCAGATAGTTTTTTGGTTTATTTGAAAAATAAATACCGCCAAATTTATCGACTCAACTAAAGGATGAACCCCAGTTAGAGTATGCCACCCTATCCTAAAACGAAACGCGAATACCAATACTGTGATTCCTGCGGAATGCTTCTTCCTGCACCGGGTTTTTATTGCGTCCAATGTGATCCCCCAGGGGTTCCCGAATCTGATCCTGAAAAGGGCATAGGGTTTCCCCAGGCTTGTCTACGTATTACTTTATTAGTACTAGTTTTTGTAGTCGTAGCAGTGTTCAAACTTGGAATCGATTCAACAGGCCTGTTTCAGGAAATGGATAAACAGGAAGTGCCGCTTAAAGTTGCGGAAGACGCAGATTATCAAATGGTGTTTAAGATCAATGTGAGTTTTGCCAACCTGCGTAATGAACCTAATACTAAAACAAGCACTATATTATTTGTATTGACTCAAGGCACTGAGGTCGAGGTGCTGGAGAAAAAGGGGAAGTGGTCAAAAATCCGCTCAAAACCGAGACAAAAAGAACACGCCCGGACAGGGTGGTTGGTCAGCAGACTTCTTGATTCTGAAATTAGATAATATTACCGTCCAGTTTTTTACTGGCTTCAATGATTGCTGATTTAAACTCTTCGTAGGTTCGAGTTACGGGAAACTGAGGAAACTCTTCGACTACATTATCAGGGGCCCGGAATAGAATTCCGGCATCGGCTTCTTTTAGCATTCCCGTATCGTTATAGGAATCCCCCGCAGCAATTACTTTCAGATTAAGGTTTTTCAATGCCGCTACGGCTTTTGTTTTAGCATCTGGGATGCGCAAGCGGTAATCGGCGATTCGCCCTGCTGTGTCAACCACCAGGTCATGGCAAAACAAGGTTGGGAAATCAAGCTGTGCCATCAAAGGCTCGGCAAATTGGTTAAAGGTGTCAGAAAGTATGATGACCTGAAATTCACTTTCTAGCCAGGACAAGAAATCTTTCGCGCCGGGAAGCGGTGCAATACCTCCAATGACTTCTTCTATATCTGCCAGTTTGAGATTGTTTTCATCGAGAATCTTTAGCCGTCCACGCATTAACTCATTGTAGTCGGGGATATCTCGTGTAGTGAGCCGTAACTTTTCAATTCCAGTTTTTTCAGCGAAGGCGATCCAGATTTCAGGAACCAGAACACCTTCTAAATCCAAGCATGTAACTATCATAAGTCCATTATTCTAAGTTTAACGTTAAAGAAAGTATCTCAAGGCACTAATTATTTGTTCTTTCTCATATCCAGAAGAAAACGCCATTCTTCGTTCTTGGTTAAATGAGCAATTAAGGCATATACCAGTATTCCGGTTGATATGCAAGCGGTCAAAACAAATAATCGAATGGAAAAAGGGTCGCTGGCGTGGAAAAAACTTTCCCTGCAAAAATAAGTAATGACCCCCATGGCGATAGCCGCGGAAGACATTTTAAGAGTCGAACGTAGTATTTTTCTTCCCCCTATCAGGCCCAGACGTTTCCTTAAAAAGTGAATTAATAGCGCTACATTAAATAGGGCCGCCAAAGAGGTGGCCAGTGCAAGGCCGCCATGTTTCAAGGGCCCCATTAAAATAAGATTCAAAATGGTATTCAGGACCATGGAATATATGCCAATTTTTGCCGGGGTTTTGGTGTCCTGCAACGAATAAAATGCTGGAGCGATTATTTTAATTCCTGAATAGGCACAGAGGCCAATGGAATAATAGAGCAAAGCAATGGCGGTGCCATCTGTGGTAGAGGCTAGAAATTCTCCACGTTCCCACAATGTATTAACAATGGGTTCGCGAAGGATGATCAGCCCAACCGTTGCGGGTATGGTGATAAAAAGAATTAGGCGAATGCTGAAACTAAGTGTTTGGACCAGCTCTTTCAGGTCGCCTCTTGCTGCTTGGCCCGATAGGGTGGGCAGAAGAGCTACTCCCAACGCCACCGCAAATATGCCCAAAGGCAGCTGGACTAATCGGTTCCCATAATAAAGGTATGAGATGGAACCGCCAGGAAGAAGGGAGGCAAGAAGAGTATCTATCATGATATTGATTTCATAAACAGCAAGGCCCAATATTATAGGTCCCATCAACTTGGCAATTTTAATGACTTCTTCCTGCTTGAAGTCGAGTGATTTTTTAAAGCGAAACCCCTTTTTAAAGACAGCGGGAAGTTGAATTAATAGTTGTAGAACCCCACCCACTAGAACACCGATGGCAAGTCCCAGGATAGGCTCATCCATAAATGGAGCAATAATGATGACTGATAAAACCATGCTGACATTTTGCAGAATAGGGGTTGCGGCAGGTAGGGCAAAAACTTTCAGCGTATTTAAAATTCCCATACAAAATGCAGCCAAACCAATAAAGAATAAATAGGGTGCCATCCAGCGTGTTAATTTGACTGTCAGTTCAAATTTTCCGGGTTCATCAATAAACCCTGGGGCAAATACCGTAATTACAGCAGGGGAAAATATCAGGATAAATAGGGATACCAGGGATAATGTAATGAAAAGAATGTTAAACAGGTTGGCGGTCATTTTCCAGGCGGCGGATTCTCCCTTTTGAGTCAAGGTCTCAGTGAAAACGGGAATGAAGGCCGCATTGACTGCACCTTCGCCTAAAATTCGCCTCTGCATGTTTGGAATCCGGAAAGCGACAAAAAAAGCATCTGCTGAAGCTGAAGACCCAAATGCCATTGCAATGACCATGTCCCGAAGGAATCCAAAGATTCTGGATAGCAGGGTCATGCCGCTCACCGCACCCGCTGCCTTACCTAAGTTTTTATTGTTTTCCATTGATATTTCTTCTGGGTGGGAATTTTAGAACGCTTGACGAGGTATTTGCTAAAAGAAGTATAGCAAAGCTGGAGTTGATGTCGGCAAAATATTTTTGGCGAGCCGTCGGTGGTCAATTACAATGGTTTTTGTCGCTAGAAATACTAATTAAATTTCAGTCTATTGCAACCAGTACCTTCCTCAAGCATGTTATAATTGAAATGTATAAAATTTTTCTTACCAGGTCGCTAAATGCCAAAAATAAAAGTTAGAACCAAAGACCAGAAAGTTTATGAAAAAATTGTTGAAGCTTATGAAAAAACTAAAATTATTCAAAAGCAGAAGCAGTTGACATACGGTCATTGGGATTTTGTGGTTTTCGGCCAGACAAATGATAATGAGACGGTTCTTCGCGAAGGTTTTGCAGAGCAGGCATCTATTAAAAGAGTTCCAATCTACATTGCTTCATTAGCCCAGCCAGGACTTACTAATGTAAATGGTATACCCATCGAAGAATTTATAGAAGAAGATATCCCGGAAAAGTATAAAGGACTGGAAATCATTCATGTTGATCCCCTTCGTCCGCTATCAATAAAAAAGCGAGACACGATTCCCGGAGCCAGCCGGGCATTAGATCAAATCTGCAAAGATTATGAAGATGAGAATATTGCAATAATTCATGCCCCGCATGAGTCGGACTGGATGATTGCGGTGATGAAGTATCTTAGCGAGTGCGACCGGGCTTTTCCGGATCCAGTCCAAGAAGCCTTTTCCCAAAACTCCGCACTTCCCGGAGATTTTTTATCCCTGAAAAACTCCACTCCATCTCCAGACCAGTTAAATTGAAGTTGCCACAAGGGTATTTAGGATAAATCCTCCTTTTCGTAAACGATATAGCCTGAGTTATTCATTCCCATACTTTGGTAGGTGTGTTGGCCGACTTTGTTGTTTTGCATGACATATAATCGCAGTGCTTTGACTTCTGAGTGAATTCGGGCAAGATTTTCAATATGAGAAAATAGTTTGCGGAACACTCCTTGTTTTCTGTAACCGGGGAGTACATAAACGCTTTGTATCCACCAGATAATACCGTTACGCCAATCGCTCCATTCGTAAGTGATCATGGTTTGTCCGACAACTTTTCCTGCAACCGTAGCAGCAAAGTAATGACATTCCTGCCTTTTTAAAGCCTGTTCGATGCCTTTCCTCAACATGTCTTCGTTTAGCGGTAATTCTTCGGTTTCCATTGCTAGAGCTTGGTTATTTTTCACCAATATGGCAAGATCATCTTCATGAGCTTCACGAACTATGATTTCTAATTCCATTTTTTTAACTCAAAAAGTACAATTCATAATAAGTCTATAGAGCTTTTTCAAAGACACGAAATAATTACTCAATTATATGAATGGATAAATATATAAACCAGCAAAATTTTTTATTGTGGGCCTTATTTATAGGAGGCATGATTCCAAGGCTACACACCATCGGTTCTCCCTTAGCTGGTGATGAGGCCGTAACTTTTAATCATTACGCGCATCTTAATTTTTCAGAGATTCTTTTCAACTACCCTGATTCAAATCAGCACGCCTTATTTTCTATTCTATCCAATATCTGCCTACTGGTTTTTGGTGATCATGAAGTCGCTTTTCGTCTTCCATCCTTATTGGCTGGTGCTCTAGCCATTCCATTGAATTTTTATACGTGCCGTTCCTTAGAAATTTCTCAATCTATTTCAATTTTATCTGCCTTGCTTCTTGCTTTATATGTACCCCACATTGCCTATTCCCAAGAAGGGAGGGGATATGCTCTTACCGTATTTTTAGCTCTTTGCTTGATTTGCTGTTCTATTCATATTTTAGGCAACCAAAGGTTGTGGCTATGGAGGATATTGTTGGTAGTGAGCGCCACTTCTATGGTTATTACCCTGCCCAGCAACGTTTTTTTTGTAGCCGGAGCTGCTGGATTTTGTTGGGTTTTGTGGCTATTTAAAAAATCGGAGACCTTAGCGGATCAGAAACCTCATTCGCAATATTTGATTCCTTATTTTTTGTCGCTTTTACTGGTTGTTGGATATCTACTTATTAACCTTGGAGACCTGCAACTCAGTGCGCAGGCTAACTCCAGAGGAAATATTCAATGGGAGTATTTTCAGGAAATCGCCGAGTTTTTGGTCGCTCCCTGGGGATTTTGGTTGTATCCATTTTTCATTGCTGGTTTTTTTTCAGGCTTCGGAAAGAAAGTTCGTTATGGAATTTCAGCTCTTTTTTTAATTCCTATCTTATTTAGCCTGATTAGCGGGATAGTAGGATTTGCTAGAATTTATATTTATTTATCTCCATTTTTCTTTATGGTTGCCTCTGTTGGGATTTTTTTCCTCTATGAAAAAATCAAACTAGCTAATAAAAATTTTGCGCACGTCTTTTTGGCTTTTTTAATATTCTGGATTTTTTTTCAACCTATTCGGTCACTAGTACACTATTACCCAGAGCGTATGAATGTTGGCAATGGTTTTATGGAAGATGCAATCAAATTACAGGAATATTTTAGCAATAAATCATCAAATATACTGCCAGTCATCATGAATGCTGCCACGGGACGGAGCATATTAGTTCATTATTTGGGTCAAAATATTGGGCAGAGAATGAATTTATTCGTGGCGGGAAAAAATATAGAGAAAATTGTGTTTTTGTGCAAAACAGGTGTGCCTCCTAATAAATACCCACTACACCAAATACTAAGCGGTGTTGAGACTCCTGGGATAGGGGTGAACGTGAATTTGGTGAAATCTTTCGATAGTTTTGAGGTTTTTGAATGGGATGTTGAATTGTCAAGGGTTGCTACTCCCCAAATAGACCTGGATTATGAGAGTCTAGTTGCAGGACTTAAGTTTGATCAAGCTGAAACTTATTTAATCGAAGACCCAAAGGCCGTAGGGAAGAAATCTCTTTTTGTTGACAATGGCTCTTCCGGTTTTATTTCGATGGGTTCCCCCAACGTATTGAATGTAGATGTGGGTGAAAAGGAAGGATTTATATTAAATCTCTTTTTAAAGCCGCAATGGCACAAAACCTTTTATCGAACCATCAGGTTAGATAAAGGGGTTTCAAAAACCGCTTCTGCCCAATTAAACCCCTATTTAAATCCAAACCAAAATGATTTTGAGAGCAAATTCAGCGATTTTAAATGGGAGATGACAATGATCTTATCTTCTGTAGGGAGTGGTGAAAAAGTTTTGCAGGACATAGTTGAGACAAGTGAGCGAAGAACGATTATCGATGGAGCTCATACCTATTTGATTAAATCCAAAAATTAAAAAATTCTCATAGGTCTTGAATAAAACGTTGGGCGTAGGAGCGGATATTTTTTCCGTTCAGTACGTGGAACCGCCTTACTTTTTCAATCGTTTGATTGGAAAATCTTTTTAAGGGAATATGGATGATTTTTTTTCCGTATTTCCTGGCTAACCTCCGCCATGTTATTCGAGGGGCACAAGGTGAAACAACCGTGACATTTTTTTCTTTAGAGTGATAAAAAGCGGCTTCCAGAAGTTTTTCCTCCAAGGTGACTGAAATATGAATTCGAGGATCCTGCCATATATCTGGAATAGGGCGGGGAGGGTAAATCATCATGCATCCTCCATAGGTCGCTTGCCCGATACCTGGACCGATTAACTGCTCCATATACTCGGTAGCGTAAAAACATAATGTTGATTCCTCATTATGTTCAGCGTACCAGGTTTGGCACCAATTATATTTATGAGGTTCAGGCTCAGGGTCGAAAAGAAAAACGATGATTTCGACCTGTCCTCTGGAAGGAGGAATTTCTTTCACGTAAATATCCCCTGTGTACCAGTGACGCAGGGTATCCCTTATATCTATGCCGTCTTTAACGGAGGATGTGAATTTTTCGGTCCGGGCCAAGTCATGACTTAATAATAGTTTGGTTTGTTCGCGCACATGCGTATTCAGGTTTTCTATTTTCTCATCTTCAGGGGGCCAGGAGCACTGCCCATAAGGATCCCAACGATGTTGCCATTTTTCTTGGGTTCGCTGGTCCGGGTCAGGCTTTAAATCTAGAGTACGCCATTCAAATTGAGTTTCGGACAAACGGTTGGTCATAGATAAGGGTTGAGCACCTTCTTCTTGAGTGAGGGCCTGATCGATTCCCATTGAAAGGGATTCTGGCAATGTGTCGTTGGGTTCAAACGGATATTCCCTTGATGCTTCTAACACGGCTACCGCAAAAGGATCCCCTCCGAATTGCTTGGCAGCATTAACAAGCGTGAAGAGGTCTGGCAGAAGTCGCGACTCCATTAAAGTTAGATTGCGAATATATTGTAAAAGAACCTGAAATGTCTGGGAAGTCAGGTTGTGATAGCGAATTTTATGTTTTTTAATGAATAATTCCCGGGCACGTAAAAGGATTTCTTTAACGCCATCAACTGGAGTATTAGCATCAGGGCGTAATTCCTGCCTCTTTTTTTCATATAAATAGGTTACGTAGGGAAATTCTGTTAGCGCGAAAAACAGGGTTTTATTATCTACTCCAAATAAAGAAGGCAAACCTTCTGGTTTTTGGGGTGGGAGTATCTCTAAACGTTCATCATAAGTTTCCTTAATCCAAGGCCAGTCGAGGATTGAGCATAGACATATAATATTGGAGTATTCTAACTCCAGTTGATGAAGTTGATAAGCCATCCATCGTGCACGCCAAAAATGCTGGCTTTTTTCCTCAGGGCGTTTAAGGGTTAAAAGTAGAGTACTGATAAATTTTTCATAAGAAACTTTACTCAATGTAAAGCTGTCGGGGAAGTCAATGCCTCTTTTTTCATAATTCTCGGTGCTCCAATCAATAAAATGACGAGATATTCCCTCCTGCATGGCAATGCGCAGACCCGTGATTACAGGCTGACTTGGGTCGATGGGAACATAATTCATTCCACCATTTTGTTCAGTTTGGCAACTCAATGAAATTGCAGGGAGTGAATTGATTCCCTCTTCAACTGTCTGTTTAAATTCAGGAGGCAGCGCGACCGCAAGACAATCACAGGGAAGTGATAAAAGACGATGTCGCACCTCCCGTGCAAAACTGCCGCTACCATGAATGACAGGTAAAAATTGTATGCGATCACTGAGCTTAAGGACTTGACTCATAATTTCAAATCCTTATTTATCACTATCTGGGTGTAAGGGGTTGTCGTCGTTGAAAAAGAAATCCCCCAACCCCATGGGAAGTCTTTCCTCTCCTAAAGCCCTGCGGTTTTGAGCGGCTAACGAATCCAGATCTAATGCTTCTTCTCCTAAAACTTTGCTGACAGCTTCTTGCCATATCTTGTCCTTCGCTAGAGGATTGTCTTTTTCCTGACTGATCCGTTTTAGAGCATAACGAATGATATGAATACCATCACGGGGAGAAAAATCCAGATCCAACTGGTGAGATTTTTGTAAGAATTCTACCGTCATTTTTAAAAGGTCTTCTTCAGAAAACGGGAGATGGTATCTGAGTATCGCCAATTCATCCTGATAACTTGGCATCGTCATTTGCAAGGTGGGTTGCAAACGAGAAAGTATATAGTCAGGGATTTCGAAAGTAGACTCATCATTGTTCATTGTCACGCAGGCCCGAAACTCTTTATGGGCATGGATCTGAATTCCAGCAATAATAGATTCTACGTAACGACGGTGATCGAGAAGAGGGGCTAAAGAGGCCCAACTTTTTTCATTCATACGGTTGCCTTCATCAAGAATGCAAATGCCACCTTCGATCATGGCGCATACCAGAGGAGAAGCGTGATAGGAAATCTTCCCCTTCTCTGAAAGAACCGGAGTGATCAGAAGATCCTCCGGACGTGTGTCACTGGTGCACTGAAATATATACAATGGCTGCTTTCTTTGGTTCGCCGCTACCATGGCCAGCGTTGTTTTTCCTGTTCCTGGCATCCCAGTTATTCTTGGCGAAAGCGGAAAGTCTTTTTCAGAGACAACCATCCAGCAGGCTTGAATCTGTTTGAGGACTTCTTCCTGCCCAATCCACTCAGAACGCGTAGTGTCAGATTGACTCAAATATAGAGTGACCCCATTTATTTCGATTGTTTTTTTTGATGTTGTATTCAATATATGATCCTTATACAGCGGGTTTGGCGGAAACCTCCGCAGTTGTGAAGCTTAAATACTAGCAGAATACTTAGGCTTTAGGGCTCCTGTCAAGCCGGACTAGTGGTTGGTTCTCCATCTTTAAAGGTCTTTATAGTAATGCTACAATAATATAAACTTTTTTTAATGGAGGAGAAGGAGTGGACAACCTATTTTTAATTTTGGCAGCGTGTTTTGCTGTAGGAATGATGGTCCTGATGATCAAATATGCAAAGTTTATCCATAATCAACCTAAAATGGAAGAAGAACGCCGTCAGGGCACTGATAAAGAAAACTCATCACCAAACGACCAGAAATGACATTTGATAGCCAACAAACCGATGCCTTTTTTATAAAATACATCGAATATTTTTTGTCTGAAAATAAAGCCGCAAAACTTATGCACAATGAGCTTTCTAATTGCGGTGTGGGATTAATGCCGCTAATCGATCATTGTACGATACGTACGCTAGATGTAAACCTACGCGCTAAAGATTTTCTACATCTTGGTTTTACTGAGGATAAGGTGATAGGTGTTTTAGAATTTGATTGTTGGTGGGCTAAGGTGTTTAGAAAACCTGGCTACCCAAGTTTATTTATAGATCAAGCCTTTGCTGGCGAGAAGGGTGAAGCCAGCCTGATTCCTGATTGGGTTCATACTCATGGAGATCAATGTTTTCATCATATCGCAATTTTGGTTCAGGATATTGAGCATGCGATTCAAAAAATGAAAGCCCGTGAAATTGAATTCGTTGGGGATGTTGTGGGTGCTAAGAATACAGATTTAAGACAGATCTTTACTAAACCGGAATTCAAAAATGGCCATGCCTATACAGTTCTGGAACTTATAGAGAGACATAACGGCTATAATGGATTTTTGCCTCCCCAAGCAGATGGATTGATGGAATCTTCCCGCCTCTAGAATCGTGAGCTTGCAATGATTCGAAAAATAAAACCGGAATTCATAGCTCCCTATTTAAGGGATGCTTCCAATTTTTCAGGTGGGAATGCAGAGGAGGTTGTCATTCCTGAATCTTCTGATGAATTGGCTGATTTTCTGAAAAAAGAAACTCGCCCCATAACCATTGCTGGTGCTGGAACCGGGTTGACTGCTTCCCGCATCCCATCAGGGGGAATTATTGTTTCGCTGGAGCGGTTAAATAAAATTTTGGATAAAGGCCCGGGTAAGGTAGAAGTTGGCCCGGCAGTATCATTAAATGAACTGCAAAAATTTTTAGCACCAACGGAATGGTTTTATCCACCCAATCCAACTGAAACATGGGCCTCGTTGGGCGGCAACCTTGCAACCAATGCTTCTGGATCACGTAGCTATAAATATGGAGTGACCCGTAACTATGTGGATGAGGTTGAGTTGCTTTTGGTGGATGGCAGGAAAACTTCTCTTAAACGTGGATTGAGAATTTCCGAACCGCTCACTTTTACAGATGGGAGTGAAATTAATTTTCCGGACATTAAATATCAAAGTCCAGTTTGCAAAAATGCGGCAGGTTATTTTGTACAACCCGATATGGACTGGCTTGACCTTTTCATTGGATCTGACGGCACACTGGCGATTTTCACAAACATAATTCTGCGATTAGCCCCACGGCCCGATGATTTTGTCAGTGGAGTTTTATTTTTTAAAGAGGAACACTCTTGCTGGGAGTTGATTCCAAAAATCAAATCAATGGTTAACCAAAACATTGATCCTTGTTCTCTGGAATATTTTGACCATAACGCTTTGGAAAGATTAAAGAGCAAATATACAAACATTCCTGATTATTCCAGAGCGGCAATGTTTTTTGAGCAAGATGTTGCAAAAAAGTGTGATTATGATGGGGTTTTAGAGAATTGGTATGAATTTTTAAATGCTGAAGAAATTATACTTGAGGACTCCTGGTTTGCTCAGGGACCAAAAGATGTGCAAATGTTTCAAAATTTCAGGCACGATGCTCCGGTACTTATAAACGAGGAAAATAGCCGTGCAGGAAGAGTGAAGTTGGGGACTGACATGGCTGTTCCAGATGAATATTTTCTATCGATGATGGAATTATACCGAGAAACCTTAAATGATAATGATGTTGATTACATTATATTTGGGCATCTAGGGGACAATCATTTACATATAAACCTTCTACCTGAAGATTCCCAAGGGGATAAGGCGCAAAATATTTACGATACTTTGGTAGATCAAATATTAAAATGGGGCGGCACGGTCTCTGCCGAACACGGAGTAGGTAAATTGAAAAAGGATTATTTTGCAAAAATGGTCGGGCCCAATGGCTTGAAGGAATTAAGTAAAGTTAAACGTTGTCTTGATCCGCAGAACAGACTCGGTGTCGGGAATATTCTATAAAACCGCTTGTAACTCCTTTTTATTGACAGGGTAATGAAGGAAAGAGTAAAATTTTTTTTAGATCAGCCTGAATAGGGGTCTGCTTAACTAAATCAAGTTATTCCAGCTTCACGAGGTTTGGAACCATGCTCGATTCGTTTAAGATACTGGTATTGAATTATTCCTATGAACCGCTCCAGTTTTGTAGTGCTCGTCATGCCTTAACTATGGTTTTTGGTGGCAGGGCCGAGGAATTGGAAAGTGCTGGCTATTTTGTCCGTACCCCATCGACCAGCTTCAAACTTCCTACGGTGGTACGGGTTTTGAAAATGGTCAACCGGAACCGAAAAAAAGGCTTGGCATTTAGCAAGAAAAATATTTTAAGAAGAGATAATTACACCTGCCAATATTGTGGGGCATCTAATCATTTCCTTACCGTAGACCATGTAGTCCCTAAATCTCGGGGAGGAAAAACCAACTGGACAAATATTGTTGTTGCTTGCAAAACTTGTAATCTCAAAAAAGGAGACCGAACTCCTTTCGAGGTGGATATGAAGCTGCATCGGCTTCCAAGAAAACCGGATTATCAATTCGTTCCTTTCAACATTCCTTCCGGGCCAGATGCCCATATTGAAATCTGGCAAAAATACCTACCAAAAAATATTTTGGCCAAATCTGTAGCCTTTTAACCCGTACCTTATGTGGGTATACTACAAGGAAATTGATATCGGTAGTAGCGGGTCCTTTAATTTTATAAATACTTTCCTGTAATTGGTAAAAAGATGGAAGCAAAATCACTTATTCAAATCATTTCTGAAGAGGAATTTTTAAAGATTGTCCAGGAACCTTCCCGGCTTTTCCTTAATGTTAGTGCATTGTTATGCGAAAAAATAAAAGCCAAAAAGGAAATTTCCAGGAAATATTATTCCACCCTTATACAGGAAACGGAGTATTTGGAAAGTGTTCTGGATGAACATGGGGCTCGGGAAAATAAAACGTGGTCTTTTTTCTCGGAATATGTTGCTTGCATACGTAACCTTTCTATTGCCGCATTTTATATTAAGCATATTTTGGATCGCTATCCTTATTATAACCTTGGAGAATCGGAGGAAAACGCTCAAGCCTTTCACGATTCGGCCTACCAGGCTTTGGAATTTCTAAATGCTTCAATATTGGGTCTAAGAACGGAAGTGGTAAAGTCAGGCGAATTAAACGGCTTGGAAATTCACGAGGGTTCACTTGCATTGGATGAGTTTTCTGAAATTGAATCAAATAAACGCCTTCCTAGAACTATTCTAGAAGATGAGGTGAAAGAGGAGGAGGAAAGAATAATCGACCTGTGCCAAAAATATCGAAAAGTCGCGAAAATGGTGAAAGAGATCGGGTTTAAAAGGAATGATGACCTTGAAGTGTTCCGCCATGTTATTCCTTCTAAGTTGGATGAAAAATTGGTGCGAATGTTTAAAGAGTTAGTGCATAGTGTTCAATCAGAATATGACACATACGTCAAGAATACCCGGCTTGAACAGACTCGAGAGGATTTGAAATATATGAGGGGGTATATATCCATGCCGCTTCATCTTCTTGAGGTTGTCCTCTGGCTGTGTCATTTTTATGAACGTCATGAAGATGATATTCGTCATGGTGAATGCCGGCAACAAATCTCAAAAGTTGTGAATAAAGAGATTTTATTGGGACAAATTTTTAATTTTGGTTTTCATTACAGCATGTTTTATCTTCAAGAGGGTGACAAGCTGGTTAAGGAAATCTTGCTGAAGTTTGTGGAAAACGTCAGAGCAGAGGTTCTCATTCCCCAGCCTTTAGGTTTTCACGCCAGGCCTTCAACTTTCATTTCATTAATTGCCCGACATCATGAAGGTGAGCTGTTTATGATAATTGATGAAGAAAAATTTAACGCCAAATCAGTTATGAGCCTGTTGCAGGCTGGTGGCCTTCTTGCTGACAAAGGATATAAAAAGGTTATTTTAGAAGGGTCCAAGCAGGCTATCAATGATGTTAAACTACTTGCTCAGAATAATTATTGTGAAGAAGGAGAATTTCCTCGGCAATTAAGCTATCTGCGTCCCCAATAAGCAATGAATTAAAAAAAATTTTATGAATGTAGAAAATGAAATTTATAATGTAGTCGATGAAAATGATCAGATATTGGGGACAGCAAGTCGCAAGCAGATTCATAAAAATAATTTACTACATCGATCCATTCACGTTCTTGTTTTTAATTCCAAGAATGAATTGTTTTTGCAAAAACGTGCTCCTTCCAAAGATGAGAATCCAGGATTATGGGATACTTCATCAGCCGGGCATGTGGATGCGGGGGAATCCTATGACGAATGCGCTCACCGCGAACTTTGGGAAGAACTTGGCTTAAAGGCTAACTTGAAAACTTCCATAAAAATTTCAGCTTGCCAGGAAACTTATAATGAGCATGTTCAGGTTTACAGTTGTATAACTGATGCTGAGATTAATATTAATCAAGAAGAAATCAGCGAAGGTGCTTTTTTCAGCCTATCTCAAGTTCAGAAAGAAGTGGCTTGTAATCCCGCCCAGTTCACCTCTTCATTTAAAATGCTTTTATCTTTAATTAAAGACATAAAAAATATTTCTTCCACAGGAATAGAATTGGAGAACACAGTCTAATGACATCTTTTGATATTTTTGTTTCGGTTGTTCTCGGCTTCAGCCTGATTTTCTCCTTAATGAAGGGATTTGTAAGAGAAATATTCTCTCTAATCTCCTATGTGGGAGGATATTTAATGGCCGTCAAATATCAAAACACATTTGCCCAGGTGTTAATGGAAAGCATTCCCAGCAAGCCATTGGCGAAACTGATTGCGTTTGGAGCCATCTATATAGTTACTGCAATTATTATCTCTCTAATGGGGAAAGTTGCCAAAGCAATGCTATGGTCCGGAACAGATTTGTCGACCTTTGACAGAATTATGGGCGGCGTGGTGGGATTAGCAAGAGGTGTAGTTATAATTGTTGCTGTTACATTTCCTCTACAGTTTTTTCCTGAATTGGCAGAAAAGTTTACAAAGGATTCGTATTCTGCCCCATATTTAGCGAAAGTCTTAGATTTCGTGAATCAAAATCCTGGAACTCTCAACATAAGACAAAAGATTTCAAATTTTGATATGGAGGGAGCCAAGGAAAAGTTTAATGACTTAAAAGATCTAAAAAACTTGTCTGATAAAATTAGTGACTTGAAGAAAAACCTACCAAATAACAGCCAACCTCAAGATGAGTACACTAAAGACGATCTTGAAAAACTAAACGATATCTTTAAATCCGTTGACAGTAAATAATGTTGCGGGCCTATCCAAATAAGCGATGACTACAAAAATTAATTTCAATGGGCAAATCCACGACGAGCTAAATATTTCAGTCTTGGATCATGGTTTTTTGTTTGGAGATAGCGTTTATGAAGTGGTTTGTACTATCAAAAACCAGCCTTGTTTTTTAGACAAGCATCTTTGTCGACTTTTTGCTTCGGCAAGCGCAATATCACTGGATATCCCCCATGACAAACAGTGGTTTCAGGAGCAATTAAATACAACATTAAGTGCGGCGGGTAATTTAGAGTCTTATATCAGGATTATTGTTACCCGAGGTATTGGAGAAGTTAATATTGATCCATCTACTTGTCACCGCCCTAATATAATAATAATAGTTATGGAAACGAGTGAATATCCAGAGTCCTGCTATGAAAAAGGTATTCATGTTGCTTTGGTTTCAATTAAAAGGAATTCGCGGGATGCATTGAACCCAAATGTTAAAACAGGCAATTATTTGAATAATGTTTTAGCGAAAGTGGAGTCTAATAAGCTTGGCGCTCAAGATGCAATCATGGTCAATTCGTTAGGTCATTTGACAGAAGGAACTACAAGCAACTTGTTTTTCGTGCGTGATGGACATATCTTTACGCCTTCACTTGATTGCGGCATACTCTCAGGAATTACCCGGGAAATAGTAATTCAGCTTTCCAAGGAGAATGGGTTCCGCGTAGAGGAGGGGAAATGGCCAGGAGAAGAGCTGTCTGAGGCGGATGAAATATTTTTAACAGGAACCATTAAAAAAGTAATGCCAGTATCGCATCTGGATGGCCGGCCTGTTGGGTCTGGAAAACCTGGACCCGTGACTTTAAAACTTATGCGGCTTTATGAGTTTCTATTAAAGGGATAATACTAAACTGGTGACACGTGTCTTTACTCGTAGGTCTGACAGGCGGAATCGGCTCTGGGAAAAGTTTGGCGGCATCTTTTTTTAAGGAATTGGGTGCCTACATTATTGATGCTGATCAATTAAGCAGGGATTTGGTTCATCCAGGACAAACTGCTCTAAATGAAATTATCGATCATTTTGGTAAAAATATCCTGGATGACAAAGGAAGTTTAAATCGGGGAAAACTGGCTAAAGTAGTTTTTCAGAATCCAGATCAAAAAACTGTTCTTGAAAGCATTCTTCACCCTAAAATTTTTAAAAAGGAGCAGGAAGAATATTTAAAAATTTGCGCTCACGACCCATCTGCTATCGTTATTATTGACGCGGCACTATTGATCGAGTCTGGAAACTATAAACATGTTAATAAAGTTATCGTCGTTCGATCTAATGAGGAATCTCAAATTCAAAGAATATTAAGCAGAAATGAATTTAGCTTGGATGAAGTGAAGACTCGAATTAACAACCAGATGAGCCTAGATGATAAAATAAAATATGCAGATTTCATTCTTGACAATGAATTGCAACAGGAAGACCTCAAAGAAAAGGTTCGAGAACTTTATCCAAAGCTCCTGAGTAGCTCAAAGATCAGATAATTCAGTTAGTCAAATATTGAGTTCTGGAACGTTGGTACCGTTAAATTCTTTATAATATTTACTAACAAAACTTATAAGTTATGGCTGAAGATCAGGAAGCTCCAGAAAAGGACCCGGAACTATCTTCCGATGAAGCGGCGGAACTTGAGCGCTTATTAGAGAATGCCGGTGAAGAAGGCGCGGGGGAGGGCGGCCTAAAGGGTTTAAAGGGCAAGTTTAAAAAAATCCTCTCTAATAAAAAGCTGCTGATGATTTATGGTGGGGGATTGCTGGTTCTGATCCTAGCCATTGGAGCAGGTGTCTATTTTTTGCTGGGAGAGGAAGAGGTCGAAGTGGTTCCTGTAGAGGAACAGGCTGTTGAGGAAGAAATCGTTGAGGAAGAAGAAGCAAAAATTGAGAAGGTAAATATATATAAGCTGGACCTTTTTTTCCTCCCTATTCTTGAAGACGGCAAAGAAACAGGTCAATTCATATCTATCAAGCCAAGTCTTTTGTTGAGTAACAGGGTATTGAATCGTGAAATTGACAAGGTGCTCCCTCTGTTAAGAAAAAGTATTTTTAGAATACTTCAAAGGAAGAGGCCAAGTGATTTCACCCTTAAACGTTCTCGGACTGAGGAAAGAATCAAAAAAGAGATTTTAACCGCATCCAATGCTCTACTATTAAGTGGTACAGGAACGATAACCGACGTATATTTCACTCAGTTCATGGTCAAATAAATCAATATCCACCTTGACTTATCCTGTCAAGGGCCCATATTTGTTAGGTTGCGTTAATTATTCAGGTTTTGATTATGCCCACAACACCACTCGTGAATACCCAGCAAGTTCTGCAAATGGGGTCTCATACTGAAAAGCTCCAGCATACGATGCAGACACTCCCTAATGTTGTGGCCCTGCAGGCTGATAAAGAAAGAGAGCTTGAAGATGAGTTAAAACGTCGACAGGTGCAGGATATGGACCCCACACATTATCTGGAAGAAACCGATCCCCATACCAAACCTAAAAAACGCCTTAGAAACCGCAAAAAAAGTGTTCCTGCTACTGAGGCTGATAGTCCAGAGCCTCCTCTCCCCGAAGACCCCTATCGAGGAAAATTGAATATTCTTGCCTGACCCTTAAATCTCTCCAAATATAATCCCACAACTTGTTGTAAAAAAGGCAGTATTGGTGTTTATTTCTTAACCTGCAATATTGTTATTGTGGAGGCGAAGCAACCTGCCGATAAAGAGTTAAGCCCTTATTATTTGGGCCAATCGCCAAGGCAACTCACACCCATTTAGTGAAATATATGAACAAGAGTTTCAGCCCCCTAGCCCAGCCGACTCAGACTGAAAATGTATCTCAGCAGGTGTTAAAGGTTCTCGCTGGTAAGGAGTCTAATGCGGCATCCATTAAATTTATAAGCCAATTGCAAATTGGTAAAGTTTTAGATGCCGTATTCATCAAAAATCTTCCAGGTGGGAAAGGGGTATTATCACTTGAGGGCAATAAAGTAGTTGTTAAATTACCGCAGGAAATATCCCTCAAGGAGCAGAGCAAGTTTAAGGATTTGCCAAGGGAACCTTTAATTAAAGGGCAAAAAATGACCGTCCGTGTAGAAAACACAGGATCCAAGGCAGCCCTAAAAATATTTCCGTTTACCTCTCAACCAAACATACATAAAAATGTGGGAGTTACTACAAGTTTGACCTCTAGGGGAAAAACAATTTCCAGATTTTCCGGTTTGGAAAGCTCCCCCTCAGTGGCTTCATCCCCAAACGGAGTATCTACGGCACGTGTTACAAGTATTGTAGATTCAAAAACCATTATGGTAGAGGCTGGAGGTAAGAATTTTGAAATCCCGGTGGAAAAAGCCCAAAACTTCAAAATTGGGTCGAAGGTAAATATATTATTCGAGAAAACAGAAAATGGGCAAAAGCCAGTTTTAGCGCCAACGGTTACAAACCAGTCAAAACAATTAGATTTTAATACGCTAAAGCCTTACTTGCCAGCTCGCATGCCCATTGGGGAAATGGCATATCTGCTTAAGCATAAAATTGTTGATTCACCGTTGGTGGCTGATTTACAAATTAAACCGGGTTTGATAACCCGACTGCGCGACACCTTGCGCTTGCTTCTTCCCAATGACGGAGAAATTCCCAATGCAACCAAAATTCGCCAGCAAGTAGAATCTTCCGGAATCAATTATGAGGCTAGAGTTAGACAAGTGTTAGGGGAACCTCCAAGCGCACTGGCCCGGAAAGAATTAGGGAGCGATTTAAAAGGACTGTTGCTGGAAATTTATAATTCGACAGAGACAACTTCATCAAATAAGCCGCAAAAGTCTTCGAGTTCTTTCATCGAATTCCGTAATACGCTTAAATATGCCATCGATAATATAGAATTGAACCAGCTGTCATCCCAAATATCGAAGCAAGAAAATCAGCCGTTGGTAATTCAAATTCCAAATCCACTGGGTCCTGCAAACAAAACCTTGCAATTATTTGTTCGCAATGATTCATCTGAAGACAAAGGTGGAAATAAAAATTCTTCAAAAAAACATAATGTAGCCTTTTTTCTTGATCTATCCTTTTTGGGGAAAATTAAAATTAACGCACAGATGGGTCCCGAGCAATTATCTGTAAGCATTGATGTGGAGAATGAAGATATTGCCGGTTTCATACGCGATAGAACTAAAGATTTTGAAGGAAAAATGATCGAAAACGATATCACAGCCTCGGTGGAATGCTATGTGAGTAAAAAAGTTGAACCGGAAAAAGATAATCTGGTTGGTTTACTAATAAATCACAACACATCATTGATAAACATCAAGACATGAAACAGAACTCATCAAAAAATTCTGCAGTATCCCTTAAATACAGTGGCGGTAGTAATCATGCTCCGAAAATCACTGCTAAAGGGCAGGGCTGGGTGGCGGAAAAAATCATCGCGATGGCCCAAGAGCAAAATATTCCAATAAGAAAGGATAAAGACCTTGTTGCGTTATTGGAAAAAATTGATGTGGGAAAGGAAATTCCTGCTTCATTATATAAGGTGGTCGCGGAGCTTCTAGCTTGGGTATATCAACTTAACAATGAATATCCCAAAAATGGAAGTATTCAGAGGGTCAAGAGAGCTTAATTGCCATCGGGGCCGGGGTTGAAATTCCCCGGGGTAACATCAAAAAGCCGATTTACCTTGACCTAATATATGGCCTTTGATATCCTTTGAAATCAACGCGTTACTGTAGCTTTAAGGCTAACGTGAAAGCTTGAGTTAGGGGACTTTTTATTTATTCGGATATTCGTTTTCCTACAAAACAGTTCTTTAGAATAGAAAGCTAGCCATTGTTAAGATCTATTAGAACCATCCTATTCTCCCTCGTTTTTTTGTTTTCTGCCTGGTTTCTTGGTAATGCCAGCGCAAGTTTCTCGTATGAAGTTCATACTCTAAACCAATATCACTTTTCCACCCCTCCGGGTCTTCAAAGTGAAGTCGATTTCTGGAAAAAAATATACTCGGAATACAGCACTAAGCATGCGGTAGTTCACGATATAAAAAATCTTGATGTCATTTATGAGGTTGTTTACTTAGGTGAAAAACCATTATCCCGAAGATCTCGGGAGCGCAAACTCGAAAAAACAAAGAAAAAATATAAAAACATTTTGCGCAAAATCAATAAAACTAAAAACAAGGCAAAACTAAAGGGTGAAGATAAAAGAGTTTATGAGTTAGTAAAAAAGGATTTTTATAAAGCGTCAAGACAAATACGAGCCCAACTAGGTCAGAAAGACCGTTTCCGGGAAGGGATTGAGCGCTCAGGTTTGTATATGAAGGAAATCAAAAGCATTTTCAAAAAATTCAACCTTCCTGATGAGCTTAGTGTTCTTCCTCATGTGGAATCGTCATTCCAGATTGGTGCCTATTCAAGTGCTGGGGCAGCTGGGATATGGCAATTCACTCGGGGCACAGGCCGTTTGTTCATGCGTGTGGGTTATGACGTTGATGAAAGACGAGACCCCATTATAGCCACATATGGTGCCGCCAAATTATTGAAAAAGAACTTTGAAAGCATAGGTTCCTGGCCTTTAGCTGTTACGGCTTACAACCATGGTTTGCAAGGAATGAAGCGCGCAAAAAAACGATTTGGTAGTGATATTGTAAAAGTAATAGCCAAATATAAAAGTAGAACTTTTGGTTTTGCCTCGCGAAATTTTTATGCGGAATTTCTTGCTGCTCTCCATGTAGTAAAAAATCAGGATAAGTATTTCTCTAACCTAGTCATTAAAAAACCTATTCCCAGAGCATCGTTTATTTTGCCCGATTATATTCATATCCAAACAGCTATGAATCATTTCGATATGACACGGGAAGAAATAGCGAAAGCAAACCCCTCTTTGAGGAGGCCGGTTTTAAATGGCGAGAAGCGAATTCCAAAAAACTTTGTTTTCCAAGCTCCGGCTATGAAAATTGACAACCTGGTCACCCGTTACGGACAAATTCCACAAAGGGTGAAATATGGGAGTCAACTACGATCCAAATGGTATACCGTCAGGCGAGGAGATACCTTGTCTGGCGTTGCTTTGCGTTTTGGAACAACAGTAGGTTCCTTAAAGCGTTCTAATAATATTGGAAGGCGTAATCGCATATATATCGGACAGGTGCTTCAATTACCAGGAAGAAAATCCCGACATCAGCCCACTTACCAATTAGCTAAACTTGATTCCAAGAAATATTCAATAAGCCTGGTTTCTTATAAGGTTCGTAGATATGACAACCTATCTAAAATTGCAAAGCGCTTTGATACAAATGTCAGTCATCTGACCCGTATCAACCGATTCCGCAACCCAGATTCTCTGCATCCCGGGCAAAAGATAAAAGTACCTCGTCGAGAGCTAATCAGAGATAAAACTAAGGTGGCATCAAGAACTGTAAAAACTAAGAATTTTAGTTTATCAGTAAATCGCTCACCTGCTACTAAATCGTCAAATACTTCAAAAAGTTCAACTCAGATAAAAACGGAAAGAGCTGTTTCACCCGGAACTCTTCAAGTTGCCAGGAATACGACTGATCGGCTGAATAAAAATCGTCCTGCTTTTAAACCGGTATCATTTTCTCCTAGCGGAGATTCTAATTCCCGCATAGGGACCATCACCGTTGATTTTGATGAAACCCTTAGCCATTATGCCGAGTGGTCATTGCAATCGGTGAAAGAACTTAGAAGGATGAACCGAATTGGGAAAAGAGGAGGCATAGCTGCAAACGAAAATATTCGCGTCAGTTTTTCAAGAACCCAGCCTGACAAATTTGAAGAAAGACGGCAGGAATACCATAAAGCCATCCAGGAAGACTTTTTCAATAATTTTGAAATCAGTAAATTGGCAATAAGAAGCGTTGAAAAGGGAGAAACTTTATGGGAAATTTGCAATGATATCTACACAATTCCTCTTTGGCTTTTAAGTAGCTACAACTCCGACAAAGAAATCCATGCCCTTGCTGTTGGTGAACCCATTGTCATCCCCATAATTATACCTAAAGATAAAAGCGCCTAGCTCTTAAGTTTCTCCGTATAAAATTTCAACGCCGTGTCTATGGCTATCAGGTGGGCTTCCGCTCTAGTCTGCATTGCAAACCCGGTAGCGGTTTCCAGTGTCAAAGTCCTTCTAGTTCCTTTTGATAACGCATAGAAAGCCATGGGCCACCAATCCATTGATGTCCAGTCTGTTTGCTGAATAATTATCCCCCCTTGAGCAGAATGGCCGTCAATTTCACCATTATGATTTATAGGCATAACATTTTTGATAGCTGTTAAAATTTTATTACCTAAGATATCATCTTCCTGATGTGTGCCTTTTTGATAAAGATAAAAACCAGGTGTCATGGAATCCTCATGAAGCTCAATGGTCAACTCATAGTTCTTGTCAAAGGCTGATTGTGCAAACCTAACTTCTTCAGGTGGGGAATCATGTCTAAAAAAACGATTTAGGTCCTCTCCCCTATGATTTTCCCTGACTCCATATTCATAACCATAGGGGTTTAAGCAGGGTAAGATAGTCAACTCCCACGTATCAGAAAAATTTTCAAATCTATTGTTTTCCAGGAATGAACAGATGGTCTCCACACCGCTGGGTTCATCACCATGAATTCCTGCTGATATTAGTGCCTTATATCGATTTCCTTTTCCCAATACAAATTTGGCCAAAGAATAATTCTTTACCGAGGTTTCCAGCTCATGTTCCATGTGGAGCATATTGCCATTATGCAATTGCTTGGATAACCTGGAATAGACTGTCTCAATATCTTTAACCTTGGAGTTCATGATTTTTTATTTTTTTCACCCTTTTTCTTTAAAAGCACATTCCTTTTTAATAACGCATTTTTGGCAGTCAAAATTCTTAGCCGTGCAAGTATATCTTCCGTGAAGGATTAGATAATGGTGAGCATTTTTCAACCATTTCTTGGGGGTCACTTCTAAAAGTTTTAATTCCGTTTCTAATACGGTTTTACCAGGAGCTAACCCTGTGCGGTTTGCCACTCGAAACACATGAGTGTCTACAGCAATTGTAGGCACACCAAAACCTTCATTCAATACGACATTTGCTGTTTTGCGTCCAACACCGGGTAATTGTTCCAAATCCTCCCTGACTCCAGGAATATTTCCACCATGTTTATCCAGAAGAATTTTACAGGTGTTAATAATATTTTTAGATTTAGCAGGTGCGAGACCAATGGGTTTAATGATTTTTGCTAACTTGGAGGGTCCCAAAGCGAGCATTTGATCTGGAGTAGGGCATAAAGAAAAAAGAGCGGGCGTTATTTTATTGACCGTTTTATCTGTAGATTGGGCACTTAAAATAACCGAAATCAGAAGTTCAAAATTATTTTGAAATATCAGTTCAGATTTAGCCTCCGACAGGCTTTTGGAAAGCTTTTGGTATAAATAGTTTACGTTAGCAGGTAACAAAACTGTTTAAATTTTTATTTGGGGGACATTGCGCATCGGACACCAACCCAATAGGAAAGAGTCGGGTCTGACATACCTCTATGACGGGCGGTAACCCTAATATAAGCTTCATCGCTCATCCATGAGTTTCCACGAATGACTTTAAAACTTTGACGAGCCGGGCCCTTTGGGTTCTTAACAGGACTGTGATGATAATAATCGAGAGAAAACCAATCTTCCACCCATTCCCAAACTCCTCCAGTCATGTCATGAAGTCCCCAAGCGTTAGGTTTTTTCTTGCCTATATTTGCAGGTTCCCTGGATGAGTTTCCAGAATACCACAAATAGTCATCATCCATTTTTTCTCCCCAAGAAAAACGGGTCTGGCTCCCGGCTCGGGCCGAGTACTCCCATTCGGCTTCGGTAGGGAGTCTTTTCCCAGTTTTTTTGCAAAAACTTCGCGCTTCACGCCATTCAATATGTGTTATAGGTTGCTCGGGATTGTGAAAAACAGAACGATTAAAATCCATAACCGAATCCCATTTCTTCTGCGAAACCTCAAAACGATCCAAATAAAACTCATCCAGGCACACCTTGTGGGCCGGTTTTTCCCTGGCATTGTCATCATCGTCTTCATAAATGGAGTTTTGGTTGGTACCCATCATGAAGCATCCCGCCTGAATACGGACCATATCCGCAGGCAGGTTAGCCGCAAAAAGAACCTGAGGAGCAAATATTAGCGTAATCAACAAAATTATATGAGTGGTGTTTTTCATCCGGTGAATTGTACTGGTTGGAAAAGGTTGGGTCAAGTAATCTGATACGATTTTTAACTACATTAAATCAATAAAATACCCGAATCACGATGTAGAATTGCGGGAAAATGTCGATATGAAATATAAATCGAACTTTTATGTACCCAAATAAAATCCTATGAGAAATAAAATCTGGTGGAAAATCTTCTTTTTTGCAATTTTAGCCATCCTTGTATCAACACCTTCCCATGCTTTTTATGTGAAAAAAGTGGTAATTGGGCCCTTCAAAAATCCTGTTGGCTGGGATAAACCTTATGACCCTGGAAATATTTTTAAAAAATCAATAACCCAAGAACTTATTGCTAACAAGCGTATTCAATTGGTTTCTATTTCTGAAGGTATGAAGGGAGCAATGAATAACCCTTCAATGATGGGCAACCACGCCGGATTACAAGGTGAAGATAATCTAAATCCAGGCTTTTTAGATTTCGAAGATATTGGTACTCCAAAGGTTTTATTCATTCAAGGTTCGATGGATGGAATGGATAGAATGAATAAAATGGATTCAATGCCTAAAACTATGAAAATGGAACCAACGTGGCCGACAAAAATGGGCAGGGAAACTCAGAGCCCTTCCATGACAAAAATAAGGGGAACCGTTTTAAAATTCGAACCTGACCAAAAAATGATGAAATCCACAGGATCGACCAGCATGGGATCCCTGGAACGTGAAATGGCTGAGATACAAATCCATGTAGAAATTGTTCAAAATAAAACAGGCAGAACCCTTTTCGAAAAAACTTTCAAAGCCACTTCGAGATTGGGAAACAGGCCTTTTTTGGGTGATGAAATAAACTCGGCAGTCAGTATTGAAAAACCTGAATTCAGTTCCATGAAATACGCGGTGGATAGACTAAGGCGCGAAATAGGTGAATTCATAACAGAAAAACTCGATTCTGTTTTATTGGAAGGCGAAGTGATAGCCATAAATAAAAAGGAAATCAAAAATCAAAGCGGAAAAATAGTTGAAAGTGAAGAGGAGATTTTAGTGAACCTTGGCAAAGTAAACGGAGTGCGTATTGGTGATTTACTTGAGGTTCATGCCATTAGTTTAGGGTTGCATGATCCTTTTTCTGGAAATGACCTGGGAGATATTTATGTGAGAACAGGGGTCATTAAAGTTTTGCATGCATGGGATGGATTTTCAAAAGCCGTTTCATTAGGGGGAATGAATTTTAAAAAAGGATTTTTAGTTCGTGCGGTAAACTCGTTTAGGAAAGAAAATAACTCTTCAAGCACCAAAAAATTCATAGCGCATGAAGAAGAAAAAGCACCGTGGTGGGAATTTCACGGAAATCGAACTGTAAACTGACGGGAGAACAATCAAATTTTCTCCCCATACTCCTGTATAGTTACTACCGAGAGGTTATCATCCTTAACGTATTTTAATGCTTTCATCAGAGCTGACGCACCAGCCATAGTTGTACAATAAGGCAAATTTTGATTCAACGAGCTTCTTCTTAGTGAAAATGAGTCCTTGATTGACTGCTCACCAAATACTGTATTGATCATAATACTAATCTGATTCTCTTCAATGGCTTCTACAATATGGGGAGACCCTTCCTTGACCTTATTAATAGTAGAAACCTCAACTCCATTTTTCGCTAGATAATCCGCTGTGCCACGGGTTGCTACCAATTGGTAACCCATTTCGATTAATCCCTTGCCAATAGCAATCGTTTTTGGTTTATCAGAATCTTTTACACTGATAAAAGCCGTACCCTCCAAAGGAAGTTTAATGCCTGTTGCCAGCTGTGATTTCGCAAAAGCTCGACCAAAAACCGTATCAATCCCCATGACTTCACCGGTAGACTTCATTTCAGGGCCCAATAATACATCCACATCATGAAACTTGTTAAAAGGAAAAACTGACTCTTTCACAGCAATATGAGAAAAAGATTTTTCCTGCGTAAAATCTAATTCTTTTAAACTTTTACCAGCCATGACCCTGGCGGCAATTTTTGCCAAAGGAACTCCAATCGTTTTACTTACAAATGGAACCGTTCGCGATGCCCGCGGGTTCACTTCAATGATGTAAACGCTTTCATCTTTAACCGCAAATTGGATATTCATTAATCCAATAACCTTAAGTTCTCGCGCCAAAGCATAAGTTTGCTTTTTAATTTCATCTATCGTTTTGGATGAAAGGGAAAAGGCGGGCAGGGAGCAAGCGCTGTCACCTGAGTGGATACCTGCTTCCTCAATATGCTCCATTACCCCGCCTATCACTACATCTTGCCCATCAGAAATAGCATCCACATCGATTTCAATAGCGTCCTCTAGAAAGTCATCGATCAGAACGGGGTGCTCGGGAGATGCTTGAACCGCATGTTGCATATAATGTTCCAGGCGATCTTGATTGTAAACAATTTCCATTGCCCGGCCTCCCAAAACATACGAAGGTCGAACAACTACGGGATAGCCAATTCTCTCAGCAATCTCACGAGCTTCCTGATAGGACTCAGCAGTTCCATTAGCAGGTTGACGAAGATCAAGTTTGTTTAAAACTTCTGCAAATAGTTTTCTGTTTTCGGCGCGATCAATATCGACAGGGCTTGTGCCAATAATAGGGACCCCCTCATTCATCAATGATAGTGCCAGCTTTAAGGGTGTCTGCCCTCCAAGCTGGACAATTACACCATCGGGTTTCTCCACCCTTGCGATATTCATAATATCTTCGAAAGTCAAAGGCTCAAAATAAAGCCTGTCCGAGGTGTCGTAATCAGTGCTTACAGTTTCTGGATTACAATTGACCATAATTGTTTCATAGCCATCTTCCCTCAGTGCAAAAGAGGCATGCACGCAACAATAGTCAAACTCAATTCCCTGACCTATCCTGTTAGGCCCACCGCCCAGGATCATAATTTTTTTTCTGGAAGTGGGGTCGGCTTCACATTCATCCTCATAAGTGGAATATAAATATGGAGTAAAGGCCTCAAACTCGGCACCACAGGTATCGACTCTTTTAAAAACAGGAAAAATTTTTGACTGATTTCTTCGCTGAAAAATATCTTTTTCATCGCAATTTAAAAGTTCTGCCAAGTAGATATCAGAAAACCCTAATTTTTTAGCGGTTATTAGAGTTTCATCGTCCAAATTTGAAACTCCATTTAATTGCAAAATCTTTTGTTCGAAAATAATTAAGGCGTTGATATTATCGAGAAACCATGGATCAATACCAGTGATTTGGTAAACCTGGTCAATGGTAATACCTCTTCTCAGTGCAGCAGCAACATGCCATAACCGATCTGAAAAAGGCAGGCTCAATGCGGCTAAAAGTTTTTCCTTTTGCTGTTCTGGAGACAATCCAACCTGGTTCAAGCTAAACCTGAAATCTTCCTCAAAATGATTAATCCCCGTCTCCATGGATCGAATGGATTTTAGCAAAGCCTCTTTGAAGGTTCGACCAATAGACATTACTTCGCCCACTGATTTCATTTGTGTGGATAAGATCGGTTCCGTTTTAGTAAATTTCTCAAAAGTAAATCGAGGAATTTTAACGACACAGTAATCCAGTGTTGGTTCAAATGAGGCAGGGGTCACACGGGTTATATCATTCCTGATTTCATCAAGGGAATATCCAACCGCTAATTTTGCTGCAAATTTGGCTATGGGAAAACCCGTGGCTTTAGATGCCAACGCAGAACTTCGGGATACCCGAGGATTCATTTCAATGACAATCATCTCACCCGTTTTTGGATCGACAGCAAACTGAATATTAGAACCCCCCGTTGCAACACCAATCTCACGAATGATGTCGATGGCGGCGTTGCGCATAATTTGATATTCTTTATCGGTAAGGGTTTGGGCAGGAGCGACCGTTATGCTATCTCCGGTATGAATGCCCATCGGATCCAGATTTTCAATTGAACAGATAATCACCACATTGTCTTTCAAATCCCGCATTACTTCCAACTCATACTCTTTCCAACCTATCAGAGACTTTTCGATCAATACCTGAGTGACAGGGCTAGCTTTTAGGGCGAATTCAACTAGTGTTTCAAAGTCATCTTTTGAGTAGGCGACACTTCCTCCTGTGCCTCCTAATGTAAATGAAGGACGAATAATGGCAGGAAAGCCAGTTTCTTTAACAACTTCCCAGGCCTCCGCTAAAGACTCAGCATTACCACTGGGAGGAACCTTCTGGCCGATTCGAGACATAGCTTCCTTGAAAAGGTTCCGGTCCTCAGCTTTGTTGATAGCTTTTACATTTGCGCCTATCAGTTCAACATTGAATTTTTCCAGAACTCCTCGTTCAGCAAGGGCTAGTGCAGTATTTAATGCAGTTTGCCCACCCATAGTTGGAAGTAAAGCATCAGGCCTGTCACGCGCAATAATTTTTTCAACGACTTCAGGCGTTACAGGCTCTATATAAGTGCGATTGGCAAACTCAGGATCGGTCATGATGGTCGCAGGATTACTATTTACAAGAATGATTTCATAGCCTTCTTCCTTTAGGGATTTGCAGGCCTGAGTCCCTGAATAGTCAAACTCACAAGCTTGCCCTATAATGATGGGGCCGGATCCAATAAGTAGAATCTTCTTTATGTCGGTTCTTTTTGGCATTAGTCTTTGTAAATATCTTCTATGTCAATCTGTCTTGAACGTTCCCACTTTAAATTCATATAGGCTAGCTTGTTAATCACTTCAGAAGTTAGCCCTCGACCTTCTATTTTTATTTTTTCAAGTTGTAAACTGCTGATTTCTTTTTCAGTAAGTTGAAGGCTGGTTTCAATTCCGGTTTTAAGCTCAACTAAGTCTAAAAGTTTTGTGTTCAAATGTTCCAATTTTGCGCTTATGTCTGTGTTTCCAATTTTGGTTTTAATTTTTTCTATCGACTTTGAATTCTTTAGATATGATTTTTGGGTTTTCAATAAAAATTTTTCAAGCCTATAAAGTTCTTTTTTCCATGCTCTTTGAATTAAATAGAAAACTTTTGTTTTACTTTGTATATACCGATGCGTTTTTTTGGGATGAAAGCAAAAGTACCCAGAAAAATAATATTTCCCGAGGTGTGGGAAAATACGCCCCTGAAAAAGGTCATTCTTTCTGAATGCGAGTTTTGAATCCTGCTCTTCAATCAGATATTTTTCGTCCGTGAATAAATCCAGCACTGTTACCGAATTGTCTCTAACTTTCCTGATTTCGAATATGCCCAAAGTATTATTGGAAATGTCCTTATAGGCATCCAGACTATCTTGAGTCCAAGCCGATGGGTTTTCTTCAATAATGTTTTCCAGAATCGTTTGCTGAGAACCCGGTTCATATTGGTCTAACAGATACCATTCTAAAAACAGAGCCATTCTTGTATTGTAAGATTTGTCATCCTCATAGATATCACCAGTAGTCTTTTGATATTCCTTCTTTGCCAGCATAATTTGCTCCGAAGGAATATGCTTGGCAACATACTCAAAGAGTAAATCTAATGAATCCTTGAGCATCAAACTCCTGCTTTCATAAGGCTTGTGAAATGATGGAAGAGGTGACTGGAATCATGAGGGCCGGGTGATGCTTCAGGATGATATTGCACTGAATAAATCGGCCAGTCTTTATGGGAGATCCCTTCAACTGTTTGATCATTTAAATTTATGGATGTCACATTTATGGAGGACCCTACCGAATTCTGATCGACAGCAAAACCATGATTTTGAGACGTGATTTCAACTTTGCCTGTGGGGATATCCATTACGGGTTGATTTCCACCATGATGTCCAAATCTAAGCTTAAAGGTTTTCCCATTTAAAGCCAAATTTAGCAGTTGATGGCCTAGACAAATACCGAAAATGGGGACTTTGCCCAAAAGTAATTTAATGTTTTTGATTGCGTATGGAACACCCTCTGGATCGCCAGGGCCATTCGATAAGAACACTCCATCCGGATTGAGGGCAAGAACTTCTTCGGCCGGAGTGGATGCGGGAACAACCCGAACACTGCAACCGGCACCTGCAAGCATCCTCAATATATTTCTTTTAACTCCAAAGTCATAGGCTACAACGAAATACTTTTTGTCTACAGCGGATTTAAGATTTGTTTCTCCATTCCTAATCTCCCATTCACCTTCATCCCAGTCATAGGGGAGTTGGCAAGTGACATTTTTTACAAGATCTCTCCCTTCAAGGCCAGAAGAATTTTGTGCTTTACGAATCAATTCGCCGTGATCCTTGGTCATTGTGGACAAAACGGCCTGTTGAGCACCCTTCTCTCGAATATGACGAGTCAAGGCTCTGGTATCTACTCCTTGAATTCCAATGATCCCATACTTTTTTAAAAAATCTTCCAGTGTCCCTCTTGATCGCCAATTACTGGAAATGCCACTTAATTCTTTTATGATGAAGCCGGAAAGGTGAGGGCGGTCAGACTCAAAATCTTGCGGATTAATTCCATAGTTACCTATAAGAGGATACGTCATTAGCACCATTTGTCCACAATAGGAGGGGTCTGTAATCACTTCCTGATAACCAGACATACTGGTATTAAAAACAATTTCTGCATCGACTTCACCTTCGGCCCCAAAGTGATCGCCCTCAAAGACTTTCCCATCGGACAGAGCTAAATATGCTTTCATAAATTTAAACGATTGGTACGTGGTTATTCGTTATAGGAGGAATATACGGTCTTTCCAGCTACCAGGGTATGGAGAATTTTTCCTCTGACTTTCCAACCTTTGTAAGGAGAATTTTTACTACGTGACTTAAATTTTTCAGGCTCTATTGTGTATTTCGTTTTAGGATTAAATATAACAATATCCGCATCTTTACCAACTCCCAGAGTGCCTTTATCCAAATTGAAGATGCGACAGGGTTGATGAGTGAGAAGATCCACCGCTTTTTGCAAAGTAATGACCTTTTCATCTACCATTTTTAGAGTTAAGGGGAGTGCTGTTTCCAGGCCAACAATTCCAAAGCAGGCCTTGCTGAATTCAACCTGTTTGTCGGCAAGATCATGAGGAGCATGGTCCGTAGCAATGATATCAATTGTTCCATCCCTCAATCCTTCTTTGATCAATTCCAAATCTTCATGAGTTCTCAGGGGAGGACTCATCTTAGAATTCGTATCATATTTTCGACAGGCTTCTTCCGTAAGAGTAAAATGATGCGGGGCCACTTCGCAAGTTACAGGTAGACCTTTAGCTTTGGCTTGACGAACCAGTTCTACAGCTCCGCCACTACTTATATGCGCCACATGAAGACGCCCACCCGTTTTTTGCAGCAAACAGATATCTCTGAAAACCATAATATCTTCTGCTTCGACAGGCATTCCCTTTAAGCCCAGTTCTGTAGAGACGAGGCCTTCATTCATGCAACCGTCACGGGTTAGATCTAGAATTTCGCTATGCTGAATGCATGGCAGGTCAAACATTCGGCTGTATTCAAATGCTCTTCGCATCAACTCACTATCCATAACGGGTTTTCCATCATCGGAATAACCGATACAACCCGCTTCTTTTAATTCACCCATATCTGATAAAGTTTCACCTTTTAAGCCTTTGCTGATAGCTCCAATGGGGAAAATATTTACTAAGCTGGTTTTTTTTGCTTGTGAGAAAATCAATTCTGTAACCGAGCGATTATCATTGACCGGCGAGGTGTTTGGCATGACTGCCACGGTGGAAAATCCGCCGGCCGCTGCGGAAGCACTGCCGGTTTCTATAGTCTCTTTATACTCATGGCCTGGTTCCCTGAAATGCACATGCATATCACAAAAACCAGGCGCCACAACGCAATCCTTCGCATCTATAACCGGAAGATTTTTAATTTTACTACCAGATATTTTCCCCTGAGGCTCAATGGCTTCTATCTTCCCGTTAGAGATCAGGATATCAAAAGAGCCATCGACTTGATTAGCAGGGTCAATAACTTGACCATTTTTAATTAGGGTTTGCATGATTCTCCCCAAGTAATAAATAAAAAAGAGCCATCCTGATGGCAACTCCGTTGGTAACCTGATTCAATATAAGAGAGCGAGGACTTTCCATAACATCTAGGGCAATTTCAACACCTCTGTTTACGGGCCCTGGATGAATGATGAGAACATCATCTCGTGCTTGAGTTAAAGTCTCTGAAGTAAGGCAAAAATAATTTGAATATTCTCGCAGACTTGATAGAAGCCCTTCCTTTTGCCTCTCCAACTGGATACGAAGGACCATAATCACATCAGCATCTTTAATTCCTTCAGCAAGGTTGTGACTGACCTCTACACCTAAACGTTCTATTCCAACGGGAATAAGTGTGGGAGGGCCGACAACTCGAACTTTCATTCCCATGGTTTGCATCGCCCTAATGTTTGAACGGGCCACTCTACTATGATTGATGTCACCCACGATTGTAACTGTGAGTCCTTCTAAATATCCTTTGTGGTCGCGAATTGTCAGCAGATCCAACAATGCCTGGCTGGGATGTTCGTGCGATCCATCTCCAGCATTGATAATTGGACTGCTCACATGTTGAGCCAGAAGTTCAGGAGCCCCAGAGCAATGGTGTCGAACCACTAATATATCTGGGTTCATGGCTTCTAAATTGCGGGCGGTATCAATTAAGTTCTCCCCTTTTGCAGTACTACTCGTAGAACCGGATATATTTATCACATCAGCACTCATACGTTTTCCCGCTATTTCAAATGATGTTCTAGTGCGAGTACTGGGTTCAAAAAAAAGGTTAATGATTGTTTTGCCTCTAAGGGTGGGAACTTTTTTAATATCTCGCGTAGATATTTCTTTAAGGGAATCAGCGGTATCCAGAATTTGTTGAATATCCTGTTTTGTTAATTCCTTCATACCCAGAATACTTTTGGTCGACAGTGGCATCAGTTAGACGACTCCTGAATTATTACCTTGTCTTCACCATCCTCCTCCGACAACAAAACATGAACGCGTTTAGATTTAGCGGTGGGAATATTTTTCCCGACATAATCCGGCCGGATAGGTAATTCACGATGGCCTCGGTCGATCAATACTGCTAATTGGACGGATGCGGGACGTCCAAAATCCATGAGCGCATCAATCGCAGCACGAATAGTTCTCCCTGTAAATAAAACATCGTCACAGAGAATAATATGTTTACCTTCCAAAGCGAAAGCTATCTCTGTTTTTTTTAATTCTGGTTTGTGAATTCCGTCCGCCAGGTCATCTCTGTAAAGTGTTATATCCAGTACGCCATGATCTACCGTCACACTTTCTATTTCCTTAATTTTATCTCTCAGCCTTTGAGATAGAACGACGCCTCGTGTCCGGATTCCCACTAGAGCTATATTCCCGGCACCATGATTGCGTTCCAAAATTTCATGAGAAATGCGGCTGACTGCCCGAGATATGTCTTTTGAGTTTAAAAGTGGTGAGTTCATGATGAATTAGGCAAAAAAAAACCTCCAAAAGGCGTTTGCAGGCCTAAACAGGAGGTAATAAATTATTTTTTAAAACTAACATGATTTCCCCTTGATAGCCTCACAGGACTACTTTAAAGAGTTATATTTCTAGAACTATACTTTAATTTTAAAGGGTAAGTCAAGCCAGATACTAAGTTTTTATCTAGAATAGATAATACTTTCACTATGCATCATTTTGACATCCCGCAAACGAGGGGTAGGATCCAGAAAGAGGACACAAAACATTGAATTCTCGTATAAAAATGGGATAATACCAATCATTACATAGTATACTTATGAAACAATTTAACATGCCCCGTATTTGGCGTAAATTTTATGAGATGGCGTGTAGTTTTCAATTCTTAATAAAGATTTTATAGAGTATCTAATGGATTTTTCTGTAGTCTTAATTATTCTTATATTGGTCATATTAGGTTTTGTGGTCATTTTGAAGAAGCCTGACTCTAATGACAATATTGGCTCAGATACGAATTCAGGAGAAGATTCCCCTTCCCAAAATGATTCCAACTCTGGTTCTAATACATCTTCCAGTTCAACCTCTAAATCTGGGGGTTCCAGCGGGGTAGGGAGTAGCCTGCTCAATCAGTTATCAATGATCAATGCCCGCAGCTTTCCGGCATTATCAAAAAATCAACTCCCCAATAAAACTCCCGCATTTTTTGGTAGAAAGGATGCCATATTGGAAGTTATGGGCCGAAGCTGGGAAAGTGGTGGCCCAATATGTCTGTATGGAGAAAAAGGCGCTGGTAAGACTTCTCTGGCTATTGAACTTGCTCATCAATTGGCTCCCAAATACCCGGATGCCCAATTTTATATTGATTTAAAAGGTGTGGGAGACAAGCCCATGCATGTGAATAAAGCAATGGGTCAAGTCCTGCGTGCATTTTTCCCCAAAGAGCCAATTCCCAGTGACACCGCTGAGCTGGTGCAACAGTATGAGGCAACCTTAAAAGGTAAAAGGGTGTTAATGCTGATTGAAAATGCAACAAAACCGAGCCAGATTAAGCGCCTCATGGCGGGTAAATCGGTTTTGCTTATTTTTACATCGGAAAATAAAATTTCTATTCCAGGATCTTATTCCAAACCGGTTAAAGAATTATTTCCGGATGAGGCAGAGCTTCTTCTTTTCTTTCTGGCATCAAACACAAAGCGGTGGGCAACTGAGATCATTGAGCTATGCGGATACTCTCCAATGGCTATAGCGCTTACCGGGTCTTATATAAAAGCTAATCCTGATCTATCGGTGGAGACTTTGATTCGTGAACTCCGTGAAGAGAGACGGCTTTTAAAACCAGAAGGCGATGTTGATTTAGAGGAGGACAAAAATAAAAAAGAAACCATAGATCGAAACGTGGATCCAATTTTTAATATTGTTTTCAGGGACATGAGAAAGGAAACCGCTACTGTATTCCGAAAGCTGGCACTATTTTCCGGGTCTTTTGATGATAAAGCCGCGGCAGGTATTTGTGGAGACCGGGATGGTGACCATCTAGGACGCTTGGTCGCCCTAAAACTTCTGGAGTACGATGGCATTAATAAAAGATACTTCTTCCACGATTTAATTCACAAACTTATAAAGACTGAAGTCAGGCCCTCAGAAAAAATTCTAACTCATAGAAACCTAGCTTTTTATTATTTTGATGTTTTGAAAGATGCTAATGACCTTTATGACAGTGATGAAGATGCTTTAGAAAGTGCCCTAAACTTATTCGACCTGGATTGGTATAACATTGAGGCTGGGCAAAAATGGTCCTCTCAAAAAAGTACAGAAGACGCCAAAATCGCTAAACTTTGTGGGGATTTTTGCAAGGAAGCTCGGGTTTTAATGCCTATGAGACATACCACTGAGGAATGCATTCAATGGAATGAGTCCGCTCTCGAAGCTTCCCGAGACTCAGAAAATGTGGAGGCCGAAAAAAACAACCTTCTCTCCCTGGGCATGCAACTTCACTCATTAGGTCACTATGATAAAGCCATTGAATATCTTGAGGAGGCTCAAAGCCTCTCTAACAAGCTCGGTCATGTAGGGGATGAAAAAACTTCAATGGATTTATTAGGCCAGTGTTGTCTCAGTACTGGTAATTATGAAAGAGCCATTGAGTGTTTTAGTAAAGTTCTTGAGTTCGTTCGTCTGGAAGGAAAAGCCAAGAAAGAAATGGAAGTACTGAATATGCTGGCACAGGCATGTTTTAAGGGGAATGTGTTTGACCGGGCTGAATTGAACTTTAAATTATCATTGGAAAAAGCGCAAAAATTAGGAAATAAAGAGGTTCAGGCTCAAGTTCTCGATGATCTCGGGCGTTTATGTAACACGGTTAAAAAGTACCAATCTGCCATTAACTATTTAAAAGAAGGCAAAACTCTGGCCCATCAGAACAATCTCAAAACAAGAGAAATCGGAATTTTAGAAAACCTGTCCATGACCTATATGCAAACAAGCAAGCATAAAAAAGCATTTGACTGCCTCGACGGAGCGTTGGAGATCGGTAGAAAACTGGGGGATAACAGGGGGCAGGGTTTAATATTAAAGAAAATGGGCGATTATCACAGGAGCTTGAAGGAATACACTGCGGCAATTGAAAAGTACGAGCGCGGTTTACCGAAGATAAGAAAATTTGCTGTCCTTCCCATTGAGTACTCCTTATTGGAAAATCTTGGCAACACCTACTTGGAAATAGGTGGCTATGAAAAATCCATGATTTGTTTTCGACATTCCCGTACGCTGGGGAAAAAACACGCTGATCCACATATGGAAGCAAAAGCCCTGTGGAATCTTTCTTTGACCTGTCAACGATCCGGGGACAATGGAGAAGCTTTAAGCCTTGCGGAATTGGCTACCCAGGTCTGTTCGGGAGCACAGGGTAGCGAGGAAATAAAAATTCTGGCCGCGGAAATCAAAGAGTGGATGATAAAAAGAGTTGAGGACGAAATTAAAGACAGTGGTTTATAGGCTTACTTTGCTTTTACTTTTTTCCACCTTAATGTAACTTCACCTTTACGAACTTTAACCTGACAGCCCAAGCGCATGCCTTCTTCCAGGTCTTCAGGAAGTAAGTAATCTTTTTCCTCATCTGTGATTCGGGATACATTATCTCGTCCCTCCACTACAGTAACCTCACAAACTCCACAGGTTCCTTCTGTGCAACCAAAAGATAAGGAGACATCAACTTCATCACAAAAATCTATAAGAGGAGTCCCATCTTCAACTTCATGCGTTACATCATCTGTTTTAAAATATACACGTGCCACAAGCGACTCCATAAAATATCAATATTAAGAAAAGATGCTTAATATCTTTTAATGGATTCAGATTTTTTTAGAAATCCTGAATATTCAGGTTTATCAAATACCCGTATCCGCCAAAAACTGAATGTGCTGAATTTGTTCTTCGGTTAAGTCTTTGGGAGTAATGATAACTATTCGGACCAATTGATCACCTCGCACACCAGATGAAAATTTTATTCCGACCCCTTTCAATTTTAGTTTGCTATTATTTTGCGTGCCGGCAGGAATCTTGACGGATTTTATACCGTCCAAAGTCTCAACTTCTATCGATGCTCCCAAAATTGCCTGGGTTACTTTTATTTTTGCTTCCACAACTACATTTCGGCCTTCACGTCGAAATAGGGGGTGTGGAGATACATTAACAAGAAGATGAAGGTCACCACGCCGGTTTAAATTGAGAGACATTTGACCTTTTTCTTTTAAACGAAGAACTTTTCCGTGGGAAATCCCGGGTGGTATTTTTACATTTATTTCTTCTAGGACATCATTTCTGGAAATCGAAAGTGTCCGTTGACAACCTAAGGCGGCTTCTTCAAAAGAAATAGAAAGTTCTTTTTTCAATGGAGGAATCTTGGCCTCACGATGTGAAGGTCTTCCTTGAGAGAATGGATTGCCAAATCCACCAAATTGATCTTCTTGACCCCGAAATGGGTTGCCTCCAAATCCTCTCAGAATTTCATTGATGTCAAAGTCACGAAAAATATCTTCCCGGGAAAACTTTTGGTGAAAACCTTCTGAACCAAACTGATCATATTGACTTCGCTTTTTTTTGTCGCTTAAAACAGCATAAGCTTCACTGATTTCTTTGAATCTGTCTTCTGCTTTCTTATTTCCTTCATTTCGATCAGGATGGTATTGCATTGCTAATTTGCGATATGCCTTTTTGATCTCGTCATCAGACGAGCCTTTATCGAGGCCTAAAACGGAGTAATAGTTTTTCATTTCTGTAATAAGTTGAAAAATAAGGGGTAATTAGATAAACTGTAGACGGAGAAATTATAAATCATTATATAACGCCATGCGATGAAAAGTGCAGAGAAAAATATTTTCATTATCTTTTTGGCTTCCATATTGGGGGCTTGCGGTGGGTACCTACCTGCAGACCGGTCACATTGGTCGGTAAATCCAGCAGAAATGCATTCCTGGCAGCCTCCGGATGAAACCGCATTGTCTGCGAGGAGGTCTAATCAATTACGGCTTGATGATCTTACCGCAGAGATTGAGGTTCTTTTTGTAAATCATGCCTCTCTGACCAATCAGGAGCTCGCTATGTTTGACTCTATGCGTCAAAGTGATCTAGCGATTCAAAGCATGGACTCTACATATAGCCAAAGGATCGAGTCGGAGAGTGAGCGAAAAAACAGAATGGAAAAGGATATCGAAAGGGCCAAAGCAGGCTTTTTGAGTGAGGAAGCAAGATTAAAGAAGCTGATGGCCGTTAAGCCACGGGTGTTTTTTTCGGTCTCTAATTATAATTTAGCCATGAAAAAATTTCGCAACGGTCAATTTAATAAAAGCCTGGAGTTATTTTCCAATCTGACTAAACAAAAACCCCCATTATTTTTACAGGACAATATTCAATTTGGTATGGGGTCCGCATATTTCAGGTTAAAGAAGTATCCCAAAGCCAAAAAACATTTTCAAACAATACTGGATAATTATGCCCAGGGTGATAAACGGTTTATTTCGTATTTCATGATGGGAGTCATTCATAACCTCCAGGGAGAAAAAAGTCGCGCCATCTTTTTACTTGAGGAAGCCCTTGAGAAAAACCCACCGCAAAAGATGCAGAACATGATCCATCACTTAATTAACATTATTAATGATGAGCCCAACCATGTCGCTGGTTGATTCTCCAGCTATTGATTTAGACATTGAAGAATGGGTGAGCGGACCCTCCACCAATATAAGTAATGAGCTTGGAAAGCCAATACTTATAAAAGTATTTCAGGTCAATTGTCCCGGTTGTTTTACCCATGGGATTCCCGAGGTTCTCGAAATCAGGAACAAATTCTCAGATTCACCCCTTTTAACATGGGGGCTGGCTACCGCATTTGAGGATTTCCACCTGAATACTTTAGAAAACTTAAAACTACTCATTGATTCAGGGGAAGTGGTGGGAGAAACCCTGGAAACTTTAAGTGCTAGAGGAATGCTTAATAACAACTGTCTGGATTATTCCATACCTTTTCCTGTGGCTTGGGATAAGGTGGTTTCTTATCAACCTGCTGATTATTTAACGGCGGCAAAACAATTTATTGAAAAAGATTTTCCACAGTTTGATTCGTTTCCAGTAAAAAACCAGAAACTCATTACGGATCAGGTGTTGTCTTATTTAAAACAGAAAAAATTCGAGGCTAGAACTTTTGAGGCCTACCAACTAAAAGGGACTCCATCAATTCTATTGATTGATAAAAATGGAATACTCCGGGGAAAGTGGTTCGGTTCCGGCTATGGATTGGAGAAGGAAGTAGAAAAGCTTTTATCAAGTTAATACACTTTGGCTTTTCTATTTTCTATCGCTGAATCTCTGCATTTTGCTCTCGTACCATAAAATCTTTTATGCGGAATTGCCGGTATAAATACATATTATCTTCCCGCAATTTATCTTCAAACTCCTCAGCTTGTTTATCAATAGGGGCCAAGCTTAAGTCTTGTTGGTTTGCATGATTACTCTCTATTTCAGCACCCATTTCTGCCTCCATATGCATTAACTACTTGATTAATTGGATGTTATATTAATACAGTAAAACTCATAACCTGTCAACCATAAATTATTGTTTTTTAATGTATTAATTTAATTTATGAATAATTTGGCATAATTTGATAGAGAGGTATTCAACCAACATGGCCACTTTAAGTTATGAACAATTTCTTAACAAAATTGATCAGTTAGAAGAAGCCAATACCCTTATTGCCGCTTTAAATTTCCGAGTATTTACTCACTTGAATAAAAGAGGCATGACGAGTCGGACTTTGGCTAAAAAAGCCGGCATTCACCCTGAAGGAGCAGAAATATTGCTCAATGTTTTGGTTTCCCTCGGAGCATTAAAGCGTGATGGGCGTATTTACACAAATACTTCAGAAAGTTTCAGACACTTTTGTGAATACAGCCCAGAATATAAAATGGGCACAGTATTTTTGCGTAAAGAAAATCGTGACGAATGGTCCGGTTTGATTGATGTTTTGAAAAATGGTAGAGCACTATCGGAAGAGACCGATGCCCCTGAATTTCGCGAACCCTTTACCTATGCAATGCATGAGAGAAGCAAATTTTATTCTAAAGCCTTGGCCAAGTTTGTTACACGTAAACCTGTAGGAAGATTGGTGGACGTAGGGGGAGGGCCGGGGTCTTATTCTGCTGAGATCCTGAAATATGATAAATCAGCAAAAGCAATATTAATTGATCGTCCCGCCAGTCTTAAGGTCGCAAAAACAATCCTAAAAACTTCAAAAACTTTCAATAGATTTAGTTTTGTTGCAGGCGATATATTTAAAGTTGATTTTGGTGAAGAAGTAGACACTCTTTTATATTCCAACATTCTTCATATTTATAATAAATCTCAAAATTCAAAAATATTTAAAAAGATTTTTAAATCTCTCAAACCGGGCGGGAGACTCATTCTTGTCGATTTATTTTTGAAAAATAATCGCACAGAACCACCGGGTGCGGCCATGTTTTCTTTAACAATGTTGCTATTCACAACTACAGGAAGAACCTACACTTTTCAGGAAACCGAAAATCTCTTGAAAAGTTTTGGTTTTGGAAAATTCAAGAGAAGCGAGTTGAGCCAGGGGAGCAGTATTATAGAAGCAGTAAAAATTTAATACCAATCAATGGGAGGTGGAATTTTTAAAATTAGTAATCAGGTATGCTACGGACTCTACCAAAGCCTCAAAGTATTCACGATCCCGCTTAAATTCTTCATCTGATAGATTAATCCCTTTTGATAATTCCTTTTTTCTCTGTATCTGGCTATTAGAGCGATACCAGTTAGAAAAGCCTTCAAAATCATATCCTTGAAGTAAAAAAACCGTTTCTTTGTTTTTCAGAATTTTTGCATTTATTTTTTCCATCTCATCGATAAATGGTTGCCTGTTTTTAGAGTCCTGAGTATTTGGGATTAAATAATTAGTTCTAATTATCTCCAGTTCCTCAGAGATATTTTGCAGAAATTGAATTTGCATCAAGATAGGATCCCGCAGAGAATTGTAGGGTTTTTCTTCGTTCTCTTGTTCACTTTCATCAGGTTTCAATTCCGCATGGATCAATTTTTTGCAATGGGTATATATAGTCTCCCTTAAGGATAGGTTTTGCGTGCCTATTATGGACATCCCACCTTCGGTAGCATTAATCAAAAGATGCGAGTCATCCAAAATTTTAGAGAATAAATGGTTGTAACTTTCCATAGCTTTGGTGCTGGTGGTGATTTCTCCAAACAGATCCACATTTTTAGTTAAATTTGGACCAAAGTTTGAATATTTTATTTGGTTCCAATATGAAAGTGGATTCAAACTGCTCACCTTATCTAAATGTTCTTCATGATAAAAAGAATGAAGGCAATGCTGGCGTTGATTAAAAAAGGATAGATCTTGACCCACTAAAATAACTGGGGAGTTTCCTAAATATTGAGCAAACTTGACAGCAGAATGAGCGACTGAAGATATTTTCCCCAAATCCCCTTTTTTGTCTGTGTATTTTCTGAACCATTCAGCAAGGTAAACTTCTAAATCAAAAGCCAGCCTGCGCTTGGGAAATTCTTTAGGAATGGCGTTTGGAACCGCTGAATTGTATAAAAGCCAAAAATCATCAGTATCATTTATGAAATCGAATGAATTAATTGTTTGTTCATCGGGGTCAATTGAAACTACTACGTCAGGTTTGATTCCGTTATAAAGTAATGGTTTTAGAGCTGTGCCTACAGAGATCAGGAAAAATCTTTTCCGTGCTGTTTTAAGAAGTTGAATATTCTTATCAAGAGAAGGGCCGGCAGAACAAACTATTGCTGGAATATCAGGCAAACAATTTCTTAAAGACTTAATACCCGGACTTTGAAGGAAATCATTCAAGTTGGAAAATATATTTTTATAATAGAGTTTGGAATGAATGGACTGTGTTTTTAAATTAATTTTTGCTTCATTAAAATATTTTTCTATTTCTTCTAACAATACATCAAAATAATTTAAGTTCTCGTCCACGAGAGATTTTTGCTTAACAACACAGTAATTATTGAGAGCGAAGTTGGTTTGTTCTGATTCCAGCAAGCCATCTAGAAAACGAGGGTCCGTATCAACAAATAGCCTGACTCCCGGGTGCTCCAATATAATGGAAAAATCAACTTCGCGAAGAGCAAGGGCGAATAACTCTGGGTCCTTTTCAAAAATATATATTTTTGTTTGACTCGTAGCACTTTTAATTATTTCAAAAACCTGATAACCCAACCCCAAACCAATAACTAAAAAGTTTAGAGATTCCTCAATATTTAAAGTTTTAAGATAACGGGTAGCTTCTAAGACAGGATCATAATTACTATGAATTTGCTTTTTTTTCCCTCGACTATCCATATAGGAAAGTGTGGGAGGCCCCGATTTGGAACGGGTCACTACATACTCAGTAGAACCTTTAAGAGAAACAATTTTATTAAACAAGGCTATATCCACCTTCTTTAAGGAATCCAGGTTTCTGCTTAAAAATGAATCAGTCATTTGTCATGTGTCTTTTTGGGGAACGTATGAAACAGTTTTAGCGAAGAGAGAGATAAACTTTATAGGTGAATTTAGCTTAATTTTCACGATCCATGGAGAAGTAATACAATTCCCAGGTGGCATAAACACCCTGCGTTGTTGAGAACCTGGAATCATATTCCCGCATTAATTTTCTGAGCCCTCCGGTTTTTAACATCCGTATTGGGGCGGCGCCGATTTGTTGAAGGTTTTTTAAAAGTGTCATGGTACTGGAAAAGAATATCTTGCGGATTTCTACATCACAACCTTTAATAATAAAACCAGCATTTTTGATCATTCTCAACCAAGTTTCACTATCATATAGTTCTATAGGGCTCATCAAGTTTGCCGCTTCCCGGAACTCTATAAGAGTTTTCGGACCAAAGGTGCTAAATATTAACTCTCCCTTAATCCTTAAAGCTTGATTCAATTTTATCAGTGTTTCTTGAGGGTCCTGGAACCATTGAAATACGGCATTGGCACAAATCAGGTCTAAATTTTCAAAAGATAGGCGTTCTGCATTTCCTGGTACTATTTTTGTGTTCGCCGGTAATGAAAGAGAATTGTTTAATATTTCTAGCATCCCTGGAGAAATATCGTTGAGAATGAGCTTCTTTATTGGTTGTGTAAGCAGGTGTCTTGAAAAAAGTCCTGTTCCACACCCTATCTCCAGAACATTTGAAGGTAATGAATCGGGGAGAAGGGAAGCCAACCTTTCTGCCATAGACCTTTGTAACTGTGCATAACGATCGTATGTTTTTGCATGTTTAGAAAAGCTATCTATCAGGCTATCATCATAGGAATTCAAGAAGCACTTCCTCTTTTTTTACGGACAAGTCGGAATATCAAAATAAACTGACATTGTAATAGGGCAGGAATTGAGAATAGGGTATTAACGGTCGCTGGCTCTTCGGCGCCGAGTGGATACAAGTACAACCTTCTCGGGCATTTCAATGGTAAAAACTGATCCCTTGCCTTCAACGCTCTTTACAGTTATATCACCACCCATTAACAGGCAAAACCTTCTGCTTATGGCGAGACCTAAACCCGTTCCACCAAATTTTCGGGTAGAAGAATTATCGACTTGGGAAAATTCATGAAATAAATTTTTAATAGATTCTTTCGGGATTCCCATTCCAGTATCAATGATATCAAATATGATCCAGTTCACTCCTTTACGGATTTCACGGGAGATTTTTAAAGTGACAGTGCCATTTTCTGTGAATTTGCAGGCATTACTTAATAAATTATGGAGCATCTGCCTTACACGTGTTTCGTCAGCCTCCATAGTGCCTGGATTATCGGGGCAATCTATAACTAATTTATTTGATTTCTTTTCTGCCAGAGGGTGTATGGTTGCCTTAACTTCTTCAATTAAGTTGTCTACCTCGAAGGTTTCCAGAAAAAATTCCATTTTACCGGCTTCGATTTTAGATAGATCCAGAATTTCGTTAATTAGTCCAAGCAAGTGCTTTCCGGACGAGCGGATTTTATCCAGATCGGATTGGAACTCATCCAACCCTTCTTCCTCAGCATCTTCAAGGAGCATTTCGCTATATCCTATAATAGCGTTCATAGGAGTACGAAGTTCATGACTCATATTAGCGAGAAAATTACTTTTGGCCCGATTGGCATCTTCGGCGCGATCTCTTGCTCCTATTAGAGTTTGGTGAGCTGTTTTTAACTCATTTATTAATGAATTATTACTCACTGCAACTGCAGCCTGAGATGCAAGGGATTCCACCAAACTTTCAAAGTCTGGAGAAAAAGGAATTACTTTTTTAGGGTCATTCACATCTCTGGCATTTAAGAGTTGCAGAACACCTATAACTTTATCCTCATGATTTGTTAATGGAACCACAAGCATGGATTTAGTTCTATAACCTGTTTTTGCATCGAACTTTTTGGGGCCCGTAAAATCGAACGGTTTATAGTTGTATACATCGGGGATATTTACAGAAATATTTTTTATAGCCACATAGGCAGAAACATTGGATTCTTTAATTTCTACTGGCGGGAAAGTGATTTCAGCACCTGTGACTCCACCCATATTGATGTTTAAGGATTCATTTTGGACTATTTTAAAATGTAATGAATTATCATCAAGAATATACAGGGTACCTCCATCCGCAAGCGTTAGGTTTCTGGCTTCATTTACAATTGTTTCCAATAAAGCACCCAGATTCCTTTCCCCAGATAATGCGCGGCCAATATTGGAAAGCCTTTGGATGTGACCCATTAAATTGAAAGATCTTTTTGAGTCCATTCCACCCTTTTGAATGAACTCTGCCAATTCACTGCCTAAACGATTTTTTGGTTTTGTTAATCCATTTACCAGGCTCGGGTCAATGATCCATCCTTCAGCCTGGATACTAGGATGTTGGATGTCAGGCATTCCAAAATTAGGCTTTCCTTCATTATAACCCCATGCCACTTGTGCGGAAATCAGGATGGCATTTAAAATAGCACCGTTGGATTCTTCAACACATTTCAGCTTTAGGTTGTCATCTAAAAATATTTTAAATCTAAAATCTTGCTCAAACTCAGGAGTTTCCAATCCCTTAATAACATCTTTATGAAGATTTTCGACATCTACATTTTTTACCTTTGCTCCCAAACTATGCACAGCAAAGCGTTGAGCCACAAGGTCAGGAAAAGTTTCAAACACCACTCGTTTATCATTCTTAGGGCTACAAGGAAGAATCGATACGCCAGATTTAAGAAGACAATGTATCCCTTCAAAATATTTCTGGGGCAAATGATTATGATTTAATTTCAATGGGCTCTCTGCACCCGCCATCGTGTCAGTCAGACGCAAAGGTTCTTTGGTACCTTTAGGTAATTTTGCTTTGAACTGTTTTACTTTGTTTTCAAACCCATCCAGTTTCCAGCGATGAATATCTTTTGTGTAGCTGCTCCATTTTTCAGGCAGATTCATCTTCTTAACAAAATGGTTTGGTTGTCCTAAGGGAAAGTTCACACCAGCAAACCAAGGACCTTTTTGTTTTAAAAATTCATCAAATTCTTTTAATGAATCTAAGGGCACTACTTTTGTTACAGATAATCCCTGACTTAATTTAAAGTCACAAATCGCAATCGTGATTTGATTTTTGGGACCAGGGGAATGATTAAAATTTATACCAAATATTTTCATATATTATCTGTGTTCCAATTCATCCGACCTGCTAGACGTTCTAACAGTTTTCCGGGAGCATGTCCTGCTCCCTGAACAATATCCAAATGGGGAATATGCCTCTTAAGCAAATCTCCATCAATGAAAATATCATTTTCTCCCAAGATGGACAAAAATTTTTTCGCATCCTCACCTTTTGCTTGGCATGATTTCAGAAATTCCAGTCCTCTCAACAATATCTCTCTATCAGGTATCTGGTCTATCATTTTTTCAGAAAAAGGTAGATCTGAGTAAGAAAAAAAATTCTTTAGGGTAGCTTGTCTGTCATCATTCTGCTTTAAAATTCTAGACAGGTACTTCAATTGTGTTTCAGAAGTGGTTCCTCCCAACCCATCTTTCTTCAAAAACGATAAAATTGGGGCCAATAGAGCCTTTTTGGCGGTGTCAGGCAATAAATATCTGTATTTCAATAACCAAAGGCTGCCTAGTGAATATCCTATGTATAGATCTGCAGGGTTTCGCTCCAGCAAAATTTCTGCTTCTTCAGGGTTTTCGGGTGTTTCCGGATAAACAACTTCAATGCGGGAACCGGGAAAAGTAGAGGTCACCACATCAGCAAACCATTTACGGGGTAGTGCCCATCCAGAAATTGCGGTTATCGTTAAGATTTTATCCATTGCAGCAATAAATCACCAAGCATTTCGAGGGTTTCTTGTTTTACTCCTGTATGCAGCGAAATTCTCAGCCTCGATGTATGAGGTTGTACAGTAGGGGGTCGAATGGCACCCACCAAAATTCCATGTTGCAGAAGAGTATTTCTAAGCTCAATGGTCTTAACAGGGTCTCCAATTATTACCGGGACAATAGGGGAGGGGTATAAAATTTTCTCCCTCTCCTTTATTTTAAGAATTCTTCGGAAACTACCCGAAATTTCCTGTAAATATCTGCGTTCTTCTTTTGCGACACGTAAAATCTTAAGTGCTGCTTCAGCCGCACCCACTTGAGCCGGTGATAAAAAGGTGGAATATATAAATTCTCCTGCCCGGTTGACGAGAAAATCGATAATGGTTGACGAGTCAGTAAGAACATATGCTCCCATACTAGCTAATGATTTACCCAGTGTGCCAATAAGGATATCCACTTGATCCTGGACCTGCATTTCCTCTGCGAGCCCACCACCCGTTTCACCAAATACACCGGTTCCATGAGCCTCGTCCAAAATCAGTATAAACGGATAGTCTTTCTTTAGAGCGGTAAGTTTTTTTAAATCTGGGTAATCCCCATCCATACTGAAAACACTTTCCGTAACCACAAAAACTGTTTCGTATTCTTTATGGTGAGTTTCCAGCAATTCTTGCAAATGTTCTAAATCGAGATGATGGTAACGTTTGAATCGGGCTGAGCCTTGAAGAAGTGCTTGGGCGATGGAATGATGGATCAGTTTATCTGCAAGTACAATATCATTTTTACCAGGCAAATGCTTTAAGACAGCCTGGTTACCCATGAATCCTGAATTGAAAAGCATCCCATGAGTTTTGTGCTTCCAAATGCACAATTGATCCAGCAAACTTTGATGGCAAGGGAGAAACCCTGAGAGGAGGGGAGAAGCACCGCTTCCCGTCCCATACTTCTCACAAGCAGTTTTAGCACCCTCAATCACTCGGGGGTCGTGCCGCAATTGAAAATAATCATTGGCACAAAGATTGACCTTGCACTCAGGAAAATTTTTGACCTCACGATAAAGATTATTTTCGCGGCTGGTGCTTAATTCTTTTTCAAGCCGTTTAAAAAATTGTTCGCTCAATGAGTTATTTGCCCTACTGAACAGTGATTATTATCAAAATTATGATATAAATTGCTAAGCAAGTAAAACACTCATTTAAATTTGAGGATTACAGAAAAATCCATCCTATTCAAGGAGCCGTTTGGGAATTATGGTAGAAATTTGCGATTCAGGTAAAATTTGGTGCAAGGGCTCCCCTCAGCCAATTCATGCGGTGCGTGTAGGCAATAAAATTTTTGCCACTGGTAAAGAGGAAAGCCAAATTATAGCGTGCTGGGTGGATGGGGAAGTGCTATGTGTTGACCTGCATGAACCGGGGGTTAGATCTGCCAGAAAGTTTCCTCTTTACCTTGAACCCACGCTTTCAGGAACTTTATTTAACGGTTTCACTCTCACTAAACATGCTGATGTTTCTATCGTTAGTTCAAAGCAAAACGGCGTCGAAGAAAAAATAGTTTCAGGTGAGACTTATAAAACGGGACAATACGATAGTATGTATTCTGCAGATTTCTGGAATAAAGTTTGGGATCTCCAGGTTTAGAGCTGCGATATTCGTCCTTACGTCCTGATAAGCATTAGTTTTTGCTAAATATCACCTGCCACCCGTATAGATTTAGTATCCCGCACTAACCTTGCTGATTGATGCTCCCGGGTATTACGGTCGACCCATTCCACTTCGCCATTTCTGAGATTAATCCGACTAGCTTGTTGCTTGTCATTCGTTTCTTTGATCCACATGAAATGGGCACATTTGGAAACAAATAGTGAATTAATATGAACAAGCTCATCTTCCCAGTCCTTTTGATTCAATTCTGAATCGAATAAGCTTTCTGCCTCTTCTCGGGTTGGAAGCCGCCAGTCACAAAACCCACCTGCATAGACCTGATTCATCGTCAGGATATACCCTTGAGCCTCATCAAAGGTTCTCCACTGGCCCAAATCTCCCCAAGAGTCTTTTGGCAGCCACTCATTTTTAAGTTTAGTATCTGTAATTACCCCAGAAGGGTTGTCATGAAAACGGTTTTGTTCAGTCATAGAAATATCCAAAAATGTTTAGTTTGAAAAGTTATCATGTTTATCGACACTCTTCAATTTCTTTTAAAAATTCATCTTGTAAGAAACGAGTTAAAATACCAGGTTTTTTGTTTCCAATATATGTGTCATCCACGCGGATCACAGGAACAATATCTATTCCAGAATTAGTAATAAACACTTCATCAGCAGTCAGAACGTCTTCTGGCAGCAAAATTTTTTCTTCTACAGGAACCTTATGCTCCCTTGCGATTGTAATGACAACCGAACGAGTGATTCCTTTTAGCACACAATCATTAATTGCCGGTGTAATAAGAACCCCATTTTTTGCAATAAATAGATTGCTGGTTGCCCCTTCCGTCACACCCAGAACAGGATCAACAATAACTCCTTCCATGCTTCCTTTACGTATAGAAATTTCGCGGATGAGAATATTTGATAGAAAATTACATGTTTTTAAGCCTCGATCTACACTTGGTAAACCAGAAACCTTCATGGGGAGCAGGGAAATCCTAGCTCCTTTGCTATAAATGTTTTTTGGCAAAGGAATATAAGGCCTGGTATGAACAACCAAAGTGGGTGGAGCTTCGGGGTCCATCTGGAAATTTAATGCACTAATACCTCGGGTAACGGTTAATCGAAGAATCGCATTTTTAGATTTATTGCGAGTCAGGGTATCCTGAATAACTGACTTAACCTCTTCTCCAGTCATGGGTAAATCGATAAAAACCAGGGGTAGTGATTGGAACAATCGATTGATATGAAGATCCAGCTTGAAGACTTTCCCCTTACAGACACGCATGGTTTCAAACAGCCCATCGCCATAACAGAAACCACGGTCTAAAATGGAAACTTTTGCATTCCCAAGGGATGTGAACAATCCATTTAAATATACGATGGAATCCTGCATAGCCTTCCTTAAACTAAGATGATAAGGCTTGTATCATTGCAGCTGCCTTGTCCAGTGTTTCCTGATACTCTTTTTGTGGATTAGAGTCAGCCACAATGCCTGCTCCCACATGAAAACAGGCTACTTTATTGGAAATCACTATAGATCGAATAATTATATTTAAATCCATATAAGGTCCAAATCCTATATATCCAAATGAGCCGGAATAGGGGCCTCTCAAGTCCGGTTCCAGTTCTGAAATAATTTCCATACAACGAATTTTGGGACAACCCGTAATAGTTCCTCCAGGAAAAACTGACTTCAAAATATCATAAACACTCGTTTCGGGCTTTAGGTCTCCGGTTATATTTGAAACAATATGGCTCACATGAGAATATTTTTCCAGAAACATAAAGTCGGTAACATTAACTGACCCGGCCTCGCAAATGCGCCCTAAATCATTACGCTCCAAGTCAACCAGCATTAAATGTTCGGCACGTTCTTTAGGGTTCAATAATAATTCAGCTGAAAGAGCTTGATCCTCTTCAATTTCCTTGCCTCGGGGTCGGGTACCCGCAATGGGCCGTGTCTCAATAGAATGCTCGTGGACTTTCACCAACCGTTCAGGAGAAGAACTAACCAAGGAAAAATTTTTAAAATTTAAATATCCTGAAAAGGGAGAAGGATTAACCTTTCTAAGATTCGCATAGAGTTCGAATGGGTTTCCTGTAAAGTGGGTTTCAAATTTTTGTGCTAGATTGGTCTGGTAAACATCGCCTTCTCGAATATACTCTTTGGCCTTTTCCACCCGTTCGGTGTAGTCCGCCTTGCTTAGATTAGAGCTCAGTCCAGATGACTGTTTGAAATGAGAGGAGGGGACTTCGGAATCTGTTCTCTCTCCGATTTCCTCTAAAATTAGAAGTAGTTCTTTCCAGGTGCTTTTGATTTCGCCACAAAGCTCATCATAACTACAACCTGGCTCATTTGATTTTGAAGAAACAATATATTTCAATTCATGGGTTAAATGGTCATACAAATAAAGCCGTTCGATTTGCATAAACGAAAGATCAGGAAAATTATTCGCAGAAGATTCTCTGACTGGCAAGGATTCAAACCACGCGCCGGCTTCGTAACCAATAAACCCTACCCAACCGCCCCAAAAATGAGGAAGGTAGTCGACCGGGTGTACATGTTTTTCAAAATCCAATAATTGTAATGCAGAATTAGGTCGATCCCACTTTTTTACCCGTATGCCTTCCTTATACAGACATGCCTGTTGTCCTTTAATCTCTAAAACTTTAGAGTCGGCCCGCCCCATTAAAGAGTAACGAGCTGTCTCTTCAGGACCTTTCCCGCTTTCAAACAAGAATGTGTTTTCAGTGTCCTGAAAAAGATGCTGAAATAAATGAGACAGGTTCAGGTTGGGGGTTTTACGCTGGCCGCAGACAGGAACGCGCGAGGAGGATGCCACCAATCGGTTAAATGTATTCCTGTCAGGGTGAATATCCATAGCTAGTCGGCCCCGCGTCTAGGGGTTACTCATAACGAAGTGCATCTATTGGATTCAAATTGGCGGCTTTATTGGCAGGGTAGAATCCGAAAAATATTCCTATTGCCACTGAAAAACCAAAGGACAGAATAATCGACTGAGTGGATACTATCGTCTCCCACCCTCCAATATCTGAAACAAAACGCGAGATCCCAATACCCAGCAATATTCCTATGCCGCCCCCGAGAAAACTGATTAAAACGGATTCTATCAGGAATTGTTCCAGAATCTCTTTTTTCTTCGCCCCCAAGGCCTTTCGGATTCCAATTTCACGGGTGCGTTCCGTAACAGAAACCAACATTATATTCATGATACCAATACCTCCAACCATTAATGAGATGGCGGCAATACCCCCTAACAGGTAGGTAAAAGTTTTGGCTGAGTCACCCCAGCTACGCAAAAACTGGGCAGAATTCTGTACATAAAAGTCGTCTTCTCTACCCTCAAGAATATTATGTTTCTGCCTAAGAACTCGGGTAATGTCTTCTATAATTGTTTCCAAGTCTTCAATTTTTCCCGCCTGCACATCAATAGATTGGACGTGCTTTATACCAAAAACTCTTTTCTGTGCGGTTGTGACCGGAATAAATATCTGATCATCAGGATCAAACCAGCTTAAGGCACCTTTCGGAACTGTAGTCCCAATGACTAAAAAGTTTTTCCCATTTACTTTAATCGTTTTACCCAATGGGTTGATGCCAGCAAATAAATTCTTTAAAGCCGTGGACCCCAATACACAAATTCTTTTCGCAGACTTAATCTCTTCAATATTGAAATAGCGCCCAAGATCCATCTCAAAATTAGCTAATCGTGCATAACTCGCCCCCGTTCCCCGAACTGTTGTGTTGGTATTTTTGTTTTCAAATTTAAGTTGGGCAGACCTGTAAACTTGTGCTGCTACACCTGTGATAAGAGGTATATTTGCTTTTATGTATTCGGCATCATCAAGGGTGAGGGTGTCGACCTTGCCGGTTGTCACATGTCTTGATTTCTTTTGGCCCGGTTTGACTGTGATGATATTTGTGCCAAATTTGGAAATCGTGTCCTGAGTTTGACTTCTCGCTCCCTCGCCAATCGAAATCATAGAAATCACCGATGCCACGCCGATGATAATTCCCAACGCAGTCAAAAACGTTCTGAGTTTGTGGGTCACAAGGCTTCTAAGCGCCATTTTAAACAAAACCCATATCAGCACGATTCAACTCCATTCAATTCGTCTGTCACGATTTTTCCATCTCTCATTTGGATGATTCTCTTTGCCTGTTGCGCCACTTCCTGTTCATGGGTAACTAAAATCAGGGTAACTGCTTCTTGGTTCAATTCATGGAAAAGCTTCATGATTTCCCTACCCGTTGTAGAATCAAGATTTCCAGTAGGTTCATCCGCAAGAATTATAGCAGGGCTATTCACCAAGGCTCTTGCTATAGCGACACGCTGACGTTCGCCGCCTGACAATTCGGTGGGTTTATGCTTGGCTCGATGGGCCAGACCGACCCTGTCGAGTGCCTGTAATGCGATTTCTTTTGCATTAGGAACCCGACCATAGAGGAGTGGTAATTCGGTGTTTTCAAGCGCAGAGGCGCGAGGCAAAAGATTGAAACTCTGAAAAACAAAACCTATCCTGCGGTTTCGGACTTCTGCCAATTGGTTGGGCTTCAAGTCCTGAATATTCAGATTTTCCAACCGATAAGTTCCGGAAGAGGGTAAATCCAGGCACCCCAATAGATTCATAAGAGTAGACTTTCCACTCCCTGAAGGCCCCATGATGGCAACAAACTCACCCTTTTTAATTGTAAAATCTACCCCGGCCAGAGCGGATACCTTTTGCTCTCCCATTTCATAGACTTTAGAAAGCCTTTCGACCTCAATCAATGCAACCTCACTTAGATCGTATCATCCAAAGTATTTTTCTGAGGGAAGAGCCTTTATCCTTATTTTCCTGAGCTTCTTTGAGAATTTTTTCCCAGTCCCCCAATATCACCTCTTCATTCAAATCCAATCCGCTAATTATCTGGACATCAATGGGATTTTTGACACCGGTTTGAACTTGAACTTTTTCGGGTTGGTCATTCTTTAATACCATTGCGAATTCCCCTTCGTCATCCTTGCGAATACCTGCCCGGGTAACATAAACAGCATCACTGACTTGATGGGTAACAATATCGATATTTGCTGACATCATGGGTTTGAGCAAGGATTTCCCTTTACCCTGGACTTCTATTTTTGCTTTAAAAATAGTAATGCTGTTATCTACAACTCCTTGAGGAGCAATGCGGGTAACTTTACCTTTAAAAGTTTTATCGATATATGCATCGGCTGTAATCTGTACGGCATGGCCTATTTTAACCGACCCAATATCTGTTTCATCAATATCTGCAATGATGAACAATCGAGACATGTCGGCAATGGTAGCAATTGCAGTACCACCACTTACATTAGAAATTCCTGAAGCAATTATTTGTCCTTCTTCTATCAATTTTTCAATGATGATTCCATTGATGGGAGCAAATATCTCTGTTTCATCCAACCTTTCTTCCGCTTCATCTACGGCTATTCCAGACCTTTTGACCTCAGACTGTACAAGCTCGATCTCATTTTCTTTCATCGCTATATCGTGAATGGAATCCACAGCTTTTTGAAGCTGGGTTTGGGCCTGGATAAGTTTTTCCTGGTTTACTTTAAAAAGAGTTTTAGCGGTTTCCAATGACTCTTGAGAGATAAACTTTTTATCAAATAATTCACTTTGACGTTTGAGCTTATCTTCTGAATCTTTTAAATTAGCAAGAGCTGTTTCAATTTCTGATTGGGAGGATTTTATATCGTTATCGTATTTGGCTTTTTGTAACAGGAGAGCAGTGCTGGCTTTTTTAAGTTTGGCAGCCGAACTGGATAATTCTGTCTGGGCTTTGGCAACATTTCGCTGTTCATCGGATTTATCCAGTTGTAAGAGAAGGACCTCTTTTTTTACACGGTCTCCCTCTTCAAAAGGAAAAGCTAGAACCTCACCACTGGCTTTAGACTTAACTTCTACTTTGAAATTTGGTTCTACAATTCCGGTAGCTGAAATTTTTACAAATAGTTCACCACGCTGGACTTTAGCGGTTTTAAAAACTGGTTTTGAGGCATCATTTGAACCGTTGGAGCTATAAGGAAATATGTATAGGTAAGCCAGGAGAATAGCCACCCCGACAAAAAGCAGGGCTTTTTTCATGAGTCTTCATTTGCTTGCAGTTTTATATCATGCGTCTCAAGAGTTCGAGCCATTACCTGGTTCAACCTGTTAAGGGATTTATTGTAGTCGGTGACCGCTTTAATCTCGTTACTCTGCTCTTCTGCAAGGTCTTCCTGAAATTCAAGCACATTAAAACTGGTTGATAGTCCAACCTTAAATTTTTTCTCTTCCGCATGCAGCTTTTCTTCGGCAAATTTGCGGGCAACCCTGGTGGCTTGAACTCTTTTGATATCTGTTTCGATCTGACGATGGGCTTCACGGACTTCTACTACAATATTTTTTTCGAATTCTTTAATGTCCAATAGTAACTGGGCCACTTCCAACCTTTTTGCTGCTAAACGGCTTTTGGCGGCTCGGTTTCCTAGCGGATAACTCAAGTTAATGCCAAACTCCCACAAACGAAACTTGGTTGAAAACACTTCAGACAAGGCAGAATCATAACTACCGTCTGTTGTCGCAGACTCGCCGCTTAATCCGTTCAAACCAAGACTTCCAACCAAATCGAGAGTCGGGAACATTTGATTTTCGTTATATTTCGCTTCAATATTTCGATTATCCAGTTCCTTTTTCTTGGCAAGAAGGTCGGGGCGCTGCGTCAGAGCTGTTTTTAACGAATCCTCTAAAGAGCTTTCACTACCCGGCTTAAAGACTGGGCTATCAGCAGGAATAATGTTTTTCAAACCTTCTTCAGAATCAAAAGAAAGATTGAGGACGTTTTTAAGTTTATCCTCATTATCATCTATTAAGTTTTTCGCGTTTAAAAGCTGTTCATCTCTTGAGGCCACCTCCGATTTAGCCTGTAGAATTTCTAACTCCGCAAGAGTTCCCACATCCACTTGAGCTTTGACCTGCTTTTCCAGATCCCGAGCCCTTTGCAGAGAGGTTTCTTTGACTTTCAGATCTTCAATGCTGAAAACCAGATCCCAATAAATATTTTCAGCCTCTGTGAGGGTGTCGATAACTTTTTCTGTGAATTGATGGTCTGAAATCTCTTGATCGTTTTTGGCGATATAAATTTCCCGTTTGTTGAGATCGATGCCAAAATCTTTGAGCAGGGGCTGAGTAACCGTCAAAGCCAAATCTGATGAGTATATGGGGTTAAGAGAAGAAAAAGTCGAATTGCTTAAGTTCCTGTTATTGTCCGCAGATAATTCGTAATCACCACCCGTAACAAATTTCTGGGTTACAGAAAAATTCCAATCGTAATCCTGATTTCTGGTTTTAGCATCAGCAAGAGTAGATGCTCTCTGGCGAGTCTCTTCACCCACTGAGAACTCAAAATCCACAGTCGGGTCAAAATCGGCCTCTTGTTCGAAAATGGATTGCTCATTAATTTTCGAGTTGTAGCCTTGAACAGAAATGCTGATATTATTTTTTAATACTCTTTCAATGGTTTCCTTCAAAGTCAGAGGCAAAGGATCACTAGCACTTACTGAAGAAGTCAGGATAAGAAATAGTGAGACAAAATATAAAGTAAGCTTGATGGGCAAGTTATTCTTCATGAACCGCTGGACTCCAAAACGAAAAGGGGTAGAAACTATTATATTTAAAGGTTTCTCTAATTGAAACGGTAAATAAGCCGGGTTCCCCAGATCTGACGATTAAAATATCCCTCTAAAATGTTTATTTATCAATATTTTATCGGATTTTTGGGCGGAAGGCTTAATATGTTTCTTCCTATTAAAATTTTTTAATTTGCAATAGGGTTTGAAATCCAGCACTATATTTAGAATATGCTTTAAGCAATGTTACTTAAATTAGTTAATTTAAAAGATATTAATTGATTTAATTATTTGCGGGGCGAGTGAGGTTCACAGAATTTACATTTACTATCATATAATTTTGCAATTTGAGATGTTTTATGCGAACCTACAGCACACTAAAATTTATATCTTATAGAAACTATCTTCACAGGAAGCAGGACTATGTCAAGAATTACAGCGGCTGATATTTTAAAAGTGGTTCCTATCACTCGTAAAACCCTTTGGTTATGGCAGAAAAAGTATCGTTTTTTTCCAGATCCTCAAAAAGAGGGGCATCCCGGAGGGAAGGGTATCGTTGGTTATTATCCCGCTTGGGTTGAAGAGCGATGCAAGCAGGTTTATGCCCTGCAGAAAAAGGGATACACCATATCCATGATCAAAGAGATTCTTGAGAAGGAAGAAAAAGAGAAGTCTACACGCAAAATTCTTGTGGTGGATGATGAAAGAAAGTTTTGTGATCTTCTTAAAAAAATATTTCAGAAAAATGATTTCATTGTTGAAACCGCCTACGATGGTTGGGAGGCAGGTAAAAAAGCCGCTCAATTCCAACCCACTATAATGGTTTTGGATATTACACTTCCCGGCATCAATGGTCTTGAGGTGTGTAAGGATCTGCGCGGGGATGAGAGCACTAAAAACATAAAGATCATTGCGATTTCAGGAGACTTACGGTATTCCGAAGAAGAAGTTATTGCAGCCGGGGCCAATTCGTTTTTTGCGAAACCCGTTAACTTTGAGAATCTCTTGTCTCTGGCGAATGACTTTCTTGAGCAACCCAAGGCTGTTTAATTTTTATCAGGTAGTTTTTATTCCTCAGTATTCAGCCTTTCCGCACTGACGAATTATTCTTTTTTCAATTCGCAAAAATAAAAAGGTGTGATATAAGCAAGGTCACATTTTTTATACCTGTAAAACATTTTTTTGAACGAAACTCATTTGTCTACCCCAGATATTCAAGAACTAGAAAAGACAGCCTTGGAACTAAGAAGGCTGGCTCTTAAAATCATTTTTCAGGCAGGATCAGGTCACCCCGGAGGAAGTTTTTCTGCGGCAGATTTAATGACAGCCCTGTTTTTTGGTGGGATTTTAAAATACGACTCCACTAATCCGAAAGATCCCGAAAGAGATCGATTTTTACTGAGCAAGGGCCATGCATCCGGCATTTATTATTCAGTGCTTGCGAGAGCAGGGTTTATCTCCGAGTCCGATCTCGATAGTTATCGCAAAATAAATAGTCCGCGCTTTCTATCCGGTCACGGTCACCCCAAAACTCCTGGAATAGAAATTGCCTCTGGCAGTTTAGGTCAGGGTCTTAGTGTGGCGCACGGAATAGCTCTGGGAACCAAACTGGATGGCTTTGACTCTAAAACCTACGTTATTCTTGGCGATGGAGAGCTTCACGAAGGGCAAATTTGGGAAGCCGCCATGTCCGCAGATAAATTTAAAAGCAATAACCTCATTGCCATCGTCGACTACAACAAGGTCGCGCAAGACAATATCACCAAAGACCTGAAAGACCTGGAACCATTAGAAGATAAATGGAATGCTTTCAATTGGGACGTCCATCGAATTGACGGGCACAATATGGAAGCGATCATGAAAGTGCTGCAACTGCCTCTTCATCCAGAAAAACCCCGTGTCATCATTGCGGATACGATCAAAGGCAAAGGTGTGAGTTTCATGGAAGGTAAAACCGCCTGGCATGGTGTGGCTCCTTCTGCTGAAGATTATGAAAAAGCTATAAAGGAACTGCAATGAAAGACGCTCCCACACGAGATGCTTATGGCCAAGCCCTGGTAGACATGGGCGCCGACCCCCGAATTGTCGTTCTCGATGCAGGGGTGAGTGACAGCACTCGTTCCAAAAAATTTGGTGATAAATTTCCCGACCGATTTTTTAATATGGGCATTGCCGAGGCAGATATGGTCTGTACCGCGGCAGGACTGGCCACAACGGGAAAAATTCCCTTCGCTACCGGATTCGCCTGTTTTCTACTCGGTAGAACGATGGATCAGGTACTGGTCAGTATCGCTTATTCCAACACCAACGTTAAATTAGTCGGCACACATACCGGCCTTTCAGTGGGTGAAGACGGCCCCAGCGCCCAAATGATTGTAGATATCGCTTATACCCGAGCCATGCCTAATATGATCGTGGTGCAACCGGCAGATTGGGAAGAAACCATTCAAGCTACCAAAGCTTTGATTGACTATGAAGGACCCGCCTATTTCCGCCTGGGAAGGCCAAAAGTAAAAGCTATTTTCGACAGTTCCTATAAGTTTGAGATTGGCAAGGGCAGGGTGGTAAAAAAAGGCTCAGACCTGGTTATTTTTGCTACCGGAATCATGGTTCAGGAAAGCCTGACAGCTATGGAAATGCTGGAAAAAGACGGTATCAATGTAACCCTGGTCAATATTTCGACTCTCAAGCCGATAGACCGTGATCTCGTTATAGAAATGGCCTCCAGCCATAAAGCCGTTATTACCGCCGAAGATCATAACCATATTGGCGGTTTGGGCGATGCCGTGGGTGAAGTGCTTCTGGATGCGCAGATTTCAAGACCGTTCAAACGCATTGCGGTGAAAGATCAGTTTGCAGAAACCGGCACAGGTGCCGAACTCTTCGAAAAATATGGATTGTCCGCCAACCATATCGCCAAAGCAGTTAAAGACTCCCTCCGCTAGGCGCGGGGCCAACTAACCCCTAATTTATCATCCTGAGGCTCTCGAAGGATGGTTAACCTTTTAAAATAAGCAGGGAACCCCTTTAAATACGGGCATATACACCCAGTCATTCCTAGTTGACATAATATATGTTATGGGAACCTGCAATAAAACCTCTCACAAAGTCAGCGAATCAGTTTATAGGCAGGACACCAATGCCTTTTGGATTTCAGCAACAGAATAAACCGGCTGGGACTCAAATCGGATCAAGGGTAACCCGGCGGTAGAAAACACCTCATCTAAAAACAAACTTTCCTTAGCAAACCGCTCATGCAATTCATTCCCCAACACGATCGCGCAAGCTAATCCACCATCTCCCTTACGAACCACCACAAAATCGACCCGTTTGGACTGGACTCTTTTAAATGCCGCGAAATGTTTTTGGAAATCGACCTCCAACAAATCCACCACTCGGCATTTAGAAAACACCATAAATTCCGGTCCCATCGCTTCCACCAGTGCATAATAAAATCTCTTTTCATCATCACTGAAAAATTGAGTTTTTTTAACATAGGGAAAATAAGAGGATTTAATATAGTTCCGTTCAATCCACTCAAGGATTTTTATTACAAACCAAATAAAAATTAATATGATTGCCAAAGCCGCAACAGGCTTGAACAATATTTTTTCGAAGGAAGAAATCATATTTGTTATAGTAGCTGAAAAGTGAGAATTTTCCACTTATTAGAGAAGTTAAAACACTTGACTATTTGACCCCAGACCCCGATAGTACAATTTGCCTTGCCTGGGAGAAGTTCAACCCTCCTAGCCCCTCTTATCAAAGGGATTGAGGGGATTTGCCTTTCTATAACCTCCGTCCTCAAAACCACCCTATATGTGCGGTATTGCTGGCCTCATCAACTTTGACCCCTCCGACCAGGCAGAAAATTCGGGCAAGGTTCTGCGTAATATGCTGGATGCTTTGCGGCATAGAGGTCCGGATGACCGGGGTGAAGAGCGCATTGAGGTTGCTAATGGTCCCACTCTTCATTTAGGTCACCAGCGATTTTCCATCATCGACCTGACTCAGGCCGGGCATCAGCCGATGGCTAACGACGATGAATCGGTTTGGGTCTCCACCAACAGTGAAATCTATAATTATAAAGAACTCAGAAATGAGCTGGCGGGAAAATTCCAATTTCATTCTGAATCGGATACCGAGGTTTTATTAAGAGCTTACGAAAACTGGGGCGTCCAATGTCTGGATAAACTTCTGGGCATGTTCTCGTTCGCCATCTGGGACAGCGAGAAAGAAGCGTTATTCATTGCCCGTGATCGTTTAGGCATCAAACCGCTTTATTATAATATTCAAGGCAAACAATTTGCCTTTGCCTCTGAACTACGTTCTCTCCTCACCAGCGGTCTCATACAAAAATCCATTAACCCGAGCGGACTTTATAATTATCTTTCGTTTGGGCATTCCAGTGCTCCCGAGACCCTGATCGACTCGGTTCGTGAATTGAAAGCCGGACATTATTTATGGATCGATAAAAATGGGAATTGGCAGGAAAAAGAATATTGGAATCCTTTCAACAAAAATATTGCCCCGGCACCAGACATTCAGGAGCAAACTAAAGCTATTATTGAGGAAGCGATCAATTGCCGACGCGCCAGTGATGTACCGCTGGGGGCTTTCTTAAGTGGCGGTATCGATTCCAGTGTTGTGGTGGGCAACCTGGCCAAATTTTCTGATGACCCTATCTCTACTCTGACGATTGGATTTGCAGAAAAGCAATTTGACGAATCGCAGTTCTCTCAGGAAATAGCTGATCGATTCAAAACCAATCATCAAATAATGCGTCTGGACGAAGACCAGCTTTTGCAAACCCTGCCCTCTTCTTTATCCGCCATGGATCAGCCTACCATTGATGGCATCAACACTTATCTGATATCACGTTCGGCTCATGAGGCGGGACTAAAAGTAGTGTTGAGCGGATTGGGCGGCGATGAGTTGTTTGGGGGCTATCCTTCATTTCATTTGATCCCCAAATTATTGCAAAGAAAAAAATTAATGAAAGCAATTCCTCAGTCGTTGGCACGATGGGGAATCGGTTTGACTAAGGGCCTGTTTTCTCCCACTCAAGCTATGAAATTAGACCACTGGGTTCAGGGTAAATTGAGCGGGGCCCATGAATATTTTCTCATTCGCGCCCTCTTTTGCCAGGAACCTGTTTTAGCTTTATTTGCCGACCGTGCCCAGGCTCAAATTGAAATCGAAAAAGGCTTTCAACGTTCCCTAAGGCTTACAGAAAATGGTACGGACTTGTTCAACCAGATTTCTTTTCTGGAAACATTCCATTACCTGCAAAACATGCTTTTGCGAGATACAGACATGATGAGCATGGCGCACCCCCTTGAAGTCAGGGTCCCTTTTATGGACCATCGCCTGGTCGAATTGATGTTTCAGACACCGGGTAAAGAAAAGGACTCGCGAGAGAGTTATGCCAAGCCTCTACTGGTAGATTGCATGAAGTCTTTAGTTCCAGATTCTGTTTCGCGCAGAAAAAAAATGGGATTCACCTTTCCTTTTGAGATGTGGATGCGTGGAGCCTTGCGTCCGGAAATCGAGACCGTGTTATTATCTCCGATGCAGCAACTTGAAGGACTTTTGTCCCAGAAGGCAGTTGAAATGGTCTGGAACGATTTTCTTTCGGGCCAGGTTTCCTGGTCGAGACCTTGGGCGCTTTATGTATTGAAATCCTGGGTCAATAAAAACCTGTCTTAAACGGAGAGCCTCCCTAGGCAACTGGCAAGAACATGATTGAGCGAACGTTTGCTCGCCAACGAAAGTTATTGCCCTTTGCCTCCACGGCTAGTGGTGGTATGGAAATACCTTTTTATCAGGTAGATGTTTTTACCGATCATATTTTTGGAGGGAACCCATTAGCGGTCTTTACTAAAGGGGAATGTTTTCAGGAAAACCAATTGCAACAGGTTGCCCGGGAAATGAATTTATCCGAGACCACCTTTGTCTATCCGTCTACTAAGGATGAGGCGGATTTCGATGTGCGCATATTTACCCCGAGCCGAGAAATTCCTTTTGCTGGCCACCCTACCCTCGGCACGGCCTTTGTTCTTAGAATGAATGGGTCGGTGACATCAGACCCGATACGATTAAGTTTTAAAGCGGGAATAATTCCTGTCTGGGCCGAAAATGACAAGGGATTCATGCAGCACCCTCCAGCCAAAACACTCCATGAACTAAACCATTCGGAAAGTATAGCGAAGGCATTGGGTCTATCTGTCAACCAATTAGACGGCACCCTTCCCGTTCAGGTGGTTTCTACCGGTTTTCCGGCATTATTGGTCCCAGTTATTTCCTTGAAAGCAGTGCAGGGAATAGCTCTTAACCCCCAGATATTAAAAGAAGTTTTGGGACCTTTAGGCATAGACATGATTTACCCCTTTTGCCGGGAAACGGTCAAAACAGAGAATACGGTTCATTCCCGTGCCTTTGCTCCGGGTCTGGGTATTCCAGAGGACCCAGCGACAGGAAGTGTTGCGGGAGCTATGGGTGCCTATTGGGCTAATCTGGCGAAGAATGATGCAGATATCACCATGACAATTGAGCAGGGGTATGAAATGGAGCGCCCGTCACTCATTAATGTGGAAATCTCAAAACAGGAAGGAAAAACTCAACAAATTCGAGTGGGTGGACAGACTCAGGCAGTTTTTAAGGGAATGATGTCTATTTAAGCGAGCTTTTTTTCTTGCTGCTGGCTTTCTATCGGAGCATGCAGACAATTTGAGCAAACATGACCCTTTTCCCTACCGCACATCAGGCAGGACTCAACCTCTTCAGATCCCCGAAATGCACCACTGCAATGGTGGCAACGACTACCCGTAGCCGCTTTTTTCTTTATTCGGCGTTTTACCCGCCTTTTATTGACTAAAAGCTGATTATAGGAGATGTTCATCAAGTATTGCCTCGCTCAAACTAATAAATAGATGATGCGTAACTTTAGCATTCGAATACTTAGATGAGGTCTCTACAAAAAAGTTTCAGATTTTTTTGACCCTATACAGGCCATTATATATTTGCCAGGACTCCTTTATTCACAACGTCCCTCCGTTCCGGGCCAAAAAGTATTTCCACCAGTTTAAGAGAAAACTCCATAGCAGTGCCCGGAGATTTGCTTGTGATGATATGCCCATCGACTACAACCCTTTCATCCGAATAGGAGATTCCCTCCATACCGTTTTTAACAGATGGATGGCTGGTAACACAGCGATTCCCTAAAACTCCCGCATTCTTTAAAACCAGCGGGGCCGCGCATATGGCGGCAATATTCTTGCCCAAGCTATCCATTTTATTTAGCAGTTGGGAAACCCGCACATCGTTTTTAAGGTTGTCGGTACCGGGTTGCCCTCCAGGTAATACAATCAGGTCAAACTCCTTTTCCAATACATTTTCAAGCAAATCGTCCGACAATACGTTAATCCCTCTTGAACCGACAAGAGGCCCTTGCTCAGTTCCCGCAAGTGTCACCTTGGCTCCTGCACGTCGTAGTATATCCACAACCGTGATCGTTTCTATTTCCTCGAAGCCTGGGGCCAGAAGAACCAAAACCGTTTTCATAAAGTGACTCCATAACAAGACATAAGGTGCTAATACCTCTTAATTTTATAACACAATCATTTATCTTCTTTTTCCAGCCCAAGTCTTTCTTGTGCGGGATAAAAAGGGATGCTAAACTTTTACCTATATATAAATCAATATTTTGGGTGCAGATTGCCTTCTCAAGTAAAACAAGCTTATGAAATTTCAGCGGACAGGGCAAATCCAATTCGCGATATGTTCAACGCTGTTGCGCCCCGATACGATTTTCTCAATAGGCTTTTGAGTGCAGGATGTGATAAGTACTGGCGAAAAATAGCAGTCGATGAACTGGAACCTGTAGCCAACCGCGTTTTTCTGGATGTTGCAACGGGAACCGCTGATATTGCCTTGGAGTTGGCTTTGCGAGATACCTCTCGTGTCATCGGTATTGATTTCAGTACCACCATGCTTCAACTGGGCACAAAAAAGGTGGCTGCCAGAGGCAGGCAATCGTCGATTCAATTAGTCCCCGGTGCGGCAGAAAGCCTGCCTCTTAAAAGTAACAGTTTTGATGGTGCGATTTCCGCTTTTGGAGCCAGAAATTTCTCTGATATAAATCTTGGGATTCGAGAGATTCACCGGGTTTTAAAACCACAGGGTAAAATTGTGATTCTAGAGTTTTCATTTCCTCAGAATGGTTTATTACAATGGTTTTACCGACAATATTTTGGGAGAGTTTTGCCTGTTCTCGGGCGTTTGATTTCTCGCCACAAGGACGCATATTCCTATCTTCCTGATTCTGTCGAGAGCTTTCCCAAGGGAGAGGCATTTGCTTCCATTTTAAAAGAACATGGTTTCGACTCGGTTAATTTTAAGGAATTAACTTTTGGCATTACGACCATTTATACCGGTTGCAAACATGGTTGACTCAAAACCCAAAAATCATAACTACTGGAGACCTCTTGCATGGTGTTGCTTGATAATTGCTTTTGTCTTATTCAATACCAAAGATTTTTGGATAGAATTTATCCCATCCTCGTCAGTCAAGGCGACCCCCGGAAGCCTCGAAGATAGCCAGGAATATAAAAATTTATTGGATTTACAGAAAGCGTTCATTCGCAATGCAAAAACAATAAAACCTTCTGTAGTCAGTGTGAATAAGGTCAAGGAATTGATAGAAAAATCATCCTGGTATGATCCTCACAACAGCGACTCAAAACCCTGGTATGCAATGATCAGGAACTGGTTTGCTCAAAACCTGAAGAGTAAAAGGTTTTCGGTCGAAAATGTGGGGTCCGGTATCATTCTGGATTCCGACGGCTATATATTAACCAATTACCATGTCGTTGAAAAACTCGATAGAATTCTTATCAAATTGTCTGATGGGAAAGAATATTTTGCCAAACTCCTCGGCTACGATACTTATACCGACCTTGCAGTTCTCAAAATTTCAACCCTGAGAAGACTTCCGGAACCAGAATTTGGACAGTCCAGTAAATTAAACGTTGGTGAATGGGTAATGGCTATTGGCAATCCCTATGGATTGGAGGGAACAGTCACTGTGGGCGTGATTAGTGGAACAGGCCGCACTGACTTGGGTATCAGCCACTTTGAAAACTTTATTCAAACCGATGCTTCCATCAATCCTGGGAACAGCGGAGGCCCCCTGATTAACCTGGATGGACAGATTGTAGGTATTAATACAGCCGTGGCGGCTATCGGTTCCGGAGTAGGTTTTGCAATTCCAGTGGAAATGGCCCTGAAAGTGGGCGATCAGTTGATCCACAAGGGCTCAGTAGACAGAGGATGGTTGGGAATTGGAATTCAAAATATGACTCCAGAATTGGCAAACACTTTTAACTTGGATAAACCGGATGGAGTCTTGGTAAATAGTGTTGAGAGCAAAACTCCAGCCCAGTTTGGAGGAATGCTTCGAGGCGATATTATCATCCAGTTTGATAGTAAAATTATTTCCAGCTTAAAATATTTTCAAAAGCTGGTTGCAGACACCACTATTGGAAAAGTTGTTCCCATCAAAATTTTGAGGGATGGGCATGAAAAGATTCTTCAAGTTAAAATTGGCAAAATGAATTCGTAGGCAAAAAACGACCCCTCTTACATGGCGTTGCTAATCTTCGACTATCTCAAATCCTGCTTCAACAATCTGAGCAGAGATATCATCTATTGTAGATAAGGATTCCTCAAACTCTACGTTTACTAGTTTTTGTTCGAGATTTACCTCCACTTTTTGTATCCCTGCCATCTTACCTACTGTTTCACTCACCGTTTGCACACAATGCTGACAAGTCATTCCCTCTACCTTTAAAGCTTTCCTAATCATAGTTTCCCGGAGTAAAAATGTTAAAAAATGGATTCCTATCCTGACTAATATAAGAGTCCCCGGAAATTTATACCATCAAACCTACCAATTTTAGGCCTAATATTAATCCCATGCACCTCAAACACGACCAATATTTAATGTTTTCAACAGAAAAGCATTAAAAAGCTCAAGATTTTGGAGATTAAGCCGTAACAAAATTTAAGGCAGTCTGGAGGCTGCAAAAATAAAGGGTTGCAGAACATGCTGAATCTTGGAGGATTCGGTGCAATAAAGCCCTTTAAAAACCCAATCAATTCCAATTTCATGGAGGAAATGGAATGCCACTACGAATCTTCAATAATCTAAGTTCTACTGTTGCCCAAAACAGGCTGAGTATCAACAACGATAACCTTGGTCTGGTTATAGGCAGAATTGCCTCCGGAAATCGTTTAAGCGGAAAAGACGTTAATAGTGCCGAAAGATCGGTCTCTGAATTGTTGCGCTCCGATGCACGGACACTTAGACAAGCCACAAAAAACCTGAATGATGGGATTAGTCTCATCAATGTTGCAGAAGGCGGATTAAACGAACAAACAAGTATCCTAACCCGTTTGCGCGAGGTTTTATCTGTTGCGGGTGGAGCTATTGATCAAAATACAAGAGGTACTCTACAACTTGAAATAAATACCCTTAAAGATGAGTTCAACCGAATCGCTACCGGAACTGACTTTATTGGTTTAAAACTTTTAGATGGGACATTAGGTAGAAGTGTTACTACTTCTAAACAGATAACTATATCAACCGGACTTAATTCAGATGAAGAAAGTCAGTTAAATTTAAACAAACTAGTAGATATTGAATCGACAGATACATCAAGCCTTGGCCTTGATGGCATATCTACATCATCTTTTGAAAAATCAGTGGATAGCCTTGCTCAAGTGGAAGCGGCACAGGAAACCATCTTAGGCTATAGGGCAAGCATTGGAGCCACCCAAAATAGATTAGTGAGGGCTCTGGCTACTTTAAATGTGTCAGTTGAAAATTTATATGCTGCAAATTCAGTAATCTCAGACGCAGATATAGCCGAAGAGGTAGCTAACTTAACCAAACAACAACTTTTGGTTCAGTCTTCAGCAGCAATGGTAGGACAAGCTAACCTTATTCCAGAAGGAGTATTATTGCTACTGCAACAATAAAAAAATATCATGAACAAACTTGAACCAACACTAAAAATAAATAGGCGTGACGCTCTCAATGGATCAACCAAGGGAAGCAAGAAGCCCATAAAGGATGACTCTTCATCCTCTAAAAATGTTGATCGTGTATCGCTATCTGATAGTTCCAAAACACAAGCTTCTGCCAGTGGGATAAAGACCATTGCAAGTGAAATTCGTCAGGACTTGGTAAACAAGTTCCGTAACGTTTTGCAGGATGGTTCTTATCAGGTAAAAGCAGATGAGATCGCTGACAAAATAGTTCAAAAAATAAGGGAAAATAAAAATCGCCTTGTTTTATAGCCAACTTTGAACAATTAAGTCTTAGGTATTGTCGATCAAACTGTTTTCAATGAAGTTAAGTTTGGGAATTTCCCGATTGATAGCAACTTGGTTTCCCAAGCCTTGCCAATTTTATTTGACCTAAGATCCAGTTTTTCTAACCTCTCCAATTTCTCCGTTTTTGCCAAAATCTCCATACCCTTTCGGGTAATTTGATTATTCCTCAAATCCAACTTTAAAAGATTTCCTAGCTTTTCGGATACCAAAAGAGCATCTAATCCCTTATCCCCCAATTGGTTTTTTCTTAAATCTAATTCTTCGACTTTTTCCAAACCTGGGTATTGACTGAGATAAATGATTTCGAACGGGGTTATTTCTAGATCGACAAGTCTGAGAATTTTCGGATTAAGGGTTAAACGTGCCCGAACAAATTTCTCAAAAAACGTAATACTCCTGGTACGGGTTCCATATATTTTGGCATCAATAGCGGCATTGATCGAATCAATACTTCCTTTGCTATTGTAAAAAATATTTAATAGCATCTCTTTATTAAAGTTGTCCTGATCAAAATCATCCTGACTCAATTCCTCAGTGCTCATAAACTCCTTTTTAGTTGAATTTTATTTTCTATTAAATTGATGTATCTATAATAACTGATTTTTCATATATTTTTGTTATACTTCTATTCACAGATTATCTGTGTTTTTAGAACTGGCATCTAAAATTAGAATCGAAATTCCTCGGATCATATAATTGCAGAAACTTGTAATTTAAAGATCCCATTCAATTTGAGTATCCTGTGGATATAGCCAAGCTTTTATTCTCAAAAATCTTTTCGGCTTTTATGGACGTGTTTCCTATTATAGTCGTTATTGCATTTTTTCAGTTGGTCATTATTCAAAAACCTTTTCCCCACTTAGACCAGACTATTTTTGGAATTTTTCTCGTTGTCATGGGGCTTTTCATTTTTATATTGGGTCTGGAAAGTGCCCTGTTCCCTATCGGCGAAAAGATGGCCAATGAATTTGCCCTCAAAGGCAACCCCTGGTGGATAATTTTTTTCGGATTCGCTCTGGGTTTTTCCACAACCATTGCTGAACCCGCTCTAACAGTAATCGCAGGTAAAGCCGGTGGGTTAGCTGCAGGAGCAGGTGCTATCGAAAATACCGAGAATTCAGTTGCAAGTTTTGTATTAGGCCTTCGTTATACGGTTGCCCTGTCAGTAGGTTTGGCTATTGCTTTAGGAGTGTTGCGTATTTTGAAAGGGTGGCCGTTTATCTGGTTCATTATGGGAGGCTACACCCTTATTGTAATTACAACATTTTTTGCTCCTCAAGAAATCATTGGAATTGCCTACGACTCCGGCGGAATCACAACTTCCACGATTACCGTTCCTTTGGTAGCTGCTTTAGGTGTAGGTTTAGCTACTTCAATACGGGGCCGAAACCCCATGCTTGATGGATTTGGCCTGATCGCTCTGGCGAGCCTCAGCCCTATTATATTTGTTCTGGGATATGGGATTTTTGTTTATGGGGTGGGCAGCTAATGAATTCTGAAATCTTTAACACATTGATAGATGCTCTATCCGGCACATTGCTGGATATTCTTCCTATTATTATTGTTTTAAGTTTTTTTCAGGCAGTGGCAATACGAAAAGCCATACCTCATCTGAAACAAAAAATAATTGGACTTGGAATGGTTGTTCTAGGGCTAGGAATTTTTATCGTGGGCTTGGAGCAATGTGTTTTTCCCATTGGCTCACAAATGGCCAATCAATTAACCGATCTAAAATTTCTTGCGGGTAACGATTCTGCTTTAATAGAAACTCTTGAAAATTCTGACCAGATGGATCCCGGAATTTATTTGTGGACTTATATTTTTGCTTTTTTGATTGGCTTTTCCACCACACTTGCAGAGCCCGCTTTGATAGCTGTGGCATATAAGGCCCGTGATATTACCACAGGGGCCATTTCAGCTTGGGGTCTGCGAATCTCTGTTGCGTTAGGCGTGGCCTCGGGTGTGACCCTGGGTGTGTATCGAATAGTGATGGGCAATCCCTTGCACTATTACATTGTTGCTGGATACGCATTTTTACTTATCCAGACTTTGTTTTCCCCTAAGCAGATAATTCCCCTGGCTTATGATTCAGGCGGAGTGACCACCTCTACCGTAACAGTTCCGTTAATCGCCGCATTAGGTATCGGGTTAGCCTCAAATGTTCCGGGGCGTTCCCCACTGATAGATGGATTTGGGTTGATCGCATTTGCCTCCCTTTTCCCTATGATCACTGTAATGGCGTATGCTATGATCACCGAAAAACTATCAAAACGTAAAGAGATTAATGAACCATCTTGAGGAGTTAGAAGCTCATGCGTTTTAAAGTTATATTGGCATTAGTTAATGAAAAATATCAGGACAACGTTGTTGAAGCAGCAAAAACTGCGGGTGCGACAGGGGTCACCATACTAAATGCTCGTGGAGAAGGTATTCACACCCAAAAATCTTTTATGGGCCTGACTATGGAAGCCCAAAAAGATATGCTTCTTTTTCTGGTGGAGGATTTTATCGCCAATAACATTATGGAGGCCATTTATGAAGCCGGCCATCTGAGTGAACATGGGAATGGAATCGCATTTAGCCTGGGAGTAGACAGGGCAATAGGGCTTGAAAGTCAGATGCCTACCATGGAAAAAGACGCTAAAGACCGTTATTTTTAACCCAGTTTTTTGAGGAGATAGGAATGACTGACATTCTAAAAGTTCGCGATGTCATGATGTCAAATTTTACCAAAGTGGACGGAGTCATGAAGGTCTCCGATGTATTGAACATGATGAGAGATAAAAACATTAATGCCATTCTGGTGGAACCCAGAGATGAAAATGATGTTTACGGGATTATGACCTTAAAAGATATTGCCAGAAAAGTAATCGGAGAAAACAGAAAACTGCATGAAGCCCATATTTATGAAATCATGTCCAAGCCGGTTTTGTCGGTCAAATCCGACATGCCTGTCCCCTACGCCGCAAGGTTTCTGACCAACTTCAATGTTTCTTACGCTATGGTTATTGAATCTAATGATGTGATAGGGATGGTTTCGCTAAACGGGATGGTGAACAGGTGGAAGGACTGATAAACTGTTAACCTTTCTTCAATGAGGTTCCGGCTCGGCTATCCCAAATAACTGTGTCTGGACTCGATATATGCCCTGCTTCTGCGCGCCAATGATCCACACCTGCTTGCACATTTAATATTTTCACACATTCGTTCATACCCCCTGCTCCACCTATATGGGAATAGATTTTTCTTAAATCGCCAATGTATGTGCTTTGCTCGGATTTATACCTATCCTGGGCTTCGGCAATATTAGCCAGAGTGGCTTCGGCCACAGCATTATGGTTGAAAATGTCTTTTTTCAGTTTGTTGTAATCTACAAAAAAATTAACATACATCCAGCCCGCAAAAGGAACCAATGCCAAGACCAATAAAACCTTTTTCCAGATTTTATGATCGAAAAGAATGCCCAGAATCAATACAACTACTGCAAGGCCTAGTGAATACTGAGAGATGAGCTCAAAATTGCCCAATGCCGGAATTTTTTCTCCGCAGGAGGATTGCCCGAAAGCAATGCCTGGAGAAAAGCTCAATATTATAAATAAAGTCCGGAAAACTAATTGTTTCGATTTGTTTGTCATCAGATCACTAATTCAGTTATATTTAATTTATTCTAATTCCAATCGGTGTTAGTGAATTGTCAGCTACTGGTTTTTAATAAATTGAAGCTATGGTTTATAGCAACAATTTCATTAAACGTCAATTTCCTATAAATTAGAACTTCACAGAATAATTTCCCTGCGCTATTATTTTAGTATTCGATTTTTATTATTGGGTTATAGAGTTTCTGGAGTGTTAGTAAATGAATGCAGCCTGTAGGTTTGAAGATAAAAAGGATGGCACACTGTTAGATCATGAATCTGGCTTAGTATGGGCAAAAGAAGACTCTTGGCCTGTTGCTCAGGATTGGTTGAATTTTCAGGATGCCCTTCAATTTGTCGATGATATGAACAAAAAAGACTATCTTGGTTACCATGACTGGCGTTTTCCCGAAAAAGAAGAAATTGAAAAACTCTTCTCACCGGAGTGCATCATTATGGGTCGTTCAAAGCAAGAAATCCATTTGGACCCTCTTTTCGCCCCTGGTGGGGGAAATGGTTCATGGTGCCTTCCCTTTGATCAGCAAGCAGCATTTTATTTTTCCTATAAAACAGGAATGCTGCAACACTTTGATCAGGATTTCTCCCAGGGATATGTTCGTTTGGTTCGGCTCTATCCTGCTGATTAAATAATTTTGTCCTTAACCCGCTTTCTACAAGGTACAAGCTTTGGCATTTCCTTTGGTGACGCGACCATTTGCCGGATTTCCACTTGGTTGGCTTCATAGGCAATCGTAGCGATCTGATACCTTTCCAGATCCACATCATGTCCGCAACCCAGGTATTGTTCGAGAGCCGCCCCCAAAGCATCCCACTCCAGATACAATAGAAATTGTTCCTCCGAATCCGTTAATCCCAACTCAACCACCAAATCACTGAACTCCAATTGGGTTACCTCATCAACGGGTTTACCCCGACAAAGATCTATGAACCCAGTTCCCCCTCCCACAGGTTTCTGACAAGTTAGTTTTGAAAAATCAAAGCTGATTAGGCAATCGTTCGCATCTAGAATAATAGTTATTTGGGATGTCGTATCTTTACAAGGCATAATTTATATTTATATTAGTGTGGTCTAAGCCGAAATAATATTCATGCTAATATCCACCGATGGAGCAGAATGTGTCAATGCACCTACAGAAACAAAGTCTGCTCCGGTTTTAGAAAGTTCATCCAACCTATCCAAGGTAACACAACCACTGATTTCCACTTTTGCCTGACCATTGATTAGCTTAATAGATTCGTGGATCATTTCGATACTCATATTGTCCAGCATAATGATATGGGCATGATTTTCCAAAGCCTCATTAACCTCATCCAGGTTCTGGGTTTCTACTTCAATTTTACTTTTAAGACCCAAACCTTCACGCACTTTTTCCACCGCTCGAAAAATACTCCCCGCAGACTTAATATGATTGTCTTTAATCATTACGGCATCATATAACCCAAACCGATGATTAGTGCCGCCACCACAGGCCACCGCATATTTCTCAAAAACCCTTAGACCGGGAGTAGTTTTACGTGTGTCCAAGACCTTAACAGGGCTTGCCTTATCGACAAACTTACGCGTCAATGTGGCTATACCACTCAACCATTGTAGAATATTTAATCCCGATCGCTCTCCCTCAAGTGCTTTAATGCTATCACACTGAAACTTGAGAAGGGAGGAACCCTTCGGAACCCTATCTCCATCCTTAAAAGGCTCGAAGAGAAACTGGGTTTGTAAATCCAGTTTCCTAAAAAGGGTTTTGAAAATCTCTATTCCAGATAAAACCAAGTCCTCTTTGGCAATCAATTCCGATTCGCAAACCTGTCCCGGGGATATAATATTTCGGGTGGTAATATCACCAGTTTGAATATCTTCTTTCAGAGTGGTATCGATAAGCGATTCAATATCTGCACTCAGGAGTATTTTATTTGGCATCGTTTTTTTCGAATTACAATGGTATATATCAATCTAATTAGAGTCTGTTACCAATTTCGGCTATTCGACTCTGGTTATTCTACCAACCTCTTCGAGAAGAAGAAACACTGATGTGCAATGTTTAAACTCAAAAATATTCATATTTGCTTCATTTATATTCTTTGTGGATTTTTTATAGTAGGTTGTCAATCCACTAAAGTGCTATGCATCCCTGACCAATCAGCCCCATGCAGAAAAGCCCTATCTGAATGGCAGGTGAGTATCGATAAAGTCGTTAAAGCAAATTTCTCGTATAACTATGGCCTATATAAAGCAGTCATATGGGAAGGGGAATTTGATAATGCCTGGGTCACAAAGGGGCAAGAAATTAATATCACCAAAAGGTTTCTGGAAAAACTAAATCCCACCCGCAGAATTTGCGTCGTCGCCCATGAACTGGCGCATTTAAAAATGGGACATTACTATTCAAGAATGGGAATCATCATTGTTAATAATGAACGTATTATTTCTGAAAAAAATTCTACTTCAAACCAATCCCAAAGGCATTATAACCTGTCTGTGGATATTCCCGAGGGGTTTGGCATAAACCAGGAAGTTGAAGCTGATCGAATGGCACTTAAATTAATTAAAAATTTAGGGTTGAATATCAAGCATTATTTGGATTTATTATTAGCTCTGCAAGGAAATGAAGTGGACCCGGATTCTCTGATATATCACCGGATTAGCATGATAAAAAACATAAATAAATATGAGTGATTTCAACCCTCTTATGAACTTCAAGCTCCAACGGGTACAGAAAGCGCCAGATTCGGATCGTTTTTCAAGTTCCCCTGCCTGGACACAGGATGCCCAATACGAAATAGTCGATCCAGAGACTCAAAAAACGTGGGGTTTTGTGTGCATTGATAATACTCAAAGAGGGCCGGGCTTGGGTGGAATTCGGATGGCTCCAAATATAACTTTAAACGAAGTTAGCCGCTTGTCCCGCGTTATGACCCATAAAAATAGCGCCGCCTGTATTCCTTATGGAGGGGGAAAAGCCGGCTTGGTCCTCAATGATCCTGCTTTCCTTAGTGATCCCCAAACTAGAGCAATGCTAATGGAAAAGTTTGCTGATGCGTTATTTGAATTGGAAAACTATGTCCCCGCTCCCGACATGGGGACTAATGAAAAAGACGTTCAAATTATTCACAATAATCATTCACAAAAACTTGGAACCCAAAAGCATTCACGAGGAGGAGCCGGCAGACCCATTAATAAGGGAGGAATCCCTATAGATGATTGGGAACTCACTGCCCATGGCTTATTTTCAGCCATCAAAGTTATTGAGTCTGTGGATGAATCATTAGATCTATCCAAAACGAATTTTATTGTCCAGGGCTTTGGGAATGTTGGGGCTCCCACTGCCATCAAATTACAGGAAGCTGGTGCCACCCTTGTTGGGGCATCTGATATCAATATTGCCTTATGGAACTCTAAAGGATTGGACGTACATTTATTGAATAAAGTACGAAAGGAAATAGGAGGACTGCGCAATTATCCCTTAGAAGTGGAAAAGAAATTTTCACAGGACAAACTCGACTGGCTTCTGGAGGCACCCTGCGATGTCATGGTTCCCTGCGCCAGACCCGATGCTATCACGGCAAAAAATGTAGACCGAGTTCAATGTCGATATATTCTTCAGGGCGCAAATACTCCCAGCAGCAAACCCATAGAATACTATTTGCACCATCGCCACAATATTTTATCGCTCACAGATTTTATTGTTAATGCGGGAGGGGTGATTGGATGTGCGGTAGAAAGAAATATGATTATTGATGACTCTTACGCAGACAAAGTAAAACAAATTGGAGTCAGGACCTATGTAGAGAATCTAATTTGTAACACTATTTCGAATAATGTCCTCGAAAACTATACTCGAATGAAAAATTGCAAAGGCTACATCTTTCGTGACGCGGCCACAGAATTAGCTACGGAAAGACTATTCTCCCAGGAGATGTGGCTTTAAACTTATTTCTCTTTCATAATAGTTATTCCAACCCAGCCCTCAGGTGGAAAATCAATGTATTCTTGGCAACGTTCGGACATTATTTTACTTGGAATATCCCCACAAGCTTTAAATAAGGCGATAAATGCCTCCTTTGCCTCAACGAACTCCCCATCACGATATAAAGCCAACGCGGCTTCATAATCGGACTTTAATCGAACCTGTTCCTGCGGTACATTTTTCATTTCAGCCAGGACTTCAAAAATTTGAGAACCCTGGGCTCTGCCCTTTACTTGAATCGTATCTAGTTCTCTAAGAAGCAGATCGTGCTCCACATTTTTTTTTGTAAAAATATCAATAATAATGTCGGTTCCATACATTTTATTGATTCCTTCTAATCTGGAGCTGTAATTAACGGTATCTCCAATACAGGTATACTCAAGATTTTTTTCTGAACCAATATTGCCCACGATCATATGGCCGGTTGCTATTCCCACTCTCATTTTAATTTCTGGAAGACCCTGAGAGAGCCATTTAGGCCTTAATGTTTCGAGAATAGTCTGCATACTAAGAGCTGCCTGACAGGCCAGCAACGAATGATTTCCTGGCGTGAAGGGCGGACCCCAGAATGCCATAATGGCATCTCCAATATATTTATCCAAAACACCCTGACTGTTTGATATTTCCTCCGTCATAGCCCCTAGATATTCATTGAGCAATTTAATCAAAGCTTCCGGCGCCATGGTTTCGCTAAAGCTGGTAAAGTTTGCAACATCACAGAATAAAACTGTTTGATAACTCCTTGTACCGCCAGGTTGGATTTTTTCAGGATTTGAAAGGATATCAGCAACAATTGTAGGATGAACATACTTTCCAAAAGTGTCTTGAATATATTGCTTTTCTCTAAGGCCTTTTAGCATGTGATTAAAAGCTGTCGCCAACTGCCCTACTTCATCACTAGAGGTATGCTTTATTTCAAAATCATAATTGCCCTCACTAACTCCCTTGGTACCCTTCAATAGCGCCCTCAATGGCATAGCGATTCTTTTTGAAAAAAGTATGGAAAAAAGAATGCCTATAAACAAAACAGCTACTCCTGTCATTAAAATCTTATTTTGTATAATCTTAAATGGAATCAACGAAGAATCCAGATTGGTAGCATATAAATAACCAGCATTATCACTATTATCGTAATAACCTTTTTGAGTAATATGTCTATCGCCTTCACTGACAAACATCCCCGGCCCAATTGGAATTTCTTTCAATTTTTCAATCAAATTTTGACCCATATCATCGGATACATTATCCGCCACAATTTTGAAATCACTAAAGAACAAAACTTGAAGGAAGTTTTGTTCAATTTGTTCGCCCATTAATTCTTCCACCCACTGATCATCAATAAATTTTATAATTACCATTGCCCCTAAGGCATAGTCATCGCTTAACGATTCTTTGAGCGGCAAAGCCACTGAGCTGATCAATTTCCCGCCACCGGAAATAATTCCCCTTTTATCCACTCCGGTATCCAAAATTTCTTTAATAGGGAATCGATCCAGATTTGCAACAACCCAGCTTTTAAATTTATCATCCGTCGGATAGATGCCGCGAACTTGAAGTGTGTCATCCACCATAAAAACCGCATCCGCATTAGCATCCAGTGCGATTTCCTCGGAAAATGAGTAAAAATTATCTTTAATCTGGGATAGGAAGGATCTGAACTTCTGATCTAATATGAGCGTTTTGGCAAGTTTTAAAGTGTGAAGTAGTTCACGGTTTAACTGTTGGTCAAACCTCAAGTGGGCCGCTCGTAATTTCAGGGAAAGGTTTTTAATTTCAAATTGCTCGGTCTGACTATTGGCAATATAAAGAGTCAGCCCCAACAGGAGAGAGAAGAAAACAAAAAAGGATAGAAATATTTTTGCACTAAGGCTCATTTTTGCTTCCCAGAATTTTATCGACAGATAGAATCTGGTTCAACTCGATATTCTCCCCGGCTTTAATAATTATATTTTTCTCGATCAAACCCAATCGCCAAAACCAGAATAAAATTTTGTATTGACCGGGATTGAGGTTTTCAAAAACATATTGTTCGCCTGAAGAATGTTGTTGCCCAACCAAACCTTTTCGCGACAACAAGGTGGTTTGCATTGATTCATTCTCATCGCTTCCCAATTCAAGGTCACCTTCGAATTCCAAAACCAAGGAAGAACGTTCACCAGTATTAATGGGAGAAAATATTTGAATTTCGTCTTCTTTGCCAGCGAGAAAAAAGGTGAGCGTATCAGACGAATCATTTTGTATTGTCAACCGATCACCTTTGCCAACAGCCAGGGATTTGTGGGACATACCCTCATCGGTAGCAACGAGCAAATGGTCATTTCCATCCGTAAACGAAGGGTCCAACAGGCAAACAAAAAGTTCCTTAAGCTTGGGATAATTAACCATTTGATCTGTGAAGATCAATCCTCCTAATCCGCTATAAATCCCATCATTTTCCTTTGAGGCTTTTGCTAAAATAGCTTTGTGGCTTTCAGCCGAGATGATTCCATAAACAGCACCCTTGCCTGGATTAATTTCAGGTGCCGATGAACAAGAGGTGATGAAAGTAATAATCGAAATTAGCACTAATGTTTTGATCATTTTTTTACCACCTTTAATTCAATATTCTCGTGAGCCTTACCACTCAATGAAATATTGATCGGGATAGACTTGTAACGTTTGTGAAAAACAATAACTTTTGCCACCCAATTACCAGGTGGAATATTGGGCAATATAAAATTTCCCGGCTTCTCTAATATTGCAAAATGTCTGGTATTTATAGAGACAATTCGACCTTCCATCATTCGATGAACAGAGCAATAAAAATTTCCGGAGCCAATGTTGTCGATCTCTATCTCCAGAACGGAGCCCCTTTCCCCTAATCCCAAATCAAAATTTTTAAATTTGCTTAGCGAATAAATATTGTGATCAATTTCTCGGTCTTCATCATTCAAAAATTGAATTTTATCTCTGGGATTCACTACAATCAGGTCTGGATTATACCGTCTGCCTTTTTGCAGAACTTTATGCACCATAGGATCAGGTTTATTCGACAATGACTCTGCTGGCTCCAAATACACAATCATATTTTTTAATTCCTTTCCACCTTCTACCTCAACTTTTCCACTTAGATGGTTTGCCTCGGCAACACCGAACAAACCAATGAAAAGGCCAAAAGAAATTAAAAGGAACCTGTTTTTACGCATCAGCAATACACCTGCATAACTAAGAGGGATACTATTCTATAACCTTTTGTATTTTAGCAGATTTTAGAAACACATTGCCATTACAGACATTCGTCTATGAATGAAACGGTTTTGGAAGTTTTTATGCTGAGGAGGACCCTCAGCTGGAATGAATTTCTTGCATAATCTTATCGCCACCCATTTCTAATAACTCGTTGCCCAATTCTTTACCCAGGTTAATGGCGTGGACTTTGTTCCCTTTTACTTCTTTTTTGTAAATGGTTTTTCCATCAAGGCTGGCGACCAACCCTTTTACCGTCATTTCATCTTCCTCTATGGTCGCAAAAGCACCAATGGGAACATTGCAGCCGCCTTCAAGCTGAGTAACAATAGCTCTTTCAGCATCCAGCGCTAGATGAGTATTTTCATCATCCATATCGGCTAGAAGGATTTGATTGTCCACATCATTTTTACGGGCTTCTATTCCAACAGCACCCTGCCCCATGGCCGGCAATAAAATTTCTGGACTGATGATTTCAGAAATTTGCTCCTCCCACCCCATGCGAATTAGTCCTGCCGCAGCTAAAATGATCGCATCCAGCCCTTCTGTTTCCAGTTTTTTGATTCTCGTTTCCAAATTTCCACGGAGCGGAACCAAATCCAGATCAGGGCGATAATGTAGCAATTGTGAAATCCTTCGCAGACTGCCGGTCCCGATTTTTGCGCCTTTAGGAAGATCGTCCAACTTAATATCATTTTTTGAAATCAAAGCGTCAAAAGGATTCTCCCTTTTTGTCACCGAAGCGATACATAATGCAAAGGGAAATTTTATAGGCATGTCTTTCATGCTGTGAACTGCAAAATCGACATCTTTGCTCAGTAGAGCTTCTTCGATTTCCTTGACGAATAATCCCTTGCCACCAATTTTTGCCAATGGAACATCCTGAATTTTGTCTCCGGAAGTTTTGATGATGACAATTTCTACAGGGATGTCAGGGTTCTGTGATTCCAACTGTCCTTTAATCCAATTAGCTTGCCACAATGCTAAGGGACTCCCCCTGCTTCCGATTTTAATTTTTCTGGGTTCCATCAATCGTCCAAATGGAATAAGTGACGAATAGCCTTTAAGTAGACGTGGCCATCCTGGGACTGGGTTTTCTTTTTCAAATTAATGGTGGGCTTATGCAAAATCTTATTGACCAGGGATTGCGTCAATTGATGAATGGCTTTCTGATCTTCTTCAGAAATATGTGCGAGGTTTTTGAGGGTTTTATCCACTTCAACTTTTCGCATCTCCTCTGCCCGGTTGCGCATTTCAACGATCGTTGGAACCGCATCCAAAGTGGAGAACCAATTGTTGAATTTAGTAACCTCCTCTTTGATGATCTCCATGGCATTTTCCGCTTCTTTCTGCCGTTCCTCCATGTTTGCGTTCACCACATTCTGAAGGTCATCAATGTCATATAGATAAACATTCTCCAAATCGTTCACTTCTGGCGCAATATCTCTGGGTACGGCAATATCAATAAGGAATATCGGTTTGTTTTTTCTTTTGTGTATCGCCTGCTCTATCATTTCTTTATGAATAATAAATTTTGGCGCAGAAGTTGAGGTGATAACAATATCCGCCCGATACAATTCTTCTTTAAAAGCGTCAAAGTCCAGCGCGCACCCATTCAAAGTCTCAGCTAGAGAAGCGGCCCGCTCATAAGTTCTACTTGCTACGTACACCGTTTTCACGCCATAAGAAATGAGATGTTTTGCCGCCAGCTCTGCCATTTCGCCGGTGCCTACCAACATTACCGAGTGATTTTCCAAGTCCTCAAAGATTTTTTTTGCCAGTTCTACGGCGGCTGAACTGATAGAAACTCCGCGTTCGGAGATCCCCGTCTCTTCCCTTACTTTTTTAGCTACATTAAACGCTTTCTCAAAGAGCTGATTCAAGACCAGTCCGGTTGAACTTAAAGCCCGGGCTGTGCTGTAAGCATCCTTCACCTGCCCCAGAATTTGGGCCTCTCCCAATATCATCGAGTCCAGACTCGCCGAAACCCTGAAAAGATGCTCAATGGCCTGATCATCCTGATAACTATAAAAATATTGATCCAGACTACCCCGTGAAAGGCCGTGGTAGTCACAAATGAAATCTTTCAGAAGCTGAATACCCTGATCGGTATTATCGACACGGGCGTATATTTCTACCCGATTGCAGGTCGAGAGGATGATGTTCTCGGTAATTTCTGGACAGGAGACCAAATGCTCCAGAGAGGCTTCCAGCTTCACCTGATTGAAGGCAAGCTTTTCCCTGATTTCCACAGGGGTGGCCTTGTGATTGACTCCCACCAGAACAAGATTTGCTTCGCTTGAGATCATATTATGTGTAAAAAATAAGTCCCTATTACAGTTATAAATCCGAGAATCGCTCCTTGAGCGGCTTTTTTACCACGCATCCCCACTATCATCCTGCCAAAAAACACCATGCAATAAATCAACCAGGTTGCTACTAACGGCAAGGTTCGTGTCAGGTCCCATGAAAAAAATGGCAGGTCCATTTGTGTGTTCCAAATTGACCCGGTCATAAATCCCAGAGTGAATAACGGAAACCCTATCATTATTACCTTGAAGTTTAAATCGTCCAGAACTTCAAGGGAGGGCATTCTAAAATACATCATACCCAGCTTTTTCGATTTAACCTGATGCTCCTGAATCAGATACATGATACCGGCGGCAAACGCGATCGAAAACGCCGCGTAGCCCATGATTGACAAGGTCCGATGCATGGTCAACCAGAAGCGTACTTCTGATTCGGGAACTAAAGCCGTTTCTTTTGACAGAAAGGCCGAAAATAGCATCACGACAAAGACCAGGGGAATGACAAAAGCCCCCAAATCCTTAATCTTATATTTCCACTCCGTTAAAAAATAAACCACCACCATCAACCAAGACAGAAACAGTGCCACCTCAAATGAAGTGGTGTATGGCCCGTGCCCAGTCTGGCTTGAGCGAATCCCGATAGTAACCGTTTGGCAAACCAAACCAAAACCAACCATCCAACCCGCAAAGGTGGAAACCGGTGGTCTGCGATATGCCAAATAAACAAAATAGCCCAACGAAGCCATGAGATAACTGAATAACGACAAATTAAACGAAATTTTATCCATGGCCGGCCAATAATGCAAAAATCGGGATTTTAAAAGCTTGGCATGTATCGTAACATTTTGTTTTCAGGGATTCAACTCTTCCACAGGGGGGCAACTAGCAACACCTTCTAATCGGCTAGTAATGGGTAAAATCAGCTGAGAAAAAGTGGCGAGTTGCCTAGTTTTCTTGCAAATGGGCGGTAAGGTTCTTTCCAGAACCCATCAGGCCTAATTTTTTCCTGATACTATTTCGATGGTTTTCAACGGTTTTGACAGCAATGCCCATAGCAGCGGCGATATCCTTAGTTCGAAAACCATTCCTAATGAAATTACATACTTCAACTTCCGTGGGGGATAAATCTTTATCTCCCGTTACTTTAATTCCAAAATTGGAAAAAATAGTATTCAGATTGTGTTCCAAAAGGCGATAATTATTTATGTTGGCCGGATCCTTTTTCATCAACCCAGAAATTATTGGAAAAATAACTTTTCTCAAATTGGTTGTCACAGCTTTTTTGTACGATTCCCTTTGGATTTCAATTTGCTGGATTATTTCGCTCAGTGCTAAATTTTTACTTTTAATATCTTTTTTTAGTTTTTGAGAGTCTGACTTTATCGTCTTAATAAGGTTACAAGATCGTTCTTCTCTTAGTTTGGACTCTGTTATATCCAATACTATTCCAATGGATTGATAAATTTTACCATCCTCATTTTTTAAAGGGAATCCACGATCCCATACCCAGCGAACTTCCCCTGTCTGTTTGACAATGCGGTACTTGTGATCAAACGTTCCCTTATGATGCATTTCTTTTAAATGTTCTCTTACAACTTTTATGTCCTCTTTATGAACATTGTCTAAAAAAGATTTTGGTTTTTTGTATAAACTTTCGCAAGTCTTTCCCCAGATTTGCTCATAGCCCTTACTGATGTATAGCATTTTCGAAAGATCTGGAGGTGCAATCCAAAAAACACATTCCAAATTATTAGCTAATTGTTTCGTAAAAAATGCTTCGTCGGAGGACGATCGATTTTCATGGATATTTGAATCCATAGTCCTAAAAATTGAGGTCAAAAAAAAGAAAGAGAAAGAGAAAGAGAATGTTTATCCGAATTTGTAGGTATTGTCAATACCTACATTTTAGTAGGTGTTTATTGGGTGTTGTCTGATAAGAGATAGATGGAGATCATGAGCCAGAGAAAATTTAGGATTTAAATTTAAAGCCACAAAAGTCTTTTACTTATAGCTTCTGAGGGTTTATATGAAATGGTCTGAAGAACTCTCTCCAAGAGAAAAAGAGGTTTGTGGGGTTTTAGCTTATGGAAATACAGATCAAGAAATAAGTGAAATATTGGGTATTAGTTTATACACAGTTAGAACACATTTAAGGAATATTTACGCCAAGACAGGATTTAAGAACCGAACCAGTTTGACTGTGAAATTTTTAAAGAACAAAAACACACAAAAGTCTTAAGGTCGATTTCATAGAAAATCCAAAATAAAATTTTGAATCTGAGAGTATAACGGCTAAGAAATTTAAATAAAACTTCTCTTACTTAGAATCCAATTGCTAGGAAGAAAAATGGATAATTCACCTCAATGTTGGAGAGAATGTGAAAACGAAGAATTTAAGAAAGAAATTGATAGGGAACGCAAAAAAATTTTTAAAAAAATAGACGAAGGAGCTGAAAATTTCAACAGAATTAGGCGACTAATGTACGGTGGGGACATTAAAGAAATACATTCAAATCTTCAAATATGTTCAGAAAATTTAGCGAGTTGTCATGAAGAGTTATTGCGTTTATTGGGCCGTCATTGCAAGGAATGTAAATATAGAGACTTTGAATTAGGCCAAATAAAAATATAGCTGCTGATATAAAGATTTCAAAAAGTTGCCCTGCTACACCATGATAAATGGGTTGAGAGAAGGATCATAAGAGTTAACCAATGGAGGTCAAGTTGAATAAAAACCTCAGATGGACAAGATGCTCTTAGTGGATGACGAGGATCAACTTTTATCAGCCCTCCTGCTTTTCTTTATATAGGAGACTCCGGCGATAAACCGGAGCCTTCTTGACAAGACTATTAGAAATCAAGCATTAAACTCGCTGACAATATTTTGCATTTCAGCCGCCAGTTTAGACAACTCACTGGCTGCTGTTTGAGTATCCGTAGCACCTTCGGTGGTGCTATGAGCCGCCTGAGCGACACCGGCAATATTCTCGGCAATCTCCTGAGATCCTCGGGAGGCATCGGTAACATTACGGGTAATCTCGTTGGTGGTGGCCGACTGCTCTTCCACCGCACTGGCAATGGTGTTGGAGATATCGCTGATTTGGCCAATAACCCCGCTGATCTCACCAATAGCCGTTACAGCACTCTGAGTATCTGTTTGTATGGCGGATATCTTGTTGCTGATATCTTCGGTCGCTTTGGCGGTCTGATTTGCCAGTTCCTTGACTTCGTTGGCGACCACGGCGAATCCTTTACCTGCTTCACCAGCACGTGCTGCCTCAATGGTGGCATTCAAGGCCAATAGATTAGTCTGTTCCGCGATGGAGGTGATGACTTTGATGACCTGGCCAATCTCAGCCGAACTATCGCCAAGTTTGGTAACAGTTTTATTGGTGGTCTCGGCCAACTGAACCGCATCGCTGGTGACTTTGGTAGCCTGGTTGGCGTTATGAGCAATCTCTTTTATGCTTGCGCTCATTTCTTCCGAACCGGTAGCCACTGTTTGAATGTTCTGGTTCACCTGATCGGAGGCGGCGGAGACGACATTGGACTGAGCCGAAGTCTCTTCCGCATTTCCGGCCATTTGCTGACTGGTGGCGGTCAATTCCTCTGAGGCTCCGGCAAGGGTCTGGGCTTTTTCAGCAACGCTATCGAGAACCGATTTCATGCTTTTGTTCTGTTCTTTTTCGCGTTCTTCAGCCGCCAGTTTTTCGGTAATCACTTCCCAGGTAACCATGGGTCCGAGATAATTTTTATCCTTGTCATAAATAGCGCTGACCAGAAGATCGAGGATCTCAGGCCCAACCTGTATTTGTGCGCGATGCGGCAGGTTATTGGGATCAGAAAGAATTTTCCGCTGATGTGCAGGGTTCTTGTGAAAAATATCTATGGATTGTCCCATCAATTTATCCACAGGAATGGGTAGATATTGTTCAATGGTTTTTAGTGTAGTCACGGATGCGGGGTTTATATAAGTAATTTGAAAGGTTTCTGCATCAGCAAAAAGCACGTTCACCGGGGCATTTTCCATCATAGAGTTAACTTGGGCGACTTCATTCTCGGTCTTTAACTTTTGAGTTATAACGTCCCAGGTAACCATGGGTCCGAGATAATTTTTATCCTTGTCATAAATAGCGCTGACCAGAAGATCTAGAATCTCAGGGCCCACCTGTATTTGGGCTTGGTGTGGCAAGTTTGCCGGGTCTGAAAGAAGTTTTCTTTGGTGCGCGGGGTTCTTGTGAAAAACATCTATGCATTGCCCCATCAATTTATCCACAGGAATGGGTAGATATTGTTCAATGGTTTTTAGCGTTCTTATGGAAGCAGGGTTGACATAGGTAATTTCAAAACTGTCTTTATCGGCGTAAAGGACATTCACCGGAGCATTTTCCATCATTGAATTAACTTGGTCCATAGCCCGTTTAGTTTGATTTATCCTGGTGATATCTTCCCAGTTGACGACATAACCGGAGATCCTTCCATTGGAATCATTGATTGAGTTTATGGTAGCGGCAAGCGTTACCCCACCAAAACCAAACTCAGCCGTGTGCGGCAAAGCAGAAGGATTGCGCAATATTTTTTCAATTTTTTGCGGGTCTTTATGAAAACGGTGGATGGAACCACCGACGATATCGTTCAGGTTAACCCCAAATGCTTCTTGAATCTGATCCTTGATGGATTCTAAAGTATGGATGGCTCTAGAATTAGCGTAAACCAGCTTAAACTCTGCATCCGCCACCAATACGTTGGCTTGAATTTTTTCCAAACAAGAGAGAAGGCCGCCCGATGACTTCATCAATCCATTACTGCCGTTTCCTCCTCCAAAAAGGCCAAGAAATCCGGATTTACTTGCAGGTGATTGCGAGGCGAGCATATTCATTTTAAACTCCCTTGTTTAAAGTTTAATTCTGGGTTTTTCAAAGATCGTCTCTAAGCTTTTTGCGTGTTTTTACTCTTTAAAATTTCCACGGCCAAACTGGTCCGATTCTTGATTTCTGTCTTGGAATAAATATTCCTTAAATGGGTTTTAACGGTGTATAGACTTATGCCCAATATTTGACTTATTTCTCGATCTGTATTTCCAACAGCTAAAACTCCACAAACCTCTATTTCTCTTGGAGAAAGTTTTTCAGACCATTTCATATAAACCCCCAACAGTTATAAGAATGTGAATAATTCGGGGCCCCTTTATATAGATCAAAGGCTGTGCTGAAAAATTCTCCTAAACACATTCTCTTAACAAGAGTTCCTGTTACGATAACTTTCGTTATCTAACACAAAAATCATAGTCGAGACCACATCTCCAAGTCGAATTAGTTTAATTTCTGTTGCATAAAAAGACAATACCTCTTTTTAGGTAAATGGCGGTAAATTAATGTATTTAAAAGAAATATTCTGTAAGAAAAACTACTCAAAATAAATATCCCCAACATAAATTTACACTCACTATACAAATATAAAATATTTGGATAACCAAAAAATGTCAATAATTGGCTAATGACAGGCCTTAAATGACCAAATTAATGTCATGCTCGGATATTATAAATATTAAATCGCATCAACGAAGAATAACAAGAAGATACTGTAGGAAATTTACGGACTCGATTCGATAAAACAGGAGTTTTACTGCAGGTGGTCTCCGGGGGATTTACTACCTTCTTTACTTTTGAGAACTTCTTTTAATTCGACCATAAATTCATTCACATCTTTGAAGGAGCGGTAAACGGAGGCAAAACGAACGTAGGCAACATCGTCCAAGTTATAAATTTCACTGATAACTTTTTCGCCAACCTTCACGGCAGAGACTTCTTTCTCACCCAGCTCCTGAAGGTACTGCTCTACCCGATCAACGAGGTCTTCAATATCTTTAATGCTGACCGGCCTTTTCTGGCAGGCTTTTTGTAATCCCTGGATAACTTTATCCCGATCAAACTCTTCCCGCCGACCGTCCTTTTTAATCAATAAGGGTAAAGACCGTTCTAGCTTTTCGTAGGTGGTAAACCTGTCAGTGCAACTCAGGCATTCCCTTCGCCTGCGAATGATAGTGCCCTCTTTATTCAAGCGGGAGTCGATGACTTTATTTTCCATGCCGGAGCAACCGGGACATTTCATAGGTCAAGCTTTATTGATTGGTTAATTGCAAATGAAGTGGAAACTGATCACAGAGTTCACGAACATTTTTACGGGTTTGCGCATGCAGGTTTTCATCCTCCACCTTTTCGAGTGTCTGGATAATCATTTCCCCGATCTTACGCATTTCATTTTCTTTCATTCCCCGTGTGGTCAAAGCGGGTGTTCCGATCCTGATTCCTGATGTCACAAACGGACTGCGGGTCTCAAAGGGTACGGTGTTTTTGTTCACCGTGATCCCTGCTCTTTCCAGCGCTGCTTCTGCATCTTTACCCGTAATATCCTGAGGACGCAAGTCGAGAAGCATTAAGTGGGTATCTGTTCCGCCACTGACAATTTTATAACCCTGATCGATCAAAAATTGCGCCAGACATTTTGCGTTAGCGATCACCTGTTTCTGGTAAGTCACAAAATCTTCACTCAACGCCTCTTTGAATGCGACGGCTTTTGCCGCAATCACATGCATGAGGGGACCTCCTTGAATACCGGGAAAAATTCTTTTATTAACTTCCTTGGCATCCTTTTCTGCGCACAAGATCATTCCACCTCTTGGCCCTCGGAGAGTTTTATGAGTGGTTGTCGTGACAAAGTCTGAATGGGGTACGGGTGAAGGATAGAGCCCGGCCGCAACTAAACCAGCAGGATGGGCGATATCGGTCATAATTTTTGCCCCCACCTCATCGGCAATTTCACGAAATTTGACGGGATCAATCACTCTTGGGTATGCGCTGCCCCCAACAATAATCATTTTAGGTTTATTTTTCAGGGCCAGTTCCCTAACCTCATCATAGTCAATCTGCTCTGTTTCCTGATTCACTCCATAGGCGACAACATTATAAGTGTATCCAGAAAAATTAACGGGACAACCATGGGTCAGGTGCCCACCATGAGCTAAATTCATCCCGAGAATGGTATCTCCCGGCTCGCACACGGTGTGGTACACCGCCATATTGGCTTGAGAACCTGAGTGAGGCTGTACATTAGCGTGCTCGGCGGAAAAAAGCTTTTTTGCCCGTTCAATGGCGAGGCTTTCAGCAATATCAACAAACTCGCAACCGCCATAATAGCGTTTACCGGGGTAGCCCTCTGCATATTTATTGGTCATGACCGAGCCTTGCGCCTCTTGCACCTCGGGGCTGACAAAATTTTCAGAAGCGATCATTTCGAGGGTATTATTTTCCCGCTCGGTTTCGTCTTTTATGGATTGTGCGATCTCTGGATCAAAATCGGCAAGTGACAATTTACGAATCTCCTTGAATTAAAGATTTTCTTTACTCTTTAAAGAAGCATCTATTTGATTAATTTTATCGAGTCGCCGTTGATGGCGTCCCCCTTCAAAAGCTGTGTTGAGCCAGGTATTGACTATCTCTGCGGCCAATCCCTTACCAATCACCCTACCCCCCATTATCAGAATATTGGAGTCATTGTGCTCGCGACATAATTTAGCGGTGAAAACGTCCGCGCACAAAGTTCCACGAATTCCTGGAAATCGGTTGACCACAATGGACATTCCTATCCCGGTACCGCAAATCACAATTCCGCGCTCAACTTTTTTCTCAGCAACCTCTTCGGCAAGTTTTATTCCATAGTCCGGATAATCCACAGAATCGCCACTGTGAGGCCCCAAGTCTTCCACTTCCCAACCCGTGTTTAAAAGATGCGCGATGACACTTTCCTTAAGATCGAAACCTCCATGATCGGAAGCAATAGCAATTTTTTTCATGATAAATTCCGGTTGAAAGCTTGCCTCATCAAAAGTGAGGAGTATGGAATGAAGTATATGCCTTGGTGGGAGGCTACGGATAGTTTAACTCAAGAAGGATACTAAATAAAGATACCTGTTTTGTCAACCGCATTGGCTCCCATGGCTATTTGGTTGTAATTGGTTTCAAAAAAAATTACAATAGAAGAAGTATATTATCAAATAAACCAACCTGTTATGTGGAAAAACGTATTTCTCGAGTCCTGCCTTCTATCTGCCCTGATTTTTGCTGGGTTCTATATCAACGCCGCAGTTTTGAAGGATGAACTCTATTCTAATGAGGACAGGGCTTCTACATATATATATCATATAAGCGGCACAGGTGTCCCTCTCGAATTGCAGGATCATATCAGCGGTAAAAAGTCCGAAAAAGAATCTTCGCCCCATATTTCAGGTCTTGCCACTCCAACAAATTCCCAAAATTAATTGTATGGCGTGCATCTAAAAGCCTAAACATCTGCGTTTCAATGTGAAAATTCTCACCCCAATCATAGCCCTTTACTTCCTGGTTATATTCCCATCCACCCACTTGGTTTTTTCTGGCAACAGGTTTATTTACGAATTCGGATTCCTTTTTTATTTTGCACTAGTTTTGGCTATAGCTCTTAGCTCCAAGCGGGTTTCACTTTTACAATTAGGCTTCAGTAAAAATAATACTGGGAAACCTATACGAACAGGCCTTCTATTGGGAATGCTCCCTGTCGTAAGCGTAATTTTACTGGACAGCTTAATAGTTAAAACGGGGTTGTCGCAATCAGAGTTGCTTACTGGAGCAGACCTGAGAAATCCTGAGCAAATGGGCTTTTACATGTCTCCTGCTGGAAATGTTTTTTCTGCCCTTGTCGTCCCTTTTCTTGACCAGGTCTTTGTGATGGGGCTGATTGTCAACAACCTGTTTACAAAAGAAAATACAGGTCGAACAATTATTAGCGGGGGCCTGCTATATTCCCTTTTTCATTTCAGACTAAGCATAGGAAATTTATTTCTAGGAATGATATCAGCAGGCTTATTGAAGGGAACAGGCTCTATCTTAGTTCCGATCCTGATGCATATAGGTTTTGCTATGGCAGAATTTGCCATCGTGTTCTACTACCCACGATTACTTTCGATCCTGGTATTTTTTGTCTGATTAAGAAGACTTGCGGGTTTTCTTAGAGGCTTTCTGCTTAGCTTTATTTGCCTCGCTCGCTCTTTGAGCCGCTTCTTTGGCAGCTTTTTTTGCAGCCTCTTCCGCTTTCATTTGTTTGAACGCTGACTCTCGATTTTTAGGATCTTCGAAAAACCGGGATACGATCATGCCAAATTCATACAATCCATAAAGCGGAAATGCCAATAAAACCTGGGTGATAATATCAGGAGGGGTCAGAACTGCGGCCAAAGCGAATGTACCGAGAAAGGCCCATTTTCGGTACAGCTTCATTTTTACTGTATTGATGACACCAAACTTGGTCAACAGAACCATGATGAGTGGTGTTTGAAAAGCAAATGCAAAAGCCAGAATCATCTTCACCACAAAGGAAAAATAAAAACCGATGGTAACCTGCATTTTCCACCAGGTGGTGCCGTAATTTAGTAAAAATTTTAGCCCTAGGGGAACAACCAAAAAATAACAAAAGAGTCCACCAAATAGAAAAAACAAGGTTCCGAAAGCAACAAATAACGCTGTTACCTTTTTCTCCTTTACCTTTAAACCGGGAGCGATAAAGCCCCAGACATGAAATAAAATCCATGGCATGGATATGAATATAGACCCCATGAAGGAAACCTTCATAGCGGTAAAAAATGGTTCTGTAGGAGTTATAAATGTGAGGTCGGCATATTGCTTAGGCAGAGGAGACTCCAACCACAGCAATAGAAAATCGATAAAATAAAAACAAACACCGAAAAAAATTGCAACAACTAGGCCTACCTGTACAACCCTGTTTTTGAGTTCTATCAGATGGTGGGTGACCGGTATTTTTTCCGTAAAATCTACTTCTTTGACCACGAATTTCCTCGCTAAGCTTTGTTAGACTAGAATCAAAATAAAAAGTAGGAACTTTATAAACGCCAAGTTCCTACAACTTTTTGTGTTTGCACGAGTTATTTAGATTTGCCATAGTACTCAATTGAAAGGAGAATATCAATAACCTTTCTTACATCAATTCCAATCTGGTAATTTCTTGGGGCCCTTATTGCCCAGATAGTCATCCAGCATTGAAAGATAACCTGCCCGTATGCCAAACTTTCAATTAAGATTGATTACAAAAGTTAAATAGTAGATAATGCGGAAAAACATGAATGGAGTTAGCGAACTTGTTTCCCCTTGATTTTAAAGGGAAATGAACTATTACTGGGCTATAAGCCTGATTGGTTTGAAATTGGATGTCGCTTCACAATCAAAAGGTCAAGGGGGTTAGAGTCCTCGATACTGCCGAAGAAGGTGCAAAAGCTATAGAAACCATGGTTAATCAGGTCATCGGGGAAATGCGTCAGCAGGGTGTCCCGATTATAGATATACAGGTAACTGACAATAACTGTTTTTTGATACTGGGCGAAAAGAAGCCTGACTGAGTTGATCAGGCGGGAGTAGCTCAGTTGGTAGAGTGTCAGCTTCCCAAGCTGAATGTCGCGGGTTCGAATCCCGTCTCCCGCTCTTTAATAAATCTGAATTTTAATTATAAAATAATGCGCCTTACTAAAGAACTTACCGAACATCTCACAAAAAATATTGTTAAATCCTTTCTGGATAAAGAACTAATTATCTGGGAGGAGTCTCCGGAAAAACTGCAAACCATCATCAATGGAATTATTACAGAAGACCTTATGGTTGAAGACCGGCTTAACGATGAAGTAAAAACCCTGCTTGATTCCAAAACCGAGGAATACGAAAGAAGCATGATGGATTACGGGCGGGTATTTCAAATGGTGAAGTCAAAATTAGTGCGTGAACGCGGACTTATTCTTTAAATTCCCTTAAAAATATAAAATGAAAATTAGCAGAGAAAAAATCAATCATATCAGCAGTCTTATAGTTCGTGATTTTGCCAAACGCGATGAGCTGGATTATAAAGTCGATCTTAATGATATCCGTCTGGATATCACACGGGTAATGACAGAAATTCTACAACTCGATGATAAAGCCGATGCCGAAGCCCGGCGAAAAATGAGTACCTATAGTAACGCTCCCCGTGAAGGTTCCCCTGAATGGGATATCATGTATCAAAAGCATTTTGATGAATACATGAACAAACAGCGAATCTAAATCTCCATCTCGTTATTTTTGCTGAGTCATATCAACTTTGCCATCAAAGTTTCGGTCGAGTTCGACCTTAACGACCTTTCCATTTCTTCCTAATTGCTCCCAGCGGTCTACTCTACCGTCCTTATTAGTATCGAATTCAATACGAACCGGTTTTTGTGAATCATCAAAAATTTGCCACTGGTCTGGTTTACCATCGATATCTGTGTCGAACGCGGTAGTCTCTAGTTTTTTTCCAGAACCAATACGTTGCCAAACATCAATTTTTCCATTCTTACTCGTGTCTCGTTCCACACGTTCAAGTTGACCCTGTTCATTATAATATTGTTGTGTTTCGCTTAGCCCATCCTGATCCTGATCAATCTTCACGATTTGTAGTTTTTCTCCAGGACCATATAATTCCTTCCAATCAATCTTTCCATTCTGCTTGGCAGATTTTTCAATCCGATTGAGTTTTCCATCTTCACCATAGTATTGAAAATGATCTACACTGCCATCCTCGTTACGATCAAATTCTACGCGCATTAACTGATCGGTCGCCCCATAGAACTCGACCTGCTCAACCGTGCCGTTAAAATTCCCATCGTGCTCAATCTTCATCATTTTTCCCTGATCTGAAACGTGTTGCCATTGATCAGGCTTGCCATCAAAATTTGTGTCAACTTCATTAATGACCGCTTCACTCTTAGCAGGAAATGTAAAAACTAATAGTGCCAATACCAAAATAAATAGCTGGAATTTTCTCATTTTTTTACCCTCAAATTATTTCAAATCAAATCGAAATGGGATCACCAAATCAATAAAATCCTCCATGACACCGGCAGGAATTTGCTGAAATGGCACAACCTGACTCACCGCATCAAGCGCTGCCTGATTGAGGCCTACATGCTTAGATTTTTGCTTCAGCCTAAGTAGCTCAATGTTGCCATTTCTAAGCAATCTAAAAGCAACCTTTATTCGTCCTGTATGGAGGGCCTGTCGCTCCTCTTCAGGGTAGTGCCTGGCGGAACCTATACTTTTCTGAACTCCCTGAAGGAAAGTTTTTAAGGTTTCACGGTCAGTCAATTGTGTCAGGGGACGAGGTTCTATAGAAAAATGTGCGAACACCTCCATGGGAACTGCCGACCGAATCCCTACGGCCTGGCGAGCCATACCAGCAGATGAAGTCTGTGGTTGCGCCACTGCTATTTTTACTTTCTCTACAAATGAATGGAAAGCCTCGTTTTGAACGAGAGCCTTTCGTCCATATCCACGCTGGGCAATCTTGTTTGTGGGTCTAGGTTTGGTCTCGCTACCAAATACCGTCGCTGATGCAGAAGTATTCATTGCTTGAACCGTTGAATAGGACTGTGATGAACCCTTAACCGATTCACTATAATGTGAAGCAATCTCCATGGGGAAGGAAGCAATTTTTGCGGTTTCCACAAATTCACCTTTAACTGCAACAAACGCGGTGGTCTGCTGTATCTGAACAGGATTGACCGGATTTATTTTTGTAACAGGTGTTTCTTGGAGTATCTGTCTGATTACTGGTGCAGGGATTGGTATTTTAATTTTTGTCTCCTGGACAGAATCCCTGGCAACTTGAGGCGGAGTTTTTTTTGGGATAATTCTAAACTCCATTTGCGATTCTTTAAGAGTAGGAGGTACAGTATCAAAAAGAAATTTTTGACCCAGAATAAGTATAAATAGAGCATGAAATATCAGGGACATGCTCAAAGAATAACTTAACGGCTTCGGCCGGGTCAGCACTATTGGGTTCTGGGTCATGACGAGGAATTCTCCATAGGCTCTGTGGCAATCACAAAGTCAACAATACCAACCTCCCTCACTCGGTCCAACACATCCCCAAAACGCAAAAACTCAAGATGGCGATCTGCTTCAATTCTAAGCTTTTTCTGGCCCTTGGTCATTATTCTCTGCAACTGTGTACCAAGCATTTCGAGCGTAACTTTTTCGGAGTCAATTTCCAAATCACCATTCATTGCAATGGTCAGCATTATCAATTCTGAATCATTTTCCTCTGCGGTTTCAGCTTTAGGGAGTTCAATTGCCTGTTGAATCGCAGTCGAAGTCAACATGAAGAAAATCAGTAGCAAGAACACAACATTAATCAAAGGAATGATGTTGAGCCTGCTCTTACCTCTCTGTGGGTGTTGTAAACGAATCATAATATAAATTTAACGCACAATAGCGAAGTCAGTTGCTCCCGATTTACGTGCCAAATCAAGCACTCGTGTAAAAAGATCGAAGCGAGTTCTTTCATGCGATTCCAGTACAATCAGTTTGTTTTGGCGCTTATCTAATTCGTCCTCAAGTTTATTTGCAAATTCATCTAATGCCACCATCTGGTCATTTAGATAAATAATGTCACCGGCTTCTATACGAATAGTAAGGTCCGGTTCATCTTGTACTACTTCTGATTCCCCTTGTGGCAACGACAGGTCTATCCCCTGCCCCGCAACAGCAAAGGTCAGCATAAAAAAAATTAATAGCAGAAACACCACATCAATTAACGGTGCAAGGTCTACTTGAAAGCGGTCACGCATCGGTTTATTGATTTCAATCATGAAGCTGAAGCTTTCATTAATTCGGCTTTCATAATGGACTTTTGCTTATTAACGGGTTCAGCATTTCCTTCATGATTATCATCCAATGAATGCACTAACAACTGAGAGTATTTAGTCAAGACGAACGAGTTTTTTTCTATCTTGCGGTCAAAATAATGCGACATCACCACGGCAGGTATTGCCACCGCTAAACCCGCGGCAGTTGTTAAGAGGGCTTCCCAAATTCCTCCGGCCAGAAGACTAGGATTCACCTGACCTTTATATTCAGCCACTTTATTGAATGCCTGAACCATGCCCAGCACGGTTCCTAATAAACCCATTAAAGGCGCAATTGCGGCAATAACTTCGAGGGTACGGATGTTCTTGCCCATATCGTTAATTTCTTCCTGCCCCATCACAGAGAGAGTTTCTTCTAACTTCCATTTAGGTGAATTTTTATAGAACAAGCCAGCTGACAGGAGCCTACCAACTGGACCCTTTGACTCTTTACATAGCTCCAAAGCTTGATGATGGCGACCTTTTCTCAAAAGTTCCTGGAGAGCTCCAAATATTTTTTGTTCATCTTCATTTATTTTGAAGAAAAAATAGAGTCGTTCAAAAATCACCGTCAGAGCTATGATTGAACATAGAATAATGGGCAGCATCACAATCCCGCCCTTGCTCATAATTTCGAATGCAGATGACATGGAATCCATAATTTTACTCGCTTGATAAGATTAAACTACTCTTCACTTTCTCAATCCACGCTTACTGAATAATTCGCCCACGACAAAGGACGGCTTTGGGTCCATTCTCAGAAATTTCAGTCCAAGTGGCATAAATTCTTCCCCCTGTACCTTTAAATAAATAAGGATAGGCAACACTATCGCCGAGGAATGGAACCTGTTGAGGTTGACTGATTTTTCCTTCACCAGAAATTTTTAGTATCCAGGGGCGAATAACTCCCCAGCCCTTATCTGATATTGGATCCCTCCCTTGAAATACCACCCAAGCTTCACCATTAATCATTTGAATATCCGGGTGGTTAGCATCCAAAACCTTTCCCTGTACTTCACCGAGATACTTAAAAGTTTTTCCTTCATCGAGAGAGATTCCTGCTCGCAAAGCAGCGCGGTTATCCACTCCGCTATACCAAGTGATAAATAAATTTCCATCTTGAATTTCCATGGAAGCACCGGAATGCGGACAACCATTAATTTTCCAACCTTCTGGAGTTACCAGAGTCTTCTCAGACCAGGTCTCTCCATTATCCTGAGAGGAAGAAACAGCCACGACCCGATTGTGATCCTTATAGACATGTCTCCAGGAAACATAGACCTTTCCGGACTCGTCAATTGCCAAAGAGGGCCGACAGCATGGACAAACATTTCCCGCAATCTTAATATTTTTTCCGAATGTAGTTCCTTGATCAAACGAGCGGGCGATATAAAGTGAAGAAGTGCCAGGTAAATTTGTATCTTTACCACGCCCATCGAGCCAGGCCACATAGATGGTTCCCTTCGGTCCCACTTCCATAGTTTGAAAAGAATGATAGGTCTTCTCAGCGTCGTCATTAACTTTTATGGCAGGTGTAAAACTATGACCAAAATTCATTGAACGGGCAAACTTAAGGTCATTACCCCCTTGCCAAACAGCGAATCTGCCAATACCCGGCCCTTGCCTTAGTATGGGTCCATTTTCACCATGAGAATTCACTTCCCCTTTACTTATTGGATAGGGTTTTGAAAAAGTGTCTCCCATAGTATGAGAACTGGAGTAGTACAGGTTTTGTGAACCATCTCCTTTTCGGGCAGCGTAAATGAAACTCATTCCTTCCGATGCCTGCAATAAGAGCTGAAGCCCATTACCCTGATCCACAAGTCGTGGTTTGGATTCCCAGCTAACTAAACCCTCCTTCTTAACCTGATCAACCTTCGGAAGGCTATTGGCTTCCAATAAACTATTCTTTGCTCCTACACTTGAGACAGCAGAAAGAAAAATGAATAACCCAATACAAAGCCTCACACTTCTTGCAGTAAACATAATCATTTTTCCCTCAATCCTTTCAAAATAATCTGGAAGGTCAGCACCTGAAACATGCCCTGAACAGGCTCCAACTGCCAACCTTCCAATGAGTGCCTGCTAGGAGGAAACAGACACAATATTGCTATTAAAAACTAATGCGAATACCACCAAAAAACCTCCTCAGGTCACCCGCATAAAATAAGTTAGAGGAGGAGGTAGCCGTAACAGCTGTAGAAAAGTTAGAAATATATTCTTTATTAAAAAGGTTGCGTCCTTCGAAAAACAAACTGGTGCGCTTATTGATTTCATATCCAGCACCGATCCCGACTATCGCATAGCCTGGTGCTACAAAGGTGTTGTTGAAATCAACATCCGCGTTACTGGCTGCAAGCATGTTCGCAGAAACGAACCATTTATCTGGATGGTCGTAACGCAATTCCGTATTATAAAAATGCGGCGGTTGCCCCGGAATTGTGTTGTCCTCAAACTGCGGGTCACCATTAAAGAAAAAGTTGCTGTAGGTATAAGCATTCCACCACTTCAGACTGTCCCCATCTGTCAAAAGGCTTTTTCCGAGTTGAAAACCCAAACCCACCTCGGCACCCTGATGAACAGTATCTTCAGCATTAAAGCCCGTTGCGGGGAAACCACCTCCTGTGGTGAATTTCAGTATTTCATCTCTGAGCCATGCTCGATATAAGCTGATATCCCAGGCCACTGAGCCGCGTTCGCCACGGGTTCCCACTTCGACTGTCCATGCCTGTTGCGCTTCCAAATTAATGAAGCCTGAGGTACTACCCTGGGTCAAATCAGAAAAGTCCGGCGGCTCATAGCTTTTGCTAACATTCCCGAAAATCTGAATTTTTTCTGATGGCTTATATAGAAAGCCGATTTTAGGATTCCATGACTCGTAATCAGAACTGTCTGTTTCACTGGGAGTCAGCTTGTCAAACACATCGCGATTAGACCAAAGATATTGCATACTGGTAATCAGGGCCAACGTAGGCTGAATGTAGAATGTGTTCTCTCCGTACAAAACAATATTTTGTGCGGATTGATCTGCATTAGAAGTTAAACCACCTGCATTACCACTATTGTTGGCCCAAACTTTAGCGTCCGTTTCACCAAAATGCGTGGTTAACCCAAACCGATATCTGTTTAAGTTGTTGCCAATTTTGTATGAACCGGAGTTCTTAGTAAATAATCCAAAATTTGTGCTTTCCTGATCTATCACCCCTACAAATGAGGTGATTGGGTGATATAAATCTTTCCAAAAGGCAAAGGCACCAATATCCATCTGATGTCCACCACCCAAATCAAATGTAGTCTTATTGGAAAAACGGTGAGATATAATGTCACGATGCTCATCATCGGTGAGTGCCGAGGGTTTAGCAGCTTCTGGATCGCCCAAAGCTTTAGCAAAGTTTACTGTATTGGGTAGCTCCAAATTGATGTAGTTGGATGAAAAGTAAAACCGTGTTTCAACCTGGTCGGAAAGTTTTATACCGCTGTTCGAGGTAAATTTTATATTCTTCTGATCCGCATGCTGGCGAAATCCATCGCTATTTGTTCCTGACAAACTAAAAAACATATCGGAACCATCATCAAACACACGGCCTGATTGAATATTCCCACGGAAGGTATCATCCGAACCCATTTCTAAACGCAATTGATTACCAGGATTACTGTGACCCGTCTTGGAAATCATGTTGATAGAGCCACCAAGTGTTGTGCTACCAAACTGCATAGCATTTCCACCTTTATGGATTTCAATCCTCTGAATGGCCAAGGTATCAATTTCTTGATAGTCCCCACTTCCATCTGCGGCCCCAAATGGAACCCCATCCTGAAAACCTGTCAAACCCTTCTGGTGAAAATTTCGTTCAATGCCGGACCCTCGGATAGATATACGAACCTCTTCTGCAAAGCGTTTGGTTGCATAAACCCCGGGAACATGGCTGACCGTGTCCTGAAAATTCAGGCTATATTTATCCTCAAATCGCTCTGCTCCAACAACATAAACACCTCCAGGAGTTCGTTGAATAATTCTTGTGGCTTCAAAATTATTAGGTACTGTAAGCGTCCCGGGCAATTCAATCGTTGTCTCTCTAAACTCTGGTATTGGTGCTGCAATGACCACTTCTGATAATTCAGCTTCTTCAGAGCGACTCTCTACAATTATAAATGGGCCAATTAAAATTTGGATCACAAAACTACTCATTAAGATATGCTTAACTAAATTCACAAGAATCTCCTCAGAACATCTTCTATTTACTGAAAAGCGCGGATTTCCATTCCAATGTTTATTGCTCAAAAGATTTTCTACTAAAATAAAAAGCTATCTTGAGGCCAATAAATAGTGGGCGAAAGGTAATGATGCCGAATTTGGGAACAATGCCCTATAGACGAACGATCACTATCCTAAAAATGCACGAAATTATTTTGGGGTTGGAAACAGATGTTTAGAGAACTTGAGGAGGAGGATCCAGCGCTTCGATAAAACGAAAAAAGGAGAGAAATACTTGAGGAGCCAGCTTATTCCCTGGTTCAGGATGATCAGGAAAAAGAAAACCCAATTCAGCAAAATCAGAGCTGAAAGATTGAACACTTGGAATAGTACCCGATCGACTCCCCCCACAATCTATAGATATATGTGGGAGATAAATTTTGTTTTTATCAAGCTGCGAATGAGGACAAAATCCCAGATGGGTATGACCTTTGAGTTGACAATGCAACGATTGCGCTTGCTTGTTTTGATCAAAAGGGGAAGCCACTTGATTTTGATGATCGGAAGAGTGCCCATGCACGTGGGGTTGTGCAAGCACATTTGTAGCGCCAAAAACAGCCCATAGCACTACAACAATCATCAATTTTCTATAAATACACATAGATCAGCTGCGCAATTAGTATGAATGAAAAAAGTAATATAGGTTTAGTAGATCAGACTTGTCAATGCTTTATTCCCACTATTTCACAAAAAAACCAGGAAAACTAATTCATCACTTTTGAAATCGGACCATTTCTTCCTGAGAAAATTTAAAGTGAAAGCTGAAATAATTTGACGATTGGTTTTTCATATATCTTAAAATTTCTACATACTTCCCAAACTTTAAAGATAGTTTTTCCAATACATCAGATAAGTCAGTGCGCCCTCCCCTGGCATTTTTCAGGCTGTCAGCGGCGGAGCTGTAATAAGACTCTCCTTTATCGAAATATTTAGGGCCCAAAATATTGGAGTCTGGACTGAATAATCCTAAATGGAAAAGAAGAAAGTCAGCATTGATTCTGTAAACCTGATACTTCTGGGTTTCCAATTTGAGATCAATGGCAATTTGACCTGCATCGGAATTAGCACCCACCAGATATTGATTGGCTAATACAGCCGATTTGGGACTCACCATTTCAGCAAGCATCAAGGTGATGTATTGATTGACGTCTTCTTCATACTCCAAATCATTTTGCTTGATTTCTTTTTCATGTGTCTCCATCCAAGTTTCACTTCTGCCCTCTTCAAAAATGGGATCGTAATTTTCATTGGAGGGTTTGCTGTCATCAATGCGCGCTCTCAAAAATTTTTCAGAAAAGAAGGATTCCGTGGTATCCGTTTCCATGTTTTCCATATCAGTGAAATGAATTGGCATGAGAAACTCCCATTTGAATTTATAACCAAACAATAGCTATCAGGTTGGCACAAAATCAAATAATTTCAATGATTAAAAGTACTTAGAGGTAAATTTGGCAGCCGGCGCAATGGATTGCTAGCAATTTTCAGCTTGGGAGTTATGAGAATATATGCAAAAGTTTTTACTCCCTAACAAGAGAAAAAGAAATAAAAACAAAAGCACCCCGAGGCCGTAATAGACCAGAAACGAAGTGCTGAATATTAGGCTGGCTTATTATCCTAATTCTTGACTTAAAAAAGGAAAGGTTTTATGGAGAGAATTAAATTTTTATTGCTTGCAAGCGTGCTTCATCATGGATCATTTTAATAGACACTTTCTTTTTGAGTGAGATTATTTTGCAATCCTCATATTCTGGGGATATTTGTACAACCTCGCCCTCAAATTTTCCGATTTTAACTTTAACGAGACCCCACGAAGTCTTAACGGATTTAATTTCTCGCTCTAAAACCATCCTGCCAACTCGATAAAATCGAACGCCAAAACTGGATGTATCACGCAAGAGAATTTCTGATAAGATCTCCCTGTCTTTCTCGCTGGAAAGAACAGAAACTTTATTGGCAGGCCGACTCTTCTTCATAATAATAGGAGTAAAATAAACATCCAAGGCCCCCGCTTTAAACAATGAATCCATCACACTTTCATAAAACTCAGGATTCATATCGTCAATATTGGTTTCAATGACAACGAGTTCTTCATCTGGTTCGTCATAAATATCACCCAAAACAACTCGGAGCATATTGGGCATTTCTGGAATAATATGGTCCCCCGCCCCATACCCATCATCAACTATTCTCATGCCTGGAAGAGAACCAAATTTATCGGCATAAAATCCGATCATGGCCGCACCTGTTGGTGTGGTCAGTTCCTTTTCTATTCCGCTGGAAAAGATGGGCACCCCTTTCAAAAGTTTTAATGTGGCCGGAGCAGGAACAGGTAGACAACCGTGTGCGCACTGAACAAAGCCCTCACCCACATTTAGAGGAGATGCAAAAATTTTATCAATTTTTAAGGATTCAATGGCAACCACCCCGCCTACGATATCCACAATCGAATCAACCGCCCCGACTTCGTGAAAGTGAATTTTATCCAGGGTCGTTTTATGAATCGCCGCTTCAACTCGGGCAATCCGTTTAAAAATTTCTTGAGAGTTCTTTTTTACTACCGAAGACAGATCTGAGTCGGTAAGGAGTTTTTTGATATCAGAATATTTCCGGGCCGTAGGTTTGGCAGGGGGAGATTTATCGATGCGGACCTCCGCTTTAGTGCCCGAGATGAGCCCGCGCTTAACCTGCTTGGTTTTAAGTTTATATCCCTTGAGGTTTATAGTATTAAGGGCTTTGCGAATTTTTCCGGGGTCTACTCCGAGATCAAACAAGGCTCCCAGAATCATGTCACCGCTGATACCAGAGTAACAATCAAAATAAGCAGCACGGATGGGCTTCACAGTATTTTATTTTGCAAAGGAATTTTCAAATAATTCCTTTATAGCTTTTTTACCCTTTGGGTTTAAGAAACGCGTTCCGGTACCGGCAAAGTTTTTACATTTGATTTTCGGGGCCTTTTCATTTTTCCAGGAGTCCCCACTCCATTTGAACCAAGAGTCCTGTTCCTGATCAAAAACATGCAGGGGTTTGTTACACAGCTTGCTAAACTCTGCTCCCCAGCCGGTTCCCCCTTTAACGGTATTATCATCCAAAATTTTTCCAACCACGAACACTTCTTCAGCGCAATTGATCTGATGCCAAATGCTTTGCATAACTTTTTTGAACAATTTGCCGGTGTTAAATTTACGATTCATCATTTTTGCAATATAGGCAAGACTGACATCCCCTTTAAGCAATTCATCGGTAGTTAGCACCCTCACACCTCTGGAGCGAGCCGTTTTATGACCTTCAAAAGTAAAGTTTACTTCTTGCGCCCCCACCTTTTCTGCCTGCTTACCAAACTCTGCTTCAGAACCCTGTGCACCACCACTGTATAAAATAAAATTTTCAGGCTTCATTTGATTTGAGGATTAGAGATTTATAAGAATATTGAAATTTCAAGTTATCAAAAGGATTTGGATTTGGAAAGAAGAATTAACCAGTATGAGGCTGGACTCACTGATGAAATGGCTGGGTGGGAACGGCCTGTAACAACGAGACTAAGGAATTTACAGCCTGGCTCTTCTAAAGTTTCTCTGGCTAGTCCCTGCGGAATTAATATTTTTTAAAAAATCGACTCAAAATACCCTTCTTTTTAACCTTTTGGGCATGGTTGTGGACTAAATCTTCCATGGCGGTTGATTTTCCTTCATGTTCATCAATAAAAAACTGAATGAGAATATGGCAGGAATGGCAACCACCCCCTGCGTCGCAGGCTTCTGTAACAGATTCAATTTCTGTTAGATCTTTTTCTGCAATGGCCCTACGAATGGTGCCTTCTGTGACCTGATAGCATTGACAGATGATCTCATCTGTTTCAATTATTGGCGGAAGGTTCATAGATTCAAAGAATTAAGTTCTAAGCAATTAAGGATGAGAACGATTCTCATTATTCTAACCTAACCCGCTTAAGATGTCCATGATGATATCCCTGTGATTTACATCCCTATCCTTTATTGATTTCTACGAGACAAAAATTCAATAATAGGTCTCAACGCATGTATTTTGATGTATCGTGAAATTTTCAATCACAATATTTCGTAAAAACTATGGTTTAAAATGGCTATTTTATGAAATTTATCGGATAAATGGCTTTAAACACCCGTTATTTAATTTATTTTTAAATAATACCAATTTATTTTTTAGTTTTAGAAACATCATTCGATAAGAAGATAAGGTTAGGTCTATACTGTGGAGGGAGTATTAATATGATTGGGGTTTTAACAGCATGAAGCAAATTGTTCTAGCGCTTTTAATGGCGACTTTTTTAATTTCCCCAGATTCTTTGAGAGCAGACAATTTTTCCCTCGGAGGTATGGCAATAAGCCGACCGCTTTATGAAGGCTCCGATGAAAGCGAGATCGATCTCCTTCCTATAATTGATATTTCTATAGGAAAATGGGGGTTTCTAAATGTCGATAGGGGACTAGGAGTCTATTTCCTAAAAGATAGGGAATTGGAACTCGGGGGAGGAATAGGATATTACGAGAGTCGCAAAGAAGAAGACTCGGCAAAATTAAATGGCTTTGACGATATTGATGGCGGGTTTGATGGCCGCATGTTTGCAAAGTATAATATGGGGCGGTACTCGCTTTCCTTTCAAATCAGAAGTGATCTTTCAGATAACCACAAAGGAACTTTATTTGATATTGGAGCTGCCTATTCCATCAAACCAAATAGACGTATAAATTGGACATTGAAAGCGGCAACAACTTTCGCAGACAAGAACTACATGCAAACCTATTTTGGAGTTTCGCAAGCCCAAGCTAACCAAGCTATATTTTCATCTACCTCCGTAGCCTTTGTCCCAAGAGGGGGATGGAAAGATATCTCAGTAAGCTCCAAATTTTCTATAGAATTTACCCGGCGTTGGAACGCAAAGTGGGTTATGGGTTACAAACGCCTGACTAGAGATGCCGCATATAGCCCATTAGTCAGGGGAGTAGGTTCCGACAACCAATTCTACTTTGGTATGGGCCTGGCGTATAAGTTTTCCGACCGGGTTTTTAGATTCTGAAGAATGCTAGCGAAGTAATCTAAGTATTTCTAGGAGGAGATTGGAAACTAAAAATGGTAGCGGTGGACGGAGTTGAACCGCCGACACTACGGATATGAGCCGTATGCTCTAACCACCTGAGCTACACCGCCGTGCATTTTTATAACTACTTGTAATTTTGAAGATTAGAATTCTACCCCCTGCCCCTGACCCTGTCAATGGCTATTCTTACTGCAGTATGCTTAAACCTTCGGATTGCCTTTCCAACGTTTAACATCCCGCATGAATTTTGCTCGGTCCATATCCTGTCCGGCAGGGAAAACTTCTGTTAAAGGCTGAGGGAATTTATTATCTGTCTTGGTCCAGTGTTCAAACTCCCCATTTCGAACCCTATAGATATCTTTAAATGTGCGATATTGCCCATTGATTCCTACATAATCCCAACTCGTGTCATTTTGAATTAGCCGATACAGTTCCGAACAGGCTATCCCCTCATAGAGATTGATTTTACAAATTCGTCCCTTGATAATACTCGCATCCTCACCGGCAAAATCCAGGCACCAAATTTCGGAGCCCTCCTGTCCGAAAACTTCTAGTTGGTAGGCCACCTTCCAATCCACCCAACTTTGGACTCCCTTTTTCTCGACCAATATATCGACAAAACGGTTCTCTACAAAATCAACAACTTTCTCCCACTCCTTCTCATGCTCGGCTTTATCTAGCGTCTGTGTACGTATAGGCGGAACTTGCGCTACAGGCTTGAACTCCACCTCATGCCCATCATCAACTTTGATTTTTACAAAATCCGCAGCCGCTTTCTGGATCTCGACACCCTCTCTAGAAATACTTGCTCTATCACCCGGATAAAACACGTTACTGTTTATATCTGGACAAAAATCTTTTAAATCCCTTAAAAACTGTTCCTGAGTGGTTGGGAAGGAGTATTGATTAAGAAAACCAAACTCATCCCTGTATTTAAACCCCGCCGAACCCGGAACTGCAAATTTGGGTCGAGTGGCTGTAGCAACCTTGAGGAAGGAGCTGTATTCTTCCATCGGCAACGACAACGGATTATGAAACGAAAAGTTTCCTTCTAAAAGAGGCAGATAACGAACGTGAGCGAAATCCAACTGCCCATACAATCGATGCATATACTTAATGATATCCGGTGAAACGATGGTATCGACCTGGTTCCAGAGTGTCACCTCTCCATCATGAACCAACAGGCCGTGTTCCGGAAAATAATCCTGCTTATTCAAGGAAGGTGTTGGTGTCAGAGTCAGTCCCTTGATTTCCAAGGTTTTGAAATCTTCCATTACGGTAACATTTTTGAATTCTAATTCACTCAGTACTTCCAACAGAATCTCATCACGCGGAGCCAGGACCACAGCATCTGGTGCCAAAATATCAGTACTTCCCGCAATGTAGGCAAGGGTTCGGATATCAAAGTGATCCTGATGCCTATGCGAGATATTTAAGATATCCACCTTGGGGAGTTTCTCAAGGGCAAGATCTATGCTCGGGCACTGAACATTACATTCTTCCCATAAATAATCAAAAAACACTGGGTCTGTGAGCAATGTGGTGTCCCGCGACTGTATCAGCAGGCTGGCATGGGAAATCAGAGTGGAAATCATTTTTTTATAATAAGGACTATACGTTAAATGTATTTGAGCCGGTAAGATTAACCGAACCAAAACGAGAACTCAACTGGTATAATGAATGGAGGGAGACAGAACCCTTTTTATTCCCTATGCATCCTAAATGCTTGAGGTTGAAAAAGCTGTCCAATTTCAACGAAACAATCATTATTTAAATCTAAAATATAAAAATTATTATGAATGAAATGGATCAAACAATAAGTTTTGAGGAAGGCAAGCTTTGCCCTTTACCAATTGAGGGCCATGGGGGCGGCCTTTCCTTTTCCCCTAATGGCGATATGCTACTGGTTGCTTCTGTAGCAAATCCCTCAGAAGCACAAATTAAGGCATTTAGCGGAAAATGGAGAGCTAAATTGATAACGGAATCTGAGTTTCCCTCCATCCCCATTTTTGCTATAGACAGTGAAGACTGGCTATTGGAAACCCCCTGCAATCCAGCTCAGCAGGAAAAAGAGGCCCCCGGCTTCATTGAAGCCCTGTATGCGAAGGAAGACTACGATATGGTCGCGATTCTGGTCGACTCCGAATCCGGCATTATTCAGAAAATCACTCACGTTGAACTTGAAGAAATGTTCATCGAAAGATTAGCCATGTCATGGAACCCTTATAAAACTTCCGGAGATGAATACACGAAAACTTTCACCAACGAAAGTTTCATCAGTAAGATCAACGAAATCTTCAAAATGAAATCTTCACAGGAACTCTGGCGCACTTCCTGGTAGGCAGAAAAAATTCAATCTAACGACGAAGAAATATAGGGGAGAAAGCCAAACCTTAATAATTAATACTTGATGAGATTCATTTTCCCGGAAATTTCTTTCAAAATCTCCCTGTCAGAGTCGACCAGTTGCTGACGAATATTCAAATAGCACCCTGTTTTCCAGTGGGTGTAATACGTTAAAAATTCTCTGAAAAGAGGATCCAAACTCTTGTCATTAACGATTCCCTGCAAAGAACCTGTAAGGCTATTTAGGGATAAATGCTCAAACAAACCTGGATCCAGCTCTAATTTACTAGCAAGCTCTTCCACCAAAAAAATGAGAGTTAATTTTGCGGCCTTCTTTTTTTCTACCCCAAGAAACCAATCCCTCAAAATAAATAGCACTAAACCAAAAAAAAAACCCGCAAAAGATCCTATCAATGTGGTTAGAATTTTTCCACAATCGAATTGAGTCAGACAACTCATGAAATTTTATCTCCAGATTTGTAATGTTCTCTAAAGAAATTTTCATATTCATTATCTGAGGTCAATTCTTTCCACAGCTTCTCAATCTTGGGATAGTGGTCCTCAAGTTTTAGTTTAAAACATAATTGCCTGATTTCTTCCTTAATTGAAGCCGCTACATGGTCAATATTTGGCAAAATATTCTCTTTCTCAAGGTAATCAAATAATTCCTTCCTGCGCTCATTTTCCACATTGAAAGAAGCTGTCAAAACCCTCAGAAAATATAAAACAGCCGCAGATTTAGTTTTAACCATTTCCCCAGCCAACTTCCCGTAATTTGTTTCATCCATATATAAATAGGAATAGTTTTTATTGGTAAATATTTTGCTGTAAAAATTGGTGGGAACAGAAAGTATTTGATCATCAATCACTAGCTGCAAATATATAAAACTGAAGCAAAAATCCACTTCATGTTTATGTCGAGGAAAAAGTTTGCTGTCAAAGTTCACCAGATACCTTCCCCTATCTGTGGGTATGATGGAACGTTGCATAAAGTTGTTCTCCCCAAGGGAATAATCAACCTCCGCGCAACGAAATTCATTTGAGGTGCAAAGGCTACCGATGACATGACGAACCAAGTGATCTTCAAACCCACCCTTCACATGAAATAGTTCATATATTTCTCCGAAGGTTGTACTTTCACTTTCCTTATGCACCATATATTTCAATATCAAATATTTTAACCAATAGGTATGTTGATGAGGCTGATGAGCATTGGGGAATTCGGGGTTATCTAAAATAACGCAGTCGTTCAGGTACATGTTGGGAATGTGATCGTTTTTTTGGGTGTATCTTTTTCTAAGATTATTAATATAAATAATTAACAAAATGATGGTTTGCTTGGATATTAGTCTTTCAAATATACCAACTTCCTTATAATTCAATTTAAGGGATGATAAAAAACTTACGAAAGTTCGATGACCATGATGACTCAGTTGGCTAATTGCCTCTAGTGCAGACTCGGAAAACTTGTCAGTTCCCCAACCTTTATATTTTTGCTCTAAACCTTCCAACCTTAAAATGTCCTCTAAATGGACCAACGCATCTTTCCAGTCGGAGCCTTTCTGAGGTTTAGATTTTTCAATTTGCGCTATGGATTTTGCTAACAATTCCACTCTAGAGGAAACGACACTTTGAACGGCGGCCGGGGTAAGTTGAAACACTGATGAAAAATCCTCATCGGGAGTGATGGCATTTGTTGAAAATCTGAAATGTTGATACACATATTTTCGGCACACAATCAATACGCAAAGCCCCGTAGAGCCCAGTTCTGAACGGGAGGAAAACGTATTAATCAATCCGCCTAAGTTTCTTTTAATACTTTCAGATTGCTCTTGACTATATTCTTTAAAAAATGAGTACCGGGAAAAATAAAAGTGGTATCTATCAAGGTTATCCAGAATAAATAAAAGGCGAACCCCTCGGTCGGCCAAATGTTTTGCTAGCCGTTTGATGCGAAATATAGGGTCCTGATTATTTGGATTTGGACAAAAATCATTAATATCGGAGAGCTCTGCAAAATTGGGATTTAAACAGATCTCATTGTAGGTTTTTTGATATAAATCGGAATAGAACTCTGTGTCAATTTCCTTGAGCCTGTTATTTGAGAGAATGTATTCATCAGCCGTTATATATATGGGAATGAGAGACCCATTCTTTTCCTGGAATTCGGTTTTTTTAATTTCCTTTAATAATTTGGCGATTAATGTGGTTTTACCCTCCCCGATATTCCCGATTAAATAGGACCTTCTGTTTTTACCTAAATCATGCGTGGCTTTATCGCTGGTTGTAATAGGATTTGCCGTAACCATTTCCACAAAATCATCGAACGATACCTCATTATTATTTTTTTCAGTCTCATCATGACTATCGGTCATATGAACTTTTGGAATCACATAAAGGTTTTCCAAAAAATAGGAAGTCAGATTATCGCTTGAAATAACTCTATGAGGATCGCCCTTTATTACTTCAAGGCTACTATCATTTGCACTTGAATGCATTTCGGCATGATGGTTAAAGCAATCCGAAAACAAATACTGAAATTCTCTAACATCCTTGGTTGAGCCCATTGAATTGATCTCTTCTTTGTATTCGGCTTTATCATTTGGATGGAGGATGCTAACAGGGCGAGAAAATAAATCTTTAAAGGATGCCATAGTTCAACCTTTCTCAATAGAAAAGCGTTCCATAAATATTAAGAACAAAAATAAATATCTGGGCAAAAGCAGAGTGAAAATATATGCTTAAACCAAAATTATTGCAATAGCTAATTTTTTATCTGGATATACCCATATCCAAGGTGGTTGAACGGGTGTGCAGGTAAGAAAGCCTGGAGGGCTTACGGAGGGCCAATGAAAAAGCTTATTACTCCTTTTCATACTCGGTTTCATCACCGAGGTCTTCTTCTTCCTCTATTTCTTCAATATCTTCGACATCTTCGAACTCTTCTTCTTCCTCTTCCTCTTCTTCTATTTCTTCTTCACGATCAAACTCAGGATACTCAAGCTGTTGCAAATGCTCAGGTTCGGCGAGCAGTTCCAGGCCTTCTTCAGTGGTATCATTTTCTTCGATATACAACCGGAGCAGACTTTTCATACACTCTTCTTCACAAATAGCATTGATGCCTTTATCTGTGATGCCAGCATTTTCGACCATCAGTACCTGAATATTCTGTAAGGATTCTGATTTTACGATATGAATAAAACCCTCATCCCCAATTTTGTTGCGGTCGAGAGACAGGAGAGTAACGTTTTTCAAGTATTCACTGGATGCAAGGTGAGCAATGCCTTTATCTGTGATTTTATTCAGCTCCAGGTATAGATGGGTCAAGTCTTTTAAATCTTCGCATTCTGCAATACATTTGCACTCAACATCTCCTATGCCCAGGTTGCTGAGATCCAGTTTATTCCCATCTTCACTGAGTCGAGCCCGAATAAGATTAAAAACTTTAAATTCGGCCAGAGCGTCCCTTCCCTTTACCGTTAAAGCGTTATCAGTAAGGTCGATGGTTTGCAGTTTTGGCAGGCATTTACTTTTGGACAATGCAACAGCCCCTACATCGGTAATCTTGTTTTTCCTAAGGTCCATAATCTCCAGGCTAGTCAGAGACTTGGCTTCAGCTAGATATTTCAACCCCTCATCTCCAATCTGATTCTCTGATAGTGCCAGAGAAGTCAAATTTTCCATATGAGAGGATTCAGCCAGGTTACGAGCCCCTTCTGGACCTATCTCATTCCATGCCAATCGAAGGGATTTGAGATTTGGAAATTGATCGGATTCAGCTAAGTATTTAATCCCTTCATCACCAATTTTATTTTTATATAGTTTTAAGGATTCCAAATTAGGTAGCTTGTTAGACCTCGCCAATGCCTGCGCCGATAATGCGGTTAGTTTTTTCCCATTGATGGTCAGTCTTCGGACCTGTTTGATGGAGCGTGATTTGGCCATTTCCTGCACTGCATCATCGCCGAATTTGGCGAAAGTAAAATCGAGGGTTTCATAGTCGCGGCTCAATTTGAACCCGTTGCGAATCAAACCTTCGATATTGTAAAATTTTTTCACAATTAACTCCCTGTCACAAAGAATCAAAATATTGTTTTAAGGTAGAAAAATAGGCAGGATTCATCATCATATCGTTGTGCCCTACCCCTTCTAGTATTTCAAGATGTTTCAATTTGGACCCGGCATTATCATAATTCAACTTGGCTTCAGCCGGAGATATCAAAAAATCATCGGAGCCATGCATGATAAGAAGTGGGCAATTCACAGAGCGAATCTTCTGGCTATTATTAAAAACCGCATCTTCTTCCGGTGTGGTTTTATCAATTTTCAAGCCCCGTCTTTCTACCAGCGGGATTGGGTCTGCATAACCGCTTTCTAGAACACAACCTGCGACATCAGAACGTTTGGCGCAAAGCTCCAGAGTCGGCGCACTGCCTAGAGAACGACCCATGATACAGACTTTTTCTTTTAACTTACTATTTGATTTGAGTTGGTCATAGATTTTATGTGCATCTTCCAGTGCTGCCCTGAGAGTGGGGGACCCCGTGCTCCTGCCATAGCCACGAAAATCAGCTATGATTAATTCTGCTCCCATTGAATTAAAAATTTCTGCGAAATTATCGTAGTCCGACACAATCTCCCCATTACCGTGAAAGAATAATAAACTAAACCGGGCTTTGGGCGATGGATGGCGGCGAACATGGATGAAAGTTTCCGGCCCTACTTGTACTTGAATTTCATCGGAATTTCCGGGTGTGGCCCCTGTATCGCCTCTTGGAAAAAAGAGATTCGCGTTAAAAGCCTGAGAATCAAAAATTGAAGACATAAACCTAGACCTGACAAAATGTTAGATAAACCTGAAAATAGCTGAAATATTGAACTAAAAGCTCTCAAAAAGGCGTTTTGAAAAACATTGAAATCCGTTAGGATTCATGCCAGAATATCCGCCTCGAAAAGTGGCATTCGTAATTTAAAAGTGTCTCGAATAATTTGATTGTTTGCTTTGCAATTTGTCATCCCGTTGAAACATCGGGATAACTCATGGCAATTATTATATTAGTGTCTTTGAAGTTTTGACCGGGTATATGGATTGCCGGGTCTTTTATTTGAAACCCCATTTAAATATAAGGTGAAGTCTAATGTTAATGGAATTAGCTCCAATTGAAAAGCTGTTTAAGTCCTACGCAAGTATTTGTGATGCCGCCCGTAAAAATCTAGGCCGGGACCTGACCATCGTTGAAAAAATCCTTTTTACCCATATGGATCCCAGCACCGACTATTCTAAACTAGAGCGTGGTGTTTCCAATATTTTTCTTAGTCCTGACCGTGTGGCCATGCAGGACGCAACCGCACAGATGGCAATCCTTCAGTTTATGTCCGCAGGAATGCCCAAAGTAGCTGCGCCCACCACTGTTCATTGTGATCATTTGATCCAGGCTTATACAGGCGCTATGGCCGATCTTAAAGCCGCCGAAGAGACAAATAAAGAAGTGTATGACTTCCTGCGTTCCGCCGCAATGAAATACGGCATGGGATTCTGGAAACCGGGTTCAGGAATTATTCATCAGGTGGTTTATGAGAACTATGCCTGCCCCGGAACCATGATGATTGGTACAGACTCCCACACCCCTAACGCTGGCGGTATGGGCACCATTGCTATAGGCGTAGGCGGTGCAGATGCGGTTGATGTAATGACCAATCAACCTTTCATGACCAAAATGCCTAAACTCGTGGGTATCAAGTTAACCGGAAAAATGAGCGGCTGGACAGCATCGAAAGATGTCATCCTCAAAGTAGCAACCATGCTGACGGTAAAGGGTGGCACAGGCAAAATTGTAGAATATTTCGGTGAAGGAGCTCGCAATATGAGCGCCACAGGTAAAGGCACCATTACAAATATGGGTGCAGAAATTGGTGCAACCACCTCCACCTTCGGTTATGACGATATGATGGACCCTTATCTGCGTGCCACCGATCGTGGACCCATTGCAGACCTGTGCAAACAATATGCTGATGATTTGAGGTCTGATCCATCGGTAGAAGCCGATCCTAAAAAATACTACGATGAATTTTATGAGATTGATCTGAGTACCCTCGAGCCTCACATTGTTGGACCGCATACACCGGATCTCGGCAGACCTGTATCTGCAATGAGCGCAGAGGTCGATGAAAAGGATTATCCGGAAAAACTTTCCGCAGCATTGATCGGTTCGTGCACCAACTCAAGTTATGAAGACATGACCCGCGCGGTCAGCCTGGTTCGACAAGCCAAAGAAGCCGGATTGAAAGCCCAGTCCAACCTGATGGTCACTCCAGGTTCGGAAACCATTTACCAGACCATCAAGCGTGATGGCATTCTTCAAGAATTTGAAGATGTTGGAGGCACCGTTCTAGCTAATGCCTGCGGTCCCTGTATCGGACAATGGAAACGCGACGACATGAAGAAAGGTGATAAAAATAGCATCCTTACTTCTTACAATCGCAACTTTGCTAAACGTAACGATGGCAACCCTGAAACCCTGGGCTTTATCAGTAGTCCCGAGTTGGTTGTAGCCATGGCATTTGGAGGGTCCATGAAATTCAACCCCTTGACCGACACCTTGAAAGACAAGGACGGTAAAGACTTCAAATTCCAGCCGCCTGAGGGAGAAGTTCTTCCGCCTAATGGTTATACCCCGCAGGATGCGGGTTATGAATCGCCGACCATGTCAGGGGAAGTCGTTATCGACCCAACCAGCGAGCGACTGGCGTTTCTGGATCCATTTCCAAAACAAGATCCCGTCGCCGACTATCAGGACTTGCCGGTTTTATTTAAGGCCAGCGGGAAGTGTACCACCGACCATATCTCACAGGCAGGCCCTTGGCTCAAGTTCCGCGGACATCTGGACAATATCAGTAACAATATGTTCCTGGGCGCGACCAACGCCTTCCATCCTGATACTGGGGCTGGAAATAATCCGGTAACTGGAGAAGAAAATCAGGAGCTCAATAAAATCGCCCGTAACCTGAAAGATTCAGGATTAGGTTGGGTTGCGTTTGCTGGGGAAAATGTAGGCGAAGGCTCCAGCCGTGAACATGCCGCCATGGAACCCCGTCATATGGGATGCATGGCGTTTGTGGCTCACTCCTACGCACGCATTTTTGAAGCTAACTTGAAGAAGCAGGCCGTCCTGCCCTTCACGTTTGTGGATAAAGCGGACTACGATAAGATTCAGGCCAAAGATCGCATCAGTTTTGACGGCCTGGATCAATTGGCTCCTGGCAAAAACGTTACGTTGAATGTCAAACACGAAGATGGGTCCACCGACTCGATTCAGGTAGCCCACACACTCAACGAAAAAGAGATGACCTGGTTCAAAGCTGGATCGGCGCTCAACTCTTTGACTGCCTAAAAAGCCTGGACTTAAACGTAATAAATAAAACCCCCGGATGGTTTAACCGTCCGGGGGTTTTTATGTTTGATTTTATACCAGTAAGGGATGGGGGTTATTTACCCACCCTTTCTTTAGTTACTTAAAACAAATTCCTTGTTTAACCTGTTTAGCCCTGCAAATAAACGAAAAATTTGAGAAGCATGCTTTCTACTCTCCATCAGAATTCAATCGTTCAAATATTCTCTGGGCTATATTTGCATTAAGTTTCGAATTGTAATGAGTTAAGTCTACGTAGCATCTATGACACCCCTTGTCAGCATCAGAAATGTCGTAAAACTGCGGAAGTGGCTGGTCGATTAAACGCTCCTGAAAAAGCGGCACAATAGCATTATAGATTTTATACCTCCACCACTTTTGATACATCTGGGAGTTTTTTATGTGAGGATTTTCCAGGTGAAGAAGACCTATTGGTTGGAAAAAAATATGAGTGCTAAAACCATAAGAGTTTCCTAAATGTTCAAGAAAATCAATATTCATACGGTAAAATAAGTACAGTTTTTTCACATATTGTTCCTGATTACTTAAAACCTTATTAGCATTCCCATGTCTTCGGTAATAATAGTCAAAAAAAGCAACGGGATATTTTTGATATGGAGATTCCGCTTCATAAACATTTTCATAGAAATCTTTTGGGACAAGTTGTTCAGGCTTAGCTGGAAACCGATGCTGAATAGCTACCTTAATAGAATCCAAAACTCTATCGAAGTTTTGGACCGAAAAATTGAATCCAAAAGGATTACGAGCAGGGGTTTCTAAGGGATGAAAACGGGTTTGGGTTAGGTAGCTAATATCATTAAGCCCAGCAATGAAAATAACCCGTTTTGGCCTCCAACCTTTCTTCAGTAACAATAAAAGTTTTTCGATTTCTGTGTTGAGAAAATATGATCTAACTCCAAAATTTATAAAAATATTTTCTCTCCCCCCTAATCGGTTTAAATAGGCTGGGATTGTGTCGTCATCACTCACAAGAGCTCCAAATGTTGTAGAGCCACCAAAAACCCAAGTTGAGCCATTTATCGATGAAGCTGCATTATTAGCATTAACGGCAGAGTCGTAGCGCATATTCTCAAAACCAACGTTGTAATGCTTGGAATGCCTTGGTTTTTCCATCAGTTCTAATACTGGGTGGGAAGCGAGGTCTGAATTTTCTTGGATTTCCCTGATCTCTTCAAAGGTTCGATCTGGATAAATTTCCTTCATAACTTCTGGTTGTTCTTGAAGGAGCTGATGATTTGAAATGATAGGGCCAAATGACCTCATTTCGTATAGTTTATCCTTAAAAATAACCCCACCCAAAAGTAACACCACCAACAGAATGGCGTTAAATAGGAACAATGACATATCTCTGTAAACACCCAAAAACCAAGTCAGAGATCTACCTTTTAAAATCTGCCATCCAACGAAGATAAAAAATACCTGTGAGGTGAGAATGCATAAACGTAAAAGCCAATTAACTTTGTCAAACCCATACCAACCCTTAAATATCAAGGCTAAGGTAATTTCATTAAATACAAAGCCAATCAGAATAAAAATACAACCGATGAGTTTATTAATTTTCATAAAAACTGCGCTATTAAATAAAAAATGGGACACTTAAGGTGGGTTATACTTGAGCGTACAAATGGGTAACTAGTTTACCTTTGTGAAGAATAACTTATAGACTGATATTAAGACAAGCGTTTTCTAAATGTTGATTGTGTCGGCTTAAGTTTAGTTTCTGCAATTAATTATATTGGATGATTTATCCACCCTTTCTTTTTACCACCGCGCCAGGTGATGTGAATCCAGTCACCTTTTCTTTTGATGGTCTTTACGCGCGTTCCCTGTTTGAGTCGATTGCAGATTTCGCCTTCTGGCTTGAGGTGAACGGTATGTGTTTTATTGAGGAGGAAGTCTTCCAACCGGCTAATTATTCTGCAATGGAGGCAAACCCAGAGCGGGGTCACTGCCAAAATCTGGATTGAGTTGGAGGATTTTATTTTTTTTGAACTTACCTTTTCGCACTATCTTTAATAAACTACCAGGCTCTGGCTGGCTGGATTCCCTTCGCCCATTGAGAACAGAAATATCCAGATCTTTTCTCTTATCCCCCAACTCTTTTGCTGCAATGCTCTGAAAGGTATCTCCTTCCCGAACCTCATAATAGTCAATATACTGAGGTTGGTAGCGTTTTCTGTCCCCCGCGTGTTTTTGCCCTTCATATTTCAGGCCACGGATTCTATTTAAATATCTATCTCGAAAACTCTTGGCATTTTCTGGTGCATGAGTCATACGTCCGGCCAAAAGGTGAGCCTTGACGATTCGATCACGAGTATCAGGATGGGATGCTTGAAAAGCATGATATGACTGTCCCGACATAATTTCCTTTCGTCTCAGGCTTTTTAAAAAATTGGACATCCCAAAGGGACTGTATCCAGCTTCCTTGCTATTCAAAATTCCTTGTTGGTCCGACTCGATTTCAGCTTCCCGGCCATATCCCAGTAGGATTTGCTGAGACATTGCACTACTCACGACAAGCCATTGACCTGCATTTTTTGGACTCGCAATCGCCCCACCCAAGGCTAATACCTGCGAACCTATACTGCGCACCATTTGTTTGGCACCATGATGAAATATTATATGCCCAATTTCGTGACCTAAGACCCCAGCCAGTTCTGCCTCACTATTTACCATTGCCAGCAAGCCCAAGGTCACATATACATAGCCCCCCGGTAAAGCAAAGGCATTGATTTCCGAACTGTCCACAATACGAAAATAGTAATTTGGAAAAACTTTATCAGACAACTGAGACACAAGTTTCTGCCCAATTCTATTGACGTAAATCTGTAGTTCTTTATCCTGATAAATTCCATATTGTTGAGAAATTTGCCTGTCGGCGCCTTTGCCCATGGCTATTTCTGCTTCCTGGTCAATAAAAGGCACGGAATGGCTATCCAGAGGGAGGAATAAAACCAGTAGAGCCAGGAAAAGCGAAAGGTGAGTTTTTAGATTTTTAGATATTTTCGGCATATAAATAGCCGCCAGGTTATTAGACAGAAAGCTGTTTAATGCGGAGTTCTACTTTTTCCATCTGTGGGTTAGCAGCAAACTTTATCTGCATTTCCCTTAAAATCAGCAATGCATTAGAACTATCGCTGTTCAACTCGTAGCACCTTGAAAGACTCCAATATACCTCGAACAGGGGAAAATCGGTATTCGCATCGATAACCGTTTTGAACAAATCTATGGCCCTTTGATATTGCTTATTGGATTCAGAATTGTATGCAAGCCCCACTTGAGCCAATTGGTAGTTGACCTGCCCAGCAGAAGATGTGCTCATTACCTTAGTATAAAGGGCATCCGCCTTATCATAATCTTGATTTTGGAAGTGGAGGTCAGCCAATAATAGTGAAGCTCGTTCTTTTTGGAAGCCATCCCCTATTTTTCCCAGGATTAATTCCACTTCAGAAGTAGGTTTACCGTCCGCGGCATTATCAACAATTTTCTCTATTTCAAAATAGAAGGCTTCGTTCGCTAGTGTCTGAGTTTCCTTAAAATATTTAAAGCCAAAAAAAGACGAAACACCAATAAGGAAGATCGCAATACCACCAAGAACAGTAGCCCGATTATCCATAAAATAAAGCATGGCTTTTTCGGATGTGGATAAAAACTGATCGGGCTCCTTCAATAAATCTTTTCTGCTAACTTTAATGCGTTTTGCCATGAGATAAACCCTACTTGAATGAAGAAATGTTCAGAAATAAACGGTAAAATTATGTTATAGGTTGGTGACATCATTTAATCATAAAGGCAAACCCCAAGCAATACCTATTTGAATTCGTTATAATGCCTGAATCTTTTAGCTAAAAGGCCAGAATATGCTTGAAACAATTTCTATCATTGGCGCGGGTAGCTGGGGAACCGCATTGGCGATTCATTTGGCTGGAAAATTCCGCCAAATTTCTCTTTGGGTCTATGAAAATGACTTGTGCGACACCCTGACCCAATCTCGGGAAAATAAATGGTTTTTACCCGGACATCCTTTGCCATGCAATATCCAGCCCACCTCTTCATTAAAAACGGCCATAAAAGGGCAAACCATAATCCTGCTGGTAGTCCCTACTCATGTAATAAGAGAGACGCTTAAGCAAATCAAACCATTTCTAGAAAAGGATTGCCTGTTAATTTGCGCCAGCAAGGGAATTGAGAATGATACCCTTTTTACTACTCATCAGATCTTTCAAGATGTTTTGCATGTTAATTGCTCTATAGCTTCCATTTCCGGCCCAACATTTGCTAAGGAGGTTGCATCAGGTGTTCCTTCTGCGCTGGTAGCTTCAGCAGAAACCCAGAGCATAGCCAACCAGGTTCAAAAGCTTTTTACGACAGATAAAATGAAAGTATTCACCAGTACCGATTTGATAGGGGTGGAAATAGGTGGAGCCTTAAAAAACGTCATCGCTATTGCCACAGGAATTTGTGACGGACTGGGTTTGGGTTTTAATACCCGCGCCGCTCTGATCACCCGCGGACTTGTTGAGATAAGCCGGATCGGAACAAAACTGGGGGCTCGTCCAGAAACTTTCTATGGCCTTACCGGTTTGGGCGATCTGGTGCTCACCTGCACGGGTGACTTGAGTCGAAATCGGCAATTGGGAATTGAACTCGGCAAGGGAAAATCTCTAGAAGAAATAACCGAAAATATGAAAATGGTAGCCGAAGGTGTTTTGACTGTAAAGTCAGCTTATTCCCTGATAAAGAAATTTAATGTGCAGGCGGCAATCATGGAAGAAACCTACCGGGTCCTTTATGAAAAAAAATCCCCTGGGAAAGCGTTGGAGGACTTGATGAAAATGGAAATATCCTCTGAGTTTGCGGGCATCGAAGGTTTGCAATGAATCTTCAGAATTTAAAAAAATTATTGGATGACTTGCACAGCCAAAAGCTAACTCCAAAACAAGCCATGAAAAAGCTTGAAACCCTGCCTTACGAAAATCTTGAATTTGCCAAAATTGACCACCATCGCAGCCTTAGAAATGGTATGCCCGAAGTCATTTATTGTCAGGGGAAAACGGTAGCTCAAATCAAAAAAATTGTTCAGAGCATGAATCGTGCTGGAAATTCCATTCTGGCAACCAAACTATCTAAAGACAACTTCCGCAAGCTAAAACCTTCCCTGCCTAAAACCTCCAGTTACAATGAGGCGGCACAAACTCTGGTCATTGATAAAAATAAATCTCAGAAAAAAAGCGGTTTGATCACCATCATCACTGCTGGAACTTCAGATATTCCCATCGCTGAAGAAGCTTCTGTAACCGCACAATTACTGGGAAGCCAGACAGAAACTCTATTTGATGTGGGGGTTGCGGGCATTCACCGGCTATTCAATAACCTTGAACAGATCCGTAAGGCTCGAGTGATTATTGTTGTGGCAGGAATGGAAGGAGCCCTCGCCAGTGTAGTTGGAGGTTTGGTGGATAAGCCTCTCATAGCGGTGCCTACCAGTATCGGTTATGGAACATCTTTTGGAGGTGTTTCCGCACTTCTAACCATGTTGAACAGTTGTTCACCTGGAATAGCTGTGGTCAATATTGATAACGGATTTGGTGCAGGAAGTATGGCACACCGCATCAATATTCTTGGGGATCAGATAGAGACTGAATGAGCCGGTTCATTCCTTCCTCTGGGCCTACAACAGGCTCATACCCTAAATCTATTTTGGCTCGAGAAATATCAAAATAATGCGAGGTTGCTAACTGAGAAGCTAAGAATCGTGTCATAGGAGGTTCTTTTTTAATATTCCAAAAATTATAAACTCCTTCTAACAGCCTCCCTAAACAGGATGCAGTTGGGTAAGAAATACTACGCGTAATTGAGGGTCGGTTAGTTTTTTCCAACACCTTATTGATCCAACCCCAAAGATTAACAGGGTCTCCATCGCTGACAAAATATACCTTGCCTGCAGAAGGCTTACCAACCCCAATAGAATCACAGGCTTTAAGATGGGCGTGCACAGCGTTATCAATATAAATAATATCGACCTTGTTGTCCCCATCTCCTATACGCACTAATCTTCCTTTATCCGCTTTTGCCAAAAGCCTGGGGATTAAATGTGGATCACCCGGTCCCCATATTAAATGGGGCCTGAGGGATACCGTTGACAAATCCTGACTATTAGCCTCTGTTACAAGTTTTTCAGCAATTGCCTTAGTACGAGGGTACTCACATAGATAGTCTTCCGGATAGGAAATGGACTCATCCACCCCTTCAAGACTCGAGCTTCCAAATATGACACTGGGAGAACTGGTATAAACAAGTTTTGGAACACCAGTAAGCAGGCAGGCTTTAATAATATTGCGGGTTCCATCGACGTTGATACTATAAAAATCTTCTGCCTGTCCCCAGATAGCGGGAAAAGCTGCCGTATGAAAAACCGCGTCTATACCGGCATGTGTTTTTCGGAGGAAATCTAAGTCCCGGATATCTCCTTGAAATTGCTTTATGGATTTTGGAAGATGGGAATAGAAGTTTCGACCAATAACAGTAACGTCATGTTGCTTATCATGGAGAGATTTAGCTATTCCACTGCCAAGAAATCCGCCACCGCCTGTAACCAGAGCCCGCATTTCATTTTCCTATATGAGGGGAATTATTCTAATGCAAGATTTGCTTTGGCATCCAAGCCTCTAAGGTTTGCTGACAAACTTTGATCTCGGGTATATTTATGATAACCGGCACAGGCTATCATGGCGGCATTGTCGGTACAAAAAATAGGATCTGGAACAGAAGCCTCAAAACCACAGACTTGAGCCGCTTTTTGTACTGCCTCACGCAGGGCCCCATTTGAGGCTACCCCACCCGTCACAACAATTCTTGTTAGTTGCTCATTTTTGCAGGCACTGATCAGCTTATCCACCAGAACATCGATTACCGCTTCCTGAAACGCGGCTGAAATATCTTCATCCGTCAAATTAATGCTAGTGTTCTGCTCTCTGCGTTGCAAGAAAGTGCGGACCGAGGTTTTCAATCCGCTGAAACTAAAATCCAAAGAACCTTTCTCCAAATACGCTCGGGGGAATTTATGTAACTTTCCATTTCCTTGTCGTGCTAATTTTTCGATGCCCGGTCCCCCTGGATAAGGAAGTCCCAGCATTTTTCCTACCTTATCAAATGACTCTCCCGCCGCATCATCCCGGGTACGCCCCAATAATTTATAATGTCCAAAATCAGTCACTCTATAAAGGTCCGTATGGCCTCCGGAAACGATTAGAGCTATAAAGGGGAACTCAACTTTTTTCTGTAGAAATATAGCAAAAAGATGTCCTTCCAAATGATTCACGCCGATCATGGGTGTATTGAGTCCATAGGCAAGCCCTTTAGCGGTGTTCAAACCTACCAGCAATGACCCGATCAATCCCGGGCCCATCGTAACGGCAATGAGGTCAATATCACTTAATTGGACATCAGCTATTTGTACAGCCTCTTCAATAACACGGTGTACCCGTTCAATATGAGACCGACCTGCCAGTTCAGGAACAATTCCCCCATATTTAGAATGAATACCAATTTGGTCATTGATCACATTAGACAAAAGATTACCGCCGTCTTTCAAGACAGCGGCGGCAGTTTCATCGCAGGATGTTTCTAGACCTAGAACAAGCATGGGTGGGATGAAAATCTTTAAAAATTGTTTTTCAATAATCGAAGAAAGAAGTCAGCATCAATGCATGCTGACGCGACTATCCGGATTGGTAACGGGTATTTGCAAATTCTTAAATACCTTTTTCATGACCTCCCATCCTGAAAGGAGTGAAACGGCATGTTGCAGCTGATTGTCCTTAATCAGGTCTTCGTTGAGAAGGGGTTCTTCCGCTTCTTCTTTAACAGAAGTTTCTTCATTACCTTCTTCTTCAACATCACCAATACTACTTTTACCTTTCAAATGTTTTTTCAAATCTTTTTCCCGCAAAAATCTCCGCAGACGGGTTTTTTCTTCCGATTCTTTTTCTTTTTCCTTGTCATCTTCTAATTCTTCAGGAATTTCACGTTCAATGATGATGTCAGGCTCAATGCCATTTTCCTGAATCACCCTGCCACTGGGGGTGTAATACCGAGCTGTGGTCAGCCTCAGGGCGGATCCGTCACTAAGCGGTATAATGGTCTGGACCGATCCCTTGCCGAAAGTAGGAGTTCCTAAAATAATGGCACGATTTAAATCCTGCAAGGCGCCCGCAACAATTTCAGATGCGCTGGCACTTCCACTATTAACTAAAATAATCAGAGGATAAGCTACACCCGCTACTTTATCGTGGCTGGTGAATCGCATATTCTGTTCGTCTGAACGTCCTTTAGTGTAAACAATAAGATTTTCCCGATTCAAAAAGCGATCTGTCACTTCAACAGCCTGGTTCAACAGTCCCCCAGGATTGTTCCGTAAGTCCAGGATCAGCTTGGATATTTCTTTTTTCTCGAGTTCACCGAGAGCTTTATCCAGATCTACACTGGTGTTTTTTGAAAAACTGCGGATTTTGATATAGCCAATATCCTTCTTATAGAGTTTATGGATAACGCTCCGAACTTTGATAATAGCCCTGACGATAGTAAATTCTTTAGGGGCCTTAAAAGTTTCCCTGAAAATTGTGATATTAATTGGAGACCCGGTTTCCCCTCTTAGCCGGGAAACCGCATCTTGAAGAGTCATATCAAGGGTTGATTCATCTTCTATTTTAATGATTTTATCACCTGCTTTTATTCCCACTTTAAAAGCCGGAGTATCATCAATCGGCGAAACAACGGTAAGGACACCATCTCTAATACTTATCTCGATGCCTAATCCCCCAAACTTTCCGGTTGTTTCAACCTGCATTTCTTTATAAGACGTAGGAGGCAAATAGGATGTGTGAGGATCAAGAGATTTAACCATCCCTTTTATAGCACCATCGATCATGGTGTCACTTCCAACAGATTCAACATAATTTGATTCAATCAGAGAAAGTATTTCGGAGAATACCTTTAGTTTATTATAAGTATCCGGTTTAGGATCTCCAGCGGCTTCTTCAGCAAAAAGATTCTGCGCTGGCAACACCAGCAACAGGATGACGAGCAGACACCGAGTCAATCCAGCTTTAATTGCATTATTCAGCAATGACAATTTCAAAATATTATCTCCTTGATATAAAATTTGGTAACACGATTATATATTAATTAGAGAAGCCACGCACCCAATACCTGACTTCATGCCACTAAAAGCGGCAAGACAATCAGCCTATTTGCGGCGAGCCACCTTAAACCAGCGAACAGGTTCAATGGGCTTGCCACTCTTGCGCATTTCGAAATAGAGCGTTTCTCCAATCAGCGACCCCGTATCTCCACTGAGGCCAATAATATCACCGGTCTGAACAATCTGGTTTTGTTTGACTTTAATTCGATCTAAATGACCATATAAAGTGTGATAATCTTTTCCGTGCCCAATAATTACCAGGTTTCCATAACCACCCAGTTCACCAGTATAAAGAACTTTCCCATCAAAAACCGCATGGACGGATGACCCCGTTTTCGACCTAATATTAATTCCATTATGGACAATAAACGAACCGAACTGCTTATCTTTTTGTCTGCCAAATCTATTAAGAATCTTGCCCCTTAAAGGCAAATTCAATCTACCCTTTTTATCGGAAATATCCAGGCCTGCACCAGATACTAATTTACTCAGTATTTTTGTTATTAGATCATTTAGATTGTTGGAAGCCTTTAAAAGTTCTTTGCGGGTTTGAATCCCCAGTTTTTTCTTCTTCTTGATCTTTTTTAAAAAATTCTTTTTGTCCTTTTTGGCATTTTCATATTCACCTTGCTTACTCAAGGCTTCTTTTTCCAGCCGCACCAATTTAGCCCGCACAGCAAGAAGAGAATGTTTCTCTTTCTTCAAACCAGTAAGACGACCTTCAAAACTTGTCATCAAATTGGCATCGTAATCCGCAATCAACTCCAAATATTTGAGACGCTGCAATAGTTCGTTTACACCTTCAGAGGAAAAAGCCACTTTCAGAGGAAAAACCGGGCCCTCCTTATAAATATGGCGAAAACGCTTTCCCAAAGATATCTTCTGCGCATCTAATTCCTTCTGATTTTCATTCAAAACTTTCTCAAGTTTCTTAATTTTTTTTATGTTTATCAAAGAATTCCATTGGTAAATCTTGAGTTCTCTTTCTTTCACTTTCATCTGATTACCAATTTTCTTAAGCTTGCCGAGAACCTGGCCTTCTTTTTTTCCTACTGAAGAAATGTACTGCTCCTGTTTAGCGATTTTATTCTTTAAAATTTTTAGTTCTTTTTGCTCATCCTTTAATAGGATTTTAATTTCCGCAGAGCTTTTACTTGCAGACCATGAATTGGAAGAAAAAATAGCAATAATGCCGCAAATAACAAAAATTGGGAAAATCGAAACTCTACAAATCATCTTTTATTAAGAACCTGCATGTATTGATAGGTTGAAATATAACTGGCAACAAAGCCAATCAGTATGCTCAATCCAACAAGCATCAGCAAAAAAGGTTGAGAGATAAACTGTAACTCCATCCCTCTTGCAAGTGAGTCAATAGAAGGTCGAAACTCTGTTTTTAAATAACTATAAACAGCCCCCATAAAGCCCAGAGAAACAAACGAACCGGCCAAACCCTGCAATATCCCCTCAAAAATAAATGGGATTTTGACAAAACTCGGAGTCGCCCCAATTAATAACATCAATTCAATTTCATCTTGCCTGGAATAAATAGATAACCGAATGGTATTAGAAATTATCAAGATCAATCCTAAACTCAATAAAACACCAACTCCCAAAAGAAAAAGCTGGCAAAAAATCATAAACTTTTCAAAACGATCAATCCATTTTTCTCCATACTCAACCGATTCAACGCCCCGATTTTTCTGGAGCTGGCCAGCAAATTCACTTATATGCCGTGATCGGTTTTCTGAGGCTTTAAAGCGGATTTTGTAGGAATCAGGCAAAGGGTTAAAACCCAAGTCCAGTTCTAATCCCACACTATTTTTTTGAGTTAATTTAAATTCTTCCCAAGCCTTTTCTTTACTTACTTCTTCCATAGATTGAATTTTTGAATTGGATTTAAATATATCTTTCAAATCGCTCTTTTCAGATGGAGAAATATCATTCTTCAAATAAACGACCAATTGGACTTGCTGGTTCCAACTTGTTAAGAGCGCATTCAAATTAAAAAATATAATGAGAAAAAGCCCTAAAATACCCACCGAAATGGCAATGGTCATGACAGAAATCAGGAAGGTTTGCTTATTAGCTCGAATGTTTGAAACCGTTGTTCTCAGACTGGTCAACAATGTTTGAGTGGCCGAATTCACGATGAAACAACCTTTCCACGGTTTAAAACTATCACTCGATGCTTTCCAGGTTTTAGTATTTCCTGACTATGCGTCGCAAAAACAATAGTTGCCCCATTGCGATTTATTTCTTCAAAAAGCTTTAAAATCTCGCTGGAGATTTCCTGATCCAGGTTTCCCGTTGGCTCATCTGCCAAAATAATAGGAGGGGTATTTACCATCGCTCGGGCTATAGCGACACGTTGTTGCTCACCGCCGGAAAGTTGGGCGGGAAAAGAATCTTTTTTTGGGGTCAGCCCTACATTTTTCAAGGCTTCCCATGTTTTAAATTTTATTTTTTTTCGATCACGGTTTGTTACTTCCTGTGCAAATGCAACGTTTTCAAAAACTGTTTTATTCGGAAGCAATTTATAGTCTTGAAAAATCACCCCCATTGAACGCCTTAATGTGTGGATATTTCCTGCATCCAAGCGCCCAACATTGATACCCTGCACCAAAACCTGGCCTTCTTCATAATGTTCCCATCCAAAAAGGATTTTGAGAATCGTGGTCTTACCGGCACCACTCGGACCTGTTAAAAACACAAACTCGCCCTTTTCAATTTTGATCGAGACGTCATCCAGCGCTGGCTTGCCGCTACCATAATTTTTAATTACATTAAATAATTGGATCATACTCAGATTAATTTACGAACTCAGGTGGAGAAGAAAATGGAGAAACAAAAAGTCGCGGCGTTCGAATGCAGATTTTTATTTATTTATTAAAAAATTCTTCATGCTCGTCAGCTAAAATAAAATCTGTGCCGGATATAATATCTTTAGTAGCGTATTCCCTGGGAAGCATTGAAATCATACCCAAACCATAAAATTGCTTTATCTGATCATCCGATAAAAGATCAAAATTAATATAGGTTTTTACAATCAGGCGGCCTTCAATCAAATCAAAAGCAAAAACCCCATCAGGACAAGTCAGGAATCCGTCATTTTCGCCATAAGTAGAAAGTGCATCACTGAAAAATGCATCCAACTTAATAATACAATTTTCCTGAGATTCCATTCTTTCGCTAAAACGTTCAACACAGTGGGAGGTATAAAATACCTGAGGATGAGAAAAGGATTTAACCAGTTTGCCTTTATCCGTAGATTCAGTCTCAGCCGGGGAAACCACAGAACAAAAACCATTACGAGCAAAATCTATCAGCACCAGCACATCTTTCCCAAATCGTTTAGCGATTTTTTGAGTCACCTCACTGATAAATTTCTGTCTTTTTCGGAGGGAAATTTTACCGTTGCTCTTAAATTTTTTCTTAAATTCCGCTTTTAAATAATTTTCTATCTGAACTTTTTTAAAATCAAAATGTCTATCTTTACCCATTTTTCGTTTTTTTAATCTATAATTCTAGTAAATAATTATACAATATAGCACATAGCATTAAAAGCTAAGCTTTTCTCAACTAATTGTATTTCTTATAAATAGCCCTTTTATGCTCACAAAAATCATCAAACTGCATTGTCCTTACCCTCTCCAAGTTTTGTCAGGAGCACCAAAAAGAGGCTATGCTAAAATAAGCTTATGAACCCGACACCACGTATATTTTTAATGCTTCTCGCGGCTACCCTCTTGTTCCATACCACCTTGAACTTTATGGAGGAAAATATAGAAGATTTTGAAACGGTTCCCCTTCCCCCAAAAAAAATTAAGAAGATCAGCACAAAAAATCCAATCATCAAAGTTAATGCCAAGGAAAGGAATACCTGGACGCTGGTGGATTTTTCCACTGGGAAAACCCAGAAAATTCCTGAGTCAGAATCTAGTAAATTCAGCCAAATTTCATGGGACCTTGGATTCAGCCGGACAAAAATCATCTCAAATGGTGGAAAAACTAATCCCTTAGGAAAAACTGGAGTTATTAACCTGGGGCCTATCAACTTTGATGATATTAAAACCGCTCCGAACATTGGCTATGCCCAGGACCATCGCTCGCTGGGCAATTTAATCAATAAAGAGTTGGCTGGTTGGTACAATTATCGTACCCGGACACATAATATAGAATCCAGGAGAAATGTTTATGCCTTAAAATTAAAAGATGGCATCTTCATGAAAATGAGAATCTTGAACTACTATTGTTCCCAAGAAGCGAACGAATGCCGTTCCATGATGTGCACACGTGAAGAAGCGGCGTGTCTCACAATTGAATACATATTGACGGAACCGGGCTCAAGTATATTTGTGATTCCTGACACCCATTTAGCCAAAAACATCCCAGCTCCTGCTGAAAAAGTTGAATAGAATATTCCTGATTGCACTCTTATTAATATTTTTTGTTTCCTGCGAAGCCCAGAAACATACAGGGATGGTACTCATTCCTGAAGGCGAGTTCACATTAGGCCTTAATCCAAAGAGTAAAATCCTGCAATTCATGTCGGAAAAAACATCTGCTCTCAATGCACAACCAGAACAACAATATTTTTTGAAGGCCTTTTATATGGATCAATTCGAGGTCACCTATGAAGAATTCATGCGGTTCAAACCTCAGGCCCAATATCCTGTACAGCAAATGAATTTGCCGGTCAGCGGAATTAGTTGGTACGAAGCCGATGCCTATTGCCATTGGCTTGGCAAGCGTCTGCCAATGGAGTATGAATGGGAAAAAGCAGCCCGAGGAAGTGACAACAGGCTTTTCGTATGGGGCAACGACTTTGAAAAAGGCACCGCCAATTTCGGTAAACAAGTACAACCGGTAAACGCCCTTGAGGGAGATGTCAGCACATATCGCATATGGGGATTGAACGGAAATGTTTCGGAGTGGACCGCAAGCTGGTATAAACCCTACCCTAACTCCATCATGCAAGATAACAACTTTGGGGAGAAGTTTAAGGTGACCCGTGGTGGTTCAATTAATAAGCGTGAACACGGGTTTTTAAAACAGTTCACAATGTTACCTTACCGGAATTTTTCCCCTCCTCAAATGCGGTATTGGGACACCGGTTTCCGTTGCGCTAAATATGCCTGAAGGTTTTCAGTCGCCCGCTCCATCTTTTGCCGGCTCATTCGATACAGGTGGTTCGCCACCTAGTTTCGTGCTCTCCCGTACATAAGGCATGGGCATGGGAGGTAGCGGTAAGCTAAGGTCTGGTGGATTATTATCTTTAGATGATTCAGGCTTCCCTGCTTGCGGCTCAATTATAGGGTCTGAAGTAGCGTTTTGGCTCGGTGCTCCCTCTTCCGCGGGCTTTGATGCCTGATTCGGACGCCGATATCTACCTCTTGGAGGTCCCTTACGGGCAGCTGGTTTTCGGCGGGTATATCTTCTTTTAGCATTGGGCTTGGCATTTCCGGGCTCCTTCTTTTCTGCATTCTCCTGATTTCCATTTACAGTTTTATCTGCGCCCTCCTGCCCACTTGCACTTTTCTGAGTCCGATTTCCCGATTCTTTAGGCTCAATAGCTGCTTCAGGTTTTTCAGGTGATTTCGCCTCTGGAACAGTCTCAACTTCCCATACTTCCGACACATTATATTTGAAGTTTTCATAAGACAATCCATGTGTAATCTGGAAGCGAAAATCAACCAAATGCTTGGTTTTTAAATCCGCCAAAACACTTAATTTATGATTTAAAAAGTAATTAGAGACTTCTGGAGAAACTTCCAGAGAAAGTACTTTCACTCTATCTTTCGCAATTATTTCATGAATTTTTCTTAGAACATTTAGAATTATGGAGTCCATGGATCGAACCAATCCAGTCCCCTCACATAGTCCACACTGTGTAAAAACTCCTTCTTTAACAGGTGGGGAGATTCGTTGTCTGGACATCTCCAGCAAACCAAACTTTGAAATCCGAGCTAAATTAATTCGAGCCTTATCTGTTTTACAGGATTGCTTGACCTCTTTCTCTACAGCAGCCTTATTCCTTTTTTGGAACATATCGATAAAATCAATAACGATTAAGCCCCCTAGATCCCTCAATCTGAGTTGACGTGCGACTTCTTTAGCGGCTTCAAGATTAGTTGTTACAGCCGTTTCTTCCAGATCCAGCCCCCCTTTGGTTTTACCTGAGTTGACATCAATAGAAACCATGGCTTCACCAATATCAATCACAATAGATCCACCTGAAGGCAATAAGACCTTGCGCTGGTAAATGGATTCAATCTGATCTTCTACGTTGTATTCAGAGAATAAAGGCTTTGTTTCCTTATAGAATTTGACCAGGTTTCGGTTACGGGGCATAACCAATTTCACAAAATCTTTTAAATCTTTATAAGAATCAGAATTGTCGACGATGATTTGAGAGGTATCGCTGCTAAAATGATCCCGAACTGTCCTAACAACCAACCCGGGTTCCTGGTAAATTAAAAATGGAGCAGATGTAGTTTCATTTTGTCGCCCGGCTTCAATTTTATCCCAAATTTTCAGGAGCATCTGCACATCTTTTTGCAATTCGACTTTAGTCTGCCCTAATCCGGCTGTACGAATTATAATTCCCAGATTTTCTGGCAAATTAAAATCCGCGACAATATCTTTAAGTTTTTTTCTCTCACTTTCATCCTCAATTTTTCTCGAAACTGCACTCCCATGTCCCTGCATTAAAACCAGGAACCTCCCTGCCAAACTCATCGCATTGGTCAGTGAAGGACCCTTGGCATCCCGGCTCTCTTTTGCCACCTGAACCAAAATGCGCTGGCCGCGAATTAGAACATCTTGAATCCTTACTTTTGCCTTTTTTTCACCGGTATGAACATAGGATTCTTTCAAAACATCCTTGAAAGGTAAAAAACCGAACTTTTTCCCACCAAAATCGACAAAAGCCGCTTCAATAGAAGGTTCAACTCGATTTATCACTCCTAAATAAACATTCCCTTTAATTTGCTCTCGCGAGGAATGTTCCACGATGTAATCCTGGATAACATTATTGTCCAAGACGACCGCCCGGCATTCTTCAGGATGCTGAGCATTGATTAACATTACTTTTTTGTTTGATTTACTTTTTCTCATTAGAAATTCTTCCTGACTCTTCTTTGCAGGTAATCACCAAAGGTGGGTTTCAAGGCCGGCCAGTTACTCAAAAGGTTGATATATGCAAAATTAACCTTTATAATTCAAATAATTAAATACTAATTTAATTTTTGTGGCGGTCGGGATCACAATTTAACGGTTTTGGTGAGGAAAGAAGAAATCTGTGTTTTAGGGTTGGTTTTTCCTGTCGGAAAGCCTATAAAAATGTTATTTAATTTTTAAAATATCAATAAAAACTATATTTTTCGAGATACTACAAACTCTTTCACAATTAAAATAATTTCAACTCATCTATAAATAAAGCCAGCTTAATCTGGCACTAATTCTTATATTCAGACTAGACTCAAGAACTATTCGCCCTTAATCATACCATTCTTATCAAAAAGAAGGAAAACTTTATTATTGAATTGACGAATAATCCCGTTAAATACTTATAGCCGGATTGTCAGCATAAATTGGTAAAAACAGCCGATTTTTGTTAATCGACGATTCAATACAATAGGAAATCACGATGGCAAACACAAACTCAAGCAATTCAATTGGAATGAACCAGTTAGCGGAAATGAAATCCGATGACTTGAGAGGCAAAACTATATTTATCCGGTGTGATTTTAACGTTCCTTTGCGGTCCACCGCAAAAGGGTTATATCGAGTGGCGGATGACACCCGAATCCGGCGTTTTCTGGATCTCACGTTCAGAAAAATTCATGAGTTAACAGAAGGTGACTGTCGAATTATTATCGGATCGCACTTGGGTCGACCCCATAAAACCAAAGACCATTCTGGATGGGACGGTATCTTCAATATACAATTCGTCTCCTCTCATTTTGACACTTTGATCCGAAGAATTTATGGGGATACTTACACAATCTTTCCGCCAGAAACGATTGACTCCCATATGCAACATTCTTTGGAGATTGTAGCCCATAAACGTCTACCTCCAGGAGGAATCAAATTTCTTCCTAATTTGCGCTATCTTTTAGACCCAAAGAACACAGACATCTACCGCACAGAAATTATCACCCAGTTGGCGGAAATAGCTGATGTCTATGTCAACTGCGCCTTTGGCTGTAGTCACCGGGTGACCAAGAGCATTAAACTTTTACCGCAATTAATGCGGCAAAAAGGCAAACCGGTTGTATCGGGTGTTCTTCTTTACGAAGAAATTCATAGTCTTGGAAGATTTGCCAGTAAAGTTTTAGCCCAACCCAGAAAAACCCTGGTCGTAGCGGGGGGAGCTAAAGTATCGGATAAAATTGAGATTTTAAAACAGTTTGTCTCTACCGGGGTCAAATCCATTTTGATCGGTGGAAAAATGGCTACCGCTTTCCTTCTAGCTCAACAACAAAAAGAACTATTAAAACCATTCCAAAAGGATACGTTGCCCGCAAAATTACAAAGCCAAACCGACAATGAAAACATAGAGCTTCTCAACGAAATCAACTTGGCTGAGAAAATTATTGAGCTTGCAGAGGTCAACAAAGTAAACCTGTGCCTCCCAGATGATTATAAAGTTGTTACCGATTTTCAAAGCACCATTTTTGAAAATAAAAGCTTGCCTGATTTCTCGAAAGAGCTTCAGCTCGATTTAGGAGAAAAAACAATTGCTCAATTCGAAGACCTTTTCAAGGATGTCGAAAATGTGTTCTGGAACGGCCCCTTAGGTGCCTACGACCACCCTGCTTGCAGTTATTATGCAGAAGGGTCCTTGGAGCTTGCAAAGCTGCTTTTTCAATTAGCTCTGTCAAACCCTAAAATGTTTGTAGTTATAGGGGGAGGAGATTCTGCAGCTATTCTCAACAAAATAGGAATTACCGAATTAAAAAAAATGATCAAGGTTCAAATTGAAAAACAGTTTCACCCGACCATTAATCGCAATCAAATATCCATCGATTTCCTCGAAAATGATGCTTATCAATTATGGAATTATTTTGCCCAGAATTTTTTCGTCTCTACAGGTGGAGGCGCCTCTCTAGAATTCCTGAATGGTTTTTTGAAAGAGAAAGCAAAGGGGGATATGGCTTCCTATCTACCGGGAACCGCCACATTAATGGAATCGTGCGAAATATAACTAGGGCCAGCCAACCTTATCAGGCAACTTTTTAAAATTTTATTCAGCTTTTCACATTCGTCCATCAAATCTATGTATCCCTTCCGTGATTCAATGGCCAAAAGACACACATTATTACCTACAAGGTTTTCTTTTCTCTTACTGAACATATCAGTTAGAGGACGCAATTCAGGGTTTGTGAATCCCAATTCTTCAATCTTCTCATCTATGCATGAAATATCAGCACTAGACTGAGTAATTTTATCAGTTTTGCCTCTCACGCCAGAAGCTTCTCTGATAAGGGTCCCACACAGCTTTCTCCCTTTACTGCCGAGTTTGACAATCTCCTCCAAACCTAAATATTTTTTCCCTAATTGTTCATTCACCGAATCAATATCAGTACAATCATAATCACGAATCAAGTTATCGCAAACTCCGTTTATCAAGAAATTAAAATCATTTTCATTTTGTTTTTCTTCAAGTCTCTCCCTCCACAAAAGTGCGTAAGCCGTCCGGAACATATCATCCATTCCTAGCGCATGCTTTACAAGAGGCCTTAATTTAAAATTATTATCAAAATCAAAGACGGTTTCAAAAATATTTAACTCTGAGTCCTTACTAATTTGCTCAGGAAGAATCCATGATTTAGTTTTCATATGGTTTTCTATCACTGATGTAAGGTGTTGCGGGTGTACTTTTTCAATACAAACTATGTTATTGCAATGGACACCATAGCTGCAGGGTGCACAAGAAATTCTTGCCTGAAAAATCAAATGTCCAGGGGAAAATGGTGCCGTTTCATAAGGATGCGCATGAGCAAAAAAGAGCCCTACGATTTTTGTTCCCAAAGCCGCGGCCAAATGCATCGTTCCCGTATCATTAGTGACCAAATATTGGCATTTCTCCAGCAGCCCAGATAATTGACTGAGGTTAGTTTTGCCGGCAAGGTTCACAACCTTATCCTTATTTTTAACCAAGCTTATTACATCCTCAGCCACATCATTTTCGGACTCCACACCAAATAGCAATATCCGCGCATTAATATTTTCGACCAACCTGTCAGCCAATGCTGCAAATGATTGCACTGGCCATCGCCGGCCCTCTAGGCTGGATCCAGCCTGAATGCCTATCAAGACTTCACCTTCATTAAATTCAGGAGGAATTAAGGTACCCAATGAAAAATCATTTTGGGGATGCGTCACTGCAATAGAGCGACCCTTTACATCAACACCACCACTTCTGGAAAATATCTCAGCAAGGTTAAATTCATTAAAATTACGATTGAATATTTTTACACTAAAATACTGCATCCAAGGGTGCCCCGTCATGCGATTCCCAAAGTTGTCACAGTAAAATCCAACGACATTTTTAACTCCCAAATAGCGAACCATGAGAGCACTAAACTTTGAATGGCTCAAGTTGACAAGCAAATCAAATTTTCTATCCTTAATTTCTCTCAAGGTGTTTTCAAGGTAGCGGTATATTTTAATCCAGGAAAGGTCTTCCCAATTGGCTTGATTATCAAACTGCCTAAAATTAACAACTATAGAATCATCAACTTCAGGTATCAGAGGCACAGCACTGGCAAAATCACTGGTGACCAGAAGAGTGATTTTTGCTGTGGGGTATTTTTCTTTCAACCCCTTGATCAGAGGAGTGGTCTGAATCATATCTCCCATTCGGGTCATACTGAGAATTAGTATATTTTTAGCCACCATCAAAATTTCTCCTTTACAATCTGATCCATCATCAAAAACAGAGTTTCTTTTTGATCTAAGGCTCCCTCTCCTTGATGTATGTGATCTACCACTGTCTTTAAAGAAAATGGATTCTGGCCATTAAACTGCTTCAAGTATCTGCCCAAGTCTGTGTTTTCACCGGCTTGTTTGATGCAATATTCTAAGGGATCCCTATGATTTTCCCCGATTGAATCGAGAGCTGATTTGCGATCCAGAAAAACATGGAGCAATAACTCCTGCATACGATGCTCCATAGTATGCTCACTCAGGACTCGGTGGTAAGCTTTCAAAGCAATCGAATTTCTTTCCTCAGGCCTGGAAAGATAATAATCGATTTGGTCCCGCATTTGATCAAGGGTATCAAACGTGATTATCTCCTCACCAATCTTAAACATTCGCGATAAATCATTACGTGAATCCACCAGTTGGAAGCCCTGACAGGCTGCAATTTCAAAAGTGCGTGGATTTACAAAATCCCCATCGGGGTTAATACCATAATGATAGGTGGAAGAATGCAGGTTCAGGTTTATTTTTGCTCGATTATAAATTTTAACTATTTCATCTGAAGACAGCCGTTCATTATTGTTTTGAACCAGACGCCCCAATGGTGCCTCTAAATTCCAACCTGTTCCCCAAATTTTAAAGTCAAAATTCATCAGACGTGGGAAAGACTGAACTCGATTATGATAGGCTGCCCCCATAAAAGACAAATCGGCCTCATATCTATCCGTATCCTTACCCATCCCCTCTATAGGTTTATGAATATCCGGAAAGCAAGCTTGTGGTAGATAGTAGTAATCCCGCACCCCTTTAGACCTTAATGAATCGTGAAATTCACCAGCCTGTAATGTGAAGAGATGGTCATAGGAATTTGCTATTTCATCCCAATAAGTCAAAGTCCTAAAATCTTCCACGAACCAGAAAACGACTGGAACCCCCAACGCCTTCAGCTTTTGAATTGCTTCTGGAGCAAGAGGCGCCTGCGCGAGTGCCAAAATAATATCCGGTTTAAACTCGGCGGCCTTTGCGGCAGCTATTTCCCCCATAAAATTCATAAAATTACGGGAAAGAATCTCAGAATTATCGGGATTCCGGGTCACGCTTTTTAGAGAGAAAAATCCTTGGGCAAATTCTTCACAATCAACAGTGGCAACCTCATGCCCCAAATTTCTAAAAGCACCAGCGCAGTGATGTGCCGTTGGCAAAGAACCTCCATAAATGGGGTTAACAATCATCACTCGGAGTGAGCGTAGTTGAAGAAGATTTTTTACCTCAATTCCTTGATCCAGCCTGTTGTAGTAGGTTTCCCCAATTCTTATAGAGGGAAGATGCTTGAAAATATTCCAACACTCCGGTTCAAGACGAGAAATCAGGCATGCGGGGGTTTCTCCTATTCTAAAGCGTACCCGTGATAAAAAAGGCTGTATGTCCATGGATGTCATGAAAGCCCTGAATAGGGTCATCAATGGTTCTACAACTATCAGCTTCCCTGGGCACTTTAGCAGCAAAGCCTGAATATGATATCCAAACCCCAATCCGTAAACGACTGTATTGCGCTCCAGGTCAAAGTCATAATTCTCAATGGCCTTTTTCCCTTCTTCAATAGGACGGTATTGGCTATGCAATAAAACTCCGGCAATTCTGGGAACGGGAAATCCATCTTTTGATTGGATAACGCTTACATTCTCAGGAAATGGCTGCAGAGCTACCCGTTCTGCCAGATCAGGGTCGTAGCCACGCAAGTGCTTTAAATTTTGCTCAAAGAAATCCATAAATATATTTATTTACTGGGAACTAAATCAGATTTGGCAGTATCTAGCAATTTCAACCCAGATTCATGTTGCGGATCCAGAGCAAGAATGCACTCAAGGTTAGTAATCGATTCTTCAAGTTTTCCAAGTTTGTACTGAACCCCTGCCAAAGCAAAAAGCATATTGATGTTTCCGGGATGGAGCTCCATAAATTGACTTAAATACTTTTCAATTTCCTCAAATCTCTCCAGCTTATAGGATATTTCTAAAAGAAATTTGTAAGCGGAAATATTATCAGGATTGACCTCCAAAGCCCGGCAGAAGTATTCAACAGCCCCTTCAAGATCTTCTCTATTAATCCTTAGCATTCCCAGGCCACATAATGCCTTATCGTTTTCGGGGTCGCTTTCCAGGGACTTGTTAAAACTAATGTCTGCCTTCTTAATATCACTCTTATGAAGAGCCAGTAATCCCAACCCTTGCCACGCTTTAGAATTATTAGGGTCTTTCAAACAAACTAATTCAAAATAGGACTCAGCCTTTTCAGGAAGTTGAAGCTTCATGTAGGTGTTCCCCATTCCAATCATTGCCTGAGCATTGCCAGGAGATAACTGAATAACTTCCTCATAAAGTTTTCGAGCAGTTTCGTGCTCTCCCGTATCAGACGCTTTAGAGGCCTCTAATAATATACTATCAATTTTAAACAAAGTTTCTCCACGTTGAGACATACCGTTCACCTCATTCTCATTAACGTTAATTGGTTTTGCGCTTATTAAGTATTGGAATACAAAAAACCGCTTAATTTCTTCCTGAGACAAATCTTTTATTTGCGTCCTGCCAAAATTAAGGGCACTCGTATTATTCAAAGAAATTTTTTCATATTGAGGATCCATGACTTCCTCAACAGCATGAATGCCGTAACCCGCTTTAACAAACATTTTCTCTATTTCTTTATAGGTAAAAAATCGAAGATGAGTTTCATCAAGAATCCCCTCTTTTTCATAAGTCCAATTCCCCTCAATCAATTGATGGATTACCCCATGGAATTGGACATTAGGAATACTGGTTACCACTGTTCCTTGATTTTTCAATAAAGGTCGAACTTTCATCAATACGGAAAGTGGATCCACTAAATGCTCCAGAACGTCCGCAAATATAATGCAGTCAAAGGACCCAGCAGTATAAGGAAGATCGATTGTGGCAATATCCCCCTGTATCACATCATCTAAAACATCTTTAGCAAGGTTCGCGGCAATAGGGTTCAATTCTATCCCTGCAACAAAAGCCCCATTGCGCTTTTTGAGCTCCTGGCCTGTCCTTCCTGTCCCACAACCAATTTCTAAAATGCATCTCGCATCATTTGGTATTAGAGGAATCAAATCGTTCCGAACATTTTCATAATAGGAAATAGGTTTTTCGTTCATTGGGCCCAGGATTTCCTTTTCAGCATTGAGTATCGTATCGTTCAGAAAACTGATCATAGCTTCCGTTCGATGCTCATAGGTATGTCGAGCCAAAACCTCTTTCCTGCCCTCGTTTGATATACGCTCCCGATCCTCATTATTTTGCAAATAATGAGAAACTGTTTCTTCGAGATCCTCGTCTTTATAAATAATTAAATGTTTCTTATTCTGAAAGAGTTCATCCAAACCACTTCCCAGTGCAGAATCGGTGACCAGCAGGCTGCCGCTACATAAAGCCTCGAATACCCGCATATTTAGATCATTGTTTATGGCATTGTTAAAAATGATATGGGCTTTACTATAATGCTCCGCCATTTCATTCATGAACTTTCGTTGAGGTTTCAGGTCAAACTGCTTCCGCAATCTCTCTAGAAGATTTCTTCGACGATCTGGTGTTGAAGTAATAGAACCGACAAAACCCACATCAAATTCCTTATCAGCTTCAACCTTGCCATGAATTTCCGGGTCACACGCTAAAGGCAACCACATGACATTTTCAATTCCCGCCTTTAACATTTGCTGCACATATGCCTTTTGAGCTAAAAAGACAAAATCAAAATTTTGTGCAATTTCAAGGTGTCGCTCAAAATGGATATGAGTGTCTATCAAATAGCAAGCCTTGGGCATATCAAAATCGCCCAGATCTTTTGGGATATCACTCAACCCCGTTTCAACCCAAAGATAAAAATCAGGTTTCCACCCCTCGGGAAGATCTTCCATAACTTTCTGTAACAGAGTCGTGTTTGATCTGTAAATATCTTGTGGAGTGATTTCCCAGTTAAGGTCTTCAAGATTCCATAACTTAATAATTTGATCGTTTAGTTGAGACCCGCAAGTTATTACATTGTGTTTTTGTCTGAAAGCCCTTTCCAGAAAATATGCGGTGGTCGCAGGATAAGATACAAAATCCATTAAAATATTTTTGCGGATTTTTTCCTTAAAGGGTTTGTGGGTATTATTTAAATTAATGCCGGTTCGCTCTAAGTAATCTAAAGCTGATTTTTCGATTACATTACGCCATGACTGAAGAAATCGTGTTAATGGGAATTTCTCCTGAACTGTTTCTTTTGCTTTTTCACCCAACTTCCTAGCCTCCTCTGGGTTGCTCAATAGAAAATCAATACGCTGATTTAAATATTCAAGATCATTGGAGATATAACCATTCTTTCCGTCTTCTATTGGAGAAGATTTATTCCCTGAACTGATCACTGGCATTCCAGTAGCCATCGCCTCAAGCATGCTTAAATTGTAACCGTCCTCAAACTCTTCAACCGTGGTATTGATAAAAACTCTGGAACTTCTAAAATGTTCTATCAAATCTTGAAATCCCTTTGATAGCCGTGATTCAGGAAGGTTTCGGTTTAGACCAAGGGTTGTTAAGGGGTGATCTCCGACGATTTTTTTACTGACCGAATAGCCCATCATCAAATCACGCTCTTGCAACATATTCCCTACCTGCAATACCCTTTCTCTCTCGCCTCTGTAGCCACCATAATCTGCGATATCCAGACCTGGCAAAATCACCTCTCCGTTTGCCCCCCAGTCCTGACGCTTTTTTTCAGAAATAAATACTTTTTGGACGCCTTCTAAAAGAAAATCAATTTTTTCCAGATACTCATTCCGGTTGACCTTGGCTTTCCCCAGCTCAATTTCTGTTGTTAAGCAATTGTGGAACACAATAATTTTTGGCAGAGAGTAATCCTTAACGGTTATCAAATCTTTTATATTGTGTGCAATAATAAGATCAAATTCGCCGAGTTCCAGCATTTCTTGAGCAGTTGTCATTGTAATGAGGCGCACGTTTTCTGGAACCGGACGCATATTTTCATCCCATCGCCGGTAATGGCCAGGAGCAACTTCAGGTTCTACAATTTGGAATTCATAACCGAGTTGTGCGAGTAAGCAAAGATATGGCTCGTGCCAATTAAAGGAAAGAATTTTGAAATTCATGGATCTGGAGGCTCCGGTAAAAAATAGGTTGTCATTTACTTTTTCGGTGAAACAGAAAAAGGACTTAACCTTTATTATTTAGAGCTTTGGGATGGGTGGCTAAAATGTAGGAATTGGTTGAAACCATCGCGCAGGACCTTCTCAAATAAATCTGTAACCAACGGGCTGGATCTTCATCTAATTATCGAGCTGACCTAAAAAAAACCGGCACGGACACCTAAGGTGTTTTTAAATATTAGTGTTTTATTTATTAACTTACGAGTATTTTTCTAGATTTCATGTCATACGACCCCAACTCTAAAAAAATAAAGGGCCGAGAACGGCTGATCGAATATCGCAAGGCTTTTCAAGAGAAACAAGCCTTGAAGGGTGAGATTCCTCAAGGTGAAGGGGAATTGAATCGGGATGGTAACCCGACAATCCCTCCCGGCCAAAGAGTGGTAGAAAACTGGCCTGTGCTGGATTTGGGGGTCACCCCTGAACTGGACGAATACACTTGGAACCTTACCGTTTCAGGTCTAGTTAAAACGGTTAAAACCTTTAATTGGGAGGAGTTCCTTCAGTTACCTCAAACCGTTGACATTTCTGACTTTCATTGCGTCACCACCTGGAGCAGGTTGAATAACACCTGGAAAGGGGTGAAATTCTCTGATATCGCAAAATATTGTGAGGTTCTCCCCAGCGCCAAGTTTGTCTATATCAAAGCCTGGGATGGGTACTCAACGAATTTACCATTGGAAGAAGCCATGAAATATGATGTGTTACTGGTTCACCAATGGGAAAATAACCCCTTACCCCTTGAACATGGCGGACCAGTAAGGATGATCACTCCACAACTCTATGCTTGGAAGGGAGCTAAGTGGATCGGCGAGATAATTTTTCGCGATCAAGATGAACTTGGATTTTGGGAAAAAAGAGGCTATTCCAACACGGCGGAACCCTGGCTGAATGATCGGCATGCTTGAAGAAGGGCTCCATTCAGCCTAAAGAAAATCAATAGAAGATTCTTACCTCATCTTGTTTAGCTCATTCTTAGCTTTTAGGTCATTAGGTTCAAGCCGCAAGATCGCTTCAAACGCCTTCCTGGCTTTTTCCAATTGCCCTGTCTTAGCATATACAACCCCCAGGCTGTAGCGAGCATTTGTATCATCGGGGCTTAATTCTATAGCCCTACTTAGAGCGTTAACAGCCAGTTGATTTTTATTTAATTGGTTTAAAACATTTCCCATATTGATCAAGCTCAACAAATGATCGGGTTTAGAGACTAGCGCAATCTTATAAGATTCTACAGCTTCCTCCAACCTCCCTAAATCTCGATAAGTATTTCCAAGGTTAAAATGAGTCACATAAAAAACTGAATTTACCGCCCTAGCCTCCTCATATATTTCCATAGCCTCTTCCAACCGTCCTAAATCTCGATAAGCATTCCCAAGATTAAATTGGGCCTTAAAATATCCTGGGTTTATCGCTAAGGCTTTCTCATAGGATTCTATGGAATCCCCTAATTGACCTAAAGATTGATAGGCATAACCCAGATTAAAATGTGCTTGATAGTAATTTGGGTTTATTTCCAATGCTTTCCTATATGGACTCACCGAGTCTTTAAATTTACCCAGTTTTTTATAGATATTACCAAGGTTATAATGAGCCATATGAAAATCAGGTTTGTACTGTAAGGAAGTTTCAAAGGAACTGATTGCCAAACTCATCTTTCCTAAACTTTCATATTCCACACCTAAATTATTATGAGCCAACCAAGCACCCGGATTTTTTTTAATCGTATCCGTCCAAAGCGAAAAAACATTTTTGTATATATGACTTTGAAACCAAGTCAAACTTCCCAACAACATTAAAAGGCTTATTACAACTCCCCAATGCAAAAAAGGTTGCAACCGGTCCATCACTCTTACCAGACCACTAGAGAAAATCACAATCACCCCAATGCAAGCAATATATTGGAAATGATCGGCCACAAAGGAAAACAACATGGGATAAACATTAAAAAATCCCAGTGCAGGAAAAAGTGTGCCTGAAAAAAATAAAATTCCTGCTAGTGGGCCTCTCCCTATTCTATTTCTCAACAGCCAAAATAAACAAATTAATGCTAAAAATGCCAAAGGATAGACATATTGCCACCAAATGGAATCATCAATGATCCAGCGCGGATAAATAAAAATTAACGGAGAGGGGAAAATTAATTTACCGATATAAAACCATAAAGCTCTTCCTGCAATAAGAAACCTATCCAAAACAGAAAAATCCCAATCTGGCCCTAACGCACCAGCATGATATTTTTCCAGCCAAGCTGTTAAAAAGGCAAAACATAATCCCACAACGAAAAAGGGAATAGTCAGAAAAACTACTTCCTTGCAGATTCGGTTTTCTTTCCACCAAAAAATCAGAAGAATAATGGCAGGCAATGTACAAGTTACGGTTTTACTCAATAATGCACAAAGAAATAACAATATTGACAGTCCGTAAATAGACCAAATTTTGGTTTTTCTTATATTTGATTCCGAAGGTTGAACAGGTTTATAAAATCGCAAAAATGAATAAAGTGATAAGAAAAGAAAGAAACCGGAAAGAAGGTTTTTTCTTTCCGTAATCCATGCTACCGATTCAACCTGAACCGGGTGAATAGCAAATATGGCTGCCGCTAACCAACTTCCTTTAATTTCCAGAAAAACCAGGATGCGCCAAAGTAAAACAACATTCATACAATGGATCAAAACATTAGTTACGTGGTACCCGGCCGGATCCAACCCCCAAATTTTTTTCTCAATCCAAAAACTGGAAAATACCATTGGATAGTATTGGAGCATGGCTTCCACATCAAACCATAATCGCTTCAGACCATCAAAATCATTTAAGTATGGATTTTGCGTTAAATAGAGATCATCATCCCAAATATATAAATTTTGGAATGTGGAAAAATAGGCAGCAAAGGTGAGCAACGCCAGTGAACTGGCGCCCACATACCAGGAGGACTTACAAGGTTTAACGTCCATAACTAAACTGTTTTGGTATTAAGAGGATAAAAACTGATCAGGTTACTCTGAGAGTTTTTAGTTTGGAAAATGACTCAGATTCCATGATGGCCTTGACCCCGGCATCACCTATACCTGTGTCATACATGAGCAAGGTTTCAATATTGGTCAAGGTTTTAGTATTGCCCAGGAGACGGGCAGATTCCAAATGGAGATAATTTCTAGCAATGTTTAGTTGCTTAACCCTTTGTAACACCTTAGATTTGGCTAGAACTTTAATACCCTTCGGGGTTATATCCGTTCTGTAAAAATTCAATTTTCTCAAGTTTGCAAAAGTAGGAGCTTTTGCCAGAGTTATCAGGGTTTCATCCCCTACAGGGTTTTCCTGAAAAATCAAAACCTGAAGCTTCCTAAATTTCTCAGACTGGACCACTGCCAACCCCCCGGCAGGCCCAATATTGTTATAGCGTAAATCCAAGAGGGAAAGATTTTCTGCAAAATCAGCGGAGGGTAGTTCCTTTATACCTTTATCAGAAATATTATTTTCGCCAATATATAATCTTTTTAAATTTTTAAATAAGTTACAGTGAAAAAGATGATGGGCTCCGCGCCATGTCAGTTTATTACGAGACAGGTCCAGATTTTCTACGTCAAGAATACGATTTGTTTGTACCAGGGCCTCCACCCCTTCATCCCCGAGAAATTTGCCTTTCAATTCCAATGCGTCACCATCCAGGCATTCATCAATGACTCGGTTGATATAATCCAACTTAACCTGGGTTATCAAGTTTACTCCCCTAGAGTTTTCAAGTTAATGGCACAACGAAATCCGATATCATTAAACCCTCTGGATAACGGATAACTCCAGTCTCGATAACCCGAAGTCATAGCTATCACCGAGTCGGACCAGGACCCACCTCTTCTAACTTTCATTAGTCCTCTTATTGGCCCTCTGGGATTATGCAGGATATCGGCGTAATAAAACCTTATAGAAAACCAATCGCTAACCCATTCCCACACGTTTCCAGCTGTATCATGAAGTCCATTCTGGTTTGGCGGAAATGAACCCACAGGAGAGGCTTTATCATTTAATTTCAACCCACCTCTTGCAGGTGGGTTCACAATGTCGAACCCTTCACCCCATGGAAATTCACAACCCCTTCCACTTCCGGCTGCTTTTTCCCACTGCGCTTCACTGGGAAGCGATTTTCCGACCAAGTGACAATAGTCTGCCGCTTCATACCAACTTATCTTTGAAACGGGACAATTGTCACAATCCGAAAAAATACTACGACGCAGAAAATGTTCCGAAAAAATATTTTCAAAGTTCTCATTAGTGACCTCATATTTATCGATCCAAAAATTATCCAAGTGCACCTTCTGTTCCGGAGCGCCATGCTGTGGTCCGAAGCGGTCACAACCCCTCTTGAAGGTCCCTCCCTGAATCATAACCATATCTTCCGTGGTTCCGGATTCTAACTCCTGACCCAACACAGGCATCGTGATACATAACGACACCCACAGAAAAAATAGTATTGCTGACTTATAAGAAATTGCCGGGAAACTCACGCGAACTCTTTAAGTTCCTCTAATATGGACAAAGTTGCTTTGGATCGATTTAGAGTATAAAAATGAATGCCAGGAGCTTTGTTCTCCAATAATTCCTTGCACTGGGAAATGGCATGATTAATACCAATTTGCCGAACTTTTTCATTATCGTCCTGAACTCCTTCAAATTTGGACATTAACTGTTCAGAAAGATTTGTTCCGCACATTTTGGTAAACCGCTGAATCTGTTTGAGATTTAAAATGGGCATGATTCCTGGAATGACTGGAACATTAATATTTTTCTTTTGTGCCCTTTCCAGGAAATCAAAATAGTGCCTATTATCAAAAAACAACTGGGTGATGAGGAAATCTACTCCACTATCCACTTTGCGTTGCAAATTTTCTATATCACGGTCAAGATCCTTACATTCAACATGTCCTTCAGGGTAACAAGCAGCACCTATACAAAACGAAAAACTACTTTTAATAAAGGACACAAGCTCATCGGCATACTCAAAACCACCTTCCGTCTTTATGAATTTTTCCTCCCCCTGAGGAGGATCTCCCCGAAGTGCCAGAATATTCTCAATATTTTGCGCATCTAAACTTTCGAGCACTGAACGGATTTCCTGTTGGTCATGCCCCACACAGGTAAGGTGGGCCATACTTTCTATACCAATTGTATTCTTAATATTTCCTACTAAATTCACCGTTTTTTCACGCGTGCTGCCACCGGCCCCGTAAGTAACCGAAACAAAAGCCGGAGCAGAAGCTTTCAGTCGGGCAATCGTTTCAAATAATGTTGCAAAACCATCGGAATCTTTTGGAGGAAAAAATTCAAAAGAAAAAACAGGGGTCGAAGAATTTAATTTTTCGCTAATTTTCATTACTCGATAATAACACAGGCCCGGAGCCTAAATAAACCAATGAAAAGGCTTATTAACCCCTCCTATTTATTTTCAAGCATGATGGATAGCATCCTTGATGCATTAAAGAATGTTAGCCAGGAATGATAGTAATAAAAACTTTGGGGATTTTTCGATTCTAAGTATCAGACGGATGGGATGAGTTTTCGTAAAGGCCAAATTTTTTGAGGTAAGATATAAAAGAAACCACATTTACCAATTCAACAGGTTCATCTTCAATTGAATTGATAGCTTCATTGGTAAAATATCCTGTGGTGATTAAAATCCCTCGGGATGCGCCCTCCCCCTTCACCGTGTCAAGGAAGCCCCTGACCTTAATCGCATTGACCGTTTTTCCTGGTGGGTCGATAATACAAAGGGCCAGATAAGCACCACCGACTACCGGTGTCACATCATTCAGAGCAATTTCCAATTCATGGTCGTCCGCCCATACAGAGTGAACATACTCCAGGTGGAATTTTTCCAGAAATTCAACACATTTTGATTTAAAAGCTTCTCTATCGGAAAGATAGATAGGAACATCGGATGGCTTATCGAAGTGGATTTGCTCCTGGGGAGCGGGGGGAGACATTTTTTTCAAAGAAAAAATAAGGATGATGCCAATAAAAAATGCACCAAAGGAAATAACAAAAATAGCCACTTACTTTATCATTTCATCCCAAACTTTTTCTTTTTTACCTTCTTTTATCCATTTGTCATGTTTGATCATCTGGGCCACAGCAACCCAAAATACCCATCCCACAAAAATCAACATAGTACCAATTGGGATATTGTCTGGTTTTGTGGCAATTAAAAGAAAGTTTTCAAGCCCTGAATTTCCCATTTTATTTTCTCAATCAATAATTAATGATTAATAATAAGACTATTATGTAACCAGAGCAAGCCTATTCGTCTTCATCTTCCTCTTCGTCTTCATCATCTCCACCCTCTTCACCACCCTCATCGTCTTCATCCTCACCCAGGCTTACATCAAAATCCAGCTCAGCAGTATTATAGGCAACAATCAGGTCCTTTAAAGTATCTACCTGCGCATCAACATCGCCCACTACTTCAATCTCACTGTATTTGGTTGGCACAGTAAACTTGTCTCCCTTTTTAACCCAATGCGAAGGCATCGGAGTCCAAGGGATCATTTCCCGGGTATTTTTAAGCCATTTCGGAATCCAATCCTGCCGAAGTCTTTCGCTGGCCAATGAAAATTCAATACCTTTTTGACCATCATCGTGGCAACGACCGCAATCCATGTAGGTAACCATAGCAGCACCTTTTTGCGCTACAACACTATCTTTGGTTTTGTGGACACCCACTTCATATTCACTAGCAGGGGAAAAAGCCTCAAAATATGCCGTCAAATCTCTCACTTCTTTATCGGAGAAAAAGAAGGTGGGCATTTTCACCTTGATCCATGTCCTAACAGGAGTCGGTTCTTTCAAGAAAGAGAATAACCATGAGCTTCTTAGGCGCTCCCCTACATGATAACTTCCCATTTCCAATGGTGGGGGATATTGAGCTTTAGCTTTCAAATATTTCTGAATTCGTCCGCCTTCTCCTTCTACATTATGGCAAGCTCGACAATTATATTTGGTTATCAAACGACGACCTGTTTCAATCGTCTGCTCTTTTTCAGTAAGTATTTTGCGGTATTTTTCAGGAACTTTAGTTCCATTGAACCCCTTCAAGAGAACAACCAAAGCGTCAATTTCATCTTGCTCCAGATGAAAATTAGGCATTTTATCCAGCACCCGTTCTGTTCGAAAAGAATCTGGCTTTTTCAGTTTTGTTCGAGCCCAAGCCTCCCAAGTATGCGGAATATGTGAATCACCAAACTCTAATTCAGCAATCATTTTTCGACCAAAGGAGGATAATTCGGGTGCTATACGCCCCTCCTTTTCCATACCCTTGATATCATGGCAGGCAAAACAACCCCTGCGCCGAACCACAGTTTCACCATGGGCGATCAATTCAGGATCTTTTAATTTAGCTTCCAGCCCTGGAATCACCTCTTTTTTGCCAAACTGGATTAAGTAGGAGGCTATATCCGAAGCCTGGCTCACATTCAATCGAAGGTCAGGCATTCGGCTCTTAGCATTATAGTTGTGCGGACTGCTGATCCATGTCACCAGCCAATCTGCATTCACCTTATTACCAATACGGCTAAGATCTGGAGCGAAGGTTTCTCCCTTGCCATTCAACTGATGACAGCCCTGACAGCCCACAGACTCGAACAATTTCTTACCCTTGTCCGCATCACCTGATTCAAATTTTTCGGGTAATTCATAATTATTTTCTGAAGCCGCCAAAAGGTAAGCGGTTACCCCCAAGGCATCTTTCTCATCAAACTTGAATTCCGGCATTCTCGTTTTGGGGAGATAGTCTCTGGGTTTTTTGACCCAGCGATATAGCCAACTCGGGTCAGCCTTACTTTTAATTCTATTTAATCGGGGGCCTACTTTAGCTTCCTGGGCATAACCCTCGGCCAAATGACAACCATGACAACCCAACTCAACAAAAAGTCTCTTTCCCTTTGATAGGACTGGAGCCCCTTCCAGGTCGATAACCTCCGCATGACAATTTCGACATGTGGCTTGTTGAAGCTTGCCATGTAAGATTGGCTCATTGACTTCCACCGTCTGGTCTGTTTCATGGTGAGAACCGTGGGCATGTTCAGCCGGAGCTGTAACAGTGCCTTGACCCAAGTGGCACCATGTACAACCTGTACGCTCAGGCGGATGCTTCTTTATAAGGATGTCGAGATTGGGGTGTGATTTTAAAGGCTGTTCAAAATCTTTGTAGTGTTCATCCTGATAAGAAATATGGCATGTCATACACCGGTCTACCCGGTAAATAATTTCTTTAAAACTATTTACCCCAAACCCGGGAATTACTGTTTGCAGGATTTCAGCAGGCTTCCAGAAAAACGGAAACGGCTTATAAAAATCCATGGTCAACTCTAATTGACCTTTCTCACGGGTCATATCCGCAAGCTCTTTTTCTAAGTTTATTTGCTCTGCTTTTACCGTAAGAAGTCGATTCTCAGCTTCATTGAGAATTTTTTGTTTTTCGAGAATTATCGGATCATATGATTCGACTTCCTCCTGGAAAGAATGCAAAGTTGCTATTTGCACATCATAATTTTCCCCTTCATGCAGCGCCTTTTTATAATAGTAATAGGCTTCATCTACATGACTTCCCGCAAATTTCTTTTTTTCCTTTGCCTCATCCAATGTGATCTGCTTGAGACGAACCTCTTCAACTAAAGCTAAATAATTATCATCATCAGCGAGCTTGCTAATTTTTGCGCCAAGGTTATCGCCAATCTGTTTTTCTTTATCTTTAATTTCTGTATTATTTGCTTTCCATTGGGTTTCAGCGATCGCAAACTGTTCTTTAAAGTACTGCTCCTGATACACCTTGTACCCACGCCGCGAATACTCATCATCCCAAAACGCCCAAAGCGTAACAAAAAGTGTGATCGCTGATACCGTAAAAAAGAGAAAACTGTACGAGATATGCTCGTCAAATTCCCCTTCTTTATGTTTAGTTTCTTTTTCTTCTTCTTCGGCCAATTTATTTCTCTATCTTCAGTTATTAAACACTAATCCAGGGGGTAACCATTATATATTTAATATTAAAACCAATTCTAAGAACAATTTTAATGACTATTCCCATCATAATAAGAGCTAGTTGAATCTTCAAAAGCATGCGCAGAAATCCCACCGACTTAAGTGCTTTCCTTTCCATAAAAAAGTAAGCACCTGTCCCTATACCAAAGTAAGCCAAAAGCACACCTCCACCAAAAATAGCGGACCAGGTATAGTCTCTAAAGCCAAATGCATAAGGCAGGTCTACGCTGACCAGAGCTACTACCTTGTGCGGGTCCCAGTACTGCCACGGCATAAACAGGTTCCAACCCGGCCCCCTCAGAAACACGCCCATAATGATCAGAGCGATCCAGAGAACCAGAAAACCGAAGCAGTAAACCCAAATTGCCACTTTTCTTTCATGATAGGTGTAATACCCGTTCCCTTTGGGATTCACATCCAGATACGGAATAAGCATCAGACCAACAATTATAAGGACGGGAGCTACAACACCGGCAAACCAGGGATCAAAATAAACCAGAATGTCTTGAAGCCCCAGGAAATACCAAGGTGCTTTGGAAGGATTTGGGGTTTTCGTTGGGTTAGCCGCTTCTTCAAGCGGCGCATCGATAACGATGGACCATACGGTAAGTGCAATAATCGTAACAAGGGCACAAAGAAACTCCAAACGTACTAAATAAGGCCATACGTGGAGTTTTTCTGGAACTCCTTCTACCTTTTTCTTTGGTGCCGCCGCTGCTTGAGCCATTTTCTTTCTTGCCCCCTAAAAATATATCTGCCCTTAAAGAGGGCCGGAAATTCCACCGTCTTTGCGGATTCGCCAGAAATGCACAATCATCAAGGCCCCGGCTATTAAAGGTATAAATATGCAATGCAAAACATAAAATCTTAATAATGCCGGAGGTCCTACCAGGCTTCCTCCAATAAGTAAAGACCTGGCATCGTACCGAGGTGTAACACCTACATACTCTGCAAAAGGTCCCTCATTGCCCAAAAATGGAGTAGCCCTGGCCATGTTAGTTCCAACTGTAACCGCCCACATTGCCAATTGATCCCATGGTAGGAGATAACCCGTAAAGCTAAGGAGCAGGGTAAATGTTACCAGAAACACCCCTATGACCCAGTTAAACTCTCTTGGTGGCTTATATGAACCCGTTAAGAAGACCCGAAACATGTGTAACCATACTGTGATTACCATCGCATGTGCCGCCCAGCGATGCATATTTCTCATAAGCATGCCAAATGGAACATCATATTGCAGATATTTCATGTCGTAGTAGGCATATTCCCCAACCGGCCTATAGTAGAACATCAAGATCACGCCCGTCACAACGGTGGAAAGAAACAAAAGAAAAGTAATGCCCCCCATGCACCAGGTAAACTTAATCCGAAGGGCATGTCGGTGCATCTTTACAGGGTGAAGATGCAACCACACATTACTTGCTATCTGTAAAACACGGTTTCGAGGCGTATCGGCATAACCATGCCTAAATGCTGAGGTCCACAATTGCGACTCAGTGATTTCTTTAGCTATATCACTGAATATTTCTCCACTTTTAATCTTATGTATAAATTCCGCAATATTTGGAATTTGGGGTGCCTTGTTTGCCAAAAATCATTCCTCCATCAAAAAAATGGATATATTCATTCTACGTTGAGAAGAAAAAATGTCGATTACCCTTAAACTATCTAAACCAGAAGCTTGGACCCTGGGTCACCCCATTGGCCTTTTTCCCAAAGAAACTTTTTACTCTTATCAATAATAATCTGGCCATCAGGTCCTAGCGCAATTTTTAACCGCTCCAAAGGCCTTGGTGCCGGTCCTTCAAAATGCATTCCCTCTTTGGTGAAACCGCTACCATGGCAGGGGCACTTATATTTACTTTCAGTATTGAGCCATCTGGGCGTACACCCTAAATGGGTGCAAAGACCATAAATGACATAGATCCCTTCATCATCCCGAACAATCCAGACTCGCTGATCTTTGATATACTTTGTACTCACCGCACCAACCGTATAGTCGCTCGGGTAACCAGCCTTAAATATTGGGGAAGGTTCAAAGAGAACGCGGGGAAAAAGCAAACGGGCAAAATAGAGCGATGACAGACCTAAAGAGGCAACAAACGCTCCCCATCCCGCCAGCGAGAAAAACTCCCGGCGCGACCAGATTGTTTCCACCACCTCTTCTTTTTCCTTTGCACCCTTGGATGCAGATTTTTCTTTTATTTTCTCGTCAGCCATAAAATTCAGTAATCCCTAATTTTATAAGGACTCCGTGCCTGTTAAGGACCCGGTCGACAGACTAAAATAGACTGTCAAAGTGTTGGTTTTTAACATAATAAAAACAGCGAGTCAAGGCAAGAAGTAATTGGCCTAAACCCACCTTTTTTATGGAGCCTTCAGAGCCCGCGCACAATTTCGAGCCGCTTCACATAAGCCGCTTATTCCAGCCCCTTCAGGGCTGATAGAATTGGCCAGATTTCCTACTGTGACACCCTTTTTAATCAATAATAAAAACATCGAAATCCAATCTGAGGACCGCTTTGAAATGATCTGCACCCCTACAATTAACCGCGTTCTTTTATCAGCAACTATTTTATATTTTTCCTTTACCTGGGCTAAGTTTCCATCGGCATGAGGTTCCCTGTCGAACACACCCTCTACAGGATGGAACCCTTGATGCCCAGCTGTTTTCATATTACAACCGACATAAGCCACATCAGAAGAAAGGCGGGCAATTTGCGGAACCCATTCACGGTTCAATTTCTTTTTTTTACCCAGAGTATTTTCTGCGGCAACTTTACCTTCCTCCTGAGAAAGAGTATCAGAGGTTAATTCCCCAGCAACGCTTCCTACCGCATACACACCCGGCAAACTGGTCATCATGGCTTCATCCACAAAGATTTTTTGATGTTCTCCCAAGCGAATCCCAAGCTTTTCGATTTCAGAAATTCCTTCTACACCCCTTCTGTCTCCCGCAATGACAATCTGGTGAGCTGAAAATTTAATTCCTGTCTCCAGTGTAACCTCAAGTTCGCCTCCAGTCTTGTAAAAGGAAATTAATTTTTTTCCTGCAAGAATTTTAATTTTCCTTTCTTTTAACTGACGTTCGATTTCAATATTAAAGTCCTCGTCCATTTCTGAAAACAACTCTTTTTGCTCGGAGCAAAGAAAAACCTTACACCCTCTCTTCTGCAAGCCCAGAGCGGTCTCACAGGCAGATGAACCCCTGCCAATCACCATGACCTTTTCAGGGAGCGTTGGAAGTTGAGAAATTTCTTCAATGGATATTACAACCCCATCCTCATGGGGCAAAGTAGACGGAAATCGAGGAGCAGAACCGCAAGCAAGGATCACAGTCTTACCTTTTAACAGCAAATGTCCGCCATCATTCAATTGAACACTCATCTCCCCCTGATTCGCCAATTTCCCCTCACCCTCAACAATGGAAACATTCACAGCGTCCAATTTATCTCTAAGGGATTGGCAGTAGTCCTCTGCTTCCAAATTCAGCGCGGTCTTATATTCATCCCAACTTGAAGAAGGAGAAATGGTGCTCCGCCCCTCCATAAAAAGAGCATGTCTCCTTTGAAAACCCACCCGACCTATATCACCCTTTTCAATCAGGCTGACTTTAGCACCAAGTTCCGCCGCCCTTATAGCAGCGGAGACGCCTGCCAAACCTCCACCTAATACCAATACATCAAATTGTTCCATAGAAGCCTATCGGTTAAAAACACAAACGAGTTTTTACTTCCCACCCTAATTATAAATAGAAAAATTAGCCGGATTTAATCATATCAAGTTAAACACTGCAACAATGGTAATGAGAACCAAGCCTACAGAAGCAATAACAGCATGCAATGTCACATTGAGCCTTTTGCTGAAAGGTACAATGACAAGAAGATATCCAAAAACAATATCTGCAAAAATAGACATTCGCTCTATTTGATACAGGTGAAACAAAAACAAGGCATAGCTCATAATCACCGCCCCAAATAACAGGCGATGCATCCGATAGCCTTTTTCACGCTGATCATGTGGGAGAATGCTGACTCCCACCATTATATTCGCAATAGTAAAGAGTATGGCTAAAAATATAGCCAGGAAACCAGGTGACGAGAATAATTCTTCTAAAGTGGTGGGAGACATTTAGGTATGAAGAACTGCAAAAAAAGAATGCGTACTCAGGCAGGGACGTTATGCATCCATTACGACCTGATTTCTTCCGTTTTCCTTGGCTTGATACATGGCTTTGTCGGCCCTTTGAAATAGACTCAATTCCGTGTCATCTTCGGTGATAATTGTACCCCCAATACTGATCGTGACTTTAAGTTTATTATCACCATCGACAAAATAATCCTTTTCCACCTGCCGACAGATTTTCACAGCTAATTGAGTTGCAAAACTTACATCCACACGATTTAAGACAACCACAAACTCTTCACCACCATAACGAAAGATCTGATCCGAGATACGAATGGTATTGCGTACCGTTCCAGCAACTGACTTCAATACACGGTCACCTATTCGATGACCATAATCATCATTAAATTTTTTAAAATGATCTATATCCAGAACCAAAAGTGCCCATTCTTCTTTATAGCGTTTGAATTCATGAATCAACTGCACAATCTTCATATTGTAGGCAGCCCGGTTCAAAACATTGGTTAAGGAATCTACCAGAGCTTGAGCCTGGCTTTGCTCCAGCTTCTCTGCCAAAACTGTTGAAGCTTTTCTATGTTCTTCTAATTCATCATTCAAAGATTGAGAGTGATCACGGACTTTCTGCATCTCCCCAACAAAAGTATCCTTTAGTTTTAAAATATCCTGAATACTTTTGGCCTTCTCTATATTTTTCACGCATGCGCTGATGTTGGTCTCTAACCCACTAGAGCTAGATAGCATGGATCGAATGGTTTCAGCCACCTCAAGAACCATTGTTTTAACAATTTCTTTTTCCTCTTCTTGAAAATTTTGTTCGGTTTTCTGCCGGTCAAAATATTCCTCAATCTCTTTTCCCAGCCCGGAAGCAGGACTGATCCGAACTCCCTTTCGCACCACACCCTCTAAATTCTCCAGCTTTTTAGTTAACTCATTGTCTTTGGAAAGTGACTGCTTGAGGCCTCGAAAACAGGAAACCAGTAAATTGGCTACAAGTTCAGAAAATTCTTGCGGTGGGGTATTAGATTTTTTAGGGTTAGACTTAGTGCTCACTGTGATTTCTTAAAAGTAGGATAAACCAAGAATAGGAATTTTAAACTGGTGCCGATGGGGAGAGTCGAACTCCCACGGATTGCTCCATACGCCCCTCAAGCGCACGTGTCTACCAGTTCCACCACATCGGCTCTGAGAAGAAAAGTATCTAATTCGAAGGGTTATCTGGAGAGTCATTAGATCCCGTAGTAGCTTCAGGCACGGATTCCTCAACACTTGGAATTACAGAACTGGATTTATTTTTATTCGAAAATGTGGCGAGAGTTAAGGAAGTAACCATAAAGAGAATAGCGATTCCAGTTGTAAGTTTGGTTAAAAAATTTCCCGCGCCACTACTGCCAAACATAGTTTGGCTACTGCCACCACCAAGTCCCGAACCCATAGCAGCTCCCTTACCAGCCTGCAAGAGAACAGTAAGGATTAAACTAAAGGCCGCAATAACGTGCACTACTGTAATTAAAGTATCCATTCCCGTTTCTTAAAAAATAAACTGTTTTTATAAATCTACCGCGAACCGTTGATTATGACTAAAAATGCTTCAAGGTTCAATAGCAGAATTGATAATAGCACAAAAAGACTCCAAATTCAGACTTGCCCCGCCCACCAAAGCCCCGTCTATTTCCTTTTCTTTTAAAAGTTGTTTGCTGTTTTCCGGGTTTACGCTGCCCCCATAAAGAATCCTTACCCCAATTTCTTCTGAAAATCCTAAGCTCTCAATCAAGTATTTTCGAATAAATTTATGGACGTCAACCACCTGTTCCGGAGTTGCATTAACCCCGGTCCCTATAGCCCATACAGGCTCATAAGCAATGACCAGCCTGGTTTTTTCTTCTGGTGATAAACCTGTCAAGCCTATGGATAATTGAGATTCAATAGTAGTTAAAGTTTCCCCTGCATTTCTCTGCTCCAAAGTCTCTCCGACACAAACTATTGGTAGGATCCCCAAACCCATTGCATGATGAATCTTTTTATTAACTCCTTCGTCAGTCTCTCCAAATAAGCTTCGCCTTTCTGAATGACCAATCAGGGAAAAGTTACACCCTACATCCTTTAACATTTCCAGTGCGACCTCCCCGGTATAGGCTCCAGCACTTTTATAATGAAAGTTCTGCCCTGCAAGTCCAAGCGGGGAACCTTTTACTATCTGACTCACCGAATAAAGGGAAGTAAAGGGAGGTGCGATAACAACTTCAACACCTCTGGCATCAGACAACCGATCAACCAACGACTGAGCCAGTTCACAGGCCGGTGCCGTCAGAAGGTTCATTTTCCAGTTGCCAATGACAAGTGGGTTAGTCACTTAAGTCCTGTGTCTAAACGGAGGGTTTAAAAATGAACTGGATTTTCAAGGTTTCAACTGCGGGCTACAAATTTCAAAAGGTCTTTGACCCTATTCGAATAGCCCCACTCGTTATCATACCAAGCCAATACTTTAACCATATTACCTTCGATGACTTTGGTAGAAATCCCATCAATGATTGAAGAACACGCGTCCCCATTAAAGTCTATGGACACCAATGGTTTGTCCTCAAAGCGTATTATGTCTTTCATGGCCCCTTTGGAAGCACCTATGAATGCATCATTAACTTCATCTGCAGTTGTGTTTTTTTCGACTTCAACCACAAGATCAATCAGCGACACATTGGGTGTCGGGACACGGATGGCCATTCCATCTAGTTTCCCCTTAATTTCAGGCAAAACCAAAGCCACCGCTTTTGCCGCGCCAGTGGTAGTTGGAATCATAGAAAGATTCGCCGCTCTGGCCCTTCTATAGTCTGTATGAGGCAAATCTAGAATCTTCTGATCATTCGTATATGAATGGATGGTCGTCATCAGTCCTTTTACAATTACGAACTTTTCATGTAATACCTTCGCTACAGGAGCCAGGCAATTAGTGGTGCAGGATGCATTGGAAATAATCTGATGATCAGAGGAAACATACGTATCTTCATTCACCCCTAAAACAATGGTCACATCAGGGTCCTTAGCAGGAGCGGAAATAATAACTTTTTTAGCCCCTGCCTCGATATGCTTATTCGCTGCCGCACGCTTGGTAAATAAACCGGTAGACTCAATCACTAAATCCACGCCCAATTGTTTCCAAGGAAGTTTGCCTGGGTCGCGTTCAGAAATAATTTTTATATGTTTTCCATTTATAAGCAGACCCTCAGAATCGGATTGAACATCCTGAGGATTCACCCCTTGAACAGAATCATACTTATAAAGGTGCGCTAAGGTAGCAGGATCTGTTAAATCATTGATGGCTATGATTTCAAAATCAGAACATTCTGAATCACCCAATATGCACTTCAATGCCGCCCTGCCAATACGCCCAAAACCATTAATGCCGACCTTTGTTGTCATTTTTTTAAAACAGCCTTTCAGGAAAAAACATTGAAAATATGAGAGTTAAACTAATAAGGAATAGTATGAAAACAGGAAAGCCCAATAACTATAAAACTTAGGGGGAGTATGCAGAAATTACAAATTCAAGTCAATATAAACCTGAGGACATTTTCAGGATTTACAACCAGCACAAGTTAATCAACGGCGGGAACTTGGTTTTTTGATGCGATATTTTTTGATTCCGCAGCGGTAAGATAGGTAAACAAAATATGATCAATTTCATCACTGATTTCCAAAGTTTTTTCAGCCCCATTCACCAAACGTATAAACTCATTAATTAATAATTTTTCTTCACTATTGGATGATTCAAGCTCCATTTCCACCTTTTTGACATCTTCCAAAAGTCTGGCTCCATTTTCTTCCAGAAAATTAATTTTTTTCAGAGCATCATCCTTTTTAACCAAAATCTCACTCCGGGCTCTTGTGAGTTCCGAGCGCAATTTTTCAATAGAAAACAATTCACCATCCAGACGTTTAAAGCTTTTATCTAGGTTTTCCAAGTAATTCCGCCGCCGCTGTATCAGGTATTCGCGGGAACCAGCAGAATCAAGGTCGTCATTAGCTTTATCACCCTCTCCAGTCATTGGAACAGAATCCAAGGCTGTGGTTCCATTCAAAAGTTCTTCATAACGAGCTTTAATAGAGTTTTCTTCGGTTTGCAGCTGTCCCAGATTATTAGAAATTTTGTCTATATTCTGCGCATAAATATCTATGTTACGCATTAGAGTTTCCAAATTCTCGATGTTCTCTTTAACCTGGTTACCGATCTCGGCAAGCTTCCCCTCAATGGACAAGCGAAATTTTTCTTTATATTCCAAAACCCTGTTAAAAGTTTCCACAACTCGGGTGTATTCGCGCGCACTGGAAACTCCCCGCTCGCGAATTGAAAAATTATCCTGCGTCATCTGAGAAGAATTATTGGGTTCAAACATCACATCATCCATCAAGGTTTTGGCAAAATAAACTCCAAATATTATACCGCAATTTTCACACCAAACTCATTAAAAAATCACCAAAACTGCAATATTTTCAAATAGTTCTACAAAACACCCGGTCAGCTCTTTTGGGCTCGACCCATCTTTATGGTGCGAATCATCTCGATCACAGCATTTTCCATTCCTATATAAATAGCCTGCCCAACTATGAAGTGACCAATATTTAGTTCCTCAATTTCCGGGATCGCCGCTATGGGTTTTACATTGTCATAATTCAAACCATGTCCGGCAAATACTCGCAGGCCTTTTTCAGCGGCTCTTTTAGCAGCTATCTTTAACCGTTCTAACTCTGCTTCAATTTCTTCCGGTGTCTCAAGCTCCGTATATTTTCCGGTATTAAATTCTACGCTGTCCGCCCCGATTCTTTGTGAAGCATCGACCTGCGCTAAATCGGGATCAATAAATAAGCTGAATAAAATTCCCCCACCCTGCATTCTTTCCCGGATTAAGGACAACTCATTTTCCTGTGAGCAAACATCCAGCCCCCCTTCCGTTGTAATCTCCTGGCGTTTTTCCGGAACCAGGGAAACCTGATAAGGTCGTGTCTCCAAAGCCAAATCCACCATTTCCCGGGTAGGAGCCATTTCCAAATTCAATTTTGTGCGAATCGCTTTTTGAATGGCTTTTACATCACTATCCTGAATGTGGCGGCGATCCTCTCTTAAATGGATAGTGATTCCCTGTGCTCCGGACTTTTCGGCCAAAAGAGCAGCTTTTAGAGGGCTTGGCTCTATAGTCTTTCTCGCCTCACGGACCGTAGCCACATGGTCTACATTGACAAATAATCGGATCACAACGATCAACCCTTTTCGTTTATTATCGCTTCAGCGACTTTCACCGCCCTGCGAGTTGATTGCACATCGTGGGTGCGAATTATAGACGCCCCCTGCATAACTCCAAATACGGTGGCCGAGAGAGAGCCTTCCAATCTATCTTCCACATCCACATTTAGTATATTTCCAATCAGAGACTTTCTTGAAATCCCCAAAAGTACCGGCTTACCCAATTCTTTCAAGCGGCTTAATTTTTTCAATATTTGGAGATTATGAGAGTCTGTCTTGCCAAACCCTATGCCGGGATCAATAGCAATTTTATTTGGGTCAATTCCTGCAGAAATAGCAATCGAAATACTCTCGTTCAAACATTCAGAAATCTCAGTCATTAGATCCGCATATTGAGGATTATCCTGCATAGTTTTCGGTGTGCCCTGCATATGCATTACGATCACGCCTGCTTGAAAGCGGGAAATGGTTTTTGCCATTTCTGGATATCTTTGAAGACCGGTTATATCATTTATAATTGACGCCCCAGCTTTCAAAACTTCTTGGGCCACAGCAGGTTTGTAGGTATCCACCGAGATGGGAATATTAACGATATCCGCCAGTTTTTCCACCACTGGAAGCAACCGCTTTAACTCTTCCTGCTCGGAAAGGGGAACGGATCCTGGACGAGAGCTTTCCGCGCCAATATCCAGAACATTCGCTCCTTCCTCAATCATTTCATTGGCTAAAGAAAGAGCCTGCTGAAGAGTCTCGCATCGGCTAGCATCATAAAAGGACTCAGGAGAGAGGTTAATAATTCCCATTACTAACACTCCTTCACCTGGATGGGGGAACCGGAATGGAATCATAAGGAACGTACCTGAGGCGCCCATACTCTGGCCAGGATATCTAACCTTAACCATTATGAAAGGTGCTTAAAAATTAAAAACTCCACACCCTGGCTTAAAGCCGGAATGTGGAGTTCGTGAAATCTCTTATTACATAAAGATCATGCAGGGCTGGGATCAGGCATGCCACCGCCCCCAAGAAGCCCCTCTTCTGAGTCTGTTTTCGTTTTCCTTTTTTCAACAGGTGCCTCAGGTGTTATTTTTTGTTGTTCTCCATCTGAAGAATCAGGGTCTGAATCATCTTTTCCATCAATAATATTATTAACCTCTTTTCCGGTCAAAGTTTCCCTTTCCAGCAAGGCCTGAGATAAGTTTTCAAGGATATCGCGATTATTTTGCAATAATTCAGTAGCCTTGTTGTACCCTCCCATAACTAATGTTTTGACTTCCTGATCAATCAATTTAGCGGTTTGATCGCTGAAGTTCTTCTGGGAAGAAAAATCCTTACCCAAAAACACCTGTTCTTCTTTGGAACCATAGGAAAGTGGGCCCATTTTTTCGCTCATCCCCCATTCACACACCATTTTTCGAGCCATATCTGTGGCCCGCTCAATATCATTGCCGGCACCGGTAGTCATTTCTCCAAGACAGATTTCTTCCGCACACCGTCCACCCATCAGAATAGCGAGACTATTATAAAGATAATTTTTCTGATAAGTATGTTGTTCATCCATAGGCAACTGCATTGTCACTCCCAAGGCCCTTCCTCTAGGGATGATCGTAACCTTATGCAGGGGATCGGTCCCAGGCAATAAAGAGGCCACTAAGGCATGACCCGCTTCATGATAGGCTGTTGTCTTTTTTTCTTTCTCGGAAATAACCATACTCCTGCGTTCAACCCCCATCATGACTTTATCTTTAGCTTCCTCGAAGTCATCCATGGCTACGGCTTTTTTATCATCCCGGGCAGCTAACAAGGCGGCCTCATTGACAAGGTTTGCCAAATCTGCGCCGGTAAAGCCTGGGGTTCCTCTGGCAATTATTTTCAATTCTACTTCATCCGTTAGCGGGACAGTAGAAGTATGGACTTTCAATATCCCTTCCCGGCCCTTAACATCAGGACGGCCTACAACAACCTGCCGATCAAACCGTCCAGGCCTTAACAAAGCAGGGTCCAGAACATCAGGGCGGTTGGTTGCAGCGATTAGGATGACACCTTCGTTATTTTCAAACCCATCCATCTCAACTAAAAGCTGATTCAGAGTCTGCTCTCGCTCATCATGGCCGCCACCCAAACCTGCGCCACGGTGCCGCCCTACAGCGTCAATTTCATCAATAAATATCAAACATGGGCTATTCTTTTTTCCCTGTTCAAATAGATCGCGAACCCGCGATGCACCCACCCCGACAAACATTTCAACAAAGTCAGAGCCACTGATGCTAAAAAATGGGACATTCGCTTCGCCAGCAATTGCTCTAGCTAAAAGAGTTTTTCCTGTTCCAGGAGGACCAACAAGCAAAACGCCTTTGGGTATTTTGCCCCCCAACTTGCTAAACTTCTGAGGCTCTTTTAAGAACTCAATGATTTCATGGAGCTCCTCTTTTGCTTCATCAACTCCCGCGACATCCTTAAATGTCGTTTTATTTTTAGTGTCATTCAATAGTCGCGCACGGCTTTTCCCAAAAGACATGGCCTTGCCACCACCCGCTTGCATTTGGCGCATAAAAAATATCCAAATCCCCAAAAGTAAAAGCATGGGAAACCAGGAGATAAGAATGCTCATATACCAACTGGTCTGTTCTGGGGGCACCACGACAATCCGAACATTTTTCTCTCTGAGCGCTTTAATCAAATCCGGGTCTTTTGGAGGAGCTGTGGTCTGGAAAGCCTGGCCGTCCATATATTTACCAGAGATACTATCACCACGAATTACTACTTCAGTTATCTGCCCTTGCTCAATCTGATCCATAAAATCGCTGAAAACTACTTCAGATTGAGGAGTTAAAGGCTTATTAAATATATTGAACAAAGCAATCAGGACTACGCCGATCACCAACCAGAGAGCTAAATTTTTATAGAATTGATTCAAAACTATCTCCTTACAGAGTTCTTTTCTGCTGATTTTGGGTCTTTACCATAATAACACAAAAATAAATTTTGTCTTTGCTTTAATATCAATATTTTACGGCCCTTTTCCTTCAATAAACAATACTTTTTTTGTTTTTTCGGTAATACGGAAACGGTCAGAAATCCGTTCTCCATAAACCCAAATAATATCATCTTTGCCATTTGTCAATATCGGGATAAAAGATCTTTTAGCTCTAGGAATCTTTTGATCACTAAAATAGGATTTTAATTTTTTATTTCCGCTCATTCCTAGAGGTACAAAATGATCGCCAGGCTGAAAAAATCTAGCCTGGATGAAGTCTCCGGTTTTATCAAAATCCAGATAGGCCTGTTTTTCATCCATAGATTCTGGGAAAGCAACAGGTGGTTCCAGGATCCCGGCATGAAGTTGAACTCCTCCTTTGGACAAACTTGTTACTCCCGGAACCTTCAGCCTTATCAAGTTTTGGTCTATTTCAGAAGAGCCAACCCTATTTTCTTCCAATTCATCAGCTAAAGAAAAATTTACTGCCTCATAATCACAAAACACCCTCACATTCCCAGGAAGCTTGAGGCGACTCCCTACTCTGGCACGAGCAAACAAATCTAGAATCTGTCTAATATGCAAAGCAGTAATTCCACGCAAACTCCCGCTTAATTGATACAACGCTTCGCGAATTACCCTTCTTTTCATTGCCTGATGCTGTTTCTGGAAGTCAGGAATCTTAAAACTTAATTCGCGTTCCTCGTTCGATGTTCGAACAAGTTGAGCATAAAGATCGCGAGTTTCTCCAGAAATCCAATCATCTTCATCCCTTACAATTTCAGCTAAACTCAGTAAATTTTTCGAAATATCATTGTTAAAGGTTCTTAAGTAAGGAATTAAATCGTGCCGGATTTTATTTCTCAGGTATTTATTTTCGCTATTGGAGGAGTCCTTTCGGTAAGACATGTCCTGATTTTTCAAAAAAAATTCTAACTCATTTCGATTGCACCCCAAAAGAGGCCGAATCACTCGCCCTCGCTTTTTCGGCATCCCCGAAAGTCCTTTCAACCCTGCCCCTCTCAACAAATTCATCAAAACGGTCTCAATCTGGTCATCCGCGGTATGCCCTACAGCAATTTTGTCACCATTGATAGAACTTAGGGTTTTCTCCAAAAACTGGTATCTCAAAATCCGGGCAGACTCTTGAAAAGAAGTTTTTAAATGTTTTTTTTCCAGGCGGACATCTACCTGCTCGACAAAAACAGGCAGAGAAAGCTTACCGGCCTCTATCTCAACAAACCTTGCGTCCTCATCAGACTCCACCCCTCTGGCCAAATGATTCAAATGTGCAACAAACAATTCATAGCCTATTTCCTTGGAGAACTGCTCCAAAAGATACAACAAGGCCAGAGAGTCGACTCCGCCGGAAACAGCAACTAAAACCCTGTCCCCAGGAGCAATCAACTCTTGAATGGAGTCCCTTATTTTTTCAATAAAATCTGACATAGATAATTTTAAAAAATAACTAAATTCTAAAAATTTTTATGAACTTGCACTCAAATATTCTTTGAAAGAAAAATCAAAAAGGAAAACAGGGGGAGGGAAAAACACTTCAAATCAAAAACACAACTGGAAAGTTAGAGACCTTTCAAAAGCCTCCCTTTGCGCTTTTGATATTCCCGCTCAGATATCTTTTTTTGATCGCGCAAATTTTTGATTTTCACAAGCTTTTCTTCCAGAGATTCAAGTCCAGCATCATCCTCTAACTCAGGGTTCCTCTTCGACTTCTCTACAGACTTATACATTTCCTCCCATGTTTTCTGTAAATCGCTATTCCGGGTTCTGGTTTTAGATTTCAACTCTCTATTTCTGCCAGATTTAAGGTTTCTTTTACCTTTTTCATTTTCTCTGGAACCAATATCGACTTTACGGGAGCTGTCTTCAAACAAAGTCAATTCAATAAAAGCAGATTCTTTCAATTCTTTCATCCATTCCTTATAAGCTTGCTCTTGCTTTCGCATTGCCAGAATTTGATAAACACCTTCCTTGGCTTCTTGGAAATTTAATGTTTTTCCAGGCAAAACTTCTTCAACCTTAATTATATGGTAACCATATTGAGTCTCCACGACTCCGCTGACCTGACCCGCCTTCAAACTGAAGACCGAGTTTTCAAATTCAGGAACCATTTTACCTCTCGCCACATACCCCAAGTCTCCACCATTACTAGCCGAAACATCCTCCGAATATTCCATGGCAAGTTCGGTAAATTCTTCTCCGCCACGAATTTCCCGTAGAACATTATTCGCCAACTGCAATTTTTCTCGCCTAATCTTTTCAGGAGATCCACGCTCTGCTATAAAAAGTATATGTCGGGCTTTAACCTTGCCTTCCTGCCAAAACTCCTTCTGGTGCTCCTTATAATATCTCACTATACTTTTATCGCTGACTTTCACACGGTTACCAACTTCGAATCGAGAAATTTTTGAAACCATTATTTGATCGCGAATATGGTTTTTATAAGACTTCAGGCTTCTCCCTTCTCGCTCCAGCATTTCCTCCAACTGCCCATCCGCAATATTATTTTGTTTTTTAATTTCCTCAACTGCCTTATCTACAGAATCCTCATCTATTACAAAGCCGATTTTTTTTCCTTCCTGAATCTGAAGCTTTTCGTCAACAATCATATTCAAGGCTTCTTTCAACAATTTCTTTTCTGAGGGTATCTCAAGAGCGTTCGAGTATTTTTGTCTCAACAAAACAGCACGTTCTTCAACAGAGCTTAAGGTAACAATTTCACTATTCACCTTCGCTACCACCTTATCCAGAATCATTGCATGCACAGACAATGGCCCAAAAAATAATAGCGGCAATAAAAAGAAACAGGAACTAACTTTATTAAATCTTCTCAAACAAATCATATTTTATCTCAATTTCGGACTTTTCTTTTAGCTGAACCAACCACTTTTGGAACGCTGAACCTTGAAGTTCTTCAAGTAAAATCTTTTCAACCTGTTTTTTAGATTCTTCAAAACTCATTTTTCTTTCTTCAACTTTATCTTCGACCTTAAAAAGATGGAAACCATAAGGAGTCCTAATAATGTCGCTGACTCCGTTGATTTTCAGCTTAAAAACATTATCAAATTCTTCAGGCATCTGACCCGCCTCAAAATATCCCAAATCACCACCCCGAACACCTTCCGGCCCCAAAGAAAATTCTCTAGCAAGTGCAGAGAAGTCTTTTTGCTTCGATTGCAGTTCTTTTTGAATCGTACGGATTTCCTCTTCCGTCTCAACCATAATATGTAGGGCTTTTACCTGTTCGCTCTTATGAAATTTGGATTCATTATTTTCAAAGTAACGACGCATTTCAGAATCACTTACAGACACTTTACTATTGACCAAATTGCTAATCAATTTATTTATTAGCAAGTTGTTTTCTATGGAGTTTTCCCATTCTTTATAGGTTAGACCTTCGAATGCCAATTGCTTTTGAAATGAATCCTCTGAATAACCAGATTTCGTCTTTAATAATGCTTCATTCAACTCTTCCTGACTGACCCCGATTCCATTCCTTTTGACTTCTTGACTTAATAGGCTGTTATGAATAATTTGTTCTAAAACTCTATTTTTGAGCCAAGCCATTTCTTCCGATGTCGTTTCTTTGGAACCATGCACTCGAAATTTCTTCTTTTGCAATTTAAATTCAGTTTTAAACTGTTCCAAAGAAATTTCTTCATGATTGATAATTACGATGGCATCATTTCCATGCAATTCTTCAGAAGAAGAGGAACCATTTGAGCAAGAAATCAAACAAAGGCTCAATCCCAAAGCAATTCCTTTAAACCAATTAATCACTTAACGCTCCTTCCTTAGCGGGACGCAAAGAATTCGCCAATCTTTCCAGATAATTTTCTATAAGTTGCAAGTCCTTTTTCCATCCTTTGCGATCCAAGCGAATTTTAACCTTATATTCCGACTCCATGCTTAATCGATCATCGAATAAAGAAGTTAATGTTTGCGGGTTGATAGATGTTGACGGTAAAAGATGCAAGAAGACATCACTGTGTTTTAGCTCGGCTTTTGAAACATGGATTTTCTGACAAAGAATACGTATTTCTAAAAGTGCCAGGAGTTTTGCAACCGGTTCAGGATGTGGGCCATATCTATCGGCCAGTTCACTTGCTACCGCCATGGCTTCCTCATGCTCACTGGCTACCTGTATCCTCCGATAAAAATCCAGACGCTGGTTCAAATCAGAAACATAATCTTTGGGAATGAAGCCTTTAACCATCAAATCCAGTTCTGTCTCAATACGGGTGTCGGTTTTTTTGCCACGGATATCTTTAACCATATCCTCGACCAGCTTACAATAAAGGTCAAACCCTACTGATGCGATATGTCCAGATTGATTATGTCCGAGCATATTACCCACTCCGCGGATTTCCATATCCCGGGCCGAGAGCTGGAATCCTGCTCCAAGCTCGCTCATTTCCTCAATCGCACCGAGACGTTTGCGGGCTTCGTCTTTCAAACCACCTGTACCCGGTATCAGCATATAGGCATAAGCCTGGTGTTTGTACCGCCCCACCCTTCCACGCAATTGGTAAAGTTGAGCCAATCCAAATTGGTCAGCACGATTAATTATTATGGTATTGGCAGAAGGAATATCGAGCCCGGATTCAATGATGGACGTACAAAGCAAAAGATCTACTTCTTTATCCATGAATTTTTTCATTACACCTTCTAATTGGTGCTCCGGTAATTGGCCATGGGCAATGGCTATTTTCACATCGGGAACTACTTTCCGAATCATTTCTCCAATGGAGTGTATGCTATGAATTTTATTATGGACAAAAAACACCTGCCCCCCCCGATCAATTTCCCGCATAATTGCCTCACGGATCACTTTTTCATCAAACTTTCGAATAAAGGTTTTTACCGCAAGGCGGTCAACGGGTGGTGTTTCAATAACGCTTAAATCCCGCACTCCCATCAGGGAAAAATGGAGTGTCCGGGGTATAGGCGTTGCGGTAAGAGTGAGGATATCAACCGAGTTTCTAAGCTTCTTCAGCTTCTCCTTATGCTTGACGCCAAAACGTTGTTCCTCATCAATGACAATCAAACCCAATGAGGCAAATTCAACATCCTTTGACAATAATCGATGTGTTCCAATAATAATATCAACATTACCTTTTTTCAGTTGAGCCAGAGTCTCTTTTTGCTCTCGAGGGGTGCGAAACCGGTTAACCATATCAATATTTACCGGGTACTCATGGAAACGTTCCCGAAAAGTCTGTAAATGCTGTTGAGCGAGAATAGTAGTGGGTACAAGTACGGCCACCTGTTTTTTATCCAGAACAACCTTGAAAGCCGCTCTCATAGCAACCTCCGTTTTCCCATAGCCCACATCCCCGCAAATCAATCGATCGGTGGGCTTATCTTTTTCCAAATCAGCTTCAACCTCCTCAATAGCTTTCAATTGATCTTCGGTCTCTTCGTATTCGAACGCGTCCGCAAATTCCCGCATTAAAATAGTATTATGAGAAAAGGAGTGCCCTTTTGTTAATTCCCGAGAAGCATAAAGTTTCAGCAGATCCCCTGCCATTTCCTGAATCGCTTCTTTAACTTTTTTCTTTTGGCGTTTCCAAGCGGCTCCCCCCATTTTACTCAATGGAGGTGGAGCTTCTGTTGACCCTACAAATTTTTGAACTAGCCCAAGCGCCTCCATAGGCAGGTAAAGTTTTTCGTCATCGGCATAGAGGATTTCCAAAAATTCTCCGCCTCCTACCCCGGTTTGGAGTTCTTTGGTTCTCTGATACAAACCGATGCCATAATCAATATGCACCAGAAAATCACCTTCTTTTAAATCCTTTAGTCCTCTTTGAAAAGCTTGCGACCGAGGCTTTCTACGATGCCTGTGTTTGTGGGTGACCCCAAAAATTTCATGCTCTGCAATGAAAACCTGGCGAGAGGATGCTAATTGGAAACCTTCACTAACTCTTCCAAGGTCCACATCTATTTCCAGCCCCCAATCATAGAGTAACTCATGAATACGGCGGACCTGGCCCTTGGTGGGGGCAACCACCACCACTTTATTTTCATCCTTCTGCCATTTAATAACATGCTCACTAAAGGCTTCAAACACTCCTGCCAACGCAGGAATAGGTTTCACTTCCAGAGTCAGGGTCCGGCCCGCTTCATCTCCTGATACCTTCAAGGTGTTCAAGGAAACACAGCCCTTGAACCCTGACACATGTTTTTTAAACTCATCCTGAGTTAAATACAGGTCCTCAGGAAGAGCAGCGACTTCGCCATTTTCCAATACCGATTGATATTCAGTATCTATGAGGTCTTGAAACTGCTCAGATTTAACCTGAAGTTGGTCTTCCTCTTCAAGCACAATCAGAGAGTCTGGTTGTAAATAATCAAAAAGTGATTCGCAATTGGCGTAGAAAAAAGGGGCCAGGTATTCCATTCCTGAAAACACCCCGAGATGCTCAATTTTTTCCAAAAGTTCCTTAAGAGCAAGACGGTCGCAGGCATTTTTTTCGGCAAAGTCTTTGAGGGCCTCTATTCCCTGTTTCTTTTCAGCATCGCTCAGACAAAGCTCTCTTACAGGAAGAATATTCACCGCTTCCAGTTCATTGAAAGAGACCTGAGATAAAGCATCAAATTCGCGAATGGACTCTACTTCGTCACCAAAAAATTCGACTCGTAATGGATTCATTCCTCCTGGTTGAAAAAAATCCACAATATCACCACGAACGCTAAACTCTCCTCTGCTTTCCACCAGTGCGGAACGTGTAAAACCATTTTCTGAAAGGCACGCCTCCAAAAACTCCCGATCCAAACTCATCCCACGTTTTACCGGGAGAATCAGTTTCTCAAGCACCAAACGAGGCATTACCTTTTGCAAGCCTGCTTCCAACGGCACAACCAGAACCAGAGGCTCTTCCGTTCGAAGCCGGTTAAGAATATCCAGCCTTTCGCCAGATATCTCGTTTAATGGAGAAAGCGGTTCATAGGGAAGAAGTTCCCAAGCAGGGAAAAAGCACGGGTTAATTTTAATTTTTTCATGACGGAAAAAGTACTTGAGATCTTCCAGCAAAGCTTCGCCCCGGTTTTGATCTGCGGTAAAAATAACCACCGGGCGTTTTTGTGCTTTAATCAGCTTCGCCAGAAAAAAGGCGCGCGAGGAACCTCTCAAGCCTTCGACAACAACATGTTGGCCTGACTCTTCCGTCCATTTATGAACCAGTCGGGCCTGGGCTGAAAAATCTACACAATCAATAGAAGGGTCTATCACCGTCATATTTAAAACTCAATGATTCAGAATGGATCAGGCAGGTTTAGGATTCGAACCTACTTTTTCGGGGAGCAGAGGAACCCACTTGGGTTCACCCTTGGGTTTAAAGTTGACACAAACAATAAAAGAAGGACCTTCATAAAAGTTTAGCTTGAAATTCCCCCCGCCAAAACGTTCAAAGAGATATTCTTCAGGTCGGTCTCTGAAACCATCCAATTCCTCTTTAGTAATTTTTGCGATCTCATAAAAATAGATGGCGACCCCTTCCAATACTCCTGCCAACAGGACACAGTTCACCTGACTATAAATTTCCTCGAAACGCTCATCCATTTCTTTTGGACTCGGGTCCCTCTTCAACTCTCGCCTTAATTTTGGCTTATAGTAATCTCTAAATTCTCGCTTGATCCACATAGCTAACCATCAATAGTAGAGGTATTAATTTTAAAGCGGAGGCAGGGAGGAAAACCGCTATCATGTTATAATATCTTATTATACCAAATTCCGTGGGTCGAAATTACTATTATCTAATTGAGCATTCATGAAAAATAATGAAATTGACTTATCAACTATATCGGTGGGCCTCATTCAAATGGCCTGTTCCTCCGATGCGAACAACAATTTAAAAAGTGCAATAGATTCGATTCGAACCGCATCAAAAAAAGGGGCACAAATAATTTGTCTGCCCGAACTTTTCTTAACCCCCTACTTTTGCCAGACTGAAGATGCACAAAATTTTTCTTTGGCGGAATCCTTACCAAGCCCAACGAGTATAACACTTTCAAATTTGGCGAAAGAACTGGAAATTGTATTGATTGTTCCTGTTTTTGAAAAACGGGCACAGGGGATTTATCATAATACCGCCCTTGTAATCGATGCAGATGGAAGCATTGCAGGAACCTATCGTAAAATGCATATTCCTGATGATCCCTGTTTTTTTGAGAAATTTTATTTCACGCCTGGAGATACCGGGTTCAAAAGCTTTGCCACCCGTTACGGAAGGGTTGGAGTCCTCATATGCTGGGACCAGTGGTTCCCGGAAGCTGCGCGGTTAACCGCCCTCTCTGGAGCACAGTTTTTATTCTACCCAACTGCTATCGGCTATCAGGATGAAGATGCAGAAGAATCCAGGCAACAGATCGCCGCATGGGAAACAATACAAAAATCTCACGCCATTTCAAATGGTGTATTTTTAGGCTCAGCGAACCGAGTTGGCAGGGAAAAAGCTCTGACATTCTGGGGGCGATCCTTTATCTGCAATCCTTTTGGAACCGTTATTGGACAAGCTGAAAATGATCCACAGATCGTTATTGCTCAATGTTCCCTGCCAGAAATTGAATCAACACGGCAAAATTGGCCCTTCTTAAGAGACCGAAGGGTCGATGCCTATCAGGATATCTCTAAATTATATATTGATACCGATGAATGATATTCCTCACAACTATCGTATGCCAGCAGAATGGGAGCCTCACACAAGTACCTGGCTGACTTGGCCTCACAATCCGGAAACCTGGCCCGGCCAAAATATGGAACAAGTTGAGTCTGACTACCTTCAAATCATCCTAGCCATCACGCAAGGGGAACAGGCCCATATCCTGGTTCAGGATAAATCTGTGGAGGAAGACATTAAAACCAAACTCCTGTCCAGCGGCGTGAATATGAGTCAGGTATTCTTGTATGACATTCCCACTAATGATTCATGGATCCGAGACTACGGCCCAAATTTTCTGGTTCGAGATACAGAAGATTGCAGGGAGATAGCTATAAACGATTGGGACTTTGATTCCTGGGGACGAAAATATAAATGGGAGCTCGATGATCTAGTAACCAGCATCATTGCTGAACAGATGGATTTTCCGAAGTTCAAACCAGAAATCGTTTTGGAAGGGGGAGCGATAGAGGTAAATGGTCGTGGAACCTGCCTCACCACCGACTCGTGTATTCTAAATCCCAATCGTAATGACGGCATACGTCGGGAACGTATGGAAGAATTCTTAAAAAATTATCTGGGGGTATCAAAAATCATTTGGTTGAGTGGGGATTTAGAAGGCGATGACACCGATGGACATATCGACAATCTAGCCCGCTTTGTAAACCCTACTACCATTGCTTGTTCTTTAGAAGAAAATGAAAGAGATGTGAATTTTCTGGGACTACAACAAAACTATGAGCGCTTGCAAGCAGCTAAAGATCAGGATGGAAATCCACTCAAGATTATTCCTCTGCCCATGCCGGGCTATGTAGGTTCCGAAAATGAACGTCTTCCTGCCAGTTATGCAAACTTCTATATTACTAACAACGCAGTACTTGTACCCATATATGAACACTCTAATGACGAGAAGGCTCTGGATATTATTTCATCTTTATTTCCTAAACGAAATATCATATCTATTCCCTGCAAAACTCTTATCTGGGGACTGGGGGGTATCCATTGCCTCACTCAACAACAACCCCAAGATACTTACTCGTCGACCTCTATAGAGGCCGACCCATCTAAAGGTTAATCATGGTCCAAATAGTCAGTGACAAGCGATCCATCATCCTTGCCTTCAACACCATTGAACGATTGTTGAAAGGAGATTTTTTTCATTTCTCAAAAATTGAAGAATTAGTTCAAGAAACCTCACATTTTGACAAAGAGTGGCCCGTGATCGGTTTGGGAACCACCAACTGGTACAAACGTAATGGAGAAGCAATTGTCGAAGGCATTGCGGGAAGTCCAGAGTTTCTGTGGGCTGACCCGGAGAACAATGGAAAACTGATCAATCTTAATCACGAACACCCTGATCATGAAGAGAATTTAAAGAGTCCTGTGATCGGCCCAGAAGATGCCCTCCCTCAATTCCCCTTCATGGCCATTGCCATGTGTGATCCAAAAGAATCTCAGGAATACAGTTTGTCAGCCGGAGAAAATATCCACAAATGGATAGAAAACAAATTTCTTTTAGAAAACTTAGGCCTAGCGGCAATACATGTGCACGGAAAATTAGATGAAGTCAAATCTACCGCCGCATGCTACATCCCCATCGGTGGACTGGAATTGAGCGAGGGATATTCTCTTAAGGACAATTTCAAGTTTATTGAATACCAGACAGGTGACTGGAGCATGCAGGGTTTGTACGGCATTAATCCCACTATACAGCAGGTCTTGTCTGTACCGGGGCATCCTCTGCATATACATGGATATGAGATAAACGAAAAACGCGGTGGACATATCAATGAGGCTTTTTCCACTTCCAGCACTAGAGTTACTGTCTACCCCATAAAAGACATCAACATCCGCATCAAAGATCTGGACAAAGCCCTTTTACCCGTCAAACCCCTCCTATAAGTAAAACTCCACCTGTGCAAACATAATTTTACTCAGCTAATCTATCTGATGTAAAAATATTTTCTCACTTTATATACCCCTAAGCATCCTAGCGGGTTTTCTCATTCAATTCGATTTACCCATCTTGGAATACTATGTTTAAAAACATCTGTTTAATATAGTCTTCCTAACTCGCTTACTCTCTAACCCCACATTCAAGTATATATTTGGTACTTATATTGCTAATTGAAGGTCATTGATAAAGGGAACTTTAAGTTAACGGATCAAAACCCAAACGATCCGAAAACTAAAGTATCAAACCTTAATCGAATAAATTTTAAAATAAACTTAACCCAGTCTAAAATACTTATTGCTTTTATAGAAAAATAGCTGCCAACGGAAAATAATGAACTCTAATGAAGAACAAAAATTAGTTTGGCCAAAGATTCTTATTGTCGAAGACAATATAGTTAATGTTGACGTCTTAATTAAAGCCCTCAAATCCGAACACTATAATGTATCCGTCGTCACAAATGGCCAATTGGCCTTGGATAGAGTAAAGAAAGACCCTCCCGACCTGATCCTGTTGGACATTATGATGCCTGGAATTGATGGCATTGAAGTTTGCAAATCCATCAAAGAAAACGAGAACTCCAAAGATATTCCCATTATATTCATAACCGCGAAGACAGAGCCAAAAGATGTTGAAGCAGGGTTCCAGGCGGGATGTATAGAGTATATTTGCAAACCCTTTAATATCGATGAGGTTTGCTCCAGAGTTAAAACTCAGATTCTTGTGGCAAAATCGGACAAAATGGGAGTGGCGGAAGACGAATTAAAAATTTCCGGGATGAAGTTACTTCTGGTTGATGATAACCATGTTAATATTGATGTTCTCAGGCGCTCTTTAGAAGGAGAAGACTTTAGTTTCTCAATGGCCCCCAATGGAAAAGTTGCGGTAAAGCTAACGGCAAGCACCCTGCCAGATCTTATATTGATGGATGTGATGATGCCTGAAATGAACGGCTTTGAAGCCTGCAAACTCATAAAGGCCAATCCCTCCACTCGCGATATTCCCATTCTATTTATAACTGCCAAGAAAAATTCCGATGATATCGAACAAGGATTTAGATTAGGTTGTTCGGACTATATTACAAAACCTTTTCTTTATCCCGAAATCCGGGCGCGGGTAAAATCTCATCTACAATTAAGAAAACTAATACAGCAAAAGGATAACTGGATAAGCAAATTAAATACTATCAAAGCTGAACTGGAAGAAAAGGTATTAGAAAGAACAGCCGACTTGCAACATGCCAAAATAACGGCTGAACAGGCAAGCAATGCCAAGTCAGAATTCCTTGCAAGGATGAGCCATGAATTACGAACACCCATGAATGCAATTCTCGGGTTCTCCCAATTAATGGAACTTAATCCGACAGAACCACTTAGCCCCACCCAAGCTCAGAGCGTGACCCATATACGAAATGCGGGAGACCACCTTTTGTATCTTATCGATGAAGTCCTTGATTTAACGAAAATTGAATCTGGGGAAATCAAATTTTCTATTGAAAAAACCAACCTTTCCAACTTAGTGAAAGAAAGAGTGATCCCTCTTGTAACCGCTTTGGCAGAGGAACAAAATATTATTATAAAGACCCAGTTTGTAGAACAATCCGATTTAATGGTTTCCTGTGATCCGTCACGGACGGTCCAAATGCTCATAAACTTGATGACCAATGCCATTAAATATAACCGGGAAAATGGTTCCGTCATTCTGGACTATCAAAAATCTGATAATGAAAAAATGCGCATCACCGTCACCGACACGGGCCAAGGAATTCCTCAGGACAAGCTCCAAACTATTTTCGAACCTTTTTATCGTTTGGAACCCAACGATTCAAAAACAGATGGGGTCGGAATTGGGTTAACCATCACCAAACGATTTGCAGAAAAAATGGGTGCAAGATTATTAGTGGAAAGCACACTTGGTGAAGGAACGACTTTTAGCATTGAGTTTCCTATGCAATAGTGGTGTTTTTGACCCTCCCAACTCTTCTTCCCAATAAAAAACAGATTAATCCTGCCTTTAAACATTGAACCTTCTTTAAAAATCCAGGCATCCAATTGACAAGCAGGGTATCTAACCCTAGATTTCAATGAAAGCAACTAGATACTCAAACCCATTCCTGATTTCGAGGTTAATCAATGGTTACAAAACATTCCACCCACAAGTTTGCAAAAGACTCGACTACCCGGACAGAAATATCTGATTATATGAGCTCCACTGTAATCAGCGTAGGCTCGGATTCCACAGTTCAGGAAACCGCCAAGTTCATGCACGAAAAAAGTATAGGCTCGGTTCTGGTAAAGGATAAAGAGGAATATATCGGGATCGTTACAGAAACGGACTTAAGCCGCAAAGTTTTAGGTGGGGGCATGGACCCTAAAACCACAAAAGTCACTGAAGTCATGACCGCTCAACCCATAGTTACTTTGGATTGCCACGAGCCCGTAACAGAGGCCAATGCATATATGGCGAAAAAAAAGATTCGACATCTCCCTATAACAGAGAACGGCAAGATTGTAGGAATGATTTCAGTCAAGGACCTTGTAGCTTTTTATGCAAACCCGAGACTAAGATAGAAGCGTTGATTCTAGGAGTCGGTGGAGGACTCTGCCTGGACAGGAAGTTGAGGGGTGTTTTTGAGCCTTTCCAGTTCCTCTTCCATGGAGGAGATGGATTTGTTTTGTTTGCGAATAGTGGAATTTAATTTAAACCGATCAAACACGCCCATAAACCAGGCGATCAAAAAACCCAATATTAATGGGATCACGACCACCACCATCAGCGGCAGTTCTATAGAATGGAGCTGGAATTTAAAATCGTAATAACTGATCTCCACCGAGCCCATATTTTTCACGGCGAACGAAGCAATAACGATCAACAAAAGGATGGATAGAATAAATTTTATGGCTGGCATGGTGGCTTGAAGAAAACTAAAAGGTTGAAGAGAAAGAATGACCTCTTTTACTCGTCATCTTCCTCTTCATCATCATCTCCGCCTTCGGAACTTTCTTCAGAGCTTTCTTCAGAACTTTCTTCCGAAGCTTCTGGTTCTTCGGGCGCGGGCTCAGATGCTTCCTCAACGGCAGCCTCTTCGGCTGGAGCTTCTTCAGCATGAGCGGGTTCTTCTGCCACAGGTTCATCTGCAACAGGCTCTTCAGTATGAACCGGTTCGGCTATTGGTGCTTCTTCCAAGCTAACAATTCCCGCAGGCATTCCTGCTTGGGTTCCAACTCCCAATTCTGCCAATAGTGATTCAATGCCGGCAACCACCTCACCAGATTTCGCCTTAATATCGGGTGAATCGCCCAAAGACATTTCCTGAACCGTAACCAAAGTACGCTTGAGTTCCATAACCGCCATTGTGCGCTCATAGTTACCCAGCTTACTTTTCAAACCTGATATATCTTCATTGACTTTACTAAAGCTGTCATCCATGTGCTTTTTAAGAGGAACTATTTTTTCTTCGAGGCTGGTTACCGTACCATCCATACCCATCACCCGAGTGTCTAAATCGCGAACAAAAAACAGGATAAATATAATGGACAAGGCCGCCATTCCAAAACCCAGGAAGGCAACCGCCTTCAGCATATTCATCTCTTCCTGTTGCTCTTGAACTGGCGCAACGGGCTTATTGAACTCGGCAGCTTCGTTCACGTTACCTTTTGAATCTCCCTGGGTATAATAATCACTTGCGTCCTCTTTCTCTTCCTTTTTAATTTCATCCAACCGGTCTTTAGGAGTTTGAGAAGATTCGTCTTGCTTGCCTTGTTCATCCGTTGTCATAGTTCAACCTTTTATTAAAATAAAATTTCTTATCTGCTAAGCCGATTTCAATCCTCAACGGCCAATTTTTAAACAATCTAATAGCGCCTCTCAACATCTAAATCATATATAATCTTTAGAGTGACAGGGGAAGGAAATTAATCCTTTTTATTCAAGCCCTTTATCAGAGTCATTTTTTATAAAAATGCTCCGGTTTTAATCAAACGAAGAGAAAAAATGAAGCCTGATAGTACTAGCGGAGCCCGTATTTTGTCAAGAAAAATTAGGGTGCCTATCTTACTCATTTTGAGCTTATTTTTGGTCGGAGTTAATGCCCCCAAAAGCCCGGTCAAAGGGATTCTTATGACTCCAGAAGCTCTGAGTACCCTCCCCCAGAGCCAGAGAGTCATTGTGGATACCCGCCCAGCTTGGAAATTCCTATTAGGCCATATCCCCGGAGCCATAAATCTGGACGATTGGTGGGAATTTACCCATAAAGTAAAGGGCGTAAAAGGGTTACTGAAAGACGATAAAGGTTTTATTGCCGCAAAACTCGCTCCGCTGGGGTTTTCCTCTAATAAGCCCATCATAATTTATGGAGAACCGGACGACCCCTGGAGAACTGATGGCCGTTTTTTCTGGATGTTTGAATATTATGGGTTTCAAAATGTATCCCTACTCGATGGGGGATTTATTAGCTGGAAACAGGCTGGCAAGAAAATAGAAAGAGGCCGCCAGAACCCCACCCCTCAGCCCGAATCGGTCCTAAACAGTATTAATCTTAACCCTGATATAATTGCAGATAAATATTTGATAAATAAATATTTTTCATTAAACAATTCAGTCATTATTGATAACAGAACCCAAAAGGAATTCAAGGGGGCCACTCCCTATGGTTCGGCTAGATCCGGGCATATTCCTAATGCTATCCATATTCATTGGCCAGAGTTTTTTCAGGCAGATGGGACCCTGAAAACCCTGCCAGCACTAAACTCAATGTTAAGCCAAAATGGCATACGACCCGATCATAAAATTATTGTGTATTGTACCGGTGGGGTTCGGTCAGCCATGGCTTATTTTGTTTTTCGCTATTTGGGGTATAAGGTTAGAAATTATGATGGCTCCTGGTGGGACTGGAGCCAATCTTCTTTTCCTATAGAGGACGGATGACAAAGTTTACTGAAGTTGCCAATGTTGAAGAAATTCCCCCAGGAGAAAGAAAGCGCGTTGAAGTCGACAATGAACTCATCACCCTTTTCAACCTGGATGGGGAACTGTTTGCCATTTACGACAAATGCCCACACAAAAAAACCGCCCCCCTGGTACGGGGAACAATTAATGGCGTAGGCATAAAATGTCCCAACCACGGTTACCGCTTCGACCTTAAAACGGGAAAATGTGATCGCGGTGAAGAATGGGATACTCGTGTCTATCAGGTAAAAATAGATAATGGAAAAATTCTGGTGGGTCCCATTATAAACACAACCTGATCTCTTTAATGGGAACCTTCATCATGACTGTGAGAAGAACCTTCCTCCTGCTGACGCGGTGCCTCTCTATGACCACCCCCGCCAGAGCCTTCAGCCATCGGCATCTGCGCCCGCCGACCTAATGACTCCGAACCATGTTTCAGAGCTTCATTGTAATGTTTCAACGCTTCCTTGGCATGTTGCAAAGCCAAGGGACCATGAGTTTTCAATTCTTCACTAGCATCCGGCATTTGCAGACTGAACTCCAAATGCTTGACCATTTCTTCCAAGTGGAGGTATCCCTCTTCACCATGGCCCAACCCCACGCTGGCATGACCGCCCGATTGTGCCCAGACAGGATTTCCAGCCAGGAAAATTGCTACGAAGAAACATGTACCCACCGTAATTAACCGTTGTATCATTTTTAACCTCCCAAAAACTTTAATCCGCTTCAATATTCTTAATGAAACGTCTTGGCTGTTATCATAAAATTCTCTTAATAATATCTGCCAATAAAACTTGCTTGTCAACATTCATAAAAGACAAAAAAAAGCCCCTGGAATAAAATTTCCAAGGGTTACTAAACCGAAAGCATCATTGCTGGTATAAAAAGCTACTCCACAAGTAGTCACTACGGCTGGTAGTTAAACCTGGGTACGCATCACTTCCTGATAAGCTTCAACAATTTTGTTACGCACCTGCATGGTCAGTCGAAATGCCAGATCGGCTTTGCCTACAGCAATCATGGTTTCATGGATATTACGAGTGTCCCCCACAACGAAATCCTGAATGGCAACGTCCGCTTGTTTCTGCATAGTGTTGACCTTATCCAGCGAATCAGCAAGGGTATCAGCAAAAGAGGGTCCCCCTTCTGCGCCTACCTTGGACGCACCTAGCCCCTGGGAAGGCCCCGGACCTTGTAACGCCTGTAAATTGCTGGATACAGTAATATCTTTCATAAATATCTGATCGTCAAAATAGTAATTTTATCAACTTTATTATAACAATAATTTAACTAAATAACTAACCCTACTGTTGCGGCAACTCCGTCACGGCACTACGGATGGTGGAACCTCTTTTCATCATCAACTGGACGGATGCGTTGTAATAAATCTGATTTTCGGCCATTTTTGCCATTTCTTTATCGATATCAACATTATTTCCGTTGGATTTAGCAGCCGCTTCCTCTTCAAATGGATCCACTTCTAAACCCATAATATTAGAAGTAGAAGGCCCAAAATGCTTTGTATTGGTCGCCTTCAGGTTAAGACCCACTTCAGAACCCAAAGCGGCGCGCAATTGTCCCTGAAAATCAATGTCACTGGCCTTGAACCCAGGAGTATCGACGTTACTGATATTCGATGAAATCAGGTTTTGCCGGGCGGACATCATATTCAGTCCCTTTTTTAAGACTCCAGGGACCTTATCCGAAAATAATAATCTATCAATCAGTGGCATTTTGCTTCTCCTTGCCCTCTATAGAGCAAAACGTATGCCACAGAGCCAAAAAAGAGATATTTTTTTTTCTAATGCTGTAAACCACTATATTTAAATGGTCTTAATTACTTTCTAAAAATACTCGGCCTGCCCGCCATACGTCAAAGGAGCTGAGTTTCGGCTATTTTTGCCGGAATTTTGACAATATTTCCTACGATTTCATGCTCAAACTTTGCAAAACGCGGTGTGAGCCTCTTCAAAATAATCTAATATTCCACTTTTATCAGACAGAGACCATGTGAAGGAGCTGTGGGACCTGCAGCTTTGCGATCGCAGGCTTCGAGAATGGATTTCACATCTTTGGCGGGGATTTTTTTCTTGCCCACGTACACAAGGGTTCCTACAAAATTACGCACCATATGCTTCAGAAACCCCTTCCCCTCAAACTCAAATACTATATAACCATCCTGTTTTAAAATTTCAACACGATCCATGGTTCGAACAGGAGATTTTGCGTTGCAATTTCCTGCCCGAAATGATGTGAAGTCGTGCTCTCCTTGAAAATATTTAGCGGCTCTTCGCATTGCCGCAATATCCAACTTGTGGGGAATAAACCAGGAACGGCGAAAGTTAAGCGCAGAAGGATAATCCCTGTTTAGTATTTTATAGCGATAAAGTTTACTTTTGGCAGAACCCCTGGCATGAAATGACATGGGGACGTTGCGCACTTCTTTAATGGTTATATCGTGCGGGAGAAGACTGTTTAAGGCTAATTGAAATTCGCCGGGCTTCATTTTTGATTCGGTGAGAAAATGGGCCGGCATCGCTTCCGCATGCACTCCTGCATCCGTGCGACCAGAACTTAAAACAGTTGTTGGGGTATTGGTAATTTTACTCAGGACTTTTTCCAGAACTTCCTGGATGGTAATACCATTTAGCTGGATCTGCCAGCCATGGTAGGCAGTGCCTTCATATTCTACTAGAAGCAGGTATTTTTTCTTCATTCAACTCTGCGCAAATAAATGAAAAACGCGTTGAACCTTCCAACGCGTTTTTTCCTCTTTTTTTGGCCCGCTTTCTGTCCTACGCGGTACCGTTCACATTTATATGCGAACCTTGAATTATGTTCTACTTAGTATTTTAGGTGGACTCTCAGCTTCTATACCGACCTCCTTGTTAAAGGGTGGTCTCAAATCCCTTACTACAACAATATAGTCCCCCCACCCGGTTTCGCAACTTTTTATAAAAAAATTTGTTTTTACTCAACAACAATTAGTTATAAAAAAACACCTTAGAAAATGGTTTGATCGTTGTCAAAAGCAAATCATCCTGGGTCCGAGTGATACCCACATAAATCATATTGCGGCTCTCTTCTCTTCTAATAGGATAATTATCTTCATCGGGTTCGATCATAGCAACAGAATCAAACTCCAATCCTTTGACCTGATGGATATTTGTAACCATAACCCCGGGCTCAAAAGAAAACTGGTCACGGTGCCCCAGGCGAACTTCTCCATGTAAATACTCTTCCAGCTCTTCCTTTAATTCCATGGCCTGTTTCGGGTAGCGGCAAATTATGGCAATAAGTTTGTAGGGATCAGCCGCAACCAGACGATTGGTCCAATTGACCAAGTTTTCCAACAGGCTTTCCTTATCGTCGGCTTTGAACCATTCAGGATCAGAGCCCGCCCTGCCCTCAACTTTTTTCGGGTCTCCTGCTACCTTATGCGCCAAAGTCATGATGGGAACTGTACACCGGAAAGACACCTCAAGGCGGATGATGGAGTCCTCTTCCATCCCCAGATTACTCACTACCTTGTTCCAACCGATAAATTTTCTCGCTGATAAAATCTTCTGAGCCACATCGCCAACAATCGTCACTTGGCGTTTATCGCTGACAGAAGACATCATGATAGCGAACTCAACCGGACCAAAATCCTGCGCCTCATCAATCACCAAATGGTCCAGCAAAACCACGCCTCCCGATCCATCAGGCAGTCCGCCATTTTTAAGTTGGATGAGGCGAAGAATCAGGGACATGTCAAAATAGTCCAGGTTATTCTTAGCTTGGTTTTTTTCCGTCAACCTTTTCAGATAATCAAGGTGCGAATCGAGCTTGGTGTCAGGAGAAAGATAGTTTTTTAGATGCACTATGTCCGCTAACAGTTTGTAAATATCTTGAACATAGTCCTCCAGATCAAAAATTTTACGCTTCAAAAATTCCAGGCATTTATCTTTATCAAATTTGGGTAGGTTAGATTCTTTAATATCATGGGCAAAGTCCTTTAGACGCGGCAATATCGCCTTGTTCTCAGCCTTCTTCCATGATTTTATTTGCCCAGGCCATTTTTTAAATATCTCGACCACTTCAATATCCAACGCATGTTTTTGTTTCTCCACCCAGCCACCCAGAGCATTTAAAATTTCTTCTGAAAACTTTATCTCTTCTACAAATGTCGGAACATTGTGGAATTTAAAAAATGGTCGCCCACGAACCACTTTTCTAATTATAGACATGGCCCAACTATTGAAGGTTGCGGTTTCCACTCCCTCTATCCCCATTGAAGGCAAAGTGGCGCTAACATAAATCTGCAATGACCTGTTCATGACCAACACTTGGGTGTTTTTTGCCTGGGCAAACGAATTTTCTTCATGCAGGAGCCAGGCCAGCCGATGCAAAGCAACCGTAGTTTTGCCAGACCCCGCTGACCCCTGGATGATGACAGGTCGTTCCGGGTCACTGGTAATAAGTTCAAATTGGTCTTTGGTAATTAAGGAAAGAATACTTGGCAGACGTTTTTCACTGGACCCAATGCTTCTTGAACGATGTGCGGCGATTTCATCCTCGACATCCAGTTTATCCCAACCGGATTCGTTTTTACGAAACAGTCCTTCGGGAGTATCTATCTGAACCAGGTGCCCATTCTCAATTCGGTAAGATCGGCGTAATTGTATGTGACCGCTACGCTCCCTTTCGTTTATCACTTCAAAAAACTCTTCATCCTGCTTGTAATTGAAATATAACCCTGCGATGGGGCCATTTCTCCAGTCCACAACCCCAGCTTCAATATTGCTTTTTTTCCCTATCAGAAAAGACACCTCACTGCCGTCCTCCTCTTTCGTGCAAACCTTGCCGAAATAAGGTTCTTGAATTAGTTCGAGCAGAGCCTTGTCGCTGTTTTTTCGGATATCAAAAACCCGGTGAGCCACGGCCTCATCTGATACCAGAGGTTGTCTTTCTTCATCGTTCCATTCATTGACTACCTGACGCGTCAACTCGCGGGCTGCCAGATTTGCGCTGACTTTTGATGCCTGAGCTTGAGGAAGTTGTCGGCATAGCGACTCCAAGGTCCTTTCGAGGAGTTGTTCCTCTTCTTCAATCATCCTCTTTTCTTCTTCAGTTAAGGCCATGTTTCATCGTCCCAATATCAAGTCAATAAGTTTGCGCAAATGCTAAACTTATTAATGTAAAGGAGACAAACCTCAGGGGTCAACTAAAATCACTAAATCGGATAAAAATATCTTTAGGTCCGCCTATTTTCTCTCAGAAAACCCAAGAAAACCTTTAAAACGAGTGGTTTTTACTCTATTATGAGATATCGTAATACAACAATCATAAAGTCCCTTCAGGGGATATTTTAGGAGTTTTTCATGAAAACTTATGAGGATCTGGAAGGAGATGGCGGATCCAATATTATCGGGCAGGTGGTGGAACTCGGTGAAAAGTTACGCACCCGCCTCGATAAAATTAAATATAAAGTGGCATTAATGAGCGGTAAAGGCGGCGTCGGTAAAAGTTCCATCACTGCCAACATAGCTTCCTGTCTTGCCGATCGGGGTAACAAAGTCGGAATTTTGGATGCCGATCTAAACGGGCCCAGCATTGGTCACCTGTTAGGCGTTGGCAACGATGCTCAACTGGATATGAAAGATGATGGACTAGAGCCAGGTATCGGTCATCAGGGCATCCGTATCATGTCAATGGATATGCTTTTGAAAACCGCCGAAACACCCATCATGTGGACCGATGCAGACGATGCCACCGCATCCTGGGTCAGCGTCATGGAGTCCACCGCCATTCGAGAACTGCTGGCAGATACCAATTGGGGCGAGTTGGATTATCTCCTCATCGACATGCCACCGGGCAGTGACCGCATAGACAACATCCGTTCCCTCATTCCGGAACTTGCAGGCGTGGTAGAGATCACCATTCCATCTCCACTTTCTCAGCACATTGTGACCAAATCAATCACCAAGAATAATAAAATGGGAGTCCCCATCATTGGGTTGATTGAGAACATGGCTACCTATGTTTGCCCGCATTGCGACAAAGAAGGCAAGCTGTTCGACGGAGAGGACGTGCACAAACTAAGTGAAAGAAAGGATGTTCCCTATATTGGCAAGATTCCTTTTGATACCCGAGTATCCCGGAGCCAATCAGGAAACCTTTTTTATAAAGAGTTCAAAGATTCTGTTACAGGCCAGGCCATTGCCGAAGCCGTGGACAATATTGAAAAATTCACCACCAAATAATCAGGAGACGTAATGAAATTCCTTTGTATCCCTTGTGATGTCAAGATGGAAGTGCAGACCGATGGCATCATGCCAGAAGAAAAGCAAAATCTTGCCATGAAGTTTAAATGCAAAAAATGCGGGCATAGTATCGCCATGCTCACCAATAAATTTGAAACCGAATTTGTCAGCAAACTGGGTGTAGAGATGGGAGGCGCCACCGATGTCAGCAAGGCTCCTATGGCGGCAGTGAGTTCCTCTTTGGCACAAGCTAAAGAAGAACTGAAGGCAACCAATCCCGAAGACGATCTCATCTGGACAGAAGAGGCTGAACAACGAATCAAAAAAGTTCCCTTCTTTGTCCGCGGCATGGCAAAAAAGACCGTGATCAATTTCGCTATGGAAAAAGGCATCACAACCATAGATGCCAAAGTCATGGACGAGGTCCGCGAAAAAGTCGGCATGTAGCGGCGAGGCGCCGCAGCCTAGGGGTCACCACCCAAAAAGCGAACCACACCGGGAGTATGTCGTAGCTCGTTTGGCTAGAAAGACTATTGCCCCTTTGACTTGAGATTAAAAAAGAAAACCCCCGGATGGTCCAACCGTCCCGGGGGTTTTTATGTTTAATTTTAAATACTTAGATATAAATACTTAATTGAAAAAATAAACCTATGAACCGGACCTGTACGGTTAAGTTTTGGTCGCAAAAAAAAAGCGGGAACCCGGTTTTACCCAGATTCCCGCTTTAAATTAACTCAAAAATTCACTTACTGCTAGTGTCCCAAATGGCCATTCAAAATGGGAGAACTGAGAATGTTTTTGTTTCCACTTTTGGTAGCCAGCTTTTTGGCAACCCCAAAATGCATGGTGGCTGCGCCATGCTCTCCTAAAGCATCTAAGGCAACCGCTTCATTAAAATGTGTTTCTGCCAAAGAACCGTCAGCTGCCGAGGCTTCCTTGAAATGTTTTAAAGCTTCATCAGCATGACCCATTCCCCAATGCTTGATCCCGGCTTTGTTGTGCATATCGGCACCTTTATCGGATCCGGCGGGAAGCTCCATCGGTCCCTCTTTGGCTACCGCTGTGAGAGGCAAAGATATCAAAACCAAGGTAAATAAAACTGTAATTATTATGCGCATATCACGACTCCCTTAATATTATGATTACCTTAAGTATATTAATACTGCATGAATCCAATTTAGCATAATTGTGGATCTAAATTGAATAGCTAATTAATGTTGTTATATTTGACCCAGCCCAGCAATAAGCTTATGATAAATATTATTAGCAAAGTGTTGTATTTAATGATTTTTTTTAATTAAAAGCTTTTATATGTCAGAAGACCAAACCCTTGATTTAGATAAGCTGGTTTCCAGCAGAATTGAGAGAGGAGTTGCCACTGTCAGTCTGATTCTGGAAAATAAGAAATTGGGTGATGAAGAAATTATCCGGCTTGTAGAGATGGAAGTTTTGGCCGAAGTGACACATCTGGAGTTGGGGGAAAATCAAATCAGTGACAAAGGCGTATCGGTGCTCTGCAACTCCCCTTTCACAAAAAATCTTAAAGTTTTAAATTTAAAATCCAATAAAATTACTGAAATTGGGGCTCAGTTTATCGCTCAGGCAAAAAACCTGACCCAACTGGAAAATTTGATTTTAAAGTTTAACCGCATTGGAGAACAGGGGGCTACCTATTTGGCACAATCGGAAACCCTTGTGAATCTGACCACATTAGACCTTTTTCGCAACCATATTGGGGAGGCCGGTGCTAAGGCCATCAAAACTTCAAAAAACTTCAGGAGAGTGAGCCGTCTACGGCTCGACTAAACATAGAATGGACTTATCCAGAGCTTATCCACGCAGCCCTAAAGTAAAGATGGCAGGTTTGGTACAATTGGCACGCATGATCGATAAAGCACAAGCCTATAAAGAAAACCAAATTGCTGATTATGACTATCCCTGTCCGCTTGATAAAATCATCTTGAATTTCCTGCGTATTGACTCAGATGCATTCGCCAGTAAAGTTGTGGAAGGCGGGGATGAAGCAATCAGCACTTGGGCCGAGGAAACCCTTAAAAGCAAAAAACCCGAAGAGTTCCAGTTCATCAATGACCAGATTCTCGAACGAAAACCTGATTCTGAAGATCGACTGAGATATTTTTCTGAAACCCGTGACCGGATTGACCCTTCAAGAAAAGATGTCAACACCTGGGTAGATCTTCTGGATTTAGAAGAAGGCCGCCTACCCCCAAAATAATTTTATTCCTAACACTTTTCATTCAAGCATCTACTGCCTATTTTGCCCGTATTTTTCCTCCCTCGTCCTTAATTGAATAATTCATGAAAAAAGCCCTTAAAAACCAAAAACCCGTCAAAACTAAAAAAAGGAAAAAACGTTCCAAACTTGGAAAAATTTTAATTATCACGTTTTATTCCTTCACCTTATTTTGTTTGATCGCCGGATTTGCCGGAGCGGGTTTTATATATTTCCACTATTCTCAGGATTTGCCAGATGTCCGCGAGTTAAAGAATTACCACCCAAGCACCATTACTCAAGTATTTTCGCAAAGGGATGAAAAAATTGCCGAGTTTTATATAGAAAAACGCATCATGACACCGCTCGAAGATATTCCTATGTCTCTGAAGCAAGCGGCTCTGGCCGTTGAAGACTCCAACTTCTATTACCATTTTGGCATTGACCCTAAAGCAATCTTCAGGGCATTTATCACTAACTTAAAAGCCGGTCGTGTGGTGGAAGGGGGCAGCACCATCACTCAACAGTTATCTAAAACACTGTTTTTATCTCGTGAGCGTACTTTACCCAGGAAAATCAAGGAGGCCATTCTGGCCATCCGGTTGGAACTGGTTTTCACCAAGGATGATATTCTTGAAATGTACCTCAACCAAATTTATTACGGTCATGGTAGTTATGGCGTGGAGGCCGCCGCCCGCACCTATTTCGGCAAAGGTGTAGCAGACCTTACTATAGCGGAATGCGCATTGATTGCCAGCCTTCCCAAAGCTCCCAACCACTATTCCCCCTACAAGGACCCGAAGCGAGCGAGAAAAAGAAGGAACCATACTATTCGGAGAATGGACTACCTCTCCTTTATCACCCAGGAAGAGGCAAAAGCGGCCATGAACGAGGAGTTTAATCTGGGTAAAATCACAGACATGTTAAACAAAGCACCCTACTTTGTTGAACATATACGACAAATTCTGCAAGAAAAATATGGCAGCAGCAAACTCTACCGTGGCGGATTGAAAGTTTATACCACTCTGGATATCGACCTGCAAGAAGCTGCTCAACGATCCGTCAAAAGTAACTTGAGAATCGCGGACAAACGGTATGGTTATCGAGGCTCGTTAGGTAACGTGGATCTATCTCAAGGTGCATTGGCCATTCAGGAAGGCCTCATCAAAATGAATCGTTTTGAAAAGGGTGGAGGAATCGTTGAAGGAAACATTATTAAAGGGGTCGTAATCGCGGTCAATGCAAAACAGGTATCGGTCCTGTTAGGACCTGATGAAGGAACCATTGACATTCAGGATATGAATTGGGCGAGACCTCCCAATCCACATCTGGACGGAAGATGGGCAAAGATTAAACGACCCAGCGAGGCATTGTTTCCGGGGGATATTATTTGGGTAAAGCCATTAAGAATTATGGGAGGAGGACTGGGCTGGGCATTGGCTCTGGAGCAAGAACCACAAGTGGAAGGCAGTCTGGTAAGCCTAGATCCTAAAACGGGTCAAATCAAAGCCATGATTGGAGGTTACGAATTTTCCAAGAGCCAGTTTAACCGAGCAGTTCAGGCGGTACGCCAACCCGGCTCTGCGTTTAAGCCCCTTATTTATGCAGCAGCAATTAAAGAAGGGTTTTCACCGTCCAGCATAATTATTGACTCTCCAATAATATTTAAGGAAAAAGAAAATGCTTTTGATAAATGGAAGCCTGTAAATTTTGAAGAAAAATTTTATGGACCAACTTCTTTGAGAACTGCCCTCACCCACTCTAGAAATGTGGTAACTGTCAAGCTAATGCAAAGCATTGGTATCAAAGGAACCATCAATCTGGCAAAAAGCCTGGGGATCACCTCCAAAATGGAGGCCAACCTATCTATTTCTTTAGGATCATCTGGGTTAACCCTTTACCAGCTCACTTCCGCGTATTCAGCATTTGCAAACAATGGAACCTTAATCAAACCCAGCGCAATCAGAAATATTCAAAACCGCAAAGGAGAAATTCTATACAGTTCCTCTCCAGACATCACTCAACCTATTTCTCCAGGTATCGCCTATACGATCACAAGTTTATTGCAAAGCGTGGTGGAACATGGAACTGGAAAAAAAGTTAAAGCGCTTAATCGACCTGTAGCAGGAAAAACGGGGACCACGAATAATTATGTAGACGCATGGTTCATGGGCTACACACCAGAATTGGTAACAGGAGTTTGGGTTGGGAAAGACAAGGATGAGTCCTTGGGGAGAAATGAAACAGGTTCCCGAGCGGCTATACCCATTTGGTTACAATTCATGCAAGAGGCTCTTGCCAATGCACCCATCACTAACTTTGAAGCCCCCAGCGATGTTCAATTTTTAAGAATCCAACCCGAATCTGGGGAACCCGCCATATTTGAAGAACCCGGCTCTAAGTTCGAGATCTTCTCACAGGATTTTCTTCCAGAAAGCGAACAACCTTATCCTGAATTTGAAGATACTTTATAAGTCAGGAATATTAGGTGAGACAAGCGTAAACGGGCTAGTTCTCCTGAACAATTTTTTTTCTTTTTACTGTCAGCGCAAAAATATTTTTTTCGGAATCGCCTGATGGAAGTAAAGTGGTATTTCCTGTAACTCCTGGAAAGTTTTTAACGCGCTTCAATTTTTCCAGCATCTTGACCCTGTTTTCTGCGCCAGCTAGAATATTTTTTATGAATATGTTTGCGGCATCAAAAGCCTGGGCTGACAAATAAAGTGGCTCCTCACCAAAATTGGTTTTAAACTCCTGAACAAATCGTTGCACTTCTAACTGATGAGAATCGGGATAGAAACCATCGACAAAATAAACCGCCTTCAAATACTTCCCGCCCAACTTAACCAGTTCAGGAGAGTTCCAACCATTGGCACCCAGTAGCGCAACTTTATTTACATTGTAAAATGCCAATTGGGGAATTATCAAGCCCACTTTATCGTAAACACCGGGGATAAAAATTGCGTCATAACTTAATTCCAGAGACACTTTTAATTTTTCGACATCCCTCTCTGACAAATGCCCCATATCAATTATTGGCCGGGATAAAACAGAAGCATCACTGAAATCTTCCACCTGTCCATCGTTCAACAATATTTCACGGGCAATCTTTACCAAGTTATCATCCTCAACACCGCCAATTTGCAAAATCTGTTTTTTAAAATCATTTTGGGAGCGCTCATAACCTGAAACCGCAACTATTTCTCCACCCAAAGCTTCTACTTCATTTATGAATATATCCTTCAATTCCAATCCAAAAGGCTCGAGGGGATGGAGAACAGCAAACCTTCTCAAGTGGAGATTATTAACAGAATACTCCGCCAGAAATTTAGCCTGAATCTCTCGAGTCAAAGCATTTCTGAAAACATAGGGATTACCTTCGACCAGGCCCTGAGTGGATGCAGTGGGTGAAAGTATAGGGATGTGATATTGCCGAGCTACCTCACCTGCAACTTTCACCTCATCACTCAATAGAGGCCCAATAATTCCCACTACATTAGGTAAACCAGCCAGTTCAGTAACAAGCTCTTTTAAACGCAAATGATTTCCGGAATCTCTCACTTCCAGAGCAAATTTTTCTCTAGTTTGAGAAGCCAGTTTATTCACCGCAAGCTGAATTCCCTGCAATACTCTTTGTCCGGTCAGCGCAAGTTTCCCCGTCAGAGGAAGAACCACGCCAATCTTCACTTTCGTCTCAGTACCTTTCTTAATAGAATTCAACCAACCTTCAGCTTCAGTTTTACGGGAATGGTTAGGGAAGGCTTCAATAAATTTCTCTACACTTGCCAAGTAGCTCGAAATATTTCCAGTTCCCCTGAAAAAAGAAATTTCTTTCAACAATAAATGATCCACTGGAAAACCAGTTCGAAACTTCTGAATTAGTGTTGAAACCTGGGTCATCCCTATTGTTTTATTAATTAGTTTTTGGGTAACTGCAACCGCGTGTTGACGGACTTCCTTATCTTCTATCTGCCCATAAACTTTTTTCAATTTAGACAATGCTTTTTCATAATTCATCCGACCTTCATCTATCCTGGCCAGATAAACCATGGCTTCCCATTTACTTTTTTTAATCGGTGAAGATCGCAATACTTTTTGAAATAAGGCTTCTGCATGACCATAGTCTTCTAACTCATAGTGGCAAACTGCCATATTGAATCTTGCTGAGTTTTTCAGGATGGATTTAGGAAAACGCTGCAAAAGAATTTGATAGAAGCGAATTGCCGAAGAAAAGGATCTGCTAGATTGATCGATTGAGCCCAGGCGAAACAATGCCTGATAACTTCTTTTTCCAGAAGGATTCTGGGACAAATAATCGTGATAAAGGGGCTTGGCTCCAAGAATATCTCCCGAGTGAAACAAATATTCGGCCTGCAAAAAAGGATCGCTCTGCAAAGCTGGTTTTGTTTGCTCAATGTCACTGCTTTCAAGAAATTTTTCGTCCGGCCCAGCATGAGCAAACCCATAAATGACAAGCTGAAAAATCAATATAGATAAAAACTTTTTCATCAATCTATACGCACAAAAATTTGAATTGTGGAAATATATTTAATCATTAGACTTACCTTTATCTTTTAGTTTATGCTTTTCAATTCGATACCTCATCGAACGAAAACTGAGATTCAAGTTTTTTGCCGCCTTATTTATAATGCCATCAGAACGCATCAAGGCATTGGCAATCATTTTCTTTTCAATTTGGTCCAGGGTTTTTTCGAGGTCAATATCATTTTGGCCCAATTCAGGTACCTGGATTCTATCGGGAGACAATTGCCCTAATAACTCATCCGGCAAACTGATCTTCCTGATCTTCTGCTCAGATTCCAGCACAACTGCCCTCTCAATGACATTCTCCAGTTCTCTCACATTGCCGGGCCAGGAATAACTCTCAAAAACTTTCAATGCATCCGGGTCAACACCTTGAATATAGGCTTTATTGTGCAGTGTATTATATTTATTAATGAAAAAGTCCACCAATTCGGGGATGTCTTCTTTACGCTCCCTTAAGGGCGGAAGATGAATGGGAATAACGTTCAAGCGGTAATACAAATCTTCACGGAAAGATTTTTCTTCCACCAAATTAGAAAGATTGCTGTTTGTGGCCGCTATGATTCTTAAGTCCACGGGCATGGATTTAGTGCTACCCAATCGTGTGATCTCATTCTCTTGCAATACTCGCAACAGTTTAACTTGAGTTGATAACGGGGCATCGCCAATTTCATCAAGAAAAAATGTGCCTTTATTCGCAGATTCCATTAATCCCAGCTTTAAAGAATCTGCACTTGTGAACGCTCCTTTTTCATGCCCGAACAATTCGCTTTCTAGCAGACTTTCCGGCATAGCTCCACAATTGATGGAGACAAAAGGATAGTTTTTTCTATTCCCATTAAAATGGATAGCTTTGGCTATAAGCTCCTTACCTGTCCCGCTTTCACCAGTGATTAAAACAGTTGCTTTACTTTTGGCAACCTTTTCCACCAAATTGAAGATTTTTTGAATGGGCTCAGACTTCCCCAATATATTTACCAGTTGGAAACGATCATCCAGTGCACTCTTTAATAGACGGTTCTCCTTGGCAAGCTTCCTTTTCTCCAAAGCGTTCTTGACGATTAACTGAATGTCCTCAATCTTGAAGGGTTTGGATATATAATCGTAGGCACCTTTTTTCATAGCGGTGACAGCTGTTTCGGCAGATGCATAAGCCGTCATCATTACTACAGGAGTATCTGGGAGAGTATTCCGAGCCTCATCCAAAACATCTATTCCATTGGAGTCGCCCATGCGGATATCGGTTAGAATCAGGTCAAAAATATTTTCCCGAATCAGCTTAATGGCTTTTTCGACGCCGGAGGCAGTGATCACTTGAAAGCCTTCCTCTTCAAGCATTATTACCAGGAAGTCTCGCAAGCTTTTTTCATCATCCACAATCAGAATGGAATTCATATTATGATTTTATCGCCATTCTTACCTGCAAATCAACAGCGGAGAAGTTTTGCAGGCAAACGTTCTCTCAGCTCGGAGTATTTTTAACGATTAAAAGTTTCGGCGTAGAGTTTTAGTCGCAGAGCATTGAGTTTTATAAATCCTTCGGCATCGTCCTGGTTATACCCATGACTTTCTTCAAAGCTCGCTATATTCTGGTTATATAGCGATTTTTCAGCTTTTCTGCCTATTACCACACAGTTACCCTTATACAGTTTCAGCCTGACCTCTCCCGTAACATTGGCTTGAGAAGCGTCAATCAAACTTTGGGTAAGTTCTCTTTCAGGGGAAAACCAGAAGCCGTTGTAAACCATCCGGGCGTATGAAGGAATTAGGGAGTCTCGAAGAAATGTAACTTCACGATCCAGGGTGATGGATTCAATCCCTCGATGAGCTTCGTGTAAAATTGTTCCCCCTGGGGTTTCATATACTCCACGAGACTTCATCCCCACAAAGCGGTTCTCTACAATATCAATACGGCCTATTGCGTTTTCCCCTCCCACCTGATTGAGCTTTTCCAGCAGTGTTGCGGGACTCATCTTTTCCCCGTTTATAGCAACCGGGTTACCCTGTTCGTATGAAATCTCTATAATTGTCGGCTTATCAGGTGCCTTCTCGGGCGAGACCGACATTAAAAACATATCTTCGTGGGGTTCATACCAAGGGTCCTCCAATACTCCTCCCTCATAACTAATATGAAAAAGGTTACGATCCGTACTATAGGGTTTGTCTTTGGTAACTGGAACAGGAATCCCGTGCGTTGTGGCGTAATCAATTAATGCTGTTCTGGAGTTCAAATCCCACTCACGCCAGGGAGCAATAATTTTAATTTCCGGATTGAGAGTATGGTAGGCCAGCTCAAAGCGCACCTGATCATTTCCCTTACCCGTTGAGCCATGTGACACACCATCTGCCCCTTCCATGTTCGCAATTCGTATCTGCTCCTTGGAAATTAAAGGGCGGGCAATGGAAGTCCCTAAAAGGTAATTATGTTCATAAAAAGCATTGGCTCGTAGCATGGGAAAGACAAAATCGCTCGCAAATTCCTCTCGCAGGTCTTCGATATAAACCTTACTCGCCCCCGTTGCCAGGGCCTTCTCTCTAACCGGGTCCAACTCCTGTCCCTGCCCTACATCGGCTGAAAAAGCGATGATTTCACAATCATATTTTTCCTTTAGCCATTTTATAATGACAGAGGTATCCAATCCCCCAGAGTAGGCCAATACAATTTTCTTAATTTTAGTTCCCATAACTACTTTCTTTCCAGGTTAGAAAATTTCGGTTGTGATCCTACTTACCGAATCCAGATAATTATTAATTCAAAAAGCAGTGGCATATTGAGCGGCCCCAAACAATGGAGCACTTTCGTCCGTCACCACTTTCACAGGGACTCCCAAGAGATATTTTTCGAATCTACCCTTGGAAAGAAACCCTTCCATAAAATCCCCTTCCCGCAATAAGGGTATTATCTTAGGAGCAATCCCTCCTGCGAGATAAACGCCTCCATTCGATAAATATTGCAAAGCTAAATTTCCCGCCACGGCTCCATACAGAGAAACAAATAGTTTCAGGGTTTGTTCACAAACCGGAGAAGATTTTGCGATGGCTTTTTCAACAATAGAAGAAGGGTAATCGATGGCCTCAAACTTGCCCTGCGAATCACCTTCATTAGAAGTTGACCTGATAAACCCATAAATATCTAATAATCCAGGCCCTGATAATACTCGCTCCAGGCTGATCCTCGAATACTTTTTTTGCAGGAAAAACAAAAGCTCCGATTCTAATTTGTTTCGGGGAGAAAAATCACAATGTCCCCCCTCGGAATCCAGAACAATATATTTGCCATTTCCAGCAGGGATCAAAAAAGCCTGTCCCAAACCCGTGCCAGCTGAGATCACTGAGATTCTTCCATCCGTTACTGGAGTTCCAGGTTGAAGGGTCTCAATATCTTCAGGGTCTAAAAAAGGAATCGCGCTTGCCATAGCTACTAAATCGTTGATAAGCCAGACCCCATCCACACCTAATTTTTCTTTTAGTCGTTCCGTCTCAATCTGCCAAGAAAGGTTGGTCAAACTGCACATTCCGTTAATGACCGGACCCGCTACGCCAAAACAAGCTTTTCTAATCTTGGAATCGTTACCCTCTAAGAAATCCTCCAGTATTGTTTCGAAGCATGAAAAGTCCCTACTAATATAACGCTTTTCCTTTATCCGGGTGGTGTTATCAAAAAGAGCCAAGTGGGTCTTGGTCCCACCGATATCACCAGCCAGTATCATTGCTTTTCATTACTTAAGAAATGAACGAATACGCTCATCCAATGCATTTTGATCTTTAGTAAAAGATTGTAATGCCGATTGCGTCATCAAATCATCCAGTGCAACAGAATCCGGCCAAGCATTTAGATCTGGAATTTTTCCATGCTCCTGAATTTTATTTAAGTCGTCTTCGCTAAAAGGATGAAACAGATTGACATCTCGCGCAATTTTATCCAGTTCCTCCCCCTGCATGGAATCCAGGTCTGGTCTAGCAACAAGGGCGTCCACAAAATTCCTAAACTCTTCAGATAACTGCCACAGTTCAGAAAAACGTTTGGCAAAACGATGCTGAGGATCAACCCCAGGTTCAATGGAATCATCAATATGAGAAACCACTTGGTCAGGTAATTTTCCGGAGTCCTGATAATCTTTCATAGCCTTTGGTGGTATTGTCAACACATCCAGTCCGGCTAAAAAAGCCACCTGCTCTCCGTTTCTTATACTGGCCGCAATTAATCTTGAGCTTACATGTTTGTCGTTTTCACGTGCAGACCGTAACGCCTGTTGAGTGGCCAATGTCACTTTTTCTCCCACCAGCTCACCTGTTCCAGCATTGTGATCCATAACCACTTGATTCAGCCTGCCTAAAAAAACATTCACAAAATCAGGATTGGCCAAACGCGCCGCCAGATAATTTTGGCGCACTGAAAATCCCAAAGTAAAATTAATAGGAACGCCTTCCTGCCGTAAAGTACGAACAGCTAAATATCCTTCAGGGGTCAAGGGCACCTTGACGGTAAAATATTCAGGGCATACCATAAAATAACGGCGGCCATAATGGAGAGTTCGCTCAATACTTCTGGATATCGCCGGGTGCAATTCCACACTGACTTTTACCTTGAAAGCCTGAACCAGACGCAGGGCAATCTTACAATTGATTACGAAGCCGACCTCCAGAATCATTTCCTCTTCAGACAAGTCCAGCCCCTCTTGTCTGATTTTGTGGATGGTGTCCTCAATGACCTTATCCATAACTCCACTCTGAACCACCTGATTGGCTAGAGTATTATTAGTGGTTAAAGCCGTGAGTTCATCCTTCCATATTTCTTGGGCTTTTTCTAATTCGCCTGTATCAATCCACACCTCCGTGCCAAGAGCTTTTAATCGGGCTAATAAAGGATCGGATTCATTTTGAGGCGACTCCCCCTCAATCTTTTCAAAAGCCAGCCCATGTAAAACCTCATCCAGCTTTTGGCTCACAATAGCCATGTATTTATCCTTTCTAAATTCCGGGTTTACCCAAAAGTTTGAACATATTTTCCTTATAAAACTCTACACCTGGCTGATCAAACGGATTTACCCCATTCAAGCAGCCGGTCATAGCCACCGCCCTTTCAAAAAAATAAAAGAGCTGACCCAGGGAATATGGCGAACGATCTTTAACTTTTAGTGTCATATTGGGAACGCCTCCCTCTTTATGCGCATTAGCAGTTCCCAACCAAGCTTTCTCATTGACCCTATCCAGCGTTTCACCGGCGAGGTAGTTTAAACCGTCCGCATCATTTTGGAAAGCGGGTATTTTCAACTGTCTCCGGGAAGCCTCAAGAGTTAAAAACGTTTCAAAAATATTTCGATTACCCTCTTGAATCCATTGCCCCATAGAGTGGAGGTCAGAGGTAAACCCAACCGATGCGGGGAAAATTCCTTTCAAGTTTTTGCCTTCGCTTTCACCCGCTAATTGTTTCCACCACTCGGCCAGATAACCAAAAGCAGGTTGAAAGGTTGCCAAAATTTCTGTAGTTTTTCCCTTTTGGTAAAGTAACTGACGGATCACCGCGTAACGGTAGGCATCATTTTGATCCAAAGAAGGCTTTGAATAAATTGTTTCGCCTCGACGAGCCCCTTCCAGCAACTCCCGAATATTGATCCCCGCCACCGCCATAGGGAATAGTCCCACCGGGGTCAACACAGAATATCGACCTCCCACATCATCCGGGATCACGAAAGTCTTGTAACCCAAGTCATTTGCAAGGCTTTTAAGGGCGCCCTGGCTGGAGTCTGTCGTAACAACGATACGATCTCGAGCGCCGTCAGCCCCGTACTTATTCTCCACCATTTCCTTTAGCAGGCGGAAGGCAATAGCAGGTTCAGTGGTGGTTCCCGATTTGGAAATCACATTTAGACACACATCTCGCCCGGCTATCAGGTCAAAAAGATCTGCATGGTAATCGGAACTGATATTCTGCCCCGCAAAATATATCTCTGGCCCTCCCTGCCTGCCAAACTGGTTTGAAAAAGAAGAATTCAGGAAGGAAATTCCAGCTCGTGACCCTAAATATGATCCGCCAATGCCCACAACGATAAATGCCTCACATAAATCGCGGACAGACCTTGCTGTAGATTCGATTTCCGCCACATTGGTATCGGGAATGGACGAGGGCAAATGCAACCAGCCCAAATAGTCTGCCCCCTCACCGGTACCGCCCTCTAACTGGTCATGGCACAGGTTAACTTGCGCCTGAAGGTTTATAACCTCCTGGTCAGAAATAAAGGACTTTAGGTTTTCACAATTAAGAGAAAGGTTTGACATACTGAGTGTTTAATATCCCGTTTATCTTTGCAGTTTAGTGAATTTGGACCCCTCCAGGGTCAGGTTATACATAAGGCCCTTCTGGCCAAACACAAATGCTACGATAGGGTCTTTAACATTGGTCGTGTCCAAAGAATCGCCCATGCCCAAAGAGATCAATGCCACCGATCCATCCACTCCAGCCTTCCAGCCATCGCTATTTCTAAATTGCTTTAAAGCATCCTCTTTGATAAATATTATTACGATTGATTTTGCCTGGGCACCTAACTGAAAACCTACCGAAGCGGCCATGGTACTGTAATAATCAGCACTCTTACCGCCGATCCGCAAAGCCCCTTCGCCATATTCCCCCCCAATACCAATACCCACTTTAATAACTTGTGGAAACACCAGGACCCCTTTGGCTTTTCTTATAAAACTATCGGCGCCTGGAACTTCCTTACTAAAACGTTCCAGGGTTGCATCTACACTCACATCTATTTCTTTAGCCGTTGCTGAAAAAGCAACGCTGGCTGAACCCATTAAAACCAACCCAACCACAACCCAGATTATAAAAAAATAACTCTGCTTCATTTTCGAACTGATGTCAGATTTCATATGTTTTACCTTTTGAGTTTGGGTTTCCAGAATCAACTTTCACCGAGCCATATTTTAAAGCTTTATCTAGAAATGGTTAACAGGTTTTCTTATTTTTTTGATTTTCCCAACAACACCAGCCATTAGAATTAACATTAATAAAATATAGCTAAATATTCAATAAATAATATTAAAATAAACCACATGTATCAAGCCTTTGCAAATTAACAACTTCTGTTAATATAAATATAAAGAGCAAGCCTAAAAACTTGAATTTTTTAGGAGGTGCCATATGTTTTATGAAACCCGCGTTTTGGATGCTTATGGGAACCTGAAAAAAACTATCTCTCCCCAGGAACTACAAACCCGACACTGGAAAATATTTCAACAATTAGAGGAAAGAACCGTCTTTCAGCAGAAGAAAGGTTCGTCTAGGCCGGGAAGAAAAAAAGGGAAAAAGGACGAAAGTTTATTGGTGGCCCACTAAAAAAAGCCAGTTAGTCACCGATTTATACCAGACTTTTAGAGAAAATAAAAGCAGTGGCTAATTGCCCGAGCGACGCTGGAACATCACCGAAATCCAAAACGTTTGGTGAGTGTTTACTTGATATTCAAAATATCGCGAATAAAGAGGTTCGTGGCTTTTACTACATGCGGTTTCTCGAGATGAGATTTCATATCGGCGGGAAGACGCAAAGTGAAGGTGGATCCAACACCTAGCTCACTTTCCCCATTCAAGTTTCCTCCCATAGCCAAGACCAATCGGTGTGTAATTGCCAGCATCAGGGCGTCAGCGCCGAATTCGCTTGAAAGATTTTCATCCGCATGAGTGTACCCTTTAAACAGGCTCTTCAGTATTTTTGGGTCGATGCCTGCTCCATTGTCTTGCACGGAGAAGGTCAGCCAATCTGTTTCCCCTACTGCTTCCCGACTCCCTTTAAACGACACCTTTCCGTTTTTGGTCGCGTGGCAAGCGTTCTCTAAAAGATTAAACAGAACCCTTTCAACCCTCTCCCGGTCTCCATTCAACTCACCCAGTGACTCAGAAAGAGCCAGAGCTAGTGAATTCCCTGATTGCTCAGCTTCGGGTCTAATTCTATCCACCACACCATTTACCAGATCGATTAGGGGGAATATTTTATAATCCAACTCTGAGCGGCCCGACTCAATTTTAGACAAGTCAATAATCTCTTCGACCCATTTCATCAACTGACTACTGGCCTTACGGATTTTTCCTGCATCGGTGACAAGGTTATCCAAACCCTCATCCTCCAGTTCTTCCTGGATCATTTCACTGTAGCCAATAATGTGATTGAGGGGAGTTCTCAGTTCATGACTGAGGTTTGCAAGAAAGACGGACTTACTCAGGCTGGAAGTCTCGGCCTCACGCTGATCGAGAGCCGACTTTTGCAGAGATTTCTCCAGTTCTGCCGTACGCACGGCAACCTGGTCCTTTAGGGATTTTTTATGGTGTTCAATTTTCTCACCGCGCTTTTCCGTTTCTTCCAGCACGGCGTTGATCTTTTCGATCAACGGATCGAAATGATCATCTCCAGTTTTATCGATTCTTTGCGAATAGTCCCGGTCCTTAACGATATTTTCAAGGATTTTTCGAATTCGCTCAGTGTGCAATGGCCCTACTCCGTCAAACCCTTTTCGGCGAGCCAGCGCTCCGCTTCCAGAGCCGAGGCACATCCTGTCCCGGCGGCGGTAACAGCTTGGCGATATTTATGGTCATGCACATCTCCGGCTGCAAAGACCCCTTCAATATTAGTTTCCTGGGTTCCCGATTTCAGTTTGATATAACCCGCATCATCAAGGTCCAACTGTCCGTTGAAAATGGATGTATTGGGAACATGTCCGATAGCATAAAAAATACCGGTAACGTCTACTTCACGCACCTCATCAGTCTTGACATTTTTGAGTTTGGCCCCGGTCACATAATCTGCGCCCACCGCATCTTCAAAAACCGTGTCCCAGATAATTTCCAGCTTAGGATTTTTTAACGCTCTCTCCTGCATGATCTTGGATGCACGTAGTTGATCACGTCGATGAACCAGATAAACCACTGACCCGAATTTTGCCAGGTAGGTGGCTTCTTCTACAGCCGTATCGCCACCACCGATGACCATCAGCGGCTGGTTGCGGAACATGGGAAGCGCACCATCACAAACGGCACAGGCCGACATGCCGTTGTTCCACATTTTTTCTTCATTGGGAACTCCCATCCGCTTCGCAGTCGCCCCAGTAGAAATAATCACAGAATGCGCACGCACCTCGCGGTTTTCGGATTTCAGGACAAAAGGTCTTTGGCTGAAATCGGCAGAGATCACATCTTCCTGAACCATTTCAGTGCCGAAACGTTCGGACTGTTTGCGAAACAACTGCATCAACTCCGGGCCCTCTATTCCTTCAGGAAACCCAGGATAGTTTTCAACTTCTGTAGTGGTGGTCAACTGCCCCCCTGCTGAGCCACCCATCATATAACCTTCAAACATAAAAGGGCTGAGATTCGCCCTGGCAGAATATATTGCGGCGGTATGACCAGCAGGCCCCGAACCGACTATCACAACGTTTTTAACATCCGACATAACTCAAACCCTTTCTACTCTTTGGTCTTTACACAGCGAAAGCCTACATCGCTATATCTCAATTCGGGATCTTTTTTGACCCGATCAGAGGTTCTTAAATAATGGCCGGGAGAATTCCACGATCCACCCCGTACCACTTTGTCCTTTTTACTTCCTTCATCTGAACCATACCAGTCCAAAGTCCATTCATAGACATTACCCATCATATCGTAGAGACCGTTGGAATTGGCCTCAAACTTACCCACATTTTCAGGGGCTCCTGTAGCATAAGGCTGTTGGAAAAAAGCACCTCCCAACCTTTCGCCTTGAGCTGCAGCCTCCCATTGCTTCTCTGTAGGGAGTTTTCCTCCTCGCCAGGCACAGTAGGTCTGCGCATCCTCCCAGCTTACAAACACAGCCGGTTGGTACAATTTATTAAAATCCTGAGGCCGATCTTCATGCAATATGGCCGGCTCACATACACCGGCAATGAAGCATTCCTTATAGTCGGCATTGGTGACCTCATATTGGTCAATCCAGAATGGAGCCAATTTCACCTTGCTAGGAGCCTCATCGTTACACCAATCAGCATTATTTTGTTCTTCCTCACAATAATAACTTCCCAGATTGTATTCTTGTCCCGGAATCAAAATTTGTAGATCTTTGGGCGCTGCATGGGAAGGAAGAGGACCAGTAATTAGATAGACAGAGAAAATGATAAGAAGTAAAACCGGCCGGGAGGAGATCATGATTCTATTTTTTCCAAAATTGCTTTTCGAACGGTTTCATAATCAGGGGCCAGTTCAACTGGGGAAAAGGCATGTTCAGACTGGACTCCTTTTATTTGGTCTGTGTGGTATTTAAAAAGAAAATCGGTGAATTTCAATCCGTTTGCGGTAGAGATCACCACCACTCGATCCTTTTTCTTAATATCACCGCGATTAACTAGTTTTTCAAGTACTGCCAAGGCCACCCCGGTATGCGGACAACAGAGCAGCCCTGTCTTATTGGCCTTGCCTGCCGCATTTGCCAACTCGCTTTCTGTGGCCTCTTCAACAATGCCATCGAATGTCTGGAGGGCACGTATAGCTTTTTTATAACTGACCGGGTCTCCAATCTGAATAGCACTTGCCAGGGTCTTTTTCGCTTGGACAGCTTCAAAAGTTTTGAAACCATTTTTATAACTGCGGTAAAGAGGGTCTGCACGTTCCGCCTGAGCACACACCAAACGAGGGAGTTTGTCGATCAACCCCAGGTCATAGAACATTTGGAATCCTTTACCAACCGCGCTGACATTACCCAAATTACCACCGGGAACGATTACAAAATCGGGAACCTTCCAGTTGAACTGTTGGACTATTTCAAAGCTAATCGTTTTTTGGCCCTCGATTCTTAGAGAGTTCATCGAGTTGGCCAGGTAGATATCATTTTTATAGCAAACCTCTTGCACCAATTTCATACAGCCATCAAAATCAGTATCAAGAGACAAAGTAAGCACACCATGTGTGATCGGTTGAATCAGCTGAGTCAACGAAACTTTATCTTTCGGCAAAAACACAATGGCAGGGATACCAGCCAGTGCACAATAGGCAGCCAATGCCGCAGACGTGTCCCCTGTGGAAGCACAAGCCACCGCCTTGATTTTTTTCCCCTTGGCCATCATTTGCTTGACCATGGAAACCAGTACAGTCATCCCCAAATCTTTAAAGGATCCTGTATGTGCCATACCACATTGTTTGACCCATAAATCATCGAGGCCTAACTGGTGGCCCAGCCGCTCAGCCCAGAAAAGGTTAGTACCCCCTTCATATGTAGATACAATATTATCGTTCTCCACATTGGGGCAAACCAGTTCCCTTTTCCCCCATACGGCACTACCATAAGGCCATTCGTTACGCCGGTACCGACTCTCAAAAAGAGTTTTCCATTTTTCAGGCGATCGTTGCTTTAACAGTTCCATATCGTGTTGAACTTCCAGAAGCTCATCACATTCCTTGCAACGATAAATGATATCGGTCAATTCATATCGGGCCTTGCACTCCTGGTTGATACATTGAAACCAAGCTTTAAATTCCATACCTATTTTTCCACACGAATTAAGTTAGACTTTCCACACACAACATCCAATTGCTCTATTTCCTTTAAAGCAGACTGAATATTTTTCTCACTGGATTTATGACACATCATCACCAGAGGGACTCCTTCACTGCCATCAGCTCGTCCTCTCTGGATCATAGACTCAATGCTTATTGAATGGGTCCCCAATATTCCGGAAATTTTAGAGAGCACACCAGGTTTATCCAAAACACTGAATCGCAGAAAATATTCTGACTCAATCTCACTGATATTCTTCAAAGGAATATTTTTAATCTCATCTTTCTGAAAAGATCCTGCAGGAATTCTTTCTCCCAAACCAGAAAGAATATTCCGGGCAATTTCCACAACATCCCCGACCACGGCACTACCCGTTGGCAAAGCACCGGCGCCATGCCCGATCAAGATATTCTCATCCATCATATCATCACAAACGCGAATGGCGTTTAACACGCCATTGACATTAGCCATCGGGTGCGCAACAGGAATCATTGCAGGATGGACACGAATATCGATCGCCTGCCCATCAAATTTAGAAATAGCGAGAAGTTTAATTCGATAGCCAAACTCCCGAGCGCATTCAATATCTTCAGAGGTGATACCTGAAATGCCGGAAACCGTAATATCATCAAATGACACGGGCGTTCCATAAGCCAGACGGGTCAACACCGCTATCTTATGAGCAGAATCAATGCCTTCGATATCAAAAGTTGGGTCCGCTTCAGCAAAACCTTTTTCCTGCGCCTCTTTTAAGGCTGTGTTGAAATCGCAATTCTCATCCGACATTTTGCTGAGGATATAGTTAGCCGTCCCATTTACGATGCCTTCCATCGATTGGATGTTATTAGCAACAAATGCCTCACGGACAGAGCGGATAATTGGGATAGCTCCCCCAATAGATGCTTCATACCCAATAGACAAACCTTTTTCAGCAACCGCAGAAAATAATTCATCCCCATGTTTTGCCAGCAGGGCCTTATTGGCTGTTACCACATGTTTTCCCTGTTCAATGGCCTGCAGAAGAAACTTCCTGGCTAGTTCGTATCCACCCATTAATTCGATGAGAACCGTAATATCAGGATGGTTAATCACTTCTTCGGCAGAAGTCGTCAGCACATTGGGCGCGAGTTTAATCCCTCGATCAGTGGTAATATCCAGGTCAGCCACTTTTACAAGTTCTACTTTAGCCCCCAACCTTTTTTGGATAATTTCACTATTTTCGCTAAGGATTTTAGCTACCCCGGCACCAATGGTGCCAAACCCTATCATTCCTATTTTGATCGTTTTCATTATCTATTTAGCTTCCTTATAAAATCTCTCGAATTCCCCGGACCGCCTGACGGATCCTGTGTTCATTTTCAACCAGCGAGAAACGTACAAAATGGTCTCCGCCTTCTCCAAACCCAATACCCGGGGCCACAGCTACTTTTGCTTTTTCAAGAAGCAGTTTTGAAAATTCAAGAGAACCAATTTTCTTGAACTCGTCCGGGATCTCGGCCCATACCATCATGGTCGCTTTTGGCGGTGTCACCTTCCAACCAATTCGATTCAACGATTCGCATAAAACATCACGCCGACTTCGGTACCTTTCACGAATTTCTTCTACACAATCTCGAGGCCCATTCAGAGCCACCGTGGCTGCAATCTGGATCGGCTGAAACATGCCATAGTCCTGATAACTTTTGATTCGCGCCAAGGCATTAATAATTTCAGAATTCCCCACCGCAAAGCCTACCCGCCACCCCGGCATATTATAACTTTTCGATAAGCTAAAAAACTCAATTCCAACGTCCTTCGCTCCAGGAACCTGCAAAAAGCTGGGGGCACGATAACCATCGAAAACGATATCACCATAAGCAAAATCATGGATCACTATTAAATCGTGTTCTTTGGCAAAATCCACCACCTTTTCAAAGAAATCAATTCCCACTACCTGAGTGGTAGGATTATGGGGGAAATTGATGACCATTGCCTTGGGTCTCGGCCAATTTCTCTTAAAGGCATCGAGAAGGGCTTCAAAAAAGTCAATGTCAGGCCCAAGCGGTACATGTATGACATCACCATTAGCTAATATGAACGCATAGGTATGAATCGGGTAAGTGGGGGTCGGGACCAAAACAGAGTCGCCAGGACTGGTGATCGCCAATGCTAAATGGGCAATACCCTCTTTGGAACCAATCGTTGCAATCGCCTCGCAATCCGGGTCCAGGTCCACGCCATGGTTCCGCTTGTACCAGTCGCAGATAGCAAGACGTAATTTATAAATTCCCTTCGAAACAGAATAGCGATGATTCGGTTCTTTTTCTGCAGCCTCAATCAATTTATCGACAATATGTTTTGGGGTAGGCATATCCGGATTCCCCAAACCAAAGTCAATAATATCTTCCCCGCGTCGACGGGCTTTATATTTAATTTCGTTGATGATCCCTAATACATAGGGAGGAAGGCGCTGAATTCTTGAAAATTCTCTCATGACTCAAATACGTTATCTGTGACGGTTCTCGATCATGCCCGGACTACTGATAATCACGAAGAAAACAGGATTCTCAAACATTTAACTTGGATAGGCTAAACCGCAAAAAACATCCTGGTCAGCCAGGGTTCGTGAGGAGGCAACCTATTATTTTCTAAGGGAATCGGGCCGAATGCCCGCGTAACATACCATAATTTATAAAACCCGGCAAACCTAAACCTGAAGTATCCCCATCAGGGTATTGGAATCATCCCAACTTCAAATTCTGCACATACCGTCCAATGGTATTGGCGTTAATTCCTATACCCTGCTTGAGCATGCTGTTCTGGAAATTGGACATCATGGATACGACCCCCACAAGGTTTCCATCACAATTGACCATAGCCCCTCCTGAATTGCCAAAAAATATTTCATTGCCCTTAAAAATTACAAATTCGGAGGAGGACATGGAAGCTTTTTTCTTGATTCTAGCCTTTTGCAGGGAGTAGTATTTTGCCTTAGGGTGACCAACGATGATCATGTTGGTATCCAATTGAAGATTTCTTTCCAGGTTGATCCAGGAATGGTGGGAGTGCCGTGTTGTCACGAACGCTAAATCCAGCCCCTTTATTCGATTGACAAAATCCACTACAATTGGTCTTCCAGGCTTCGCCAGATTATCTTCTTCTAATTGTGGAAGAAGTACTTTTAAATTTTTTCCATCCACGACATGATTCGCTGTAGCAATGAGCCGGGGACCAATGAACACTCCCGAGCCTATGGCCCCATTGGTCTTAATCACTACCGTTGCACCCGCTACTTTTTGATAAAGGCGCGCAGGCTCTTCACAGACAATACCTTTGCCAATGAGATGTTTTTCCAATTCGGTTTCGGCTGGATTGATCCAAAGTCGAAGCGCCCGACGAATACGCTTGGGATAAGTATTTTCGGGATCGGTTTTGATAAGATGCTGGTTGTGAAGGGCGATGAGCCCTACCACCATCAAAACCCAGGTCCAGTTTGTTTTCCCCTCTGGTTTACGTATAAAAGGATTCATCAGCACTAATGGAATTTTATCAAATAATTTTACTTAGCATTATTCAAGGGCTCACAGAGTTTCTACCCGTTTCCAGTTCCGGGCATTTGATATTGGCTCCCTTGGTCTTCAATTTTGAAGACCAAGGCCTGGCCCTGGATGCCATTTTGCATTTAGGAACCCTTCTAGCAATAATAATCTTTTTCAGGAAGGACCTGAAAGATTTAGCGATGGGCCTGTTTGACCGAAAGAGCGAAACCCACTACCTCGCATGGTTCATTATTTTGGCATCCTTCCCTGCCGGACTGGTAGGTCTATTTGGAGAAGGATGGATCGAAGCTAATTTGAGGGGCCCTACTTTCGTCGGGGCTAATCTTTTATTCTGGTCCTTCATATTCGTTGTGGCGGACCGCTATAACTCAAAAAGCACAAAACCGGCAGGGGAATTAAACCAGCTCAGTCTGCAACAAGTTTTATTTATTGGCTTTGCTCAGGCCATAGCCCTATTACCCGGAACCTCACGCTCTGGCATCACCATTGCCGCGGGACTTTTCACCAATCTCTCACATACTTCAGCAACCCGATTTTCTTTTCTGCTGGGCACTCCAATTATATTTGCGGCGGGCATGCACAAGCTTTTGCAATTCATAACACATCCTCCTTCAGAACAGACCTACTCCAACCTCCACATGTTATTAGGCTTGGGAATAAGCTTTGGGGTCGGCTTACTGGCTATTCAGCTGTTGCTTAAGATCGTTGCGAGAGTCGGGCTGCTACCCTTTATCATTTATAGAATTATTCTAGCCGGAGGGATTCTTCTTTTTTATTGAGGAGAGTTTCTTGGGTTTTCCAATTTCAGGCAAAAGAAAAGCCGACCTGGAAAACCAGGCCGACTTTAATTTTAAAGCTTATTATCCACAGCTTACACTTAGATTTGTTGTACCGGTATTGGTGATTCTAACTTCACCACTGATGTCTCCAATGGAGTCGCCACGGCTGAAGTTGGTTTGTCCACCTAAAACTACTTTGGTTTGTCCCATAGAGTGCTTGGTGGGCATTTTCACATAAGAATTGCCAGCCGCTCCGCCACCGTTAGTGGGGAAACCTTGGTTAGCAGTCGGGCTCAAGCTTATAGGAACCGTGGTAAAATTTGAAGATTTCCAAACCGAAGCATTTCCTTCACCCCGGTCAACCGATCCGCCACCCGTATTTTCCAAGGTGATGGATTTAGCATTAGTACATTTAGTCATCGCGCCCGGTGCCAGAGATCCGGCAAATGCAGAACTGGCGAGACAAAAAGATGCAACAGCAACAATTAGTACAACAGCGAGTTTTTTCATTTTTAATTCTCCCTTACCCTAGTTAACAAACATTCACCTACTTATATTCTAAATGAGGCTGATTCCAGAGAACCGGCCCCCTCCCTTAGTGAACTTTACAAACTGTCTTCGAGTTTTGCAGTACCTGAACTCCCAGCGACTGAAGTATTTTTAGGTACTTTTACCAAATCCGACAAGTAAGATTTCTCCTACATCATTAAGGCCCGAATCCGATAATTCAAAGAGTATACTTATGAGTCAAAACATGTCAACGTTTATTTCCACATTTGCAAATAATACATTTATTTACAATAAGTTATAAATTAAACATCCCGCCCTCAAAATCACAAATGATCCAACAAAATCTCCAATTTTCCTACAAACTATTGGGCGTTTCACCTACCCCTCTAGCAGCATTTGTACCTAGCTAAAAAAAAACACTAAAACATTCTCCCCATAGATACTTAATTCCCTCAACCTTGCAGACTTTCATCGGCGATCAATATCTCTGAAGGGAGAACCAAAGCCTTTTTCAAGCCATCCAAATTCACCTTTCCTTTAAGGGAAGCCATTCCCTCAAAACGCACGTCACCTTTTATCAGCAATTCTTCCAAATCAACAATATCTGGAATAACTGGAAAACTGTTTTGAAAATTCTCTATGTTTTGCAGAAAATCGCCCAGATCTATTTTGGGTAATTGTTGGGATTTCCTTATCGGATTTCGTTTCAATTGTCCCTTATCCAAGTTAAAAAGATTGGAACGTACCAAAAGCAAGTCATCCGTTTTTTTAACCGGTAAAAACCGCTCACGTGAAACAGTGAGACCGACAGCGCCCTCAAAGCATTCCAAAGCAGAACCGATAGCTGTTTCAAGTTGCACAACGGGAGTATTCCCAAGAGTCTTTTGATTTACCAGAACCGTCAAGTTTAATGGCGCCTGATTCAGCCTTTTGTTCAGAGCAACAAGATTGACCCAAATATTGTTGGTATTAAATACTTTGAACTTATTATGATCACAAAAATCGTCAACCTTGTCATCGGGAACCCGAGCAATTTCCAATAGCTTGAGTTTTTCATCTTGCTGGTAAAGGGTACCGCCTTTGACATCTGCAGATGTCTTGGGAGTCATTTCCATTAAGAAAGGAATATTACATTCATCCATATAGTTCAGGATGACGGGGTCTACAACGGCCCCAAGGTTATCGGCATTGGACATAAAGAGAATCTCCCTGCCTTCATCAATCAACCGCTGCAAGATTCCCTGCTGCGAAACACATTGAAAAAAATCTCCGTGGCCGGGTGGATAATAGGCCTGATCTCCCCATTTTTCAGGAGTGAGTGGGTCCAGGTTTTCTGCATGTAAACGTGGAAATTTATTTTGCTGAAAACCGATTATTTCTGAGGAAAAATTCAGTGTGTTCAGATGGGCCTGGGTTTCTTCATGCGTGTAAAAACTGTTCATCAATAGGACAGGGATTTTCTGTTTCCATTCACGGTTCAGGTTTTCGACCTGTTCCAGAATTAAATCCAGAAATGATTTTTTATTCCGCACCGTCACCAAAGATTTTGGCCCCATACAGCCCATACTGGTTCCCATACCGCCATTAAGCTTGCCCACGACAAGCTTTGATAATTGGCGCGCTGTCTTTGAAGCATCCGGTGATGGCAAGCGGGAATAATCCAGCAGGTTTTCCGAATCAGGACTCTTTATGGAATCCCAATCCTGAATTTTTGATGGACCCTGACGAAACTGAGAAATCATTTCCCAATAACTATTCAATTGGGAAGGCTCAAGCAATTTATCCAGCGCATCCCATAAAGGACCTTTACCTTCAAGCATACTTAAACCCCATGGTTCCGTGATAAACTGGGTTACTTATTTTCATATCCAATGTATAAATTTATTCATGCTAGTTTTTAAAAAAAATATCTACGAAAAAAATAACTGCCCTAACCCTGAAAATGGAATCCAGCACCACCTGGATCCTTATGATTTTATTTTCAGATCTCTAACTACCGACCGTGAAATCTTTAACGGATTACAACAACTGCCTCAACAGGAGAGCCAGAATCATTTTAATACTTTATTTCCTCATGCATCGAGATTTGGATCTGTTTCACTTTTAAACACTTTCTCTCGGTCACTCCTTGAAGGGCTGGTAAGCAGAAACCAGTGGTACTCCATGAATGCATATCATATGACATATTTGTTTGACAGTTTGCATGGCACATATGAAGAGTACAGCTACCTGGAAACTGAAGAAAGGAAAGAAATGTTTCCCGATCTTCAGGGAGAAATTATTGATTTCGACCATTTTCTGGACAATTATTTTTTTGGAACAGCATTTTTAATGAATGCTGAACGCTACAACAATATGTCCGCAGAGGAAAAGAAGCACTTAAAGCTCACTGACCCTTGCCTATTCGGGGTTGTCAATCGGCTAATCCCTGATGGGGAGGAAACCCAGTGCAAAGCAAGTTCAGAAACACCTTATTCATCCTGAACAAATTTTATTCTCGCCATAAAGGTTTTTATTTTCGCAACTCCTCTTCGAGCTTCTGAGTAAGGATGCTGGAATCTGGACTCACCTCGCTTAAAAAACTAGCCACAGGAACCCCATTTTTTCCAACCAGGAATTTATGAAAATTCCATTGAGCCTCATTTTTTTCAGGAGTCGGCATTCTTTTAATACGGTATAATATAGGCTTAACCAGCCGAAATATTTGGGAAACCACTCCCTTTCCCTGATGCTCCAAACCGCATTCATATAAGTATTGATAAAGAGGAAGTTTTTCTGGACCCAAAACAGACACCTTATTGAAAAGGTCAAATGTCACCCGGAATTTTTCATAGCAAAATTCTTTTATATCCTCATTCGTACCCAGCTCCTGAGCCCCAAAGTCATTACAGGGGAACGCCAAAACGCTCAATCCCTGGTCTCGGTATTTTTCATATAGTTTCTGCAAATCCAAATATTGAGGGGTGAACCCACATTCAGAAGCTACATTGACGATCAACAAAACCCGCCCTTTAAAGGAAGAAAGCCCGACGGGTTCCTTGTCAATTTTTTCTGCTTCAAAAGCATAAATATTTTTATTCAAGAGTTCAATTTCTCACAAAGTGAAAGTTACAGGTCAAAATTGGCCTTAATATTAGAGTATAATAAAGTGAAATACTTCATCAAAGAATCTTTTCAAATGTTGGTTTTCAAAAATAATATTTACGAAACCTCATCTCCCGGTCATCAATCCATTTCTCCGGATTCGGATTACGATTCCAATTTTGATCCGCGCCATTTTATTGAAGTAGCCCTAAATCAGGATGAGGAGGTTTTAGCATTCATCGAACGCCAGCCTAAACTATACTGGAGAGAAGATTTTCAACAATTTTACCCTCATGCAGGCAGAAGTAATTCCCTGCATAGCCTTAAAGAAATTCTGAAAACATTAAAGTTCGGGTTGAACGAAAAATCTTGCTGGCATCATATGAACACATACCACTTTTGTTATTTATACGATGTATTAGTACGTTTTTCTTTTAACTACAACCATGACAGTTTACAGGAAAAATTGATACCCCTTCCTGAGCTAAAAGGCAAGTCTGTGTTCTTGGGTAGTTTTATCACCAATTATTTCTTCAATCGAGCATTCCTTGTAGAACCGGAGCATTTCAACTCCCTTGAACGCGAGGACAAAATCCAGCTCGGGTATGATTGTCCTCACCTGTTCGGCGTAGTCAACGGCTTGGCCCCGACTCGAGAGGAAATGGCTCTTAAAGAATCCAAAGATTTCCCTTACACAGTTTTTGTGTGATTTTCACTAACTGCTCCCGCTACGACCAGAGAATAATCAACCAACCAGTTCTTTATACCTGAAACAATTGAGGGTATGGTCATTGACCATACCTGTTGCCTGCATGAAGGCATAGCAGATGGTGGAGCCCACAAATTTAAAACCACGCTTTTTTAAATCTTTGCTCATCGCATCTGATTCTTTTGTCATCGCGGGAATTTCTTTCAGCGATTTCCATCTATTTTGTATGGGTTTACCACCGACAAATCCCCAAATATACTTATCGAAGCTCCCAAACTCCTTTTGCACCGCTATAAATGCTTTGGCATTGGTAACAGAAGCCGCCACTTTCAAGCGATTTCGCACAATACCCTCATTGAGCAAAAGCTCTCGTTGTTTAGAATCATTATATTTATAGACTTTTTTGGGATTAAAATTGTCGTAGGCCTTGCGGTAATTTTCGCGTTTTTTAAGGATGGTCGTCCAGCTAAGTCCCGCCTGCGCACCTTCAAGAATTAAAAATTCAAACAATGTTCTTTCATCGTGAACCGGAACCCCCCATTCCTCATCATGATATTTAATATCCAGCGGCTTTGAGTTATCACCAAGCCATGCACATCGTTTTATCACTTTAGTTCTCCGTAAAAATTATTCAGACCATACCGCAAGCTCATTTCCATTTGGGTCACGGAAGTGAAATCTCTTTCCTCCGGGAAACTCAAAGATGGGTTTAGCGATTTCTCCACCAGCACTTTTCACCTCCTCAAACTTTTGATTGAGATCACTTGCGTATAAGACAACCAGAACGCCTGCATTGGATACCTTGGCGTCCCCTTCCCCATTAAAACCCCCATCAATATTTGCCCCAGAAAAACTAATATAATTTGGCCCCCAATCCGTGAACTCCCAGCCAAATACCTGATTATAGAATTTTTTTGTTTCGCTGTTTTTAACCATAGGTAATTCAATATAATTTATACTGTTGTTTTTGTTACCCATAAAATTTTCCTTTTCGTTTTAAAAGTGAAATATAGGGTAATATTGTTACAGGTGAAAGTATTTTATTAGCTTAGGGTATCAGGAGAACTTCTTTGCGCCCAGTCGTTACAGCAGAACAAATGCAGGCCATTGACCGGCATGCTATTGATGAGCTTGGTATTCCCGGCATCACTCTTATGGAAAATGCCGGAGTTGGAATTGTCCAGGACCTGCAAAAACATTTTTCGGATTTATCCCAAAAAAAAGTTTTCATATTTTGCGGCAAAGGTAATAACGGCGGGGATGGTTTTGTCATCGCAAGACATCTATTCAACCTGGGCACTGATGTGCGGATCCTTTTAGCTGGAAAATTATCAGTGTTAAAAGGAGGTGCTAGCATAAACGCCCTTTCTGCACAAAATATCGGGGTTCAGGTCAACGAATTAGACTCGGATAATTTGAACCAGCATGACCATAAACTACGTCATTGCGATATCATCATTGATGCCATTTTTGGGACAGGATTAAATAAACCCGCCTCCGGCTTCGCTGAAAAAGTTATCGAAAAAATCAACCAGTTTAAAAAGTTTGTTGTCTCGGTAGACATCAATTCAGGAGTGGACTCTGATAGCGGACAGTTAATGGGTCCACATGTCAAATCCGATTTGACCCTGGCCCTTGCCTGCTGGAAGCAGAGCCACTTACTCCATCCTTCAGCGGGTGTCATGAAGGAAATCCGGCTTATTGATATTGGAATCCCAGAAAAAGCTGTAAAAAAGCAGAATATTCGAGTCCACCAGTCTGAAGTGGAGGACTTAAAGTCCTATTTCCATAAGAGAGACCCCAATAGCCACAAAGGCGATTACGGACATGTTCTGGTTTTGGCGGGGTCCAGGGGCAAAGAAGGAGCAGCAGGACTAACCGCCTTGGCCGTCTTGCGATCCGGGGCGGGTTTATGCACATTGGCCTTTCCAGACTCCTGTCAGAATGCGGCTTACCCCATGGAAGTAATGTCAGTCCCTCTTCCTGAAACTGCACAAGGAACATTATCCTTGAAAGCAAAAGAGCCAATTCTGGATCTTCTCAAAGACAAGTCAGCACTGGCTATAGGGCCAGGACTAAGCACCGACCCGGAAACAGTTGCTCTAATCGGCGAACTCCTGCCATTGATTCAGTGTCCATTGGTGATTGATGCGGACGCTTTGAACGCAATATCGGCCCATAGGGACTGGTTGAGTAAACTGAAACCAGAAACCGTTCTTACCCCCCACCCCAAAGAAATGTCCCGCCTAACGGGATTAGCAACACAAGAAATTCAAAGAAATCGTATTGATACAGCATCACAATTTGCCGCCGACCACTCTTTGACGCTGGTCTTAAAAGGTTCTCCAAGCTTGATTGCCATGGCTGATGGAACCGTGGTCATCAATTCAACAGGAAATGCGGGTATGGCGACTGGCGGTTCGGGCGATGTATTAACAGGAATCATTGCCGGGCTCATGGCTCAGGGTATGCCTCAAGCTTCCATAGCCGGTACCTATATACATGGTGAAGCCGGAGATTATTTTTCCAAAAATGAAAGTGAAACCACATTGATAGCAGGAGATTTATTAAGATCTCTTCCGGAAACCCTGAAACGCATACTTCCATGAAATGAAAAACATATCCAATAGTCCAGAAGAAACCCTTCAGTTAGGAAAATCACTCGGGGGTTCTTTGGAGGCCGGCGACATCATTCTTTTATTCGGAGACCTTGGTGCAGGAAAAACCTGCTTTACCCAAGGAGTCTGCCACGGGTTGGAACTCGATAAAAATTTCTATATTCGTAGTCCGACTTTCACATTAATCAATGAATACCCGGGAAGACTTCCTATTTACCATATTGACCTTTACAGATTGGATACCCTGGAAGAAATCTATTCGCTAGGCTTGGAAGAAGTTTTATACAGCCAAGGGATTACGATTATCGAGTGGGCAGAAAAACTGCGCTCCTCCCAAAAACCGGAACAGCTTCTTTTAAATATTCAGGATAGAATAGAAATTAATATAAAAATTATCAGCGATTCTCAACGAGAATTTACCTTAAATACATTTCTCCCAGCTCCCCGTTCTTCCCCTGATTTCACTTTACTTTAAAGTTTCGGTATGTAATGATTAGACCCGTGGTATGCCATTTGCATATACCCATAATGCTTTATAAATTAAATATTTAAATGATTAATGCGATCAGGAGAGTATTGCTGTTACTGGCCTTCTGCATAATTGGCGTGGCCGGATTTTATATTTTTAAAAATCTCAACACATCCATCGAGATCGGAAGTATCAAAGTAAAGGTGATGGAAAATGGAGTGGATGTTGAGATTGAAAATTTCCGAGTGGCGCACGAAGTAAAAGGCGTTAAAGAGTGGGAACTTAAAGCAGATTTTGCCCAAATCAACAACCAGGAGGACTTGACTACAATGCGCAATGTCGAAATGATCCTCCACAAGGCAGAAAACAAAAAATACGTCATTTCTGCTGATTCAGGAACCTATAAGAAAGCCACCAAGGACGTGAATTTAATGGGAAATGTAAAATTTGTAGGTTCCTCAGATATTTTAATGGATCGGATAAATACCAACCCTTCCAAAGCAACTCAAAGCCAATAAAATCATATGAAAAGTAAATGGGCCGGATTTATTATTTTTTTCGCCTGGGTATTGATGACGTTACCTGCCAGCGGTCAAAGCGGGAGCCCACAAAAAGGAAAATCAAAAAAAAGTAAATCCCCTATAGAAATTACCTCCGATCGAATGCGGTCTGAAAATGGAGGAATAAAAATAATTTTTTCCGGAAATGTAGAGAGTTATCAGGACGACCTGAAAATCACCTCCGACATCATGGAGGTTTATAATACCGAGGATAAAAAAGAAACGGATGAGATTGTGGCTATTGGTAATGTTGTCATTACCCGAGGATTAAAAAGAGCTACCGGAGATCGCGCTGTCTATCTGGATAAATTACAAAAAATTATATTAACAGGCACCCCAAAAGCCACTGCATGGGAAGAGGATAATATGATTGAAGGTCGAGAAATGATTTTTCTTTTGGAGAAAGACCGGTTTGTGGTCAATGACAGGGTACGCATGAAAATTTATCCAAAGGATGAAGAAAGTAAACCGGGGAAAAAGTCTAAATCAACTGATCAAAATCAACTCTCCTCCTCCAAAAACAAATAAAGTGGCCGGCCTAAGAACTGAAAACCTTGTCAAGTCATACCGGGCTAGAAAGGTTGTCAAACAAATAAGTATCGAAGTCAAGAAGGGTGAAATTGTGGGTTTACTCGGCCCAAATGGTGCCGGCAAAACCACTACTTTTTACATGGTAGTAGGACTGACCCGCCCTGATGACGGCAAAGTTCTATTAAATGATGAGGATGTCACTAATTTTCCTATGCATGAGCGAGCCAAAAGAGGGATAAGTTATCTGCCACAAGAACCTTCGGTTTTTAGAAAATTAACGGTGGAGGAAAATATCATTGCTGTTCTAGAGACGCAAAAACTTTCCAGCTTTGACTGTAAAAAAAAGGCCCGGTCACTCCTTCGCGAACTTAACATCCTCCACATAAAAGACTCCAAAGCATTCTCACTTTCAGGAGGAGAGCGGAGAAGAGTCGAGATCAGTAGAGCTTTAGCAACATCTCCGATATTTATTCTTTTAGACGAACCCTTTGCAGGGATTGACCCTATTGCCGTTGCTGATATTCAATCAATAATTTCTCAGCTAAAGGACAAAGGCATTGGTGTTTTAATCACCGATCATAATGTCCGGGAAACCTTAAGCATTACTGACCGCGCATATATTATTAACGCCGGGGAAATCATTTCATCAGGAAAACCGATGGATGTTGCCCAGGATGAAAAAGTTAAACAGATTTATCTGGGCAACCAGTTTTCATTTTAAGCCAGGAGCAATAATTTATGGGCATGGAAATGAAAATGAATTTGAACCTGAAGATGAGCCAGAAGCTGGTCATGACGCCCATGCTTCAACAGGCCATCAAGCTCCTGCCCTTAGCAAGACTTGAGCTTGCCCAGTTAGTAAGACAAGAAATCATAGAAAATCCGGTTCTGGAAGAGCTGCTTGAAGAAGAAAATGATCAGGAAAACACTTCGGAGGAAGCAGAACCAGATGAAGAATTCTCTCAGGATGTAGAACCGAGCTCGGTCTCTCAGGACCAGGAAATAGACTGGGACAGCTATTTTCAGGGAAACATCGATAAGGGCATGTCGGTTGAAAGTTATGCAGAAAAACCCTCTATTGAGTCTACGTATAAAAAAGAGGCGGATTTAGCAGACCACCTAATGTGGCAACTTGATTTAGCCATAGATTCTGAACTAGATAAATTTATCGGATCGTGCATTATAGGAAATATTCAAAACGATGGATATCTATGCGCGGATCTAAATGAAATTGCCGAAATCTGCAATACCGAAGAAGAAAATGTTCAAAGGGTTCTCAGCATAATACAAAATTTCGAACCCTTGGGAGTTGCCGCCCGATCCCTGAAAGAATGCTTGATGAATCAAGTGCGTGCTCTTCCAGACAAAAATCCTTATGTAGAAATACTTATTGAAAAATATTTGGAGCGATTAGAAGACAGGTTCCTGCCAAAAATCGCCTCTGAATTAAAAGTTGATTTGAATACAGTGCTAGATGCCTTGAGAATTATCAAGGATTTATGCCCTAAACCTGGACTTTTATTCAGTTCCGAAAGGGTCGACTATGTTGTCCCCGATCTTGTTGTCATTAAAACGGATGAGGGTTACGATGTGGTTTTAAATGATGATGGCGTCCCTAACCTTAAGGTTAGTTCTTACTATCACAACCTGTTAAAGACCACTAAAGAAGGACAAACCAAGGAGTATTTGGAAGACAAGTTCCGGTCAGCATTATGGCTGATTAAAAGCATCGACCAGCGCAGACAAACAATCTACAAAGTCGGGAAAAGTATCGTAAAACTGCAAAAAGCTTTTTTAGATGACGGGTTGTCCTATTTAGAGCCCATGGTCCTGAAAGATGTTGCTAAAGATATTGAAATGCATGAATCAACGGTAAGTAGAATCACTACCAATAAATATATAGATACTCCACAAGGAGTTTTTGAGCTTAAATTCTTTTTTCACAGTGGTATAAAATCCTATATGGGAAATAGCATGTCCTCCATACGGGTAAAAAATATGATAAAGGAAATTATTAATGACGAAGACGGAAGTAATCCCTTAACTGACGATCAAATGGTTGAGGCGTTAATGAGAAAAAATGCTAAAATAGCACGAAGAACTATTACAAAATATCGAAAAGAACTAAATATTCCCCCTGCAAGTAAAAGGAAAAAATGGTTTTAATTCCCCCTTATTTTTAGTATTTTATGAAGCTTTGAATAAACCTTAATATATATTGTTGGACGTTTTTCTTGGAGAGATCGATGAAATTGACTGTAACAGGACGGAATATTGATATCACGGATGGAATCCGGGGACATTTGCAAAATAAAATGGATAAAACCATCAGCGACCTGGGTGAAGAAGCAGATGTTCACGTAGCGTTGCATGTAGAGAAGCACCGTCATTTTGCGGAAGTCACTGTTAAAACAAAGGGGTTTACAGTACACAGTCAGCATGAGACGGATGATCTCTACGCTTCGATGGATAATGCCTTGCTAAAAATAGAAAAACAATTAAGAAAACACAAAGAGAAAACTCAGGACCTTAGAAACAAAAAGGGTTCCCAGTCTAAATTTAAAAATCAGGACTGAACCAACATTATCCTCAATTCGCTTCCCATGAAATGAAAATAGACGAAATTTTAAGCAAAGACTCCATTATTTCCAATTTAACAGGAACCAATAAGGAAGAAATCCTCCGCGAAATAACCGATTTCCTGCAAAGCCTAGGTTTGATTAAAGACAAGGAAACTTTGTTTAATACTCTTATGGAAAGAGAAAAACTGGGGAGCACTGGTATTGGTGAAAATGTAGCTATCCCGCACGGAAAATCTGATGAGCTTTCTCAGATCGTTATTGTTTTTGGGCGTTCCATAGAGGGGGTCGATTTTGAGTCCCTTGACCAAAAACCTGTCCACTTTGTATGCATGGTCATTGCCCCCTCAAATTCAACCGGGCAGCATTTAAAAGCTTTGGCTCGTATTTCGAGACTTTTTAAAAATCAGAATTTACGCGAAGGTATCCTGAAATTACAGGACGCGAATCAAATCTATGCGCTTCTCCTCGAAGAAGACTCTAAATTTATTTAATTGAAGATGAAAGGTATTGCCGTATCAAAAGGGGTCGCAATTGGAAAAGCGTACCTGCTAGACTCAACCAATTTCTGCATCATCAAACATCAGCTTGATGAAACTGAGGCAGAAAAGGAGGTTGAGCGTTTTCGCCAAGCCATAGAAAAAACCAAGGTCCAAATGGCGGAGATAAAAAAGCGTGCCGAAAAAATTGCCGATAAATATGCAGTCATATTAGATACATATAGTCTACTTTTGGATGACGACATCCTCGTTAACGACACCATCGAAAATATCAAGAAACATAAAGCCAATGCAGAATGGGCTCTCACACAAACTTTAAATAACTTCTTAAAACTTTTTGACAATATCAATGATGACTACCTGAAGGGGAAAAAAGACGACCTCGACTTGCTGGTACAAACTATTCTTAAAAACCTCATCGGCCACTCCCAGGAAACCCTGTCTGACATTCAGGAACCGGTAATAATTGTAACCCACTCCCTGAGCCCTTCAGACACCATAATGATGCCTAAAAATTTTATTAAAGGGATGGTCACAGAGACCGGTGGGAAAACATCCCATGTTGGCATATTTGCCGCAGCCTTGGGAATGCCTGCTGTCACGGGCGTTAAAGAGCTGACTTCAAAAATAAATTCTGGTGATCAAATAATTGTTGATGGTATTGATGGGGATGTCATCATCAATCCTTCCAGCGAAAGGTTACAGCACTACGCTAAAAAACAAGAGAACTATCGCAAATATGAAGAAAGATTATTGACCAACATCCATCAGCCCGCAGAAACCCTTGACGGACAACAGATTAAATTGTTAGCCAATATTGAATCAAACCAGGAAGTCAATTCTCTTCATAAGTTTGGGGTGGAAGGAGTTGGACTTTACAGAACAGAATTCCTTTATTTGACGGCAGCTTCCCTACCAGGGGAAAGAGAACTCTATGACAATTTTAAATCGGTTGTACAGGAAATGGGCTCCCGGCCTGTTGTCATTCGCACCTTGGATATCGGAATGGACAAGCAGTTCGGAGATGGCCTCAGCATAGACGAAGATAATCCTGCCCTGGGTCTTAGAGGCATTCGTTTGTCTCTGGCTAACCCCCAGCTACTGACGGATCAGATAAAAGGAATTTTGAGGGCAAGTTTATACGGGAATGTGAAAATTCTCTACCCCATGATCTCTTCGGTAACAGAAATTATTCAAGCCAATAAAATCGTTGAAGAAGCAAAAAATGCATTAAGAAAAGATCAAATTCCATTTAATGAGGATATCGAAATCGGAGCCATGATTGAAACTCCGGCAGCGGCAATTTGCATAGACCATATTCTCAAAGAAGTTGATTTTGTCAGTATAGGCACCAACGACTTAATCCAGTATCTCCTGGCTGTAGATAGAATTAATGAGAATGTCGCGCACCTTTACCAACCTTTTCACCCTTCAGTATTGAGAACATTAAAAAGTATCATGCAGTCAGCTGAAAGTGCGGGGAAAAAAGTCTCAATTTGTGGCGAACTTGGAGGAGACCCAATGGCAACAATGCTTTTATTAGGCTTGGGAAAATTAGATGATTTGAGCATGGAGCCTCATTCTGTTCCAAAAGTAAAAAAGATCATTCGCACCATTCGACTTGAGGAAGCACGCCAATTAGCCGATGAAGCTTTAGAAATGAGTTCCCCAGACGAAATAACTTCTTTCATTACCAGTGAAATGCGGGTCCGTTTCCCGGAAGATTTTGACCGGGATCCTAGTTTTGAGGAAAAACTGAACCCTGCACACGACTAAGACGTTAAAAAATATTTATCTAAAATTCTAACCTTTGAATATAAGGAATAATTTAATGAACCCAGGAAACTATCTGTTCACTTCAGAATCTGTATCGGAAGGACACCCCGACAAAATAGCCGACCAGGTTTCCGATTCCATTCTGGATGCAATACTGGCGAAGGACCCCAAAGCAAGAGTCGCCTGTGAAACAATGATCACTACAGGCTTCGCGGTGATTGCCGGAGAAATTTCCACAAAATGTTATGTGGATATTCCTAAAATTGTCAGAAAAACCATAAAAGATATTGGGTTCTCCCACTCCGACATGGGTTTTGATTTTGAGACTTGCGGAGTAATGGTCGCTCTGGATGAACAATCTGGCGATATCGCCCAAGGAGTGGACGATGATAAACGCGAGCAAGGTGCCGGTGACCAAGGAATGATGTTCGGCTATGCCAGCGATGAAACCCCAGAGCTCATGCCAGCCGCCATCATGTATTCACATAAGCTGGTTCGTAAACTCGCCGAATTAAGAAAAAAGGGAACACTCCCGTATTTACGTCCCGATAGCAAGTCTCAGGTTTCCGTCAGGTATGAAAATAATAAACCTGTAAGCATAGAAACGGTCGTTATTTCAACTCAACATGCCCCCAGTGTTTCTACCAAGCAAATCAGGGCAGATATCACTGAACTAGTAATTCAAAAGGTTATTCCGAAAAAACTGCAGCATAAAAAGATGAAAATCCATATCAATCCAACAGGACGTTTTGTAATTGGCGGCCCTCATGGCGATTGTGGCTTAACGGGAAGAAAAATTATTGTGGACACTTATGGTGGATTCGCCAGACATGGTGGAGGAGCATTTTCGGGGAAGGACCCTTCCAAGGTTGATCGCTCCGCGGCTTATATGGCTCGATACATAGCCAAAAACCTTGTTGCGGCTAAAGTTGCGAACCGATGCGAAGTTCAACTCGCATACGCCATTGGGGTTGCAGACCCTGTTTCCATTTGTGTTGAAACGTTTGGAACCCATAATGTTAATCCAGATACCCTCGAAGACCTGGTCCGATCCCATTTCAACCTTAAACCTGCTGGTATTGTCAAATCACTGGATCTTTTAAAACCTCGCTACCTTCCGTCCGCGGCTTATGGGCATTTTGGCAGAAAAGAAAGTTCTTTCACCTGGGAGAAAACAGATAAAGCCAAAGCTATCAGAAAAGATGCAGGGTTATAATTAGAAACAGGAAGGAAAAAACGATAGAAAATTGATCGGGATGTTGGCGGGTTATTTAGGCCGCATCCCCAAAAACCACTTCTTTAATTTTACTGCTTAATTTTTCCGGCTGAACAGGTTTCACCAAGTATTCTTTAATGCCTGCCTGAACCGCCTCAATGACCTTGTCGCGCTCTTTTTCCGCAGTGATCAATAGGAAAGGGATTTCACTCCATTTGCGATTTTTGCTCAGCTCTTTATAAAAATCCAGACCATCCATATTTGGCATATGCCAGTCGGAAATTATAAGATCATAACCCTTGCGCTCAAGCTCTTTTAATGCAGCCTCTCCATCCTCGCTCAAGACCACATTTGTATAACCCAGTTTCTTCAATGTCCGACGCAGAAACAACCGGGTAGTCAAAAGATCTTCAACTATTAGAATATTAATGTCGTAATTCATAATAATTTAAAGCAAATTCCCAAGACATTCTAATACTGATTTTACCATCTATAATTAGATTTACTTTAGCACAATCCTAAACACATGACAAACTTATTGTTTTTTCAGGGTTTTAGCATTTTAGACCCTCTCCATTAGGATCCCTTCCCTGGCGAATCAAGAGTAGTTGTATTGGAATTATTGGTTTCGAGCAAAACATCCTAAAAAAGCACCACCGGCATAAACCTCCTCAACATGAAGAACCTTAAATCCCGCTCTTTCCATTTCTCCAGAAAACTCTTCGCGCGTATAAGCCTTCCATTTCTCCGAATATAATTGTTTTTGTATAAATCGAAGCCCCAATGATTTGGTAAATGGATAAACCAAAAATTGTTTAATGAGGCCCGAAAAATATCCATAACGTTCTCTAACCAATTGGGAGCTTTTTTTGATAATCAAATCCGCGTCATAACCTACAGAAGGATTTACGAGAACAAGCATCCCTTCCTTTTTCAGGACGGCCTTCAAATTCCCTAAAGCCACCTGCCTTAATTCGTCGGAGGCCAAGGTATAAAGGGAAAAATGTCCTACCACGACATCAAACTTTTCAGAATCTGCAGGCAAAGGGGAGGTTAAATCTGATTGAAAACAGGAAACACGTTCAGCAATCCCCAGTTCCTGAGCACGAAGTAACGCTTGGTCTACCCCAGATTTAAGAATATCCATTCCAGTATAAACCATACCTTCCCGGATGGTTTCTTCCAGGAAATCCAAAAGAAGCCCAGAACCGCAACCTGCATCCAGAAGGTTTAAGGGTTTTTCTGCTGGTAGATTGGCAACCACCCTTCGCATGGATTCGAAATAGGACTCTGGAGACAATCGATCATACAATTTAGATTGAAATCCTACCGACCAATATCTTTTACCGTAAAATTTTTCCATGAATTTACCTGCAATCTAAAGTTCCAAATGCTTGTCAGCCACAAGGCAAAAGAATATAATCATTGTTTCAACCAAAAGGAGTAACAGATGGCAAAAAAACCTTTTATTAACAAGCACGGGTTTGTGGAATACCCGTTTCTCCATGACACACGTAAACAAAAGAACTGGTGGTTTTATAACCTGATGGAAGACTACCTCAAACGCCGGGCCAGACAGAAAGCAGGCCCCAATTATACTCGTGACGACTGCGAAGATGATTTTAAAAGAATCCTGGCCGAAACGAACCTGAAATTTTATGTCCTGCTTCCCTCTGGAATGGGAATGGAATTCAAACTAATTGGGAAATATAGTACCCCTGAGCTCGTAGAAATCGAAGACCCGGTACCTTATATCACCGATAAGTATGGCGGGGGTAAATTCAAGGTCAATATCTACCACGAAGGGACTTTCTGCGGAACAGAAAACTATAAGGCTCATGGTGATCCCAAATGGGTTGAAATTGAAGACGACAACCCAACTGGCTGAACAAATATTCCTCTAATAATTCGTAGTTTATATATCTACCGAAAAAAACTCCACTCTATGAATCAAGATGATATCAAACTCATTTATTTTGATGGATGCCCAAACTATGAGGCAGCAAAACATCTTTTATTACAATCAGGTTGCAAATTTGAAGAAATTAACCAAGGCAGCCTTCCAGACAACCATACCTTCAAACAATACACATCTCCCACTATTTTAAAAAATGGAACTCTGGTTGTTGGTGAAAAGATGGGCTCTAAATTGGGAGGTTGCTCCCTCCAATTACCCAGTGATGCAGAGTTTAAAAAGAAATTAGAAATGCAAGATAATCAATCGAGTTCTTCTTCTGGGTTACGCGGCTTCTGAATGGTAGGAACATTGAACTTGAGGCTTGATGGTAAAGTGGAGGCCTTTTTTCCGTAAGCGATATTCCCACTCTCCCCTTCCAATCCAATATATATATTTTCGTTTTTAACCTTTACTGGATAGGTGGGGATGAACAGTTCTGGATTCTGCATATTTGCGCCATTTTCTAATTTAAATCGCCATTCATGGCCCGGACAAATTACAATGCCTTCTTCAATACGTCCTTCTCCCAAAGGCGAACCTCTATGAGGACACTTGTTGGCAATAGCATAGTAATTCCCTTTGTAATTAAAAAGAGCGATCTCAACCTCGCCTGCTGCTATGATGGCAGACTTGCCAATAGGAAGATCCTCCTCTGGCATAACTTTTACATATTTCATAGATCTTCAACTTTCCTGTTTGGCCTCATCTTCAGGCGCTTCGCCTTCTTTGTAAAACTCAAACTCGCAGTTTGAGTAGATAAAATTCATAGCTTTTTGCCCTAAAATCTTGGTTGTGGTCTGGTTCAACGAGTCTGGATTGGACATGAGCCGTTTTTGAATTTCTTCAACCTTTTGTTTGGTCTGTTTGGCAAGCAATTCATATTCCCCCTCCATATCCTGCTGGGTAACATGAATATTCTCGGCATTGGCGACAAATTCCAGCATCATATAGCCAGTGGTGTTAAAGATCGCTCTCTCCCGCCATTCTTTCATCGCTTTCTCAGGCTCGAATCCGGAATCCTCTACTTTCGTTCCAGATTGGGCAATTTGATACTTCATTCCTTCAATCATAAATTTTAGCTCGCGCTCAATCAAGGATTCAGTTGGAGCGGTCTCAGCATCTTTGACCAGCAAATTAAATATTTCCTCTTTTACTCTCAACTCCTCTTCCTGGTCTTTATGGTTTTGCAGATCAATCTTAATGGCTCGACGAAGTTCAGCAACGGTATCAACTCCTTCGCGCTGAGCAATTTCATCTGTGAGCTCTGGAAGGTATAGTTTTCTCACTTGTTTAATTTTCACTGTAAAAACAGCCCGATCGTCTTCTTGCTGTTCGTCAGGAGCACCAGGAATGGGGAAACTAACCCGCCGCATTTTTTGGTTCCAGTTAGCAGGAAGAACACACTTTATCTCAAACTCCTCACTCTGAGTATGCCCAATCAATTGCTCCTCAAATCCCGGAATCATTTTCTTTTCGCCCACTCGCATTTCAAAATCCTTTGCGCTTCCATTCTCCAGCACCTCTCCATTCATGGTGCCATCAAAGTCCAAAGTCAAAATATCTCCATCCTGAACCTTATAGTCTGCCGGCATTTCTTCTACGGAACCTTGGCGACTAAGAACCTTTTCCAGTGTTTCTTCAATTTCCTCATCCTTAACACTAGCTTCCTTCTTTTTATACTTTAGTCCCCTATAGTCCTTAACCTTTACTTCCGGTTTTACATCAAGAATCACAGAAAATTTTAAGGGCTCGTCCTTCTTAATATCTTGCATGCCTGAATGATCAATTTCTGGTTGACCCGTCGGTCTGAGTCCAGATTTATGAAGTGCCTCATCATAATACTCCTGCATCAGCTCCTGGAACATGTCTCCCAAAGATTGCATAGGAACCTGCTTCTCAAGAACTTTCTGCGGAATCTTTCCTGACCGGAAACCAGGTATCTTGGATTTGCGGTTCAACACTTCATAAGCGTCGCTCACTCGTTTGCTCACCACCTCTTCAGGGATGACAATATTGATCTTCCGCTTCAAACCTTCTAGTTCTTCAACATCAAATTCCATTTTTAGACCTTTTTAAAAGTTGCTCACTCATACTGAAAAATTGTTCCTGTCCTTAAAGCGGAGCCTTGTTGCACGCTGGCTCCACGCCTGACGGAAATTTATCCAAAATCATCTGGTCGATTTCTTTTTTAAGTTGACCCAATATTTCCTCGTAAGAAAAAGATCCCAGGGCTTCTGTACCTTTTTTAAGGTTAACCCGGGTCGGGCCACACCAAAGTCCCAAATCCGCGTCATCCGTTTCACCCGGACCGTTTACCCGGCAGCCCATCACCGCAATGGTCAGTTTATACTTTTCAGCATATTCTGTCATTTTACGTACATCCTGAGCCAGATCGACAAACTTGTCATTTTCCACCCGGGAACAACTGGGGCAAGCGATGATATTCAATCCTTCAAGAAAGTTCTCCGGCACTGACCGAAAGCGCCCTTCTTCTATATCCTTCAGAATTTCCCGTCCTACCTGAATTTCCTGTCCTTTATCATCGTTCGGTAAGGTTAGTGAAACACGAATCGTATCGCCAATTCCCGCTGAGATCAATTGTTCTAAAGCAATCCGGGTTTTAATAATTCCCTCAGGGGGAAGCCCGGCCTCGGTGACTCCCAAATGCAAGGGAACATCCGGGCGCTCTTTGGAGAACCGACGATTGGCATCTATAACCTTTTGAGATTCTGAATCCTTAAGCGAAACACAATAGTTTTCAAAACCCATTTCATCGAGCATTTGGCAATGGTCAACAGCGGACCGGACCATGGCCTCTACGGAATCATCTTTATAGCGTTCTTTATAATCGGGGTCTACCGAACCACAGTTGACTCCGATGCGAATCGCGCAATCATTTTCCTTCGCCGCGTTGACAATAAACGCCACCTTCTCGCGAATGGTCTTGTCTTTTTCCAAATGGAACAGATGGCCTGGGTTGTACCGAATCTTATTTACCAAGGGCGCAACAATCGGCGCCAGCTTATAATTTTCTTGAATATCTACCGACCACACACTTTCTGGGAACTGTTGACGCAAGACCCGTAATGCCTCCACATCTTGCTCACTATCTACAGCAATGCGAATGACATCCGCCTGAGCCGCTTCCAAAACTTCTATCTGCCTGGCAGTGGCTTCCAAGTTCTGAGTTTGGGTTGCCGCCATACTTTGTACAGCAATGGGGGAATCACCACCAATTTCAACTCTTCCTATACGTATTTTTCGTGTTTTTCTGGGATTCATTCTTTCACATTCCTAATGGGATTCTTCCAACCTCGGCGGGCCTAAAAGTATCAAAGGTAAAGGTTAACAAATAAAGGGTTCCAGAACAAGGTGAGGATTCCTTTATCCTGATAATTGTCAAATATCCTGACCGACAATATTGTTATGCGTACAATCTAAGGGAAAAGGGTTATCCGTATTGTCAAAATCCGGCAAATTATGCACTGCCGCTTCCATGGATTGAAGGTACAAATTTTCAAAACCCAGATCCCTCGCCATGGCAATGGCTTTTTCATATTCCTCAGAGGTGATTTCTCTGCTCAAGGAAGACCGGGCTTTATGAACCGGGCGGTATTGACTCATTAGGCTCAAAGGAACGCTGGGAGACAATTCGAGAGCGACAAAACATAGGGTTTCCCAGGTCCCTGCAAGATCTTCGGGCAATATCAGATGACGCACCAACAACCCCCGTTCAGCCAAACCATCCTCTCCCAAGACCAAAGGACCCACCTGCCGATACATTTCCTGCACAGCCTGGCGGGAAAATTCCGGGTATTCCTTAATATGGGATATTTCCTTAGCCGTAGATGAATGGGCATATTTCAAATCTGGTAAATAAATGTCTACCACTCCATCCAGAAGCTTCAAGGAAGACAGAGAATCATAAGCATTGGTATTATAGATAATTGGAATTTTCAGACCCATTTTTCGGGCGATACAAAGACTTTGCAAAAGTCCCGGAACCACATGAGAAGGAGAAATCCAGCCGATGAAATGCACTCCCTCCTCCTGAAGTCGAACCATTTGTCGGGCTACGTCTTCATAAGAATGTTTTGGGCTAAGGGTGTCTAGTGGATTTTTCCATTGCTGAGAAATTTGAAAATTCTGGCAATAATCACAACGCATATTGCATGAAGTGACAAAAAGATTGCCCACCCCACCCTGCCCGACCAGTGGCGGTTCTTCACCAAAATGCCGAACGCTGGATGAAACCCTCAAAAGATCGGTCTGACCACAAAACCCGGTTTCACCTTGAGTTCGGTCCACTCCGCAAGCATGAGGACACACCCGGCACTCCCTATAAATCTCATAAGCTTGTTGAGCTTTAAACTCTAATTCAGACTGGCTTAATTCAAGATAACCCAATTTAGTTTGTTCTCACTTAAAGATTTAAGAATGGTAATATAGTAAAAAACAATCAACCTCTATATACCATGACAAAATTTTTTTCTTTCATCCTCCTCCTGCTAATCATTGCTCAACAAGCATGGGGAGCTCCTCAGCATGGGCTTTCATTATATGGCCCTGAGGACCTGAAATACAAATCTGGACAGCATTATGACCACGCTAACCCCAATGCCCCCAAAGGCGGCAGTCTGGTTCTATCCGATTTTGGGGCTTTCACCAAATTGAACCCGGCTTCTCTCAAGGGCGTGATCGCCCCAGGTATCAGTCAGTTGGTATTTCAAACCGCTATGGACAGTTCCACAGACGATAAGGAAGCCTTTTCAATATATGGTCATCTTGTGGAAAAAGTCGAACTTGCAGAGGATCGGCTCTCCATGACCTATACCCTCTATAAACAGGCAAGGTTTTCAGATGGACACCCTCTGACCGCCGATGATTTTGTTTTCTCATTTAACTTGATTAAAGATCCAGAATATCATCCCTTCTTTAAAGAGTATTTCAAGGATATCAAGTCCATCGAAAAAATAGATGCGCATACGGTCCGCTACCATTTCTCAATTTATAATCAGGAACTCCCCTTGATAACCGGACAAATGGTGATTTTCCCAAAACATATATATGGCGCCAAGAAAAAATCTTTTGGTGCTGATTTCGATGACATCGCCATCGCCAGTGGTCCATACACAGTAGAAAAATATGAATACGGTAAATACATAACTTTCAAACGCGATCCCAATTGGTGGGGCAACGATATCGCTATCAACCAGGGGCGTTATAATTTCGACAGGGTGACTTACAAAATCTACCTTGATCCCGTTGCCCAGCGCGAAGCTTTCAAGGGTGAGGAGTTCGACATGCAGTTGATCAACAGTTCCCGCGACTGGGCCCTCGACTATAAAGGGGATTTTGTCAAAAAAGGATATTACATCCGCGGCGAATTTCCTCATTCCCGAGTTGCTGGAATGCAAGGATTCGCTATGAATATGAGAAACGAGATTTTTCAGTCCCGCAAAGTTAGGGCCGCAGTCGCCATGGCTTTCGACTTTGAGTGGAGTAACAAAAATTTATTTTATGGACAATACACGCGAAACGAATGCTATTTCGACAACAATCCGGAAATGAAAGCCCAGGGCCTGCCACAAGGTGAGGTCAAAGCTCTTCTTCTTGACTTAAGGAAAAAACATAAAAGCCATGTTCCTAAAACCGCACTCACCAAACCGGTAGGGGCACCGGGGCAAGGCCAATCGGCCGCCAAAAATAATCAGGTTGCCAACGCTTTACTGGATTCAGCCGGATGGAAAATCGGTGCTGATGGAATTCGTACCAAAGGCAACCAGCGACTGCAGTTTGAGCTTCTTTTAGCTGGCCCAGGATTTCAGCGTATCGCTGAACCCTATAAAATTAATTTAAAAAAGATCGGGGTCCATCTTGATATCAAGGTCGTGCAAATTGCAGAGTATGAAGAACGCCTGCGCAATTTCAAATATGACATGATCGTTGCCAGCTTTATGCAAAGCCGGTCACCGGGAAACGAGCAACGCTCCTTGTGGGGAGGTGAAGCCGCCATAATGCCCGGAAGCAGAAATTATATGGGCATTAAAAATCCCGCAATCGATGAATTGATCGATGGGATCATCAAAGCTAAAACCCGAAAAGATCTGATCATTCATATTCACGCGCTGGATCGGATTCTCACGCATCAGTTTTACATGGTTCCGCATTGGTATATATCCTATGACCGGGCCGTTTATTGGAACAAATTCAGCCGCCCAAAAATAAACCCTTCTCAAAGTTCCATTCTCAACAATCTCCTGCAATGGTGGTGGTGGGATGACAAGAAAGCTCAAAAACTCGAGAGTGCGAAGTCTAAAGGAAATACTCTTCAATAACTGGAACAAATTTCCCTGAATAGTTTCATGACTGCTTACATCCTACGCCGACTTCTATTGATGTTCCCGACCCTGATTGGGATTATCACCATTACTTTCATCGCGACCCAATTCGTTCCCGGAGGTCCAATAGACCAGATGAAATCACTTTTAAGTGGCCACGGTAGCACCTTGACAGAAGCAGGTGGTGGAGCCTTGACATATCCCGGAAAAAAATTCGGTGCGTTAGACCCCAAGCATATGGAGCAATTAAAAAAAATCTACCACCTCGATAGACCGCTTTGGGAAAGATATTTGCGTACATTTCTATGGTACTCACCTGAGGGTAAAGATGCTTCCGTTATAGAGAGTGTTTTAAATTATGATAATTGGGAAGGTTTTCTGGTATTCAAATTCGGCAACTCGTTTTATCGAAACAAATCCGTTCTTGAACTTATCAAGGAAAAGTTACCGGTTTCCGCGTCACTGGGTGTCACCAGCTTTTTCTTGACCTACACCATCTGCATTATCCTCGGTATCGCTAAAGCAGTAAAACACGGCACCCGTTTTGATACCGCTACCAGCTTGATCGTACTCATCGGCTACAGTGTTCCGGGTTTTGTTTTGGCAATTTTCATCATTGTTCTTTTTGGTCCCGGAGATGGTGCCATCGCCCATCTAATACCCATCGCCGGACTTACATCTGCAGGGACCCCCGGTTACGAAACCTGGTCCTTTTGGGATAAGCTGACCGATTACCTGCATCATTTGGCGGCTCCCTTATTGTGCTATGTGCTAGGCGGATTCGCCACATTGACCCTGCTGACCAAAAACGCTTTTCTGGAAGAAATGCGCAAGCAATATGTTTTGACTGCAAGAGCTAAAGGCTTGCCGGAAAAACAAGTATTGTTCAAGCATGTCCTGAAAAATTCTCTCATTCCTCTTGTGACGGGATTTCCCATCGCTTTTCTAGCCATGTTTTTCAGCGGCTCTTTGCTATTGGAACAAATTTTTACTTTGGATGGGCTGGGCCTCCTTTCCTATCAAGCTGTAATACAGAGGGATTATCCTATTGTCCTTGGCACCTTGTTCATTTTCTCGCTCATGGCACTGGTCGGTCAATTATTAACCGATCTATCGTACGTTTTAATCGACAAGAGAATTTCTTTTGATGAATCACAGGGTTGAAAATGTTGAAATTGAATAAAGAATTGAAAGTTAAGCAGGAAATATTCAAAAAGGATATACGTGCCTACACCAGTTTTTTAATTCTGACTTTTCTTTTTCTAGCCACCCTGCCCGCCGAATTGATCTGTAATGTGCGTCCCATTATGATCGTTGTAGAGGGGAAATTTTATTTCCCCATCACTTTCACTTACAGTGAGAAAGAGTTTGGCGGCACCTTGCCCAGCGAACCCGATTATAAGTCCGCCCGATTTTTGCAGATATTAAAAGGAATGCCCGAGGCAACACAGCTAGATACAAAAAACGCATTTGGCTTGGAGATCGGTGATTTTGAGGAAGATAATTTCAGTATCGGTCTGGATGATTTTGAAGACAGTGAAGAGTCCATTACCCCACCTGCTGAAATCATGCCCACAACAGAAACTCTACTAGAGCCCAGGGAATTCTGGGCTCTTTGGCCTCCTATACGCTATGACTACCAATATATTCCGACAGAATCAAATACCGGAAATGTAGTGCTTGCGGCACCCTATCGCACGCCTACTCCCAGCGGTGAAGGTTTCATCGAGTCCTCCTGGGAAGATGGACACTATCTTGGAACAGATGACCGGGGCCGCGATGTATTGGCACGCTTGATTTACGGCTTCCGCATCTCCATGCTTTTTGGAGCTTCACTGGCGATCACCGGAACCCTGATTGGATGCCTGATGGGAGGAACTCAAGGATTTTTTGGCGGGTGGGTGGACCTTGTTGGTCAGCGGTTAACAGAAATCTGGGGATCGATTCCCCGCCTCTATATTTTGATAATTTTGAGTTCATTTTTGGTTCCATCAGCATTATTGTTATTTTTGATTTTGAACCTTACAGCATGGATGGGAATTGCCGCCTATATTCGCGCGGAATTTTTAAAAGTTCGCAACTTTGAATTTGTCAAAGCGGCTAAAGGGTTGGGAGTTTCTAATTTCACCATCATGCGCAAACATATTCTTCCCAATGCGCTAACCCCTGTGGTCACATTCTTTCCATTTGAAGTCACTGCAGGAATTCTCGCACTGGTAAGCCTGGACTACCTAAACCTGGGTGTGCCCAGTCCCGCACCCAGCATGGGAGAACTGCTGGCGCAAGGAAAGAATAACCTACAGGCACTATGGATATTGTTGCCGACCTTCACCGCTCTCACTTCAATGATAGTTTTATTAACGTTTATCGGAGAAGGCATTCGCAACGCTTTCGACCCGAGGAAAACACTTTAAAAAATATCACTAATAATGATAAGGCCTTCACCTTGCCATTGAATCAAAAAATTTCTTCAAATGCTTTTATCGGTTAAAAATCTAGCTACTCATTTCCATGCCGGTCCGGGAAAAATTGCCCGGGCAGTGGATGGCATCTCTTTTGATCTTGAGCAGGGCAAAACTCTGGCTCTGGTTGGGGAGTCCGGTTGTGGGAAAACTCAGACCGCATTTTCAATTATCCGCCTCATTGCTGAAAACGGTTATCACCCCACGGGAGAAATTCGGTTTCAAGGACAGGACCTGTTCCAATTGAACCCCGAGGAAATGCGCAATCTGAGGGGAAACGATATCTCCATGATCTTTCAGGAGCCGATGACCTCCTTGAATCCCTTATTCCGCATTGGCGATCAACTTGAAGAGCCTTTGAAGCAACATTTGAAAGTTGCAAAAGGAGATTCTCGGAAACAAGCTATTCAACTACTCGATCGGGTGGGGATTCCCGATCCTCACAAGCGCATCGATGATTATCCCCATCAACTTTCAGGAGGGATGAAGCAAAGAGTTATGATTGCCATGGCCTTGGCTTGTGAACCTAAATTGCTCATCGCAGATGAACCCACCACGGCCCTGGATGTCACCATTCAAGCTCAGGTCCTGGGTTTGATGAGTGATCTACAAAAACAAACTGGCATGGCTATCCTGTTGATCACCCACGATATGGGAATCGTCAACCAGATGGCTGATGACTTATGCATCATGTATGGAGGCCAGATGGCAGAATATGGAAGTCGGGAACAGATCTTTAGCAATATGACCCACCCGTACACACAAAAACTTTTCAGTTCCATTCCAAAACTTGAAAAAGCTGAAGCTCTGCTCAACACCATTCCGGGCATGGTCCCTTCCGCAACGGAATATGGAAAAGGATGCCGATTTGCCGACCGTTGCTCTGAAGTCATGACTATTTGCCATGAGAAAGAAAGTCGAGCCCATCAAATCAGCAAGAACCATCAAAGCGTTTGCCACTTATTGGAAAAAGGACCTAGGACATCCCAAAATCAAATCAGTAAAGGTGAGCCCATACCAACCCGAAATTTTGAGGACAAGCCCATTGTGCGGATAAGGAATTTAAAAACCTATTTCCCCGTCCGCAAAGGAGTGTTTTTGCGGGTTGCCAACCATATTCGCGCAGTGGATCAGATTGACCTGGATATTCCTAAAGGGTCAACCGTTGCTCTGGTGGGTGAGTCCGGTTGTGGAAAAACCACTCTGGGGGAATCCATACTGCAATTGGTACCCGATGCGCGAGGAGAAGTATTTTTCAACGATCAAAACATCATGAAACTGAAAGGTGAAACTTTGAAGCGGTTTCGCAAGTATATGCAGATTGTATTTCAGGATCCTTTCGGCTCCCTGCAACCTCGAATGACCATCGAAAGAATAGTGGGAGAAGGATTGGAGGTTCACCAGCCTTTACTTTCTTCTGATGAACGGATTCAAAAAATTGCCCAGGTTTTGGAAGAAGTGGGACTGGGAGCATCCATTCTGGAACGTTATCCCCATGAGTTTTCCGGGGGTCAGCGGCAACGCATCGCCATTGCACGAGCCTTGATTCTGGAACCGGAATTTCTGGTGCTGGATGAACCCACAAGTGCCTTGGACGTATCGGTGCAGGCCCAGGTTCTTAATCTACTGAAAGAATTGCAAGCGCGGCACAAGCTGACTTACCTATTCATCAGTCACAACCTAAGTGTAGTACGTTATATGGCTGACACGGTAGCCATTATGTATCTGGGGAAAATTGTGGAGCAGGCTCCAGTCGATGATCTCTTTAAAAATCCTCGTCACCCTTATACAAAATCACTTCTCGAATCCGTTCCCATCCTGGAAGCCCGCAAACCCTTTAAGCCACTATTAGGAGATGTGCCCTCGCCGCTTAACCCTCCATCCGGCTGCCACTTTCACCCTCGATGCCCCATTTTCCTTAATGAAGAACAGGGATCCGTATTATCCCAAAAATGCCCCAGCCAATATCCTGAAAAAACTGGCGATAGCAATTCCTTTGTATCCTGCCACCATAGCGCGCCCAATATTACGGCTCCAAAATAAAGATATTAACCAGAATATTTCCTACAACTCTTTGTATTAAAAGATACTCTAAAACTTCGTTACATTCCTGATTTTAGCCCTTAAAAAAACAGTCTTCCAGCAACTTGAATTTTTTAGCCTTATACGTTCCATCTTTACAGGTGGACTGAGCAAGGCTATAGTTTCCTTCGATTCAGGGAACCGGTTTACCAAAACGGTAAAGGCAGATTTCATGAAAAAAATAGTGGCTTTCATAGTGAGTGTGATTTTTTATACCGCCAGTTCTTCAGCATTATCGAAGGAAGAAATCGCGTCAGTGATGTCAATGAAAGCCGCATTGAAAATTCAGCCGGAAAATGCCGCCCTCCTCTCGGAACTGGGTCTTGCCTATATCAAAAACAGACAGTTTCAGGAAGCAATTCCCCCTCTGGAGCATTCACTAAAAATCCAGGCAAATGATTTTAAATCACATTTTTATCTGGCCTTGGCCTTTGGTGCTGTGGGGCGTCACCATGAAAAACTAATAGAACTGCAAGAAGCCCTTCGTATCAATCCAGAGTTTGCCGAAGCCAATTTCAAAATTGGACTGGCCCATGCAGCTTTAAACAGACACCATGAAGCAAGTGAATATTACCAAAAAGCCATCAAACTGGAGCCAGAAAATTTTGACACCTATTATTTTTTAGCGTTGTCCTGCATTCTATCGAACCGATATCAGGAGGCCCTTTCGGCTATCAATGAATCTATCCGTCTCAATCCTTATAATGCAGAAGCGCATTATACTTTAGGTCAAATTTATATGAAAATGGGACGCTACAATAAGGCTATTCAGCCACTACAAACCGCAATGAACATTCACCCTGGTCTACCGCAAAAAAAGCATCAGAACTCAATGCATCAGAACCTACCGTAAATCAATAATTTTTCAGAGAATAATCATTCCGCCAACATCTTTCTGTAATTAAATTTATATTCCTGCGACTGATATTCAGTTATTTAACCCGAATGATTTTGGTATCATAATAAATCAGGACTCAAACCGTGGATATATTAAGGATGATTATCATGAATAAATTCTATGCAGCCTTTCTGATATTTATCAGTTATTTTCTTCTTGTAACTTTTTTACCCAAAAATGTAGACAGTGCTTCGAAGCAAACTAGAACTGCAACGAAAGTATCTGACGCATCCGGCAATACAGAAATAGCGATTCTTGCGGGAGGTTGCTTCTGGTGTATGGAGCACCCTTATGAAGACCTACCCGGAATCTCAAAGGCCATTTCGGGATATACAGGCGGGAAAAAGAAAAATCCTACTTACAAAGAAGTCGCATCCGGCTCTACCAGCCATGTCGAAGCTGTAGAGATCCATTATGATCCAGCAATAATTTCGTTCAATGATATCCTCGAAGTTTTCTGGAGGAATATTGATCCAACGGATGCAGGCGGGCAATTTGTCGACCGGGGAAATCAATACACATCCGGAATCTATTACCTAGACAAGAAACAAAAACAAGTGGCTGAGGAATCAAAAAAACGCATGGAGGCCAGCAAACGATTCAGCAAAAAAATTCTAACGAAACTGGTAAAGGCAGGGACATTTTATCGCGCAGAAGAATATCATCAGGATTTTTTCAAGAAAAACTATATTCGCTATAAAGTTTACCGCGCAGGCTCAGGGAGGGACGAGTTCATAGCCAAAGTTTGGGGTGATGATCGGGAATACAAAATATCTAAAACAAGTTTCGATGAGGCTAATACACCCCAATTCACCTTGATAGGCAATAAAACCAAGTCCAAAGCTAGCCTGACCCCATTACAATATAAAGTCACCCAAAAAAAAGGTACCGAACCGCCCTTCAGGAATGAGTATTGGGATAACAAACAACCTGGAATCTACGTAGACATCGTTTCTGGAGAACCTCTGTTCAGCTCTAAAGACAAGTTCAAGTCTGGGACAGGTTGGCCTTCATTCACCCGACCGCTGGTCCAGGAAAACATAGTTGAAGAAAGAGATACCAGCTATAATATGACACGAGTCGAATTGCGGTCAAAAAATGCCGATTCGCATTTAGGACACCTGTTCAAAGACGGTCCCAAACCCACGGGATTAAGGTATTGCATCAACTCGGCTTCTTTAAGATTTATTCACGCAGAAAGCTTGGCAAAAGAAGGATATGAAGATTTTAAATCTTTATTCAGAAAACAATAATGGGCTTTAAATGACAAGCGGGGCCTCCAACTCTAAACCCCAGCAATGGCACCTGTATATGATAAGAACTAATCAGGGCCATCTTTATACAGGAATCACTCAGGATGTCAGTCGGCGTTTTTTGGAGCATCAGGAAGGTGGGAAAAAAGCAGCAAAGTATCTTCGGGGTAAAGGTCCGCTAAAGCTGGTATTTGAGCAGGAAATTGGAAGCCGGTCTTCCGCATTAAAAGCAGAAAGTTCGATTAAAAAATTACCCAAGCTGAAAAAAGAAAACCTTACAAAAAACCCAGGAGCGTTTAATTTTGACACTCCAAAAACCTCGCAAAACAAATAAACGGGAATTTCAAATTATCAGGAACACTTACTGGACAAGATTATTCTTGAAAGCATAATTAGTGATTTGAGCATTATTTTTCAAAGTGGTTTTTGTCAGAATCCGGCTTCGATAGGTTCCAACTGTTCCCACTCCCAGGTTAAGCTCACCCGCAATTTCGGTCAGGGTTTTTCCCGAACCAATCATACAAAATATTTGTAATTCTCTCGGTGACAAGTTTTCGTGCAATGCCATATCTGAATCACTCTTAAGACCCGTAACCATTTTTTCAGCGAATTTCTGGCTGACATAAACCCCACCCTCTGCAACTTTTCGAATGGCTTCGACAAGCTGCTCCGGAGCACTGTCTTTAGTTAAATAACCTGAGGCGCCCGCTTTATAAAATTGTTTGGCATAATTTTCTTCTGAAGAAATACTGAGAATAACTACTTTAATATCAGGATAATCTAGATGAACTTTTTGCATGACCTCCCAACCGGTTTGGCCTGGCATATTTATATCCAGCAACAATATGTCAACATCCCGATTGGATAGTTTGGCCAAAACTTCATTGCCATCACCAGCCTGATCGATTAATTGCAAATCCGGGGTTTCATCAATAATCTGAATCAATCCCTTGCGCACAACAGCATGATCATCAGCAATAATAATCTTAATTGTCTTCAAAGTATTACTTACCATTATTTACTTTCGGAATTTCAACTTTTAATAAAGTTCCCTCACCCACAACGCCCTTGATTTCGACCTTACCCTGCCAAGCAAGAACTCGCTCACGAATACCCAATAATCCCAGGGAGTTCAAATGATTTATTTGGGCCAAATCTATGCCTATCCCATCATCTAAGACCCTTAATTCATACTCGGACTTCCTTTCAAAAAAGTCAACCTTAACGTTCTTTGCTTGAGAGTGGCGTGAAATATTAGTCAGGGTTTCCTGAAATACTCGGAACAAATCTGTTGATAGTTCCGGTTCTACCCGTATGCCTTGCGGTTCAATATGTAATTCACAATTCACATCAGTATTCTCCATAAATTTTTCACTCTGCCATTGTAAAGCCTCACAAAATCCCATTACATCCAGCACTTGAGGCCTTAATTCCGTTGAGATTCTTCGTACAGTTTTGATGGAATCATCCAAACACAAATAAATAGAGTTTACTTTATCGCGCATGCGAGTCTCAGATAAGTCCACTCTTTTCTCTAGCCAGGAAAGATCCAACTTAATAGCCGTCAACATTTGACCCAATTCATCATGTATCTCACGGGAAATGTGTTTTCTCTCTTCCTCGCGAACTTTCTCAACTCTGTTGTACAGATTCCTCAACTCTTCGTTCAATTTATTTCTTTCATCCGCCAACTTAGCTATGTTGTCATAGTGAAACTTTGCTTTCTTATTGTAATAGACCAGCAAACTAAAGATTATTGAAAGAAGAATTCCGGCAACACCAATAACTGTAGGAAATCCGGATTTATAGTTTGAAAAAAAACTATCCTCAAATATAATATTTACACCAAAGCTTATGTTCCTAAAATCTATTTGCGTCCGATACTGCAAATGATTAGATGGGCTATCTTTGAGAACCCCCTCACTATCAACAAGTCCCTTCTCAGAGTCATAATATTCAATAGATAGCCCTTCTAATTCCCGAATTTGGGCGTAAGAGCTTAGCAATTTATTAATCTCAAAAACCCCCAAAATGAAGCCCCCAAACTTATCTTCAGCAAATATTGGAGAAACGATAAGAAAACCCAACCCCCCTTGCACAAACTCAACCACATCGGTTACTTGGGTCTTGCCATTTTGTTTGGCAAAATCCAGTGTTCGCTTACGGTTTTCCTCAAAAGACAGATCCAAATCTTTAGCAGATTCATTACCTCTTATAGGCTCTAACCATCGGACGACATAATTCTCATCCACCCATTCGACCGCTAATAATTCTTTTTTATCTTTGATGTAATTTCTTGCGTCTTTCAACCACTGCTCTTGATTTAAATACATTCTGTTTTGCCAGCGATATTTCAGGCGATCTAATGAAAGAATATCCTGGTTAATTCTATGAGTGAGAAGACTTTTAAGATGCAGGACTTCATTATTCCTTATACTTTCAATATTTTTATATTCTTCAACATTGAGGGCTTTCCAAAAGGATATGGAGACCACCAGCAACCCTACTGCTAAAAATACTGGTAATCCAGGAACTCCGCCTTCCTCTAAATTCGGGAACTTATATATAATCAGTCCAAATCCCACAACACAAAACCCTATTGAGGTATGTATGGCCATCCTAACCTGACTACCCCAACCAGATGCATACTCTATGTCAAATAAGTATCCGACCAGAGCGACCAAAGCTAAACCCGTAATTACTGCCCCAAAAGTCTCTAAGGGTTGGAAGAGTCCAATTAATTTAGTTTTTCTATGTATTGGGTTAACAAGGACAAGAGCCAAACCACTTAACAAAAAACATAATGCCGTATTGGGAGCCATTCGCCCTGGGTGGGAGGTCATGACCGTTACATAGCCCTCCATAAACAATTCGTCTAGCCCAGTATTTAATCCCCATAGATACTCTGCGAGAGTAATCATTCCTATGAGCAATGTTATTGCCCCAAAAAAACTTCCCAAAATCAATTTTTCAAGGTTTATACAAATAAGCCCAAGGCCAAAAAATAAAAACCCCAACGCAGTGTTGTACTGCATTGGGGCGAAGGAGAAATGTATTTGAATTAATTGATGGGATTGGGTGTGCCAACCATAAATAACGATGCTCCCTAATAAAACGCAAAGATAGCCAGAAACATTGGATAGAAGGGTTTTTCGAGCATCCACTGACTGCACCCAAGTTTTAAGTAAATAAAGGAAAATGCTTCCCAACGCTAAATATTAATCTGTGTTCCACTCCGTAAAGAAATAATAAATCAATGTAACGGTAAAAACACCCGCCAGACCCACCGTTATAATGCAGCTTAAATTCATTTTTTTCTCCACTTTGAGAATGTGATTAGAATGCTTCGCATTTTATATAAAAATCTACCCAAAAAGCAACGAGCCCGTGTATTTTTCAAGCATTTATATTGCTTAAAAAAAACATAATCGCTAGTCAGGATCCGGAAAAAGCAAAAATGGTCAATCTTTTACCATTTCAATCAATGATGAGGTGAGCCATTGGTTTCTTTTTTCTGTTGAGTTTTCTCTCTGAGAAATAAATATTGAATTTAAATATTATTAAACTAATATAATCTTAGCATTTAGTCGTGGAGAGGACTCCACATTTCTAAGTTGTATTCAATGAAAGTTAGAAATATTCCTACAAAGTAAATCATTAATGAATTTTGACCCAAACTGTTTGTGCCCTCTTTGTGGCTCCAACCCTGAAAAGGTCTTCTATCCCTATTCCACCAAATTCAATAATATTCACTTTAACTATTTAAAGTGTAGCAAGTGCCCCAGTGTCTTTGTCCATCCAATTCCTGACAGCGCAACTCTGGATCTCATGTACTCGAAAACGGCTTACCATGATAAATATTCTAATGATAATGAGGAAATAGATTTTACGCTTTCGATAAACTTATTAAAACAGTATGCACAAGACAATGCCTAGGTGCTTGACTATGGTTGCGGGGTAGGAGCGTTTTTAAAAGTATTGAGTTCCAACGGATTTTTTCCATTTGGAGTGGAGTATGGCTCAGATGTAGCCAAACATGCCAGAGATATTACTGCATGTGAGGTGATGTCTGTTGAAAAATTTTTAGCCTTATCTCCCAAACCAAGCTTCGATGTAATTTATTTGGGGGATGTGCTGGAACATCTTTCAAACCCTATCGATAGTCTTAACACAATATTACCTTTTCTAAAAACCGGCGGCATTTTGTTTGTGGAAGGCCCATTGGAGGACAATCCAAGCCTGGTTTACTGGGCATCATTAGTATATGGTTGGTTAAAGTATTCATTGCGTTCTGATCTAATCATGTTTCATTCTCCATTCCATCTTTTTCGTACTGAATCAAAACAACAACTTGCCTTTTTTGGCCGAGTCAGCACTTCTCTTGAGCTAAAACATATGAATATTTTTGAAACAGGATTTCCCTATTCACATGGGGGTTATATCAAACGATTTATTGCAAATATTTCAATTATTTTGAGCGGAAAACCCTTTTTTGGCAGAACTTTTGGCAACAGGTTTCAAATGATATTCACAAAGAATGGTGATAAAATTTAAGGTCCAATATCTACCTCACAACATTGTACTGAGTTAAAAATATCAACTCCTAGAGCTTATGCCCACCCGAACATATAATAAATCCGGCTTGATTTTAAAACGCGGTTCAAGCTCAGCATCTAAAATGCAGATCAAAGATTTGCAAAGAGATCTCCGGCAATTGGGTTATCTGTATCGCTGGATTGATAGTGGTTTTGGGCTGGGCACAGAACGAGCCGTCAAAGCTTTGCAGTATGACCTTCTCAACAACCAAGGTCAAAGTACTCGCAATGATGGAGAAGCTCCAGTAGCTGTAGCCGATTACAATCAGGGGCGGGTAACCGATGTAAATGGTATCGTTAACCAGAATCTGGTCCAATGTATTTCAGACATGCTGGACGATGCTAAGTATCCCAAACTTCCTTTTGCCGAGAATCCGCAAGAAGCCAATGATGAAGTCATCCAACAATTGGATGCCCTGCGTTCTTCTCAAGTCTCCATCCCCTTCTTAAAAGCAATCTTCAAACAAGAGTCCAATCTAAAGCACTTCTATGTTCCTCGTGGTAGGGATGATGATAGCTATATAGTTGTGGGGATGGACATCAATGCAGGAGAAAAACATGTCATCACTTCGCGTGGGTACGGTTTAGGACAATTTACTCTGTTTCATCACCCACCTACAAAGAGCGAAATTAAAAACTTCATGGTGGCAATAGAGGGAAATATCAGCAAGGCAATTGCAGAACTTAAGGATAAATTTGAAAACTTTGTCACAGGCCCGCCTGGAGGAAGACGTGCAGATGATCGATTTGCCGATGGCAGAACTCGAAAGGAACCGATAATCTGCCAATATGATGAAAACGACTCACGTCATTTAACAGATTGCAAAAACTGCGCACAGAATGTTAACAAACAAAATATCGTGGCTGACAAAACTCCCTACTACAAGGGTTCTAAAAATAAATTCCAGAAAACCAAATACCACGAAGGTTCTTTTGAAGATGTGCCTGCCCGTAAGGACTTCCCCTGCGACTGGCCTTATGCCATGCGCCGATATAACGGCTCCGGTGTAAACTCCTACAATTACCAAGCCCGAGTACTAAAGCGTTTGGCTAATTTGTAAAACACAAATTAACCGGCAATCACACTTTATGGTTATTGCTCCTGTACTTAAGCGATGAGGAGATGAAGTCCCTGAACAGGGGGTGTGGGCTCATAGGAGAAGATTTAAATTCAGGATGAAACTGGCCCGCAAGAAACCAGGGATGGTCTTTCAATTCTATGATCTCCACCAGATTGCCGTTTGGCGACAAGCCGCTGATGACTAGTCCCGCCTCCTCCATTTGGATACGGTACATATTGTTGAATTCATATCGATGGCGGTGCCTCTCTTCGATTTCCCTTTTCCCATAAGCGTTATAGGCATTAGAGTTTTTTCTTAGTTGGCAAGGATATTCGCCTAGCCGCATCGTTCCCCCCTTATCTCCCTGGGCATTCTGATCGGGCAAGAGATCAATAATGAGATAGGGGGATGTAGTCGAAAATTCTGAGCTATTGGCGTTTTTGAGATGAGCGACATTCCTGGCAAACTCAATCGCGGCACAATGCATACCAAGACAAATTCCAAAATAGGGAACCTTGTTTTCTCTGGCAAACTGAACCGCTTTAATCTTTCCCTCAATGCCTCGATCGCCAAACCCTCCAGGAACCAGAACCCCGTCGCAGCTTTTTAGCAATACTGATCCTTCCTCTTTTTCAAGTGCCTCGGCATCTACCCAATCAATGTTGACACGGACATTATTGCCAATTCCACCATGAATTAAGGATTCAGTGAGGCTTTTGTAGGACTCCTTTAAATCCACATACTTGCCCACAATTCCTATTTTCACCTCACCATCCGGCTTTTTCAATATCTGGTTAATCTTTTGCCATCGCTCCAGATCAGGACTCTTTCCTTTCATCCCAAGCTTTTCCAGAATGATTTTACAGAGGCCTTCTTTTTCCAAACCAATTGGGACTTCATAAATGGAGCTTACATCCATGGCAGTAATTACAGAGTTGGCCTCGACATTGCAAAACAAAGCAATTTTTTCTTTTATGGGTTTAGACAGTTTTCTCTCAGTACGACATAATAGAATATCTGGTTGAATACCAATTTCCCTCAGCTTTTGAACACTGTGCTGGGTTGGTTTGGTTTTTAATTCATCCGATGTTTTCATATATGGAACGAGAGTAAGGTGCACATAAAGTATATCCTTAGGTTTGACATCAAAGCGGAACTGCCGAATTGCCTCCAGGAAAGGCAAACTCTCAATATCGCCTACTGTTCCTCCAATTTCACAAATCACAACATCCACATCATTGCCAACAGAGCGAATATGCTTCTTAATTTCATCTGTAATATGAGGAATGACCTGAACAGTTGCCCCTAAATACTCTCCCTTACGTTCCTTTTGAATTACGTTGTGATAAATACGACCTGCAGTAATGTTGTTTGCCCGACGCATTTTTGCGTGCGTAAACCGTTCATAATGCCCCAAATCCAGATCCGTTTCCGCACCATCATCGGTTACAAATACTTCCCCATGCTGAAACGGATTCATCGTACCGGGGTCTATGTTGATGTAGGGGTCCAACTTTAGGATAGTTATTTTGAGGCCGGTACATTCCAGTAAACTGCCTATGGATGATGCCGCAATTCCTTTGCCTAAAGATGACAGAACTCCACCTGTGACGAAGATATATTTCACTTTTTTACCGTTAATTCGTTTTTTCACTCAAATATCCTCATCAATTTCAGTTCAGGGTAAAACCGCCGCCAAATGTTTCTCTATAATCGCCAAATCTGCTTCACAATCGACTCCTATTGAGTCTATATTTGTTTCAACAACTTTAATTTTGAATCCACCCTCAAGGATGCGCAATTGTTCGAGTTTTTCAATTTTTTCAAGACCCGAATCAGGCAAACTCCCAAAACCCATTAGAAATTTTTTCCTGTATGCGTACAGCCCAATATGTTTATACCAGAAAGATTTCAATGGGTCGAACGATGAATATTCAATCGAATCACCCCCCCATTTATCTCTATCCCAGGGAATGGGAGCTTTTGAAAAATACAAGGCTGAGTTGGAATTATCGACCACAACCTTGGTAACATTTCGATCCATCAGCTCTTCACAGCTTTTAATTAAAATCCTTAACGTGACTGTTGACTCTATAGCGTTTTCTAATAAAGGGCGCACGACTCGGTCTATATTCTCGGGGGCAATAAGTGGCTCGTCCCCTTGCACATTAACCACAACCTCACATTCTCGATCACGAACCACCTCTGCTATACGGTCTGTTCCGGACTCATGATCCGCAGAAGTCATGACGGCGTTACCGCCAAATCCATTTACAGCTTCCAAAATCCGGTTATCATCGGTGGCAACAATCACCTCTGAGATACTTTTTGCTTTGCTGGCCTGCTCAAAAACCCATTGCACCATTGGCTTTCCTTTGATGAGGGCAAGAGGTTTTCCAGGAAACCGCGAGGAAGCCCACCGTGCAGGAATTACGGCTATGACTTTTGAATCAGTAGGCATGCCGGTTGATCAATCCTTTCCATATGGTCATGACAAGAATTTTCAAATCAAACAATAAAGACCAGTTTTTAATATAATATAAGTCACACTCAATCCTTTTTTCCAAAGAGGTATTTCCCCTCCAACCATTTACTTGAGCCCACCCAGTTAACCCCGCCTTCATCTTCAATCGCAACATATAAAAAGGAATGGATTTCTTGAACTCTTCTACAAACACTGGTCGTTCAGGACGTGGACCCACCAAGCTCATTTGCCCGCTAAAAACATTAAATAATTGAGGCAGTTCATCCAGGCTAGTCTGCCTTAAAATCGTACCAACTCGGGTGCGCCTGTCATCATTCTCCTTCGCCCAAACTGGTCCAGTTTGATTCTCCGCCTCAGTGGTCATGGATCGAAACTTGTACATCCAGAAAACGTTTCGGTCTAACCCCATGCGCTCTTGCCGATAAAATAAGGGTCCTTGAGATTCCAGTTTAAGAATTATTCCAATGAGAACCATAAGAGGAAAAGCAATAATAAGGGCAAACCCAGAAAGAACAATATCTGAAAACCGCTTCAATACAATATTCCATCCATAAAGGGGAGATTCAAATAGGTTGATCAGTGGCATCCCATCAAGCTCTTCTACCCCTGAATGCAAATCCATATATCGTAAAAGATCGGGCACTAGTTTGATGTCAACGGTTTCCTCTCCTAAAGAGGTTAAAATTTCTTCGAGTTGATCATGAGCCTTATACGGCAACGCGATGAAAAGCTGGTCCACTTCGTTTTCTCGAATAACCCGAACCACATCTTGATAAGCACCCAAAACTGTATGGCCCCTAAATAACTTTCCCACATTTTCGGGAGAATCGGATAAATAGCCCACTACTGAAAAACCAATTTCGGGATTTTTCACCAACCTTTCCACAACCTTCTGCCCAAGCTCTTCTGCCCCGATTACCAAAACTTTTTTTAGGTTAACCCCCTTGGCATGCATCTCTTTAATCAACAGACCCGCTAGTTGATGGGAAAAAAACAACATAATAGTAGCGATTAGCCAGAAGTATACGACCATGATCCGGGAAAAGGTTAAGTCACGGATAAAAAACGTAGCTGCCATGAGCATAAGAACCGACAAAGTGGCTAATTTCAAAGCCCCTAAGGCCTGACTCATCTTCGATTGTTTACTGGACTGATAAGCAAACCCAAGCACCCGACCATTAATAAGAAATACTATCCAAATAGGCGCTATTGCATACAAGTACATATTTTCACTCGGTATAGGACCGGAGGGAGCAATTAGTTGTAATTTAAACCGGATTAAATAAGCAAACAACCAGGAGAGAGTTACTGCCAAAGCATCAAGAAAAAATAAGACCGTCAGGTAAAGTTGACCATGTTTCCGAATCATATATGACAAAAGAAATCGCTTCCTTCTCTTTATATCTTTCCTGCGAGAATTTTAATTTCCCGAAGAAATAAAGAATTCTGGACAAATATTATTTGAAAAACATTAGGGTTTTATCTGAAGAAATGGAGCCTTAAACCACCAGAGCCGACAGGGATTTCAGATCAGGCGATCAGGAATTTGATATCAGGAAATGCCTGCATACAAAGACCTGTATGGAAGGAGAATAACCCAAAATTTAACTGGCTTCAACCGATAAGTGGGGAAGTGAAGGCAAAAGGTTGCAAAGCGGCTAACTACTGAATCTGGTTTAATTGGGCAAGAATTTTCCCTCGTACCTCGGCAGGAGGATTTTTTTTCAACGCACCCTCTAGAACTTCAATTGCACGGCTGGTTTCACCTTTTTTAGAATAGGTCATACCAAGCATATATCGGGAATCGTGCGCCTTATTCCCTCTTGGAAATTTATTTAAAACTGTCTCAAACTGAAGAACCGCATCATCATACATTTCCAATGCCACATAATTGGTGCCAATCCAAAAAGCAATATTATCTTTAAGTTTATTGGGAGGATTACTCAGGTCCAGATTTTGAAACAACAAAATTGACTCATCATAATTCCTATTCCGATAAGCAGCTAGAGCTTTGTCATATTCGGGAGGATTCTTTGCCGATGCTCTGCGAGTCCTCTTTTTATGAACAGGCCTTGCTTGGGATTTTTGCATTTTTATTCGGGCAATCTCTTCATTGAGCCGGGCCATCTGCGCCTTTAAATCTTCAACCTCAGGCTCCAGAAAGTCAGACGAGTCTGTAACCGATGAGACGCCACTCTCCAGCCTTTCACTTGCTGCATTAATTTTAGGTTCCAATGTACTCAACACCTCTTCAAGCTCTCGAACCTTGCTAATCAATGCCTCTTGCTGGCTTTGCAGACTTTCCACATCCCCCTTCAGCTCGCTCCTATCAGTACGTTGATCAACACTGGCAAAGCCATCCGGATCCCCATCTATAAAACCATCTTCCCCTTCATCTATTTCTGAGAAACCTTTATCCTCGGAAAAGAAATCATCTTCATCGGAACCGCCTCTATCATCATCCCTACCACGACGCCTATCATCACGAGCCATTTCTCTATCATCTTCAAATGGGAAATCTTCTTCAAAAGCCAGGTCATCATCATCTTCAGCCATCCAGGGAAGATAGCTACAACCATTAAAAAACAATGAAAAAAGAAGTACCAATGCAAGAATGAGGCGGGTGAAAATGTGGGTGGGCGACATGTTTAACTCCATCGTATTTCAATAAGGATAAATTACCCCTTAATAATCAATGAATTATATGGTTTTGACCTAAAAATGTCAACCTCATATATGAATGATTTGTTCTTCTCAAAATATTCTATTATTTATCGAATTTTAAAGGGATTTCATTAATTTTTTATTATTCATTTCTTTAGAAAATCCCACCCGGTTTAATAATACTGTCTCCTCCAAAACCTTAGCGGCTTCTTCGACTTCCGCCAATGTATTACCCCAACCAAAACTGAAACGAATGGATGAGTTGATTTTATCCAGGGGTATTCCCATTGCTGTTAACACCGGTGAAGGCAACCCACTTCCCGAACTGCACGCTGATCCCGTAGAAACTGCCACTCCAGCCATATCTAAACCAATCAGTAACGTATCCCCTTCAACCTCATCGAATCCCAGGTTCAGAGTATTAGGGAGCCTGTTTTCCAAATCACCAAAGATCTCCACCCCTGAAATCTGATTAGAGATCAATTTATAAAAATGCTCTCGCAAAGAAGAAAGGCTTGAAGATTCTTGGGAAACTAAATGTTTCTGTGCAAGCTCGCAAGCTTTACCAAAACCCGCTATTCCCGCCACATTTTCGGTCCCTCCTCTTCTCTTTTTCTCCTGACCTCCCCCACAAATGGGTGAAAATAATTCAGGGCTTCCCCTCTTTAAATAGAGGGCTCCAACCCCCTTAGGACCATTCAACTTATGCGCTGAAATGGATAACATGTCGATCGGAGCATCTTGAACCTCAACCTGAATTTTACCTACACTTTGCACCGCATCGGTGTGAAACAACACTCCCTTTTTCCTTGCGATCTCTCCAATTTTTTCAATGTCCTGTAATACCCCCGTCTCACTGTTGGCATGTTGCAAGGAAAGCAGCAAAGTCGACTCTGTCAAGCAATCTTCCAAAGCATCCAAGTCAATTCGCCCCAACTTATCGACCTTTAGCAGATCCACATTAAAGCCCAGGTTCTCCAATTGCCTGCAGGGATTCAAAATCGATGGGTGTTCCACTTGACTGGTAACGATATGCCCCCCACCTTTCCCCAATCCTAAAGCCACTCCTAATAAGGCAAAATTATTTGCCTCTGTCCCTCCACTAGTAAAAACTATTTCCGATGGAGAAGCTCCAATAAGGTTGGCCACATGTTCCCGAGACTCATCCACTAAAACGCGGGCTGACCTCCCTATAGAGTGAACACTGGAAGGATTCCCAACCTGTTTCTCCAAAACATTCGTTACGATATCCAGAACTTCTGGAGCAACCGGCGTGGTAGCATTATGATCAAGATAAATTTTATTCAATTTAAAATACCTACAAGAATTATCCGCTAAACCAAGGTGCGAAGAAAGGGTTCGGGTTTAATCAGGAAGCAACAGAGCCTGTGTTTCGCCAATTATCTAAATTCAGGATTTAGACTGGCCGGAGACCCGTTTTATATTGGAAGGATCCATTGCAACTGGTTTTGCAGGTGCGGGGTCAATTCCCTTCTGCCCCAGGGTTTCCTTTAGTTGGCGGATTTCTTTTTCCATTCGAGGCAAACTATCCAACATGCACTCAATTGCCCGAGCCACTGGATCAGGAAAGGATTCCAGACCCTCATTGTCTTCCATATCAGAAGAAATACCGGAAAAAACCACCCTTCCAGGAACTCCTATAACGGTGGAATATTCTGGAACATCTTGGAGAACTACCGACCCGGAACCTATTTTCGTGTTACGACCCACATGGATAGGACCCAAAACCTTTGCCCCAGCACCAATGACAACATCGTTAGCGATGGTAGGGTGACGTTTGACTTTTTTGGTTGCAAATCCCCCTAAGGTCACTCCTTGATAGATAAATACATTATCACCTACCTCTGCAGTTTCTCCAATCACAACGCCCATTCCATGATCGATAAAAAAACGATGCCCAATTTTTGCAGCGGGATGAATCTCAATTCCCGTTATCCATCTTGAAAATTGGGATAAGGCCCTGGCTAAAAACTTGAATCCCAAATTCCACAACCCATGAGCCAAGCGATAGCCGATCAGAGCATGAACTCCAGGATACAAAATCACTACCTCAAGGAAGTTCCTCGCGGCAGGATCTTTTTCTAAAGCAACCCGGACATCTTCTTTAATTAGACGGAGCATAGATTTGGGCTTGGGGTATAAGTTATTGTTTATTGTAATATTATACTCCACTCAACACCAAACAAAAAGCCCCCTTTCCAAATAGTTCCCTTCAGCACCCTTTCTAAAGCTGAGAAAGGCAATGCCCCTTTCAACCCGGGTATTTCTATATTTACTAAAAAGAGCTCTGTAGAGAGGGCCAACAGATGCAGATCTACTTATACATGAGGGAAACTAATTGAGAGCGAGCGTGAACTCGAAACTTGGAATATATCTTCTTAAGATGGTCTTTGACGGTGTGATGACTCAAGTCTAACATTTTGGCTATCTCCTTGTCGCTCAGGCCTTCACAAATCAGACGGGCAACATCAGCTTCCCGGCTTGTCAATCCGGCTTCCTGCATTAAGTATTTTGTATGCTCTTCAAGTTTGACTTCACCTTCCACCTGATGGGATCGAACCCTTCCCGAGTCTTGAGATTCAAGGATTTTTAAATTTTCCCTTGCCCGGAAGGAAAGTGTTTTCATGATAGCCATCAAGACATCAGGACTCGCAGATAATTTAGTCTGAAATTGTTCCTGTGTAATTTCCAACAACAGGCTGGGTACCGCTGATTTAACGGTGGCAGAACGGGGTTGGGATTCAATCAATGCCATCTCTCCCAGATAATCTCCTTTTGTTCTACGCGCAATCTCTATTCCATTTTTGGAAACTATCAACTCCCCGGAAAGTATGACATACATGGAGCGACCCTCTTCCCCATCTGAAAACAAAACCGCTCCTACATCCAGATCCCTCAACTGACATTCAGAGGCCAAGCATTCCAGTGTATCCGTGGAAGCCTTTGTTAAAAAATCAATTTTTCTCAGAAAATCTAAATTTTTATTTTCCACACTTCGCCTTATTCGTCTGAGATTTTCATCTGCTCAAAACAGTAGTCCCCCGCAGAATTATAACACTATTTGGCATAGGGCAATTAACTTCAATTAATAAAAAAAATTGAATTTCAATGTTAGAAGATTTTGTTTGGAGTCAACCGATACTAAATTTGAATTGTTGAGGTTGTATTGAAAGTCGAGATCAATGTTCAGGAACTCTAAAACCGGATGAGTAATTGTGAATTGGACTGTTTGTTTTTCATCCCGCCTATTCTTTCCAATACTTTCCGTAACATTTTCATAAAGCAATAGGTTGTACAAGTAGGAAAGCTGAAATTTCGTTTTATCTGGACCAGAGAAATTATACCCCGCGCTGATGAGATTCCCGACATAGTCAAATTCACTTCCCTTCGTATTTTCATCATAATACCTGTAAGTCACGAATGCGTACGCCTTGCTCTCCGCGAAAAACAGGTATTGGTCAAAACCGATGGAAACATTGAGGGCATTACGCAATTCGTCCCCTAAAAAGGTGGTCTCTGAAATGACTGCACTAATATTGGTGTAGAGTTCGGGTTGAAGCGAGAAACCAATACGCGGGACAACACTGTGAGAGGTCAGGTAATCCTTTTCATCTAAGAAACTGTAGTTATAGTAGTAGTCTAGTCCGGCGTCCCAGTTTTTATCATTATGAGTCCCCCCCAGCGAAAAGGTGTTGGATATATAATTAAACTCAGCCGCGTCTGTCCAGGCATTCTGGTAATAATCATATCCCAATCGGAGCTCGACAATAGGGGTAGAATAGAATTTGTAACCTGTCGACAACTCAAAGGTAGCCGCCGTATCGGATTGGTTGGAAACGATATCCTGGCTGGTCACTGACACGTTATCGTCATATTGAAATCCTTGCTTGGCTAAGAACCACCAGTTTTTTTTGCTTTTACTTGTTTTCTCTCCTAATTCATTCAACAGGATTTCAACCTGATCGGCGGTTTCCGATTCCGGATTCTTTTCCAATGCCATGTTCAGCGCAAACTTAGCGTCTTCTTTCTGCCCTAATTCAAAATAGGCCAGCCCAATTTGAAACAGGGCTAATTGCTCAAGGTCAGGGTCCAAACTTAATACGGTTTGAAAATAAATGAGAGATTCCTTGTATTGTTCTTTTTGCTGCAAGGTAAAACCTAGATATAAATAGGCGGAGGCATCTTGAGGATCTAGATCAATGGATTTTTTCAATGCCTCGAGAGCCAGGTCACTGGATTCAAGATTAAAATAAACGATACCAAGATTACGGTGGGCACCACTATATGCGGGGTCCAGCTCAAGGACCTTTTTAAAAGGTGCAACCGCTTCAGTATTTTTTTCAGCTTTAAGGAAGGTCAGACCCCGATAATAATGCGCCTCAATATTGGAAGGATCTTTGGCCAAAACCTTTGAGAATTCACTGAGGGCCTGGTCAAACTTAGCCTCATTATAAAATTGCAAACCACGGATTATAGAGGGGGCGCTGGCTTCCTGGGCTTGAATATTATTCAGGCAGAAGAACAGTGAAAGAAATAGAAATGAGAAGAATTTCTGCACAATAAAAGGCAATTAAAGGTGAAACAAGGATATTACCTATAATTTTTGTATAAATCCAATATTAATCAGTGAGTTGGGGTTTTTAATTGCTTATTATTTAGGCAGGCTTGGTGATTAGGAGGATTGGTGCAAATGCTTTAGGGGACCCACTAACTAAAAAAATAGGCCATTCTATTTAAAGAATGACCCATTTCATTAAAATTCCAATTATTTTGGTAGGCGCAACGAGCAAAGCTATAAGCCCGCTAACTGGGAGGTCCGCCTCCTTTACCAGGGGGAGGTCCACCGCCGCCACCGGGATTACCACCACCGGGATTACCACCACCGGGATTACCACCGCCGGGATTACCACCACCGGGATTACCACCGCCGGGATTACCACCACCGGGATTACCACGCGGTATAGTGCTGGTATCAGGCCTGCCCGGCCTTATGCCTACAGGTGGTTTGTGTCCACCTCCTGGGCCTCTTGCAATTCTTTCTCTTACTGGGGGTGGATTTATTCCACCTTTAGGTCCTTTTAGTCCTGATCCTTTGGGTCCTTTGGGTCCTTTGGCGGTGACAAGTTTACCGCCGCCGCCAGTACCTTTTCCTCCTCTTTCAATTCTATCTGAGGCGTTTCCAAGAAATGAACCCGTGGTCGCAACATTTGCTGTTTTTCTTGTAACGGTGGTGGAGGTTTTACCTTTCTTTGCTGGAGGCCCCTTTTGTTTATCTGCCTGCTTCATCAAACCAGCCGGCAAGTTCCCTGCCTCAGCCATTTTCAGGAGCCCTGGGGGGAAAGTTCCATTTTTGGCCATCGCCAGTAATCCAGGTGGAAGCGCATCGTTCGCTGCCAAGTCAACTATAAGCGGAGGAAGATTCTGAATATCGGACACCACACCATTTTTCAAAACACCCAGCATTTTCCCCTTGGTAAGTACCGATTGCGGTCCCAGGCCTCCGCCGGAAAGCTTCGGGGCAGTATCGATACTACCTTCAATATTAATGAAAGTAGTCTTGCCATTTGGCTGAACCGTCACCACAAATTCTGTTCCCCGCACTCCCGCCACAGCGGTGGGCGTCACTACCTTGAAGGCCGAACCCTTCGATTTACCTTTAGTAACCACAAACCGCACAGTTCCCAAAGCTACATTCACCACAGTTTGCCGCAGATCTTTTTCGGGATCATATATATGCTTTTTAATATTGACGGAAGCATTTTCTCCTAGGGTCAATGAACTCTTATCATCAAAGGTAAAAGTGGCTTTTGATTCCGGCTTGGTTTTTATATGGTCATTCATAAAAACCGGGGAAGCCAACTTAACATCTGTTGAAGTATTCTGCCCTTTATGAGTCTGAAGAATCTCCCCTTCAACCCCCGTGGTGATGCCAATGTCGGCTGATTTGACTATTCCCTGCTGTTTCAAAAATTGTTTTTGCTCAAATAAGTTTTTGCCTGGGGGTTCGCCGGATAATGCGTAGGTAACCCGAACAAATTCCTGATCGGTCAACGCGCCTTTTGCGTCCTTTTCACTCAGAACTTTAAATCCTCGAATTTTTAAAATTTTGGCAGTTTTAGCATACAAGTCCTCTTGCGATAACTCCGCATGATTTTTAGGAAGGAGGGGGTGATCAGGTTGATTTTGGGCAACAATCGCCACAAACTCAGCCCTGCTGACCTGCGAGTTATTTTGGGTAGCTGACACGATAAACAGAAAAGAAAAACCTATTGCTACCAACAGGAAAAAGCGTGTCAACAACACTTTATTTTTGGTGAAAAATTTCGAACTCATGACTCACTCCTTAACTTTCTACTTCACAAATCTTTTTGAAGTAAAAGTTTCAGTTTTTCCGGTGACAACGGTTTACCAACAAAATAACCTTGAGCCCAGTCACATTCAGTATGCTCCAATAATTTCTTTTGTTCAATCGTTTCCACTCCCTTTGCAACCGTCTTCAAGTTCAAGCTTTTCCCAATGCCTATAATCGTGTTAGTGATGGTGGAATTAATCCCCGCAGAGAGACCTCGAATCAGTTTAGGATCAATATTCAAGGTATTTAAAGGGATACGGGCGAGATTATTTAATGAAGACAGTCCCATGCCAAAATTATCCAAAGCCAGCTTGGAGCCAAAGTCGTGAAGATCCATTAAGTTTTTATGCGCTGGAGTTTGTTGCAAAGCTATTTCAGGTATTTCAAACTCAAACATATTCGGTTCCAGACTAAAGTTACTCAGGCAACTCTCAATTTTTTCCGCCAACTTTCCCTGAAGCAACTGGGTTTGACTGAGGTTGATGGAAACAGGTACCAAAGGGATCCCTTCCTGTTTCCAGGCTTGAATTTGTTTACATACGGACTGCATCACCCAATCTCCTATCGAAACTATCAAACCGCTGTCCTCGGCTACAGGAAGAAATTCAGCAGGAAGCACCAATCCTCTGTCAGGATCCTTCATCCTTAAAAAGACTTCAAGCCTTTGGTATTCACCGGTTTTGATATCAATTTTTGGTTGATAGTCTAATTGGAAATCATCATTCTCAAGCGTTCGCCCAATAAGGGTCTTCAACTCTAATCGGTTATGGGCCAAAGAAAGCATTTTAGGATCATGCACAAAATACGAGTTTTTTCCCTGCTCTTTCGCACGGTACATCGCCGTATCCGCACATTTAAACAGCGTTTCTACATCCTTGCCATCGTTGGGATAAAGTGCGATTCCTATACTAAAGCTTGAATAAATTTCATGCGTATCAATTTTGAATACAGGTTTGAGAGCTGAGATAATCCTTTCTGCCAACCGGGTGGAGTAGTTATCATCTTTCAAGCCAGTTAAAAGAATTACAAACTCATCGCCCCCAATCCTCGCCACCGAATCCTCACCACGCAATAAACTTGTCAAACGTTTGGCCACCTCTTTTAGCAACTCATCTCCAATAGAATGACCCAGAGAGTCGTTCACGGATTTGAAATCATCCATATCCAGAAACAATAAGGCAAAGTTTTGCTCATTCCGTTCTGCATGGGCAAGTGCCAAGGTGATGCGGTCATTGATCATGTTGCGGTTGGGCAGCCCGGTCAAAGAATCGAAAAACGCCATGCGCTTTATTTTTGATTCCAACAGACGCGACTCTGACAAATCCTGAACTACGGCCAACAAAGCCATCGTTTTGCTAAAAAGGACTAACTTTAATTTAACCTGTACCGGATAAACCGTTCCATCCTTTCTCTTTTGCAGAGCTTCAAAAACTTGAAGTAGTTTTTTTCCCGTTCGAAGCGGTTCTACAAACAACTCAAACTCTAAGAGAGACTGGTCTTCCCAAAATTCGTATAACGCTTTGCTACAAATCTGAGTTTTGCTGTAACCCAGGCTTCGGGAAGCAGCCGCGTTGGTTTGGGTAATCTTGTAGTTTTCAGTATCTAGAATGTAAGTTTCGTTGCTGGTGCCATCGAGTATCTGTGAAAATTTCTCAGCATTATCTTCTGCCAAGGTCAATTCCCCCTTCATCTCGTCCATGACATCTAAATCTTTTCGGGACCTTACTGAAAGGGTTTTGAGAAGAGCAAACAGAGCTTGAGCTTGAAGATCAAATTCTTTATGAAATCTTTCTGCGGTAATTTCCAGCAATTGTGTTTGTGTTTCTGCTCGAATGGATGCAGACCGGGGCTCAGATTCTATCAAGCCCATTTCCCCGATGTATTCACTGGGTTTTCTTCTTGCGATCACTTTATTTTTTTTATATACCAGCAATTCCCCGGAAAGAATGATGTACATGGAGTTGGAAACATCCCCTTCTTCAAATAGCACTTCAAAAGGAGAGAGAGAAATTACCTTGCAAGAACGGGCCAGTTTTTCCAGAGTCTCATCAGAAAAAAAGCCGAGAAAATCGACGCCTCTTAACTGCTCCAATATTTTTACTTCATCCATTGCTAAGGTCATAACTTGATTCACCTGGCTCTTGCTCCCTCTAACACAACTCTTTAACCTCTATGTTCTTATTGTTAAGCAAGATCGAATAATTTAAAACCCCCATAATCAGGGTATACATAAAAACCGACCATATCCCCATACCAATAATCATTGTAATGCGCTACTTTATAAAGAAAAAATATACCACCCATCAAACTTTTGTACCAATTTTATTACATTTCTTAGAGCCACTATTGGAGTTCCTTGCCCTTGTTCAAATCAAAAACTTATTCAATAATGTGAAATAGGATTACACATACTCAAAAGGCATCTAATTAATTGATCTTTTTAGCCAAAAAATATTCCTCTATTTCCTGCGGGTTACTGGTCACCGCACTTTGCTTGTTTATCTACAATCAATCACCCTCTTCAATGGAGCCATTGGAGAATATTGTTCAAAACACCCACTTCAAATTGCGCGGTCCCCTCTCCCCCAACTCTGATGTCGTCATTGCAAAAATTGATGAGAAGAGTCTGGACACACTGGGTCGTTGGCCCTGGCCAAGACAAACTATGGCGAAGCTTGTTCAAAGACTTCATGAATATGAAGCAGAAGTAATTGGATTCGATATTATTTTTTCTTCGCCCCAGATTAATTCCGACCATGAGGCCTTAATAAAATTACAAAATATAATTAGTCCTACTCAGAACCCTGAAGCCGTAGAATATTTAAACCAATTATTGCGGGAAACAAATGCCGATATCCAGTTTTCCCAAGCTCTATCCAAAGGTTCCAAGTCTGTGTTGGGTTACTTCTTCCACTTTTCACCCGAGGGGCTGGAACATTTAACCCCTACCCAGCGACACCTATATTTTGAAGATATAAAAACATCCCGGTTCAATGGGTTTCTTCGTTCTAGTGAAAACCTCAAACTATCTAACCTGACTTTCCCCACTGCATTTGCAGTCGAGTCTAATATTTCATCCATTTCGCGAACAGCCAGCCGATCCGGTTATCTGAGTTTTGATCTTGAATCCGACGGATCGGTAAAACAACTTCCACTCATTGTCCGATATGTTGACAATGGGAAGGATCATTATTTCCCTCCATTTTCTCTAAGGATTCTCGAACAATATCTACAAGGCACCCTTCTCTTCAGGGTCAATGAATTGGGGATGGAAGAAGTCATTCTGGATAACGATAATCCTATTGTTATCCCAACTAACTCAAAAGGAGAAATGGAGGTCAATTATTTGGGCCCGCGGAAAACATTCCCTGGAATTTCCATTAGCGATCTTTTAGATAAGAATTTAAGTAGTGCAATCAAAGAACGAGTACGGAATAAAATAGTGCTAATAGGTGCCACAGCAACTGCTCTTGAAGATTTAAAGCCGACCCCTTTTGATCCGGCCTTACCAGGAGTAGAAATTCACGCAACGATTATCGACAATATTTTAAGCCATCGTTTTCTCACTAAGCCTTCCTGGACAGCGGTTGTCGATTCTCTATATTTATTGTTGATAGGAGTAGTCTTAACTGTGGTGTACTCCCGCATCAAACCTCTGATGAGTCTCATGGTCTGGTCAGTATGTGTCTGCGCTTCTTTTTATTTAAGCCATTGGCTATTCATTAACAAGGGATTCTGGTTAACGGATGTCTATCCATTAATAGAGAATACTGGGATTGCCGCCTTGATCATGCTGGATCGTTTTGTTAAAGAGGAAAAGCAAAAACTTTTTATCAAAAAGGTTTTTGGTCAATATCTCTCACCCCGGGTCGTAAAAGAACTGATCAATGATCCTTCAAAACTAAAGCTGGGAGGAGAACAAAAAGAACTTACGGCTCTATTCACCGATCTGGAAGGATTCACCACTTTCTCTGAAAAGCTTGGCGCTACAGAACTGGTTGACCTTTTAAATACCTACCTCACCGAAATGACGGACATCCTTCTGCAATACGATGGCACCTTGGATAGATATGATGGCGATGCAATTAAAGCGTTTTTTGGGGCTCCGATTTATTTCGATGATCATGCAAAACGGGCCTGCTGGGTATGTATAGATATGCAAAACAAGCTCAAAGATATGCGTGTGAAATTTAAAGAAGAAGGCAAGCCAGAATTACTCATGCGGGTAGGCCTCAATACCGGATCAATGGTAATCGGAAACATGGGCTCAACCACCCGCATGATGTATGGAATGAACGGCGACTCGGTTAATCTATGCGCCCGTCTCGAAGGAGCCAACAAACAATACGGAACTTACTCTCTGATCAGCGAGTTCACTTACCAGGCCGCCAAAGAATTCATCGAGGTCCGGAAATTAGATATTATTCGTGTCGTAGGCCGTGCAACACCTATTAATATTTATGAGCTTTTAGGAAAACGGGGAGAGATAGATGATCTCCTAAAAAAAGCTTTACCCGATTATAACCAGGGCTTGAAAAGTTATCAAAATCGCGAATGGACCGAAGCCAAAAGATATTTTGAAAATGCCTTGAAAATACGTCCCGAAGATGGCCCCTCAAAAATTTATTTGAAGAGATGCGAAAATTTCATCCTTCAACCTCCCGCCAAAGACTGGGATGGCGTTTTCAATCTCAGCACAAAATAATACACAAATTTTAATACAGGCATTCAGGTTGTGGTGAAGTCAGATAACTATATCTTGGCATAAAAAAACGTTTAAGCGCATCTCTGATCCAATTATTTGCTTCAATGGCCTTATCAACTTCGTCTTGACCCATTTCTTTTTTGATATTTTTCCCGCCAAAATAAAAGCTGACTAACTTTGTTTTACTGTTTTCAATGGCTTTGTAAACATTCTTTAAGTTGTGCAATTTATCATCGACAAAGATAATTTTTTTGTAGTTTAGATCGTTATACCTTAAAAATTCCGTCAAAGATTTTCCTTTATCGGCACCCGCAACCATCATCAACCCTGCCCTGTAAACAATTTCAGCTTTTCTATTTTCAGCATGAATGATAGCAGACCAATCATTCTGAGAAGGGAGTCGATCATTTCTAGAAAAAAAATATTTATTTCGCAACAACTCTCTTTCAGTTGCAGATCGCTGTTTATTTGACCTTGCTGTGAGCAGCATCACATGGTTATTTTGAATTGCATTAAACCTGTCATTCAAATTGGGTTCGGTAGGAACCATGGTGCCAATTTCGTAGAGCATGCTTGCCACATCAAACCTGCAAGGAAGTAATTGGTGCTTCGTTTGGTTATTTTTGTACCACTGAACCCATCTTTCACTTCCTAATAATTGTTCTGAAGTTAGCAGAGTGTCATCAATATCAAACACTATTAGAAGTTCATTTTGTTTTGTTTGGGAATTTTTTATTTCACTAAAAACAGGATTGAAGTTATCTACCGCTATGGGGTTAAAATCTGTTTTTTGGTTTGATAAACTAACGGTTCCAGCGCAGGAGACCAGAAAAGTTATAGAAAAAATAAGGAAATAGATTAGTCGATTCACTTAAATTTCCCTATGGCATGACAACTCAGATATCAGAAGATTCTGAATCTATGCTGCGGTGATATTCTTCCAGAATCGTATCCTGAGTATCCTGGTCGGCGGCCTTGTAGATTCGGATGGTTTCAAAGTGGTTGGTTTGTTGGATGCGTAATAATTTAAGACGCATTAATTCCAGCACAGCAAGAAAAGTCACTATGATTTCCTGCTTACTATTTAAAACGGTGAAAAGAGAATCAAACGTAACACTTTCGGAAGCATTAAGAATTTCCATGATGTGCTGAATCCGGTCTGTGACCGACATTTCCGTAATTTCAATCTCGTAATCTTTTTCAAACGATTTGGTATCCAGAATTTTCTGGTAGGCTTTAAACAAATCAAAAACCGTTGCCTCAACCAGTTCTTTGTCTTCCGAACTCTGCTCAATTTCAATTTGCCCACCCCGCACAAAAATCTGTTGCTGGTCATGTTCTTTCATTCTTAATTCGAACGCCGCATCCCGATAGCGCTGGTACTCACGTAACCGGCGCATCAATTCTGCTCTGGGGTCGACTCCGCCTCCGTCATCCCATTCTTCATCCGTTTCAGGAGTCGGAAGCAGAATTTTTGATTTGATACGAGCCAATTCAGCGGCCATGACCAAATACTCCCCGACCAGTTCAAGATTCAACTCCTGCATCAACTCCAGATATCCCATATACTGCCGGGTAATTTCGGCAATGGGGATATCATAGATATCCATCTTTTGCTCTTTAACCAGATGAAGAAGCAGGTCCAAGGGGCCTTCAAAAATTTCAAGTTTACATCGATAGGTCATAGTCGGATTATAGATTTAAAGTTTTCATCATGAGTTCAACTCGCACTCAATAATAACCAAGTTATTAAAATTGAGCTTATATTTCTACAAGTCACCCCAACGTGACTGCAATAGGGCTAAAGCTACAACAGGGGCTGTTTCCGCCCGGAGAATCCGTGGGCCCAAGCTCACTGTTTGAAATCCAAATTCACGGACCGTTTCGATCTCAGCCTGGCTGAATCCCCCTTCGGGTCCAATCAAAACAGCAACAGAGCGTGGTTCCACATCCAGATCAATATCTTTAAGAATTTTTGTATCCTCCATTTCCCAAAAAACCAACTTAAGATCCTGACACTCATTTTTGCGGCAAAAATTTTCCAGAGTTTGAATATTCTCCGCCACAATTGGAACCTGAGAACGACCACATTGCTTAGAGCTTTCCAAGGCAATTTTCTTCCAGCGCCCGATTTTCTTTTCCATCTCAGTCCGATGTATTTTTACCACGCATCGCTCGGTGGTTAAAGGGGTAACAGAACGCACTCCCAATTCTACGGACTTTCTCAATGTCATATCGAACTTATTCGCTTTGGTTAATGCCTGCCCCAAGTGAATCGCTAAAGGAGATTCCAAATTGATCGTTTCAGAAGCAATGACTTCTCCATGAACCTCCTTCGCCTTGACCTCAACCAGCTTAACAGTGAGCCATTTATCTGAATCGCTGATTACCTGTATTGAGTCCCCTGCTTTCAATCTCAATACTGTTCTGATATGCGAGACATCCGATCCGGTAAGAGTCAGCCTTTTATTAATAATTTGTTCTTTGGGAACAAAAAATTTATGCAGGGAACTCATGCATTTACCCAATGAATCTGCAATAAATCTTCCAGTGAGCTTAATTCATAATCAGGGGATATATCAGTCTGTTCCTTTTTACGGTTAATCCAGGCCGTTTTCATTCCCACGCTTTGGGCACCCAGAATATCTGTGGAAGGGCTATCTCCCACAAAAATAATTTCGGAAGGTGGCAACTGAAACTGGCTTATCGCCAATTGAAAAATAGAAGGATGCGGTTTGCGAAAAGGAAACCCTGAAGAATAAATCGCAAAATCAAAATACTTTTTCAAGCCAGAGTTTTTCAGTTCCAATTCTTTTATGGCAACAGGGTTCGTGGTGTTTGAAATAATTCCCATAGAAACACCGCTTAATTTTTTTAGAACAGTTTCCACTTCGGGATAAACCCTTCTTTCCAGAAAAACTTCTCTATAATAAACTTCCAGAATTTCCTGAATAGAGACCTGCCCCTCCCATGGAACTTTAAAATAGAAGAGTAAATATTGTAAAACTTCCTCGTAACGTGCCTCCCGATGTGTAGTTCGAGATAACTCAATCATGGATTTAAATAATTCTCTGGATTTTCCCAGACATTCTTCAAAGTCTGGCAAGGCGATTTGCTTCGTCTGTAGAAAAGAAAAAACTTTTTCCAGAGGCTTCCTGTCATCTTCTTCTCCCAAGTCGACCAGGGTATGCGCCCAATCAAAACCAATTGCTTTAAATGGAAAATTCATTCACCACCTATAGTTGCTGTATTCCAACCCGTAAAATTTGGGAGATTAACATTAAGAAATGAAAAACGATAATCCTTTATTTATCAATAGATAGTTTGATATTTGCACGATAGGTGGATGCCCAATCTTTTCAGGGACACCTTCAGTTATCAGGAAGCAAGTTCTTGCCTTGACCTTTAGCTCTATCCACTAAATAATAACAGCACCAAGAAGATAAAGGAACAGCAGAAAAAATCATGGTCCCTGAAAACGTAAAAGCCCTACCTGGAAATATTTGCTCGAATCAGGAATTGATTCAGGAAGCAATTAACTTAGGATGCACCAAGGCCAAAGTGATTTTGACCAAGACTATATCCATGGCCCATTGGATGAAACTGCAGTGCCAATATGGATGTTCCCACTATGGCTCTCTCCTGACCTGTCCGCCCTACACCCCCAATGCAGATGAAATGGCTGACATTCTTCCTGAGTATGATAAAGCCCTGCTCATCAACGCCAGTCCAGAAACAAATGTAGGGGAAATTGTAGTTCATTTGGAAAATTATTTAAAAGAGAAAGGCTTTAGCAAAGCTTTCGCCTTATCTGCTCAGCCTTGCAATCTGTGTATACCCTGTACCATTGATACAAACTGCCAGCATCCCGATAAAGCCCGGCCCACTTTGCAAGCCTGCGGCATTGATGTAAATGAAACCGTCCATAATAATGGATGGGATGATTTAGGCCAACAAACCCCCTGCACTCCAACCCATGCCATTGGTTTGGTCCTTCTTGCTTGATATTCGGATATAATAACCTCCTCTTAATCACCCGACCTTAATTGACTGTGGGTTATCGTTACGCAATCCTTGGAGCTGGCCGACAAGGCCTATCTGCCGCCTTTGATCTGGCCCGTTTTGGGTCTGCAAAGGAAATCCTTCTCTGCGATCTCAATCTGGAAGCTGCAAAGGAGGGAGCAGAAAAACTACGCACCCTGCTTTCACAAGATTTGTTCAAACCAGTAAGTCTGGATGCAGGGAATCTGAAACAACTCCATAAGGTGTTAAAGGAAGTCGACTCCGCCATCAGCGCAGTTCCCTTCCCCCTCAACTTGGATATCACCAAAACAGCAATCGAATGTAAAACCCACCTTTGCGATCTGGGCGGACACACCGAAACCGTTCTCAAGCAATTGGCCCTTGATCCGTCTGCCAAAACTTCCGATATCACCATTGTTCCCGACTGCGGCATGGGACCGGGACTCAACATTTCTCTGGGAGTTTTAGCCATGAGTTTCCTGGAAAAGCCTATCAACCTTTTTATATGGGACGGCGGTTTACCGCTTAACCCGGTTCCTCCTTGGAATTATGTCTCTACATTCCATATCAACGGCCTGACCAACGAGTACGAGGGACCTGCCTGGTTCATTAGGGATGGCAAACCTACTCAAGTCCCTTGCCTGAGTGAGGTGGAGGAGTTGGATTTCCCTGCCCCTTTAGGACTTTTGGAAGCGGCAGTTACATCAGGAGGACTTTCTACCGCTCCCTGGACATTTGCGGGCAAACTCCAACGCCTGGAAAATAAAACCTTGCGCTATCCAGGCCACTGGCAAACTTTTCAAGCATTCCAGCAGCTGGGTTTGTTTGAGCAAACTCCGGTGGCGATGAAAGAAGATCGCTTCATCCCCAGAGAAGTGTTCCACACTCTTCTTCAACCCAAAATCTCCAGTGACACAATTCGGGATATCTGCGTAATCCGTGTCCGCTGTGAAGGAGAAATCGATGGAAAAAGTGCCGTCTGTACCCTGGACCTATGCGAAACTTTTGATGAAGAAACTCATTTCACAGCCATGGAAAAATTTACCGGCTGGCACGCTAGCATGGTCGCCATACTTTCGGCGCAGGGAAAACTGCCCAAAGGTGCGATTCCCATCGAAAAAGCACTATCAGGAGAAATGTTAAAGGAAGAGGCAAAAAAAAGGGGATGGGTTATAAAAAACAATGCGTTATTGGGAGTCTAAATAGGCAAGTAAAAAAGATTGTCTAAAACAATCGGTATTTGATTTACAACTGATGAAAATTATAATAGCATAAACAGAATAATCAATGCCAAGGGGAGAATTCTATGGAAACCATTCGTTCTCAAATGACCACTCCGGTTATTAGCATTTATTCCGAAGCAACCGCACAGGAAGCCGCACAATTAATGGTGGAAAAAGAAATCGGTTCCTTGCTAGTAAAGGGTTGCCAGGGTTATGTCGGCATTCTGGCTGAACGGGACTTGGTACACAGAATAGTAAGTGAAGGCTTGGATCCAAAGACTACCCCTCTCTCTTCAATTATGGAGGAGTCCATTCTATCCATTGACCTGAATGCCACCACTTGCGAGGCAGGCACATTAATGAAGGAATACAATCTCAGTCATCTAACCGTGACAGATAATGAAGAGATAACAGGAATTCTTTCCCTCAGAGATCTTGTCCATAAAAATAAAGTTCCCGCTTAACCCTACATCTATTGCCCCTATTATTTTGTAGGCCAGGATTGAACTTTGCCACCCCGCACCACCTCATCTAATTCCTGAAGATCTGCACCATTAATACCCAAAAAATAAAGGATTAATTTTAAATTAGACTGATTAATACTGGCTAGTGCTTGGCGTTGCACAATGGGTTTGGCGTTGAAGGCAATTCCCAATCCAGCCCGGGCCAGCATCTTGATATCGTTGGCGCCATCCCCCACAGCCACTACTTGGCGTAGCGAGAATCCCTCTTTTTTAGCAAGCGAAACCAGTGTATTTTCTTTGGCCTCGGCATCAATGATTTGCCCTTCCAACTCTCCTGAAACTTGCCCGTTTTCTATCTTCAATTGATTGGCAAACCCGTAATCCAACCCATAGTTATCGCAAATCTTATCGATAAAATACTGGAACCCGCCACTGACCAAAGCAATTTTATATCCCAGGTGCTTCAAGATATTTACCAGAGTTTCCGCTCCAGGAGTTAGAGGCAGAGAGTTGGATAGCTGGTGCAGGCTTTCTACCGGAAGACCTTTTAACAGTTTCACTCGTTGCAGCAAAGCTGATTTAAAGTCTATTTCACCATTCATGGCCTGTCTGGTGATTCCCTCCATTTTTTCACCCACCCCAGCGAGTTTGCCTAGCTCATCAATGACTTCACATTGCAGAAAGGTCATATCGGCATCCAGCACAATCAATCTTTTATTACGCCGAAAATAGGTTTCCTCCTGAACAGCGATGTCGACTCCATATTTTTCCTTGAACTTCACCAGAGCATTCAAAACTTCCTCAGAGGAGTGCGCCTCGCGGGTTCCGATAATAAACTCCAGAGCATGGACATCCCCAGAGTCCAGTTGTTCAATACGCAAAATATTTATATCCAGTTCAGCAAATATCTGAGTAATTTCAAGAAAACCAGAAGATGGAATGGAATCGCAAAGCAAGGACACTACCGAACGGTGCGCATAGGGAGCATCTGGGCGGGTGGCCGTCTCCCAAGGATAAATGGTGGCATTAAAATCCATTTTCTCCGCATAATCAGACAATGCTTCACGCAGAGGAAGAATATGCTTGTCATCGCAACCATCAAGCAGAATGGAAAGATTGAGCAACCCGTTAAATACAAATTGCTTGATATCCACAACATTCCAACCCGTCTTAACGATAAACGCCAGGGTTTCAGCTAAAATTCCCGGTCGGTCTTGCGCGGAGATATGAACGTGCAGTTGGCTGGAGGAAGAAAAAGACATGGATCAGGTTTGCGGCTTATAACGCCACCCTTCCCTTTTTTTGCAGGTCCAGCCATCATTGATCTGAAAGGTCGATAAGCTCTCAAGCGTTTGTGAATTAAATAAGGCTGTTACGCCTTCTCCCTGTATTGGGTTGCCTTTTAAATGTAGGCGTTTGAGCTTATCAAGATGCTTTGCTTTGGCTAGAAACTTCAAACCTTCATCACTAACATGATTCTGATTGAGGTTTAAATATTGAATGTTTTCCAAAAATGCACATTCGACCAATTCCTGGACTCCCAGATCCCCAAGATTGTTATCATCCAGATCCAGCCAGCTAATTTCCATCATTTTGGGTGCCTGCCATAAGAGCCTCGCTTCTTCAAAGCTTAGACCCTTTCCACTGAGCATCAATTGATTACCCCGCAAGCGACCTTCAAAAATTTCCTCAACACTTTTAAACCTACAGTTCTCGCTCATCACAAATCCTTAATTAAATCCTATCGGTGCTTTCTATATCATGAAGAGCAGAACCCGCCAATTCATTTTTTTCCAAAAGGGGGAACATAACGCCTGCCCTTTAATTGATTCGGCAAGTATTCCTGTTCCTCAGAGTCCTCATCATGAGGGTATTTGTAATCCACACCAAATCCATATTTGGACTTAGCGTCCTTATAATGAGTATCCTTCAAATGATCAGGAACGGGATAAGATAATCCCTTTTTCTGGATATCGTTTAAAGCCTGATCAATAGCCACAATAGCAGAATTTTCCTTGGGAGCCTGGGCAACATAAATCACTGCTTGAGCAAGAGGAATACGGGCTTCTGGAAAACCCAGTTTTTCCACTGCGTTGGCCACAGCCTGCACTAAAATAAATGCGTTAGGATCTGCATTGCCCACATCTTCGGCCGCCGTGACCAGCAATCGCCGGACAATAAAACGTGGATCTTCTCCACCCGAAATCATTTTGGCTAGCCAGTATATCGCCGCATCCGCATCTGAACCACGTAGGCTTTTCTGGAATGCAGAAGCATGATCATAATGCTCCGTGCCTTTTTTATCGTAAAGTGTAGCGGCTTTTTGAATTATCCCCTCAATGATTGTCAAGTTAACGTGTTTATCCTCTCGCGAGGAAACCACATCGTGAGCCGCCTCCAACACATTGAGAGCCCGGCGAGCGTCACCATTGGCATGACTGACAATCAAACCCATCGCCTCTCCAGACAATTGAAGTGAGGATTTTCCTAAACCTTTTTCTGAATCTATCAGTGCCCTGTCCAGAATATCCCTGATTTGTGCCCGCTCCAAGGACTCCAAACGAAAAGTCTGACACCGTGAGCGAAGTGCGGGAATGACTTCAAAGGAAGGATTTTCTGTGGTACTGCCTATCAGGCGAATCGTTCCATTTTCAATATGGGGAAGGACGGCATCCTGCTGGGCCTTATTGAACCGGTGAATTTCATCGATGAATAATACTGTTCCCTTATTATTCGATTTCCAAGCTTGGCGTGCAACCTCGATAACCTTACGGATATCTGCCACCCCGGCATTCACTGCACTGATTTCACAAAACTCGCTTTCGGTCAACCGGGCAGCAATCCGGGCAAGGGTAGTTTTACCAGCACCAGGTGGCCCCCATAAAATAAAGGATAACCGTGATCCAGATTCAATCAAGTCCCTTAGCGGCAGACCTTCCCCCACAAGATGCTCCTGTCCGGCAAAACCTTTCCAGCTTTCAGGGCGAAGGCGGTCCGCCAGCGGTGCAAGGGGTGCTTTTATTTCAAACTCAGGAAACAATTCCATAATTTTTCATTTATAAACATTAAATATCCCTGGTGCTTAGAGAACGGACACCCAACCGCAAAGGAATATGGGAAACCGCCCAAGTGAGAACAAGTATCAGCATATAACAAATGGGAACCTCTAGCCCACCAATTGATTTAAAAAGAAATTTCTCATTAAAGTGCACATAAAGCGGACGAGCTCCCAACATTAACACCAACCCGATATAACTCAACGCTAAAATCATAAACAACACGCCGCCGGAGCTAGATGAAATTTCTGAAATATTTTCATGATCAAATTTAGGATAAAGGGTTCCGAGCCCCAGCCCTAAACTGGTCAAACCAAAAGTTAATAGAAAGACGCCTGCAACAGAAACTTTCATCACAAAGGCATCCACCTCCAACAACTGGTTGGAAACCACCACCAGCAATTCGGCAATAAATAAAAGTGGTGGGAAAAACATCCAGAATTTACTCGAAAGAAAACTCTGCATGGTCACAGGCCGGGTATAAATTAGCCAGAAACTCTTGCCCTCGACACTCGTTGAAGTGAACACAAAGCGGGATATCAAGGCCGCCATTACAAAACCCACTAAGCCAACATTCAAAACAGAAACCACATCCCGCAAAACTTTATTTTCCAAAGGAAGATGCATGATATTAAAAATATACACACAGACCAGAGCAAATAATATAAAAAGTTGCGACCATTGCTCCGGGTCACGAATAAAGACTTTAAAATCCTTATTCAACAAAGCTCTGCCATGATCAGACATAGGCAGATATTGAAAAAAGTTTTTTCTTTGAGCCGCCCGTCGCCCTCCATCCAAAGGAGCACTTCGAACCTCTTGGGTCAGGCACCAACCCTGGAAATAAATCCGCGAACCTACCCACAAAAGCAATGCGAATAATCCACTCGCAACCGCCCATAATGTTAGAGACGTCAATATTTCTCTTTGTCCCGTAGCCCAACCCGTAATCCCTCGGGTTATCCAGTTGCTAGGAAGAAATGGGTAATCGGGTGCCCTAAGACTTACCACAAACGCCATGATCTGTTCATCGGAGACATCCTGGCCAAAAAATTTATCCTGAGACAAAAACCTTAAATACACCACCACACCAACCAGAAAAAATAAACCCATGAAAGTTAATATCTGGTGCGTTTTGTGGGTAGGGTAAAATTTCATTAAAACCATCATCACTAAAATGGCGAGCAAACAAGGAATAGATAAAAAAGGAAACAAATTGAATACCAAATACAGGTAGTAACCCCACGAAACATTAAAGTAAGAACCATATGCAGTAAACATCGGCAGGGAAAATAGTAAAACCATCCAGGAGCTATTTGCCATACACTGAAAGTATCGAGCTGTGATCACCGACCGGATAGGAATCGGCAGGGAGTGGAGAAGTTCCAGGTCGCGAGATAAAAAATAGACCGAGAGGGAAACGATCAGGCTCGAAAAAAGAACCATCATAAACAGGGTGATGAAAACCAGGTTGACCAATTGAACGATCAACTCATCGCCCACTCTGAATGGCAATCCATCCAAATAAACAATCACCCTGTGAAAAAACCAGTAATCCCCTATGACAAACAACGTCCCCATTACAAAAATAGAAATCGGACGTAAGGCCTTTTTTAACCCAAACCTTTTAAAGAAATTGGTTTGAGCCCTCAATCTGAATTTTAAAAGAAGCCATACCCTACTCATGATTTGTCCCCGACCTTTTGCAATTGCTGAATCCATTCCAATACAGCATAGTCCATCCATCTTCGATCGCCATGAGGTGTGACATATTTGGATATATACCCCATGTGTCCCCCCTGCTCAGGTTTATGCAATGTCACATTATTACTCATCTCTACTCGGCCAAAAACTTCACTCGGAATAAAAGGATCATCCTCGGCACATAATATGGAAGCAGGAATTCCTATTCCCTTCAAATAATGCATGGAACTGCACCGATCATAATAATCATCAACATCATTAAATCCGCCTGCGGGAGCGGTGTAGCTGACATCAAAATCCCATATCGTTTTCAGATTTTTGAGAGGACTCAATGCAGACGGGAAATGTTTCATAAGGGCAACCGCCTGATTTCGAATCAACCTCATATAATACTGATTGAACAAGGCACAACCCCATTTTCTCGAAATTATCGCACTTGATACTCTTAAATCTACAGGAGGGTTTACCGCGAGAGCCCCTAACACATTGTCTGGAATCGTTCGGCCTTCACCTAAATATTTTAAAAGAACATTTGCACTCAAAGAAAAACCAATCGGCAACAGAGGCTTTTCTGGTTTCTGCTGAATTACAAAGTCAATCATTTTTGCCAAATCGTCACTGGCACCCCCATTCCACAATCGTGGACTTAGACCCATACCCGGCCCACAACCTTGATGATTAATCAAAATCACCCCATAACCCCGCATCCAGAGCTTTGTGGAAATCCGCCTAATATAACTGGACTCGGAACATCCACCCATACCATGAGCTAGAAGAATAATAGGTTTGGTTTTATCTTTTGGTTCAATTTCGTACAAAATGATCTTCGCCTGTTCATCCAATTGCAGTTCATGCATGATACGTGGAGGACAAGGCAATTGCCCCCCCTTTAGCTGAGAGCCAACAATCGTCTGGACAATGCCTCCCGGAATGCCCCAATGCGCTTCAAATGCTTCCATGTCTTGGACAACCCTTAAATTCATTCTTCAGCAAAATTAATATTTTCCGTAAAAATTTTATCGCGGGAAACCAAAAATCAACTTCCCCCTAAAAACAATGCAACTCTATGGAATTTTTGGCCCCCTACAAGTATCTAACAATTGCTTTGAGTCTAAAAAGGTAGAGTTGACACTCCACTTAAGTATTGCTAAATTGCCAAATTCATCAATCATATTACCAAAGTGAAAACTATTAAATCCAAATATATCCAGAGCTTCTTAATATTCTGCGTAGCCCTTGTATTGTCGTGCCCATTAGTTTTTGGTGCTACTGATAAGGATGCTAAAGCCCTCTATGAAAACGCACTGAATTTTAGCCAGAAAAAAGATTGGGATAATGCTGTGGCCGAATTCTTAAAAGCTGCAGAACTCGCCCCAAAAGACAGCCTGATTCAAGCAAACCTTGGGGTCGCCTTCAGCCAAACGGGGAAATACAAGCAAGCCTTACTATCATTCGAAAAAGCGTTGAGACTAGGATATGATTCCCCCGGTCTGCGCTACAACCGGGGGGTTTCCTTTGCTCGTGTTAAATTGTTGGACGAGGCCGTCCATGAATTGGAAACTGCATTGAAAATGGACCACAGAATGGTAAGAGCAGAATATGATCTGGGGGTTTTATACAATTTGCAGGGAAAACGCGAAAAAGCTTTAGAAAAGGTTGATACTTTATTCAAAAGAAACAACAAACTCTCAAAAAAACTATTTGACCAGATTGACTCTCCTTACACTGTCGTTTCAGTAGACAATGGTGGCACGTTAAAAGGCCGTGTCACACTTTCGGGTCCAGTTCCCCGGGTTCGCTCTTTTCACCTGATCCACGCGCCGAATATAGAATTCTGCTCAAGAATTTCCGATGGAAAAGGTCATCGACTCCTTTTCGATTTCACCGTCTCAAGAAATCGGGGGCTGAAAGATACCGTCATCCATTTGGTGAATGTTGAAAAAGGAAAACCGTTTTACCCCAAAATGCAAATTTTCCATATTGACCGTTGCCGGGCCAATAAATATGTTATTGGCGCACAGAATGGTGAAAACATTATGGTGGAAAACACTGATCCCATCCAGCATGAGATAGCGACTTATGAAGTTCGAAATATTTATTCAGACCAGACCAGCAACCGCCCTCTTCCTGAAAAATCCAGTCAGGTACGAAGTGTTTTTGTACGCAAAGATGCAGAGGAATTTATCATCAAATGTAATCTTCATCCGTTCCTCCAAACTCACGCCTACCTGATACAAAACCCTTATTACACGATTTCAGATTCCGATGGCAATTTCAGCATCGAAAATATACCCCCCGGCACTTACGAGGTAGTCGCCTGGCATCCATATATAGCTAAGCAAAGAGGAACAATCACTATTCCCCAAAAAGGAGAAGCCAGCATAGATTTCGACTTTAGAGGGGAAGATGAAAAAAGAAAACTATATCACGATGACATTGAAGGCTACCGATTCAACACCTGGTTCGACAGTAAAGAAAAGTTTTATGGCGGACCAAGAATAGATGATGCCGTAGAAGAGTTACAAGTCTTCTGTGATGAAGACCATCTTTGTGGTCATTATAAGGCCCGGGAAAATTGATCTCGCTATTAAATCATCCACCTAGTTAGTTTTACTTACTACCACCGCATTAAGTTTATAATCGTTTTTGGCCAGGAGGGCTGCTTCCTGCGCTTTTTTTTCATCCGCATACCTTCCGAGAAAAACCCGGTACCAGGTATTCCCTGTGACTTTAGTTTGCATCAAAAACGCATCGAAACCTTTTTTCTGAAGACGTATTTTCAAAGCACCTGCCCGACCCTCATCCCGGAATGAACCCACTTGCACCGCGTAACGCGGTAGACCTTCAACAATAGGAACAGAACGAATTTCTTTCTTCTGTTTCTTTTCAGGTTTTGCGGCAGGTTCTGAATCTTCGATTTTCTCTACAGGAGGGGGAGTAGTAGAAATTTTTGCAGGAACCACCGGTGAGGTGGTGCTTTGTGCAGGCTCCGGCAAAAACTTGCCATTGAGGCCCACATACCGGGTCATGGTAGGATCATTCAGAGTCTCAAAAAATGTATAAACAGGTATTTCAGGCTCTTTGATTTTCTCACGCTTGGGTTTGACGGCACTTATTTTTTTTACTGATGCCTTCTTTCCCTGAAATCCAGCCGTTAAGTCGAAACCGGAATAATGTATCCCCGCCGCAGAAGCCATCAAAAAAAACATTCCAAGAAGAAGTCTCATAAATTAAAGGCGTCTATAAATCTAAGTGGTTACATTTTTTCTGGAGACGAAATACCCATCAGTTCGAAACCATTACGAATTGTGATTCTCAAAGCATCCAGCAAGAATAAACGCGCAAGTGTGAGCGCTTTATCATCTGAGATAACCCGATGTCTGCTGTAATAGCCATGAAACCGAGAAACCAAGTCAAGCAGGTAATGGGAAATCCGATGTACCTCCATAGCCCGAGCACTTTTTTCTACCACCTCAGGAAAAGCTAAAATAGAGCGGATAATGGCGAACTCCTCGTCTTCAGTTAGAAGTGTGAGATCGAATTCGTTAGACTGGTTCCACACCACGCCACCTTCTTCAGCGGTGCGAAAGATACTGCATATCCGGGCATGAGCATACTGAATATAAAATACGGGATTTTCCGGGGTCTCCGCTTTGGCAAGCTCAAGATCAAAATCCAAATGCGTGTCGGAACTACGCATCAGGAAGTAATAACGCGCCGCATCGACACCCACTTCATTGACCACATCTGCAAGTGTTTCGAACTCACCAGACCGGGTGGACATGGAAACTTTTTCACCGGCCCGCAAAAGACTGACAAACTGAACCAAAAGGATTTTAAAAATTTTCTTGTCATACCCCATGGCTTGCAAAACTGCCTCCATACGGGGCACATAGCCATGATGGTCGGCACCCATCAGGTTGATGAGTTTTTTGAATCCGCGGTTAATTTTGTTCTGGTGATAGGCGATGTCTGAGCAAAAATAAGTCTTCTCTCCAGATTGTTTGACGATGACCCTGTCCTTGTCATCATCGAATGCAGATGATTTCAGCCAAACCGCTCCATCTTTTTCATAGATATGACCTTTGTCCTTCAACCATTCAATAGCCTTTTCTACCGAGTTATCGTCGTACAAGGATTCTTCACTGAACCAATTATCAAAATTTACCCGGAACTCGGCAAGGTCGCTTTCAATTCCTTTAAGAATATTATCCTTAGCAAATTTTCTAAAAAAAGGCAGGCACTCCTCCTCAGGCTTATTTAAAAACTCATCCCCGCTCTGGTCAATTATTAGTTGGGCAATATCTTTGATATATTCCCCTCTGTAGTGATCTTCAGGAAAATCAAGAGTCTCCCCCAGGAGTTCACGATAACGGAGCCAGGCGGAACGGCCGAGAAAGTTCATCTGGTTCCCCACATCATTGATGTAGTATTCGGTGCTCAAATCGTACCCGGCTTTTTTCAAAATCCTACCCAAGGCATCCCCGACAGCTGCCCCTCTACCATGCCCGACATGCAAAGGGCCCGTGGGGTTCGCGCTGACAAACTCGACCAGGATTTTAATGCCCTGCCCGGCATCAGACTGACCGAAATCATCTCCCTGCTGAACAGCATTTTTTAAGCGCTCAAGAAAAAACTTGTTAGACATTTTCAGGTTGATGAATCCCGGCCCCGCAATTTCAACCAGACTTAAATCTCCATTTTTGAGATAACGGGCAACACTTTCTGCAATAATTTTTGGTTTCTTGCGTTCACTCTTTGCCATCGTCATGGCAACATTGGTAGAAAAATCTCCCATTTTTTCGTCTTTGGGATTTTCCACTACAATATCTGGAAATGGAGAAAGTTCTAGATCCCCTGCTTCCTGTGCTTTCTCCAGCGCATCGTGAATAATTTTTTTTATCTCAGTTTTCATTCAGGTATTACCTAAAAAACAAAAATGTAGTTATATAGAAAATATAAGATCGGGGAAAATGAGGGTTGTTTTTAGATTCAGGCAGGTAACAGGGTTAATTTTTCCGGCTACGGGCAACTTCTTTTTCCATTTCATCTTCCAAAGCTTTTTTATCCGCTCGGAACTGCTTTTCTAATTCTGCTTTTACAGCTTCGACCTCGTCTGGAGGGATCTGCTCCGGCAATTTGCGCATTTTTTCCTGAAACATCACATCTCGGTCCGCAATCTTGGCGGCATATTCATTTCGAATCTCAGCAATTTCCTGTTTTTGCTTTTTAGTCAGCTTCTTCTGACTTTTCAACTCTGGGGCCAACTTATCCGAACGTTCCAAGCTTAATTCCAAAGCACTCTTCAATCCTGACATTTTTATCTCTCAAAAAAATTGATTAACTATTTAATTATAAAGGAATTATAAATCAGACTCAATAGGCATATGAATCTGATTGATACAAAATTCTCAATTAAAAGAGACCCTGCTCTGGTTTTAATGAGTGGGAGAAAGGACCATTTGGAAATCAGAAAATTTGAAGACATGCGTCTGCAAAACATAACCGTCCTGCTTGAGAGTCTGATCAATCCGCGAAACCATCCAAACACCCTCAATCTTTTTATATTTATAGCGTGTGACTTCAAAATACTCCTGCCCTCTGACCTTGAAACTTGAACGGCTTTCAGAGATTGCGAATTTTCCCTCCAACCTTAAATAGCTCATTTCTCCTTGCACATTTTCAGGAGAACTTGTTTGCTGAAATTTCACTTTCCTAATCACCCACTCTTTAGAGTCGACCAGAAGCTTATAGTTTTGACCAGAATCTACTATGGGGTTTAATTCAATCATCAGTTTGTCCCCTTTTAATTTGCGGACCTGGTCTTTAAAGTCTGCAAATTTTTGCTTCAAAAATAATGGGACAATCAACTCGCGGTAGGATTTAATTTGCTGGACTAATTCTTGGAAGCGGCCTTCATCCTGCCCTTTCGCCAATCTAAAATTCCCAAGTCCATCAACAGAACTATGCTTCCAGCTAAATATGAAGTCAGGATTTCGTAGAAACTTTCCGGAACTGGAAGCCACATCCAACTGTTCCCATTGAACCCGGACAGAAAGGCTTTTTAATCCCTGCTTCTGAGGGTAATAATAGTTTTGATCAAGTTTGGAAAGGGCTGACTGGAAGGGTTGGCCCCAAGCAGAGCTTATAACCAGCCCCACAAGGATCGGCGCAAGCAACAAAGGAATTCTAAATCGAATCATAAAGGAAAGGTTTAATCTACGCGCATGGAAAACCGTTCCACTGGCAAATCATTTGACGAACCGTCATCCTTCAAAGACAAAAACAAGTCCTGTGAATCCGGGCTGTCCCAGGCTCTTGCCCCGGAAGCATAACCCCGGATTTTACCTTCACCATCGATCAAGTAGCTGGTAGGGAGTCCCATGACGTGATATTGCTTTCTGACTTTCTGGTCCTGATCCAGAAGCACCGAAAAAGTATAATTATTGACCTTCACGTATTCCTGAATCCTATCCTCATTCCATCGATCTATGGAGACTGCAAGCACTTCCACACCCTCAGCCTGAAGAGAAGTGTGGAGGTTTTGCATGGAAGCCATTTCCTCTCTGCACGCACCGCACCAGGTAGCCCAGAAATTAAGCAAAAGAACTTTCCCTTTAAAGTCAGAAAGTTTGACCATCTTTCCCTTTAAATTCCTCACCAGAAAATCGGGTGCTGACTGGGAAATTTTTGGCGGCACCACTCCCATCTTGCCAAAGGAGTCATGTTCTGCATACCCCGCGGCAGGAGCCAGTAAAAGTACTGATATAAAAACCATCCAAATAATATTATTCATTGGTCTCATAATAGCTTCCTCATCTTCCGTTCCTATGTAAATAATCCTGGAGCAGTTTTCTTTCCTGGGCCGGGAATTGCATTCCCTTCTCCTGCATAAAACCATCCATCATTACTAAAAGGTGATCCCATTGCTCCGGTGTATGACGCTTGGGTCCCGGCAGTCCATGGCATTTGGTACATCGTTCTTTGAATAATCTGGCACCGGGACTATCCGGCTCCGGGATCGTTTGTGTCCCGGCGCAAGCCATCAGAAATAGCGCGACCAAAATTACCCCTACTTCTTTACAACCAAAAAGCATTATTAGAATCCTAGCTCTTTAGGCGGATTAAAGCCTTTATAACGCCGACTCTTTTTCGTTGGAATCTCGACATAATAAGACAGTTGCATCATCCAGTTATCCCTTAATTGCGGTCCCGACAGATCCTGATGAATGGGCAATGTCGCAGTCAGTTCCAGGATATGAAGTGGAATGGGCTGGTATTGAAAACCCAGACTCACTGCCATTTTATGACCGCCATAGTTTTGTGGATCAAACAAAGGGCTCAAAAATGGATTCCCTGCAACTTTATTGGTATGGCCTTCGCCATTGACCCGTCCGTTAAAAGGCTCCCGGCTAAAGCTTCCTTCATACCATCCATTTAATTGAGCTTGAAGCACCCAGTTGTCATGAACCTGTTTCATGGCATAAAAATCATACCGAAACTCCTGGCCTCGATGGTAACCCTGCTCATTATCATAGACATGCGCTTCCAATTGAGTGTTGAGTCCCCACCAGTACGGATCGCGTGAAGACTGATAGGTCAATCCGACAATGGGGTCGACCGTACCACTGCCCAATTGCATCTTGAAAGGAAGAAGAATGCCATTTACACCATTGGGTGTAGCATTAGTAAATTTCCTTTCAATGGACCCGGTGGGTAAAGACAAGCCATACAAAACTGAAAACTGCTTGGTGGGAGCAAGGTTGTCATTGGCATGCAAACGGGACTTCGCCAGCAAGGTGATATCCCCTAATCCAGCCGATGTCATAGTAAAGTTACTACCTTGAGCAGGAAGGATTTCCATCGGCATTTCGTTGACGGTGAAGTTGGTCATCGCCATCACAGCAAAATCATCCGTAAAAGAATAAGCTCCGCCGATCATGGTCATATATTGCGTCATGGAACGTGGAACGGCAGGAAACTTAGTTGGATCAACACCGGGATTCCCCACAAGGTCAGTCGACAAAATATCAGTAGTACCATCACGGAGAGGGCCCATTTTCATGATCATCTCACTCATCTTGAACCGAAACTCATGTGGCTCTGGAATGCCACCACCAGTAAGATTGAGCGGCATATTTCCCCCACAATGGGCACAACACAGCCCTATATAAGCCTGGGCCAATGAAACCCAAACCAACATCACAATATTTAGAGTCAATATAAAAACATTTTTCCTGAACATGAACACACCTCAAAAAAATAGAGTTTGAATGAAAAGGTGAATTACTAAAGATCTGACAGGAGGAGCAGAAATAATAGAATCTACGCTCCGGTAGAGCACAGAACAATTGCTACCTGTCAATTATGTTCAGATGAATTGGGGGGGATGATCGATAAGTCGGAGAAGCTTTTGGTGTTTATCGTAAGTCAATAAATCTACTTCCTGAGAATTTGAATCCGGCGAGAATTCAAAGTAAGATGTTATTTTGGATAAATCCTTGGTGTTGCTGGAAGAGTTCGAAGAGCCAGAATGAGTCCCACAGTCTGGGCGTAACTCACTGTTTCCTACCGTCCCTTTCTGCTTGTCGTGAGGACAGGGAGCATTTCGAAAATGCTGATGCATATTAAAAACACAATGCACGGGTTTCACTTCTTTATTAAAAGGAGATATCACATCAGATTTTCCAGGGTGATGATGATGCGATGTTCCGGCTTGTGCCACAGAAGCCATAAACAAGGCCATGCAAAACAGAAGCGAAATCGGGAAAAGCCTAATTTTTAGTCGACAGCTCATTAAAACTCTCAATAAACGGCAATCTTAAACAGGTCCATCCTGGATATCGTCTATTTGAACCTATATAGACTTTAAATTCAAGTGTAATCATATAGATAGACTTGAAATGCTATTTATTCCCTAGTTTATAAAGATATCCATATTGGTTTGTCAAATTTGTGCCTGTTTGCTATTCTGGGCGTTATTATGGAAACTCGAAAACAAGAGCTAAGAGAATTAAAAAACTATCTCATCCATTTAAAGGACTTGGGATATACAGAAATTCCCTGTGAGGCAGAATTACTTAATAATTCAGCATTTCAAAAAACAAATCCTTCTAATTCGGCAAATAATATGGCCTCAAAAAAAAGCAACTCTCTGGCTGCCGTGCAAAAAGTGTTGGGCGATTGTACCCGTTGCAAACTTTCTGAGGGGAGAAAGAATATCGTTTTCGGCTCAGGCAACCCCAATGCAGATCTTGTTTTTGTGGGAGAAGGGCCAGGTGCTGATGAGGACGAACAAGGACTCCCTTTCGTAGGTCGATCTGGAAAAAAGCTGACAGAAATTATTGAAAAGGGAATGGGCCTGAATCGGGAAAAAGACACCTATATATGCAATATCGTCAAATGTCGTCCACCCGGTAATCGGGACCCCGAAGCGGATGAGGTTTCTGCATGCAAACCCTTCCTCATCCAACAATTGCAAGCCATCAAACCCAAAGTCATTGTAGCTTTAGGCAAACCCGCATCTTCAACCCTGTTGGGAAGAACCGTGCCCATCGTCAAAGAGCGCGGAACCTGGCATGAATACGAAGGCATCAAGCTAATGCTTACCTTTCATCCGTCCTATCTGATTCGTTTCTATACGCTGGAGAATCGCAAGGCGGTCCATGAAGATATGAAGAAAGTATTAAAAGAGCTTAAGAAATGAATTCGATACAGGAAAAAGTAAATCGGCTCAAAAAGAATATTGAGCAGGTTATATTTGGAAAAGGCGAGACTATTGAGTTTGTAATCACCTGTCTCCTCGCCAAGGGTCACCTGCTCATTGAAGATGTTCCCGGTGTTGGCAAAACCTCTCTTGCCCATTGTCTGGCCAGCTCACTCCAGCTGGAATTCAAACGCATCCAGTTTACCAACGACCTTTTGCCTGCCGACATTACGGGTGTTTCCATTTACGATCAGCAAGAAAAAAGTTTCCATTTCAAACAAGGCCCCTTGTTCGCAAACATTGTACTGGCAGATGAAATCAATCGTTCCACACCGCGAACCCAAAGTGCCCTGCTTGAGGCAATGAACGAAAAACAGGTTTCTGTCGACAACAACACCCATATTCTTGAAGAACCCTTTATGGTTATTGCCACGCAAAACCTGATAGAAAGTCAGGGAACCTATCCCCTGCCAGAATCGCAATTAGATCGATTCATGTTCTACATTTCTATGGGCTATCCGTCCCAGGATGACGAAAGGCGTTTATTGCAGGACCAATCCTTCCGGCCCAACCCGGCAAACATTGAGACAGTTCTGGAAAGAGAAGAAGTTTTAGAACTTCAGGCCATAGTTAATTCAGTCCGAATAGAACCGGTCTTGACCGACTATATTCTTAACATCATCAACGCTACAAGAGAAGATCCTAATTTATCCCTTGGCGTGAGTCCCCGCGGAGGGTTGATCTTCCAGCAAGCACTCCGAGCAAGAGCACTCGTTTGCGGACGAGATTACTGCACCCCTGATGACGTGAAACACCTAGCCATCCCGGTATTGTGCCACCGTGTCATTCCTCAGTCGCACAACCTTTCAAGGCGTTTTGCCGATACGGCTTCCCTCATCAGTCAGATTTTAGAAAAAGTTTCCGTTCCCGTTTAAAATGGCAACGCCCAGAGGTTGAAATGACCATCGCCCGTTCTGTTTTCACCCTCACTCTGCATAACCGGACACTGAAATTAACCCGGGAAGGATTTGGGTTCATCGTAATTCTGTTTGGGGTGGGACTCGGTGCCATCAACACTGGAAACAACCTTTTGTATTTGGTGCTGGCGATGTGTTGCAGTTTCATCGCCGTTTCAGGAGTGTTGTCAGAAATGAGCTTGAAAAAACTTAGTGTTCAAGGCGAGGTACCCGCTTATCTTTACGCTCAGGAACCCGGCTCCTTGAAGATAAAACTCACCAATCATAAAAAATGGGCACCATCCTATTCCATTCGCGTTAAGGGGGCTAATTCCCACCAGCCTTTCCTTCTGGACCCGGAACCCTATTTCTTTTTCATCCCATCCGGAAAAACAATTGGAATACCTGTTTTACTGACAGCGCAAAAACGCGGACCTTTAAAGGTTGCCGCATGCCGACTGGCAACCCGTTTTCCCTTCGGATTTTTCTATAAGACAAAAACTATCCCATTAAAATTAGAGACTGTAGTTTTTCCTGCCATACACCCGGTCAAACTCCCTCAGCATTCCGATGCTGGGCAGGAAGGTGATGGCATTGTGGAACGAAGAGGAGATGAACTTTACGCAATTCGAGAATTCCAGCCCGGTGATTCATTGAGTTCCGTGCACTGGAAATCCTCAGCTAAATCAGGGCGACTCCGAGTAAAGGAATTCCAGAGCCAAAACAGCTATACAATTTTTCTAACCCTCACCGACCCCGCTACCAACCAGCCTGTTCATGCAGAAATCCTGGAAGAACGAGTGAGTGAAGCCGCATCATTAATCTATCATCTCGTACAAAGAGGCCATGAAGTAAGTTTAAAAACGGAAGACACGCAAACTGCATTTGGCAACTCTCAGGCACATTTGATTGATCTGATGCACCTACTAGCTTTTATCCACTAGCCATTGGAAAACTTCCAGTAACTGGTAGCTTTCAATACTAAACAAATTTATTTTGGCTGAAAAAACTATTGCGAAGGAATTCGATTTCTATCGCTTCAGAATACTCTGCGAAAAATATTTAGCGGGGATATCGACATCAAATTTGATGACATCAAATTTATAGGTGGTTTGGGTATTTTCTTTGAGCATATCGCGAAAGACCATAGTGCGGGGAAACAGGCGGGTTTCAATTTTTTCGTAGTCCTTGAACAATATAGTTTTTAGCAGTTTTCCGCTTTTTGCAAAACGTTCTTCCTTTAAGACAATCCGGTCCTCTGGAGTGATCCAGACCTTACGGGTCTGGTAAGTCGTTTTCTTGTCCCTGGCAACCAAATGCAAAATGGCACACCGGGTACCGGCAAGCTCATCAAACCCTTCCAAGGTAGCAGAATAAGAATGGCTCAACTTATGGTCCTCCATCATGTCCTCATAAGAGAGGTCGCTACCCATCATCGACTGCCGGAGTAGATGTCCAGCAATTAATATTTTCCTGTCAGTTCGTGGAGTATACATCCATAGCTTGCCAGCTATCTTGAGCATTTTAGTGCCCTTCTCACGGGCCGGCGACTTGTAACGACTGTAAGAACGTTCTACTCCCTGCATCCAAGAGTCTTGAGTCAAAGTACGCACTTTGCGTCCGTTATCGATGATCAACCGTCCTGTTATAAATTTTGTATTGGCCCATAAATTTTCGTCCACCTGCTCCAACAGTTTTTGAGGGTTTATTTCTTCTGCATAGCATGGGTTTACAAAAGTAAACATGCAGAAAAGCAAAATATTCATTGCTATAATAATTTTATTCTTCATGATTATCACCCTGCTTCCAGTTCACGGAATAAATTTGCCTCCGAGCGTTTAAAAATCGCCATGCTGGCTACAAGTGTTCCAGCGACACTGGCAAAAATTCCTGGCACAATACCTTGGATGAAACCGCCCACCGTCACACGGGCTCTTACAATATCGTTGATCATCAATCCACTTTGAGCGAAACTATCTCCCATGTTCAATCCCACTTCCTGAAGATACCAGGCGAACGATCCGCCCAATAATGACCCGGCCAACGACCCCAGAATACCAACCCACAACCCTTCCATTGCCAGAGTTAGAATCAACTTCCAATGCGGTTCGCCAAAAGCCAGGCGCAATCCCATTTCTCCGTAGCGGTGAATACCACTTAGAATACCAGCATTCCAAAGCACCAGAATCATAAGAAACGTAAAAACACCTACCACAAACCCTTTGATGACCTGAAATTTATCCATAATCGCGCCGATGTTCTGCTGGTCGCGAATACTAAGTATTATGGGAGAATCGTCTTTCGCCCAATCTTTCGGTGGGCTCCAATTCGCAAGTCCCACTTTCATGCTTCCTTTGACTTCCTCGTAATGGTCAAAATTAACCCCGGAAGGAAAATAACCCAACCAGTCTGTCACCATATCTTCCATATAAAAAGTGCTCTGCGCAGAGGCTAAATCTATCAATACCATTTTTTTATCCATGGCGGTGATCCCAAACCGGACCAAACCTACAACTTGATAATTATCCGCCACCAAACCGCCATCGAAAGACTGTCCAATTAATGTTATGGGCTGGCCCACCGACACATCAAGAACTTCTGCCAGTTGAAATCCCATCAACATCTCATTGGATCCTTTAGGGAGAGTTCCCTGGACTAGAGAGGATTTTAACCGGAGTCTTTGTATCTCTTCCGAGTCTGGAGATTTTAAATCCATCGCCATCCCTACTACTGGAGTTTGGGAGCGCGTTTCGCTTTTTTCATCGGGAACATCCAATATGGCCCCCCAGCGAATTCTAGGTGCCCAATCCACTTCAGGGTCAGAGTGCTTTACCAGCCAGTCACGAGTCTCGCGCTGATTAGCTAGGGAACGATCCAAAGGGCGCAAGTGTTCCTCATCATAAAAAGACTGGTTCACCAGACGCAAATGACCGGAGTCAAGATTAGCGGTCATGTCGATCATGCCCATGAAAACACCCTCCATGAATCCCACCAAACAAACCACTAAAGCCACCCCAATCGTCACGACAGTGAACGGAAATAAAAATCGTGCTTTATCGCGGATCATTCCGCGAAACCAAAAGCTGATCAAGTGATCGCCCTCCCTCGTAATGCCAGAGTTGGATCAAGCCGGGTAATTTTTTTTACGGGTAGCCATGCTGAAGCAATGATCAATGTCAGAACAATGAGGACGGAAACTAAAATTTCTCTGGGATGGTAATCTGGATATATAGTTTCCCGGATTGGGAACGATGCTTCACTTAAATGCGACACATCGAATCCAACACCTTGAAACCAGATAAAAAAAGGTACCCCTAGAACCACTGCAAAAAACAAGGCCCACAAAGCCGCAAGAACTCCCTCCAAGGTAAAAATTTTCACAACTTGCTGTGGTTCCATGCCCAGCGCCATCAAGGTTCCTATTTCTTTCTGTCTTTTAAAGATATTCAATATCTGAGTGTTAAAAACACTGGTGCAGACCAGAACCATCAATATGCCCCAAAGGATTTTAGAGTTGATTCGATCCTGGCGTAAAAGTGCCAGGAGGTCAGCCATAAGCAGCTCTATTCCGTGAAATTCAAAACCTTCCACCGAGCCCAAATACTTACGGACAGCCACCCAACTCACTTCACCTTTGCGGTCAGTCATGGCTTGCAAATGGTCCAACCGCAACCAGACCACGCCATCATCAATTCTCGGGTTAACAATATCCCCCACATCGACAATCAAAACATCACGGGCATCTACCGCCCCTCCCTTATCGCGCCATTTCAAAACTACCGTGTCACCTTTTTTTAAATGGGCTTTTCTAGCCATTTTCACACCCACAACAGCAGGAATATTTTCTCCAAGTTCATTTTCAAAAGATTCTAATCCAGCAAGCGGTAGACGAAGAAGCGACTGATCCATTTCGATACCTCGCAATTGTACCGGGTATAATCGGCGGTTAGGGTATATCTGGCCTTGCTGGATCAATACTTCGGATTTGTCTTTGGCCGGAAGATCACTCAATACCTCGGGAACGGAAATTGTAAAGTCTTCCCACTCCGTTGGTGTGAGAATATCAAACCCAGGCGCACGGTAATGGCCACCCCCAACATCTGTCGACACAAGGTTTCTTGTTGCCTGCGCCTGGAAGCCGTTTAACAAGGACAACATAAAAATAAGTGCAATGATAGATAAAGCCGCTACCAGTACATTCAAAAATGCCCGTAACCCCTGACGGTAAAAATTTTTAGCCGCAATTCCCCAGTTCAAGTTTCTATCTCCGTGCCGTTTCTAGGTTTGTCCCAACTTATTCTGCCATCTTCCAGCTTCACTTCCCGGCGGATATAGCGAGTCACCTTTTCATCGTGGGTAGAAAAAATAACCGCCGCCTTAAATTCCTGATTGAGTGTTTGCATTAGATTTAAAATCTGATGCGAGTTCTCCGAATCAAGGTTTGCGGTGGGTTCGTCAGCGAGAATCAACAAAGGGTCCTTGACTAACGCTCGAGCTATGGCAACTCTCTGGCATTGCCCCCCCGACAATTGCGCCGGCTTTTTATTGATCTGGTCTTGTAAACCTACCTTTGCAACCATGGCCTCAACGCGTTCCCGAACCTGGTTTTCTTTGAGCCCATTAAGAATTAAAGGAAAGAGAACGTTTTCATATACCGAGTAAACCGGCAATAAATTATAGGTTTGAAATATGAAGCCAATGTTTTCCCTGCGGTAAGCCGCTAATTTGTCACGGCTCATATTTTCCAGATCAGTTCCCTTAAAAAGTACTTTTCCGGTAGTTGGGCGATCCAGTCCACCTATCAAATTCAACAAGGTGGTTTTTCCAGAACCAGAAGGACCGACGAATGACATGAAGGCTCCCTTGCTCACCTCAAGACTGACATCATTCAAGGCGGAAAAGTTTTCCTCTCCTACCCTGTAAACCTTTGATACATGTTCAAGGGTGATTAAATTTTCACTCATTTCAAGAAACTCTCAATTTATATAGACGGTGTAATATAATACCTAAAAATAATTCACCAGCGTTATGCCCACAGCAGGTTCTGTTCCGTTAAATTCATCCGTCTTACGAAACAAGCGTCCATCCTTTTTTCCTTTCTTCAAAGATCCCCCTACCCGTCCATGAGCGTAAAGAAACAAAGAGTCGGTCAAGGCATATTCAATTTGAGGAATCCATTGAAAACTTTCATCACGCAAATCATAAAGCCCAAACAACTGCCATTTGAGATCAATCCCCACGGGCTGATCAAAAGAAATCCCAATTTGCTGATAGGTTCGGTGCCCCTTAAGGTCGGTCAGGCTAAATTCTCTTTGCCGGGTAGTGAGAAAATATTCCATCAAAACATGCAAGCCCTCACCGATATCAAAAGTATAATCAATTCCCAAAACAGTATCGAACTGCATGGGAGCAGAAGGTTTCATTTCAATATCCAAACGGCTTTCATTCCAGAAGCCAAGTTCACTTTCCCCTTTTAAATGATATCCCATCTGTATCATTTCCTGGTCAAAACCAGGTAGGTTCTCTAAGTCAGACTCAGGGTGATATTGAAACACAACACCGGCTTCGATATCTTCTATCAACATCTCACCACGTATTCCAAAAATCATTGCGCTCCCCTTTTTCGCCGGGACCAACCAACCCTCTATCAGAGCCGTCTCAGACTGAAAATTGGTGGCACGCACTCCATTCACGCCCCGAGTTTCGGGAACAACACCGGTAACATCTCGGGTATCAAAAAGTCCCAATGGTCGGTATATGGTTCCAGAACCAAAAAGAATTTTTTGACGCCCACCTCTAATTTTGAACTTCCCATTATCCAAACGGAGCCATGCACGAAAAAAATCTACATCTGTTTTTCGGCGAAGCCCTGACTGCTCACTTGGACCATCAGCCTGTTTTGCGTCCACTGACAACTCGTAATCCAGAACCCAATTACCTTTTTCAAAAAAGCCTCCCAGTGCTCCCAGCCGAAACTCCAGCTCACTGTCAAAATCTTTACGAAAGGAAGGGCTGTCAAAAACAAACTGACTGCCCACCTTTAATCGCCCTTCAAAACTTACGTCAAACGCCGCCGAATTAAACGGCAGGAACAACGATAGAAGAAGTGATAGCTTTAGAAGCCTTATTATCAAAATATAAAATTGAGTTTAATAATGGGAGAATCACCAAAGTGCTACATATAAAATAAGCGGAGGAAGCTAAAAGACCACCTTTAAATTTTGAAACAGGGCTATGGCATACCAAACCCAAAGTAAATTCCCATCTCGTTTAATGGAACTATTTAATCAGTTTTTTCACACAATCTTTAACATGGTAAATCATTCGCATTAAAAATACCCCGTTAAAACGACGCAATCGAAAACCCAAATATATTTTGAGAAATGATTTTTGAAGCCACATCAATGATTTGGAGAAACCTATCACAAGTCTATCTACAACATTATTCCCAGAAACAGCTTGTTTAAAAAACGACAATGATTCATTTTGATCCGAATCCATTTTATCAAAGATTGCATTTCCGAATGTGGCAAGCTCCCGCCTTTTAAATTCTTCTACAAAACAGGAAGGGAAAAGACTCCTTGGGTGATTGATCATTATTTCTTCCACCCGAGTAATGAGTTTCAGACTGCGTTCTGGATTCAGCCGGGTTTTGCCTGAAAAACCAGACGATGTCACGGTCCATGTATGCAAAACTTCCGGGATGAAACATGCTCCATATTCCAGTCCCATTTCGAAAAATTTATACGTGTCCGTCAATGAACCCAATTCGGCAGGAGCAAAACCTCCCGACTCCATATAAGGTTCCCGGCGCCAAAAAGTTACAGCCCCGTTGTACCAGCACCCATAGCTAATATAAGTACTCAAAAAATTTTCAGCTGATAAATAACAAGCATTTTTTGACATATAAGGAGGGCTCGGCTCTACATGTAATTTTTTATTCTCTATGTCATAACATTGAACGACCGCAGAACATAAACCCGCTTGAGGATATTGAGAAACTAGTTTCATAGATTTCTCATAGAACCCAGGCAACACCAAATCGTCCGTACCAACAAGATGAAAATAGTCACAGGACGCCTCATGAACAATCCGGTTTAGGGTATAACACGCACCCATGTTTTTTTCATTTTGTATAAAACGAATTTTCGGTTCTTCTTTTAATATTTCCTTGATTATTGCCACGCTATTATCCGTCGAGCAATCATCAATAATTATAATTTCATCAGGACACAAGGATTGACTTAAAACTGCTTGCAGGGTCTTTTTTATATAGGAGCCTTTATTGTAATTACCCAAAAGCACTGAAAATGTCGGAAGACTCACAATAATCCTCTATTAATTTTGCAGATGCCATTGCAAGCGGCATCGATACCAGATAACTGTTCCCATTGGAATACAAATCAAACTCATGGCGGCCAAATAGCCAATAGATGCCCCCAAGGCACCCCATTGCCTGCCTAAGCCCCAAACTAACAACCCATTTGCCAGACTGTATACAATATTTAAAACTAAGAAGGGCTCTTTTTTATGCGCCCGCAAATAAGCCGACTGACATTGTGACACCTGCCCTAAAACAATACCCAGAAAAAACAGGCCCGCGGGCAGAGGCTCTAATAATCTCTCCGCCATAGGATGCTGGGCCTGGTTCAACCCATAAATCAATATCCAAAGAACCAGGGCACCTCCGCCAATCACGACAAGCGAAACGCTTGAGGTCCTGAAAAATAAACGGTCCAGTTCCACAAATTTCTTTTGTGAAATGAGGATACCAAAACGCGGCACCTTTGTGGCCACCCATGCCATGGCAAGGGAACTTAAAGCTATTATCAAATGCCAGGTCATCCCCATTCGACCTGCGGCCGCAGAACCATGATAATGAAAAATGACCGGTGTGTAGAGAGAAACAAGAAAATAATTTAATATGCCTGCTACCGCAAGACGCCATTGCATGGGCCATATCTCTTCGCCCCAATGAATACCAGTGCTTCCGGTAGCTTTATAAAAGGGTTCAAAAAACTTCCGATAGTACACTAATAAAAGCAATGAGCTGACCACCACACCCATTGCAGAACTAACAATGATCATCCACAGGCCCATTCCTAACGACATAGCCAACCACAAAGCGCAGGCCCCAGCAACTCCTTGAACCAACCTGAAGCAATTAATAGTTTTTACTTGGTTGCAACCTTCCAGTAGTGAAATAAATGGCAACATCCATAATTGCAAACCCGACAACAATACTAAAGCAAACCAGGGTTGGACCCAGATAATGCCCGGATCTGAAGACTGAGATAAAAAAACATACCCTCCTGTCCCCACAAGCAGGATAAAAATAGCAGACGCACCTGCATACCATTTGAAAACGAGGCGACCCAGACTGATTAAGCGAAATAAAGCTGGAGAGTCACCTTTAATTCTTCTCTCATTATCAAGTTCCAAGTTTGCCCATTCATGGCTGGCGAACTGGGTAATGACAATATAAAAACCTAGCTCTACAAAAGATTGCAGGGCAATCAGGCTCAAGAAGGTGTAATAAAATCCCTGTATCTCAGGGGAAAGATAAATGGAAATAAGATATAAAGTAATAGGACCCGCAAATAAGGACCATATCTTAGACAGAATCGCATACGCCACTGCGCGGTCCACCTCAATCCACCTTAAGAATTTAATGAACGAGTCCAATAGAGATGAAGTTCCTTTTTTAAAGATAAGGTGGTGAAGAAGCTAGCGGTGTCAACGGCTATGAAGCCAAGACTGAAAAGACAAAATATTCCAGAGAAAATATTGCCAGTTATATTGGCCTGAAGCATGCTCCTTCCATTTTCGCAGAATAGGGACTGGATCTAAAAATCCATCCTGGCGAAGCGTCGATTCATTCAACAAATCACCCGCCCATTCTTTTAAAGGCCCTCTCAACCAGATATCCAGAGGCACACCAAAACCCATTTTAGGACGGTCTACCAACTGCCGAGGCACATATTTTTGAAGGACCTGTTTGAGTATCCACTTTGATTGGCCATCATGAACTTTCATAGCCAAAGGAAGCCTCCAACTGAACTCGACCACACGATGATCGAGCATAGGGACTCTTGCTTCCAACCCGACTCCCATACTGGCACGATCCACCTTAGTGAGAATATCATCCGGCAAATAGTGCGTACCGTCAAGGAACATCATTTTCATTTCTGGTGCAGAAAAATCTCCCCAAGAAGAAATCTGGTTCAAAATAATATCTGGCTCTTCGGCCCCCAGTACCAGAGAACCCGGCCCCACCCAATGGGAAATGCCCTGAAGATAAAAACCTTCAGGCCCACCTGCTGCCAAAGCATTTCCAAGCCTGTTAGACCGCTCGCTCAAATTTCCTATACGTCCAAATCGGTCAAACATACGGCTGATGGAAGGACCCCCCGCATCTAAAACATCAGCAGGCATTGCTTTAATGAGGCCTGTTAAAAGCTTACGGCAAGGTTCTGGAATCCAATGAAATTTATTCCACCATTTTTTCCATGAAGAATATCGGTCATAGCCACAGAACAACTCATCTCCCCCATCTCCGGAAAGGCTGACTGTCACATTTTGTCGGGTTAGATGAGAAAGTAAATAAGTCGGAATCTGAGAAGAGTCCGCAAAAGGTTCATCGTACAAGTTTGGCAAACGCGGGATTATGGACATTGCATCTTGGGATGAAACATAATGTTCCGTATGATCCGTTCCCAGATGCTTTGCGACCCTCCGGGCATATGGCGCCTCGTCAAAACCTTTTTCCTCAAAACCGATGGAAAACGTTTTAATAGCTTGCGGGCTTTGCTTCTGCATTAAAGCTGCAATCGTAGAGGAATCGATTCCTCCGGAAAGAAAAGCACCCAAAGGAACATCCGAAGCCATCTGGAGCTTAACTGCAGAACCTAACAAGGAGTCCAGTTGATCGACGGCCTCTTCTCGAGTTCCGTCAAACCCATCTTGGACGCCTTGCCGGGCGGTTTCCTCAAATGACCAATAAGTAGTTGGCGATGAATCCATTTCGCCAGCCTTCACCGTCAGGAACATTCCAGGTTGGAGCTTAAAAACATTTTGGTAGATAGAACGAGGCGCAGGAATATAGTTAAAACGCATGAGCAGGGAAAGTGACTCCCGATCTACCCTGCCTTCAAATTCGGGATGCGCTTTCAAAGCTTTTAATTCTGAGCCAAATAAAAATGTTGCCCCCATCCAACCGTAATAAAGCGGTTTGATTCCTATGCGATCCCGAGCCAGAGTTAAGGTCTGCATCTCTCGATCCCATAAAGCAAAGGCAAACATGCCGTTAAATTTTTTCAACGCCTGGGGCAGTCCCCATTTTTCAATAGAAGCTAAAATCACTTCGGTGTCAGAGTGGCCCCGCCAATGCGAGTCCTCCGTCTGGTCAAGATTTTTTCTCAATTCAAGAAAATTATAAATCTCTCCGTTATATGTGATCACATACCTGCCACTGGCAGATATCATAGGCTGTCGGCCTTCGGAAGAAAGATCAATAACCGAAAGGCGTTGGTGAGCCAAGCCAACTCCAGCAGCAGGGTCCATCCAAACCCCATCATCATCCGGGCCACGATGGACCAAGGACCGCCCCATTTTTCTTAGCAAATCTTCGGAGTTCGATTTTAAAGATGTCTTAGTGAGAAATCCGGCAAGACCGCACATAGGGAAAGTAATCCAGAATATTAACGTTTAATGGAGGGACAAGAGATTAAGTTCGACACCAGGTCTTCCCATGTCTGGCTTATTCTCTCTAATGAGTAGCGTTCCGTTATTTTCATGGCTTGCTTCCCCAAATTTTTTCGTAACTCCGCAGATATCATTAGCTTCTCTAGCGAACATGAAAGTTCCAAAATATTTTCGCAAGGCACAAGCAAGCCATTCACTTCATCATGAATCATTTCAGAGGGGCCGTAGGGACAGTTGAAGCTGACAACCGGCAAACCACAAGCCATGGCCTCGCCCAACACATTGGGAAACCCCTCATGCCTTGAGGGCAAAACAAAAATATCTGCTCGCGACAGGACTTGATAATGCTCTTTAGTCAATCCTGAAAACTGTACACGCCCCTTCAAACCCAGTTCATCGCACAAACTTTCCAAAGCTTCTCTTTCTAATCCATCTCCAATGATATCCAGCATCCAATCAGGAAATTTTTTAGCCAGTGGAGCAAATGCCATTAAGAGAAGATCAAAACCTTTCTCCATAGATAATCGGCCAATCGCCACCAGGGTTTTAGAACTCGTCTCCGACTTCTTGGAAGAAGTTAAATAATCAGGTACCAGGACAGGGTTGGGAATAACCCGCGAGTTCTCTTGTACTGAAGCAGAAAAAAATGAAAGTGCGCCCTGGGTTTGGACCACCAGACACGCAGCTCTTTTATAGCACTCTTGCCGAAAAAATGACCAGAGCCTTCCCATCGGGGAAAAGAAAGGGTTCCCTCTTTCTGAAACTATTATAGGTGTCTTTAACCCTACCGAGGCCACAATAGTCAAAATGTTCATTAGTTCTACAAAAGAAATGACTGCATCTGGCTTGCTTTTTTTTATTGCGCAACGAAGCAAAAAGGGCCTTGAAAGAAAAATCCTGACTGCCTTCCAAAAACTCTCCTGTTTTCTCATCAAGGATAAAGGCCAGTGTTGAACACGAGGATGAAGCTTAAAAAAAACAGGTTCACGCCCACTATCAAGAGTCAGTAAGGTCACAGACCAACCCTTTTCACACAATTCATTGGCCAGAAGGGTTAAAACCCTTTGTGCTCCCCCCGCTGAAACTTTGTTAATCACCAAAGTCAATCGCCCTTTGGGCTTATGTGAACTCTCGGGTTGAGACAAATAGTCTCCCTGATTCGGTTCCAAAGTCATTCAGGAGGGCTTCCAAGTTTCTTGTATGATTTTCCAGCCATTCCCTTCGTTTTTCCAGACCAGTTCCTTCTTGCCCACATCTGACACCCTATCGGACTTATAATCCTGGATAAATGTCACCTCTACCGTCTCATCATTTTGCTTCATCTGAATATCACTGATCTGGATACTGATACTTGAATTCCCATTCAAAGCAGAACGGCGTTGCGCAGCCCAATCTTTGCGGGATTTTTTGGGATCCTTAAAATTTGCTGAATAAAAAGACAGGTACTCATTGATCTTCCTACTTTCCCAAGCTTTCAGCCAAATCAGTAATTGGGAGACCACTACATCGATGGAGTCCACCGGGTCTTCCGAATCGGGAGCACCCGCCTTTGAAAGGACTACCAGAGCAGAAATACCCTGATTTTTCTTCAGGTCCTGAGCAACTTGTCGAGCCTCTAATTTAGAGGGGTATGGTCCAACACGAATCTTGTACCAGGTAGAGTCTTTCCCTTTTGCGATAAAAGGCGTGTAGCCCTTCTTTTTAATGCGGGATATAAATTGCTCCGCATTTTTTTCTTCGCGAAATGAACCCAATTGAACCATCCAACCCTTTTCGGCGCCTTCCCCCGCCATTACCGATGAAGAAAAAAACCAAAACCCAAAGACAGCGCCCACTATTATTGAGTTGCGTGAATCGGTCATTGATGGAACCCTGTCATCGATGGAGGTAAAAAGCGGGAAGCCAATGTGGCTAGCCCTCAAATGCACTGAAAGTTATTATAAAACAAATATTTATTCAGGGCCAGCCCAGGAGATTGAAGAATTATTGAGCAAAAAACGAAGAGTTGCTTTCTAATTGTGAGTCCAAAAGTAAAAGGCCTCCAAATTAAAGCATTTTTTTTAAGTATGGCACCAATTGGTCAGCACTTGCTGCAGGTGCCCGCGCATTTAAAACGCCCTGCTGATTAATAATTAAAACCGTTGGCATGTCCCTTTGCAAATAAGCCTGATTAACTACTTTAACTGGGTCGACCAAATAGGGGAATCGCACTTTTTCAGGGAACTTGCTGAGATATTCTGCAACAGCTTCTTTGGAATCTCCATTAGTATTAATCCCCAATATCACCACTTGTTTTTCACTTAGCTGATCTCTCACCTTATTAAATTCCATAGCCTGGTTCATGCACGGAACGCATATATGGAACATTCCTATCAAAACCACCTTGCCTTTAAAGTCGGACAACGCTACCTGTTTTCCATCCATGGACATCAAGGAAAACCCAGGAGCCTGCTCCCCAGGTGAAGGTGCCCCAGCAAAAGCGGGAACAACGGCTAAAATTATGACAATTATTGATATAAATACTTTTCGCATGATGTGCTCCATTTCATGGAATAATTTATTAGGAAATCTGCTCTTAAGACAAGGAACCTTTTATCATTAAGCCCATTTTAAATCAGGGGAAACTAATTTAAAAGCCTTTTCAAGAAAACGGAATATAGCACTATTTACCAGCCAAAACTCTCCCTTGACTTGACAGGGGATTTGTACTAAAAAAAGGTGTAACCCTTTAATTATCTTGGGTTTTTCCTGAGAAACGGGCTTTATTCATAAAATATTGGTTTTTGTCTCAAGGGGCCTCCCCAATCGGGTACATCTTTGAGCACCCCAACTTTTTTTATGGCCTGGGTAACGAAAATTTATTAAATGAGAAAGCCCTATTGAAGCGCGGTAGCATGGATTTCATCTAAAACCTCGCAAGTTTCTCAAAGAAAAATGAAATCAACGAATTATCCCCTTTCGAGTTGCTAACTTTTGATTAGAGGGTTTTAAGAATGAAAAAAATATTGCTCCTCCCCACAGTATTGCTTGCCCTAGTCACTTTATTGACCTTCTCCCTTCCCGCTTTTTCTTATCAGGAAATTAATGTTCAGAATGGAGGAACAATACAGGGAAAAGTAAAAATGTACGGCGATATGCCCTTTCCCCGCCATTACCACTTGATTTTATTTCCTAACATTGACATGTGTGCGGAAGTGGATACCGATGATGAAATGAATCGGGTTCTTGATGATTTTAAGATCTCAACAGATGGTGGGTTAAAAGATGTCGTCATCACACTCGAGCATGTCGAAGCCGGAAAGCCCTTTAATAAAGAACCCATCATGATTCTTTCTGAAAACTGCAAATTTTTTCCGGATGTAAATATCATAAGGCAGGGAGAACGTTTTGAGGTCGACAATGTCGATGCCGTCATGCATAACAGCCAAGTCTATCAAAAGGAGAGAGGGAAAATTCTGTTAAACATTCCCATCCCAGCTGAGGAAGTTTCTGACGGGGTCGTCAATTTCAAAAAGAAATACAAGATAATGCAAATGATCTGCGGCATGCACGAATTCATGCAAACCTGGGGTTACCGAGTGCAAAACCCCTACTACTTCCAAACCAAACTGGATGGGAACTTCAATATCGGTGATATTCCGCCGGGAGAATATGTGGTAAACGCCTGGCACTATTTGATGAAACCGCAAAAAAGGAAAATTAAAGTTGTCGCTGGAGAAACCATTGACCTGAATTTTGACTTTAACGCAGACAAGGTTGTTCGACCTTTCTACGAAACCATCAAGTCTGGAAGAATCAAAAAAGATGCGGTCATTCCAGGTACCGCAAAAGGAAAAGAAATGGGGCGCTAGTTTGAAGCCATTGATAAATCCCCCTACTTTCTCTTGGCCAGGTGTATTTAACCTGTTCCTCTTTTTCTCTTTATGCATAACAGCCCCCGCATGGGGGCTTACCCCCCCTCCATCAGAAGATGTCCCCAAAACCTTTACCCTTAAGGGCAAAGAGATACCCCTTAAAAGCCTTGCTAATCCTTTAAAAAATGATCCCAAAGCTATCAAGCAAGGGGGAACTTTATATACCAAACACTGTTTTTTCTGCCATGGTGATTTGCTTGACGGCAAAGGAATATTTGGAAAAAGTTTTTTTCCCGCTCCCGCAGACTTCACCCGTCTCGACTCAATCCTTTCCCGGCCCCAGGCCTACACTTTCTGGCGCATTATGAAAGGAGGAAAAGGGCTACCCGAAAAATACGAACCCTGGAACTCTGCCATGCCCGCCTGGGAAGATTCATTGAGCAAAGAGGACGTTTGGAAAATTATCACCTATATCTATGAAACGGCGGGACAATGGCATGCCAAACCCGGCAAACAAGACCCCCCTTCCCTGGAAAGAGGCAAGCAGGTATATCTTGAAAAATGCGCCTATTGTCATGGCGAAGGAGGCAAAGGGGATGGCCCCTCAGCAGATTACTCCATGCCACAACCGAGAAACCTGACCAAGGGCCATATCAAACTCCGCTCGACTTCTTTTGGAAAAATTCCAACCGATAAAGATTTGTTCAACGCCATCACCAAAGGGATGCAAAACACCACCATGCCCGGCTGGAAACACCTGCCCAAAAATGACCGCAAGAGCCTGGTGATTTTTGTGAAGTCCTTATCCAAAAAATTTGAAAAATTTAAGAAGAGAGGCAAATCCCATAAGATCATAAAAGTAGGCAAACCACCCGCCTCTTCCAAAGAAAGTTTAGAACGAGGTAAAGAACTTTTCATGGTGCAATGCTCCGGATGCCATGGAGTTAAAGGCCGCGGGGATGGGGTGGCCACCCAGCGCGTTGTAGATTATTCTTCCAATGCCATCTGGCCGAGAAACCTGAGTCAGCCCTGGACCTTTCGCAGAGGCAATTCCAAAAAAGATCTTTTTAAAACCCTGCGCACCGGGCTTTCCACAACAGCGATGCCGAAGTTTTCACCGAGAGTTTTCAAAGATGAACAAATTTGGGATATCGTCAACTTCGTCACCACTCTGGCACCCCCGGCCCAGCCCAAAATGCAGAGTCCCATTCACGCTAAAAAAGTGGAAGGTGAAATTTCTGAGGACTTCAACGCTCCGATATGGAAACAAGCGCAGGCCAGCTTCATTCCTTTAGGAGGCCAACTGCAAACAAAACCTAAATCCTATTTCCCCACAGTTCGCAACCTGATGGTACGAGCGGCACATAACAGCAAAGAAGTAGCCCTATACATTCATTGGGATGACCCGTCACTCGATCCGAAATTAAAAAAGTTTTCAGCGGTTGAAGAATCCCCACAGCCGCCTCTGCCAGAGCATCTGAAGGGCCACGAACCCGAAGAACCTCTGGAAGCAGCCACTCCAGAATTCCCCGATTCCATCGCGGTGCAGTTCCCCGTTAGCCTGGATAAACAAAAGCCCTATTTTCTTAATGGCGATGCAGAGCACCCTGTTAATTTATGGAAATGGTCAACCGCCACCAATAATGCTGTTGAGTTCAATGCCCATGGATTAGAAAACTGGAAAAAACAAGATGAACTGAGTCAGGTGGTAAAGGTAAAAGCCAGTTACGAATACGGGCAGTATTCCTTAATCATAAAACGTAAACTAAAAGTCATCCACGAGAAGATCGACATCCAGTTCCAAACCGGCCGACCCATCCCCATCGCCTTCAACGTATGGGATGGCTACCACGAAGAAACCGGTAATAAAAAATCCACCTCCTCCTGGTTCACCCTCTGGCTCGACGAATAACTCCCTAGCGAGGGAGGTAATGGGACAGTAATCCCTTACAGAACATAAAACGCCACTGGATTCACGCTGATCATAAGTCCGCAAATGACCCATAGCGGTCGTCCACCAAATTCACAAAAGGAGAAAGTATTGAGACGGTCATTAAAATTGCGAAATCAGACCTGATTTTGAATATGGTGGAACAATACGTGTTTCTCAGATGATGAAATGAAGTAAATTGGATTCCAAATAACAAAAAATAAAAACAATAAGAAGGTATTTACAAGATGAACGATAAGACCGTTGGCAGTATTCACTGGAGTTTCTGGATAATTAGTGTTGTCACACTTATCTTTAATATTATGGGCACTCTTAATTATTTCGTACAAATGAATGCAGACTCGCTTGCCTCATTTCCTGAGCAGTATCGCCCGATAATCGAAGGCCGACCCGCATGGGCCACCACAGCTTTTGCGATAGCCGTTTTCGGCGGCTCGCTTGGCTGCCTTTTGTTACTGCTCAAGAAGTCGGCTGCGTTCTATGTATTAACCGTGTCTCTCCTTGGCGTAATGGTGTCAATGATGCATATATTCGGCGTGGCTGGATTTAATTCCTTCGAGGTTTGGATTGGTATTCTGATGCAGCTAGTAGTGACGGTATTTTTGATCTGGTATTCAAAGCTGGCCGAGAGCAAGGGTTGGACCAGCTAGGAACAAAAGGTAGTATGTTGACCAACTTTTTAGTGAACAAGTTGCAGTCAAGCAGCGATTTGCCCCCTTTACTTTATTTATAGGAAACCTTTTATCTAAAAGAGGTATCCTATTAAAAGGTATAGAACTATCTGATTAAACTCTAGAGGCCGAACTAGAAGCTTATGGATTTTGAGTGGGTTGCCATAGCACTTAGTGATGTTAGTTGGATATCTCTAGCATTTATTCTGGGGTTTTTAGCAAGACTGATAGGCCTTCCGCCATTAGTTGGTTTTCTTGGAACTGGTTTCGTCCTAAATTCTCTAGGTTTTTCCAGCGGGGAGATGCTTCAGAAGCTTTCTGATTTGGGTATCACCCTGCTACTTTTCGCAGTTGGCCTGAAGCTGAACCTGAAGACTTTGATAAGGCCACAAGTCTGGTTGGTAAGCACAATCCACATGACAGTTGTCATAGTCTTTTTAGGCACGGTTATCTTTTGCCTTGCTTTGATGAAGGCGCCATTGTTTTCCGGACTGGATTTCAAGTTTTCTATGATGCTTGCCTTTGCATTGAGTTTCTCCAGCACCGTTTTTGCGGTCAAAGCATTAGAAGAGAAAGGGCAAATAAAATCCCTCCATGGCCGAATTTCAATCGGTATTCTGGTCATGCAGGATTTGGCTGCTGTTATTTTTTTAGCTACCTCCATGGGAAAGTTTCCATCGCTTTGGGCACCACTACTCATTTTACTAATTCCTCTTAGACCACTATTTCATTACTTTCTAAGAAGAACAGGTCATGGCGAGTTAATGATCTTATATGGTTTTGTCCTTGCTATGGGGGGAGCTGAGCTCTTCGAGTTGGCGGGTATTAAAGACGATCTTGGTGCGTTATTTATGGGAGTTCTCATTTCGTCATATCCAAAATCGAAGGAACTGGCTAAATCCATGCTGGGCTTTAAGGATCTTTTTCTGGTAGGTTTTTTCCTTTCTATTGGTATGTCAGGGCAAATATCAGCTGAAGTAGTGATAATTGGGCTGCTTCTAGTTCCTTTTATATTTATCAAAACGGCTCTTTTCTATTTTTTAATGACCCGTTTTAAGCTGCGATCGCGGACCTCACTCTTGACTAGCCTAAATTTAACCAATTACAGCGAATTTGGTCTGATTGTTGCCGCGATTGGTGTAGCGAAGGGTTGGATAATAGGAGAATGGTTGATTGTTATTGCTATTGCCCTTTCAATCTCATTTGTAGTTGGTGCCTCGTTGACGAGGAAAGAGGACAGGATCTACCAAAAGTATCGGAATTTTTGGTTGGGATTCCAAAGCAAGGAGAGATTACCAGATGATGAAATATTTGGTACGTTTGGTGCCACAATTGCTATTTTCGGTATGGGTCGGGTAGGTACTGGGGCATATGATAAAATGCACGAACTTAAAGGTAAGACTGTAGTCGGTATAGACTTTGATTCCGGGAAAATAAAACTACATCAGTCAATGGGGCGAAAAGTTTTACAAGGCGACCCTGGTGATGCGGATTTTTGGGAAAAGGTAGAAGAGGACCACAAAATAGAACTCGTAATGTTGGCCCTGCCTAATTTACAAGCCAATTTAGATGCTCTTGGCCAACTGATGGAGATATCCTTTTCTGGAAGAATTGCTGCCACGGCAAGATATCCAGATGAGGAGGAAAGATTATATAAAGCAGGCGCAACAGCGGTGTTTAATATTTATACTGAAGCAGGTACGGGGTTTGCGGATCACGTTGTAGAAACAAATCACATCTAAAGCTAAGAATTTACTCAGGCTTATATCAGATTCCACCTTAAGCCTATACTGCAAACTATCTAAGGTTTGTCATACATAAAGATAGGCCTTTAAGAAATAATGTCCGCTTTTATCGGAACGGATAAAGGGTTTGATTCCCCACCTTATTGTTAAACCACCACGTCGGCATCACTATCTGCGAATTGCTTCATAACAAAAGGCGAGGTCATGGTTGCGAGAAGGCCACTATAATCCAAGCTAAATCTTACTTCATCTCCAACTTTTAAATTGTGATCATCGCCGTCGAGGATGATATGGTCACTGCTGGAACCTATTATTCTTAACTGGTTATTAGATTTCAAGTTGGATGCTTGAACATCCTGTCTGCCTAAAGCAATTATCACTCTTTGATGATCACCTCGATCCAGAAAGCCAGGAACATTGCCAAAGGCATCTTGACAAATTTCTCCCAGCGGAACAGAGGCCTTTCTCTTTGACTCGATAACTTCGGCAACAAGTTGGAATGCGTTTCTATGCAAACCTGGGATTGCTTTTCGGCCTAGGGTTTCGCAACCTAAAAGGATGGATTCGCCCACACGAAGATTATTGATCCGGCCAATATTTTGGGAAGATTTAAACCACTCATAATTTGCTGAATTTCCACCTGAAATTATTTTCAAGTCAATTTGGAATTCTTTTTCTAGCAAATTAACGAGTTCGGATAGCTCGCGCATATTTTTATCATCAGGTTTGATTCCGCCGTAGCAGGCCAGATTACAACCTATGCCAATTATTATTATATTTGGTAGGGAAAGAGTTTCCCGAATAAATTGAGATAGATCATAAGGCAGCACCCCTTCGCGTAGATCCCCTAATTCAACCATAATAATTACCTGATGAGTTTTATTCTGCTTTTTGGCGTGATGGGAAAGCCTTTTTACAGTCTCAATTTCTGTATTCAAACTAATATCCACATTTTCAACAATAGATTCAGCTTGGCTCAATGGTGTACGCAAAAGAGCAAACGGGGTAGATATCCCAGCATTTTTCATTTTTAGAATATTTTCAATACGCGAGTCAGCAATATATTCGACTCCACCCTGAACCATTGCTTGAGCTATGGAAGGTTCTCCCAACACGGCTTTAGTAACCCCCATTAAGGAGATTCCCTTTCCCAAATACAAATCAGAAAGAATCTGTGTGTTTTCTCGAATCTGGGAAAGAGAAATTTCGATTCTAGGCAGGAAAGAATTCATTAGTTTCTTCCAGGAGATCGCTTTCTTTGTGCTTTTCAGTTGATAAGAACATAAAGTTCTCTCGCTTTATTTTATGTCCCAGTTTGGGGAATTGATTGCTTAATGCTTGAACCAGTTTTTGGCATCCACTACTTAAAACATCTGTTGTGGGTAATCGAAGCTGGAATTCATAATCTTCTATGATTTTCAGAACCTCCTGTTTGTCTAGATCTTCGTGGCTTAAAGTTATGGCTATTACCTTAGTTTTAGAAATCGTTTCAATAAGTTTGATTTCACTTTCTGGAGTTGGCATGACCAAGTCTGGAAAATCACAACGAACTTTTCTGGCAGGCGGATGCTGGAGGATAACTCCATCTGGCATACTTCCCTTTAAGATGGCGATAGAACTTAAGAAAGCGGGATGGCTGATTGCGCTCTGCCCTTCTACTAAAATAATGTCGGGACTTTCTTTTTCAAATGCCTGGACAACGGAGTTTTCAACTTCACCAACCATGAACTGGGAAATGAGGGCATCCGTGGATACACCATATTTTGCTCCCTGCATTAAACTTGTTTGGCCTGTTGCGACGAGTACAGACTTAATGCCAAGATTGTTTAGGGTTTTATTGAGTTCAACAGCTGTAGTCATTTTTCCACAGGCGCAATCAGTGCCCAAGACAGCAATGACGGGAACATTAACTTGAGATATTTGTCCCGTAAAGAGGTGCAAGTCTTTTAATGGAGGAGGTTTCCTGATGTCTTTGATTTGGACACCATTTAGAGCCGCTATATGAGAAAGCTCTGGGTCTAGTGTGAAAAACTCATGCAACCCGCTAATGATGTCCATTCCTTTCATCATGGCTTCTAGAATCAG